>Ga0070734_10000120_pt1 | contig 220981 bp, 185 predicted proteins | sample Coa_R1_8_FD_66444 | JGI IMG/M metagenome (GOLD analysis project Ga0070734, IMG submission 66444) | Surface soil microbial communities from Centralia Pennsylvania, which are recovering from an underground coalmine fire - Coalmine... | ecosystem: Environmental > Terrestrial > Soil >...
AAGGCATTCGACAGGTAGTTGTACAGAATCTGCTTCAGCCTGCCCGAGTCCGCGAATACGCTGCCAATTCCATCATCCACTTCGAGCGAGATCTCGATCTGTTTGGATTTCGCGATCGCGTGCAAGGTGTCGATGACGTCCTTGGCTAAGGTTTTCAGCGATACGGCCTCGTAGGTGAAGGTCATCTTGCCAGCTTCCACCTTCGCCAAGTCCAGTACGTGCCCAATCAAGACCCGAAGGTGGTTGGAGCAACTCAACACGTCGCCCAGGCATTCCCGTTGCATGTCATTCACAGGACCGAGGACTCCGTCGTGGAGCAACTCCGCAAATCCGATAATCCCATTCAAAGGCGTCCTGAGTTCGTGAGAGATGCTGGCCAGAAACCGGGTCTTCAGCGCACTCGCCTCGCGCGCCGCTTCCAGTGCTTCAATGGTCCGCTTCTGCAACGCGTTCGCGAGTTCAATCTCCTTCCTTCCCGCCTCCAGGTTCTCCATGTAGATCCTGTACGAATAGTAGATCCCATAGATAACCGGGAACAGAAGCAGGACATTCAGCCATTGCGCGCGTACGTCCACGTTGCGAACCACCCAGACCAACGAAGCAGCCAGCAAATAAAACGGGAAGGACCAAAAGTAGCATCGCTTCCACGTGGCAATGAGAGACTTCCCCTCTGTCAGCGAAACGACTGTGGCGACCCCCGCCGTGTTCACGCCGAAGTACACCAAAGAACACGCCATCAGCCCCACCAGCGTTCCATAATTCAGCCTCTGGATCAGGGGATACTGATAGAACCCGTAGGCGATCGTGATGGCAATGGCTACGTTCATCGTGCTGAAAGCAGCCTGCACCAGACGGATGCGCTGTCTGGCGTGCCAAAGGCACTGGATCAAGGCACTGCCGCAACCGATGGCGATTGCCTCGCCGGTGGTCATATCCACGATTGCGAAAAGGATGAAGAAGTAGTTAACGGAAAGCGTGCCGAAGATTCCCGGAAGGCGTACCTTCATGCCTGACGCAAGAAGGGCGACACTCAGGAGGCACGCAAACTCCCAAGGTTTGAGAAAATGCCAGTTTGCGAAAGCGATGCTGGTTGTACCTACCGCCAGCACGAACGCAATATACAATCGGGCTGACAATCGCATTTTTCAGCTACTCGCTTGGAGGCTCTTTATATGGATAAATTCGCCTAAAGAAGTCCTCGCGTTCCTGCGCGAGGCGCGAACTCTCAGGTTTCGCCGCGCGTCCGTTGGACTCATCTCGGCCAGAATATCATGGCCCAACCGCCATTGAGCGATCAGACCGGCGAGTTACCACTCAAGTTAGTAGACACCTAATAACCAAGGGATACTTCAGGAGCGACGGAGATACAATCGTCTGGGCATTTGATTCCTGACGAGCCGCGACGGTAACGGAGCGGTTTTACTTGCGCGCGACGCTGCAGAATGCCTCCCCATTGATTCACCGCTCCCCGATCGCTGAACAGGCCTTAATCAGTTAGTGGGGCACGCTCATCTCCCAAACGGGTGCCGAAGTACCCGTGTTCCCCTGTAAGTTACTGATTCCAGGATGAGGAACCGGTACACCAGTACCGGTTTGGAGCCGTTTCGGGTCGCGTGTCGACCTTCGAATTTCCTCTTACAGGCGGGCACTTCTCGACACCACACGACAGAAGGAAATCGGCAATTGGGCTGCAGGTGGAATGACCGTTCAGAATTGCCGGTTTTTGTCTGTGGTGGCCCCGTCCGGGGTCGAACCGGAACGCCCTTGCGGGCACGAGATCCTAAGTCTCGCACGTCTGCCAATTCCGCCACGGGGCCACTCGTTCGCAAACTCCACTGATCCGCAGCGGTACCCGGATTATACCAAGGTGCGGGAACCCCGTTGCTCGCCGGTCAGCCCGAGAAATTTTGGAGCGTAGCCGGGGAAAACGCCCTTGAGCGTGGGATTGCCGAGATGATGAGACACCATCTCGCCGAGCACGTCGCGGAAGTCCGTCGTGAGCGCCAGATCGCGGCCTTCGTAAAGTTGCTCGCGTTCCAACCCCGGCCACTTGCCGTACACCTTGCCGCCGCGAATGCCTCCGCCCATCACGAACATGCTGTTGGCATGACCGTGATCGGTGCCGCGATTCCCGTTTTCATGCGCGGTGCGCCCGAACTCCGACATCGTCACCACCGCCACATCCGCCATCCGGTCGCCCATGTCCTGCCAGAAGGCGCTCAGCGCCTGGCCATACTGGGTGAGCAGATTCGCAAGCTGCCCTTCCGAGGCGCGCTGTCCGACTTCGTTCACGTGATGGTCCCAGCCGCCAATATCGGCGAAGGCCATTTCCATACCGACATCCGCCTTGATCAGTTGCGCGATCTGGCGCAGGCTGTCTCCGAATCTTCCGCGTGGGTATTCGGCGCCGCCCGCGGGAGTGTAGGGCTGTTTCTGAATGGTCTGCAGCATCGACACCGCTTCGAAGGTCTCACGTCCGGCGGCCTGCATGGCGGGATCCTTGCTTTCCATATACATGTCCTGGAACTGCTTGGCCGCCTGGGCGTCGTGGACCTGAAAGCCCGCGATGCTTTGTAAGGCGATGGCGGGATTCGGCCCTGCCATCGATCGCGACAGCGTCACGCCCAGAGAGACGGCGCGAACCGGCGAGATTTTGCCCTCCGCTTTCGGCAGCGCGCGATTCATCCAGCCGTCGTGTGTCGCCTTCAATCCGGGCGTTCCCGACTCCATGTAGTCCTGGGCATCGAAGTGCGACCGGGTGGGATCGGGCGATCCGACTGCATCGACGATCGCCAGGTGGTGCTGGTCGAACAGCGGTTTCAGCGGTGCGAGCGAAGGGTGTAGGCCGAAGAACCCATCCAGATCGATTGCGGCATCGGCACGTTCGCCACCGCGAGTGGGGCGAGGAATTGCGATGGTGGGGCGCAGGCTGTAATAAGCCTTCTCGCCATGCGGCACGACGACGTTCAAACCGTCAGCCGCGCCACGCTGAAAGATCGCCACCAGAATCTTCTTGCGCGGCGTGGGCGCGTCTGCCGCATACAAGGCCCGTTTCAACCACAGCGGCGCCGTTCCTACTCCCACCATTGCCAAAGCCGAATTGCGAAGAAAAACGCGACGAGATGTGCTCATATACCTGCCCTTGCCTTCAAACCTATGCTTGCTTTACTTCTTTTGAAAATCGGGCGAACCCAGTGCTATGCCCGCGCTGGAATCGTCCGGCTTGGCTGCTTTCGCGCTATCCACCTTCACCCCCGGGACTTTATCGTTGGTCAATTGCAGCGCGAAATTCATGCGCGCCAGCAGGCCCGCCGAATTCATCCACTCCTTACTGGAATTGGAATAGCCTGTGGGCTCTTGCTTCCGATAGAGCGGCTCGCCGAGCTGCGCCACCTGGTTGGCCAGGGGGAACGCAAAATCCACGTCACCATTGACTGCACGGACCGCACTTGCCACCATCTCCAGCGGGGATTTGATCTTCGTCCGGTAGGCGCCTTCCGACCAGAATTCTTTCGAGTCGAGCATCGTGCGCAGAACTGAGCGGATATCGCCGCCGGTCTTCAGAAATGTCTGCGCCATGCGTTCCACCAGAGCGGGCGGCGGGTTGTCGGCGACGAAACGCTCCGCCAGCTTGGTGGAGATGAAATGCGCGGTGGAGGGATGATGCGCCACGATATCGAGCACTTTCTCTCCATCCTCCATACCACCGCCAGCCGGGATCGTCACACCGAGCACTACTTTCTGTCCGTTGTCATGGAGCCGTGGATTGAACGTGAAGGCGCCGCCGCGTTGCGGCTGATTGATCGTCCAACCGGTGAAGCAGCGCGCTACTTCGGTGACATCTTTCTGCGTATAGCCGCCATCCACGCCCAGCGTGTGAAGCTCCAACAGCTCGCGCCCGTAATTCTCATTCAGTCCGCGGCGACCCTTCTTGGCGGTTGGCCCGCGCGGTTGCGGCGCATCGGGTCCCACCGACTGCCAATTGTCCAGGTAGAACAACATCGCGGGGCTCTTCGCGGTAGCTTCCAGAAGATCGCGGAATTTCCCCAGCACGCGCGGACGGATCACGTCGCGCTCGTATTCCGTCACCAGGTAACGATCGGCACCCTTTTCGAGGTAGATGTTGAAGTGATTGAACCAGAAGTCGTCCAGCACCTCGGCGAGCTGGCGATTACTGTAAACAGCGCGAAGCAGCTTGCCTTCCACGAGGTCGCGCGCCACGACCTGTGCGGGACCGTTGGCCAACTCGAGCTTCCGTCGCAGTTCCGGCGGCGCAATCTGGAAGAAGCCCTGCCGCATGCCGCCCGGCAACGCGGCGATCACTTCGTCCTGTTTGTCTTCCGGCAGCGCCCGAAACGCCGCTAGCCGTTCCGCGGGAGTGCCCTGTCGGAGCGAGCGGATCTGTTCCCGAGTCAAAAGCTCGTTGAGCGGCTGCAGATCGGGCACGTTCGGATTCGGCTGCTTCTCGTCCTGCGCCTGCCCCGCTTTTTGCTTCTGCTCTGCTTTGGCCACCAGCTTCTCGATCATTCGCCGCCGTTCCGGATCCGTTGGAAAAGGCACTTGTCCCGCAACCATCTGCTTTACAATCTGCGGCGAGGGATAGTCGCGAACCATCTGCGCGCTCGTCATCCCGAGAGTGTCCAGCATGCGCAGTTTCTCCGCTAAAGCAGGATTTTCGGGGATCTGGTCGGGATTCAATTGCAGGTCGATCCACTTGCGAAGGCCCATGGCTCGGACCGCGGCCTCATCGCCGGGCCGGGCGCCGTACGTGAGGCGGTTCAAGGCCTGCGTAATCCTCTGCGCGTTGGGGATCTGCCGCAGAAATAAACGGGCCTCCTCCGCGCTTTTTTGAGTATCGTAAGCCGATATGGCTGGAATCGCGGCTATGCCAAGCACGCAACCCAGCGCCAGAACTGCTCGTTTGCGCATCTGCTGCCCTCTGTTCCTATTAAACTCCAGATTTCTGAATAGGTTTCGGTCGCGTTCCGTAAAAGTCCGTAAAGCCGCCGTCGAATAATCGGTCGATGCGGGGTCTTTGATAACAGCGGCTTTCTGCCGCGAAGGAGCTATATTTGAAACTGGAGGAAACCATGCGAGGGCTTCTCGCAATATTTGTGGGCTCAATCCTGGCTTGTGCGGCGCTGCCCGCGCAGACCAGTCCCCCGTCAGTGCAGGCCACGGGAAATTCAACCATCAGTGTCACACCTGACCAGGTTCAGCTCAGCGTCAGTGTAATCACGCAGGGCGCCAACGCCCAGGAGGCCGGTCAATTGAATGCCGCGCAAGCCAACACCGTGCAAAGTGCGCTCAAGGCGATCCTCGGTACGAACGGCACCATTCAGACTGTTGGCTATTCCGTGTATCCTCGATACAACACGAATGGGACGACGATCATTGGATATACGGCGAGCAACACGATCCAGGTGACCACCACGAACCTGGGTATTATTGGTTCCGTGATCGATACCGCGAATCAGGCTGGCGCCAGTTCGGTGAGCGGCCTTACTTTCGGATTGCAGAATCCGGACCCGGTTTTACAACAGGCGTTGACGGCGGCTACCAAACAGGCGCTCGGCCACATCGCTGCGATCGCTACTGGCTTAGGGGTGAAAACGGGGTCAATCATCTCCGCATCGGAATCCACATCATATGCACCGGCCGTGCTTGGCTCGGCGCCCACGGCCAGTTCCACCCCGATTAGTTCGGGCACCGTCGGAGTGAGTGCAACGGTTACGGTGAGCGCGGCGATTTCCCAGTAACTGGCAAAATAACGAGGAAGGTTCATGGCGAAAAACGAAACGGCAACTCTGGGCGGCGGCTGCTTCTGGTGTCTGGAAGCGGTCTACCAGGATATGGAAGGCGTGGAATCCGTCGTCTCCGGGTATATGGGCGGGCACGTGGAGAATCCCAGCTACCGCGACGTCTGCACCGGAAGGACTGGACATGTAGAGGTGGTGCAGGTGACTTTCGACCCGGACGTTACCACCTACAAAGAGATCCTCGAGGTGTTTTTCGCCATACACGATCCGACGACGCGTGACCGTCAGGGGAACGATTCAGGTCCCCAATACCGATCCGTGATCTTCTATCATGACGACGGCCAGAAAAGAATCGCGGAAGAAACGATCCGCGAGTTAGACGCCGAGGACATCTGGCCGCAACCCATTGTCACGGAAGTCCAGCCCGCCACGGTGTTTTATGTAGCGGAGGATTATCATCAGGAGTACTTCCGCAATAACCCGATGCAGCCGTACTGCGCCTTCGTGGTGGCGCCCAAAGTGCGCAAATTCCGCGACAAATTCGCAGCCAAGCTACGCAAGGTGACTTAAGCTGTCGTTAGAGGTTGAGGCTGCAAAGGACTCGTGCTCGATGACGTATCCTATCGTGCTGTAGCCCTTCAGCCTGCGCTCGTACATCCTGGCCAGCATCGGAACGTAGTTGTCTACATAATCGTAGACTTGGACGAATCGCTTGTTGTCGTGCAGACGATGCAATCGACCTACGTACTGTTGCAGTGTGCCCTTCCACGAGATCGGCATCGCCAGGAAGAGCGTGTCCAGTCGCGCGTCGTCAAACCCCTCTCCAATGTAGCTTCCCGTCGCCAGAATGACCCGCGATTCGTTCTCTGGCACCGCCGCCAGGGCCGCCGCTATTCCCCGGCGCTGCTTCTTTCCCATGCCTCCCTTCAAGACGAAGACGTGCTTCGCCACACCTGCGAGCTTAGCTGCGAAGTACTGGAGATGCTCTGTCCGTCCGGTCAGAAGTATCGGGCAGCGCCCTGATTCTATAGTGCGTACGATGTCATCGGCGATCATTTTGTTCCGCCCGACATCATTCACAAGCGCCGCGTAAATGTCTTGGATCGTGACCTCCGTGAGGTCGGGCGCCATTCGGAACTCCGTGTGGCGGGGAGTCACCTTGTGCTCAAATGGCGTCGTCTCAGTCATCGTCTTGGCGCTCATACTAAACCGCACCGGGCCGCATTGCATGAAAATGATCGGATGGTGTCCGTCTTTCCGTGTCGGCGTGGCAGTCAAGCCGACCACGTATTTGGCCTTCACCTGCCTCATCACCTGTTCGAACGTGAAGGCCGATAGATGGTGGCATTCATCGACGATCACCTGGCCGTACTCGGCCACGAAGTCCTTCACCTCGTTCTTGTGGTACAAGCTTTGGATTAGGGCAACATCGACGCGGCCTGTCCGATCCATCTGGCCGCCGCCGATATGTCCGATCGATTTTGCGGGCATATTCAAGAACATCCCGAGGCGCTCCTGCCACTGGTCTAGCAACTGCTGCCGGTGAACCACAACCAGAGTGTTGACCTTCCGTTTGGCGATTAGCCATGCGGCAACGGTGGTTTTCCCGAACGCCGTGGGAGCGCAGAGCATGCCTTCGTCGTGGGCTATGATACCGGCTACAGCTTCCTCCTGCAACGGCCGAAGCTGACCCTGAAATTCCGCTTCAATCGCCGTGCCCGCGCATCGTTCGTCCCGAATCTCGGGCCGGATCTTGTGCGCTTCGAGAAGAGCCAGAGTCTCGGTCAGACATCCACGAGGCACGGCGATATGCTGGACAAATTCCTGGCCGCATGCGATCACACGCGGTTTGTCGTATGTCGACAGCCGCATCGCCTGGGCCTTATAGAACTCGGGGTTCTGAAAGGCTGCCAGACGCAGTAGGCGATTGAGCAATGCTGGTGGCAGACCCTTGCTTTCCACGTAAATGAGATTTGCGCGAACGATCTGAACCGTCTTAGGCAGCGGCCCTTCGATCGGCCGCTCCCTCCGTTTTCGGGAGGGCGGTAAAGTCCACGGGTCCGATTCATCCTCATCATCGGTGATGCTCATGCGGACCCCGATCAGGTCGCCTTTGCGTTGAGCTTGGGCGACGATCTCCTCAGTGGCATCGACCGGCATTCGATGGATCTTCGAAAGGAACTGCCACTGGTCTGGATAAGGTCGGAAATCGGAGTCAATAAATACGCTGTTGTCCTGCTTGCGAGGCGTGCGTTGCAGAGGGAGTGCAATCAGGTTCCCAAAGCCTCCTTTCGGCATCGTGTCCTGGTTGGGGAAGAAGCGATCGTAGGAATCCAGGCCGACCTGATGCCTGCGCTCCATAGTCCGCGTGAGCAGCACGCATCCGAGTTTGCGGGCGGTGATCGCCGGCAATGCATGCTCGAAGAAGATCCAAATGTGACCGCCCTTCCCTGAACGGGAACGTTCCCAAGCAGCGGGCACCTTCAACTCTTGACAGGTTTCCAGGAAGGCCAGCGAATCGTATTCCCAAGTCGCCTTGTCGAAGTCGGCAGCGAGGAACCAGCACGTTTCGTCCGGCAGGAGTGGGTAGACGCCGACAGTCTCACTGCCCAAGAGGTGGCTCTCTATGACGGCATCGGTTAGTGGCAGGAACTTCCGGGTCTTCTGGTCGACTTTCTTCCGGTCCTCAGGACGGCTCTTGTTGATGGTCTTCCAGTCCCTGACCACCGCCGGCATGTATCCGTGGCGGCCATCGGCGTTCTCCCATCGGCGCGCGTAGACATCTTCCCTCCCGCGAAACAGGCTTCGAAATAGCGCGATTCTCTTTCTGGCCCGCTCCTCCTTATCGAGCGGTGGCGAAGGTTCCTCGGTTTTGGTTGGAGGCGGACTCTCTGGCGCCAGTTGCGGAATCGGAATGCTGTGAACCGCCAGAAGGCGTCGGAGGCGTGCATTCTCCTCCCGCAGACGAATATTTTCCTGCTCTGGAGGCTCGAATGGAAGAGAATCCGAACCGTTGTCAGCCATACCCCATTTTCACCGCTTTGTGCGCCCCTCCAGCACTTCTTGGAAGTACTCCACCCCCGCGAAGGTCGCTTTGACATCGTCCGGGAGCCCGCATTCTTTCGCCAGGAGACGAAAAGGAATCTGCCAATTCTTTCGTGGATCGACCAGGCTCGCGGGCAAATCGATGCGTACCTCTTCTCCTGAACGTCAGACGCAAAGCCTCCAGAATCCGTTGCCGATCCAGCCCACCCGCTCCAATCATGAGAGCCAAGTGCACCAGGTCTTTCACCTGCTGTTCGACGACTGCCGCGGGAGTGTGTAGGCATGAATCTTCTCGGCGAACTATTGTTCGCGCGCGATCTTCACGACATGTGACGACGCGATTCCAGCGAATCCCAGCCAGTCCGGGCAGACGACAGCCTCACCCTGAATCTCCCCATCACGTTCAAGACCGCCTTCGCCGGTTCCGAGGGGAGTATGGCTGGCGGCGCAGACGTCGACCGCCCAGGCCAGACGCTCGCAGATACTCGGGGAGTGGTCGGTGCCGGGACAGTAGCCAGACCGTGCTTGCATGCAGCCTCGATGAGGCCTTACGGCGATTTTAAAGGCAGGCGGCGCCGCAGTTCGTCGAAAAAATTCAGCAGGATGGTTGCGTGGACGGTAGTCGGCTCCTCGCCCGTGGGTTCGGGCGGAACGAGCACGATAAAGCGCCGGCCGTCCGGTGTGATGTCCAGATTCCAGAGGCCGTTGTTCTCCGGCCGGAAGAGCGGAGCGGGCGACCACTGTCGGGGCTTCTCCGGAACAAACGTGTGCTCATTGGCCGTGTAGCGGACAACCATGATGCGGTTGGCGGAATTCACGTAGAACAGTTCTCTGCCATTGCGCGACCATACGGGGAACTTTCCTCCGCTCTCTGATTCCGACACCTGCCACTTGCCCGCCGAGGGCGCGGACGGAAACGGGCGCACCGTCACCTGGCCCCCGAATCCCGCTCCGTTGGTGGATACGTAGGCGATCCAACGCCCGTCGGGTGAAAAGACCGGGTCTACCTGGCTGAGGGATTCGAGTGCGAAGGGCTCGGGCTTCTCTGGCTTGGGATGGTCCGGATCCGTTAAATCCAGCGGGAGCGTCCAGGTCTCAAACGGCCTGTCCTGCCCGCTCCGAATCAGCGCGATCGCACGTCCATCCGGGGACATCGAAAACACTTGCAGAGGAGTTCTTTCGCCGAACAACTTCTCAGGCTGGCCGGAAGCATCGCCGCGGATCCACCAAATGGCGAACTCACCGTCGCTGTTGGGAAAGTCTGAAGCGTAGACGATGTGCCGTCCGTCCGGTGTCCATACCGGATGTCGGTTCAGAGCGGCATCGAAAGTCAGCCTGGTCACAGTGCCGCGTTGGAGGTCTTGAACATAAAGATCTCCCGCAACCTCCACCGCCAGCCGGTTGCCGTCCGGCGAAAGGCGAGGAGTCTCCGCTTGTCGCGAAACGCTGATGGGAGGGTTTACCATTCGCTGTAACTTTCCTGTGCTTTCCAGCCAGGCCATCGGGGCAACTCCGGCCCGTCTCGAGACATTCGAATAGAGCAGAGTCCCGGTCCGCGAAACAGAGACCCGGCCAGACGCGGAGCCTTCCGGATCGGCGAGATCCTCAAGTAACGGCGTCGGCGCTCCGTATGTCTCCAGCCGTCCGAGGTCGAAGGGTACGCCGTAAAGCATTCCCTGACGGAAATAGATGAGGTGCCCGCTTGGCAGATAACGCCCAAGGTAACCGCCGCGCCGAACCACCTTGACCCTTCCCGACTTGAGCGAAAGGAGTTCGAGGTTGGCGCTATTCATAGCGGCGCCGGCGGCCGCGACGAGGCCGGTGAATAAAACGTTCTCACCGCCGGGCAGAACCTGCGGCCAACGCCAGGTCCGCTCGCCGTGCTGCTCGGGCGTGCCGATAACCTTTGGCTCACCCCCCATCGCCGGCACCTGGAACAGATGGTAGCCATCCAGATTGGCAATGATCGTTCCGTCCTCTCCCCACGAGGCGCCCCGCGCCTGGCTGGAAGTATCGCAGAGCGAAACCACTCCGCCACCCTGCAGGGGGATCTTCTTCAACTTCCGGCCGGCGACGAATCCGATCCACTGCCCATCCGGAGAGAAGAAGGGATCAACCCCTCCTTCCGTGCCGGCAAGCATGGTGACTTTGGACTGATCGAGGCGGCGCGTTGCCAGTTGCTCACTGCCATCCGCCGCCTTCGCCGGGAAAACCAATCGCGTTCCGTCAGGCGAGATTACCGGACCGAAGGATTCACCGCTGGTTGCCCGCCCCCGGATCGCTTCCGGCCCCAGGTCAACACTGAAGCGCATCATGGGCCGGTCCCCCGGCAGTTGGGCGCGCCACAGGAGCACTGCCGACACGATGGCCGCTACCGAAGTAAGACCTGCGACCAGCCACGGAATCCGGGCCACAGATTTCGGTTTGGAGGTGTGTGTCGATGGGACTGCGTCGGGTGGTTGGACGGGCGCGGTAAGGTCCGGCCGCTCGGCGGGTCCCTGCCGTGTCTCCGGGGTTATCGGTTCGACTGCTTGGCCACTGGGGTGGCCGGCCTCGACCGGCGCAATGAATCGATAGCCGCGCTTCGGCAACGTTTCGATGAAGCGCGGACTTTCCGCCGAGTCACCCAAGGCGGTGCGCAGGTGATTGACTGCCTTGTTCAGACCGCGATCGAAATCCACAAACGTGTCGCCCGGCCAGAGCTGTTTTTGGAGTTCGTCGCGAGAAACGATTTCACCCGGGTGTGCCAGCAGGAGCAGGAGGATTTGGAAAGGCTGGTCCCGCAGCTTGATCCTCAGACCTTGCTTGCGCAGTTCCCCGGTCTGCACGTCGACTTGAAATACACCAAAGCCGATCGAGTGACCATTCCCCGTCATGCTCGCTCCTGGTAGGCCGAGTATACCGCTTTTTCACACGTCTCGATAAGGCTTTGGTTTTCGGCGGCTTAGGCGGGAATACCAGGGGAATACAAAAGGCGCAGGCGGTGGATTGACCATCTACGGCAGTCAATGCAAATCTGGCTCAGATCTGCCCGCAAGGAGGGACGACGATGCTTCAATACCAACCCAGACGGATCGCTTCGTTTGCGGTGGCTGCTCTTTTGGCCGGGATCGCTGCCGGCGCCGCTTCCGCTACCCAGTGGGAGGCCCAGGTGGGTGCGCAGAACGCGAGCCTCACCAACCAGGCTCTGGCATTCCTGCCTAATGAATTTTGGATCCACGCAGGCGACAGCATCCGATTTACTTTTCTGACCGATGAGATGCACACGGTTACCTTCCTGAAACCCGCCCAGGTACGGCCTGCGCTGAACTCACCCACGGGTGTCTTCGTCGGGTGCCCCGGCACGACGCCCGACGGATCCAGCTTCGACAATTCCACCTGCGTGACCTCGGGCCCTGCGATTACCGGACAAACCTTCTCCGTCACTTTCCCGTCCGCCAACAACTTCAAGCTCGTGTGCCTGGTACACAGTAGAATGACGGGGGCGATTCATGTTCTTCCCCTATCGGATACGCTTCCATACGACCAGGACTTCTACGATCGCCAGGCGGTTACCCAGCGGGCCGCGCTGTTGTCTGAGGCCATCAGACTTGCAGATGCGGGATCTGCCGAGGCACGTCGGAGTTCCGGGCATGAAGTAACCGCGGGCATCTCGTCGGTACTCGCCAACGGAGGAGGCTCTCAGACGATTTCAATTATGCGCTTCCTTGGGGACACCACGGTGGTCCACGTAGGCGACACGGTCGAATGGACGAACCTGTCCTCGCCGCCGTATCACACCATCACTTTCGGGACGGAGCCAGCCAACCTTATGCCTCCTTCGTCCGGCATGACGATGGACGATGACGGGGTGAGGCAGGCGGTGATGACAGCACCGACTGACAGCGTGAACTCGGGCTTCATGGGGATCCCGAACCAGGAAACGATCGGACAACCCCAAGCGCCGCTCGATGTTACCCGCTTCCGTGTGACGTTCACCGCGCCCGGCACCTTCAGTTACATCTGCGGTCTGCATGATCTCCTGGGCATGATAGGGACGGTAATCGTCCAGTAATTGGGGCGTAACATGAACCAACGATTCTTCTCATTTCCTCTGATCCTGGCATCTCTGTTGCCGGCACAGCAGGCGGGCACCGGCAGCTACCGGGGCGGCCTGATCACGCCACCGCTGCCCAAGCCGGCATTCGTCCTCACGGATACTTCCGGCGGCGCGTACGATTTCCGCCAGAAGACCGAAGGTCAGATCACCTTGCTGTTCTTCGGTTACACCTATTGCCCCGACCAGTGCCCCATGCATATGGCAAACCTCAGCGCCGCGCTGAAGAAATTGCCCCCCGGTATCGCGTCGCAAGTCCAACTCGTCTTCGTGACTACCGATCCAGCTCGCGATTCTCCGGCCGTCCTGCGGCGCTGGCTTGACGTTTTCGACCGGAACTTCATCGGCCTCACCGGAACCGAACGGGCCATCGAGGCCGTTGAGCGGGCAGCGGGTGTCCCTCTGGCGGCCAGACAGCAGCCAGCAACCGGCAATTATGCGGTGTCGCACGCGAATTTCGTCCTCGCCTACAGCAGGGATAACCGCGCGCATGTCCTCTATCCCGGCGGAGTAAGCAAGGATGATTGGGTGCACGACCTGCCTCTCCTGATCAAGGAAACCTGGGTACGTCAACCGGAGTAAGCAAGCTCGGGTTCAACCGCAACCACCCAGACTCCACCCAGCATAGTCGATACCATCAACTCTCCCGAGCAGGTGCGAGAGGTAGCGGTTGCCGACCTGGAAGAGTTGGCGCAGGAAATTCGCGAAGAACTCATCACGGTCCTCTCCAGTACCGGAGGTCATCTGGGACCTAATCTGGGGTCCTCGAACTGGCCCTCGCCCTGCACCATGTCTTCCACACCCCCAAGGACAGCTTCCTCTTCGACGTCAGCCACCAAGCTTCCGTCCATGGTCCCGCCGTACGGTGCGGTGAAATCCATGATCGCTGGTCGGACAACGTACTCGAACCAGTCGCCGAGATTCACGTCCGAGGCGCGCTGGAGCATCCCGTGAACAACCTGGTTCTGGTCGACGCCGGCCGGCGCCGTGATAGGTTGCAATGTCAGGTCAATGTCCACCGTTGATCGAGCCTCCTTGAAACGCAACTCCAGCGCATAGCCGCCTTTTAAGACCCACGGCGCCGCGCCGATAGATCCCACGGTACTCGCGGATCCAGTTTCCAACTTGAACGTGGTACGGATGGGTCTTTTCGGCGAAGCCGGCTGCCTTGGCCTGCTTCGCGGTGAAGTAGCCCTGCTGCGACTCGGCAATCTCAAAGAGTCTCCGCGACGCTTCTCGGCGAGACTGTAGCAATAACACAACACTGCAACTTTTTGGAGAAAATATCCAAATTATGCTGCGGTCCATCCACCGTCAATCGTGACTACCGACCCGGTGACGAACTCGGCCTCGGCCGAGGCCAGATAGAGCACCAGATGGGCAATCTCCTCAGGCCGCCCGAGACGTCCGACGGGCTGGCGAAGCTTTAACTCCTCACGCACCTTTTCCTTTTCGTGCCGGTGATATTTTTCGAGGTAGCCTTCCACGAATGGCGTCTCCACCGTGCCCGGGCAGACGCAGTTGACGCGCAGGCGGCCGGCGTACTCCACGGCCATCTGGCGCGACATCGCCACCACCGCCCCCTTCGTCGTGCAGTAGGCGAATCGCCTCTTCATTCCCACCAGTCCGGCCACCGACCCGATATTGACAATCGTGCCTTTCGCTTCGAGCAGTAAAGGTAGCGCCGCCCGGCTGACCAGGTACGTGCCTTCGACGTTGACGCGATGAAGCCGCGCAAAATCTACCGGCTCCGTTTCCTCGATGCTTCCCACCATCCCGATGCCCGCGTTGTTCACCAGGATGTCCAGCCTGTCGAGCGAACGCATCGCGGTATTCACGGCGGTCTCGTCTGAGATATCCAGGACCATCACCGAGGCTCGCGGCAGTTGTGCGGCGAGCCCGCGTGCCTTTTCCTTGTCCAGATCGGCAATCACGACGTCCGCGCCGGCAGCGGAGAGCGTGAGACAGACTGCTTCTCCAATACCGCTGGCGCCACCCGTGACCAGAGCCTGGCGGCCATCGAGACGAAAGGGCGGGTTCGAGTTCATACTCAAGCGGCCGCTGGCGTCAAGCGTTTGGAACTCCCGAACGCTGCTCCGGCGAGTACCACGACCGGGTACAACGAGACGTAAAGTGCCACGTGCGACAAGGTCGCGGGCAAGTTGCCGTTCCAGGATATGAAGTCGATTGGCGTGAAAGAAATCGTAACGTCTCCGGTGCCGCCGTTGCGGGCAATTTCCCAGAATAACAGCCCGGCGGCGAGATTAACGAACGCGTGCAAGCTCGACAGAGCCACGCAACCACAGGCCTCACGACCGGGATAGCGGCGAGCCATCCAACGACCCACCTGGAAGGGAACCACCAAAGTCGTCAGGCCGCGCGCCGGCCATTCGAGCACACGATCTGGAAACGGCACGTGGAAAGTACCAAGCCAGGCGCACATGATTGCGGCGAGCGCAAGGCACGCCAGAAATAGAACCCCCAACTCCACCCACGCGGCGCGAATCGCGAAGAACGCGAATCGGACCGGCGCTTCAGCAATCTGGCGCCAGACCCTCGCCGCGGCAATCCGCGTGATCGAAATCCAGAACCACCAAAACCGGCCGCCTCCGGTCTCTTCGATGAGGTCTCCCACGATCGGGCCGGCTTGCTCGCGGCCGCTAACCAGCAACAAAACGAGTTCGGCGAAATAGGCTCTACGCATGCGCTACTCCGGGAAGTTCAAGATGTTCCATCAGCCTTTGATAGGCCCGTTGGGAACGTGAGACTGCCGCGATGCCATTTGCTGTGACTGCGAAGAAGCGCTTGGCACGCCCTCCGCGCTGCGGAGTGGGATCGCCCAGGCGAGAAGTCAACAGCCCCTTCTCCTCCAGCCTCTCCAGCGTGTTATACAGGGCGCCCGGCGCCGGATTCCGCTCGGTGCATTCGAATATCTCCTGGCGAATTGTGACCCCATATGCGTTTTCATCCAGGCGCAGGATCGCGAGCAGCACCACTTGCTCGAACTCTCCGAGTATTGGGACCTGCGGGCGCGCCACATTTAAACTATACAGTAGTTGAAATGGCGGCGCGTACTGCTCTTCGTGTTACGAAATACAAACTCTTCTGTTGCCTCGCCGTCCAAGATCCATGCTGCAAGCCGTGTATCGCACCTATCGAAACCTCGTGCGCCGGCCCACCTTCTTCCTAGCTGTCGTTCTGACGATGGCCCTCGGCATCGGAGCCAACAGCGCGATCTTCTCGGTTATTGACGCCGTCCTCCTGAAGCCGTTGCCGTATCCCGGCGCTGACCGCCTGGTGGCAGTCTTCGAGTCCAGCGCGCGCCTGAAAGTGCCGCGCGGACCGGTAGCGCCGCCGCGACTTGAAGAGTGGAATCGCCTGACGCAGAGCTTCGCCGGCATTACGGGAGCGTTCACGGAAAATCGGGCGGAGACTTCGGGGACCCTGCCGGAGAAGTTGGTGTGCGCCCGCGCGGCCCCGCGCTTCTTTTCGGTGCTGGGGACGCCGCCTCTCGTCGGCCGCGGTTTCGGCCCGGACGAAGAGACCGCCAACGGCCCGCTCGCGGCAGTGATCAGCGAGCGCCTGTGGAAGCGGCGATTCCAATCCGACTCGAGCGTGCCCGGACGAATCCTGCGCCTCAATGACCGCAGCTACCCGATCGTCGGTGTCATGCCCGATTCGTTTCGATTCCCCGCCGACGATGTCGACGTGTGGCTGCCGGCGAAGCTCGCGGCCGTAGTGATGACCCAGCGCGAGGCGCGCTTCTACTCCGCTGTGGGCCGCATCAAGGAAGGTGTCAGCCTCGACGCCGCGCGAGCCGACCTGGCGGCGGTGCAGGCACGCCTCGCGATGGATTACCCGGCCACGGACGCGAAGTGGTCGGCGATCATCGATCCACTCAAGGAAGAGACGGTGGGCAGTGTCGCGCGCTCGCTCTGGGTGCTGTTCGCGGCGGTATCCCTGGTGCTGTTGATCGCCTGCGGGAACGTGGCGTGCCTGCTGCTCGCCCAGGCGAGCCGCCGCGACCGCGAGATCGCCGTGCGTTTTGCCATCGGCGCGCGCCGCAGACAGGTGGTGGGCGGACTGCTCCTGGAGGCGATCTGCGCGGCGGCTCCCGGTGCGATGATGGGGCTGCTGATGGCGGTTTGGGGCGCCGAGTGGTTTCGCCATGCCGCCGCCCGCCTGCCGCGAGCAGAAGAGATTCATCTGGATTGGCGGATTGTCCTGTTCACCCTTGCCGTGACGGTTGCCACGGCGCTGCTGTTCGGACTGATCCCGGCCTTGCAAGCCACGCGCGCCGAGGTGTCCGGCACTTTGGCTGCCGGATCCCGCACACAAGCAGGTGGGCGCCAGCGTGTCCTGCGGACTCTCGTGAGCGCGCAGATCGCGCTGGCGATCGTGTTGCTGGTGGGCGCTGGACTGCTCATCCGCACCCTATCCCGTCTCGGCCAGACACCTCTCGGATTCCGCCCCGACAACGTGTTGGCCCTGCGGATCAGCGCCAGTTGGGACGAGAAGCGCGACATGAGGCGCGTGCAGCAGAGGCTCTATCACACGCTGGAAGCCCTCAACGGCATGCCGGGAGTCGAGGCCGCGGCACTCTCGATCTACCTGCCGGGCGGAGGAGAAGACGATCCGCAGCAGTTCGGCATCGTGGGCAAAGATAGCCAATCGGTGGGCCAGCAGATGTTTGCGGATTTCCAGTCGGTGAGTCCCGACTATTTTCGCGTGCTCGGCATTCCGCTGCTGGCCGGCGAGACCTGCCGCCTCACCTTCGACGACCATTCGACGCCCCCGGTGATGGTGAACCGGAGCCTGGTGGACCGTTTCATGGGCGGCATGAATCCGGTCCAGCAGCACGTTTCCACGGGGTCCTACTCGTTCACCATTTCCGGTGTGGTGAGCGACGTTCGCGATCATGGCTACGCGAAAGATCCGCGTCCGACGATCTATTTCTGCGAAATGCCAGGTTTCTTTCCCGATCCGGAGTTCCTGGTGAGGACCACAGCGGACCCGGTGACGATGGTGGAATCGCTGCGCCGCCGCATGCAGGCGCTGGAGCCCAATCGGGGCGTGTACGATGCCAAGCCGCTCGCGGCGTACCTCTCGTCCACGCTCGCGGAGAAGCGCTTTCAGACGATGCTGCTGAGCCTGTTTGGAGGCACCGCTTTGCTGCTGTCGATTGTCGGACTCTACGGCGTCGTCAGCTTTTTCGTGTCCCAGCGGAGCCGCGAGATCGGCTTGCGTGCCGCCCTGGGAGCCCAGCCTCGACAGATCCTGGCGCACATCTTCCGGCAGGGCGCCGTGATGACGGGAGCCGGCGTGGTTGGCGGACTCGCGGCCGCGGCGTTCCTCTCGAAGTCGATCGCGTCCTTGCTGTTCGGCATCGCGCCGGTCGATCCCCTTACGTTTGCATTGGTGCCGATTCTGCTGGCGTTGGTGGCCTCAGTCGCCATCTGGGCCCCCGCGCGGCGTGCCACAAAGGTCGACCCCATGGAGGCCTTAAGGCAGGAGTAAAACGCAGCACTCTTCGTGAACGGAGTGCCTCGAAGATGGGGCAGATGCATTCCACTCTGCATCGGTTCCATCCACGCTCCCCGCGGGAGCTACCGCCCGCAATCTGACCCCTTACGAGCGGAATGCCCTCCAAATCCGATTCCGGTCGCGCAACCGTACCGTGCGACCTACAGCGGAATGTTCCCGTGCTTCTTGCGCGGCATCGTGTCCACCTTGGTCTCCAGCATGCGGAGTGCGCGAATTACTCGTGGGCGCGTCTCATGAGGTTCGATGACGTCGTCCACATATCCTCGCTCCGCGGCCACAAACGGATTCGCGAAGCGGTCCCGAAACTCCTCGACCTTCTGCCGGCGCATCGCAGCCTGATCGGTCGCGGCAGCGAGTTCGCGCCGGTACACGACGTTCACGGCCCCCTCGGGACCCATCACTGCAATCTCAGCGGACGGCCAAGCCAAGTTAACGTCCGTACGGATGTGCTTCGAGCCCATCACGCAATACGCGCCGCCGTACGCTTTGCGCGTAATGACCGTGATCTTCGGGACCGTCGCCTCGGCGAATGCGAACAGCAGCTTGGCGCCATGGCGGATGATTCCGCCGAACTCCTGCGCCGTGCCGGGCAGGAAGCCGGGCACATCTTCAAAAGTGAGAATCGGAATGTTGAACGCGTCGCAGAAGCGCACGAAGCGCGCGCCCTTCACCGACGAGTCAATATCGAGGCATCCCGCCAGAAAGGCCGGCTGATTCGAGACGATCCCGATCGATCGTCCGTCCATTCGCGCGAAGCCTACCACAATGTTCTTGGCCCAGTGCTCGTGCACCTCGAAGAATTCGCCCTCATCCACCACGCGGCGAATCACGTCCTTGATGTCGTACGGCAGACTGGAGTCCTGGGGCACGATGCTGTCGAGCGCGAGGTCCATGCGGTCGATAGGGTCCGTAGTGGCCCGCCGCGGCGGATCCTCGCGGTTATTCTGGGGCAGGTAGCTGAACAGTTCGCGAATCATCCGCAGACATTCGGCATCGTCAGCGGCTAGAAAGTGCCCGACGCCGCTCACCGAGTTATGCGTCATGGAGCCGCCCAGTGCTTCCTTGGTGACGTCTTCGTGCGTGACCGTCTTGATCACCTCCGGGCCAGTGACGAACATGTAGCTGGTGTGATCCACCATAAAGACGAAGTCGGTGATGGCCGGCGAGTAGACGGCTCCTCCCGCGCACGGCCCCATGATCGCGGAGATCTGCGGCACTACGCCGCTGGAGAGCGTATTGCGCAGGAAGATGTCGGCATAGCCGGCGAGCGAAACCACGCCCTCCTGGATGCGCGCCCCGCCAGAATCGTTGAGCCCGATCACAGGCGCTCCGGTCTTCAGCGCGAGGTCCATGATCTTGCAGATCTTCAGGGCGTTCGTCTCGGAGAGCGAGCCTCCGAACACCGTGAAGTCCTGCGCGAAAACATATACCAGGCGCCCTTCAATGCGGCCGTAGCCCGTAACGAAACCATCTCCGGGCACGATCTGGTCTTCCATGCCGAAATCGCGGCAGCGGTGGGTGACCAGCTTGTCGAGTTCCTCGAAGGTGTTCTCGTCGAGCAGAAGCTCGATCCGCTCGCGCGCAGACAGCTTACCTTCTTTGTGCTGGCGGGCGCGACGATCGGGTCCCCCACCTTGCTCGGCAGCTTCGTGCCGTCGGCGTAGTTCTTCCAGGCGATTCACTGAGGTCTATTGTAAGGGCAATTCGCCGCGGCTCGGTCGCGAATAGCGAGTCCCATTTTGAGGGCAAGGGCTTGTAGTAAACTGACGCCTGAACGGTGTACAATTTGCTTGCCGCTTGAGGGGAGCCCATGAAGCGCTTCAGAACCTTCTGTGTTGGTATCGGCTTGCTGGTTTCATTCACGTCGTTGCTCTATGCCCAGGAAGACATCCCTCCTGCGGGAGGCGGGCGGGGCGGCCGCGCCGGCGGCCGGGGAGGACGAGGCGGAGGTGGACGTGGCGGCACCCGCGAGTTTCTCGGTCTCGGTCCCGCTCCCGACGAAGCCGCCGCTGCCAAGGGCGCCCCGCTCTACAAACAGAACTGCGCCACCTGTCACGGCGAAACCGCCCGAGGCGCGCAAGCCCCCAGCCTCGTTCGCTCCGTGCTGGTCCTCCACGACGAGAAGGCCGAAGAGATCGGTCCGGTGATCAAGAACGGACGGCCACAGGGAGGCATGCCGGCCTTCGCCAATCTCTCGCAGGACGACGTCTACAATATCTCGCAGTTCATTCACCTGCAGGTGGAACTTGCGGCGAACCGCGGAACGTACGGCACAACCTACGGTTCTCTGCGCAATCAGGTGACCGGCGACCCGAAGAAGGGCGAGGAGTTTTTCAATGGCGCGGGCGGCTGTAAGAATTGCCATTCCGTTACCGGCGACCTGGCGAAGATCGGCGCGAAATTTGGCCAGTCGTCGGCCATGCAATCGCGATTCCTCTGGCCTACTACACCCGGACCATTGAAGGCTACAGTGACGCCGCCATCGGGGCCCGCCGTTACGGGAACCGTGCGGGTACTCAACGATTTCGATGTCGCCATCACTGATTCCGCCGGCGAGTATCACTACTGGCCGCGGGGTCAGGTGCAAGTGCAGGTCGAAGACAAACTGGCCGGGCATCGCGCGCTGCTTCCCAAGTACACGGACGCCGACATCCACAACCTCACAGCCTACCTGGTGACTCTGAAATGAAAATCCATCAATCCGTACTCCTGGTTTTCGCGTCGCTCGCCACTGGACTGCTGCAGGCTCAGGGGCTCGACCCCAAGGCCCTGACGCTGTTCAAACAACCGGCGGATGTCTGGGGCACCTACAACGGCGACTATTCCGGCAGACGCTTCAGCGACCTGAGCCAGATCAGCCAGTCCAATGTCGACCTGCTGAAAATCGAGTGGATGTACCGCCTCGGAATCGGACCGCAGCGCGGCGTCGGCGGGCCCACCATCAAGTCGACGCCGCTCCTGGTCAACGGCATCCTGTACTTCACCGTGCCCGACCACATCTTTGCCATCAACGCGCGGACCGGCGAGCACCTTTGGCAGTATGACTTCGAGGATAAAGGCGGTCACCTGGTAGGACAGCGCGGCGTAGGAATGTACGGCGACTGGCTCTACTTTGTGAGCCCCGACGGCTGGTTCATTTCGGTCAATGCCAAAACCGGCAAGGAGCGATGGAAGAAGAAAATCGCCGACGAGAAGCTGCAATACTTCACGACGATGGCGCCGATGGTCGTGAAGAATCACATCATCGTGGGCGTGGGCGGCGATGCCATGGACGTTCGCGGCTATCTAGAGGCGCGCGACCCGGAGTCCGGCGAATTGCAGTGGAAGTGGTGGAGCGAGCCGCAGAAGATGGGCGATCCCGGTTCCGACACGTGGCCAAACCAGGCCGCCATGGATCACGGCGGCGGAATGACGTGGCTTCCCGGCACCTACGATCCCGAGCTCAATTTGCTCTACTGGGGCACAGGCAACGCGAATCCGGTCTTTGCGGGGCAGGGGAGGCCAGGCGCCAATCTCTACACGGCTTCCATCGTGGCGCTCAATCCGGACACGGGCAAGTTGGCGTGGTATTTCCAAGCCTCTCCGCACGACACCCACGATTGGGATAACGTGGAGACCCCGGTGCTCTTCGATGCGGTGATCGACGGGCAGCCGCGCAAATTACTGGCGCAGGGTGCCCGCGCCGGATGGTTTTTCGTGCTCGACCGGACGAATGGCAAGAGCCTCGTGTCGAAGCCGTTCGCCGGGACCGGCAACTGGGCGCTCGGCGTCGATGCCAAGGGGCAGCCGATTCCCAATCCGGCCAAAGAGCCGAAAGTGGATGGCTCGATGATCGACATGCCGGCCATGGGGGCAACCAACTGGCCGCCGCCCAGTTACGATCCCCAAACCGAACTTTTCTACCTGAACGCGACCTTGGGGTACGGCGTGGCCTACCTCTACGACACCTCCGACAACCCCGAAGGCTACGGTGGGGGAGGCGGGGGTAATTTCGATTCGCGATCCGCGCTGCTCGCGTTGGATATTCATAACGGCGCCGTCAAATGGAGCCACGAGCACGGCCGCGAAGGCGGTGGCGGAGGCATGAGCGGCGGCGTCCTGACTACCGCTGGCAAACTGCTCTTCACCGGCGATTCCGGCAATCTGGTCGCTTTCGATCCTGCGAATGGCAAGATCCTCTGGCACCAGCGATTGCCTCAGGCGGTGAGCAACGGGCCGTCCACCTGGATGCTCGACGGTAAGCAGTATCTGATCGTAGGCGCTGGCGACACACTATACGCCTTGACTCTGGCGCGCAAGTAGAAAATCCTCGAGGCCAGATGTGGCGCAAGCACGCTGTTTGCCGCATCGAGACTCTTCTCTCGACGCTTTTCGAGTGTCCGCCATAGCTGATCCGAAGGTACACACCCTTGAAAGCAGGGGTTGGGGGTTGGGGGTTCGCGGCGTGTCGCCGTGGCCGGGCCCATCTGCCTGGCGAACCCGCCGCTTTCATCGGAATCCCTGGCGGCGAAGCAGCCCAAGACCACTCCTGATGGTATGCGGGCTCGCAACTATGCTTACTCGGCGCGCAGCGTGACTGCCGGGTCCACCCGAGCCGCGCGCCATGCGGGCAACCAGCAGGCTCCTGCCGCCACGATCACCAGCAGTCCGATGACCGCGCCGTGCGTGAAAAGATCGAACTGCGAAATGCCGAACAGTAGCGACGCCAGAACGCGGCTGGTCCACGTGGTGCAAACCAATCCGATCGCCACACCCAAGCCGGTGAGCGCCAGTCCCTGCCGCAATACCAATGCCAGAATGCTGCCTCGCGATGCGCCCAAAGCCGCCCGCACCCCGATTTCCCGAGTCCTCTCGGCCACACCGGCGGAGAGCACGCCGTAGATTCCCGTTGCCGCCAGTATTAAAGCGGCCAGAGCAAAGGCCTCAAACACGATCATCACAAACCGCCGCTCGGACTCCGAGCGGATCAGCAGTTCGTGCATGCTGCCGACACGTTCGATCGGCTGATCCTTGTCCACGGACCAGATCGCGTTTTTGATAGAAGGAGGCAACGCCGAGACGTCATCTCGCAGGCGGGCCACCAACCACATCGTATTGTCGGCAAACCACGACTGCCCGGAGGTCAGATAGACCGCTTCGGGCCGGCTTTCTGCCAGAGAGGTCTGCTTCACGTCCCCCACAACGCCTACAACGGTATAGTAAGGCCGCGCCGTTGGGCCCACGTGAATCCGCTTTCCCAAGGGCTCCTGCCCGCGAAAGCGGCTCTGCGCCAGCGATTCGCTGATGACCACTACCCACGGCGCCCCCGCGACATCACGTTCGTTCAGGTAGCGGCCGCGACGCAGCGCCAACCCCATGGCTTCAAAGTAGCCGGGAGTCACGGCGTACCGGTAAGCCGCGCTGCCATCTCCGTTCTCAGGAGTCACGCCGTACGCTCCATCCGGCTCGCCGCTCAACGGGAGCAGGCTGGTGTAAGCCGCCTGCGCCACACCGGGCACGCGCCGCACCGCGTCGACTGACTGGGCGAAGAACCGCCGCGCCGCGTCATCGTCAGCGAAACGATGGCCGGTCTCCTGCACCTGCATCGCCAGCAGGTGCGCCGCGTCGAAACCCACCGGCACGGAGAGAAGTTGGTCGAAACTCCTGAGCAGCAAGCCCGCACTCAACAGCAGCATCATCGCGAGCGCAACTTCGCTGATTACCAGTACACGTCGTGTCATCTGGTGTCCGCCGGAGGCTCGGCGGGAGCCTCGCTGCAGACCGGCAGAGAATCCGTTGCGGCTCACTTGCCACGCGGGAATCAGCCCCGCCACGACGCCGACCAGGGTTGTGATAGCAAGCGCGAATCCGAAGACCTGCGCATTGATCGAGATGGCACTGAGGCGCGGCAATCCCGAAGGGCTGATGGCGATCAGCAGGCGAACGCCGAACCCGGCCGCCGCCACGCCCAAAGCGCCGCCCAACATGGAAAGCAGCAGGCCTTCGGTGACCAGTTGGCGAATGAGCCTCGAGCGGCCCGCGCCAAGCGCTGCCCTCATCGCGAACTCACCGTGCCGCTGTGCGCCCCGTGCCAGCAGAAGGCTCGTTACGTTCACCGAGGCGATCAGCAACAGAATCAGAACCGCGGCCAGCACCGCCAGCATCGCCGGCCTGATGCCGCGTGTGACCTCATCCTGCAGGGACGCAGCCCCAAGTCCGGATTCGAGGGCTGCCCAGCGGGGCCGGGGAAACTCCGGCACCGGGTGCAACGCGATGGCGCGAAGGTCCTGGCTGGCCTCTTGCTCCGTCACGCCGGGCCGCGCCCGGCCCAGCATCTTTAAATGCTTGCCCCATTCCCGCGTGTTCGAATTGGTGATGTTGCGTGCGTCGTACTGCAGCGCTGTCCAGATCTCCGCCGACGGAAGCATCACGTTCTCGAAGAATGCCGGCATGACGCCGATCACGGTGTAGAGGTTGTCGTCGAGAGTGATCTGGCGGCCGATGATGGTGCGGTCCGCACCGAAGCGGCGGCGCCACAAATGATCGCTGAGGATGGCTACGCGGGGACCGTGGACTTGATCCTCGGACTCCTCAAAGGTCCGCCCGAGCGCCGGCGCCACGCCGAGTACCCGAGACCAATTCCAACTCACGCTTTGCCCGTCCAGCCGTTCGGGCAGAGAGGAGCCTGTCATGGCCGGCTGCCAGGGCCTCATCACAGTGACGGCGTCGAAAGCGCGCGTGCGGGCCGCCACCTCGCGATAAGTGTGGAAGGCCACATCGGGGCGAGCGGTGCCCGAAAGGTCCGAGATCATGAACAGACGCGATGCCGCCGGGTAGGGCAGCGGCTCGAACAGAATCGGATTCACGGCGCTGAAAATGGCAGTGCTGGCGCCGATTCCGAGCCCGAGGGTCAGCACGCCGACGGCAGCGAAGGTCGGGTTGGCGCGCAGTTGCCGCGCGGCATAGCGCAGGTCCGACATCAACACCGAGACCGCGTTTTCCCACCCGTACGACCGCACCTGCTCACGCGTCACGGTGACGTTGCCCAACTCCAACCGCGCTTCTCGCAGCGCTTCTTCGGGCGTCAGGCCGCGCTCCACCTTCGCGGCAGCAGATCGCTCGAGATAGTCCTGCACTTCGTCGGTGAGATCCTGGTCCGCCTCGGCTGGATGGAACAGTACACGCAGTCCGCGCGTCAAGTGGCGCTTGAGCGACATTGCTTACGCCTCCGCTTTCAACAGGCGCGCGATTGCCGCGGCCCGGCGAGCCCAATCCGCAGTTTCGACCTCCAGTTGCTTCCGCCCGGCACGGGTTAGGGTGTAATACTTGGCGCGCCGCGAATTGTCGCTCTGGCGCCACTCCGAGTCGAGCCATCCGGCGCGCTCCAGCCTCTGAAATGCAGTGAGCAGAGAGCCCGGATTCACTTTGAACACGCCGCGAGAGATCTGCTCAATGCGCCGCGCGATGCCGAAGCCGTGCATCGGCTCCAAACTGAGCGTCTTGAGGATCAGCATGTCGAGCGTGCCCTGAATCACGTCGGTGCCGTGTTCTTCCATAGTCCGAAGAATACAGGTAGTCCTCTTGACTGTCAAGAGGTAGCTGTCTGTGCGAGACTGGATCTGTTTGCGACAGACGATTGGTTTACTTCTTTTCTCTCTCGCGTCTACAAACGCGGCCCCGGCTCCGCGGCAGTCCTTCAACACGGAGGACTGGTGGGCCTGGCACTCCGCGAGCGAGCCGCGAATCGCGCCTGACGGCCAATGGGTGGTCTACGTAGAGTCCTGGAACGACCGCGCCAGCGACTCGCGTTTCTCCAATCTCTGGATGGCATCGACGGATGGCCGAACCCGCCGCCGTCTCACCGAAGGCAACTGGCGGGATTCGAGTCCGCGATGGTCGCCGGACGGATCTCAAATCGCCTGGCTCTCCGAGCGCGACGGACGCACACAGATTCACGTCAAGCGCGTCGATTCGCCCCAGGAGAACGAGATCGCGACCACCGGACTCGCGCCGCTCAACATCGCCTGGTCGCCCGATGCGAGTGCGATTGCATTCCATGCGCGAGTGCCGGCCAAACCGGAGGCCGCCGCTTGGGCTCCGCCTGCGATCCTGGCGCGCCTGCAGCGTTCGCGAGAAGCCTACTTCCATGTCTTCTCACTATCGATTCGCGACAAAACGGCCCCGCGCCAGCTTTCGCGCGGCGATCACGACCATTCCGGCGAACCCGCCTGGTCGGCCGATGGGCAGTCCGTCCTGTCGGCGCGCGACGATGGGCAGGTCTGGGCACTCCCCATCGCGGGAGGAACTGAGAAGCAGGTGACCAAAGAGTCTGGCCGCAACGCTTTCCCGCTCCCTGCTTCTGATGGGAGCAAGATCGCCTGGATGTCCACCAGCGACAACCCCCAGTTTTACTCCGTGCGCAAACTGTACGTGATGAATGCCGACGGCAGCCGCGTGAAGATGCTGACCGGGCTCCTTGACCGTGATCCCGTGGATCTTCAATGGAGCTCCGATTGCCGGACGCTCTATTTCCTGGCCGACGATGCCGGCTCGACGCACGTCTATGCGGCGCGTAACGATGGCACGGTGCGGCAGATTACCAGTGCTCCAGAGCGCCTGTCTGGTTTCACGCTGGCCGACAACGGCCGCGCGGTCGTGGTGCGTAGCAGCGCCACCGAGGCGGGAGACGTTGTGACGTTTACGGTCGACCGGATTTCGCAGCCAGTCACCTTGGCCGCACCCAATGAGCAGTTGCTGGCCGAGCGGAACATCGGAGCGGTGGAGGAACTGCGGTTTGACTCGGCCGGCCAAAAGATACAGGCGTGGCTGGTAAAGCCACCTGGGTTCGACGCAGCGCGCAAATATCCGATGGTCCTCGATATCCGCGACGATCCCCGTTCCATGTACGGCGTCGACTTCAATCTGCGGGCTCAGATCCTGGCCTCGCGGGGCTTCGTCGTGCTGTGCGTCAATCCTCGCGGCACACCTGGTTACGGCGAGCTGTTTGGAAACCTGCTGCACAGCGCACTTCCCGGCGACGACTTTGACGACCTGATGAAGGCTGTCGACCAGGCGGTATCGAAGGGATTCGTCGACTCGAATCGGATGGCGGTGCTCGGTGGTCTGCTCGCCGCGTGGACGATCGGTCATACCGGACGATTTCAAGCGGCGGTGGCGCGGCATCCCGTGGCCGATTGGCTCACCGACGTGGCGACCGCCTCCGACGGGTCGCTTCGCGCGCGCGATTGGCGGGGAACACTTCCGTGGGACGATCCCGATCAGTACTGGAAGCATTCCCCTGTTTACTTCGCGAAGGCCATCAGGACTCCCACTTTGGTGTTGGCTGGGGACCCGGACCCGGAGAGCGACGAACTCTACTTTGCCCTGCAACATCTGAAAGTGGACTTCGCCCTGGTCCGAATCAAGCCGGCGGGCAAGCCGAGTGAGTGGGTCCTGGAGTTAGATGCTACTCTGGCCTGGCTGGCTCGACCAGCTACTCACTGAGTCATCAATCCGACGCGTTCCGCACCCGCGCCTTTGGCAAGATCGATCACTTGGGCGATCTCCTGGTATTCCAGGTCCTTCTCCCCACGCACGAAGACCACTCGGGAACTGGCTTTGCGATATATCGCCGTCAGCCGAGTCTGCAGTGCCGCCAGGTCGACCGACTCAGAATTCAGGCGTATGGAGTGATTGGCGGACACAGAAATGACGATGTCGTGCGATTCGCTCGCGGGTGTGTCATTGGTCTGGCTTGCCTGCGGTACGAGAGTGTTCAATCCATGCGATGTAGTGGGAGTGATGACCATGAAGATGATGATCAGCACGAGCAGAACATCGATCATGGGAGTTACATTCATGTCGCATTTCTCACGAGTATTTCCTCCGAGTGACATTCCCATAACTTGCACCTCGTGAGATTGGACACTGCCTGACCGCGAAAGTTCCAACCGAGCCGCAAGCGGATGTCGGCGATTCAACGTGTAACCAGAAGCATGTTGGGTAATGTGGCTTCCTGGGCGCCAGTCGTCCCACTTGTTTCATCTTCTGGAGCAGTCGCGCGATCCCGCGTTTACCGCGAGGGGTTCATCTGGCCCATCCACAAGTTCGCGTCGCGGATGGCCTCCGTGAAATAGAGCCTCTGGCCGTCGGGGGTGAACTGCAACTCGTAGATCTGGTTGGGCGCCACGGAAAACAGCTTTTTTTCGCGTTGCGAATCCAAATCGTAGAGGTAGCACGCGGCATCGCGCGTGTAGATGAACTGCCGGTTACTGCCGGGAACCCAAATCGGGCGGTCCCCAGCAATTCTCAGACGTTCGGGCTTGCCGCTCGCCAGGGAATAACGGACGATTGAGTTGAAATTCTCGTAGACCCATCCAATCAAGACATCGTTCACCGGGGGGCCGAGAAAGATGAAATTTCCATGCTCGCCTGCAAACCCCGGGAGGCCGGGTGGATCGACCAGCCGCAAACCCGCGCGCGCATCGAGAATCGACGGTCCTCCTACCTGGCGGCTCGCCAGGATCCGGCTTCCGCGGTCCATCCAGGTAGATGCCTGCATCTCGTGACCGGCGGTTGAGACCGCCGTCATCTGGCGGAGGCCGCTGCCGTCGGGATGAATCAGCCACACGTCGTACAGTCCGCCACGATTCGAATAGAACAGGATCTCATCTCCGTTGGGCGACCACTGAGGCGCCCGGTTCAGCCCGCCACCCACCAGCCGGCGTCGTCCGCTGCCATCGATCCTGGAAATCCAGAGGTCTTCGTGCGGATCTCCTACGGTGTCGTAAACGATCTGCGTTCCATCCGGCGAAAACGAGAAGTTGGTGATGTCGCTGAGCGCGGCCCAGGTTTGCTCCGGCTCACCCGCGGTATCCATCCTGGCCCGGTCGAAAGCGATGGAAAAGAGCGCGACGCGGCGCTCGGCCTGGGAAAAGATGAATCGCTTTCCATTCGCGGCCCAATTCAACGACCGGACGTAGGATGACGGCATGACGAACGGCTGCGGCTCTCCACGGCTCGCTCCGGTGCGCTCATTGATACTCACCCGCCAGACATTCATCGATCCACCGCGATCGCTGAGGAAGTACAGTTCCTCTCCGCTGGGCGACCAGACCGGATTCCAATCCAAGGCCAGATCGTCGGTGACTTTCACCGGGGCGCCCCCGTCCGCTGCGACCGTGCAGATATCCCGCTGGCCTCCGCGAGTCACGCCCCAGTAAGCGATCCGGTAGCCGTGGGGCGACCAATTGGGCTGTACGGCATCACCGGTGGCGAGGTCCCGATGCGCGCCGGAGACGAGGTTGATCACATGCAATCGCGAAGCCGGCGCGCCGCGCTCGCTGGGGGCGACAAACGTATCGTCCGAGTACACGATCGACTTACCGTCGGGAGACCAGGCGGGCAGATGGCCCCGGGAGGCGATTCGGGTCGGATTCTCGCCGGTGCTTTCCATGACGAACAGGCCGCCGCCACCGCGCTCGGAGCGAAATGCAACCCGCAAACCGTCGCTCGACAGTGCCGGTTCGCTATCATCATCCGGCGAATCCGCCGTCAGGTTCACCGCTGCGTTGCCGCCGGTGCGTTGCAGATAGATGTCCCACTTTCCCCGAGCCGCGTCGGCATACAGGAACCGGTCGCCGTCCGGAGTGAGGCTGGGATAGAGTTCCTCGGCCGGCGAGTCGGTCAATCGGGTGAACTGCCCCGCCAGCGTGGGTGCCGGCGAACGCGTAAGAAACCAGCCGGCCGCGCATGCCATGGCTACGAGGGCGGCAAGGATGGCGGCGAGGCCCCACGCTCGCCGAATCCGCGCCGGTGCGGGAATGGGCGCACTTGCAGGCAGCGCAGGCGCGATCGCTTGCGGTTGCGATCTTTGCGCCAGCACTTTCAATGCGGAGCGCAGGTCATTGGCGGTTTGCACGCGAAGCTCGGGATCTTTTTCGAGCGTCCGCATAATCAAGGCGTCCAGTTCCGTCGCCAGCGAAGGCCGCGGGACCGATGGATGCACCGGAGTCTGGTTTACGATGGCGGCGAGCACGGCGGCGTCGCTCGGACCGGTGAATGGACGCACTCCAGTCGCCAATTCGTACAGCGTTACTCCCAGGCTGAAGATGTCGCTTTGAGGCGATGCGGGTTTGCCCAAAACCTGCTCGGGCGCCAGATAATGCACTGTCCCCGCAATCACCCCCGGGATGCTCTGGAACGCCGGCACCGCATTGACAGTGTCCAGACCACTGGCAGCAAGGGGATGAGCCGCTTTCGCCAGTCCGAAATCGAGTACTTTGACGAGGCCGTCTGCCCTCACCATCACGTTCTCCGGCTTAATGTCGCGGTGCACGACGCCGGCCTGGTGCGCGGCGGCCAACGCCGAACAGGTTTGGATGGCGATGTCCAGGAAGAAACGCAGGTCTATCGTCCGGCCGTCGATCAGTTGCCGGAGGGTCTTCCCCTCCACCAGTTCAGTGGCGATATAACAGCGGCCCTGCTCGAACTCAGCGTCGTAGATGGAGACGATGTTCGGATGATTGAGCAGTGAGATCACCCGCGCTTCCTGCCGGAATCGGGCGATGCGGTCGGAATCGCCGAAAAACGCAGGCGGCAAAAACTTGATCGCTACTTTTCTTCCCAGGCGAGTATCGAGTGCCTCATAAACCGTTCCCATGCCGCCGCCCCCGATCTGTCCGCCAATGGAGTAGACTCCCAACCGGGTTCCGCTGACCGGTGGGCTGGCGGCGGCCCGCTCCGCGATCCGATTCGCGGCCTCCTCAACGGCGGGTCTGTCCAGGAACGACACTGGAGCCTGCCGCTCGGCGTCCAGGAGTCCTGCAACATACTGCCGCAGCTCATGGTCCGATCCGCAGGCGACATCGAGATAATCCTGCTGGCGATCGACGGGAAGCCCGGCCAGCTTGTCAAACAGTTCGCCGGCGCGTCGATGTTTTTCCGGGGTCACGGCTGCGCGCTCAACGAATGAAAAAGGAATGCGCGGGCGAGTCGCCATTCGCGCAGCACCGTTCGCTCGGAGATGGCGAGAATGCGGGCGATTTCGCCGTTTTCCAGGCCGCCAAAGAAGCGCAACTCGACTACCTGGGCCTGCGTCCGGTCGAGCGCCTCCAACCGGGTCAAAGCCTCATCGATAGCAATCATGTACTCCAGCGAAACAGATGGCTGCGGCTTGGAGAGCTCGTCCAACTCGAAAACCTTCACCTGCGCATCCCGTCCGCCCCGTTTTCGCGCCTCTTCGGCGCGCGCGAAATCGACCAGGACCTGGCGCATGAGGCGCGCCGCCGCGGCAAAGAACTGACGCCGGTTCTCCCACCCACCGCCTCCACTGCCCATGAGGCGGACGAACGCCTCGTTCACCAGGGCGGATGGCTGGAGAACATGCCCTGGCCGTTCCCCCGCCATTTGGAGGTGCGCCAGCCGGTGCAATTCGGAATAAACGATCGGCGTCAATCGTTCCAGTGCCGACGTGTCACCGAAGCTCCATGCTTGTAGCAGCGCCGTCAGGCAAGGCTGCGCAGTTTCGGGCCGGTTGTTCATTCCCCTTGTGCGCCCGGTTCTCCAGGCGCTATGTAACAAATTTAACAGAGTTGGTTGGGTTCGGCGGGCCCTGGAATTGACGGCTTTATCTCCCGAATCCGCGCAGCCGCAACGCTACATTCGATTTCTCAGGGCGTGACTGGCTCGCGAAGCGACGACCAGAAGGCGATTCTGCAGGCATGTTGTTGAGGTTAATGAAATTTAATGGTTCGATTTGGCGGCCGGCACACGGAATTTCCGCCTTACTCTTCCAAATCGGCGCGACCGCGATGCTCCTGAGCTTGTGTGCGATGGCGCCGGAAGCCTGCCGGAACATCCGCTCGACGGCCTGACGACAGCGGAATCCTGGACGGTTTAGGTCGCGATCCGAGCGGCGGGTCACGTGGACGCCGACACGCTGTTCAGCGGGCGTGTTGTTGCAGAACCGGGCAAGGATGCGGTGCTGGCGTGGCAGGAGGGCACCGCTAGTGAGGGACTGGTACGAACGGTCGAGAGCGGGATGGGGACGTAGCGGCCGAATCGGCACCCTCGATGAGGGGGACGTAGATGAAGCAGATGAAGTGGGTGATCGTGGTAGTATCAATCGCCTGCCTGATCGGCTGTATTCGTAGTCATGCGAGCGCGATCGAAGCGGGGTCGGGGAGGGTCCACACCTACTATGTCGCCGCCGATGAAGTCGATTGGAACTTCACCCCGAGCGGCATGGACAAGATGATGGGCATGGACTTCATGGGGTATGCCAAGGTGGTGACGGAGCATGGCCCGCATCGTATTGGCACGGTCTACCGGAAGGCCATTTATCGCGAGTACACCGATGGAAGTTTTACCAATCTGAAACCGCGGCCGGCGGGCGCGGAATACCTCGGCATGCTGGGGCCCATCTTGCGGGGCGAGGTCGGCGAGACGATTCGCGTGGTATTCAAGAACAACGCCACGCATCCCTTCTCAATGCATCCCCACGGGGTGTTCTACAAGAAGGACTCCGAGGGCGCCGCGTACGCCGACGGCACCTCCGCCGCAGACAAGGCGGACGATGGGGTTCCGCCCGGTCAGACTCACACTTATACGTGGGACATTCCCGAACGCGCCGGACCGGGACCTCAGGATCCGAGTTCGCTGGTGTGGCTGTACCACTCCCACACGATGGATTTGAAGGACGTGGAGAGCGGGCTCATCGGCGCCATGATCGTGACGCGCCGCGGCTCGTCCGATGCAAGCGGCAAGCCTCGGGATGTCGATCGCGAGTTCGTCAACCTGTTCATGATCTTTGACGAGAACGTCTCCTGGTACCTGGACCACAATATTCAGACCTTTACCGGCGACCCGAAGGGCGTGAAAAAGCTGGAGTTTATACCGGGCAACGAAGAAGGCGTGTTTTCGGTTCTGAATACCGGGTTTGGGCCTTCCAACATCAAGGCCACGATCAACGGCTACATGTACGCTAACATGCCCGTGATGACTATGAAGCAAGGAGAGCGAGTACGCTGGTATCTCATCACCGTGGGCCAGGGGTTCAACTTCCACACGCCGCATTGGCACGGCAATGTGGTGATGCAGGCAGGCGCACTGATGTCGTTTCGCTTGCGCCGGCGCAAATGGAGACTGTGGACATGGTTCCGGACAATCCCGGCTTGTGGATGTATCACTGCCATCTTGCGGAACACATGCACGCAGGCATGGTGGGTTTGTACAAAATCGAGCCATAAACGAAACGCAATATCGAGGAGGGATGAATGAGGGGATTCAGAATCGCGGGGCTACCGCTCTATTGCCTTGTGTTGGCCGGTGCATTGACGGCGCAGAGTTCGAAAATCGATTTCGCGAAAGATGTGCAACCCATTTTCCGGCAGAACTGCGTGCCGTGTCATGGGCCCACGCAGCAAAGCAGCGGAATGCGGCTCGACCGCAAGAGCGTCGTTCTGGGCCGGCGCGGTGTGGTGCCGGGGAGCAGCGAAAACAGCTTCCTGTTTCATCGGATTTCGGGGGGTGAATATGGCACGCAAATGCCCCCTACCGGTGCGCTCCGGCCCGAACAAGTCGAGATCATCAAGAAGTGGATCGACCAGGGCGCCGAATGGCCGGACGGCCTTTCCAACGAGGCCGAGATTGCCCCGTTGGATCCCAACGCTGTCGCCATGGTGAACGCACTGCAGGCAGGCGATGTGCAGGCGTTCATGAAGTCCGCTAGCGAGAATCCGAAACGGATTAACGCCCGCGGGCCCGAGGGCTCTACACCCTTCATGTACGCCGTTCTCTATACCGGCGTACCTACACTGGAGCGGCTGTTGAAACAAGGCGCCGACGTCAACAAACGGAATGACGCCAATGCCACGGCCCTGATGTGGGCGGCCACCGATTTGGAGAAAACCCGTTTGCTGGTTGCCCATGGCGCCGACGTCAATGCGCGGTCCAGCGACATGCGAACGCCGTTGATGATCGCGGCCCGCCGCGCCGGCAACAGCGCCACGGTCAAGTTCCTCCTCGAACGAGGCGCCAGTCCAAATCCCAATGCTCATCCGGCTACGGAATCGTCGCCCCTGATCGAAGCAGCCAGTGCCGGCGAAGCGGCCAGTCTGGAATCGCTCCTCGCTAAGGGAGCGGACGTCAAGGAGGCCGCCGAGCCCGCGCTGGAAATGAGTTACAACGTGCGGTGCTCGAAATGCGCGGCTCTCCTCATTTCCAGGGGGCTGAGCAAGAAAGACTATACCATCCTGCTGGCGAATATCGCGGTATTAGGCGATGCCAACGCTGTCCGCAACGCATTGGACCACGGCGCCGACGTCAATGCCGTCGACCCGCTCGGCCGCACCGCGCTCATGTATGCGGCCGCATCCGATCTTCTCCCCCTGGATGTAGTCAAACTGTTGGTCGAGCGCGGCGCGGATATCAACGCCAGGGATGCGCACAAGCTCAGCAGCGATGCCTCACTCACGGTCCTCGATATCGCGCGGCGGCACGGGGGGACCCCGGTCGTGGAATACCTGGTCAAGCTGGGCGCCAAGAGCTCGGGAACCCCAACGCCTGTGCTGAAGGCGAGGCGCGAAAACACAATCCAGTCCGCCATCCAGAGCAGCCTTCCCTTGATTCAACGGGCCGACGCGAACTTCGTTCCCAAGGCGGCTTGCGTGTCCTGCCACAACAACAGCTTTGCAGCCATGGCGGTTGGTGCGGCACGCAAGAGCGGCTTCCCTGTGGACGATGCAACCGCGGCGCAACAGGTCAAAGCCAACGTTTTTGGCCTGGAGAAACTGCGCGATATCCTTCACCAGGGAAACATGGTTGGCGTGGGAGACTTTTTCGCCCCGTCCATACTCGCCTACATCCTGATCGGACTCGATGCCGAGCACTACCAACCCGATCTCAACACGGACACCGTGGCGATGTTCCTGAAGTCCCGCCAATCTCCCGATGGCCAGTGGATCTACGCTGCCGCCGATGGGCGGCCGCCGATTTGCTCGGATTATATTGCCCAGACGGCGTTTACCATGCGCGCGCTCCAACTCTATGCGCCCAAGGCAGACCGCGCCGCATACGACCGCGCGATCCAGCTCGCGGCGTCGTGGTTGGCGAAAGCGCAACCGACCAACAATGAGGACCGGAGCACGCGGCTGATGGGGTTCGCCTGGGCCAATCTGGACAAGGACGCTACCGGCAAGGCGATGCGCGAGTTGCTTGCCAAGCAGCGCCCCGATGGCGGCTGGTCGGATCTCGACTCCATGGAAAGCAGCGCCTATGCCACCGGAAAATCTCTCTATGCGCTGCAGGTGGCGGGCTTGCCGGCGTCCGATGCCGCCTATGATCGCGCCGTCCAATTCCTGCTGAAGACGCAGCTCGAAGATGGCTCCTGGTACGTGAGGTCACGCGCCCTGGCGATCCAGCCTTATTTCGATGCCGGGTTCCCGCACGGCTTCGATCAGTGGATGTCCGCCGCCGCGACAAACTGGGCAACGTACGCGCTGGCGCAGGCTGCCCAGGCGCGGACGGCGATTTCATCGCGCGAGCGTTAGAATCGCTTCTACCTGCAAACATTTGGTCAAGATGCGACTCCGACCCGCGGAAATGACGCCAAATGGACCATGCGTCGGGAAGCTCTGTCTGTATCACTGGCTATTCGGGGAAGGAGCAGAATCTCAGTGGGAGGTCTCTCCTTTTGATAGGACTTTGTTCTCAGCGAGGGTTTGGAGGAGTGCTGATCTTTTACTGGCGAACCGAAAACGGGGCCGAGTGGAAGACAGGGCGAGAGCGCGAATCGTGAATCGGCTACGTGAGAACGCCCAGCGAAGGCGGCCGGGGGGAATACGGAGGGGCGCATGGGCAAACTCCCGGTTCCGTCCCGAGTTTCGGACCGGTATCCGGATTCCTGATTGTCGCAAGCAGGAACCAGCGCTCATCCTGAACTTCAGAGCAGAGTGGCCACCACAGCGGGCGTACTACTGTGAAGACCCCGCCGTCGCAACGCTGACGAAAGAATCGGCGCAGCCGTAATAGACAAACCACTTGTGCTGGAACCAGACCAATCCCTCAGCGAAGGTGGTGCCCGCTGCGTACTGACCGGTCCGCTCAAATGGCAGTTCCGGTTTCAGGACAGGCTCGTCGGTGCGCGCCAGCAACCTGGCCGGATCGTCCTTGGCAAAGAGTGCCTGGCCTGTCGCATACGCGTTCGGCCCGAGAGACGGATCACCGTCGGCGGCCGCGTTTTTGCCGTTGTAGAGCACTACGATTCCATGTTCGGTCAGTAGTGGCGGCGGTCCGGTTTCAGGGAACGAACTATCGAAATGACCCTTCCGTTTTGCGAGTGTGACCACGGTTTCACCGGCTGCGTCCTCCACTGGTGTCCAGTGAATCAGATCCGCCGAAGTCGCCAATCGAACTGCTCCCTCGCCCCAGTACATCCAGTATTTGCCGGCGATCTTCGCCGCGACCAGCCGGTTACCTTTCAGACGGGCAACAATGCCCGCAGATTTGTATGACAAGGCGGCATATTTGCCTTCGGTACCTAGCGCCGGTCCGTGCTTGCTCCAATGCACAAGGTCCTTCGATGTGGCGATCGCGGCGTCGGTTCGACGACGATTCCATTGGGTGTACGTCAAGACGTACGCACCATCCTCGCTCTCCACAATTCGCGGATCTTCGCAGCCTCCTGGCCACTCGCGATCCCTCTGCGCGTCCCTGTCGGGGTACAGGACTGGCTGTGGCCGGCGGCTGAAATGGATTCCATCGGCGCTCTCGGCGAGGCCCAATCGTGAAGTGTGCAGGCCGATTTGCATTTCGCCCGTGTCGTCTTCCGCGCGGTACAACACATAGATCTTTTTATTGCGGACAATCGCTGCCGGATTGAAAGTGTGGAGGGCCTCCCAATGCACGGTTTCCCCGGAGATGGGATCCCGGAAGAGTGATGCGGGATTGGGTGCAATCACGGGCGCCGTAACGGGACGCGAAAAGGGGCCGAATTGCCACGGCTGTGCCTGGTAGGCGAATATCGCCAAAGTGCAAATGCCGGCTCCGCCGAGACCTATCGTTAAGGAACGACGCATAAGCGGTTGCGGCTACTGTAGCACGCATTTGCCGCGCGAATAACGTGTGATGAAGTGTATCGAACACGATGCGACGGAAATTCATGTCCGCGACGTGCGGTACGTACTCGGTTCCAATTCGAAACGCTTAAGCACCGACCGCCAAAGGAAGCCGGGGACCAGGTGCCCAGACGCACAGGGCGGCTGCCTGGCCAGGATCGAGTCCGGCTCGACGGGTCTGGCGGAGCCTAGTGAGGTAGCCCGCCGGCCACCACCAGAATCCTGACCGGATTCAGGAATCCCAGGTGTAAGGAGGGATCTGAGCGTAAGGGAACAACAGACTATGGCTGCGGCGCGGATTGCCGTCAATCGGCCGTGGAGGTCATGCGTTTTGCCCGACGGGACGGACGCGCGCTGCGGGAATAGGGAAGGCTCGATCTATCGGCGATTCGCTCCTGCGATTTCACGGTGAAGGCGCAAATCAGCGGAAAGACACCGTGACTGTATTGGCAAGCTTCCCATTGAAGCTGAGGACAACGTCGGCGGCTCCCCGGCCCGCCAACGACGATGGCAGCGGGCCAATGTTGACGACGTCTTCACCCAGATAGACACCCGTGGCTGCGGCTCCGGCCACCGGCACACTGACGCCTCCGACGGTGGCCGTGGCCTGGCCCGAATAGCCCCGGGCCACACTGGACGGACGAGCCGTACTTCGGGCAAGATAGTTTGATCAATGATTCCCTCCCATCGCCTCGTGCTCTCGTTCCTCTTTCTCCTTGGCGCCAGCAGTCTTCACGCCCAGAACAGGCGGATCGCCGGTCCGATCGACTCCGCGAAGATCGTGCCGCTGAACGGAAATCTGCGGCCCGCTGCAATGCGCCGCAACGACCAGGGCCGCGTGGGCCCGAGTTTTCCGCTGCCGGGCCTGACCTTGTATCTGAAGCCATCCGCGGCGCAACAGGCGGATTTGCTCCGATTACTGGAGCAGCAGCAGGACCCGGCTTCTCCCCGGTATCACCAATGGTTGACGCCGGAGGAGTTTGCGGACCGCTTCGGCCTCGGCGCTCAGGACCTCGCGGCAGCGGCGGATTGGCTGCGTTCCCGCGGATTCACGGTGGGCAAGGCGGCACGCAGCCGCACCTGGATCGCCTTCAGCGGTACGGCGCGGCAGGTGGAGGATACCTTTCATACAGAGATTCACCGTTACGCCCTGAACGGCAAGACGCATTACGCGAATGCCACGGAGCCATCGATTCCGCTGGCGCTGGCAAGTGCAGTTGCCGGTCTGGATGGATTAGACGATTTGACGCCCGAGCAGATTGAGGCGACTTCCGCAACCGGCGTCCACACGCTGGCGCCTGACGACCTGGCCGTCATTTACGACATCAACTCCGTGTACCAGTCGGGCATCGACGGCACGGGGCAGAAAATCGTGATCGCGGGCTCGTCTGATTTCAATGCCGCGGCGCTCGCCGATGTGGCGCTGTTCCGGAGTAAGTTCAACCTGCCGGCCATGGTCCCACAAGTGATCCGCGATACTACCTATCCGGATCCCGGCATCAGCGGTTCTCTCGGCGAAGCTCACCTGGATATCGAATGGGCGGGCGCCATCGCGCGCAAGGCCCAGATCATGTTCGTCTATTCGAACAGCTTCAGCCACGCGGTCCTTTATGCCATCGACAATAACCTCGCGCCGGTGATCAGCATGAGCGCCAACGCAGGTTGCGAGGCGGACAACACGCCCGCCAACATTGCCTTTTACCAGGGACTGGCGCAGCAGGGGAATGCGCAGGGCATCACGTGGGTGATCTCGGGCAGCGATGCGGCGTCCGCTTCGTGCGATGCCAACGGCGCGGATTTGCCGGCGGTCAGCGGGTTGGCGGTGCGTTTCCCGGCGAGCGTCCCGGAAGTGACTGCGGTGGGCGGCCTCGAGTTCGATGAGGCTGCCGGCGCTGGTCCTTTTTGGAGCGTCACTAATACGGCCAACGGCGCGTCGGCGCTTTCCTATATTCCGGAAATGGTCTGGAACGATGCGCTCGCGCTCCACGCGCTCTGGGGCGGAGGAGGTGGACAAAGCATCTACTTCCCCAAGCCTGCCTGGCAGACCGGGCCAGGGGTGCCAAACGACCAGGCGCGTGATTTGCCCGACGTGGCTCTTGCCGCGTCGTTCAGTCACGATGGGTACATCGCCATCAACAACCAGACGGCGGTAACCAGCGGCGGAACCTCGGCTTCGGCGCCGGTGTTCGCGGGAATCGTTACGCTGTTGAATCAGTACGTGGTAAGCCAAGGCATTCAGACCAAGCCGGGGCTTGGCAACATCAATCCGAACCTGTACCGTCTGGCCGCGGCCGGCAACAGCCCGTACCACGACATTACGCTGGGGAACAACATCATCCCGTGCGGCGCGGGCACGCCCGATTGCGCGAGTGGAGCGATGGGATTCAGCGCGGCGCCGGGCTACGACCTGGCTTCCGGACTGGGCTCCATCGATGTGGCCAAGTTCCTGAATGTCTGGAACAGCCAGCCGGCGACCACCTCGGCTATAGTCGTGTCGGCCAATCCGAATCCGGTGTACCAGCAGGCTGCGGATGCTCAGGGGAATCGCTGGAGCACGACGATCACGCTGCACGAAGAAGCAGGCGTGGGCACTACCTTGACGGGCTTCACCATCAATGGGACGAGTGCAGCATTGTCCACCTTCAGTAGCGCCAGGATTCCAGCACTCGGCTCGGTCACGGGCACCGTGAAGTTCGCAACGGTGAGCGTGCCTTCGGTGATGGTGTTCGGGTTTACCGGTCAGGACGCGTCGGGCCAGACGTGGTCTCAGCAAGTTCCGGTTCCCTTCGATGCGGCCAGCGGCAGTTTAACGGTCGGAGGCGTTGCCAATGCCGCGTCCTACCAGCAGGTATTCGCCCCCGGCATGCTGTTATACGTTGCGGGCACGCAGTTGAGCCCGGTCGCTCAGATCGCGAATTCGGTTCCGTTTTTGGATTTTATGGGAGATGTGTCGGCGTCGATCAACGGACTGGCAGCGCCACTCTACTACGTTTCGCCCACACAACTTGATATCCAGATTCCGTACGAAGTGCCGGCGGGCCCGGCGACCTTGACGGTAACGAGCTTCGGGCAGTCCGCCAGTTTCAAGTTCATGGTGGGTGCGGCAGCTCCGGGAATCTTTGCCGCCCAGGACGGGACGTTGGTCCCTTCGAACAGCGGTTCGCGCGGCGGCGCCCTGGCCATGTTCATTACCGGGCAAGGGGCAGTCTCGCCAGCTGCGCCCACGGGAACGGCTCCCGCTGCAAACACTCCATTATCGCAACTGCCGGCGCCGGTGCTGCCCTTAAGCGTGACGGTTGGGGGAATCCCGGCGCAGGTCCAGTTTATGGGTATCACGCCAGGATTGGTGGGAGTCACGCAGGTGAATTTCCAGATACCGACGAACGCACCACTTGGCCCGCAGCCGGTGGTGGTCACCGTAGGAACCGTGGCGAGTATGCCGGTGACGCTGACCGTCGGGCAATAGGGCGGTGGGCTGCGCGCAAGCAATGTCGGCTGGTAGAGCGTCGCCTGGTCAGCACAGTGTCAGACTACGGAATGTGGTTGATCCAGCAACGGGCAGAAGCGGGAAGTAAGAACCGGACTGGCAACTAAACTCCCGCATAAGGGGACTCAACCCGCCAAGGTTTCGGGTAGAGTTACTTCAGACGAAGACTATTCGTTACCACTGTGACACTCGAAAGTGCCATCGCGGCAGAGGCCCACATGGGCGATAGTAATCCGAGCGCAGCCACCGGAATCCCGACCGCATTGTAAGCGAATGCCCAGAATAAATTCTGGCGAATGATCCGCATAGTGCGCCGGGAAAGCTCGATCGCCTCCGCGACGCCCGATAGATTGTCACGCATGAGCGTGATGTCGCCGGCCTCCATCGCCACGCCCGTTCCCGAGCCCATGGCGATCCCCAAGTCCGCCTGCGCCAGCGCGGGAGCGTCATTGATGCCGTCGCCCACCATGGCCACGCGTTTGCCGGCGGCCTGCAACTTCTTCACCTCTGACACTTTTTGCTCCGGCAAGACCTCTGCCAGGACTTGGTCGATTCCGGCCTCGCGCGCGACGCTCTCGGCCGCCGCCCGGTGGTCTCCCGTGATCATCCACACGTCCAATCCCATCGCGTGAAAACGGGCGATCGCCTCTCGCGCTTCGGGCTTGAGTGAATCGGCCACCTCGATCGAGCCCGCGTTCTCCCCGTCCACCGTCACCGTGACGCCGGGTCGCCCCACGACCACCCATCGTCCTCCGACCAGTGCGCGAACTCCGTGGCCTGCCTGCGCCTGGAATTGACTGCTCTCTCCGAGCGCCAACCCCCGCGCCGTTGCTGCCTCAACCACGGCCTTGCCGAGCGGGTGCTCGGAGTACCGCTCAGCGGCAGCAGCCAGGCGGAGCAGTTCGTCTTCCGAAAAGCCAGAAGCGGGCGCGATACTCACTACCTGCGGCTTGCCGCGCGTCACCGTGCCCGTCTTGTCCAGGAGAATGGTGTCGATCTTGTGCGCCATCTCCAGAGCTTCGCCGCCCTTGATCAAAATCCCATGTTCCGCTCCGCGCCCGGTTCCCACCATGATCGCGGTAGGAGTAGCCAGCCCCAGTGCGCACGGACAGGCAATAATCAGAACCGCGACGGCGTTGACCATCGCGACGGCGAACGGAGCAAACCAAAGCCAAATCAGAAAAGTGATGGTCGCAGCCACCAGCACGCCGACGGTGAAATATCCGCTCACCACGTCGGCCAGCCGTGCCACCGGAGCTCGCGATCCCTGCGCCTGCTTCACCATCTCCACCATCTGCTGCAGCACGGTGCCGCGTCCGATCTTGGTGGCTTCGTAGCGAACGCTTCCCGAGCGATTGATGGTGCCTGCGAAGAGTGAGGCGCCGGGCCGCTTGTCCACTGGCATACTCTCGCCTGTGAGCATCGATTCGTCTACCGAGGACTCGCCGTCCCTCACCTGCCCGTCCACTGGAACGCGGTCGCCTGGCCGCACCACTACCAGGTCGCCGGGCTTTACCGATTCCACGGGCAACTCCACCTCGGTCCCGTTGCGAAGCACGCGAGCCGTGGGAGGTTGCAGATCCATGAGGCGCCGGATGGCTTCCGATGCCCGGCCGCGAGCGCGACTCTCCAGCATGCGGCCTAGCAGGACCAAGGCGATGATCACCGCAGCCGCCTCGTAGTAGACGTGCAAATGAGTACCGAGAAATGTCTCGTAGACGGAGTACAGAAGCGCCGCACCGGTACCCAGGGCGATCAAAGTATTCATGTTGGCCGAGCGGTGGCGCAGCGCTGACCACGCGCCCTGATAAATCGGTGCACCAGAATAGAGCACCACGGGGAGGGTAAGCAACAGTTGGATCCAAGCGTTCCCGTGCATCATTCCCAGGATCATCACGGGAAGTGAGCAGAATGCCGCGACCACGAAACGCAGGTTGTGGCCCTTGTCTTCCGATGCCGAACGCTCCTCGAGCGGCGGGACGCCGTAGCCGAGCCCCTCGATTGCCTGGATGAAATCGGCAACTTGTACTCGGTTCGAATCGTACTCTACAGTCGCCGTGGAGGTGGCCAAATTCACGGCGGCGCGTTCCACGCCGTCAGTCTTCCCGAGTTTGCGCTCAATGGCGCGTGCGCAGGCGGCACAGGTCATGCCGCTCACCGGCAGGTCAATCCGATCCGGGGCGGCGGTTGAGCGGCTCATCCGGCAACTTCGTATCCCAAGTCGCGGACAGCCCCGGCGAGCACTTCCGGTTTCACCAGATCTACGTCATATTCGACCGTAGCGCTGGCGTCTTGTAGATCCACAGTAGCCTTGGTAACACCAGGCGTCGACGCCAGTGTTCGTTCCACTGTGCGCGTGCAGTTGTCGCAGGTCATGCCTTGGACGGAAAGACGCAAGGTTCGGATCGCCATACTTATATGATGCACCGATGCGCCATACTGTCACAGGAGGAGTGAATGATTTTTGCCGATGCAGCGCTTGCACGGCGAATTGAGGCTGCCGAGGCCGCTAACGCCCGCGGTTGCAGTGCAGGCCCGAACGCGGCTTTCCTGGAAGTTGCTGGCGGCTGCGCTATTTTTGTCGGAACGAACTCCCCGTTGACCCAGGCGGTCGGACTGGGACTCATTGGCCCGGTCGGAAAGGCGGAGATCGAGGCCCTGGAGGACTTCTTCCGGAGTCGGGGCGCCAGAGTGGTCGTCGATCTTTGCCCTCTGGCCGACCATGGCCTGCTCGAAGCGCTGTCTGCCCGCGGATATCGCGTCACGGAATTCAACAATGTCCTGGTGAAGCGATTGGCGGGCACCGAGATCGGCATCACTCCGAGGGTTCGCCGCGCATTGCCCGACGAATCGGAATTGTGGTCGCACACCGTAGGTTGCGGATTCTTTGACCAACGCGAGCTGACCACCGAGGAAATGGATGTCGGGCGAACCATTTTCGCCATGCCCGGAGCGGTCTGTTACCTTGCCGCGTCAGAGAATGGGCAGCCGGCAGCCGCCGCGGCCTTGGCAGTGCAAACCGGCATGGCGACATTGTTCGCCGACAGCACCATCGCGCGCTTTCGGGGAGCGGGCCTTCATCGGGAATTGATTGCCGCGCGGTTGCACGAGGGACTGGCGCGCGGGTGCGACGCGGCCACCGCCTCCACCCTGCCTGGCAGCGCCTCGCAACGCAACTACGAGCGCATGGGTTTTGAGGTGGTTTACACCAAGATCACGTTGGTCGGGTAAGAGCCAACGGGAAACCCCCACTAACGGGGAACCCCCCTTACATGAACTGATTTTAATTAGCCCTTAAGATACATTTCATGTGCAGTTGGATATCATGGGCCCAGACGAGTAAGAAACTCGTCACCGCCTAAAGGAGATTAAAACCCCAATGAAGAAATTGATGACGCTGATGCTTGGCATGTCGCTGCTTTTCGGTACCGTGGCCGCAGTTGTTGCCCAAGAGACGCCCAAGAAGGACGATACCAAGAAGACCAGCAGCAAGAAGAAGAGCTCCAAGAAGAAGGAAGAGACCCCCAAAAAAGACGGCGGCAGCAAGTAGTTTCTGCTCCCCTCGATTTTTACTGGCAAGCCGTGTAGCGCCCGCCCGAAAAGCTGCGCGGCTTGCCTTTGCTTTTTTTGTCGTCCCGTTTTTCCCTTCCAGGTTCTTTCCCTGATCCCTTCTGGTCCCGCAACCTCCTGATCCTGAACGACTGTTTCCGTCCCCAGGAAATGAATAGGGTGTAACCTTCGGAAACCATTAAACGCCCCTTCCGATATCTTGAGGAATCATAACTTTGAGGGTACCTCTATGAAGTTTGCAGCCGCCCTTACCTTCGCGGCCGCTCTGCTCGGGGGCAGTGCGACGTGGGGGCAGACGCCTGCGCCCGCCGCTGCCCGAAGTACCGTCACCGGGATTGTCACCGCGGTGGATGCCGGTGCCAGCTCAGCGACGATGAAGACGGCGAAAGGCGAGACCCTGACAATCGCCACCAATGACAAGACCCAGCTGGTCCACGCTTTGCCTGGGGAGACCGATACCAAGAAATGGCCCAAAATCGCCATTTCCGACGTGGCTGTGGGCGATGAAATCCTGGTGATTTACAAGGGCGCCGCCGACCAGAAACCGATCCTGGCAACCTCCGTGGTGGTCCGCACGAAGGGCGATTTGTCGCAAATGGCTCAGAAGGAACTGGAAGACTGGACCAAGCGGGGGACCACGGGCAACATCACCGCCGTCGACGAGTCGGCTAAGACATTTACCATCAAGGCCGGCCAGAAGACGTACACCGTTCAGCTTTCGGACAAATCCCAACTTCACCGCTACTCTTTGGATTCCGCTAAAGCCAGCGATGCGAAACCCAGCACCTTTGCCGACTTGAAGGTCGGCGATCAGGCGAAAGTTCTGGGGAATAAGACGGAAGACGGCACCGGCATCAAGGCGGAAAGCGTCTATTCCGGCACCTTCCGCCAGATCGCGGCGACGATTGTTTCCATCGATACCGCTTCTGGAGAGATGAAAGTCACCGATCTGGCCACTAAAAAGCCTCTCATAATCCGCGTAAACTCTGATTCCAATATGAAGAAGCTTCCCGAGCAGATGGCGGCGGGCCTGGCGCGGCGCTATGGTGCCGGCCGGGGCGGCGCAGGAGCCGGCGGAGACGGAGCGCCCGCGGGCGGCGGGATGCGTGGGGGTGGCGGATTTGGCGGCCCCGGCGGTCCCGGTGGACCGGGCGGTCCTGGCGGTGGCATGCGCGGAGGCGGAGGCGATATCGGGCAGATGTTGGATCGTTTGCCCGCCGTTCCGTTAGCAGATCTGAAACCCAAAGACGCCATCATGGTCTCCACGACTCAGGGAACTGACCCCGGCCGCGTGACTGCCATCATGCTGCTGGCCGGTGTGGAACCCATTTTGACTGCGGCTCCGAATGCCACGCGCGACATCATGAGTGGCTGGAATCTGGGCGGCGGTGGCGGCGAAGGCAACTAAACCAGCATTAAAAATCGATCATCCAGCAGCACCCAATCGTCGGCAACTCGTAGCTACAAACTCAATCGGGAGAACTATGGTCAACTTGCGAAGAATCCTATTCTTGCTTCTGGCAGCCGCCTTGGTCGTTTCGAGCGTGCCCGCCCAGCAGACGACCGGTACGGTAAAAGGCGTCCTCACGGACGACTCGGGAGCCGTGATTCCCGCCGCTAACGTGTCCCTGGCGGCTTCGAACGGCACCGCAAAGACGGCCCAGACACAAGCTGACGGGAGTTACACCTTTATGGGTGTACAGCCGGGGAATTACACGATTAAAGTGGCATTTCCCGGGTTTGCCCCGTTTGAGAAAGCCGTGTCCGTCGGCAATGCGACGGTGACAGTTCCAATTCAAATGGTCGTGAAGGCCGAGAAACAAGAAGTGACGATTTCGGCGGAAGCTGGTCCCACCGTCAGCGTCGAGCCCGACAACAACGCGACCGCGCTCGTGATCAAGGGCGAGGATTTGGCAGCCTTGCCCGACGATCCGGACGATCTGGCGGACGCCCTGCAAGCGTTGGCCGGTCCCGGAGCGGGCCCCAATGGCGGCCAGATTTATATCGATGGATTTACCGGCGGCCAGTTGCCTCCCAAGGAATCGATTCGCGAGATTCGCATTAACCAGAACCCCTTTTCCGCGGAGTTCGATCGCCTGGGTTTCGGGCGTATTGAGATTCTGACGAAGCCTGGCTCGGACCGCTACCGCGGTTCCGTGTATTTCAATGAAACCAACGGCGCCCTCGATTCCCGCAATCCGTTTGTCAACAACAAGCCCGACTATTCGAACCAGAACTTCGGCGGCAACTTCGGCGGTCCCATCAACAAGCGATCGTCTTTCTTCTTCGACTTCCAACGCCGCGACATCCACGACAACGCTCTGACCAATGCGTTCTTTGTAGATCCGGCGACTTTCGGTGTTCTCCCGGTGGACACGGCGTTGGTCACGCCGAATTACAACACCACGATCTCTCCCCGACTCGACTATCAGCTGACCACCAACAACACCATCATCGTTCGCTTCGAAGAGCGGCTGAATGAACGCGACAATCAGGGCTTCGGGGGCAAGGTTCTGCCACCTTCGTTCGGCATCCCCGGATTTGCCAATGCCGAAGCTTACAACAGCACCGGCAACGGCCAAAACCTGATGGTCACCGAGACGGCGGTTCTGAACACGAAGGTAATCAACGAGACCCGCTTCCAATTCACGCGCAATGTGACTAACGCTCTCGGCAACCTGATCCCATCCATCAGCGTGTCGAATGAATTCATCACCGGTGGCAATGGTGTCGGTAACCGCTTTGACGTCGGAAAGCACTTCGAACTACAGAACTACACCTCCGTTGCGCACGGTGCGCACACCATCCGTTTCGGAGTCCGTGTACGTCGCGAGAGCGATCAGAGCAACAATCCCCAGGGCTTCAACGGGTCGTTTTCGTTTGACGGCGGCGATCTCCCGGTTCTCAACGCTGCCAACCAGATCGTTACCGATGTCAATGGCAACCCTGTCCTCAATCAGGTGACTTCGCTGAATCAATACATCACCAACCTGCAGTTGAGCCAGGCCGGACTCACCCAGGCGCAGATTGCGCAACTGGGATACGGTCCGAACAAGTTCTCGATTCAATCCGGCATTTCTTACATCAGCCTGACGCGCTGGGATGCGGGTCCTTTCGTCCAGGATGACTGGCGGATTCGTCCCAACCTCACGGTTAGTCTGGGACTGCGTTATGAAGTGCAGACGCTTTTCAGCGATCATCGCGACGTCGCGCCGCGGTTAGGTTTTGCATGGGCTCCCGGAAACCCCAAGAATGGGCGTCAGAAGACGGTCATCCGCGGCGGTTACGGCATCTTCTACGACCGCATCGGCTTTGGGCCCTTCGAGAACGCGCTGCTGAACAACGGCTTCGCTCAGCTTCAGTACACAGTTACCAATCCAAACTTCTTCCCGAACATTCCCTCGGTCTCGCTCTTGAATCCGGGACAGAACACGACCTACCTGGTGGATCCCAAGTTGCGCGCCGACTACAGTCTTCAGGGTGCGATCGGTGTGGAGCGCCAGCTCCCGCACAACACCACGGTAGCCGTCACCTACACTAACAACCGTGCCAACCACCTGGCGCAGACGGTTCCCATCAATACCCCGCTGCCCGGCACCTACAATCGCCTTTTAGCGCCCGGTCCGACCAATGGAATCTTCCCGTATGGCTACTCCGCGGGCGATTTGACGGAATATGAATCGGGCGGATATCTGAAGCAGCAGATCATCATGGTGAACTTCAATACGCGGTTCAGCCGCCGGGTTTCGCTGCAGGGAAATTATCAATACACCAGCGCCAAGGATGTGCCGGGCACACCAACCAACCCTTACGACTTCGCCCAGGACTACGGACGCTCCAACCTCGATCGGCACCACAATTTCACCATGATCGGCTCGATCGTTGGACCGAAGAACGTCTCGTTCTCGCCGTTCGTCACTCTACGTTCGGGCGCTCCGTACGATGTACTGCTCGGGCAGGACATCTACGGCGACAATAACAAGAATGCACGCGCAATCTTTGCTCCCGCGGGTTCGACCTGCGGAGTGGGTGGCGTGGTCTGTACCACGCTCGGCAACTTCGGCACGATCTATAATCCGGCCTCGCCGGGTAATCTGGTGCCGCGCAACTATCTGACGATGGCGGGCCTGGTCTCACTCAATCTGCGGATCTCGCGCACCTTTGGTTTGGGCGCGAAGCGCACTGGCGGCGCTGGTCCGAATCCGGGCGACATGGGGATGGGCGGCGGACCTCCTGGCGGTGGCGGTCCTGGTGGTGGCGGTCCCGGCGGGTTCGGTGGCGGTGGTCCGCGCGGCGGCGGTGGCGGTGGCGGTATGCGCATGGGACCGGCGGGCGGCGGCCGCGGCGGCAGGGGAGGGGGCGGCAACACCTCCGATCGACGCTATAGTCTGACGCTGTCGGCGAACATCACCAATGTCCTGAATCACGACAATCCGGGCGGATATCAGGGCGTTTTGAACTCGAATCAGTTCGGCCAGCCAACAGGCGTCAACACCGGCTACGGCGGTGGTGGAGCGGGCGGCGGTGGAGGCTTCGGTGGCGGACCAGGCGGTGGCAGCGCCGCCAATAATCGCCGTATCGATCTCTCGGTACGATTCAACTTCTAACTGAGGCGTCATCCAAGGGCAGGTCCTCTCGACCTGCCCTTGGTGCGTCAGGCGGCGGCCGGCCCGCCTACTGAGTGATTGCTCCTGCCTGTCCGAGAGCCTTCTCCAGATCTTCTTTCCCCAAATCGGTGCTGATGAACAGTTCCTGGCGTGCTCCTGCGCTCAACGCGATCGCCTTCCAGCCGTTCTGCGTAGGCACGGTGATCCGGATTTTCACCTTCCCGCGGGCATCGCGTACCGGACGAATGACTCCGGGGATGATCGAGCGGATCGCGGGATTGGCGGATAGAACCTCCAACAGAATGGCTCGCACGCCATCGATGATGCTGTGCTCGATCTTCAAACGGTCTTGCGATGTGCGCAGGCGCATCCTACTGCCACCCTTCTCCCCCGCGAAGCAGCACGAAGCGGCAAATCGTCGCTACCCGATAGTCAATTCTGCCGTGTTCTTTCCAGATCACCCGCAGTTCCTGATCCCATCGTTCGCCCACCGGGATCACCAGGCAGCCCGGATCTTTCAGCTGTTCGAGCAACGGCATCGGGATGTCGGGCGCCGCCGCGGCCACCGAAATCGCGTCGTAAGGAGCCGAGTCGGCGTATCCCATGGACCCGTCGCCGTGCACCACAACGACATTGTGGTCGCGTCCTGTTTTCCGCAGATTGTCGCATGCCATCTGCGCCAACGTGGGAATGATCTCCACCGAGATCACCCTGGCGGCGAGTTCACCCAAGACCGCCGCCGCATATCCGCATCCCGCGCCTACTTCGAGAACGGTCTCGTCGCCCCGCAATTCAAGACTCTGCGCCATCAGCGCAGTCATGTAAGGCTGGGAGATCGTCTGTCCTTTGCCGATATCAACGGGTTCGTCCAGGTAGGCAAGCACGCGCGACTCGGCGGGTACGAACTCCTCGCGGGGAATCTGCTCCATGGCGCGCAATACCCGCTCGTCGCGAATATTCCGGCCACGCAACTGCACGGCCACCATCTGACGCCGTTCAGCCGCCCAATCCGGAATCAAGCTCCACCCCCAACTTTATAATAGCTATGATGACGACACACCAGATTACGCTGATCCCAGGCGACGGTATCGGGCCCGAAGTGGCCGAAGCTACCGTACGCGCCGTGGAGGCCACCGGGGTAGCGATCGAATGGGACCCAGTGGAAGCCGGTGCGCGCGCCTTGGCCGCGCAGGGCCAGTTAATTCCAGACGATGTATTCGCCTCGCTGGAGGTCACCAAAGTGGGCCTGAAGGGTCCGACGGCAACGCCGATTGGCGGCGGCCACCAGAGCATCAATGTAGCCTTGCGCAAAAAACTCGGGCTCTACGTAAACTTCCGCCCTGTGCGTATGCTGCCCGGCCTCAAAACACGATACTCGGACCTCGACCTCGACCTGGCGATCTTTCGTGAGAATACCGAAGATCTGTATTCCGGCCTGGAGCATGAGGTGGTTCCGGGAGTCGTAGAAAGTCTCAAGATCATCACCGAGAAGGCATCCACCAAGATCGCCCGTGCAGCCTTCGAATACGCGCGGCGCGAAGGCCGCCGCCAAGTCACGGCTATTCACAAAGCCAACATCATGAAGCTGAGTGACGGACTGTTCCTCAAGTGCTGCCGGCAGATCGCTTCGGAGTTCAAGGATGTCGAGTACACCGAGTTGATCGTGGACAACGCCTGCATGCAGCTCGTGATGCGCCCTGAGAAATTCGATCTGCTGGTGATGCCGAATCTGTATGGCGATATCATCTCCGATCTCACAGCCGGCCTGGTGGGCGGCTTGGGCATCGTACCTGGCGCGAATCTCGGCGATCGCTGTGCCATCTTCGAAGCGGTCCATGGCACTGCGCCCGATATTGCGGGCAAGGGCCTGGCGAATCCTACGGCGCTCATGCAATCGGCCGTTCTGATGCTCGCTCACATCGGCGAGCGCGAGGCTTCGAAGCGCCTGCAGAACGCGGTTCATCGCGTTTACGCCGAGGGTCAGTCGCTGACGGGCGATGTCGGCGGCAAGGCTTCCACGACGGAATTCACCAGTGCCATCATCCGTTGCCTGAATTAGTTTTGGTATAGAATTAAAGACCATTGGAGGAGTCCATGCTCGCACCGCGATCGATCCAATGGTCCCTGCAACTGGCGATTTTGGGGCTACTGGCCGATCCCTCGGCAGGTATCTCCCAGAAGACTTCGCCTCCGGAAATCGCTCAACCAGAACCGGTGAAGTTGAGTCCGCAGGACGACCATCAGCGTCTGATGGATCTTCTCCACATCACCGAAGTCCGCCGGGGTCGCGACGGCAACAACAAGGACTCGCCGTATTACGCGAACTACGACGAGTCGAAGGCGAATCCTTTTCCGAAACTGCCGGACCCACTGGTGCTGAATAACGGCAAGAAAGTCACCAAGGCGTCCGATTGGTGGGAGAAGCGCCGCCCGGAAATCGTGGAGGACTTCGATCGCGAAGTATATGGCCGCGTCCCCAAGAACGTGCCTGGTGTGAAATGGGAAGTGACCAGCACTACTGAAGGCACGGTCGGCGATATCCCGGTGGTCACCAAGCAACTCGTGGGCACGGTGGACGACTCCTCGTATCCGCTGATCGCGGTCAAGATCCAGTTGACTCTGACTACACCGGCAAAGGCGGCCGGGCCGGTGCCGGTAATGATGATCTTCGGTGGCGGCTTCGGACTGGGACGCGGGCCCGGAGCGCCAGCCGCTCCCCCTCCTCCGGACGGTCCGCCTTATCTGCCGAACGCTTTTACCCCGCCGCCTCCTCCGTTTCGCGGTGTTCCGGGGAAGGCGCCCGCTCCTGGCGGCCCGCCAAGGGCGCCCAGCGGGCCGAGCGCACAGCAACAAATTCTCGATAAGGGATGGGGGTATGCCACATTAAACCCCAATAGCGTTCAAGCCGACAGTGGCTGGGGCCTGACGCTCGGAATTATCGGACTGGTCAATAAGGGCCAGCCTCGCAAGGCCGACGATTGGGGCGCTCTGCGCGCGTGGGCGTGGGGCGCCAGCCGCGCCCTCGACTACTTCGAGACCGACAAGTCGGTAAACGCCAAACGAGTCGGGCTGGAGGGCCATTCCCGCTACGGCAAAGCGACACTGGTGGCGATGGCCTACGATCCGCGCTTCTGGATTGCGTATGTGAGTTCGTCGGGTGAAGGTGGCGCGAAACTCAATCGCCGCGACTGGGGCGAGATTGTGGAGAATGTCGCCGGATCGGGCGAGTATCACTGGATGGCGGGCAATTTCATCAAGTATTCCGGTCCACTCAACTGGGGCGATCTGCCCGTGGACGCGCATGAGCTCATTGCGATGTGTGCACCACGTCCCGTCTTCATCAGCGGCGGGAAGACCGATGGCGACGGATGGGTGGACGCCAAAGGCATGTTCATGGCTGCTGCCGGTGCGGGTCCTGTCTACAGGCTTCTCGGGAAAAAGGACCTCGGCACCAGTGAGTTTCCGCCGATCGAGACCGCGCTGGTGAACGGCGAAGTGGCTTTCCGGCAGCACAGCGGCGGCCACACCGATCTGCCGAACTGGCCGACCTTCCTGAGCTACGCCGACCGGTACGTCCGCTAAGCAGGTGGTTTCAGAAGTCTGCCGCCGCATCGCAAGATCGCTTGCTTACGCGCGGATGGTAGGGAGCCGCGCGACGAAGCGAGGTACGTCCGGCTGATTCGTGAGAGCGAGCGAAGCAGCCCCGCTTGACGCCTGAGCTATCCTGGTATCGATGTCAAAATGTGCTCACCTGAAACACGTTCACGACGTTAAGCCCACCGGCTCCGGGTGTGAGGAATGCCTCAAAATGGGAGACGAATGGGTACACCTGCGTCTCTGCATGACCTGCGGCCATGTGGGATGCTGCGACTCTTCCAAGAACAAACACGCGACCCGGCATTTTCATTCCACGCAGCACCCCGTAGTCCGATCCTTTGAACCCGGCGAGGATTGGATGTGGTGCTACCTGGACGAAGTATTCGCATAACCGGCACCGACCACAATTGGAGGTTGAATTATGGCCGATCCATTCGTGCAACGCGAAGTCGCATTTCCTCAACTGGACGCTCCGCAAATCGAGCGCCTGCTGCCCTTCGGTACCAGGCGGGAGGCTGCGGCCGGAGAAATTCTCTTCGACCAGGGCGACTCCAATCGCGGCGTTTTCATTCTGCTCGAGGGCAGTATCGAGATTGTCAATCCCACCTGCAAAGGCGAAGCCATCGTCACAGTCCACGAGGCTGGCGAATTCACCGGCGAGGTGGACGTGCTTTCCGGGCGCCGAAGCCTGGTGCGCGGCCGCGCCCGCACCGCCTGCAAACTGATCGACATCTCCGCGGAGAATCTGCGCAAGATCATCCAAACCGACGCGGAGCTAAGCGAGATCTTCCTGCGCGCCTTCCTGCTCCGCCGCACGCATCTGATTAATCACACCAAGGGCGATGTGCTGCTGGTGGGCTCCAGCCACTCGGCGGACACTTTGCGGTTAAAAGGATTTTTGACGCGCAACGGACATCCCCACGCATACATCGATGTGGACCACGACTCGGGAGTTCAGGAGATCCTGGATCACTTCCATATCATGCTCGAGGACATCCCGGTGTTGATTTGCCGCGGCAAAAAAGTGCTGCGCAATCCGAGCAACGCGGACGCGGCAGCATGCCTCGGTTTCAACGCCCCGATCGACTCCGGAACGATTCACGATGTGATCGTGGTCGGCGCCGGCCCGGCTGGTTTGGCCGCAGCGGTTTACGCGGCATCCGAGGGTCTGAACGTGATGGTGCTGGAGGGCAATGCGCCTGGCGGGCAGGCGGGTTCAAGCTCGCGCATCGAGAACTACCTCGGCTTCCCCACCGGCATTTCCGGTCAGGACCTCGCCGGCCGCGCTTTTATCCAGGCTGAGAAATTCGGCGCCAATGTCGCGATCGCGCAGGTGGCCACCGGTCTCAACTGCGGCCGAAAACCATATGCCGTGGAATGTTCGGACGGCCGTTCCGTGCAGGGCCGCACAGTGATTGTGGCGACGGGCGCGGCCTATCGCAAATTGCCCCTGCCCAACCTCGCGCAATACGAAGGCATTGGTGTGTATTACGGCTGTACGCAGGTGGAAGCGCAACTCTGCGCGGGCGAAGAGGCCGTGGTGGTGGGAGGAGGCAACTCGGCGGGACAGGCCGCGGTCTTCCTGTCGTCTCGACTCAAGCATGTGTACATGCTGGTAAGGTCTGCCGGGCTCGCCGAAAGCATGTCGCGCTACCTCATTCGCCGCATCGAGGAGTGCCCGACCATCACGTTACTGACTCATACCAGCATCATCGGCTTCGAGGGCAATGGGAAGCTGGAGAAGATCACCTGGCGTAACTCGCAGACCGGCGCCACCGAGACCCGCGAGATTCATCACGTGTTCTCGATGACCGGCGCGAGCCCCAACACGGCCTGGCTGGGTGGCTGCCTGCTGCTCGACGAAAAGCAGTTCATCAAGACGGGCGCAGACCTGAGTGCCGAGGAAGTCGCCGCGGCCCAATGGCCGTTGAGCCGCGCTCCCTATCTGTTCGAAGCCAGTTGGCCGGGCGTTTTCGCCGTGGGGGATGTCCGGTCCCGCAGCGTTAAGCGCGTCGCGTCAGCAGTGGGTGAGGGATCGGTGGCGGTGCAACTGATTCACCGGGTGCTGGCCGAGTAGATTCCGTCCGCTTGTGAACAGTGTCCTACCGCAAGCGGGCACTGTCCGCATGGGCCGGGGCACGGGTTACCAGGGCTGCGCGCGTGGCGGTGCGATTGCACTCCGGTGGGGCATGCGCATCATTCCACAAGACCTCCGCTATGCCCTACGCATGCTCCTGAAGCGCCCCGGGTTCACCGCCATCGCCATCTTCACGCTGACCTTGGGAATCGGCGTCAACGTCGCCGTTTTCGCAATCGTCAGCAGGGTAGTGCTGGCGCCACTCGATTATCCGCAGGCGGAGAGGTTGGTCAAAATCAGCGGCCTCGGAAGGGCGGCGGGTGGCCGCGCGGCCAATCTCTCTCGCCTCGACTTCCGCGATACCGAACGAGCCAATCGAACTTTCGAAAGCCTCGGAGCGTTCAGTGCCGGCATCGGCGCCGTCACCATCACCGCTTTCGGCGAAGCCGAGCGTGTGAAGGCGCGATGGCCGCACCCAATCCGTCATGCACCATCATCATGCGCGCTTTGTGCAACCGGATCGACTTGACATATTGCAGAGGAGAAGTCGCTGTAACCGCTTTGAAGGTGTGATGAAACGCAGAGACGCTCATCCCGCTCTCTTCGGCCAGCCGGGTTACTTCCAGCGGCTCGGCGTACTTCACGTGGATTTGCTGCAGCGTCGTAAAGATCTGCGCCATCTGGCTGCTGCGCGCCAGCAACTCCAAGAGAGCATCGCCGCGCGCACCGCACAACACGCGATAGGTGATCTCGCGAATAATTGCGGGCCCGAGAACTTTGGCGTCGACCGGCGAACGCATGCATTTCAACAGTCGAACGGCCGCGCCCAGCATCTCCGGGTCGAGAGGCGTGGCGCACATGCTATTCAAAGCATCGTCACTGGCCTGTTTTCGGCGCACGTCGAATTTCAGTGCCAGCTCGCTCAGCGTGCTCATTTCGATGTGAATCGAAACGCCCAGCAAAGGCTGATCGTCGACGGTCTCGGTTTCGCATTCAAAGGGAAGCGGGACCGTCAGCACCAGGTAATTATTGGCATCGTAGACGATGCACTTGTCGCCCACGTAGCCTTTCTTGCGGCCACTCGCCACAATCACGATACTGGGATCGTAAAGCACCGGCGTTCGCGGATAGCAGCGATCGGCACGAGTGAGCTTCACGCCCTCCAGGATCGAAGGCCGCATGCCTTCGCCCTGAGTCAATTCCAGGAGCAGCGCCACCATCTCCTGCCGCTGATCCGCAATCGCCATTTGTGGATTCGCAGAGCTCACAGTCCTATTGTATGGAAGCACGCAAACGAGAATCAATCCTCCGCATGATTGCAGGAATAGGCAAGCATCTCGCAGGTTTCGATATGGAGAGTTCGGCCGATTCGGAGTCTCATAAAGAGAGAGGAAAATCTGAAAAATGCTTGCAAGCACGCAATCTTTGTCAGCATCTCCATCCGTGAAGGCCACCAAAACCTGGGCGGCCCAGAGCGCGAAAACGGCCCTGGGACCTTACTCGATTCACCGGCGCGAGCCGCTGCCCGGCGACGTCGTCATTGACATTCTGTACTGCGGAGTCTGTCACTCCGATCTCCACATGGCTCGAAACGAGTGGGGTATGACTGTTTATCCCGTCGTGCCCGGCCATGAGATCGTGGGCCGGGTCTCGCGTGTCGGGAAAGAGGTCACCGGTTTCCGGGTCGGCGACCTGGCGGCAGTTGGCTGTATGGTGGATTCGTGCCGCGCCTGCCCAAGTTGTCTGCGCGGGCTGGAGCAGTACTGTGAAAAGTTTCCGACCCTTACCTACAGCAGCGAAGACAAGCACCTGGGTGGCATGACGTATGGAGGGTACTCGGAGAACATCGTGGTGGACCAGGCATTCGTGCTCAAGGTCTCCGATAAATTGAACCCCGCGGCGGCGGCTCCCCTGCTGTGCGCTGGAATCACGACGTACTCGCCGCTGCATCACTGGGAAGTCGGGCCGGGGCAGAAGGTGGGAATCGTCGGGCTCGGCGGACTCGGTCATATGGGAGTGAAATTCGCGCATGCGCTGGGCGCGCACGTGGTGTTGTTTACCACTTCGCTTGGCAAGGTTGAGGACGGGTTGCGCCTGGGTGCGGACGAGGTGGTGATTTCCAAAGACGCCAACCAGATGCAGAAGCACGCCAGCAGTATCAATTTCATTCTGGATGCGGTCTCGGCGGATCACGACATTAACGCCTATCTCAAGCTCTTAAAGCTCGATGGGACGCTTGTCCTGGTGGGTGCGCCGGAGAAGCCATTGCCGATTTCGGCGATGAACCTGATCATGCCTCGCCGGAGTTTCGCTGGATCGGGGATTGGAGGAATCCGGGAAACTCAAGAGATGCTCGATTTTTGTGCCGCTCACCAGATTACGAGCGACGTCGAAATGATCGGGATTCAGCAGATCAACGAAGCGTACGATCGCCTCCTGAAGAGCGACGTAAAATATCGTTTCGTGATTGATATGGCGTCGCTGAGATCCTAAACGAACTCAGGAAGGAGAGATGCATGGAGAAGCGAAAATTGGGATCGCAGGGAGCCGTCGTCTCGATGATGGGGCTCGGCTGTATGGGAATGAGCGAATTCTACGGCGAACGGAATGACGTAGAGTCCGCCGCGACGATTTTGCGCGCGCTGGAATTGGGAATCAACTTCCTCGATACCGCGGATGCTTACGGCATCGGCGATAACGAAGAACTGGTGGGCAAAACTATCCGCGGCAAACGAGGCGAATTCTTCATCGCCACGAAATTCGCGAATGTCCGAAAGAAGGACGACCCGGGGTATTGGCGGATCAGCGGCAAGCCGGAATACGTGAAGTCCGCGTGTGACGCCTCTTTAAAGCGATTGGGTGTAGATCACATCGATCTCTACTACCAGCACAGGGTGGACCCAGACACGCCGATCGAAGACACCGTCGGCGCAATGGCGGACCTGGTGAAGGCCGGAAAAGTAAAGTATCTGGGCCTTTCGGAAGCCTCGCCTGCCACCATTCGCCGCGCGCACAAGGTGCATCCGATCACGGCGCTGCAGACGGAGTACTCGCTGTGGGAGCGGCATGTGGAAGCGGAGATCCTGCCGGCCGTGCGCGAACTTGGTATCGGGTTCGTGCCCTACAGCCCCCTGGGACGCGGGTTCCTGACAGGAGCGATCAAGAAGCCAGGTGATTTCGGTCCGAACGATTTCCGCACGCAACGGTATCCTCGGATGACTGGCGACGCATTCGATAAGAACCAGGTGCTGGTGGATCGGGTGCGGGCCATCGCGGAGCGGCGCGGCGTGAAGGCGGGGCAACTGGCTCTGGCATGGGTGCTTTCGAAGGGCAGCGATATCGTCCCAATTCCGGGAACCAAACGGCGAACCTATCTGGAAGAAAACGCATCTGCTGCGGAGATCAAGTTGACTCCTGCCGAAGTGGCCGAGTTGGAGTCGGCAGTTCCTTTGGATGAGGTGGCAGGCGAGCGCTACACTCCGGCGAGCTTGCAGACTATCGATAAGTGACGTGGGTGGCGGGTACGCTTTGGGCGCTCCAAAGCATGCCCGCCTCCGGCTAGCGGACCATAATCGAGGAAATCCGGTCATTCCAGGTGTGCCCGTCGCGGAACTTTTGCGTGCGCAGGTCACTGATGCTCGAGCGGAATTCCTGGCTGCCGCCCTTGAACGCCCGATCGTTGTACACCATCACGCGCGCATTCCCGAACAATTGAATGGAGGTAATGTTGTCTCCGAAATCTCCGGGAAGGCTGTCCAGTTTGTCGCCGCGAGATACGCAGAAGCGATCGCCCTGGAAATTAGTGTCCTTGAAGAAACAGGCGCCGGCGCGCGGAAATGGTCGTTTGTTCCAGGTACTGTCCCATCGTGGATGGTCCCGATAGTTCCACGGATCCTGTGCCGTTGCCACGAATGCAATCGACAGCAAACTACAGACCGACAGAATACGCTTCATTCTCGAATCCTCCTTGAATCGCCGTTGGCCCTCGTTTGGACCCTCACCGTTTTCTTCTCGCCATCACATCAAAGAGGCCCGCCGGTGCGCAATCGGCGAATGTCGTGAAACGCACGAGCCGGGCGTTACGGTTTGTCATACTGGAAGGTCTCGAGAACCCAAGTGAAGATCTACCGGCGCGATTTTCTCAACAACGTCCTGTTGGGCGCGGGGGCCGCCCTCTTGAAGATGCCCGCCCCGGCCTCTGCGCAAAGGGCGTCCGGACGCGATACGTTCACCGGCTATGGCGGTGTGGGGGATTATGCCGCCTCGAACGGCGATCCCTGGCCGGTAGTCAGCGCCGGACACAAGTTCGCCAAGGGAAGCGGCACGCCGCAGCCCACTGAAATCCACGACACGGGTGAAACGTTCGACTTGTTGATTGTGGGCGGTGGTCTCAGCGGCCTGGGCTCGGCGTTTTATTTCGCCAAGGCCACGGGCGGCAGCAAGCATTGCCTGATTCTGGAGAACCATCCGATTTTCGGTGGCCATTGCAAGCAGAATGAATTTCTGGTCAATGGCCGCCGCCTGATCGGCCCACAGGCGTCCAACGACTTCGCGGTTCCCCGTGAAGGCTCGCACAATCAGATGGACGAGCTCTTCACCGAGCTTGGTCTTCCTCGCGAATATGCATGGGCTTCGTGGGACCCATCCCTCAAGCCGCTGCGGATTCCTCGCGACAACTACTCCCATATGGATGGCATTAACGATACCCAGGTGGATGTCGGCTACTTCTTCGGCCGCCAGCCTGGTGGCTCGAAGCCCTTATGGTTGCGCAATATTTTCGCCAACAAGCTGGAGGGCACTCCCTTCTCGAAGGAAGTGCGAGGCGATCTTCTGAAATGGCGCGCCACCACTGGCGGATCCGAAACGGTGCGGCGCCATCTCGATGCCATCACCTACCAACAATATCTGGAAGGCGAATTGGGATTGCGCCCGGAAGTGACGAAATTCGTCGAGCCGGTGATCGGATTGATCTGCGGAGCCAGCCCCGACGCGGTGTGCGCGCGAGCGGGCCACAACCTGGTGATTCCTGCTGCCTCCGCGCCCGGCATCTCGTTTCCTGGAGGCAACACCACCTTTGCGCGTCATCTGATGCGCTGGCTCATTCCCGATGCGATCCCAGGCGAGTTGAGCTTTGCCAACGTGCTCAATACGGCGGTGAACTTCGACGCGCTCGATCGGTCAGGATCGGCCACGCGGGTGCGTTTGGGCGCGACGGTGACGCGCGTGGAGCATACGAATTCCGGTGTCGCCGTTACGTACGAAAAGGATGGGAAGCTCTGGCGGACGCGTGGCCGCAAGGTTGTGATGGCATCCCCGGGTTGGCTGAATCGGCACATTCTGGCGGATTTACCCGGGGACCTGCGCGAGGCCTACGACGAATTCCATTACGGGCCCGCGATGAGCGTGAACGTCGCGCTCACGAATTGGCGATTCCTATATCGATTGGAGGCGCCCGCAGTCCGGTATTTCAACGAAGGCTTCGGTTGGTCGTGCAATATTCGATGCCCGATGATGGCGGGATCCTTTCGCCCCGTGCTGCATCCGGACGAGCCCGTGGTGCTGACCTTCTACACGGGGTTGTATGCCCCAGGCCATTCCGTCGCGGAGCAGGGAGAACTGGGCCGCAAACGGCTGCTCGAAACCACCTACGCCGATTACGAGAAGCAGATCGTCAGGCAAATGACGATTCTGTTTCAGGACGCCGGATTCCGGGCTTCCCGGGACATCGCGGGCGTCGTGCTGAACCGGTGGGGGCACGCCCGGGTACTGCAGCCGCCGGGTTTCTACTACGGCCGCGACGGTAAGGCATCGCCGAGGGAAATTGTACAGAGAGGATATGGGCAGATCGTGATTGCGCACTCCGAATTGAACGGCCATCAGAGTGCTGCCGGCGCGCTGCAGCAAGCCAAGCGCGCGGCCGAAGACGTGCTTCGATCAGGCGCTTGATAAAGCGGCGTGGCGCAAACACCCTGTTTGCCGCGTCGACACTCCTGTCGACGCTTTTCGTCTGTCCGCTCATTCTGGCGAAATGAACCCACATTTCGCTTACGAGCCCCGCGCGTTACCAAGCGATCTGGCGATATGTCGGCGAACTTCTGAAACCACGTACTTAAGGTACGTGCGAAAAGCGTCGAGAAGAATCTCGACGCTCCAAAGAGGAATCTTTGCGCCGCGGGTGCCATGATACAATCGTCGAATCGCCTCACATGGAACGCGCCAGCAAGCTCATCCGCAGCCTGAGACTGCCTCGCGATACCTTCAGCCCCGCGGAGATCGTCTGCGCCGCATGGCCCGCGGCGGTGGGTAAGAAGATCGCATCTCACACGCGCGCCGCGCACATGGTGCGTACTCGACTTGTGATCGAAGTCGAAGACCGCCTCTGGCAGCGCCAATTGTTTGCCCTCACTTCTCACATTCTGCGGAATTTCGAAAAAAGCCTGGGGCCCGGACTTGTCGAGGATCTCGAATTTCGCATCGTGCCGCGACGCCGTGAACCGCAACGCGCTGAAACCAGCGTCCCGGACCTCTTCGATGAGGCCGAGAGTATCGATGATCCGGTACTGCGCGGCATCTATCGTTCCTCTCGCAATAAGGCGCTCGCGTGAAGATTACGGAAAAGGAAGTCCGCTACGTCGCCGGACTGTCGAACTTGAACCTCACCGATGCGGAGGTCGCGCGATTCCAGTCGGATCTCGATGGCATCCTGGAGCATATGGATCGCCTCAATGAGATCGACGCCAGCGGAGTCGAACCGATGGCGCAGGTGCTCTTCGAGGCGGAGGAAACTGCCACATTGCGCGCCGATATTCCGGTGCCGCCGCTGGGGAATGAGGCCGCCGTGCGCAATGCACCGCAAGCAGGCGCCGGCTACTTCAAGGTTCCGAGGGTAATCGAACGGTGACGATCGATTCGGTGCGCGATGCACTGCTTTCGCGAAAGGTGAGCGCGGTAGAACTGACGTCCGAGGCATTGAAACAGGCCGAGATGGAGAATCCGCGGACCAATGCTTATCTGCACTTTGCTCCGGAGCGGGCACTTGCGGCGGCGCGGCGGGTGGACGAGCAAATGGTCCGCGGCGAAGAGCTTGGTCCGCTGGCCGGCGTGCCGATCGCGGTGAAGGACGTCATTGTCACCAAGGGACTCAAGACGACGTGCGGCTCGCGCTTACTGGCGAATTACATTCCGCCTTATGACGCGACGGCTGTGGTGCGGCTCGAAGAGGCCGGCGGCATCCTGATCGGGAAGACCAACTGTGACGAGTTCGCGATGGGCTCGTCGAACGAGAATTCCGCCTTCGGGCCCGTACGCAATCCAATCGACTTGGAGCGGGTACCGGGCGGCACCAGCGGCGGTTCGGCCGCCGCAGTGGCGCAAGGCACCGCAGTGGTGGCGCTGGGCTCCGATACCGGCGGGTCCATCCGCCAGCCGGCGTCGTTTTGCGGAGTGGTCGGGGTCTGCCCCACCTATGGACGCGTCTCGCGATACGGGCTCACCGCGCACGCCAGCTCGCTCGATCATATTGGTCCACTAGCGAACACAGTGAAGGATGCGGCGACGCTGCTACGAGTGATCGCAGGCCACGACCCGTGCGACTCCACGTCTGCCGCCGCGCCCGTGCCGGATTATTCCGTGCGCCTGGATGGTGTCGTAAATGGCTTGAAGCTTGGGCTGCCTCGCGAGTATCTAAAAGATTTGACGAGCGAGACCGGCGATCTCATTGCAAAGGGCGTGGAGGCGTTCCGGCGATTGGGGTGTGAAGTGCGCGAGATCAGTTTGCCCGCGACCGACTACGCCATTGCGTGCTACTACATCATTTCCACGGCTGAGGCCAGCTCGAACCTGGCGCGCTTCGACGGGGTGCGCTACACCGTACGTTCGAACGGCTCGGAAACCCTATCGGATATGTATCGGAACACCCGTGGCGAGGGCTTCGGAGCGGAGTGCAAGCGCCGGATCATGCTGGGCACGTACGTGTTAAGCCACGGTTACTACGATGCTTACTACGTGAAGGCACAGAAGGTGCGTTCGCTGGTGGCTCGTGATTTTGCGAACGCGTTTCAAGAGGTGGATGCAATTGTGGCGCCGGTTTCGCCCTTCCCGGCCTTTAAACTGGGAGAGAAGGTAAACGACCCCATCGCGATGTACCTCTCGGACATCTATACCATTACCGGGAGTTTGGCGGGCATTCCGTGCATGAGCGTTCCGTGCGGAAAGACCGCCGCCGGGCTGCCGGTGGGGATGCAGATTATGGCCCGGCATTTCGACGAGACGACGATGTTCCGTCTCGCCGACGCCTTTGAGCGAACACGTTTCGAGGGATAGGGAACGTCCCTTCCTACATGCAGGATGGCGGGCCTTCCCCCGCCGCAACGAGGAGACTAAGGAGAATCGATATGCCATTCACATTACCGCCGTTGCCTTATGCCAGCGATGCACTCGAGCCGCACATCGACAAGATGACGATGGAGATCCATCATGGCAAACACCACAACGCATACGTCACCAACCTGAACAAGGCGTTGGAATCGGCCCCCGACCTGGCCGGCAAAAGCGTAGAGGAGTTGTTGGCCAACAACTGCGCGATTGTTCCGGAGAGCATCCGTACCGCGGTTAGGAACAACGGTGGCGGTCACATCAACCACTCGATGTTCTGGAAGATCATGAAGGGCGGCGGTGGCGGAGCGCCGGTCGGGAACGTGGCGCAGGCCATCATCGGAACCTTCGGCAGCTTCGACAGTTTCAAGGAAAAATTCAATGCCGCGGGAGCTGGGCGTTTTGGTTCGGGATGGGCTTGGCTGGTTAAGTCTGGTGGTAAGATCGATATCTACTCCACCGCGAATCAAGACAGCCCTCTGATGGAAGGGAAGTCTCCGGTGATGGGCCTGGATGTCTGGGAGCACGCATACTACCTGAAGTACCAAAATCGCAGGCCGGATTACATGGCGGCCTGGTGGAATGTAGTGAACTGGGAAGAAATCGAAAACCGGTTCAATTCTTAAGGTCAGCATTGGTCGGGCATGCTTTAGCTTGCCAATGCGTTTCAAAAACGTGAATTGGCCAAGCTAAAGCGTGGCCCCACCATATTCTTATGCGCACTTACGATCTCATCGTTATCGGTTCGGGTCCGGCGGGTCAGCGTGCGGCCATTCAGGCCGCCAAGATGGGGCGGCGCGTGGCCGTGATTGAACAGCGCGAGATCGTCGGCGGCGCTTGTATCAATACCGGAACTATTCCCAGTAAGACGATGCGTGAGGCCGTATTGCACCTGTCGGGTTTCCAATTTCAGGGAATCTACGGCATCAACTACCACGTCAAAGAAAAGATCAGCATGGCGGACCTGGGTTTCCGCGTGCAACAGGTAATCAAGACCGAAGCCGACGTCACTCAGGCGCAGTTGGCGCGTAACGGCGTCGATGTGATCATCGGCCGCGGCAGTTTCCTGGATGCGACGCACGTGCGGGTGGAGAATTCGAGCGGGCAGGCCGATTTCGAAGCTCCTGTCACGATTATCGCTACGGGGACAAAGCCTGCTACCTCCAAGGCGGTGCCGCTCAACGGCCGCACGATCATGAACAGCGACCAGATCCTCGCCATGCCGACGATTCCGCGAACTCTGATCGTAGTGGGCGGCGGTGTGATCGGCGTGGAATACGCGTGCATGTTCGCGATCCTGGGCGTGCGCGTGATCCTGGTGGAGAAACGACCCCGCCTGCTGGAATTCGCAGACGCTGAGATCATCGAGGCACTCTCCTACCATCTGCGCGATCATCGCGTCACCCTGCGCCTGAATGAAGGCGTCGCCAGCGTGGAAGAGATGCCCGATGGCGCCGTGGTAGCGAACCTCGAGAGCAAGAAGCGCGTCGTGGGTGATGCTCTGCTTTACGCCGTGGGCCGCCAGGGCAATGTAGACGAGCTCAATCTGGAAGCGGCTGGCCTGTCGGCTGACAATCGCGGACGCATCTCGGTGGACGCAGATTACCACACCAAGGTACCCAATATTTATGCTGTCGGCGATGTGATCGGATTTCCGAGCCTGGCTTCGGTTTCGATGGAACAGGGACGCATCGCGGCGGCGAATGCGTGCGGTATCAAGATTCAGTCGAATCCTGCGACTTATCCCTACGGCATCTACACGATTCCCGAGATCTCGTTCACCGGCCAGACTGAGGAGCAGTTGACCGAAGCCGACGTGCCGTACGAGGTGGGCGTATCGTACTATCGCGAGACCGCTCGTGGCCAGATTCGCGGCGACACCACGGGACGTCTCAAGATCATTTTCCACAGGGAAACGCGCGAGATCCTCGGCGTGCACATCATCGGAGAGGGTGCATCGGAGTTACTGCACATCGGGCAGGCGGTAATGATCCTGAAGGGCAAGATCGATTACTTCGTGGAAACGGTGTTCAACTATCCCACTTTGGCCGAATGTTACAAACAGGCGGCATTCAACGGGGTCAACAAGCTGTTGCGGTTTTAGGGAGGCTTCGAGATGGGGCGCAGCATCGGCATAATAGCAACACGCTACATCTGGGTGGGAATCGTCGACGGCAATAAGCTCGGTACGGTTCGGATGTACCCCGAGCCGGGAGAGGGCGAGATCGACCTCAAGTCTCTTCCGTCGGAGGAGATCATCGCGCGAATTCTGGAGCAGGTGGAATTGCTCCATGAAGGCGAGCCGGTGGAATCGGTAGGCGCGGGGTTCCCTGGAATTATCCGCAATGGAGTGGTGGACGATTCGCCGAACCTGGCGCAGTTGAAGGGGTTGAACATTCGAGAGCGCCTCTGTTCGGCGCTTAAGTCCGCGGGGATCGACGCGCCCGTCACGGTGATGAACGACGCGGACGCGCTTGCGGCCGGAATCGCAGCCACTCACGGCGTACTCGAGAAACTGATTCGCGTTTGGTATTTGGGCGATGGCATCGGGTTTGGCCGATATCCTTCCAACGACAGCGTGTGCGAGGGCGGTCATATGGTGGTGACGCTGGATCCCAAGGAACACTTCTGCGGGTGCGGGGGCATCGGCCATCTCGAAGGGATCATGGGCAATCGCGCGATGCGGCTGCGCTTCCTCGATATGGAACCTGAGGAAGTGTTCAGCCTGGCGCGGCAGGGCGACCAGCGCGCGCTCGATTTCGTGAAGCGATGGCATCGGGCGCTCGCCGCGGCGACCGCTACTCATGTCCACCTGGATGGTCCTGGACGGTTTTATCTGGCAGGTCCGAACACCGATTTCGTGGATTTGAACATGTTGAACCGGTACCTGCAATACATGGTCAAGATGAGTCCGCTGCAGGGGACGTTTTTCGAGATCGTTGCGACCTCGCACGATCTGGCACTGATCGGTGCGGCGGTAAGCAGCCGCGGGAAATAATGCGGGGCGTCGCGTAGCCTGTCCCCAGAATTAAGCCACGATTAGCAGCGACCAGTTATCTTTGTGGCGGACCTCGCGTGCCGGGGGAAGCGCTTTCTGCACTTCGTTCACTTCGTGAGCCTCGAATCCGCTGGCCAGGAGGACGCCCTCAGGCCTGAGTACCCGCATGAAATCGGGCGCCAGTTTCACGATAGCGCCTGGGCTGATGTTCGCTACCACCAAATCCATCGAGCGATCGGCCACGGCATCCACGGATCCGACAAAGACGCCGCCGCCAATCTCGACGGCGACCGGATCGATATCGCACGGATACACGGCGCCTGCGCCGAGGAGGCGGGCGACCTCTGCCAGAATGCCCGAACCGGTGCCGACGTCGAGTACCGTCATTCCGGGCTTGCGGAATTCCTCGAGAGCCTCAATACAGAGTTGGGTGGTGGGATGGACTCCGGTGCCAAATGCCATTCCCGGATTCACGGGAATGCGGAAGCGGCCCGGAGGCGCGGGATCGTCGCGCCAGGCGGGCACGAGGTAAAATCGCTTTCCCACCTCCATCGGCTGCAGAAGATCGCGCGCCGACTGCACCCAATCGCGCTGCTCCTCGCGCCGGAAGCCCGCACCTGGAAACAGGCGCAGCAGCGCCTCACGGTCGGCGCTATCTTCGAAAAACGCGCGCAGATTCCTGGGACTCAGCTCGACGATGCCGGCCACGTCGTGCTCCCACAACTCCGCGATGAGCAGTTCTCGATCCTCGGGATCGCAATCGATTTCCAGAGAGAACATAGCGGCTCTTACTGACGATCCATTCCCGCCCATAGATTGAGCGTATTCAGTTCCGCGTGGCCGCAGGACTTGAGGTAGAGAAATAGCTGCATCCGGTATGCGGCAAAGTGGCATAGGACCAGGCTGACGAGCCACGATCCGCGGCTACCCTGGTTGCCGAACACTTCCATTTGCAGTAGCAGGTCCTCGTCGGTCAGCGGTTCGAGCAGATTCGAGAATAATGGGGACTGTGCGCCGATCGCAGCTTTGATCTCCTCGAGTCCTCTCTGCCTGGCAGCTGCCTCTTCGATGCCCCACTCGTTGCGCCAGGCGTCCAGGTCCAACTTGCCGGACACAATGGTACGGAGATGGATCGGCGCAAAAATCGTGAGGTATTGCAGGAGTTCCAGGACGCTGCGCTGCTGCGGTGTCGGTCGATACTCGAGGTCTGGAGGATTCACCTTGGAGATCAGGTGCAACAGAATGCGCACTTCCTGTTGGAGCTTGTCGATCAGTTCTGCTTTCGTGAGTACCATGTTTAATCGGCGACGTCCTTAATTGATTATGCGGCCTGGGAGGGGCGAAAAACTGGCGCGAGCGCAATCGATTTGCCGTTCTCCTGATTCGCTTGTTAGAATTAAGACTGGCCTCACGGTGGGTGTAGCTCAGCTGGTAGAGCGCTGGATTGTGGTTCCAGTGGCCGAGGGTTCAAATCCCTCCACCCACCCCAAATCCTAATTCCCATTCTTGAATAGTTTAGGCATTGGTTGATTCCGCGTACGCGACTCGTGTACGAGTGACCTGTCGAAGGCCGATCGGGTTTTTTCAACGTGCGCTTGGCGCGCACTTCGGCACGGCGCGGACCGAATTGCTGATGGCCGCATTGTGCGCTCGCAGAATAGCAGCCTCGACCCAGGCGGCCGCGGCTGCCTCGGCGCGGATCGAGGACAGATGACTATTAAAAAAGCAGTCGAAGATCGAATTATCGATAGACATAAGAAACGCCGCAAAGAGTCCCGCGCCACCACTCGCAAGCACACAACCTTCGCCGACCATTACAAGAAACGTCGAGATACCACGGTCGGAGCTGATACTCGCAAGGACAAGATCTCCAACTTCACGACCTTGACGCCCCGTCCCCGCGCGCACCCAGAATGTGAGGAGGGCAGCGGAAACGTGTTCGCCGACATGGGAATGCCAAATCCAGAAGAGGCTCTAGCAAAAGCTGCGATCGCGCACCAGATCAATCTCATATTGTCCAAGCGAAAGTTAAACCAGGCTCGCGCCGGCTCCCTCCTCGGGATTTCACAGCCCAGGGTATCGGATCTTGCCCGCGGTCGGCTGATGAAGTTTTCGCTCGAGAAACTTCTAAGTTTTGCCAAACTACTCGGAAATGATGTTGAGATCCGGATTTCGGCTACGAAGCAAGAGCCTCATTTGACCGTTGCCGCGATTGGATGAGGTTCACCGCGTGCCGATCCATGGCATTTCGCTTTTCCGGCAGTAGGGACCGATCAGAGCCAGAGCGAATCCGATTCCTGCCCAAGCCCGGAACTGCGCCAGAGGGCAGCCCCGAACAATCCCCGCCACCCAACAGGAAGGGTCCAAAAACCTGAGTGGGGAAACCTTTGTGAGATGCGCGCGGTCCTACTGAGCCGCTTGGTCATCAGGTCCGCCTCGTCGAGCGACGGTGCGCCGCCCGGCCGGCGGAGCCGCTCCAACCCGGCGCGCGCCGCCGAGAGTTCGTCTTGTCCCTCCGGAATTTCCGCAGACGTTCTGGGATATACCGGAATCGCGACAATCGATCTGTCGATTAGCAATAACCGATCGATCACGCGGACAGGACGCCTGTTATCCCTTTCCATGGGCGGCGGTGATTCAAAACGCTGCTGAGGCGCCGTCGATACACGCCGTTCCTCCCCAAATTTTGACAATCGTCCTTTGGAAATCGTCTCTTCGCCCCAAGAGAAGAAGGACCTTGCGGCCTACCAGATGTTGGGAACCAGCCGAAAGCGGGTCTGCAAGCAGTATTCCGCATAGCCGGTCAGCTCCTGCCGAAGAACCCGCTCTTCGTTGAGAAGGCGTAAGACGAACGCGGGAATCATCAGGAGGGCGGGCGCAAATGCAAAGTAAGAGCCGAGCGCCAATGGAGTGGCGACAGCCGTCACAACAATGGCGGAATACATCGGGTGCCGAACAATCCGATACGGTCCAGTGGAGATGACCTTCTGGCCGGCCTCAACCTGAACGACGGTAGCGGCGAAGCTATTGAATTTCAATACTTGAAAGATCAGGACCCAGGAGGAGACCAGAATTACCTGCGAGAGCAGCGTCAACCATACCGGGACACCGCCTAAGTACGCCGCTGACCAGCCAAAGCGATAGTCCAGACCCGGCACGACGAAAGTGAGGAACCAGAGCGGCATCCATATGAGCTTGAGTAGCTTCTGCTCAGGTCGCTCTTCCTTGTTTAGTAACCTGCGTTCGAGTAACCGGGGATCACGCCGGTAGAAATAGACCCCAGTCAGAACATTGAACAGGATTGATAACCCTAAAACTGGCCAAGCTTGCCAGAACCGGAATGAGCCCGCGGGAAGAAACAGCACTGCGGCAAGGAAAGTCAGGAGCAACACCAACCGGATGACCAGCCTCGTTTTGAGATTCATTCGCGCTTTTATTCCTAGCGGCAGAAGGCGTGATGGGAAACGCGGGCCGATTCGCCTCCCAAACCGGTACTAGTGTATCGAATTTTTGACCTGGAATCAGTAGCTTACGAGGTAAAGCGGGTACCTTTTTCTGAAGTTTGCGCATCTTCCCGAGAGAATCGGTGTCTGCTGAGACTTGCGTTGGTTTGCTTGGGTGGAGCAGGCTTTTTCGCCTGCCGTTTGGGGAAGGGCAACGGGCTTCTAGCGCTGAAGCCCTCCCTCTACTCACCCCATCATAGGCAGGTCCCCTCATCGTTGGAACTCGTAGTAAAGCTGTCGGTGTCAGCTTGATTTCTTCGCTGGGTCAGGTTCGAGACCTTCCACCGGCTGGTGAAATCGATGTCTTCTGCACTCGCCAGGTTTTCATCGACGCCGCCGATGAGTTCAGCATCCCGCCGATTAGCACCAGAGCATCCCACAGGAAAGTCGGCAATCCGCGCCGGTCAATCGCGACCAGCGCGCGCCCTCGGGGGCATCCTGCTGTTCGCGTCAATTATGGAGAATTTGGGCCAGTCGTTCACTCGCATTTCGCGGGTAAGGACGGCCGCGCCGAGAACTGCTTCGCGACGCCCGAATCGCAGGCGCCGCGAAAGCGTCGAGAAGAGTCTCGACGCGGCAAAGAAGAGTCTTTGCGCCACGGGTGCCGCGCGAAGGCCAATCAGTCAGTTGCTTCCTACGGAGTTTGTAGCGTGACAGATGCGGTCCCAGATTTCTGACGTGCGGCTTCATACGCGTTCCAGTGGACCATGTCGGGCAGGGACGCGATCGTTACGCCTTCGCGGCGGTCGTCAAGCTGCCGGCCGCGCCACTAGTATCAGATCGTATCCGCGGCGTCACAGCCGTGCCTCTCGAGTTGGTTTTCGCTGAGGTCGCCGGCTGTCGAGTCGCCCCGTCGACGCCCCTTCCGGCAATTGCCGATTTCTGTTTCTGCACGCACCAGTAGTTTCATTACCTTAGCGACGGCCCCCGCATTGCACTTGTCAGGCTGCACGGCGGGCAAATAAGCCCGGCCAGAAGGAGCGGGATGAGATCGAGTGAAACGGATGCGAGGCCGAAGACCATGATTGTGACGGGCGCATCGAAAGGGATCGGAGCCGGCGTCGCGAAAGCATTTATCGGACGCGGCTACAAGGTGGTCGCCAATTCGCTCAATATCACCAAGTCGGAATTCGAGACAACCGACAGGCTGGCTCTGGTCGAAGGAGACGTCGGCGAGCCTTCGACGGCAACGAAGATTGCCACGATGGCGATGAGCAAGTTCGGCTCGATCGACGGTGTGGTCAACAATGCCGGGATCTTCTTTACGAAGCCGTTTACGGATTACACACCCGATGATTTCAAGCTGCTCTCTGCCACCAATCTGCAGGGCTACATCTACATCACCCAACTCGCAGTGAAGCAAATGCTGGCACAGAAAACCGGCGGGAGCGTCACATGCATTACGAGCGCGATGGTGGATCATCCGATCGCCGGAGTTAAGGCGTCCATACCGATGATCACCAAGGGCGGCCTGGAGGCGATCACGCGAAGCCTTGCGATGGAGTATGCGCTGGAAGGCATCCGGTTCAATGCCGTCGCTCCGGGAGTCGTCAATACTCCCATGCATGTGAATGACTCCCAGGAATTCTTGAAGGCGCTCTCGCCGATGGGAGCGGTTTCGGATGTTGACGACATCGTGCAGGCAATCATTTATCTGACGGAGGCGCGCCATGTGACGGGCGAAGTTCTGCATGTGGACGCCGGAGCGCACAACGGCAAGTGGTGATGAGCGCTCGGCAGAATGGTTTCAAAAAGGAACTCAATCATGATTCTCGAAACGGTACGATACCTGAATTTCAGCCGGTTGCCGCGGCCCTTTGCGCCTTCAGTGGCCGCCGCGGTTGTTAGCGTTCTATTGTCCGCGGCCCCGAGCTACGCTCAGGATTTGCGGGCGGGTGATTCATCTGCCGCGAACTCCCACACGGTGAAGGTAAGCGGAACCGCCGGCGATGCATCGATTCGCCCGTTTCACGTCAACGTTCCGCAAGCCGTGCTGGCGGACCTTCGTCGACGGATCGCCGCGACCAAGTGGCCTGAGCGGGAACCGGTCAGTGACGCGACGCAAGGCGTCCAGCTTGCCACCATGCAGAAGCTCGCGCGCTATTGGGCGACCGATTACGATTGGCGAAAGGTGGAGGCGAGGCTGAACGCCCTGCCGCAATTCGTCACCACGATCGATGGGCTCGACATCCATTTCATTCACGTCCGTTCGAAACATGCGAACGCTTTACCGGTTATCGTTACGCACGGTTGGCCCGGATCGATCATCGAGCAACTGAAGATCATCGGCCCGCTCACCGATCCCACCGCCCACGGTGGAAAGGCGGCGGACGCTTTTGATGTAGTGATCCCTTCGCTGCCGGGCTATGGGTTTTCAGGAAAGCCGGCCGCGACCGGCTGGGACCCCATCCGCATCGCACGCGCCTGGACCATACTGATGAAGCGCCTCGGATACACGCGATTTGTGGCCCAAGGTGGTGATTGGGGAAATGCTGTTACGGAGCAGATGGCTCTGCAGGCGCCTCCGGAATTGATCGGCATCCACACCAATATGCCTGCCACCCTCCCTGCCAACATCGCGAGGGCTCTCCAATTCGGCGAACCCGCGCCGTCCGGCCTCTCAGCCGAGGAGAAGGGCGCGTGGGATCAGCTCGACTCTTTCTATAAGCACGGCTTGGGCTACGCCCAGGAGATGGCGAACCGCCCTCAGACACTGTACGGGATTGCCGATTCACCTGTCGGTCTGGCTGCCTGGATGCTCGACCACGACGCGCGCAGTCAGGCGCTCATCGCACGCGTTTTTGACGGTCAGTCGGAAGGCTTGACGCGCGACGACATACTCGACAACATCACGCTCTATTGGTTGACGAATACGGCGGTCTCGTCGGCTCGTCTCTATTGGGAAAGCAAGCTTGCCTTTTTCGATCCGAAAGGGGTCCCGATACCGGCTGCAGTCAGCGTGTTTCCCGATGAGATCTACGCAGCCCCGAGAAGTTGGACAGAGAAAGCCTATCCCAAACTGATTTACTATAACCGGCTCCCCAGGGGCGGGCACTTCGCCGCTTGGGAACAGCCGCAACTCTTCAGCGAAGAGATGCGGGCGGCATTCCGGCCGCTGCGCTAATCCATTCAACGGAGAATGCATGAACACTACTTTGAAAGAGCAAACCGTGAACAGCGAAGCCGCTCGGCCATCCACCGCCGAGCAGAGATTGAAAGAACTGGGGATCAAGCTCCCGGTGCCACCTGAGCCGTTCGGCACCTATGCGGAAGCCGTGCAAACCGGCAATCTGCTATTTCTGAGCGGAATGCTTCCCACCGAAGGCCGCGTCGCGAGATTTGTTGGTCGCGTGGGCGCGGAGCTGGATGCGGAAGCAGGCAGGAAGGCGGCGTACCTCGCGGCGCTGAACGCTCTCGCCGTCGCGCGGCATCATTTAGGATCGCTCGACAAGGTGGGGCGCGTCGTGCGGCTCGGCGCACTAGTGGCGACTTCCGGAGATGTTCGTGAGCACCCGAAAGTGGCCGACGGCGCTTCGGACCTGCTGCAAGATGTGTTCGGACGAGATAGGAATCCCACCCGCCTAGTGTATGGGGTCGCAAGCCTGCCCCTCGGCGCCCCGGTCGAGTTGGAGCTTATTTTTGAGGTGGCGGAGTAAACACACGCCAAAACATCAGAGAGCGTGAGAATTCAGAGGAGAAACTTATGGCTACTATGAAGAGCGCAATTTCGCCAATGAGAGTGGCGCAGATTTCCAAGGCAGGTGGAGATTTCGAAATTGTGGAACGCGAGATTCCGACCCCCGGGGTGGGACAGGTGCGCATCAAGGTAGAAGCGTGCGGCATCTGCCATAGCGACGCGCTCACAAAGGAAGGAATGTTGCCGGGGATTCAGTACCCGCGGGTTCCCGGACATGAAGTCGCCGGCATCATCGACGAATTGGGCGCGGGTGTCTCCGCGTGGAAGCAGGGACAGCGCGTCGGTGTGGGCTGGCACGGAGGACAGGACGGAACCTGTCTCTCGTGCCGGCGCGGAGATTTTCGCAATTGCCAGAATCTGAAAATTCCGGGTATCAGCTACGACGGCGGCTACCAGCAGTATATGGTGGCTCCGGTGGAAGCTCTCGCGGCAATTCCGGCGACGCTGAGTGCGGCCGAAGCAGCGCCCTTGCTCTGCGCGGGAATCACCACCTTCAACTCACTGCGGCACAGCGGAGCGCTCCCGGGAGACCTGGTCGCGGTGCAGGGTATCGGCGGTCTGGGCCATCTGGGAATTCAGTTCGCAAGCAAGTTCGGTTACAAGGTCGCGGCAATCGGTCGCGGTCCCGCAAATGCGGCGCTCGCGAAGAAGCTCGGAGCGAGTGTCTACATCGATAGCAAAGCGACGAAGCCGGCAGAGGAATTGCAAAAGCTGGGTGGCGCCCAGGTAATTCTGGCAACAGCCCCGAACTCCAAAGCGATGTCCGAACTGGTGGACGGCCTGGGTCCGAACGGCAAGCTCATGGTGATCGGCGCGACATTCGAGCCGATAGAGGTGACACCGCCTCAACTGATCTTTGGAAATCGGACGATTCAGGGCTGGGCCGCTGGAACTCCGACCGATTCCGAGGCCACGCTGCGCTTCTCCGAGCTTACCGGTGTACGTCCGATGATTGAGACCTATCCGCTCGAAAGGGCGGCGGAGGGATATGCTCGCATGATGAGCGGTGACGCGCAGTTCCGTGTCGTTCTGACGATGTGAAGCCGGCAATTTCGCCTTGGACACCGCCGCGAGTGGGAGTGCGGCATTGGTTTGGGTGTTGCCGGTGCGTGGCCGCTGCATGAAAGGAGTGGGTTTCCGATATGCGCGCTGACATTGTGGCGGGGGCGGTTTTCCCGAACTATGAGCTTTCCGATCACGCTGCGAAGCGGCGGACACTCTCGGAGTTGCAAGGACCAGATCCCATGATTCTGGTCCTGGGTCGTGGAGGGTACTGCCCCAAGGATCGACGCCAGGCAGAAGCCCTGGTGGCACTTCATCGTGAGATGGAGGTTGGTTATTGCCGGCTGGTCACGATCAGCACTGACAATATCACCGAGACGAGCGAATACCGCAGCGGAGTGGGAGCGCACTGGCCGTTCTTGTCCGATGCGGGGCGGATCGTGCAGAAGGATCTCGACATCGCCGAGTACACGGATCCGGTCCACGATCCGATGATCCCCCACGTGATTGTTCTCGAGCCCGGTCTGGTCATTTACAAGATCTACAACGGTTACTGGTTTTTCGGGCGGCCCCCGATGGAAGATCTTCGCCAGGACCTTCGAGCAGTGACCAGGAAATGCCGGCCGGACTGGGATATCACGACGCCGGAGCTCAGAGCGGCCTGGCAGCAGGGCCGCAAGGAACTCTTCTACCCTTACGGCAAAACGTTCGCCCAAACTCTCGGCGAGCAGGATTAGACGAAGCACCGCTTGCTCACGCGCGCGGCTCGCAACGAGCCACGACCGTGAGAAGCTCTGAAAAATCCAACGCTTGCTTACGCGCGCGGCTTGCAAGCACATATCGCAGGGAACAGTAGTTTACGAGCCACGACCGTGAGGGAGTGGTGCCAGAACACGCAGCTTATTGCACGATCACAACACAAAGGAGCATTTTATGACGAAACTTGAAAAGATTCTCTACACCGCCAAAGCTCACACGACGGGTGGCCGGGACGGCGGCGCCTCTCGCACCGACGACGGCCGTTTGAACGTTACTTTGTCGATTCCCGGTACCGTGGGAACCGGCACCAACCCCGAGCAACTTTTCGCGGCCGGCTGGTCGGCGTGCTTCTTGTCTGCCATCAAGCTTGTAGCAGGCAAGAAGAAGATCGCACTTCCGGCAGACCTGGCAATTGACGCCGAGGTGGACCTCGGCCTGGCTCACGGAATTCACGGCCTTGCGGCACGCCTCAACGTCAGCTTGCCGGGTATGGATCGCCAGGTTGCCGAAGCTCTGGCGGATGCGGCCCACCACGCCTGTCCCTATTCGAACGCGACGCGGGGCAATATCGAAGTGACCATCAACGTTATGACGGAGCTGGCTCCTTCAGATGCGAATCTGCGCGCTGAAGAGGTTCAAAATGTCTGAAGCGATTACCCAGAATCGCCGCCGGTTTCTGAGCCAGGCGGCGACGGCCTTTGCGGGCGCGAACCTTGCTGCGATCGCCGCCTCCGCTCAAACCGGCAACAGGCCCTCGCATTCGCTGCCCCGAGTTGAGCCCGGAACCAACACTTCGTTCAGCTCAGTCAAGCAGATTGATGCCGGTTTACTGAATGTCGGGTACGCGGAAGCCGGACCTGCCAGCGGCCCCGCCGTCATTCTTCTGCACGGCTGGCCGTACGACATTCACAGCTATGTCGATGTCGTTCCGCTGTTGGCATCGGCGGGCTACCGCGTGATCGTCCCCTATCTGCGCGGTTATGGGACCACGCGATTTCTCTCCGGCGAGACGGTCCGGAATGGCCAGCAATCCGTGGTCGCCCTGGATGTGATCGCCTTGATGGACGCTCTCAAAATCGACAAAGCGATTCTGGGCGGCTTCGATTGGGGATCCCGGACTGCCGATATCATTGCCGCACTCTGGCCGGAACGGTGCAAGGCGATCGTTGCGGTCAGCGGGTATCTGATTACCAGTCTCGAGGCGAATCTCCGGCCGCTGCCGCCAAGTGCTGAATTGGGGTGGTGGTATCAGTATTACTTCGCGACAGAACGGGGCAAGAGCGGTTACGGCGCGAACCGGAACGATTTCAACCGGCTCATCTGGAAGAACGTCTCACCGAAATGGGACTTCGATGACGCAACTTTCAATCGCACAGCAGAGTCTTTCGCCAATCCGGATCACGTCGATATTGTCATTCACAATTACCGCTGGCGGCTGAGTCTCGCTCCGGGCGAGTCGCGATACGACCACCTCGAGCAGAAGCTCTTCGCCGGGCCCGTGATTACTGTCCCCACCATCACCGTGGCAAGCGATTTTGACGGTGCGGCCGCGGATGGGAAGGGGTATCGCAATAAATTCTCGGGCAAATATTCTCACCGTATTCTGAAGGGCATCGGGCACAATGTGCCGCAAGAAGCGCCGCAGGCTTTCGCCCAGGCCGTCGTGGATGCCGACAGCCTTTGATCGGACCGGTGAGGACTGGCAGGCAGGAGTTTTCATTATGAAGAAGTTTTTGTCGTTCGAGGTCAGCATCTGGCGCGCCATGGGTGTGGCCGTCTTGCTGGGAGCCGTCGCCATTGCATCAGGTTCGGATACGAATATGCTCACAAAGTTCCGTGCATTCCATTCCAGGCATCCATTACTTATGGTCGCAAGCGCTGCCGAACCTGCGGTCAGGCTGGCCGACGAGGGGCCATCGCCTGGCTTCGGAGGCGCCGTAGGCTGGCTCAACTCGGCGCCTTTGGACAGGAAGGCGCTACGGGGGAAGGTGGTGCTGGTCAACGTCTGGACCTACTCCTGCATCAACAGCCTGCGAGAGCTGCCCTACATGAAGGCGTGGGCGGCGAAGTACAAGGAGGCGGGTTTGGTTGTGATCGGCGTGCATACGCCTGAGTTCTCGTTCGAGAAGGATGTTGCGAACATTGAAAAGGCGGTCAAGGACTCGAAGGTGACCTACCCCGTCGCGATCGATAGCGACTATGGGATCTGGCGGGCGTTCAACAATGAATACTGGCCGGCAAACTACTTCATTGATGCGAAGGGGAGAATCCGCTTCCACTATTTCGGCGAGGGTGCGTACGCCGATTCTGAGCGTGTCATCCGGGAGCTTCTGAAGGAAAACGGCGCCACTGGTTTGGATGAGAGCATGGTCAGCATATCCGCTGACGGAGTTGAGGCTCCGCCCGGCGAAGATGTGCGATCCCCCGAAACCTATGCCGGCTATCGTCGTACCGAGCGATTCGCGTCGCCCGAGCGATTGGTTGAGGAGTCGCGAAAGAGCTACACTCTGCCAGCCGCGCCATCTTTGAATCAATGGGGACTGGGTGGATTGTGGGCTGTCGAGGCTGAGCGCGCGGTGCTGCAGACCGGGCCGGGGAAGATCATGTTGCGTTTCCATAGCCGGGATTTGCATATGGTGTTGGGTCCTCAGAAGCACGGAACGCCCATTCGCTTCAAGGTGAGATTGGACGGAGCAGCGCCGGGAGAGAATTGTGGATCGGACTCTACTCCTGACGGCAGCGGCGAAGTGCGAGAGCCTCGCCTGTATCAGCTCATCAGGCAGAAAGGTCGAATCCAGGACAGGACTTTCGAAATCGAGTTCCTGGATCCTGGCGTTCAGGCCTTTTCGTTCACTTTCGGTTAAAGAATCGGAAGGTCAAGGCTGCAAATTGAGGGAAGCGAGCGCGGCTCTGCCCCGTTCGGTCAGCCTGAACCTGCGAGGCGGAAGGAGCCGGACACCCTCCCTGGGCGGATCCTGGCTGGATTCGACAAGGCCATCCTGCTCCATCTGGGTTAACCGCTCCTTTTCGATGGCGGACTTCGCAACGATACCGTTTAGCGTACCCATTTCCAAGAGGAGCTTCTGATCGAGCAGGTCCATGAATTGATGGTAGCGAATCAGGAAACTGAGAGAACTACTGCGAGTTGCGGACGGGGCAGATCGCCGATCTGCCCCACGCCGCCCGAATTGGCTTCGCTTTCGAATTAGGCGAACACCCGAAAAGTCTCGACACGAGTGTCGAGACGGCAAATACGAGTGTTTGCGCCACGATTTTGCGCGCGTTACTGAAGTATCAAAGAGGCGTTGTCGGTGGACTGATTGCCCGCGGAGTCCGTGACCGTCAGGACGAATTGATAGGTCCCCGGGCCCCCCGTGAGAGTGACGAATGGCGTCGCGGTGTTGGCGCCGGTAATGGTGGCCTGTTTCGAAAACGGCGCCAGCGTCCACGAGTATGTCAGGGTACCGGATTGCGCCGTGGACAAGGTACCATCGAGTTCCGCTTCGATCCACGTCGTGAATCCGCCCTTCGGCTGAGCAATGGCGCGAGTGGTGACACCACCACTGTTCTGCATCGGCTGGCCGGTCGAGGGATCCAGCAAGACCGCAGAGGCTGGCGGATTCGTGAATTTAAACATGTTCATCAGCGTGCCCGCATAGGCGTCGGCCGAATTGTCGCCGATCCTCCCCAGGCTCCAGTTGTCCTCGATGAACTGCAGAATCGACGACTGGTCCGTCACCGTGTGGTCGACATAATTCACCTTGGCGAAGGGTGAAATTACCATCAGCGGTTGGCGCGGTCCATATCCGCAGCGGCTCTGATACGGGGAGGCAGTACCCGATCCGCAGACTCCCGCGCCGTCCAGGTTATCGTCGGCGGTCGCCGACTGGTTCACAATCGGGCCCATCACATGGTCGTACCAGCCATCCGAATCGTCATAGGCGATGATGATGGCGGTGCTGCTCCAAAATGGCGACTGCATGATGGCGTTGATGGTGTTCACCACGAAGGTCTGCTCATCCAGGGGGCTTGAATAGCCAGCATGCCCATCCTGATATCCGGCGGCCTTTAAGTAGCTCACAGCCGGAAGATTCCCCGCATTCAAAGCGCTAAAGAAGTCGCTGAGATCGTACTGATGGTTCGCCTGGTCGGTCTTGCCGACGTTGGCTACGGACCTGGGCGGAAGATGATGAGGATTCGCAGTCTGTTTGTAGTATTGGAAGGGTTCGTGGTGCGGGATGTAGTCGCCTGATGTGGTCACAGCGTCATCGCCGGCGAGACCGACATGGTGCGCGGCGCACACCGCTGTGCCGTTGGACGTGGAGGTGGGCTTGAACCCGCCTTGAAACCAACCCCAAGTGAGGCTCTTCGCGTTCAGCAGGTCGCCCACGTTCTTGCCAGTCATGGAGATGTACGTGCGCGGCGGCGCCAGGGTGCAATCATCCAGCGAGGGATCGGGACGAGGATCGCCGATGACCGACCCGCCGGAGCCGACATTGCCCGCGGCGCTGCCAGCCGTTACCGTCGCGCCATGAGTCTGCCCGGAGATGAGATTCACAGCTCCCGGCGTGGACGGACCGAATGTGGTGCTGAAAGAGTTGTCGCTCATCGCATAGTTCTGAGCGTAGTTCCACAACGCGGTGACCGTGTTGCCATCGTAATATCCCATTACAATCTTGTTGCCATAGCCGGCCACATCGCACGACGCGCTCGAACTACCCACCGACTCGACGAACTTGTTCATCAAGCCGCCGTTGTAAGCTTTCTGCTCGTCAGGATAGTTGTGGTCCTGGTCGCAAGTGACGGCTTGCGCCCTGGTCAGACGAAACGGCTGAGTCGAATTGGGATTTGCCGTCAGCAGCGGGCCGCTCAATCCGTTGACCGAAGGCGTATTCGGTGAAGCTGTGAACGACGGCTCGGAGGAGTTGTTGTTGGCCGCCACCGGATAGGTGGCGAAGTAGTGATCGAAGGAAACATTCTCCTGGTAAATCACGACGACGTGTTGAATGGGCGTAGTCGTGGCAGGCTGCGACGCAGTCTGCGCCTGCATGGGATAGGGAACCAAACAAGCAATGGTGAAGACAGCCGTAAGCGGACAGGCTGCGGATCGTGAACGTAACATTATTGGGCGCACTCCCTCTGTCTCTCTGGTTTTGGCATTGAGAAGTTCAGAGTCGCACGCGATGGTTAGGATACGTTGACGGCTGCGTAAAAAACCGGTCACAAGCGAGGAGCTATCCGCGCAATGTCACCGCTTCCCTGGAGCGACGACTTCGATCGAGCCCATCATCCCGCCGTCTTCGTGTTCCAGGATGTGGCAGTGATACAGAAAAGTGCCGACAATGTCTGGGCTTCGAAAGTCGAGGCGGACTTTGATGGTTGGGTAGGTCTGTGATTTTCCATCCCAATATGGAATATCGATGGTGTCGCGCAGGGCAGATTCTTTAACGGGTTTGCCGTCTCGTTCCAGCAATTGAAAGTGGAGCTGGTGAATGTGAAACACATGGGATTCCTGCGCGCGGTTCTCGATGACCCAGTCCTCCACCGTGCCTTGGGTCGTCGTCAGGTCAGGCATGCCGGCGTGCATGTCGAACATCTTCGGTGTTCGATCGCCGGCGGTGATGAAGTACGAAGTCGAGGCCTTCGGGTGAGACGGATCTTGCACCTTCTCGGAGAAATACAAGCGGCGTTCGCGTGCCGGCGGGAGCGTCGTCAATCCGGAAAAGGCGGTCCTTTGGGACGGGGCGGGGGGCATGCTCCCAGGAGCCGCGGGGGCGTCGGACAAGCTGCGGATATTCGCCAGAACGCGATAGGAGTCCGTATTTCCGGCTGGACCGTTGTCGTAACGCTGCGTCAGGAATTGGGCGTACATGCCCTCCGGCGGTGTGGTGACCAGGAACTCGGCGCGCGCGCCAGGCGGCAAGAGAATGGAGGTCCTCTCTACGGCAGTGACCTCCGCGCCCACAGCGACGCCGTCCAGCGCGATCACCTGCAGGGGCTGAGGCGTCTGAGTATCGCGGTTTGGCCAGTACAGCAACTGGAGATTGAAGAACGTGTCCGCGGAGGCGTTGAGCACGCGCCAGAACTCTTTCTGTTTGGGCCGCACCAGCATGGTCGCGGGCTTGTAGAGAGGATAAAGAATCGGCACGTAGTTCAGCGAAAGGTCGAGGGAGGGAATGGAAGGCCGATCGCCATCGCTTTCGGCGTCTTCCGCAACGCCTCCGATTCGCTGATCGCGCAAAATCAAAATACGCTCGGGAAGCCCTGCGACGGCCGGAGCACTGCGCTCGATACCTTCGACGATCAAGGCTCCGGACGCGCCGCCCAATACCTGGCGTTCGGTGAAACCATGGGGGTGAGGGTGATACCAGTAGAGGCCAGCCGGATGGTCCGCAGGAATTCGGAAGCGGTATTCGAAAGCCGGGGAGCCGGGTTGGACCAGCGTATGAATCGCGTCGTCCTGATGACAACTGGGAGGAAGACTCAGGCCGTGGAAATGCAGGTTGGTCGAGGACGGAGTGATGGGGCCGGCATCGCAGGACGAGACCGTCAGAGTGGAAGTGTGCGCATGAGTTGCCTGCCCCGGAGGCAACTCATTCTTCAGTCGCAGGATGACCTCATCGCCCCGTTGCACGCGCAGTGTCGGGCTCTGTATTGTCCCGTCATAGACGTAGCAGTAGAGCGTAAGCCCGTACACGTCTACACCGGTTCGCAGCGCGAACTCCACCTCGAGCCTGCCATTGGTACTGCGCAACTCCGCTGGTGCTCTAACGGAAGCTCCCGGGACCGGTCGAGGACATGGTTGTGCTTGCTGGGCGCACGCGGTGACCGCAAAAGCCAGCAGAATTGCGAATCGCATCAATAGGGATGCTAACAATCGAGTGTGACGTTCGCGTTACGCGGACCTGCGCCGTGTCGTGTCAGAGACCGGTGACACGAAGCCGGCGCGTTACCATGCCAAACGCGATCCACAGGCCGAGGGCCGTGGCCAGGAGGAGTGACGACATAATCGGTGCATCGCGAAGCATGAAGAATCGCAGGCCGCCGCTGTCGAAGGCGAACGACAGGGGCAGCCCGGTGAACAGCAGCGCCAGGGCCAATAGCCAGGAGCGCCGCCGTAGTAGTGCCTTGGTCGCCGCCAGCGCGGAGTGTCCTGAGGCCGGGGTCACAGCCGTTGCCGGCGGCAATGCGCCATCATCGCGCAGTTCCGCCGCCAGGCGTGCCAGTTCGGGGTCGGTGCGCAGCCACTCTTCCACCGCCGCGCAGCTTTCCGTACTGGCCTCTCCGGCAACGTACAACGGCAACAGGTCTTTTACAATTTCACGCGTGACAATCATGACGATACCTCCCGTTTCATGCGCAACTCAGCGATCTTGCGTCGCGCCCGGTGCACTTTCACTTTTGCAGCGCCTACACTGATCTTCATTGCGGCTGCGATCTCTTCATACGGCATCTGATCCTGGGCTCGCATCAGCAGGGCCGCGCGATCGGGTTCGGCCAGAGTCTGGAGATCCGCAAGCACGGCGTCCAGCTCGTCACGTCCTTCGGCGAGTGCGTGTGGTCCGGGTGTGGCGTCTTCCCGATCGCAATCGGTCACCTGTTGCCCGCGATCTGCTCTGACCTGTTCCAGATAAAGGTGGCGCGCGATGGTCATCAGATAGCCGATGACCGTGGCGATGTCGACCCGATCGCGCGCGCTCCAGACGCGCAGGAACGTCTCGGACGTGATATCTTCCGCCATCGCCCGGTTGCCGGACAACGACAGCGCGAAGCGGAATACGTCGCGCGCGTGGAGCGCGTAAAGCCCAGCGAAATCGATCACACAAAGCTCGTCTTTCGCCCCTGCAGTGTGAGGACCATTGCCACAATTAGCGCGATTCCAACGGCCTCGCATCCGATGGTGATCGGCAGCGCCGCCTGCCCCCGCCCCAATGCGCGCAGGTAGCGGGCCACGCCATGCAGCGTGGGCAGTATCTGCAGCGCGAAGTTGCCGAACACAAAAAGCAGGCCCGTCAGCACTGCAATCGTCCAGCCGACCGACTCGCTTACGATCGCCGCCGCCAGCACCACCGAGAAGAAGAGCAGCCACGCGCCCAACACCACTGCATAGTAGCCAAGCGTACCAAGCACGTGTGACCAGAGCGGCCGGTGCGCCGCCGCCATGGCCGCCGGGATGTCGATCGGCGACAGCCATACCAGGGTGGTCGCCGCGATGGTTGCGGGAATCAGGAACAAGGTGAACGCGGCCACCACTTTGCCCACTGCCGTGTCAGCCGGCGTCACCGGCAGGCTCATGACGAAGGCCAGCGTCTTCCGTTCGCGTTCGCCTAGCACAGGGACCAGCATCACATGGAATGACACGCCAATCAGCACATTCAGCGCGAGCGTGATGCCTGCCGACCGTCCCACCCTTCCGCCCATCACCGTCAACGCCAACCCCGCGAGGCCGGCGAGAATATAGATGGCCAGCGGCCACCGCATCAGCCAGCAGTCCTTGCGCACCAGGCGCGCGATTGTTCTGATGTTCATGCGGCCCTCCCACATTTGAGCCCGGCTACCCGGTCCAGAAAAACCTTCTCGAGGCTCTTGCCGCCGCCCAGCAGTTCATGAACGGGCGCATGTGCGATCAACCGGCCGTCATGCACGAACGCCACATTGTCAGCCAGGGTCGCCACATCGTCTCCGTAGTGAGACGAGAAGATGAGAGCGCGCCGCTCGCTCCGCGACGCGTATAGCAGCGTCAGGATCTCATGGCGAACCAGGGGGTCGAGCCCGGCCGTCGGCTCGTCAAGGACCAGCACGTCCGCACGGCGCGCCATCGCCAGCAACAACAGCGCTTTCACCTGCTGCCCACGCGACAGACCGCGCACACGCTGTTCGGGATCGAGATGAAAGCTCTCCAGAAGCTCCGATGCACGTCGATCGTCCCATCCCTCGTGCATATCGCGAACCAGTTGCATATGCCACCGTAGCGTGGCGGCGCCGTAGAGCGCCATATCCTCCGACACAAACCCGACCCGCGCTTTGATCCATCGCTCGGCAGCCGGCATCTCGCGGCCGAGCACGGTGACGCGGCCGGCATCGGCCCGGACCAGCCCCATCAGAATGCGCAGCAAGGTAGACTTGCCGGCGCCATTGGGGCCAATCAGGCCGAGTACCGTGCCATCGGGAACATCCAGATCGATCCCCCGCAGCGCGAAGCGGGGATAGACTTTGCGTATGCCGCGCATTTGAATCGCACAATCGCTCATCACAGCCTCCTTAAGTGGGTCTTCATCCCGTATAGGGGCGAGGGGCCGAAAAGTTACAGAGAGAAACAACGGATGGGGCGCTGTCATGGAATATTATCTTGACCACCCATCGGCCGCGTGGGAGGATCGACCATACGAGCTGATGTAGAAGGTTAAAGAGCACGCCAGAGGTGTGATCATGAAACGTACGCGCTTGATTCTCGCCGCTGTCCTGATATCGGCAGCCGGGCTCGCCATTGCCGCAACCATTAACCGTTCCATGCGCATTCCTGATGTGAAGGACTCCACCGGAGCTGTCACGCTTCCGAATGGCTGGCGGATTTCTCCCGCGGGTAAACACGTTCCGTTGCCAGGCGACCTTCCGATGAAGATGGCTGCTACGGGCGATGGCGCCAGAATCCTGGTGTTGACTGCGGGGTATCACGACCACAGTTTGAACGTGATCGATCCGCGCACGCAGGAATTGGTCTCGACGTTGAACGTGGTCAAGTCGTGGGACGGAATGGCCTTTGATGCGGCTACCGGCATGGTATACCTTTCCGGCGGCGGACATGCCAAGCGCGGCTTCGCCGAGGTGTTGGCTCGGATGAGTATGTCGCCCGTGATGAAAGAATCGGTGGAGAAGCCGATTCTGCGGGCGCGTTATTCCGGAGGCAAGCTCACGCCGGAGGCGCCCATCAGCATCAATGGACTGGATGAAAAAGACAGGTTCATCTCCGGGCTCGCGCTGGGGCCCGGTGGCGCTTTATACGCCTTGAATATTCAGACGGACACGCTCTATCGCCTGAGCGGGGCGGACTTCGCGGAGCAGACCTCCGTCAAGACCGGCTACCGGCCTTACGGCGTGGTGTTCTCACCGGACGGCAATACGTTGGCGGTCTCCAACTGGGGGGACCGTTCTGTCAGTCTGCTGGATGCCAGGTCGCTGCGGGAAACAGCGCGAGTCGCGGTGGGAAGCCATCCGAATGAGATGGTATGGGCCAAAGACGGCAGATTGTTCGTGACCGATTCCGGGTCGAACGACGTCAGTATCATCCGCAACGGCGCAGTCGTGGAGACCGTTCGCACTTCACTGACTCCGAACGCACTGGTGGGATCGACGCCCGACGCGCTGGCGCTCTCGCCCGATGGCCGGCGGCTCTACGTGGCAAATGCGGATAACAACAATGTCGCGGTAATCGATGTATCGGGCAAGGAATCGCGTGTTCTCGGATTCGTGCCGACTGGTTGGTACCCTACGACGATTGCCGTCTCGAACGATGGCAAGCAACTTTATGTGGGAACCGGCAAAGGCATGGGGTTCCGAAACAACTACCCCGGCAGCCTCACGGCGAAACAGCAAGCACCCAATCCGAAGACGCCGTACGATTACATCGCGGGAGTTCTCAGCGGACACCTCTCTATCGTCGATGTGCCGGATGCCCGCCAGCTCGCCGAATACACAAGGCGGGCGTCCAGCAATGTTCCCGCACCGGCGGAATACGTGGATAGCGCATGGGCCGGGAAGATCCAACGGGATGTCTTCCCGAAGATCAAGCACGTGCTGTACATCATCCGCGAGAATCGCACCTACGACCAGGTATTCGGCGATCTGGGAGTCGGAAACGGCGACCCGAGTTTAACTCTTTTCGGACAGCAGGTGACGCCCAATGCGCATGCGTACGCGAAGCGCTGGGTGACGCTCGACAACCTATACTGCGATGGCGAGGTTTCGGAAGACGGACATCAGTGGTCGAACGCCGCTTACGCCACCGACTTCAATCAGAAGTCGTGGACCAACAGTTATAGCCAGCGGGCGGAGCCGGAGGCCGACGAGCGGCTCGAATCCTCTCCGGCAGGCTACCTGTGGGATGCTTGCGCGCGGAAGGGCCTGAGCTTCCGGACTTATGGCGAGATGGCCAGTTTCAAATCCACTCCGGAGTCGGAGCCGGAGGTGAAGGCCGTGGGATCGCTCGCGGGACACGTCTCCACCGAATGGCTGAAGGTGAAAGCCAAGGGCGGACGCGATACCGACAAGGCAGCAGTGTTCATCAAGGAGCTGCAACAGGCCGAACAGTCGGGCGATTGGCCGAACTTCATGGTGATGTCGTTGGGTGAGGATCATACGCAGGGGCTCAGGCCGGGAACGTACACGCCAGTCGCCGCAGTGGCCAGCAACGATCAGGCTTTAGGACAGATCGTGCAGGCGGTGAGCCACTCGCGTTTCTGGAAGGAGACTGCCATCTTCGTGATCGAGGACGATGCGCAGAACGGGCCGGATCACGTGGATGCACACCGCACCGTCGGCCTGGTGGTCTCGCCGTGGATCAAGCGCGGCATCGTCGATAGCTCGATGTACACGACTTCTTCGTTTGTCCGCACGATGGAGTTGATTTTGGGTCTGAATCCGATGACTCAGTTCGATGCGGCGGCGACCCCCATGTTCGCTTCGTTCTCGAACGAGCCCTCGTTCGACGCAGTCGACCTGGTGCCTGCGCAAACGGATCTGATGGCTCGCAATCCGGCCACGGGTCCGGGCGCTCGAGCTTCCCTCAAGCTGGATTTTTCCGATTATGATCGTGCGGATCCGGACGAGCTGAACGAGATTCTGTGGTCGGCGCTCAAGCCAGGCAAGCCCATGCCGGCGCCGGTCAGAAGCGCCCGCGTTCGATAAGGGAACGATTGGCCTGTTGCGATGTGAGCACAAACGCTCCCTTACGGTCGCGGCTCGTTGCCTACGGACGGCGCGATGGGTGCGCTTGCGAGCCGCGCGCGTAAGCAAGCGATGTTCCGGTCGGTCCGAAAATCACTCCCTTACGGTCGTGGCTCGTTGCGTACGCACGGCGCGATGGGAGCGCTTGCGAGCCGCGCGCGTGAGCAAGCGATGCTCCGGTCGGTCCGAAAATCACTCCCTTACGGTCGTGGCTCGTTGCGTACGCACGGCGCGATGGGAGCGCTTGCGAGCCGCGCGCGTAAGCAAGCGAAGTTCCGGACGGTCCGAAAATCACTCCCTTACGGTCGTGGCTCGTTGCCTACGTTCGCGCGATAAGTGCGCTTGCGAGCCGCGCGCGTAAGCAAGCGATGTTCCGGACGGTCCGAAAATCACTCCCTTACGGTCGCGGCTCGTTGCCTACGTTCGCGCGATAAGTGCGCTTGCGAGCCGCGCGCGTAGGCAAGCGAAGTCCCGGACGGTCCGAAAATCACTCCGTTACGGTCGTGGCTCGTTGCGTACGCACGGCGCGATGGGAGCGCTTGCGAGCCGCGCGTAGGCAAGCGAAGTCCCGGACGGTCCGAAATCACTCCCTTACGGTCGTGGCTCGTTGCCTACGCACGGCGCGATGGGAGCGCTTGCGAGCCGCGCGCGTAAGCAAGCGATGTCGCGGTCGGTTCCGAAAATCACTCCGTTGCGGTCGTGGCTCGTTGCCTACGCACGGCGATGGGTGCGCTTGCGAGCCGCGCGCGTAAGCAAGCGATTTTCCGGACGGTCCGAAAATCACTCCCTTACGGTCGTGGCTCGTAAGCTACCCAATGGACGCTCCCTTACGGTCGCGGCTCGTAAGCCACGGCGCGATGGGTGCGCTTGCGAACCGCGCGCGTGAGCAAGCGATGTCCCGGTCGGCCCTAACGACTCGCGTAGCGGATCAGTTTTTCGCGGTCGGCGCGCTTGCCGGCGAGCACGCCGAACCACGGGACCATCATCTCTTCCCAGGTCTGATCGCCCCACCAGACGTCCGTATTGGGGTTGGGATTCCGCGGATTGTTCGCTGAGTTGTCGAAGTGCGCGGCCACTTCCAGACGCGACCCCTTGGGAGCGTCAATCGGCTTCTCGAGCGCGAAGCCCATTTGCCAGTTGAAGTCCCACTTCACGCTGAGCAGCGTTTGCGACTGCCCATTGGGAAGCACCAGGCGGTACGTCATGTCCTTGCCGCGCAGATGCATGTGGGGCATCAGCCAGGCGATCTCCACATCCTGCTGGAAGACCACCGTGGCGTGACTCTCCCAGTTGGCATCGCCCGCTGGAATGTGGAAGTGGGCGGGATCGCGGAGAGCCGTGGGGACTACCGTCACGAACTGCCGCTCGGGCGGCTCCTTCGCGACAGTGAAACCGATACTGGTCTGGTCGCTGGAGGCTTTGCCGTTGGTGGTGTAGTGCATCTGTAAAATCAGGTCGGCGCCCGCGGGTACGAATTTTCCGGCGTGATAAGGTCGATAATCCACCGGGGCTGTGCCTGGGTCGTAGGTGGTCTCGAGGCCGAAGAGTCCGCCGAGACGATCGGCTTTCGCCACCTTCTTGAGCGCGACACCGGCGGGATCGCGCTGCTTGACCGCAGAGTGCGGCACGCCATACTCGACGTCGTCTTCGTGCGGGACGATCTGGAGCGACACGTGATGCACCACCGACCGGTCGCCGGGGCGAATCTCGATGGAGGTTATCCAGGTGTCTTCTTTGAAGCCGCTGGGAATGGTGATGGTAGTCAGTTCCAGGACGCCGTGCGCGGGGACGGGGAACGGCTTTGGCATCGAGACCACGACGTCGGGCGGGATGATCCAACCTTGCGGCCATTGGATGGGCGGAGGCGAATCGCGGAGGTCGCCTTCGGGCGCACCGGCATTCACCCACTGCGCGATCGTCTCGATCTCGCCGGGCTGCAGGGTACGGTCATTCGAGAAGTGGCCGTATTGCGGATCGGCGGGCCACGGCGGCATCTTGCGAGTGACCACCGCTTCTTTGATAGCCTTGGCCCACGGGCGCGTGCTCTCGTAGGTGAGGAACGACATAGGCGCTATCTGGCCGGGGCGGTGACACGTCTGGCACTTGCCCTCCAGGATCGGCACGATGTCGCGATGAAAAGTGGGAGCTGCGTAAGCAGCGGCCGCGAAGAACAGGGCGGCGCTGAAAAGCGAATCGCGGCAGCGGAATTTGTAGATGCACGAAAAGCGTCGAGATGAGTCTCGACGGGGCAAACAGAAGTGTTTATGCCACCTCACTTGCCCCACAATTCGTTGATCGGCCCGTACAGATCCTGATCGCTGAACGGGACGTATTCGAAGCCGCGGCCAAAGGGGTCATCGTGACGGACCGTCGTCCAGTCGATGCCGACCGCAGAGTAGATGGTCGCCTCAATGTCCTCGGGATTCACGCTGCGATTGCGCGACCAGCCCGGGTCGTCAGTATTGGACCCATCGGCCACGGTCGACCCGATGGTGCGGCCTGGCGTAATCCCGCCTCCGGCAAATACAGCGGATTGCTGGATCAGGTGATCGCGCCCGCCGGCTGCGGTGACCGGTCCCACGGTGCGCCCGAATTCTCCCGCCATCACGACGAGTGTACTATCCAACTGCCCGGAGGCTTTCAGATCGCTAATGAGCGCCGAGTAGCCGTCGTCCAGCGGTTTGCCCATGGTGTACATGTTGTTGCCCTTGGGATTCTGCTGGCCATAGATATCCTGATGCATGTCCCAACTCCCGTTGGTGATCAGGATGAAGCGCGTCCCCTGATTGGCTGCCAATACCTGTTTGGCAACAAGACAGGCGTTTCCGAATGAGCTGTTGCCGTAGCGGGTGCTGTCCGACGCGGTGAATGCGAAGGTGTCGGCCACAGTCTTGTTATACATCATCTGCTGGGCCGCGACGTAGAAGTCGTTGTAGTCTTCGAGCGGCTTGCCGTAGGGCGAATTGGAGCGCAGCGGCGCGTCGATCGTCTGCAACTGCGTGTACATGGTCTTGAAGCGGCCGGTACCTGTGGGATCGTTCGGATTGGTGGTGTTGGGGATGCCCGAAGTGGCCGGCGTGATCTTGAAGGGCGCATATTGCGCGGAGAAGTAGCCGTTGCCGACGCACGCGCCGGAGTTCAGCGCGAGGAACGGCGGAAAGAGCTGGCCGGCTTGATACTTCTCGATGGCCACCACGCTGCCGATGTTCGGGGCAATGTCTCCCAAGGCAGCGGCGGGATTGCGCCCGATCTGCGTCCAGTGCTGCGCCAGCGTGTGGACCAGCGCATGTGCCTGCATGGAGCGCACGATGGTGAGATTCGGGAGGAGCGCGCCCATCTTGGGCAACAGGCCTGTGGGCCAGTTCACGCCGTTGGTGGTAGCGGGATCGAAGTTCGAGGGCGTAGTGCCGTTCACCACCTTGAGGTCGAACGTATCGGTGTGGCTGATTGCGCCGGCCAGCAGAATGAAGATCACGTTCTTGGCGGTGTTCTGCGTGGTCGCTCCAGAGTTGGTGGTCACGGATTGCGCCTTCGACAGGTGGGGCACCAGGTACGATCCGGTTACGCCGGCGCCGATGAGCTCGAAGAACTGGCGGCGGCTGACGTAGGGCCGGCTGAAGAAAGTCTTGTGATGATGCGGATGCCGCTGGAAGAATTGTTGCAGGCGCTTTTGTTCGTTCATGGCTGTTCCTCCGTGCCTCAAATCGATTTAGTAATTGAAGATGAAATCCACCTTGTTGTAGAGCGACCACAGCAGGTTCTCGGCCTGCTGCGCCCGGTTGCCGCTGCTCAGTTGCTGCACGGCCTGGGTGACCTCGTCGCTGGTGGGAAGGCGCGAGAGCACGTTGAGAAACAGCGTGTTCACCAGTTGGGTGTTGGATTGGTTCAGATTCGCTACCAGCAGGCTGGTGGCGCTGCCGGTGGATTTCGTGCGGCTCATCACGAACGGGTCGTTCATCAGATCGAGCGCCTGCGAGATGGAACCTTCACCAGAACGTGTCTGGTCGTCGCGATTGCCGCGCAGGAACGCGTCCAGGAACGGCGTGACGGCGTTTCCGGCCGAGGGAGTGTTGAGCGGCTCGGGGAACTGCATCGCCCAGGTGAGAACGCCGTTGGCCGCGACTGTGTACTTCGGCAGGATGTTGCTCGACTGCGCCGCTGCGTCGTGGACCTCTTCCGACCAGAGACGGCGCACCATGTGACGGGCGAAGAGCGAGTCCCATGAGGCGTCATAGGTGCCGTTGTAGCGCGACGAGAGTTGATAGGCCTGCGAATTGGTGATGGTCTTCATTAGCCACTGCAGGTCGTACTTGTTATCGATGAAGTCCTGGGCAAGCGCGTTCAGCAACTGCGGATTCGACGGCTGGAGCGTCCAGGGATCGGGCGGCGGATTGTTCGGATCGAGGCGCGCGGGGTCGAACTGATCAGGCGGATCGACGATGCCGACACCGAAGAAGTAGGCCCAGAAGTAGTTCACCGTGGCGCGTGCGAACTGGAAATCGCCAGTGATCTGCGCGGCCAGTGACACGCGGTAGTTATCGCCCGCCTTCGGTGTCGAGTTGTTGAAAATATACATCGGAGCGACGGTCTTCTCGGTTCCCACGGGTTGGCGGGCCGGGCGATTGCCCGTGGTGGTGTTGAGCGCATAGTCGGTTTTAGCCTTGGCGGTGTTGTCCGCCAAGCCCCAGTAGTAAGGCTGATTCGCGGCAGACGATACCGGAGTGCGGCTGGCGACGGTGTGCGACATGTACGACGCAAGCTGCCATGCCTGGTAACGCGTCGTCTGGCTGCCCCAGAGACTAATGGAATCGAGGTGTCCGCGTCCGTTGTGGCAAAGCAGGCAATTCACGTGCGACAAACCGAGAAAGACGTCAAAAGTGTTGGCAGTCTGCTGATCGAAGATGTCCTGGATTGGACCGCCGGTCACCACGCCGCCGACCAGGAAATTGAGCGTGCCGTCGGTGTAGCTGTTGGCGCCGCCGGCGCTGATCAGGTCGCGCGCCATCTGATCGTACGGTTTATTCGCCTGTAGCGACGCGCGCACGTAGTCGTTGAACGCCTTGACGCCTTCGGGGTAGCGGCGAATCTGCGAGTTCTGCGAGTTGTTCTGGTAGAGATCCCCCAGGAACATCGTCCACTTGTCGATGAATTCGGGTGCAGCGATCAACTGGTTGATGAGATCGGCGCGCTTTGTGGGGGTGGTGTCGGCGACGAAACTGACGACCTTCGCGGGAGGTGGGATGCGTCCGGTGAGGTCGAGCGTGACCCGGCGAATAAATTCGTAATCGTTGGTGGCGGGGGCGGGAGCGACCCCCGCCGCCTTCAGCGCGGCGAAAATGTAAGAATCGATATCATTTCCGCCGGTCTGAGCCGCGGGCGCAAGTTTGGCCATGGCGCGACTGGTCTGGAGCGGCAGTTGGGACGTCACCGTGGAGGTGAGTGCCGACATCGCGGCGCGATGCGCATTCGGGATGAAGCGCTGGGACTGTGGTCCGAATCGGGTACATTCGGCGTGCGCCACGGGATACTGAGCGTCCAGATTGTCCTGCGCGAACAGGATCGCACTGAGAGAAAGAACACCAAGAATCAGCCTGCTGCCCATTGTGACCCCCTCCGAGTCCGGGTCTTCAAAACTTTCACGATAGGAAACCCGGCGGCTGGGGAAAAGACTCGCTGCGGCTAAGATTAACAATTCTCAGGAATTCACTGGTGGTAGGGTTTCGGGCTGTCTTTCGATAGGAACGGACAATCGTTCGGTCAAGACGTAGACCGTGGTGTACCATTCCCGATTCGTGTATCCTGAATTTCACCCCTGGGACAGAAAGAAGGACCGCATGCGTTTCGTTCTTACCCTTTGCGCCTTGGCCGCCATCGGGGCCGCGGCGGACGAGCCACTGCTTCTGCAGAAACCGGCATTGAGCAAAACCCATATCGTATTTGTCTACGCGGGCGACCTTTGGAGCGTGCCGCGTGACGGAGGCGACGCTGTTCGCCTCACCAGTGGGACAGGCACCGAAACCGACCCGGCATTTTCGCCGGATGGAACGCGAATCGCTTTTACGGGGGAGTACGATGGCAACGTCGACGTCTTCGTGATCCCGGCTTCGGGAGGCGTGCCGAAGCGGCTCACGTGGCATCCGGCGCCCGATCGGGTGATTGGCTGGACGCCCGACGGCAAGAAGATCATCTTCAACTCGCCGCGAACCGCCTACTCTCGTTTCGACGAGATGTTCACGGTGCCTGCTGAAGGCGGAGTGGAGGAGAAGTTGCCGCTCCCCACCGGTTATCAGGCGTCGATGTCGCCGGACGGAGAGTCGATTGCCTACGAGCCCATTGGGAAAGCTTTTACGATGTGGAAGCGATATCGCGGCGGCCAAACCACGCGGATCTGGCTGGCGAAGCTTTCCGACAGCAGCATCACCAAGGTGCCGCGGACCAATTCGAACGACTTCAACCCCATGTGGGCGGGCGACCGCGTCTATTTCCTCTCGGACCGGAACGGCCCGGTGACGCTGTTCTATTACGATTTGAAGAGCAAAGCGGTGAAGGAGGCGATCCCGAACCAGGGCCTGGATTTGAAGTCCGCCTCGCTGGGTCCCGACGCGATTGTTTGCGAACAGTTTGGCGCCATCATCCTGTATGACTTGAAGACGGGCAAGACGAAGCCGGTCTCGATTCGCGTGCAGGGCGATCTGCCCGCGTTGCGTACCAAATTGGTGGACGTCGGGCGGCGGCTGGGCTCGCCCGCAGTTTCGCCGACGGGCGCGCGCGCCGTGTTCGCAGCTCGCGGCGACATCATCACGGTGCCTGCGGAGAAAGGCGATCCCCGCAATCTGACCAACACACCAGGCATCATGGAACGCGACCCACAATGGTCGCCCGACGGCAAGAACATCGCGTACCTCTCGGACGAGTCGGGCGAATACGCAATCCACATCCGTGCGCAGAATGGCGGGGACCAGGTGAAAAAGATCGAGTTGAAGCCGGGCTTCTATCGCGCGCCGCGGTTCTCCCCGGACAGCAAGAAGATCTCGCTGGTGGATACATTCTCGCGGCTTTCGTATGTCGATCTGGAGACCTCGAAGCAGGTGGAGGTGGATGGGGATACGTACCAGATGCGCACTGGCGAGATCGTAGGCGTGTGGTCTCCGGACAGCAAATGGCTGGCGTACTCGAAGGTGCTGCCGAATGAGCTGAGTGCGATTCATCTCTACTCGCTGTCGAATGGAAAATCCACCCAGGTGACCGATGGCTTGAGTGACGCGACCAATCCGGTGTTCGACAAAGATGGCAAGTACCTGTTCTTCACGGCAAGCACCAACACAGGCGAAGGTTTGGGCCTGGACATTCATGCGGTGGGCAGCACATCCAACAGTTCCATCTATCTGATGGTGCTCGACAAGACGCAGGCTTCTCCATTCGCGCCGGAGAGCGACGAGGAGAAGGCGGGTGACGATAAAAAGCCGGCTGACGCCAAGCCGGATACTCCGAAGCCGGATGCTGCGGCAGCAGAAGGGCCCGCCGAGGGGGCGAAACCGCCAGCGCCCGGTGGGCCGGCCCGATCGAAGCCGGGCACGCCGGATGTCAAGATCGATCTCGACGGAATCGATCAGCGGATCCTCTCTGTGCCGATGCCGCCGCGGCGATATACCGCTCTGCACGTGGGAAAGGCGGGAGTCCTGCTCGCGCTCGAAGCGGGGGCTCCAGGAGAGGGCGTTCCCGGCATCACAGTCCATCGTTACGACCTGAAGGCGCGGAAGAGCGATGTGGCGCTCAGCGGCGTGACCAGCTTCCAGATGTCGTTCAACGGCGAGAAGGCGCTATACCGGCAGGGCGAGAATTGGATGATCGCGGCACTGCGACCCATGGCCAACGGGCCGGGTGGAGGCCCAACGCCCACGCCACCGCCGCCAGCCGCGGGCGGGCAGGGCGCGCTCAAGACGAACGGAATCGAAGTGCGAGTCGATCCTGTGCAGGAATGGAACCAGATGTACCGCGAAGCGTGGCGAGTGGAACGCGACTGGTTTTACGATCGCAATTTGCACGGCCTCGACATCCAGGCGGCGCAGAAGAAGTACGAGCCGTATCTGCGCAACGTGGCGTCGCGCGAGGATCTCACGTATCTGTTCCAGGAGATGCTCGGCAATATCACCGTGAGCCATATGGGGACGGGCGGCGGTGACTTGCCGGACGTGAAGCGTGTACAAACCGGCCTGTTGGGCGCCGACTATGAGGTGGCCAACGGCAGGTATCGTTTCAGCCGTGTGTATAACGGAGAGAACTGGAATCCGCAACTGCGCGCTCCACTGACCCAGCCTGGGGTGAATGTGAAGGCGGGCGAATATCTGCTCTCGGTGAACGGCCGCGAAGTGCATCCGCCGGAGAATGTCTACAGCTTTTTTGAAGGACTGGCGGGCAAAGCGGTGTTGTTGCGGGTTGGTACGGACCCGGGTGGCGCCGGAGCACGGGAAGTGACGGTGGTTCCCGTGACCGATGAAGGACGGCTGCGAAACCTCGCGTGGATTGAAGAGAACCGCCGGAAAGTCGATCAGATGACTGGCGGCAAACTGGCCTACATCTACATGCCCGATACGGCCAACGGCGGCTTGACCGCCTTCAATCGGTACTTCTATGCGCAGATCGGCAAGCAGGGCGCAATTGTGGACGAGCGGTTTAACGCCGGAGGTCTGTTGGCCACCGATATCGCGGAAATCCTCAATCGCAAGCCGCTCAGCGCGGCGGCGAATCGCGTGGGCAGCGACCTGGTGCAGCCGCAGGGCATCTTCGGACCGAAGGTGATGATCATCAACGAGCGCGCGGGATCAGGCGGCGATGCAATGCCGTGGTATTTCCGGCGCGCCGGTGTCGGCAAGTTGATCGGGACCCGCACCTGGGGCGGACTGGTCGGGATGGCGGGAGGTCCCGCGCTCATGGACGGCGGATTCGTGGGAGCGCCGAGTTCCGGAATTTACAATCCGCTCACGGGAGAGTGGGAAGTGGAGAACATCGGCGTGCCGCCGGATATCGAAGTGGAACAGGATCCGGCGATGGTGCGCAAGGGCCGCGATCCGCAATTGGAGAAGGCGGTCGAAGTGGCGCTGGAGGAATTGAAGAAGAATCCGCCTCCGGTGCTGCGGCGTCCGCCATTTCCGACCTACAACAAACCCGCGGCCAAGTAGCGCTGCCGCAAGAGATCTGGGGACAGGCTACGCAACTCCCGAATTATTGCTGCAAAACTCTACGATCGAATTCGGGAATTGCGTAGCCTGTCCCCAGAATAGGGGCGGAATTGAGGAAATATTTGACATGCGCGCGGGGGGCACGTCCTCGACCGGCGCGACGGCGCGCTTCGCTATCATAAGTAAATGACGAGCGCCCTTCCTCCCCTTGTGGGGACCCCTGCCCAGGAAATCATGGATCTGGAGCGGGATTATCTGTTGCAGACTTACGCCCGATATCCGCTGGTTCTTTCGCGCGGAAAAGGATGCTATCTGTACGACCTGGAGGGCCGCCGCTATCTGGACTTCCTGACCGGCATCGGCGTGAACGCACTGGGACACGCGCATCCGCGGATTGTGAAAGTGGTACGCGAACAGGCGGGTCTGCTGATGCACTGTTCGAATCTGTATTACCACCAATATCAGGGTCCGCTGGCGAAGCGGTTGGTGGAGATGAGCGGGCTGGCGCGCGCCTTCTTCGCGAACACCGGCGCCGAGGCGATTGAAGGCGGGCTCAAGATGGTGCATTCCCACGGGCGCTCCATCCATCCGGAAAAGTTCGAAATCATCGCGCTCGAAAATTCATTCCACGGGCGTACGTTTGGGGCGCTCTCGATCACCGGCCAGGCCAAGTACCGGCAGGACTTCGAGCCGCTGGTTCCGGGGGTCCGCTTCGTACCCGCTAACGACCTCGCGGCGCTGGAAGCGGCGGTGAGCGAGCGGACCGCCGGGCTGGTGATGGAACTGATTCAGGGCGAAGGCGGGATCTACCCGCTGACGCCGCAGTTCGTCGCCAAGGCGCGCGAACTTGCCGACCGCTTCAACGCACTGCTGGTGGCGGATGAGACGCAGTGCGGGGTCGGGCGGCCGGGCACCTACTTTGCATACCAACGCTCGTCCCCGGTGGTATTGCCGGACGTGGTAGTGGCGGCCAAACCGGTGGCGTGCGGGATTCCGCTCGGGTTCATTCTGGCCAATGACAAGGCCGCGGCAGCCATCAAGCCAGGCATGCACGGCACCACCTTCGGCGGAGGCGCGTTGGCGTGCCGTGTGGCACTCGAATTCCTGAGCATGCTCGACGATCTGCTACCCGCAATTCAGCGGGTGGGCGGCTATTTCCATCTCAAGCTGAATGAACTGGCGAGCAAGCACTCATTTGTGAAGGAGGTGCGCGGTTTCGGACTGATGCTCGGCGTGGAGTTGGCGATGCCGGGGAAACAGATGGTTACGGATGCGATGTCCGAGGGGCTGCTCATCAATTGCACCCATGATACGGTGCTGCGCTTCCTTCCACCCTACATTGCGACCGAGAAAGAGGTCGACCAGGCGATGAAGATACTCGCGAAGGTGTTCGCGAAGGTGAAATAGGCGCGTGACTGTCGCAATCGCGATCCCGGTGTGGCGGCCATCGGAGGGTCTCGTCGAACTGGTTCGCGCGTTGCGCTTGAGGGGTGCGGGACCGGTGATCCTGGTGGACGACGGTGCCGGGGCCATCGCCATGGATGGTGTCGACGTGCTGCGCCACGCGGTGAAGCGCGGCAAGGGCGCCGCGTGGCAGACGGCGATCAATCACGCCTTGTGCACAATTCCCGATTTAGGTGGGATGGTGTTGGCGGACTCCGGGGACGTGTCTGCGGACGACGTGATGAGCGTGGCCGGGGCGCTGGGCGATGGTGTTGTCTCGGCGGCGCGCGGGGTGTGGGGCGTACCGGCCCGGGGCTTGGCTCGGGTGCTGCAGAGTGTGCGGTCGGAAGCAGAAGTCGAGAAGATCGCAGCGAGCGTGGAGCGGCCGAAGAGTCTCGACAAGAGTGTCGAGACGGCAAACACGAGTGTCCGCGCCACATCGGCTATCTTTGCGGTGGCGTTCGCAGCGCTGTTGGGGTGCGAAATCTATGGGTTTCGCACGACTCCCCTGTTTTCGCAGGAGATCTGGTATCCGATCGGGCTGAAGCGGTTCCTCCGTTATGGCGCGGAATTCCTCGCCATCGCCGTACCGTTGCTGGCGATGTTTCCGTGGACTTTCGCTGGGACGATAGCGGCGTTGCTGGTGGTCTTGACGGCGGTTTCGGTGGGGCCACTAGCCTTGCTCTCGACGGCATTCTTCCTGGTGTCGTCTTGGGCTTTAGGCTCCCGGCTTCTAAGACAGAGCGAGTCGGCGTCGGCAACGGTGGACGTATGCGTCACCATGCTGGGCAGCGGCGTGTATGTCTTCCTGATGACGCTGCTGGCTCGAGTAACCGTCAACTACGCACTGGTCTGGGCGATCTTGCTGGCGATACCAATTGCGTTGGATGTTCGCGGCGTATTGGATCGGGTGACGGGCTGGGCGAAGCGGATCGGATCGGTGGAGTTACGCTCCCCGGGAGAGCGAATCTCGTTTGCTCTGCTGGCCTTCGTTTTGGGGGCGCAATGGTTCGTGGCGATGCTGCCGGAAGTGAGCGCCGACGGGCTCGCCATGCATCTGGCGATCCCGATGAACATTGCCGCCTACCATCGAATGACCTTCGAGCCGAGCCGCTATCTCTGGTCGGTCATGCCGATGGGCGCGGACTGGCTGTACAGCATCGTCTATCTCCTGGGCGGAGAGTATGCGGCGCGGATTCTGAACTTCGCCATGTTACTCGCGATCGTAGCGCTGCTTTACCGTGCGACCAGGCGATGGGTCAGTCCTGCAGCGGCGTATTTACTGGCTGCCTCTCTAGCCGCGACTCCGATCGTGCAGTTCGTCACGGGATCACTCTTTGTAGAGAATTACCTGGTGGCGCTGGTGCTCGCAATGGTCACGGCCATCTGGCTCTTCGGCGAGACGGGTGAGCAGCGGTTCCTGTTTTGTGCGGCGGTAGCAGGTGGCACGGCGATGGCCACAAAGTACGGTGCCCTGGTGTTTCTGGCGCTGGCGCTGCCGTTTGCAGAGGTTGAAGTGGCACGTCGGCGCCAGTCGGTGCGGCGGCCCGCGCTGGTGTGCGCCATTGCGTTGCTACTGCTCCTGGCGACTGCATTGCCCACATATGTGATCGCTTATGAGAAGACTGGCAATCCCATCTTTCCTTTTCTGAACACCCGGATTCACTCTCCGCTGCTGAACCCCACCGTGTTGATAGCGGATGCGCGCTTCCATGTGCCACTGGATTGGCGGGCGCTGTACAACCTGACCTTTCACACTACGAAGTCTTACGAAGGACAGGATGGATCGTTCGGCTTCCAATACATGATCGTCGTCCCGCTTGCGGTCTTGGGCTTGCTCGTCGTCCGGCGACGGGTTGCGGTGGCTGCGGTGGTGCTCGGTCTGATCGCCGGGGCGCTGATCTTGCAGTCCACTCCGAACGTCCGATACCTGTACACATCGATGCCGCTGTTGCTGATCGCGTTTGCGGCGCTATTGGGCTGGATGAGCAGGCAGCAACGCTGGATGTATCATGTACTGGTTGTTTACCTGTTTGTCACTACGGCGCTGAATACTTACTTTCTCCCCGCGTCGAGTTACTATCACAAGGATTTCTGCCTGCGGCTGCCGTTTTCGCGGGCCGAGAAGGATCGCTACCGGATTGAGGCGGCTCCGGTGCGCGGCGTGGTGGCTTATTTCGACCGCAATCACCCGAACTCTGCTCTGCTCTCCACCAGCAGCACTTCCATCGCGGGACTGGTCGGGGATATCTACGTGAACAACTGGCATCAGCAATCCGTCGTAGAAAAGCTGCGAAGTGTGCCGGCGCCGTTCCAGATGCTGCAGTTGCTGCGAAGTTGGGGTGTGCAGTATCTGCTGGTAGAAGCACTGGCGCCGGGAGATCAGACAGTTCCACCACCGCTTCAAAGAATCATCGACAATTGCTCGGTCTCCGAGTTCGCGCTGGGCGGGTTCACGTTGAAGAATCTCAAGTCGGATTGCACGCGCGAGGCCGCCGAAGCTTTGCCGCCAGCGGTGGATCCGGCCAAGCAGAAGGCTGTGCCGCCGGGCGTCTACGACGAACTGGATCCGGCCGTTGTGTTCCATGGCGACTGGTCGCACGATCGAAGCTTTGAGGCTCCGTACGGGCATACGGTGAGTTATAGCGACACTCCGGGGGTTGAGGTGTCGATCGCATTTGAAGGTAAGGAACTGATCTACGGATTCACCAAGGCGCCGAATCGCGGGATCGCCTCGGTGACGATTGACGGGGGCGCGCCGCGAAGCATCGATATGTACTCAGCGAATCCGCAATGGCAGTCCAAGGAGAATTTCTGCTGCTATGCGGCGGGACGGCATTGGGCGGTGGTTCGGGTGACGGGGGAGAAGAGTGAGAAATCGGCTGGGCGGTTTGTGGATGTGGATTGGTTTGAAGTGAAGTAGGTGGCGCGAACACTCCTGTTCGCCGTCTCGACACTTTGTCGAGACTTTTCGCGGGGTGCTCCTGAGTTCGATAGATGTCCTCGATGGCAGACTTTGCGGTGCGAGCGAAAGCGTCGACATGAGTGTCGACGCGGCAAACATGAGTGTTTGCGCCACCGAAGCGACTTACTCGCCTTCTACTACCTTCCAGGTCTTATCCGGATTGAAGCGAGTCATGATGCGTGCCAGTGATCCGGTCGACGGACCGAGATCCTTCTCGTAGACTTGCCCTCGATGATTTACGAGGAAGGTCTTCACGCCCGAGACGCCATATTCGGCGGGGTAGGCGACCATCGCGAATCCGCCCATCATCTTGCCTTTAACGACGTAATCGATGGCGCCGCCGGGAGCGTCCGGTCCCTGGGCTTTCAGGACGTGGAAGAAGTAGCCGTGATACGGAGCCGGCTTCTTACCCTCGGCGAACAATGCCGCGGCGGCATCGGCGAATGCCTTGGGAACCAGCGCCTGCGACTCACCCGGCCACCACAAACCATCCTTCTTGCCGGGAGAGCTTATGATCTTCTGGGCGTATTGCAACATGCCGTCTCCCGTGCGATCGTGGGCAGCATAGGCCATCTGCGCCTCGACGTATCCGCGGCAGACCTCAATCGCGCCCATTTCATTGCGCCCGATGCGCCGGGCGAGGACCTCTGTGCGTCCGCGCTCCGCGTCGAAGAGCCAGTGGCCGTCGCGGCGGACCAGCGGCACCGGAAAAGGCCAGTCGTTTTCGCCCACCACGATAATGGCGCGGTCGGGGGTAGTACGTTCCGTTTCGATGCGGAGACGGATGTGGGCGCGCTCCGAAAATTGAGCGCGCCCGCTTTTGTCCTCGGCTGGATCGCCGGATTCGACGATGTCCTTGCTACCGGGTCCTAGCACCTTGAGCAGAGCCGCCGTGTCGTTGTGTTCGGCCGCGGTGACCAGGGCATCCGCGGCCTCCTTGGGTGTGGCAAAGGTCTGCTGAGTTTGGGCGTGCAACCAGGCCGTCAGCGTGAGACTGGCTGCTGCGATCTGGTACGTAAGTTTCCTTCGCATCACTGTTGTCACTCCTGTTAGTGTCTTCCACCGTGAGACGGCGCCGGCCGGGCGGCGGGAGCCGACCTGGGCATGCTGCGTGCGGCACCCATGCTGGAGTAGCCGTGCTCCGCGTGCGATTGAGCGGCGCGGCCGTTATCCATTCCTCCGAAGACCGACCGGTTCTGTGCGGCGGGAACGCTTGGCGGCGCGGGCCGGCTTCCGAAGCGCTCACCTTCCGGCGCTCTACCGGTGGGCGCGACGGGGGCGGGGCGCACGTTGGCGCCGCGGAAGCGGTCGTTCAAGCCCGGATTGGTGTAAGGGACCCCTTCGCGATGTACCGGGTCGTGGGCCCAAACCGACGTGCCGTGAACGTTGGCGATGCGTGCGGTATTGAAGTTGTATTGGTGAATAAACGTGTTGTTCACCACGATGGAGCGGGTGCCCCAACCGGGATGCCAACCCCATCCGCCCCAGCCGTGCCAACCGCCGCCAAAGAAGAGTCCGACATTGATGCCACCGCCGAAACCGAACCCAAGTCCGCCGAAAATCACCGAGCGAGGCGGCCAATACCAGCGCGGATAGGGATAGTAGAGGGGCGGTCCCCAGATCCACGCCGGGTCGTATACGGGCACGTAGATGACGTCGGGACTCACCGGCTCAATCTCCACGTAGGGCTGGCCGTTTTCGCTCTCGGTTACGACGTTCTCCTGCGGAGTGGAGGAGAGCTTGCCGGCCTGTTGGGCCTGTTGGCGTAAGCGCTGGACGGCATCCATCACGTCCTGCTGTTGCGCTAGAAAAGCATTGCCGATATTCGTCGTCCAAGACACGTCGTCATTCAGACGTTTCAAGACATCGGGGAAAACCACCAGCGCCTGTACGCTGGGATCCCAGTTCTGTTGCTGAGCGGCTTCCGTGAGCGCGGGCCCGGTGAGCCCCGGGTTCTTCTGCAGAAACTGGTAGGCCTGCACCACTTCGAGCGGATACGTACAAGCGACCAGCACCTGGCTCAGCAGGGGATCGGGATAGAGTGCGATGGGCGCCACCAGATTATTAAGCTGGTCGGGAGTCAACGCCTGTCCGGGCGGGGGAGGCGCCGGCGCAGGCGCCTGATCCTGGGCGAAGAGCCCGGAGGATCCAACCAGCAGCACCGAGAAAAGAGCAATCAGTTTCATGAGAACCTCCCTAATTCCACCTTACTATACGTAGTCTTGGACACAGACGTTACTGGCCCTTACGGACTGAGAGATTAATACACGATTAAAGTAACTGAGATAGACCGAGCAGGTTGCGGACGAGCTCGAGGGCCCTCAGGGGGAAGCGGTGTCGATTGTGTTACGCTTGACTCGAAATGGCCGGTGGCGAGCAGGACAACTCGGGCGAACCCAAGCGTCCCGCGGTGCGCTTGAGGACGCTTCCCAAAAAGCCTTCCGAGCCTCCTCCCGCCCCTCCAATCGTACCACCGCAGGGTCCGCCCGGGCGGCCGGAAGTGCGGCTGCGCCGATTAGCGCCGAAGCCGGCTTCTCCGGAGGAACCCGCGGCGGAAGGTCCAGTAGAGGTCGAAGTCGCCGATGGGGCAAGTGAGCAGGAGCCCCCGGCTGGAACTGTGGTCGAGAGCGATCCAGGAGTGGAATCTGCCGAGAAGCCTCCTGCGGCGGTTGTCCCTCCGGCGTCGGATCAAGACGTCAAAGGCGTTGAACCCTTAGCGAGCGCGCCGGCGAGCGGAGGCGGAGTGCGTTTACGGCGACTGGCCAAGCCTGCGATCGCGGAGACTTCAGCGTCTCCAGAGATCGAAGTACGGCCTGCTGCAGAAGCTTCCCAGGCGGCGCAAGCGCCGATAGCCGAGAGCGCAGCGGCGCCCGGTCGCAAGCCCTATAAACCGGATCCGTCGGTGGAGAACATGCACCGCCGGCAATGGTGGAAGTACGACTTGCGGGTGAGATCGAAGCGGATCACACCAGTACAGGAGAAAGGTCAGGAGTGAGCACCGGAAAGACACTCGTCACGTGGCTGTTGCTGTGCATTGCGTGCGCGGCCGGTACGATCCTGACGGTGCAGCTACTCGACAAGCTGCTGGGATTGCGCGCCGTTGTTTCGAGTTTTTGACGCCAATGTGCTACGACGAGCTCGCAGCGAACTTCCACCTGATGTTTGAGGATTGGAATGCATCGATCGCGCGGCAGGCGGCGGCGATCGGTCCTTTGCTGGAACGCGAATGCGGGGCGAGTGGAGCGTTGCGCGTGCTGGATTGCGGATGCGGAATCGGCACCCAGTCGCTCGGGCTTGCCATGCGCGGACACCGGATCACGGCGTGCGATTTGAGCGGGCCCGCGGTGGCGCGCGCAGATTCCGAGGCAAGGCAGAGAGGACTCACTTTGGAATTCCGTGTCGCGGACATGCGTGATCTCTCACCTGTCGCGGGGCGGGATTTCGACGCCGTGGTGTGTCTCGACAATTGCCTTCCGCATCTACTGGAACAGTCGGATCTGATTCAGGCCGCGAACCAGATTCGAGGAAAGCTGCGCCATGGCGGTGTGCTGGTGGCGAGTATCCGCGATTACGATCGGCTGATTCGGGAAAAGCCCGTGGTACACGGCCCGGCGTTCTTTCGAGATCCTTCCGGACGCAGGATTGTGCACCAGGTGTGGGATTGGACCGACGACCGGCACTACACATTTCACATCTACATCACACGCGAGACCACAAAGGGGTGGGAGTCGCAGCACTATGCGGGGACATATCGGGCGCTCTTGCGGGAAGAGTTGAATCAGGCCTTGCGGACCGCGGGATTCGCGGAGCCGCGGTGGATGATGCCGCCGGAAAGCGGGTTCTACCAGCCGCTGGTGATCGTGCGCTCCCTGAGTAAACCTCAACCCTAAAGTGGTAGCCTTTAGGGAAGGGGAAATCCAACTATGAAAAAGCTTGCACTGTTCTTGTGTGCCGTTACGCCGCTGATGGCTGCCGAAGGCAGTATGAACGCGGACGAGCGAGCGTACTTACTGGATCAACTCGAGAGTTCCAAGAAGGGGATGATTGCCAGCATTCAAGGATTGACTGCCGCACAATGGAAGTTCAAACCGGCGCCGACTGTTTGGTCAGTGCAGGAGGTCGCCGAGCACATCATTCTCGCCGAGGATTACATTCTGAACGGGGCACAACAGGTTCTCAAGACACCTGCAGTGCCGCGTCCGGCTACGTCGACTACGGATATGGATCATAAGATTGTGGCGGGGGTAGAGGATCGTAGCAAAAAGGCAACCGCGCCCGAGCCTTTGGTTCCGGGAGCCAAGTTCGCCACGCCGGAGGACGCTATCAAGGAGTTCACCGCGCGGCGCGATAAAACGATGGCCTACGTCAAGTCGACGAATGATGAACTCCGCGTACATGTAGCGCCGGGCCCCGCCGGTCCGATGGACGCGTACCAGTTCCTGCTGCTCCTGGCGTCGCACTCGGTACGGCACACGTTGCAGATCAAAGAGGTCGAATCGAACGCATCTTTCCCGAAGGCCTCGAGCGCCGGTCTATAGAGTGTGACTCGCGATCCACACTCGCAGGGCCTGCTCATACCAACGGGATTGCGGTTGGAAGGCGGGCGCCAGGTTTGTGCGCTCGTGAGGATCGCGGTTGAGATCGTATAACTGGGGGCGGCCAGAATTGGATTCGAGAATGAATTTTCGGGGGCCGTCCCGCAAGCCGAGAAGGCCGAGCGAATAATCGGCGAAGAAAAAGGCCATGCGTGGCCCTCTTTCAAGCATCGATCGGCCTTGATACTCCTTCGGTATCGGCAATCCAGCCAAATCCAGCACGGTGGGCGCAGTATCGATCAGGCTCACCACTTGGGCGCTGCGGATTTGGTCCCTGATCAACCCTGGCGCAGCGACGAGAAACGGCACGTGCACGTTTTCCTCGTAGATCTGGAAAGTGTGCCCGGAGTTGCCGTCATGCTGGCCGAATGCCTCTCCGTGATCCCCCAACACAATCCATAGAGTCTTTTGATCGAGGCCGCGCTCGCGAAGGCCCGCCCTGAGATCGCCAAGTGAGGCATCGCCGTAGTGCAATGCATTGCGATAGCGTCCGAAATCGTCGGCGCCTGGAAATGGGCCGCCGCCCGGAGTCTCGTACGGATGATGGCCCGCAATCGGAAGATAGGCCACAAAGAAAGGCTGACCCACGGGCAGGCGGTCGATCCATTTGAGAATGCGGGCGACGGTCGAAGGTTCGTCGACCCCGAAGCTGGATTGATGATTGCCGCCGATATCGCCGGCATCCTCGAGTGTGTCGAAGCCACGGTCGCGGATAACGGCATTCATTCCGAGATAGACGAAGCGGCCGGAGTGGAACATCGCGGTGCGGTATCCTGCGGCACCGAGTGCGGCGGCGATGGAATGGCACGGAACGGAAGCGTATCGCTCGGCATCGCTGGCGAAGGCCGGGTATTGGGCGCAGAGGATGGAGAAGAGTCCTTTGATGCTTTCTGGATAAGCGGCGTAGGCATTGTCGAAGACGATGGCGCTGCGCGCCAGGTCCGAGAGGTTCGGCATGGGGTCGGGAGCCGCGCCGTAGAGGCCGAGATATTGAGCTCCGGTGGATTCCAGGCTGACCAGCACGATGTTGCGTCCGCCTGCGGCGGCGCGAAATGCGGAGAGGTCGATCTGCGGCGTCTGTTCGAGGCCGGTGCGCCAATCATTGCCGGCTGTGGATGGAGGCGCGGCTCCCGGGGCTCTGAGGGGGACGAGCGCCGTCCAGGCATTGCGTTCCATTCCCTGGGTGTCGACGCGGGACGCGGCCAGAGGGCCGAAGGCGACGCTCAGGGTAAGCGCCGAGAGGATGGAGGCGCGGGGCAGACGCCTGAGACAACGCGGGGCCATCACGGCGACCACGACTGCAGCCGCGAATGCCAGGGCGTTGGGCAACGTCACGTAATAGCGAATGGAGTCGGCAAGAGGTCCACGAGCAGCGTGCAGCATGGGCCAGGTGAGCGGCGTCGAGAGGACACGCGCCACAGGGATGTTGATGGCGGCGTAGAGCGCGGCGGTCGCGTAGGTGGTCCAGGCGAGACGCGAATGAGATCGCGCGAGCCATTCCAAGGCGGCGAAGACGAGCACCGCGGCCGCGTCCTGCCAGAAGTAGGCGAGCGGCGACCACCACGAAACACTGACATGGTGGCCTGCGAGCATGATGGCCTTCGCCGTGACGAAGACCAGCAGGAGGGCCGCGGTTCTCATGCCTTCACCAGGTTTACGCGTTTCAGCAGGAGCGGAGAGACGATGCGGGTGACGCCGCGCTTGCGCCAGATCCAGTCGTGGATGAGCACGGTCGGCGCTGGTGGATGGCGGTAGAGCGCGTTGCGGTCACCTTGAAACGCCAGCGGGATAACGAGCAGGTCGAAGGGCGCGGCGGCGGGGCTGGGAAAGTGCGCATGCACGAGATCGGCTGGAGAGTCGCCCAGGAATGCGCGTGCTTGTTCGAGATTGGCGCGATCGGAGTCGATGATTGTCAGGGCTGCTTCGGGGAGAAGTTGGCGGAGAAGGAGAGCGGTGCGCGGGAAGAGTCCGCCGCCGACGATGCCGACTCTGCCGGCGGCCGGAAGGGATTCCGCAAGGCTCCGGAAGGCGCGCGCGTGCGCTTGCAGGACGAAATGCTGGAGAGCGGGCACGTGCAGGACGAGTCTCTCCAGTCCATCGAGGCTGAGGGACTCGATCCAGCGGAGCGGCGCAGGCCAGTTGCTGGCGGGCGTTCCCGGCTCGCGCCGCTCGGGCAGTCGCGAAAACTCCAGGCCGGGGAAAGCATGGTGCTCGGCATGGTAGCCGTCATTGAAGCAGAGGAAATTGTAGAGGCTGCCGTAGTGGCTGGTGGTGCCACGGACATGCTCGTAATGGCTGTGAAGAAAGCAGATCGCGAGGCCACCGGCGTATCCGGGCAGGTAGATCGAGAAAAGGAATCGCGGGGAGCGGGCACCCACGACTGCCCAGAACGCGAGTACCAGCGCGACCTGGGTGAGGAGTTCGACTGAGATGCGCAGGTGCGGGCGGAGATCCGCGTGATGGGCCAGGTGACGGTCGCGCCACAGGGCCTGCGGAATTCCGAGCAGAACGCTGAGATAGGCGCCGAACAGGAGGTTCCATGCCCGCGAAGGAAAGAACGGCCGGTGGATGAAGCGATGCGAGATGGTATTGGAGTTCCACCAGATGCCGAGAGCGATCACAGGCGCCGAAGGAAGCGTCAGGAAGACGAGTCCCTGTGCGATCGCCAGCGATGCCAGGAGAGCGTCCTGGCGGAATCGGCGAGCCGCGAGCGGCAAGGATAGGGATGACATGGCATGTCACTCCTTGAAGGCGAGCAGGGCTTTTACCGGCGGATATTCGGACTTCGCCCCGACTTTGACGACGCCAGTGTTGGTGGCGTACGGGTCAGGATTTTTGGGGGGATCGTCCGCTTTGCGGAGAGTCGGCTGTTGGCCGCGCATGCCGAAGGCGACGATTTGGCCGGTTCCGGCCACTTGCTGGAGGTCCTTCCATTCGGCGCGGGCAGCTTGAGGATTACCAGCGAGGCTTAAGTAGAGATAGCCGCGAGCGGGCGGGGCGTACTCGCCCCCATGGGGTCCGACGGCGAGAGAGAAGATGCCCCAAACTTGGATTCGCTCGGGCGTTTCGCGGTTGGGTTCGAGCACGACTTTGTCGATGCGTGCGTAGATGCCTACATAGTCGCTGGCGTGGACAGCGGTGAATCCTGCGACGCCGAGGAGAAGCGCGGCACGGATCAGGCGATGGTCTTTCATGTTCCCTCCAAGATGCCAGCCGGTCGGCTGGAAATTTTGGAGGGAAGACGAACGGTGAGGCGGGACTGTTAACGGCGGAGTCGAGGCGAATCCGTCGCGAAAGTGCACGAAACCAACCGAGATCTGGGGACAGGCTACGTAACCCCCGAATTCTTGAATTCGGGGGTTACGTAGCCTGTCCCCAGGTTAGGGGCGGATCTGTGGGGTATTGCCACGGAATTGGGACGGATCGGTGGAAGTAGCGCCCCAGTGTCGGAGCGAATTTGTGGAGGCGCGGGATTGATGTGTGGCCCTGCCCAGGCCGGCGTTAGCTGGCGCGGGCTTCAGCGGCTTCTGTCTTCACCGGCTTCGCATTTACCTTTGGCTCCGGCCGTATGATGTCGATGCTGCCTTTGAAATAAGCGCCGTCGTCGATGCTGATGCCGGCAGTCTTGATGTCGCCGACCAGGCTGCCCTGTTCGCGGATCGCGATCTTCTCCATCACGTTGATGTTACCTTGCACCTTGCCGAAGACGATTACTTCGCGCGCCTTGATGTTGGCCCGTACCCTTCCGTTCGGACCGACAGTGAGAATACTGTGTGATTCCACCGAGCCTTCCACTTCGCCATCGATGAGTAGCTCCTCATTGGTCCGGATGTCACCCTTAATATGCATCGAGGCTCCGATTGCCGCGGGCTGTTGTGGCGGCAAGCCGGGGTCTCGCATAGGGACGGGCCCTGCAGCGGTAGTGGGAGTAGTAGGATAGCCTGCGGGCGCGGCGCTGCGGACTGGTTCGTTCTGTGGTCTTGGGCCGTAGCCCTCATCGTTGCGTTTGTTCCACACGGTGAGTTTCTCCTTCGGCGCTAGATATGAGGAACGTTGCGTGTAGCACACCGAGGGCCAACACCGAACGCCTTTTGTTTCTGGAACAGTTCAGAATCGCAATGTATTTTCTTCCCGGCAACGTCGAGCAGCTTTTACGTATTCCATTTTTCACGCAATGCCACTAACATGTAAGTTAGATCAACGCCGACAAGAGCCAATCAGGCTCGCATGATTCGCATATGACTTTCACGTGGGAACAACTGGAAGGAGCATCCTTGGCCGGCACCTACGGCCTGGATCAGTGGCTCGGGAGCGACGCGACCGGCGCCTTTTTTTCGACGTCGTATATGCCGGGAGGGCAACGCGCGATTGTTAAATTGACGGAGGCGAGTCCTTCTGCCGCTGAGATGCAGCTTGCGCTGTGGGAGCGTACCGCGCGGCTCAAGCATCGCAATCTGATGGCGCTATTGGATTGCGGTACTGCCGAGACACCCGAAGGGCCATTCGCATACGCAGTCTTCGAAGCTCCGGACGACAGCCTCACCGCGGCGCTGCAAAACGGTCCGATGAGCGAAGATGAGGCGCGCGACGTTTTCGCAGCGGGAGTGGACGCGCTGCGGTACCTGCACTCGCACGGGTGGGCACACACCTCGATCGACGCGGAGCACATCGTGGCAGTGGGAGATCGGATCAAGCTGGCGACCGATACGCTGGGTGAAGCGGACGAAGCAGGGCAATGCGACGATGTATGGGCGATGGGCGCTTTGGTTTACGAACTCGTGAGCGGCCGGAAACTGGAACGAGGCCGGTTCGCGGGCGTTTCGGGACTATCGGATCCTTTGGGTCCGATGATCCAGCACGCCACCGAGCCAGATGTCCACGAGCGCTGGACTGCTGAGCAACTCGCTGAAGTGCTGTGTCCCGCGCCCGAGCCGGAGATCCAATCGGCGGTTGCACCGGTCGTGGAGCAACCGTTCGTCGCCGTCCCATCGGCCGAAGTCGTTCCGGCAGCGCAGGAAATCGAGAAGCCCGCGGATATCGAGGAGGGCGAGTCCGCGCCGCGGATGTCTCCGATCGTGGTGCACGAGCCTTTCAGTAACGTGGCGAGCGAACAGGTAGAGAGCGACGAGGACGAAGAAGCTGAGCCTCCCACGCTGCTGTCAAAATATGTGCCATTAGCGGCGGTAGCAGCCATCGCGCTACTCGCCTTGATTTTTGTGATTGCGCACCATGGGGCTACAACACCACAGGCCGTAGCGATTGTGCCACCTCCGGCCCCGGCGCCGGTCGCGGAAACAACTCCGCCGCCGATCGTGCGCGCGAGTGTTCCGAAGTCATCGCCCCAGACGTGGCGGGTGATTTCCTATACTTATTTCCGGCAGTCGGATGCCGAGAAGAAGGCGCAGTCGATTAACAGCAGGGTCCCCGGAATCCATGCGGAGGTCTTCACTTTGGGTACGAGGCCTCCTTCGTACCTGATCTCGCTGGGAGCGCATCTTACCCAGGACGAAGCAAACGCATTGCGCAAGAAGGCAATCGCCAAAGGACTTCCCCACGATACCTTCATTCGCAACTTTGCGAATTGAAGCTCAGAGCTTGTGGGCGGCTTCCAGGAAGCTGCGGAGGTCGCGCTCGGGCACATCGGGCAGGCCCGGCGCCACGTTGTTCAGTTTGCCTTCGCGCATCCAGCGTTCCAACTGGTCTACCAGGCTGAAAAGGTGGTCGAAAGAGTCGACTATGAACAGCAAGGGCTGGTAATGATCGATCTCCGCGCCCTGGTTGATCACCCATTCCATCTGCAGGGGATGACGCTGTACCTCGTCCGATTGGATGGCATGCTGTAGTTCGCCGTAGGAACTCAGCAGCCCACTGCCGTAGGCGCACGTGCCGCGCCGGCAGCGCATCAGGCCGAATTCCACCGTAAACCAGAAAAAGCGCGACATCGCCTTGATGATGTTGGTGAGACGACGGTTGCGCTCCTGCTCATCGCGAATCAACGAGGTCATTTCCACCGCGGTGTGGGCGCAGTCGCCGAAGCGCACTAACGTGTCCGCGAAAGCCTTCTCGGTGTGCATCGGGACGTGTCCCGCGAGGTCGTGAAAAATGTCAGGTTCCGGCAGGTAATCGAGCTTGTCTTTAGGACGAATCGTAACCGTGGTGGGGAACTCGCGGCGACGCAGGCAATCGAAGAACAAAAAACCAGGCACGTAACCGCTGACAGCCTTCGCCTGGAAACCGGTGAGCGGTTTCAGCTTCTCGTTGATGTCTGACAGGCGAGGAATGTGTGACGAGGGCAAGTCCAACGCCTCGACGCCGCGGAGAAAGTGGTCGTTGGCGAATTGCTCCCACCGCGGGCGAATGCGGCGGAAGAGTTGACGCCAAGCCTCCTGGTTTTCTTCCGTGTAGAGGTCGTATTCCTGAGTGATGTACAGCTCGCCGCGATCGCGAGCCTCCTCGACGAAAGGTGCCTGGCCAGTGGTCAGACCCGGTACGGACAGCGTTTGAGGCATCGAGACCCTCCCCGGAACCCAGTTCCTGATTTCAGGCTACCAGGGATCGGTGAGTTTGACAACCTCTCGTAGGTGGTGCTTACCACTATTTACAAAGCGGTGTGGCAAAGCAGGCAGGCGGCATCGGAGCGTTCCAGATTGGAAGTGGCTACGGCGTAACTCTGTCCGTGGGCTTGCCATTGTGCTCGTCCATGGCCAGTGTGGGCGGATTGGCCGCCGCGCGCAACCAGTAAGGTCGCGTTCTGTTCACCGACACGGTAGGTCACGGCAGCGATTCGCTCTCCAGCCCGGCGGATGACGCGCGCGCCGGTGATGCAGGCGCTGGTGTGCTCCGGAATGTTGAGCTCGATGCCGGCCTGGCGGCGCATCCAATCGTTCACCTGGGCGGGATCGTTGGAATCGAATTCGCTCGGCGCCGGGGTCCGCAGTTCCTGCATTGCCAGCTGTTGCAGGTCGATTCCGCGGCCCTGCCCCCTGGTCACCATCCACAGCGAGGCGGCCGCTACCATGATGGTCACAATCGCGGCGATCGGCAATACGCTCCACGATGGCTCCGGCCGCCGAATCGCAATCGGGCGGACCGGGACCGGGCAATCCGAGTCTCCTGCGGCGTTGCGAATGCGTTCCCACAGTTCATGGGGTGCGGCGACGGGGCACAACTCCTCAGCCAGTTCCAGTTCTAAATCCAGGCGATCAGGCATTTTCGCCCCCATTTCTGCCGGCGAGATGCGCCAAACGGCGTTCCAACGCTTTGTGTGCGCGGTTCAAACGCGATGCCACGGTCCCTGCTGAGCAGCCAAGCACCTCCGCGATTTCGGCATATGACAACCCCTCGGTGTAGCGCAGGATGATGGCGATGCGGAGATCGGGGGCCAAGCGATCCACTGCGGAGCGGATCCGCGCGCTCAGTTCGGCGCGCAGAACCTCGGCCAAGCTGTCGCCCGAGGACCGGAGAGACGCCAGGATCTCGTCTGCCAGTGGCATGAGGCGCCAATACTTGCGCTTGTGGTCAAGGCAACTGTTGACTACCAGCCGGTAGATCCAGGTTTCAAAGCTGGAGTCGCCGCGGAAGTCGCGGATGGAGGAGAAGAGCTTGAGGAAGGTGTCCTGGGCGATGTCCATTGCCACCGCCCGATCGCCCGAATACCGCAGAGCGATGGAGTAAACCTTATCTTTGTACGATTCGAAGAGTTCGCGGAATGCCTCTGTTTCCCCGCGCTGACAGGCTGCGACGAGCTCCCGATCCGATTCGATCACCATTTTCGAGATCCGCTACCACTAGTATGACGGTTGACGGTCGAAATTTCTTCCCGGTATTTTGGGGTCACCGGCCACCACGGCGAAGTTGGCGCATCATCTTGCCCCAGAGGGCTTGCGCCAACTCGTCCGCATCGTCCGCATCGACTGGAACGATGCCGAGATGCAGGCCGGCCATCTCGTCGGTGCTACCAGGACCGAGGACCACGCGCTTTGGCGGGTGGTTGGGATTGCGCGGATTCGCGGCGGAATTGTCATAGGTAAATTCCATCTCCACGCGAGCGCCTTCAGGCAGGCGGATGGGTGAGATGTAGTCGTATTCCTGCTGCCAGTCGAAATTCCACTCGGCGATGTGCAACAGGGTCTTGCGCGAGCCGTCGGGAAGCACCGCGTACGCGAGCATGTCCCTGCAGAGGTAGTGCGCGTGGGGATTGATCGCGAGTACCTCGACGTCGACCGGGAGGGTGAAGTGGTCGCTGACCTTGTAATGCTGCTCGCCGGGAGGAATGTCGATCTGGTTCGACCCCAGCGGGAGGTCGCTCGCTTTCCGCGTCGGCCCTTGATCCGTGAAATATAGCGCTACGCGGGTGCGGTCAGTTTCCGGCTTGCCGGTGGGGTGGTAGTGAACCTGAAGGACGAGGTCGGCGCCGCCGTGCAGAAGGTCTGGGATGCCATCGGCTTTGCGGACCGGCACGGAGCCAGGGGTCCATCCGCCGAGACCGCGCGCCGGCAGGAAGCCAGGCGTGCCGAAACAGGAATAGCCACTGCCGGTGTCCCGCTTCCGCGCGGTGCCTGAAAGATCCTGGAAGAGCAGAGCGTGGTGGACGACCTTGGCATCCCCGGGTCGCGTATCCATGGCGCGGACCCACCGGTCGCGGCCAGGCGGTGTGGGGATCACGAAGCAGCGATACTGGTCGGGGCCTTCCGCGGGTACAGTGTATGGCGCGCGCATCTCGACTTCGAGATCGGGCTTGCCGAGTTGCCAGCCGTCCGGAAACTGCGGGGGCGGGGCAGTCTCCGCTGGGTTGCCCGCCAGCGCTCCGGCGTCGGCCCAGTGCGCTAAGGTGGCGATCTCCTGGTCGCTGAGGCGACGCTCGCGCTGAAAATGAGGCTCCACCGGCAGCCAGGGCGGCATGTAGCGTTTGGCGGTGACGGTGGCGATCAGTCGGGAACGCTTCGCAGCGTCCTGATAAGTAAGCAGGCTGAAGGGAGCGACACCGGCGGGTCGATGGCAGGACGCGCACTGGCGATACAGGATTGGTGCGACATCGTGGGAGAAAGTGGGGCTGGTGGAGGCTGCCCAGAATCCGGCGAGGAGGCCCAGGAGGTGCACAACATCAATTGTGACACCTCCGAGGAGGTCTGTAAGGAGATTCGCGAAGTCCAGCGGCAGCATCGAAAATGCCGGACGCGCGAAAAGCGTCGACAAGAGTGTCGACGCGGCAAACATGAGTGTTTGCGCCACGGGTGCGCCTGAACGGCGTTTTACGTGATCGACTGCAGCAATCCGCGAATGTATCCGTAGCAGAAGGCGAAGGACTGCAGTCCGTTGGGATCGTTCGGCGCGGCTGGCACGTGGTCGGGCATCAGGAGGTACGGGTAGCCGACCTCTTTATAGACCTGAATCGCCTTCACGAAATCGATATCGCCCTCGTCGGGGAAGACTTCGATGAAATCGTCACGATGGCCGCGGATATTGCGGAAATGTACGTTGAAGATCTTCTGGCGTGATCCAAAGTAGCGGATCACGTCATAGATCTCTTTGCCTGGATCCTTCAACATCTCGGAGACGGTGCCCTGGCAGAAGTTGAGGCCGTGATAGGGGCTGGATTTGATGGTGAGGAACTTCTTTAAGCCGTCCACGGTGCCCAGCACGCGCACCACGCCCTGGTAGCCCTCCGGCGGAACGCCGGGATCGTGAGGGTGGCAGGCCATGCGGATCTTGTACTCTTCGGCGACTGGAATGATTCGTTCCAGAAAATAGGTGATGCGTTCCCAGGCATGATCGGCATCCACCATGCCGGCGCGCGTCAGAGGCGGATCGGGATGGGCGTCCTTCAGGCGCCAGGTGCTGTAGGTGCAGTCGCCGCGTCCCGGGGAGCGGCCGGTGCGGAGCACGCCGAGGATGCTCATGTTGTACTTGACGGACGGGATGCCTGCCGCGGCGCAGTTGCGAATCATGGTCTGCAAGGATTCGATGTCGCGGTCGCGCTCGGGACTTGACGCGAGCATGATGGCGGGATGCTTTTCGCGATCGATGTGGCTCGAGGTGAGGAAAGGCGGCGCGATGCCTTCGATGGTGATGCCGTTCTTGTCGGCGAGGTCTCGCATGCGCTTCAGTTCGTCGACGGTGGCGTAGAGGCGGCCGTCGGCGATTTCGGGATACCCGGTGATGTCGCGGACGCCGTATCGGGCGAAGTATTTCAGGTGGGCATCGTTGGTAGGTGCACTCTGGCATCCCAATCTCATGCGGACGGGTGGAGTTGGCGCGGCTGCAACTGGTTCGACATTTGTGGAAAGCGCGGCTGCGGCGGCGCCGGCGGACGAGAAGAATTTTCGGCGATTCATCTGCAAGATATGATACAGCGGGTGCGGTCCGCTTTGTTTAGCGGTATCGTAGCGGCTCTTCAGGAGAAGATATGGCCGCAGAAGCGGCATTTTTTGGCGGCGCGCTTGATGGTCTCGGCGCAGTCGGGACAGGTCTTGGTGTCTGCGCCCGGTTCGAGCAAAGAAGGACTGGGATCGGCTGGAGGCTGCGGTTGCAGGGCGGCGCGCGCATTCACGGCGCCCAGATTGTACTTGTTGATGCCGGCGGCGTTCTCGTCGAAGTTCATGCCGATCGGTGAAACGCCTTTGTGCTGGAACTCTTCGGCGTCGGCGATGAACGACCGGATCAATTCGGCATCGCGCGGAGTGGCCTGCGTCCCCGCGAGTTCGCGCGGGTCGAGCAGGCCGGAGGTCTCCGATAAGACCTCGCCGGCGTAGCAGTTCAGACGGATGTCCGACCGCACCGCGGTATTGCGCGATTCGTGCGAATCGTAGTGCGATTTGCCGACCGTGACACTCGATTGAAAGAAGGTGCCTTCGAGTGTGACCAGAATGACGTGCGAGGCGAAGCGGAAGCGCGTATCCATTTGCCAGGCCAGCCGCAATGCGGACCATGAAAGCCACAGTCCCGCGAGGACACAGAAGTAGAAGGCGAAGCTCAACGCCGTGGTGACGCCAAGATGCAGCAGCCAGACTCCGGCCACAAGGCCAAGGCAGGCGATTGGAGAGACGATGGTGCCAAAGCGTGCGCGCGGCCGGCCGTCGGCGACCTCCGGCGGCAGTTCGTAAAGCAGGTAGGAGTCGAAGGTGCCGGTGTTTTGGACGCCGGTGAGGTGCATGTCGGGAGGCTTGGAGAGCACCCGCAGGGGCCCCGCGTTTCCGTGCAGCGTGCGCACGCGATTCTCGAGAAGCTGGAAGAGCGTCTGCGGATGTCCGGCCGATTCCATCATCGACGAGCTCATATGACGCGTGGTGAGAACGCCGCCCCAGCGGCGAAGATACCAGATCGCCCAGATATAGAAGCCCGAATAGGCCAGCCCGGTGCAGAGATACGGGAAGGTCACCGAGGGCGAGTCGAAGATCGCCCAGATGAGAATGAGCACGGTGGCGGCGGTGTAGAGCGAACCTTTCACCGCTTCCCGCATCGCAATGGCGCGGACCCAGGGGCTCATCGATACCAGGCTCGCGTCGGGAAGCAGCGCCAGGAGGAAGGCGAAAGGCCCACGGCGGGTGATGACGACGTTGTCCTTTCCATAGATCGACTGATATTTCAGCGCATTGAGCAGCACTGCATAGTTGGAGAATTCGCGAGGCGACTCGGCCGGGATGGTGATACTCCCAATGCGGCGCCAGGTATAGAAGAACGCCGTGATGCCTGCGAGGATCACAACGACATCGATGAAGTCAGGTAGGAACTCGCCGGCGGGGCGATCGGTGAGCGCCAGTTGCGTGGCGAATAGCAATACGGTGAGCAGCGATGCTCCCAAGGCGATGCGGGCGTTGGGTGTGCCCGGGTGCGTGATCCGCGACCGGCGATTCGGAGCGGGATTCGACTCCAGCGTCATACGTTACACAGGCGGTGGTGCCCGTGCCGCCTCATTTTGCGAACCTGCGGAAGAAGCTGTCCTGGTACCATTGCGGGCGCGCGGCGTTGTCGGCAACGCTCTCCACGAGCTTCAGAATGACGCGATCGAACAGCGCGGCGGCGGCCGTGTCGACGTGCTGGTTCAAGTCGTCGGCAGGCTTGTGGTAGATGTCACGCACCCAATCCTTGCGAATCTTCTCTTCGGGAGAGCCGGGCGCGTATCCAAATTTGAAGGCAAGCGACGGCACGCCGTTGCGGATGAAACTGTACTGGTCGCTACGGATGAAGCGGTTCTGTTCGGGCTCATTATCGGCTTGGACTTCCACGCCGAGTTCCTTGGCGGCGGCGCGCACCGAGTCGCCGAGGGTGGATTCGCCGAGGCCTTGCACTTCGAGATACTTGAGCGCATAGAGCGGCAGGAACATGTCGAGATTGATATCGGCGATGATCTCGTTGGCTGGTACGGTGGGATGGGCGGAGAAGTAGCGCGACCCGAGTTCGCCCTTCTCCTCGGCTGTGACCGCCAGAAATATGATGGAGCGCTTGGGCCTCGCTCCCGACGCTTTCAGGATGCGCGCGACCTCCAGCACGGTTGCGATGCCGGAGGCGTCATCCATCGCGCCGTTGTAGATGCTGTCGCCCTCGACGGGGCGGCCGACACCCAGATGGTCGAGGTGAGCGGAGAGGACTACGTATTCGTTCTTGAGTTTGCGGTCGGAGCCGGGGAGCAGGCCGGCGACGTTGGTCGACTCGAGAGAATCACGCTTGACGGCGGTCTTGGCGTGGAGCAGGGCAGGGAGCGGAAACTTGGGGAGCGGTTGATTTTCCCGAGCCAGCTTCTGAATCTCTTCGAAGGTGTGTCCGCTGCCGGCGAAGAACTTTTCCGCACCGCGAGGATTGATGGCGATGGCGATCTGTTGTCCTTGAGTCTCCTGCAGGGACGGGTCGGCGAGGATGATGGTGGGCTGAGCAGGTCCGCGCCCGCCGCGTCCGCCGCCGCCCGCGCCGCGTCCGGGAGGTGGGGCTGCGGCTCCGGAGGCATTGGCTGTGGCCCCGGCGCCGGTCGCATCGTTGGCGCCCCCACCTCGATTGCCGGCGGTGCGCGGGTTCGCGATGGTGGCGATTCCGATGGCCCCCGCCTTGTGGAGCATGTTCCAGCGCTCGACGCCCGAGGAGTAGTGCGATTTCAGCGGCCCCGGAGCATCGGCGGGACCGGGCCCATTCACATACACAGCGATCTTGCCCTTCAGATCGAGCCCGGCGAGGTCATCGTACTTTGCTTCTGGAATGACCATGGCGTAGCCGACGAAAACCATGGGCGCTTCGAGAAGCGGGGCAAGGTCGGCGCGCGGGCTGATGGTGGCGTCCGCGCCGAGCGTCAGAGGCTCGGGCTTACCATCACGGACCAGCGAGAGGCTAGATTGGTCTTCAATCAGGAGGTGAGTTTCGAACTTCACGGGCTGCAGATATCCCGAGGTGCCGGCGGGCTTGAGGCCGGATCGCTCGAAGGAAGTGGAGACGTACTCGACGGCCTTGCGGAAGCCCTCGCTGCCGACGTTGCGGCCCTCGAGCTTGTCGTCGGCGAGATATTGGATATGCGCCCACCAGAGTTTGCCTTCGGCGGCATAGTCCACGGCTGCGGCAAAGAGCGAGGCGGCGGCCAGGAACAGGAGCAGGGATTTTTTCATAAACGCCCGATCCTAATAGGAATATCATGGCGCGGCCACTTCGTTGATTTTCCCCACAAATCGGCAATTATTTGGGAGGCTATGTGACTCCCGAATGCGTAGGCCCGATACGAGTGTCGGGAGCCTCAAGATTCCTTGCGCTTGGGACATCGCTTGCTGACGCGCGCGGCTCGCAATGCGAAAGATGCAACCATCGCTTGCTGACGCGCGCGGCTCGCAACCGAAAGATGCAACCAACGCTTGCTGACGCGCGCGGCTCGCAATGCGAAACGTGCTACCAACGCTTGCTGACGCGCGCGGCCCGCAATGCGAAAGATGCAATCAGCGCTGCTGACGCACGCGGCGCGCAACGCGAAACGTGCAACCAACGCTTGCTGACGACGCGCGGCTCGCAATGCGAAACGTGCAATCAACGCTTGCTGACGCGCGCGGCTCGCAATGCGAAACGTGCAATCAACGCTTGCTGACGACGCGCGGCTCTCAATGCGAAAGATGCAATCAACTCTTGCCGACGCACAACGCCACGACTGCAAGTCATCAGACCGTCAGAGCGGAAGCTTGCCTATTCGTAGCGAAGCGCCTTCATCGGAGGCACTCGCGAGGCGCGTAGCGCCGGGACGAAAGCGGCGAGCAGCGTCACCGCAAGTAATGCCGCCGGCACCAGTACAAACGTGACCGGACCCGCATCACCAGGTCCGAACGCGGAGTTCAGCACCTGCCGCGCGCCCTGACTCAGCACGAGCCCGATCAGAATGCCAGCCAGTGACAGCCACAATCCCTGGCGCATCACCATCCGCAAGACCTGTGTGCGTTCCGCGCCGATCGCCATGCGAATCCCAAATTCTCGCGTGCGCCGGCTCACCGAATACGCCACCAGTCCATACAGGCCCACCATCGCCAGAAGCAGACCAAGCACGCCCATCGCTCCGACCGTCTCCACGATCATGTCGGGCGTCTTGACGGCGCGCGCCTGGTAAAAGTCCTCCATCGTGCGGACATCGTAAATCGGCTGGTTAGCATCGATGCCGCGGACCGCCTCTCGCAGCGGCGCGGCGAGACCTTGCGCGTCACCCACTGACTGCGCAACCAGCGACATATGCGTCTTTGGGTTCTGCGACAGGGGCAGGTAAAAGTACTCCAGAGGAGGCTCGGAAATGAAAAGGTATTTCGCCGTTTTGGCCACGCCGATGACCTGCACGAGCGGACCGCGTGAATCGTCCAGATGGAAACGCTTGCCGACCGGATCCTGGTTGGGCCAGTATTTCGACGCCACTACTTCGTTGATGACCGCTACTTTGGGTGTGGATGCGGTATCGGCCGGCCCAAAGGCGCGGCCGTGGACGATCTTGACGTCCATGGTCTCGAAGTAATGATTGTCCACCGTCGCGGAGAGCATAGACTCAGCGTCCTTGCCCTTCGGAAACTGATAATTCTCGGGCGCGATCGCGCGCCCATCCTGGACCGGAAACATCGGCAGCACCGAAGCGAGTGCCGCGGATTTCACTCCGGGCATCGCGGCCGCCCGGTCCACTAACTGCTTGAAGAATTGCTGGGTCTGGGCCTCGCTGAACTTCACCAGGCTCGGGTCGAAGCTCATCAACAGGAGGTGGTCGGTGCGGAAGCCTGGTCCGGCTTTAAGTTCCCGCGTGAAGCCGCGATACAGCATCGAAGTGAGCACCAGCAGTACCAGGGACACGGCGACCTGCCCAACCACCAGCAGATTGCGTCCCCAGAGGCGTTGCTTTCCGAGACTATCGGCGTCGCCGGCCTTCAGGGTACGGACGAGGTCGGTGCGGGTGGTATGGAACGCGGGAATCAATCCGAAGAGGATCACACTGAAGAGTGATGCGGTAATGCCGAAAACGAGGGTGCGCGCATTGAGGTGAAAGGTCAACGAAATCGGCAGCTCGCTTGGGACCTGCACCTGGTTGAGAAATGAGATCGCGCCATAGGCCACCGCCAATCCGAGCATGCCGCCTCCAATCCCGATCACCAGGCTTTCGGTGAGTAGTTGGCGCACCAGGCGGAAGCGCCCGGCGCCAATGGCGAGCCTCACCGCGATCTCGCGAGAACGCGCACGCGCGCGGCTCAGCAGCAGATTTGCGACGTTTGCGCAGGCCACCAGCAGCACGAGAGCGGAGAGCGTCAACAGCATGCCCACGAGCGTGGCATCGGGCGGAGATTGTTCCACGCGCGCCTGGAGTTCAGTGCGGATGGAGATGCCCTGATCCCGATTGGTCTCCGGATAGGTTTGTTCCAGGCTTTTGGCGATGACCTGTAGTTCGGCTTCGGCCCGGGCGATGGAGACGCCGGGTTTCAATCGGCCTTTCACCAGGAGCGAGCGATTGTCGCGCGATTCCAGGACGCTGTTTTTCGGATCGCTCGCGAGCCGCGGGGAAATGTGAATCGGCACAAAGAGCGCAAGACGCAAATACTGATCCATGCCGCTGAATTCCTCGGGCGCCACGCCGATAATGTGGAACTCCAGGCCATTCAGTTGCAGCGTTTTGCCGACCGCAGAGGGGTCGCCTCCGAATTGCTGCATCCAGAAATCGTGGCCCAGCACCACGACGGCGTCTCGTCCGGGGACCTCGTCCTCATCGGGACGGAACCCGCGCCCTATCGCCGGAACCACTCCCATTGCCTGGAAGAAATTGCCCGACACCATCAAGCCATACTTCACTTGCGGCAGTGCGTCAGTGCGCGGGGCGAACCCGAAGGGGACTACCGAGTAGGCCACCAGTCCGTCGAAGGTGGTGTTGCGGTCCCGGTAGTCGACATAGTCGCGGTAAGAGAGATTGACTTGCGGGCCTTTGGACGTCCTGGCGTGGATGGTGACGACTTCGTTGGGATGGAGCACAGGCAGGGGACGCAACATCAGCCCGTCGGCGAAGCTGAACATGGCGGAGTTAGCGCCGATTCCGACTGCCAGTGAAAGCACCGCAACGAGTGTAAACGCGCGGTTCTTCAGTAGGACACGAAGGGCATAGCGAATGTCCTGGAGTAGCATGGGGGCAACCTCTTTAATGAGCTTACGCTGAGAATGGCAGGAGGTTCCGCGGAATTGCATGGTGCGATGCATTTTTGGGGCCGCACTCACTGGTGATAGGATTCTCGGAGCAGTCTGCGTCTGACGAGGTGGATTCCATGACGTGCCTTCACTTACTGCTGGCCATCGCGACGGCGCTCGGGGCCTCTCCCGTGATGGCGCAAGAACCGGCGGGCGCGGAGTCTTTCGCCCCGCTGATCAAAGTGACAACGAATCTGCTGCAGGTCAGCGTCGTGGTGCGCGATTCGAAAGGCCGTCCGGTGTCCAACCTCAGTCGGAACGATTTCACGTTGTACGATGAAGGCCGCCGGCAGAAGATCGTCGATTGCACCAAAGAGACCAACGAGGTTTGGCCCGATCAGGCGGCGGGTTCTGTCGAAGGCCTGGTTTCGAATCGCTTCGCAACATTCGTGGTGAATGGCGAAACGCGGGCCCGGCCCCTGCCTAATTCGGTCACGGCCATTCTATTGGACGGTTTGAATACGCGATTCTCCGACCAGGCACGAGTCAAGGAGTCGCTGATCCAGTTGTTAAAACAGCTCCATTCCGGGGATAGCGTGGCGATCTATGCCCTGACCGACCGTTTGCACGTGGTACACGACTTCACCTCGGATGTCCCGGCGTTGTTGGCCGCGCTGGATCGATTGCGTCCGCAGGAGTCGCGGACCGCAGCGTCCTCGGTTTATGAGGACTCGAATACGGGAATCGATTACCTGGACGGAATGATCAATCGTGCGAATGCAAAACTCGCGGGCTTCAGCCATGATGACCGCGCCGGCGCGACCGCCATCGCACTGCAGGCAATTGCCAATCATCTGGCCGGGATCAAAGGTCGTAAAAACCTGATCTGGGTTTCGAGCAATTTCCCGCTACCGATGACCGCGACGGAGCAACAGACCACCTGGCGCGGGTTCAACGATGCCGGGATCGCCATCTATCCGGTGGACGCTCGCGGGTTAATCGGCATGACCGAATGGATGCCCAGTCTCGGCGCCTCGAGCACGGCAAAGATCGTTACAGGGAAGAATCCGGAGGACCGCCGCGCCCAGAGGCAGATCGAAGAATCGCACACCGTGGCGGACGTGTTAGCGGAACGGACCGGCGGCCGCGCCTGCAGAAATAACGACGTGTCCGGCTGCATTCGCCGCGCTCTGGACGATAGCGAGGTCACGTACGTTTTGTCGTTCACTCCTTCTCACAATCAGTGGGACGGGCGGTTCCGCGAGATCAAAGTGAAACTGAACCGGGCCGGATTAGAAGCGCGCTATCGCAAGGGTTACTACGCTCTGCCCGATCTACCCAGCGATCAGACGACGCGGCAATCGCTATTGCAAAGTGCAGCCATGAGCCCGCTGGTCTCGACAGGCCTGACGATTGTCGCAAAGCTACTGGAGAAGCCGACGGACTTATCTCGGCAGGCCGCCCTGTCGATCGTATTGGACTGGCACGAGGTCGCTTTCGAGAGCAAGGCGGAAGGAACGCGGGAGGCCACGCTCGATGTACGAGCTGTGGTGTTCGGCGCGGAAATGGCAGCGCTCAAGACTACGGGACAAACGGCACACTTGGAACTAAAGCCGTCTCAGTATGATCGCTTTCTGAAAGAAGGAGAGCTCCTTACGATCAAGGTGGAAGTTCCAGCGGGCTCGGAACGCGTGCGCGTCGTGGTGCGCGACGCGGCATCCGGTAGACTGGGCGCCGTGGATGTTCCGATCCGGTAAGCGCATTCGCCGCGCGGAGAAAGATGTGAGAAACCGCAGATAGGCCGCGAAGATGCAGGAGTAATGATCATAAGGAGCATTACCAATGCAGAGAGGAAATATCATCAAGACAGATCCGGAGAAGAGACTGCGCCGCGTCCTGGCTGCCAGCACGTTGGCAGGCGACACGGTGCGCAATGCCGCCGGCGAAGATCTCGGAAAGGTCAACGAGATCATGATCGATATTCCGTCAGGCCAGGTCGCCTATGCCGTGCTCTCGTTTGGCGGAGTCCTGGGAATCGGAAACAAGTTGTTCGCGGTGCCGTGGAGCTCTTTGACGGTGGACCAGGACGAGCAGTGCTTTATCCTGGATGTGGACAAGCGTACGCTCGAGACGGCGCCGGGGTTCGACAAGAACAACTGGCCCGACATGGCGGACGAGACGTGGGGTGCTCAAGTCTACAAACACTACGGGCGTTCTCCTTACTGGAACCAATCAGAGGAGCGGAAGACACTGCGAGGTGGCGGTGGCCTATAACCATGCCTGAGAAAAAGACGAAAGAAAAGGCGCGCAAGGCCAAGTCACCGTCTACAAAAGCCAGCGCGTACGTGCACGAAGAAATCGAGCACGTGCGCGAAGGAAAGCACGGCGCCCGGTCGGCGAAGCAGGCGATCGCAATCGGGTTGTCGAAGGCGAGACGGGCGGGCGTGAAGATTCCCCCTCCGCCAGGAAAGAAGGGCACGAAGACTGCGGCCAAGAGCGGGAAGCCGAATGCAAAGCGCTCGCGAGCCACTACCAATGCTCTGAAGCGCGAGGGTTCGGCAGCAGCGTCGCACACTGCGCTGTCGAGGCAGTCGCGCGGAAGTGCGAAGCGGCGAGGCAGTGCGGCTCGCAAGCAGTCGGCACAAAAGGCAGTCCGTACCAAGGGCGCCTCGGGCCGCAAACAGGCTGCGGCGAAGGCCGCACGTACTCGAGCGCGCAAAGCAGCGTAGGGAATGCGCATGCCTCGTCTTGCCCTGCAGCGGCAGCTGAGGCATGCGTCTCTTCAGTTTCTCCAAAGGCCGCTCCGTTGATCGCCGGTCGAAATAAAAGCGCCTTTTGGCTGATACAAGCTTTGAGGATCCGGAGTTGGTGTACTTCGAGAGGCCCTTGGGGCTTACCTGCCAGCGCGCGTAACAATTGTCCCTCCATGAAGGCCGTGCGGCAGGCCTGCCGCCCTCGTCTGGCGCGGTCCGCCTCGCCGATTTAGGCGCGTGCTGGGTATACCGCCTGGCCGCCCGGTTTTTACATTCGTGTTCTCCCACCTGTAGGCTCGGCCTCAAATCAGGCGACATCTGGCACGGCTCCCTGTGCCGCGCTGCCGTCCTTGCGAACAATAATTCCCCGCGCACGATATCGAATCGGCGGCACACGGTCGGGAATGGCTGTGCGTCGGCACGCGTCGAGAATCGTTACGCGGCGTTTTGGCTTGCGGGTTCGAGCGGTGAGCTAAAATAGGGTCACGCAAACAATGAAACAGAAGATAAGGTCCACGACGGTGATCTGCGTCCGCCGCGATAACAAGGTTGTGATGGCCGGCGACGGACAGGTTACCCTCGGCCAGGAAGTCCTCAAGGGAACCGCCCGCAAGTTGCGGCGCTTGTACAATGACAAGATCCTGGCAGGATTCGCTGGCTCCACAGCGGACGCGTTCGCGCTGTTTGCCCGCTTCGAATCAAAACTGGAGCAGTTCAACGGAAATCTTTCTCGCTCGGTGGTGGAACTCGCCAAAGACTGGCGCACCGATCGAGCACTACGCCACCTGGAAGCACTTCTGCTGGTCGCCGACGCCAAGAACACCTATCTGGTGAGCGGCAACGGCGACGTGATCGAGCCGGACGAAGGAATTGCGGCTATTGGCTCGGGTGGCCCATTTGCCAATGCAGCGGCCACGGCGCTGCTGCGCAATACTAAGCTATCCGCCAAGCGCATCGCGGAAGAAGCCATGGCTATCGCCGGCAGAATCTGTATCTACACCAACGACAACGTCACGTACGAGGAGCTCGAGTAGCCATGGTCATTTATCTGCCCGGCCAGTCCGCGGATGAGGAGCCGATCCTCGACGAGTTGACGCCCCGCGAAATTGTGCGTGAACTCGATAAACATGTAGTAGGACAGGCCGAGGCGAAACGCGCAGTGGCAATCGCGCTCCGTAACCGCATCCGTCGCCAGAAACTGGCCCCGGAGATGGCGGAAGAGGTGATGCCCAAGAACATTCTGATGATCGGGCCGACCGGCGTGGGAAAGACGGAACTGGCGCGCCGGCTGGCACGTCTGTCGAACTCTCCCTTCATGAAGGTGGAAGCGAGCAAGTTTACCGAAGTCGGATATGTGGGGCGCGATGTCGAGTCGATGATCCGCGACCTGGTGGATATCGCGATCGATATGGTACGCGAAGAGCGCCTGGACGAAGTTGCGGACCGTGCCGAGCTGAATGCGGAGGAGCGCCTGCTCGATTTGTTGATGCCGCCGTCGCCCGAAGCGAGCGAGAGCCTGGAGCGCACCCGCGAAAAGCTGCGCGAGCGTCTGCGCGAAGGCAAACTCGACGAGCGCCTGGTGGAGCTCGACGTTAAGGATCGTGCGCCGACCCTCGAGGTCACCACCAACACCGGGATCGAGGAGATGGGCATCAATCTGAAGGACATGCTGCCGAACCTCTTTGGCCAGAAGACGCGAAGGCGCAAGATGCGCGTGGCCGAAGCGCTCGATTACCTGGTGCAGGAAGAGGAGCAGAAGCTGATCGACATGGATCAGGTCACCCGCGTCGCACTGGAGCGCGTGGAATCGAGCGGCATTATTTTCCTGGACGAGATCGACAAGATCGCGGGCCGCGAATCCGGACACGGTCCCGACGTGAGTCGCGAGGGTGTGCAGCGTGATATTCTGCCGATTGTGGAAGGTACTACCGTGAATACGCGTTACGGCTTCGTGCGCACGGACCACATTCTGTTCATCGCGGCGGGGGCCTTTCACGTCTCGAAGCCGAGCGATCTGATCCCGGAGCTGCAGGGACGTTTTCCGATTCGCGTAGAGCTGAAGTCGCTCTCGGTGGAGGACTTCATTCGGATCCTGAAGGAGCCGAAGAACGCGCTTGCCAAGCAGTACACCGCTCTCCTGGAGACCGAAGGCATCAAGCTGACGTTGACCGAGGACGCTCTTGAAGAGGTGGCAAAGTTCGCGGCGCAAGTGAACGAGAGCGCCGAAAACATTGGCGCGCGCCGCCTGCACACCATCATGGAGAAATTGTTGGAGGAGGTGTCGTTCGAAGGTCCGGACTTGAAGAAGAAATCAGTTAAGGTGGACGCGAACTACGTTCGCCGGCAACTCGCCGAAATTGTGAAGGACCAGGACCTGAGTCGTTATATCCTGTAACCAAAGGTCCATAACCGAAGACTATGCAACGATATTTACCAGTGCCCGTCTTGCCGGATGGAAGGTTCGGGGATACGCTTGCATAGTACAGTTTGAATCGATGGGAAAAGATCATGAAGGATTGCACTGTTTGCCTCATAGCACACGACGACGAGATTCACGCAGCAACTCTCAGCGTGCGGAGCTGGTTTCACGAGCAGGTAACGCAGGGATTTTACGACGACGAGCCGGAGAGTGAAGTCGAGGCCCCGGCGCCGGATGGAGTTACCGTAGCAGTCGCGTAGAGGCGCGCTGCTCCTTCGCCGGCGAACCATCGGGCAGCGGTGCAACTACCGCTCGCTGTTATCCGTAAGGACGTAGCCGTGATTTCCGCGAGACGGGGCGCTGGAAGCAGGCAGTACGGGCGGCGTTCAGGTCGATCTTCCGGCTTCCTTCCGCCAAATTGCCGATGTCCCATCCCGCAGTCCAAGCCGAGTCGCTGGCTGTTTTCAGTGCTACACGTCAATCCTGCGGTTTCGCCTACCATCAACTGGGGCTCGCCCTATTGAGTGCGGCGCTCTAAACGCCTCAGACTACCTTCGTCATCGATTGGCGCAAGCTGTTATCGAGGTTCAGAATGGCATCGGTCACCTTGCGGCTGATCGTCTCCAGATTACAAAGCATCTCGATGCGTTCCCTGCGATTCGCCAATTCCGCGGAACTGAGCACGTAATTTAGAAGACCGCATCGCTCGGCGATACTGACGAGCATGATGTCGCGGGTATCCGGAATGTCGTCGGTCAGGATGGCGTGCGCGAGGCGAAGCTTGACGTGCTGCTGATGCCGATTGTTGACCATCGGGAAACGTTCCACGTCGATGATCCACAGCAGCTTCGATACTTCGTGCCGTAGGATGCCCTGTCCGATCAGGGATGACAGCGCTTCACCCTCCAGATCGGCGCGCTGCAGAAACAATTCTTCGATCCACGCCCGCACCGTGGTGAGATTGGGCCGCTGCGCCATCTGGCTAAGGACGTGGTCGAGCGTAGCATTGCCGGTAGGCGCGGTGTCGATGATGTGAATCGATTCGGTGTCGGTATCGATCTTCCGCAACAGCGCGAGGTCGAAGAAGACCGCTCCGACCAGTGCATAGGCGGTTCCGAACTCGCGCGTCGACCGTAGCTGGCCGGTCTTTTCATCCACTGCGAGCAGTACGACTTCTTCCAGCATCGTCAGCATGGCAGTTCTCCATGAATCCTGAGGATATGGTGCATTCCACTCATGTCGAAAACCTTTTTGACCGGGGCGCTCAGCGAGCAGACGGCGAACTCAGCGTTGCGCGCCTGCGCTGCCCGCGCCGCTTGAATCACGGCGCGCAGTCCGGCACTCGAGATGTAGTCGAGCTTCGCCAGATCGGCCGCGACCTTAGGGTGCGCTTCGAGAGCGGCGCGTAGCGCGCCTTCCAGTTCGTCGGCCGCCTCGGCATCGGCGCGTCCCTGAACCCCCACAACCCACCATCCGGACTTCGTTTCCTGTGTCAGTTGGATCATCTGATTCCTAACTATGGGACGGTCAACCGGGCCGCCGCATGGTGATGCGATTCCATTCGCCTTCGCGATGATACTCCAAATCCTGCATGATCTGCCGCACCAGGTGAATTCCCAGGCCACCCACCTGGCGCTCTTCGATCGGCCGATCGATAGCAGGAAGCGGAGCGGTCAGCGGGTCGAAGGCAGCGCCGTGATCGAAATACTCCACGTGAACGCCGTCGGTATGCTTCGCGAGGCGGACACGTACGGCATTTTTCATTCCCGCGCAGCCCCCATGCCGGACCGAATTGGTGAACAACTCTTCCAGGACCAGGTTCAATTCGAATTCCACCTCGTCGCCGAGAGCGTTCTCCCGGCAGAATCGAGTAATTTCGGCCACCAGACACTGCAGCTCTCCCAGGTCGCCGTGGAGGACAAGTTCCGCTTCGGTCAGAATTGCCTGATTGTGCCACATTGGCGGATGTGCTTTCAAGCGCAGGTCGAAAAGCAGGTCACATTATTCTCCACCAGCACGCCGTCTCGAAATTCTCGATCGGGGCTGTACGAGGTTCGCAGATATTCATCCACCGACAGCAGTGTGGCGGCACCCCCGCTCCTACCCTACCATCGGAGTGGTAGAACGGAACTATGCCCGATTGGGAGCAACATGGCATTCGCATCGTGCGCGCCGGCGAGTTGGACTACAACACGCCACAGACCACCGGTATGACTCGCGCCGCCGCTATCACGCATGCACGCGCCGGAGCGCAGAAGCTTTGGGCGGGCACTGTGGTGGTGCAGCCCGACGTCGCGACTGGCCCTCATCATCACGGCGAATTGGAGACGGTCCTCTACATCGTGCGGGGACGAGCGCGCTTTCGGTGGGGCGATCGTTTGGAGTTCGTGGCCGAGGCAGGTCCCGGCGACTTCATCTATGTCCCGCCGTTTGTGCCGCACCAGGAGATCAATGCGCTCGCGGATGCACCGGTCGAAGCTGTGGTGGTCCGCAGCGGTCAGGATCCCGTGGTAGTGAATCTGGAGATCGCGACGCCAGAGGAGTCACCGCGGCCGCCGCGCGAGGATCAGTTCCACCCCAAGTCGTAGGTTGCCGGGCGTCTACCCGCCGATCGAGTACATCGGTCGGGGAGGAGCGACGAACTTGGTGGAGCTGATCTCGTGGCCCAGCCACTTTCCGGCGATGTTGCGGCGAATCAGCGCGGCGATCTCGTCGTCGGAGGCGCCTGAGCGCATCAGTCCCTTTACGTCGTCCTCCTGAATGGCGAACAGGCAGTAGCGCAATTTGCCATCGGCAGTGAGGCGTACGCGGTTGCAGTTGAGGCAGAATGGCCGGCTGACCGAGGCGATGAAGCCCACCGTCCCACCGCCATCGGCATATTCGTACTCAGTAGCGGGAGCGCGCGGATCCGGGTCGGGCACCGGAGTGAGCGGCGAGATTTCACGCGACAGCGCCTCGATCATCTCATCGGCAAGCAACACCTTGCTCCGGTCCCAGAGATTCTGCGCATCCAGCGGCATGAACTCGATGTAGCGCACCTCGAATCCATTCTCACGGGCGAAACGCGCCAGCGGCACGACGTCGGGCTCAACCAGATTCTTGACCGCGACCGCGTTGATCTTGATCTTCGAGAATCCAATCGCTTTTGCACGTGCCAGTCCGTCGAGGACTCGGCCCAGGTCGTCGCGCCTTGTGATTTGCAGGAAACGCGCGCGATCGAGCGTATCGAGATGGACGTTGAGGCGCCGCAGACCTGCGTCGTACAATGCCTGCGCCTGCTCGCGCAGCAGCACGCCGTTCGTGGTGAGGGCGAGGTCGTGAATTCCCGGGATCGCTGCCAGGCGCCGGATCAGAACCGGCAGATCGCGCCGCAACAGCGGCTCGCCGCCGGTGACTCGCAGCTTGTTGATTCCCAGCCGCGCCGCGATCACGCAAAAGCGCTCGATCTCTTCGAAGTCGAGGATTTCGCTGCGCTCGACAAAGTGCACGTCGGTCTCCGGCATGCAGTAGAAGCAGCGAATGTTGCACCGGTCGGTGACGCTAATGCGCAGATTGTCGTGGGCGCGGCCGAAAGAATCGAGCAGGGGTGCGGATGGCGGCATCTATTTCACGGCCAGCATGCGCTCCAGCGGAACCAGGGCGCGGCGCATGATCTCCGCGGACAGCTCGACCCGGGGCTCCAGCGTGGTCAGACACTGTTTGAGCTTCTCGAGTGTGTTCAGCTTCATGTACGGACACTCGCTGCAATTGCAGTTCTCGTTCGCCACGAAATAGAACCGCTTGTGAGGCGCTACGCGGGCCAGCGAATAGTTGACGCCGCTTTCCGTCATTACGATGTACTCGGCCGCGGTGTCGGCGGCGCACCATTCGATGATTGCGGAGGTGGATCCGATAAAATCGGCCATTGCCAGCACGGACTGGGGGCACTCCGGGTGGGCCACGACTTTGGCGTTGGGATGCTCGGCGCGCGCTTCCACCACTTTGCGCGCAGGAAAGGTGGCGTGCACGATGCACGATCCCTGCCAGATCTGCATGTTCTCGCGGCCTGTCTCTTTACGTACGTAATCGCCTAAGTTGCGATCGGGCAAAAATAGAACCGGCTGGCTGGCGGGGATGGAATTGACCACCTTCACCGCGTTGCGCGAGGTGCAGAGAATGTCGCTTTCGGCTTTCACCTCGATCGAAGTGTTGATGTAGCTCACGACCGCGTAGTCGGGGTGATTGCGGCGGAATTCGCGAATCGGCTCGACGGGGCAGCTCTCCACCAGGCTGCAACTGGCTTCGCGATCCGGCACCACCACAACACGGCTGGGATTAAGCACTTTGGCCGTCTCCGCCATGAACCAGACACCGCAAAACGCCACCACATCACCCGAAAACTCGCGAGCCTTGCGCGCCAATTCCAAGCTGTCTCCCACCACGTCTGCAAGATCTTGAATCTCGGGTTCCTGGTAGTGGTGCGCCAGCAGAATTGCCCTCCGCTGCTTCTTCAGATCGAGAATCTCATCGGCAATGGTCGTGGTAGCAAACATGAGGGAGGTATCTTTATTTTATCAGAGCGCCTCATAATGGTGATGTGCGGGTCCTTTTGATCTCCACCTACGAATTGGGCCGCCAGCCGTTTGGACTGGCGTCTCCCGCCGCGTGGCTACGCGCCGAAGGCCACGAGGTGACCGTAGTCGACCTGGCATGCAATCCTCTGCCGCGCCCGGCGGTCGAACAGGCCGAGGCCATCGCGTTTTATTTGCCGATGCACACAGCCACGCGCCTCTTCCTGCGAGTGCTGGATCGCGTCAAGTCGTTCAATCCCGAAGCGCGGCTCTGCGCTTATGGGCTCTACGCTCCGCTCAACGCCGCACTGCTCCGGCGCAACGGTGTAGGTACCGTCGTCGGCGGCGAATTCGAGCAGGGCCTGGTCGATTGGGCTCGCGGCGATGGCCCCGATCGCGCGAGTGTTTCCTTGGCGCGGCAGCGGTTTCTGGTTCCCGATCGTGCGGGAATGCCGCCGCTCGCGGCCTACGCGCAACTGGTGACGAATGGCGCGACGCAGCGGGTCGGCTACACGGAGGCGTCGCGGGGATGCAAGCATCTCTGCCGGCATTGTCCGGTGGTGCCCGTGTATCGCGGCCAGTTTCGCATCGTGCAGCCCGAAGTGGTGCTGGCGGACATCCGCCAACAGGTGGCCGCAGGCGCCGGACACATCACCTTCGGCGATCCCGATTTCCTCAACGGGCCGCGTCACGCGGTCCAAATCGTGGAGGCGCTCCACGCGGAGTGGCCGGAACTCACCTACGACGCTACGATCAAGATCGAGCACTTGCTCAAGCACCAGGATCTGTTGCGCGTGCTGAAGCAGACCGGCTGCGTATTGGTCATTTCGGCAGTGGAGTCGCTGGACGATTCGGTTCTCCGGAAGTTGGAGAAGGGACACACGCGGGCGGATTTTGAGAAGGCGCTCTCGCTGATGCGCGACGCCGGCCTGGAGATGTCGCCGACCTTCATTCCGTTCACACCGTGGACAACTCGCGAAGGCTATCGCGAGTTTCTGCAAGCGCTGATGCAACTCGATCTGGCGGGCGACGTGGCGCCGATTCAGCTCGCGATTCGCCTGTTGATTCCGGAAGGATCGCTAATGCTGGAAATGGCCGAGGTGCGTGCCATGATCGAGCCCTACGATCATCGCGCCCTGTGCTATCCGTGGCACAACCGCGACCGCTCGATGGATCAGTTGTGCATCGCGATTCAAGAGACGATCAAACGCGAGGAACGCAAGCGGAGCAGCCGGCTGGAGATCTTCCGAGCGATCGGGGAACTGGCGCAGGCAGGCAGTTTTCCCGACGTTCCGATGGCGGCGCGCGCCACGATTCCGTACCTGACAGAGCCTTGGTACTGTTGAGCGGAGCCAACTGAAGAGCAGTTAGCTCTTGTATAAACCACATCCATCTGAAGAAAATACGAGTGTTCTCTTTCGGCAACTTGTCCCACTGGACAGTTTGCTGGACACTTGTGTTTGATGACACCTTCGGAGATTAAGGCCGTCATGCTGCGCCTGGAGTTTCGTCGGCGGCATACGGAAACATGCCGGAGCAAGAAGAAGATCGGGGAGTGGGACTTGCTGCCCAACCGGGCCGTCTGCGCCTGTCCGTATTATTCGTGCGGCGTCCATTCCGATTCCGAAGGCTTCAAGCGCCGTGCGACCGGGAAGATCACGCTCGATGCGGCGAAAGCGGTCACTCGTGTGCGGCTGGAGCGTGGAGACTGGCAAGCGGAGATCGAAGATCCCACGCTCGTGAAGATCGAAGCCGCCATTGAGGACTTCATGGGCGACGTTCGGGACAAGGGTGCCGAGGACTCGACCCTCGACAAGTACACGACCCTGATGGATCAGCTACAGGCGTTCTCCGATGACAAAGGGATCACGTACATCCAACACTTCGGGCAGGACGAGATGAAGCAGTTCCGTCGTGATTGGGAAAACGAGAACGCATCCTGGAAGAAGAACCGGGTGAACGAGAAGGGGAAGCGGCTGTGGCGCAGAAACAGCATCGGAACGTGCAAGCGGAACAAGAAGACGATGCACGCATTCTTTCAACGCTGCATCGTGCGGAAGTGGGTCACGGAAGACCCCACAGTCATCATCAACTTTGAAAAAGAGAAGCGGAAGAAGGAGAAGAAGGAAGTCAAATATCTCACGTCCGATCAGATGACCGACGTGCTGTGGGCGTGTGACAAGTTCGACCGGATGCCCGATTACAACAAGCGTCGGCTGAAGGCGCTCGTCCTCGTGATGCGCTGGACCGGGCTTCGAATCGGGGATGCCGTTCTCTTGAGGAAGGGAAACATCAAGGGCGACGTGATGTTTTTGAAAACGAAGAAGGCGTCCACCGATGTGCAAATCCCGCTGCCCGAAGAACTCGTGGCGGCGTTTGCCACGCTGGAGCCTTACAGCGGTGGTTACTACTTCTGGAACCGTCGCAGCGGTCGGCGGCAGGAACAATCGAGCACAGAAACGGTGAAGGGCAACTTCAGCAAGCTGCTCAACACGGTTTTCGAGAAAGCAGGAATTCCTTCCGATTCACATCTCGTCTCGCATCGGTTCCGCAACTCGTTCGCCGTTGACCTGATCGGGAGAGGCGTGCCACTGGAGACGGTGAGCTTGATGTTGGGGCATCAAAGTCTCATCACCACGGAAAACGCCTACGCCGACTTCTGCGAGGGGTACATGAACCGTGCGGAGCAAATAGTTCGTGATGCGTGGACGAAGCCAGTTGCGATCTGATCGTGCCGAACAAATAGTGTTTCTTCCGGCTCGGCTGGACGATCATTTCCGTCTGTTGGTGTGCCGCATTCGGACACGCTCTTTCACATGCACCGGGATACGGAGAGTTGCTTTGGGTTTACGTTTTCGACCACGTTCCATCGGAGCCTCAAACTTGAGGACATCCGGCTCGTTGATGAAGAGTCTCTGAATCGTGTCGAGGGATAGTTGCCACTCGACGGCAACCTGTTTTGGGGTCTGGAATTGCTCGTCTGCGGGGTATCACCTGCCTGAGAAGAACTTCTCTTCTCTTCTTTATTGTCTTATGAGATCCATATCTGTCAAGAGGTCCGGTTTCGTGGCCGAATTGGGGCAGGAAGATAGGGAATTCTGTGGGCCAGATAGAAAAGGTGCACGAAGCGGATCACGGTCTCGGAAACAGAGGGGTGGGGTCTGTAAGACATCTGTGATGAGGACTCCAATTGAGATTTCACTGTGATCCCGACGAGATCACGCCCGACCCGGCATTTCCGGCGCTGATGGAGAATAGCGTGGGATGGCGCATATCACGCACCAACCGACAACCACACATATATCCCGACGTGAGGGGAGTGCGTCCCGTCCTCATGCCGACAAAGATTGCATTAAGGTCGTCAGACTGACCTAACAGGGATTCAGCTACCGCTCGTAATTTTCCTGTTGATCCCACCATGCCAGCGCATCGCTCCAGAATCGTATTGGCCGTGGTTCCCGAGCCGCCGATCCTGGCAGCGAGACGCCGAACTCCCGATGAAAGTAGTCGGCCAGATCATTCCCGTAAATTATGATGTCCGTCTGGTAAACGGAAAACACCGGGTTCCCGGTATCGAGCGGTTCCACCGGAATGAAGCGGTGAGAGTAAACGGGGATTAGCCGGGGAGCGTTCTCGATTACATGCCGTACAACCTCGGATCTCCGGTGGACCTCTTCAGGCTTCGGACCCCACTCATCGAGCCAAAACCCCGAGTTCTCAATGTCGAACTGGATACCTTCAAGCGGCCAACCAAGCTTCGCTTGGATGTCGTTATCGGATCCGCTACGCCAGTCGAGCCACTGCTTTCCAATCGGCAGCGCAAACTGCAACACGGCTCTAAGATCGGGTGGGAACGTGAAGTGGAACCGATTTTGAACGGCGTCGAGTTCGGCATCCGAAAGGCCGGGATCGAGTCGATCCACCTTATCGTTCCGGGATTGCAGTGCTGTGGCAAGGCTCTCCAAGTAGGCTGGTTCCATGTTCGTGTCGGGCTACTCGTCAGTTCAGCATAGCAGTGGGCCCGAATACTCGGACAGCGGCGGTCAGAATGACGTGAACGCCGTCCGTGCTCCGCACCGATGGCCGGGGCCATCGGTCTCTATGATGTTTCCATCAGTTTTTGGATCATGACTCTTCGTTCTACTTTCCATCGGTTCAGGATTTCTGTAATCGCTTCACGAAGAAGTTCGGTTCTCGTTGTCTGTTGCAGTGCGGCGGCTTCTGTTAGTTGACGTAGCGATTCGGCGTCAATACGGATGCTGGTGGGAATAAGTGGTTGTTTGTCTGTGGTCATGGTTTTGTAGTGATTCACTATCTCAAGCGTGTATTGTTATAGCCTCGACTTCGGGTTCAAAGAGATCGGCCAGTGACGCCTCGACGCCGAACAGTTGCTCGGTGAAGGAGCGTTGATACCGGGCTGTGATTTTCGTTGTGGATGGCAGCGGCGTGACCGTCTCAGCGAGAATTTTGTCAAGCACGCCGAAAACATCCTTCGGATTGCGATGTTCCTTGCGGATCAGGCGTTTCGCTTCGGCTCGTCCATGCTGGTGTGTCAGCGTTAGCGCCCACGCTGCATTCTGTCGCTGCTTCAACGGCCCACGCCAGTCGTAGATCATCTCCGGGGTCACGTCGTAGCATGGATTGACTTCGAGGTCTCGGAAGGGGTCGAACGATGGGCCATTGCGAAACAGTTCTCCGAGAGTGCGAAGTTCCGTGGGAACACGCCGCCCCGAGAATCGACGCTCGATTCTGACCCACGGCGAAGGAACGGCGAGTTCGTTGTCATCGAAAGCCTTCGCCATCTGTACCGCCTTGTCGTAGATGCAGATGAAGTCGCCTGATTTGGCAGAACCGAAGTAAAGGGTCTCGCACTGCCCGTACTCCCGGCGCTGGACCTCGTGAATATCGGTTTTGCGGTTCGGGTTCGAGTATTCCACCGTTCTGCGTTTCCGGCGCACGGTGACGCTTTCACGAACACGGTTCATAGTTGCGGCTCCGATCAAGTCGGCGGTTAGGTCCAGACGGTAGACGGTGAGCGAAAACGGGCTGGCGTCCGTCACGGCGGCGATAACGTCGATGATGGTGCTCCGGTCCATCTTCCCGACGCCGACGAGTTGAATCTTGCGCCACTTCGGATTGTCGGGGTGGTGAAGGATGATCGGAAGACCGAGGCTGCGGAAGTCTTCTTTACGTTGATCTCGGCGGGGAAGTCGCCGTCGTAGTTGTTCAAACTCGGCGGTGAAGTGTGCGGGGCCGAGGTATAGATATAGTGCATCGAGGCCGCACGGCTTTATCACCGGGGCCGAATCGTTCTGAAAGCTGTAGTGTGGTAGCACACGGCTATTTAGAATTTCGGCCCACCCTCCAAGTCCCACCTGATTATTTGAAAGTAAACGACTAAGCCGAATCTACAGATTTAGCTTGCAAAATATTGCCGAAAACAGGATAATCGGATCTGTGACGAAGGCTTTCGGGTATCTTCGGGTGAGCGGACGTTCACAGGTGTCGGGCGACGGCTTTCCGAGGCAGGAAGCGGCCCTTCGTGCGTATGCGAAGGCGCACGACATCAAACTCGTGAAGTTGTTCCAGGAAGAAGGCGTGAGCGGCACGAAGGACATTTCCCACCGTCCTGCACTCGTGGCGCTCATCGAGGCACTTCACTCGAACGGCGTAAAACTCGTTCTCGTGGAATCGCTCGGGCGCTTGGCTCGGGATCTGATGGTTCAGGAATCTATTCTTCACGACCTGAAACGCCACGGCTTCGATCTCGTCTCGGTCGCTGAACCCGATCTGTGCAGCGACGATCCCTCACGCATACTTGTGCGCCGGATTATGGGCGCATTCCATGAGTATGAGAAGCAGATGATCGTCATCAAACTCCGTGGCGCACGTCAGCGCACGAAGACGAAGCGGGGCCACTGCGAGGGGCGGAAGCCCTACGGCCACTATCCAGGCGAAGCTGAAACCCTGGAGCGGATGAAAGAACTCGCTTCATCGGGGATGAATGCCACGAACGTCGCCGCTACTCTTCGGGCTGAAGGACGCAAGACTCGTAGCGGCGGTGACTGGCTTCAACCCACGGTGAGCAAGATTTTAAGGCGCAGCATCACCTGAACTTGGTTGAAGTGATCCCGGCGAACAAGTATGCGACATTGAGCGTATCTGGTTTGCAGGAGTGGTCGAATGAAATGGAAACTCGTCCTCGGTGCGGCATTTGACCCTGATCGTGCTGGCGGGATTCACATTCCTTTACATGGGGCTTGGGCTGTGTCGCTCTTGCGACTACTCTCCACGTCATCGACCGAACAGCGTTCCGGCCAATGCGGTTTGGGCTGGTGGACCCGATGGCGGTTCATACTTCTTCTGCGGCGTCGATATGGAGAGGGGCGTCAATCCGTGCACGGTTTGGAACGACGAGACTGGCTCGGTGATTGTCAGTGGCGATTTTTGGATCAGTGGGCAGGACCGAGCGGCCACGGCAGACGAACTCAGGTTTGGTTGGTACGACGGCTCCGTCATCGGATTGCAAATCGTCACGCCTGAAAAGAGATATCTGACTTTACAGTCTGTGAAGGCGATACGCCCGTTCACGGTCTGCGAAGTGGTTGCAAATCTGGCCGTATTTTCCGGAAAAGAGATCGCTGTTCTCGGACGACTCGACAAGCGTGATCGAGAACAGGAATTGGTGCAGGGTGGATGTGGTGAGAAGTCTGCTACAGGCCGGGTGGCGCTTGTTGATAGTCTCAAGGACGCACCGATTACCCCGTCAGGCTTCCTTCGATTGAATGAAAAGACACTTCATGAGAAATTCCCGGTCGTCAAAGCCAGCACTCCCTTGCGTGCAGACTCGACGCCTAAACACGAACCCCGATTTTGGGCGGCGGTGTATGGCAGGCTGGAATTAGGATCTGATCGAGAGCCGCATCTGATCTTTGCCGGAAACATGATCAACTACTATGGGCAGAACCACGAGCCGTTGTGAAGGGTGGCAGCGTGACAGACAGATCGCCCCGGCCCCGGATGTTCGCACCAGCGGCTGCGTGGTGGCAGTGCGGCAAACCAACGCTGGACACTTTTATGGACAGTTCCGTTGCGGTATGAGCGGTAAGAACGGTGTGCCAGCTATTATTTTTCAACAAGTTACCTGTTCGCAGTCGATTACCATAGTACAGGTCGCTCTTATATAATCACAGACAAAATCGGCGACCCGGCCGTTTCGGTAGTCGCGAGAGGATACTTGCATGAGTATGCGGTGGACCAATGTATCCGTTCTGGGACTCGGTGCCGTTCTGGCCTTCGGCCTCGTCGCCCAAGTCTTCCCGCAGACCTTGTCCTTATTCGGACCTTCCCTGGGAATCCCCTATCTTGCCGAAAATGAATTCGCGGAGTACGCCGACGATGGCGTCACAGTCGTCGACAGGTACTTCATGACGACCTACATGAGTCCCGGAAAGGAGATTGTCGTCTCCAGTTTCATGCCGGGACATCCGGTGGTCACCGCCATTCGGCGCGTGTTGGAAACGGTGGATTTTCTGATTGCGCCTGTTGCAGACCTGTTCGACAGGCAGCGCACGGAGAGGATCGCGAATTCCGCCCAGTTTGTCAGCAATGGCTGCAAGATCCCCGGAATTGCTGTAGTCGGCGATGACCTAATCCTGAACTACCCCAGCGTGGGGTTGGCTTCAGACGCCGGACCCGATCGGAGAATGACCATGTGGTACGCCCCGGCGTTGGGCTGTCTTGCGACCCGGTTGACAATCGAGGAGCGGCGTCCGGACGGCCGCTTCGTTCTGCGAGTTCTCAGAAGGACTGTCGAAGTAAAGACGCAATTCTAAGATGGGGAACGGCGCCGCCCTGCTTCGGCGAGGACCACCGAGGTTTGGATCTGCCGTTCCGGTATTCTCCAATACTGCCGAAGCAAGCCATCCTTTTCCGGAGGCGGTACCAGTTCGAACCCGTGCTTCTCGTAGAAGCGGATCGCCCATGATGCCGCCGCCCAGGTGCCGATCAATATCGGACTCGTTGCCAGAGCTTGCAGATGCGACAAGAGACGCCCGCCGATTCCCTTTCCCTGTTGGTTGCTCCGCACGTAGGCGTGCCGGATCAGGGTTACATCCTGGACAGGCTGAATTCCCATGACACCCGCCAAGGTGCCCTGCTCCTGCCATCCCCAAAACTGTACTCCGTCGCTGATCTCGTGCCGAAGTTCTTCGCGCGACATGTAGGGTTGAGCCAGAAGATCCTGGGGGATGACCCCATGATACGCTCGCGCCCCGTCATTGATGATGAGCAGGATCGTTTCGAAGTCCCCATCAGTGCATAGCTGTATGCGATCGTCGCTGTTCAGAGTCATGCCTCCTTTTCCAGCACCCAGAATGCTCCCGTCAGGAGGACGATGTCTTGAAGATAATTGTAGAGGGCGTGTCGCCCACTTCCGTGCTGCAGAAGAGTCACTGCGCCACATTAGCACATAGTAGGTTTTGACTATTGTCGAAATCGCCTCTTACGGTTTAGCATTCACCCATGATTGCTGGGGGGATTCGGAGGGCAACTCTGTGTGCCGCCCTATGGTGGGCCATTGGGCAAGCCGTTGTCTATGCGCAGACCGTTGACGATGGTGTGATGATTCCGGCGAAGTCAATCTTTGCCGGCTACCTCTTTACCCACGACAGTTGGGACCACTACTGGGAAGGAACTCTCAACCGCGCCAATGGAAACATTGGCACCCTCACCACAGAGACCAGCACCCTTTCGGCCGACTATGGGTTGACTAACCGGATCAATCTGCTAGGCACCGTGCCTTACGTAGGAACGCAGTCGAGCCAGGGAGTTCTTGCGAGTCAACAGGGCTGGCAAGATGTAACACTTGCAGTCAAGATCCTGGTATTCCACCATTCCTTTCGCCGTCTCGGAGCTTTGGCCGCGTTTGCCGTGCCTTTTTGGGGGAAGCCGATGACCAACTACACCCCCGATCTGCAGCCGCTCTCCATCGGGCTCGACAGCATGCGAGCGGGTGGGCGGGCGACGCTCAATTTCCAATCGTACAAGGGGTGGTTCCTCAACGCCTCAGGCGCGTACACCTGGCGTGATTCGGTGACGCTCGACCGGCCCTACTACTTCACCAACAATCAGTTTTTCGAGACGGACATCGTGCCCATGCCTCGGGTGGTGGATTACAGCATCAGCCCGGGTTATTCGAAGAAGGGCCGGATGGTGCAATTCACTTTCAGCAAACTGATCACCCAGGGCGGGGTGGACAGCGGCGACATCCGGCGGCAGGATCTGCCGTTTGTCTCCAACCGGATGATCGCGTCGCGAGTGGGCGGGTCGACCATGTATCCGCTTCCCCGCGCGTTTGGACTCGCACTCCGGCTGGAATACAGCTACGTGATCGACGGGCGCAATGTGGGCCAGTCGAGCACGGTCACCGTGGGTCTTTTCAAGACGCAGTCTCTCAGAAGGCGGAAGATATGACCGGTGTCAGATTCAATCGGAAGTTCGGACAATCCGCGGCGACGATGATCACCGTGGTGGTGATGGGCAGCGCGGGGGTCGCAACCGCCGGGACAGATGCGAATGCCGGTTCGTGGAAAATGATTGTGCTCTCCGGACCCACGCAGATTGCCGTGCCGGCTCCCGCGGCGATCACGGATGCCGCCTACCAGGCTGAATTGGCCGCCATCAAGAGCGCGCAGTCGAACATCACAGGCGCGCAGCGGCAGGCGGTCGACTATTGGAATCAGGGCGGCGTCCTGGGCTGGAATCAGATTCTGCTCGGCCTGGTTTCCGGGGCGGACCTGCCGCCGGAACCCAATTCCGACGGCACGTACCCATTCCCGAGTGCCACAACCCCGTTCGCCTTTCCGCAGTACCCATTCGCCAATCCGCCGTACGCTGCGCGTTCCTACAGCTATGTTGCCGTTGCGACGTATGAGGCGCTGAAGGTGGCGTGGTATTACAAATACCTCTATAATCGGCCCGCGCCTTACCAGGCGGACCACACCATCCAGGCCTTATCGCCGGCCAGCGATCTGCCGGGATACCCGTCGGAGGATGGAGTGGTGTCCGCGGTGAACGCCACGCTGCTCAAGGTCCTGTTTCCGACCCAGGCCGCGCTCATCGATCAGAAGGCTGCCGAGCAGCAGCAGGCCGCGCAAATCGCGGGCCGCGCGTCGGCGAGTGATATTGCCGCAGGAATTGCTCTGGGACAGGCGGTAGCAGCAGTCTTTGTGGCGCGCGCCGGCTCCGACGGAATGAAGAATGCCACCGGAACACCGGCGCAATGGGATGCGCTTGCGGCGGCAGCGACGGCTCGCGGAGAGATGCCGTGGAAGAGCTTGGAAATACCGGCCCGGCCACCGATGCTTCCCTTCTTCGGACAGGTGCAAGCCTGGATGATGGCTCCGGCGGATATCGTGAATGAGCGTCCGGGACCGCCCCCTTCGACATCGTCCACTCAGATGCAGCAGGAACTGGCGGAGGTGAAGTCGGCGGTCAAGAACGCGACCCGTGCGCAGTTGGCCACGTCTTACAAATGGGCGGATGGGGCCAGCTCGCCCACTCCCCCTGGACACTGGGACTTCATTGCGGACGGCTACATCGCGAGCGCGAATTTCAGCGAGGTGCGTGCGGCTCGTGCGCTGGCATTGCTGAACATGGCGCTGCACGATGCGGCGGTGGCGTGTTGGGACACCAAATACGCATACTTCAATCCGCGACCAACGCAGTTGGATGCGAGTCTGCGCACGCAGATCGCATTGCCAAATTTTCCGTCGTACGAATCGGGCCACTCGGTCTTTTCCGGTGCCGCCGCGGCGGTGCTCTCGTACCTGTTCCCGGCGAATGCCGATTACTTTGCGGCACAGCGGGACGAAGCTGCCTTGTCGCGGCTGTACGCTGGCATTCACTTTCGCTCGGACATCGAAGTCGGCAAAGATCATGGCGTGCGGGTTGGCGGATATACCATTCAATTCGCGAAGAACGACGGCGCAGACGGCGGACAATAATTTGGAGCACACGAAAAGCGGAGAGATGGGGTCTCGACCTGCGGCAAACAGCAGTTTGCGCCACTTCTAACGCGCGAGACGTTCCCCTATTTCCGAGGCGATGGAGGCCGCCAGCGCATTTTGGGCCGCTACAGGATCGTCTTCCGGCGGATTGTAAGTCTCGGCCCAAATGATTCGCCCGGTATGCACGTCTACCATTCGGACGTTGACCTGAAGGTGCGAATCCAGCTTCTGAATCGTGCCTTCGATCAAGACGTCAAGTCCCAATAGACGGCCCATCAGTCCCATGGAAACGCCGGCGTGTTGATGACGGCGTACCGTGCTAGGTGCGAGCACCTGCACCCGATCGAATTTCGAAAGGCGCGCCACAAGCAAGTCGTTCAGACCTTCGGACCAGCGGTAGCTGTCGACGGCCGGGCAGCGGCAATCGAAGGGCACGACGGCCAGCGCTGCGGACGAACTCCCTCGCGCGAGATAGCGTGACGGCACATAGAACTGGTAGTAGACGAAGACGCCCACAAGAAGCCCGGCAATCGCGAGTACCCACAGGCGCATGGTGAAGCGGGGATGATGGCTGGCCGGTGGCACGGCGGCCGGCTCCGGGGTAGAGCGCTGAGGTGCGAAGCGATACCCGCGGCGCGGGATGGTCTCGATGTAGGGACTCTCCGAAGACTCGTCGCCGAGCGCTTTACGCAGGAGGGAAATATTGCGGGCCAACCCGACGTCTTCCACGTTGGTATCGGGCCAGACCAACTTCATGAGTTCGCTCTTCTCCACGATCGTGCCGCGCCGTTCCAGCAGGACGTGCAGCGTCTCGATGGCTTTGGGCACTAACGGCACCAGCTCGGCACCGCGGAATAACAACCGCTGTCCGGGATCGTAACGAAAGGGCCCGAACTCGTATATCATCCCGAAGGCTGATTTTAGCTGACTTCACGCCTGCACTTCGGCGAGACGCCTTTCAAGGAAGCGGCGCTCGCTGTCATTGGTGACCAGCTCGATGGCTCGCCGATAGCTCTTTGCGGCCTCCGCGAAGTTGGCGAGTCGTCGCTCGAGATCGGCGCGCGCGGCATATAACAGGTGGTATTGCTCGAGATCGCCCTGTTTTGCGAGTTCATCCAGAATGGTGAGCGCTGCCTGCGGTCCTTCCACCATCGCCACGGCGACCGCGCGATTCAACGACACCACCGGGGAGGGTTGCATACGTTCCAGGAGGTTGTATAGGCCCAGGATCTGCGGCCAATCGGTATCCGCGGGCTGCGCCGCCTGGCAATGAAGCGCGGCGATTGCCGCCTGGATTCCGTATGGACCTGGTCCGGCGCGGAAGGCTTCTTCCACCAGAGGGAGTGCCTCCGCAATCTGCTTGCGGTCCCAAAGGCTGCGATCCTGTTCATCGAGTGTGACGATGTCGCCCGCGGAGTCCAGGCGGGCTTCGCGGCGAGCATCCTGCAGCAGCATGAGCGCGAGAAGGGAAGTGACTTCGGATGGCGGCTCCGGGCTGGTCAAGGTGCGCAAAAGGCGGCCCAGGCGAATCGCTTCGGCGCAAAGATCGGTTCTGACGAGGGGGCCCGAACGGGTGGCCGAATAGCCCTCGTTAAAGACCAGATAGATTACCGTGAGAACGGCGGCGAGACGATCGGGCATCTCGCTTTTCTCAGGCACGCTATAGGGGATCCTGGCGGCAGCGATCTTACGCTTCGCCCGCACCAGCCGCTGTGCCATCGTGGCCTGCGGTACCAGGAAGGCCCGCGCAATCTCATCGGTCTCCAGACCGCACAGGGTCCGCAGGGTCAGGGCGACCTGCGCTTCCGGCGCGATGGCCGGATGGCAGCAGGTGAAGATGAGCCGCAGACGATCGTCGGGAATCTCGTGGTTGGCGAAGTCCGGTTCCTCGTCGACGGTGAAGGCCGGGCTGATGGCGGCGTACTGATCGAGTTTTTCCTGCGTGCGGGCCTGGTGGCGGATCCGGTCGATGGCTTTGTGGCGGGCCGTCTGGACGATCCAGGCGCGTGGGAAGTCGGGTACTCCGGTTACGGGCCACTGGTCCACGGCTGCCGCGAAGGCTTCCTGAGCCGCCTCCTCCGCGAGGTCGAAGTCACCGATGAGACGGATCAAGGTCGCAACGATGCGGCCCCAATCCGAGCGATAGACTTCCTCGACAGCCGACGCGGCGTGGACAGGCATATTCAAATATTATCTAGAGGGACGGTGTCGATTTGGGAGTGCATCGTTCGATTAAGAGATTGGAGGCGGAAGCAATGAAATACATGCTACTGATTTACCTGGAAGAAAACGCGCTGAATCAAACGGAGCGCGAGGACTGCTACCAGAAGTCGACGCGGCTCGCGCACGAACTGAAGGCGAACGGGCAATTTTTGGCGACGTCCCCTCTGCAGCCAGTCTCGACGGCGACCAGCGTTCGGATTCGCGAAGGTAGACGGCTGGTGACCGACGGGCCTTTCGCGGAGACGCGCGAACAACTCGGCGGCTTCTTTTTGATAGAGGCCAGGAATCTGGACGAGGCAATCACGATAGCAGGGAAAATCCCGGCGGCGACTGTGGGGACGGTCGAAATTCGTCCGGTGATCGAAATCCCGGGTATTCCGATGATGTAGAGTGGCAGGAATTACCGCGGCTTTGCGGGTAAAGGCGCGGCATCGTCTATCGCAATTGGGATGATGCCGCGTTTGCGCTCCCTGCCGATGTCGACCAGGCGATAGTTGATGTCCGCAGCGGGATTGAGTAGTTTGTCACGATTCTTGGTGTACTCGGCGAGGCCGTAGCGGACTGCGGAAACGAACGACTTGTACGAGACCGTGTCCTTGGCCTGCTCGCTGAATACGCTGTCCAACGCGGTGTCGCCGGTGGCCTCATTCAGATCCACGCTTCCCATGCGGGTGGTCTCGAGGAAGTTGGTGGTCTTATGTTCCGGTTCCAGGTAGAATCCCAGAAAAGCGTGGTGCGGAATGAGAACCAGGAACGGATCGATGCCGACGCGTCGCAGTACCGAGGCAAACAATACCGAGCCATCGATGCAGTTGGCCTGCGAGGTTCGTAGCGAATCGTCCACCAACCGGACCGCCTGCGAGGTCACGCCGTGGTTCGCACCGGTGGTCGGCGTGATGGTAATGGTGCTGTACCGGAATCCTCTGCGTTGAAAGACGTCCCAAATGGCAAAGACCTGTTTGTAGACTTCGTCCGTACCTTTTTGGTATCCCACGAACGCGTTCACCAGCTTGGTATCGAGCGCCTCACCCAGGATCTGGTCGATCGCCGGATGATTCTCGTTGACATAGGCGGCGAACATCCAGGGCATGGTGCGCAGCCGGCCATCGGTCTGGCGGTAAGCGCGCAGACAATCGTTGATGGAATGAATACGCACCACGGCTGCCTGCTGTCCGGCGAGCCTGCCGTTGACATAGAGGCTCACGGTGACGTTGGCGGGAACGAGTTGATGAAACTTGGGCAGGATGTCGTACCGGTATAGGATCTTGGGAAAGATCTCGTACTTCTCGCCTTTGACTTCGAGCACACCGTCGAAGGATCCAGTGGCTTCCAGCCGGTCGATCTTGACGCTCACTTTGACGTGCGAGTTTGGGGCCGGGTTGATGACTTCTACGCCGATCAGGCCGTCGGGTTCGCCCAGGTAGTAAGGTCTCTCGTTATTGCGCGGCGGAATTGCGGAAGTGGCCAGGATGTAGGAGGGAAAGAGCTGATCGCCCGTGAGAAACAGCGGGCTCCACGAGATGCCTGGTTGCTTCGCCGTCTGGGCGCTGGCGGCAACCGTCCAAAATACGATACACAGGAAAAGTTGTCGTCTCAACATGCACCAGCCGGTTCCTCGCAGAACATGGACCCGCAACTGGTTTGCAGTATAGCGACAATGCGATTTACAGGTCAAGGCAGAATAGGACTCGATTGTGGCTTGCGAATCAGCGAAGTAAGTAGTATGTGATGCGGGTATCCTGGCCCCAAGGAGCCACGAAGATCCTCACCAAAGCACGCTCGCGATTTTTCCTTGTCGGCCTGGTACTGCCGCTTTCGGCAGCGATTACGGAGCCCATACATGTGGAGCAGGGCCTGCTTTCGGGGATGGGCGGCACGGCCCCTGGAGTACGCATCTTCAAAGGCGTGCCGTTTGCAGTCCGACCTCCTGCGCCCGAGGGAGCGAAATCGGTTCCAGCTGGTCTATCGGCTTTCGCGAATTCCCAATGGTTTACACCAATCCGGGGAATCTGCCTTCGATCAAAGAGCAACCCCGGTGCGTCGAACAAATCAGATTCGGAGTTTTGGCACAGTGAAAAAGCAGGGGCGCTGAACTCGGAGTACGGCGTTCGCAGTGGAACGTAACTCGTAGTGCGACTTGCCAACCACGGCCATCTATAGCACCGAGTTATGTGACCGATGCCTCTGGGCTTCTGGCCGCGTTAGGCGCAAGCCGGCTCGAATCGAGAGGACACCGACAGACCACAGCCCAAGGCAGAGCCAAAAGAGAACCTGAACTCGCCACCCGACGTTATACGAACCGGTGACTGCGATTGCGAGACGCGCCGCAGCATAAACCATCAATATCCTGCCAAGCCGAACGTGGCTGGCGTCGGCCCAGCGACCGATCAGGAACCAGCACCCAATGGATAATGTCTCGTTGAGGAGAAACACACTGGATCCCACCGCCTGTCGGGTGTGAGTAGGCCGGCCCTTGGCCGGATAAGATCTGACAGTAACCCGGCGGGCAAAGTTCCAGATGAGAGAACCATGAAAGGCTCGGAGACCGAGTCGCACATCGGTACCCATTCGAGCGAGGGATCGTCCTGAAACAGCACCGGGATGACGCCATACATTGGCAGCGGAGCGCTCGTCCTGGGCCGGCACATCTGGCTCGCTTGGCGGATCAATGATGCCAGCAGAATGCAGTCGATAAGCACGTGCGCGACGGGCAAGATCATTGAAGTCTCACCCGCATGCTCCCTTGAGTGTAGACACCGGCGTGGGTTGATAGTTCCTCGAAAGCGAGGGTCGCGCGACTGGGCTGGTCTTCAGAGGGTGGCCTGTCATTCCTGCCCCAATTGGTGCCAGACCACGTCCTCAAGCAGAACCGCGGCGTGAGCCATCCAGCAGTCCGATCTTTCGGTGCCGACTTCGTGTCCCTTGGCGCAGACGAGATTCGGACCATCACATCCGTCGAGCCCGCAACACCCGTTCAGTCGATGGAGATCGGGATGACGCTTAGTCTCCACGAGATCCTTCAGATTCACCAGCACTCGACCATTCCCGTCAGTCCAGTAGTCCCGCGTGCTGACCCCGAAATAACCTTGGGGAACAGCGTCTTTGCGATCCTCTGTACATAGGGCTACGCCCGGTTCCAGGCGCTGCAGAGGACGGGTGATAGGCACGCGGCAAACCGGACACCCAAAGACAACCGGACCGGATGGCATCTTTTGAAGCACGAGGTTAAGGCCGTGCCTCTTCGGGCTCAAAACTGATTTTGAGTCGCGTCCCAGTAGCCTTGGCGTACTTTTCAAGGGTCCGCGTCGAGGGCATACTGCCGCCGGCTTCCAGACGCGCGATGACGGCCTGCGTGGTCTTCATACGTTGCGCCACCTGCTCCTGCGTGAGGCCTGCGCGGGCACGGGCTTCGATCAGCGCGGCGGCAAGCGAAAACTCTTCCTCCAGCGCTTCGTATTCGCGCCGGTACTTCGGGTCCTTTATCCACTTTTTGTGGAGATCATCAAGCGTCGTGCGCTTCATTGATCCTGTACCTCCTGGGCTCTTTGCAACGCGACTTCAATCTCTCGCCGCGGCGTCTTCTGCGTTTTCTTGATGAACACACGGACGACGACAACGGGGCGACCTTTCGCGGTGACGTAGACGGCCCTTGCTATTCCATCCTGACCCTTCATGCGGCATTTCCCACAGAGGGCCTTCCAAGTTCTTGATGTGCGGCTCGTGAACGCGTTCGAGCCCGTATCCTGGATCAGCTCGACGATCTTGCGAAAACGGGCTTGCATATCGGGCGGAAGCGACTCGAGTTCATCTCGAACACGATCATCAAGCAACTCTACGACCCAGGCCATCCGTCTATATTATTGCATTTTTGCAATATCGGTGAAGTGGGCGTCCGGTGACTTGAAAACATCCAATGATCCGGCCGAGTCCCTGATTAGATCATGATCTTTACTCCATATCTGTTTCACGTCATGCGTGATCCGATGTCCAGAAACGTGAACGGCATTATCCGTGCCTTGAATTCCGCGCAGCGCAAGAAAATCGAGACCCGGGCGGGAGAACTGATCGCGGAGGAGATGACCCTTCAGGAACTCCGGCGCGCGCGGAGACTCACGCAGGCAAGCGTGGCTAAGGCCCCTTGGCATCACCCAGGACAGCGTTTCACGCCTTGAAAAGCGCACCGATATTCTGCTTTCCACTTTGCGCAAGACGATCCAAGTGATGGGCGGGGACCTCTCACTGGTGGCTGAATTTCCCGACCGTGCGCCCGTAGTCCTCGGCGCCAAAACGCTGGACAGTCCGGCATTACCGAAGCAGGGCCGGCCTCCAAGCCGGCATGCCGCAAGCAGGCGCGTGCATGAGCGCTCGTCGCTCCAGGAACCGCTGAAACTTATCGCTTGCAGAATATGGAAAAGCGGGCGGTTTAGCTTAGATCCATTCTGTATAAGCATGGCTTATGCATGCATTTGTATTGCCTATGAATCCATGCTGCAAAGCGTCAAGCCGTCGAAGGACTGTGTCCTTTCGGCAAGCCTGCGTTGCGTGCCCCGGCAGCAGTTGCTGACGCGCCGTTGCCTCGCTCAGTGATAGCGAATGCTTCCGGCAATTCATTCGCGCCGTAATGCGACCACCGGATCGACCCGTGAGGCTTGCAGGGCGGGCAGGTAACCGGCGAGGGCTCCTGCGGAGATGAGAACGAACGCCGACGCCGCGAAAACTATTTCGTTACCCGGCTTGATTCCATAGAGCAGGCTAGAAGTAAGGCGCGCGAGCGGGAGGGCCGAGGCCAGTCCGGCCCCAACGCCAATCAAAATGAGTTGAGTGGTTTGCTTCAGCACAAGCCATTGCACGTCGCCCGGAGTTGCGCCGAGCGCCATCCGGATACCGAGTTCGCTAGTGCGCTGCGAGACACGATACGCCATCACGCCGTAGAGTCCGATGACGGCGAGCACGAGCGCGAAAGAGGCAACGATGGTCGGTCATTCTACTGGTGGAGGTGAAGTGGTCCGTTACATAGCCTGCTGCGCGCCTGGCGAGATACCAAAAGTTGATTCAGATCACCGCTCAGATGCGCGTGCTGGTGGCGATCGAGCCGGTCGATGGGAGAAAAGGCATTGATTCGCTCGCGCGGCTCTGCCAGGAGAAACTCGCTGAGGATCCGTTTTCTGGGTGCGTGTTCGTGTTCCGGAGCCGTAGCGGGACCGCGATCCGACTGCTCAGCTATGACGGCCAGGGATACTGGCTGGCACAGAAACGGCTCTCGAAGGGACGGTTCGTGTGGTGGCCGGAAGCGACGGGGCCGACCAAATCACTGGAAGCCTATGAGGCACAGTTGTTGATGGCGGCGGGCGACCTTTCACGGGTACGGGCCGCGCCGATGTGGCGGCGCGTGAGCGTGCTGAAGTAAATGTCGCAAAAATACAGCATTTACCCCCTTGCGTTCCAAGAAAAACGGGTTCATACCGCTGGTCAATGATCGAGTTCAGATATCGGGGCCGGGAGATCAGCCAGGAAGACATCCTTTATATACGCGCACTGATCGACAGTCACCCGACGGAAAGCCGCCGTACACTATCGACCAAGCTATGTGAAGCGTGGCAGTGGCGCCAAGCCAATGGCGCGTTGCGCGACATGGTGTGCCGCGGCATGCTTCTGATGCTGGATCGGGCCGGCCAGATCGCCTTGCCGCCGGTGAGTTACGTGCGGCATAATCCGCTCGCGAACAGAGTCCGGCCGGAGTCGGCGCGGATCTATACCATGCCCATAGAAGACCGGCTGCGCGATCTCCAGCCGTTGGAGTTCGAGCAGATTCGGCGCACGTCGAAAGAGGCATTGTTCAACAGCTTGATCGAGGAGCCATCATTATCTCGGCTATGAGCAGCCGGTGCACCACCATCAGACACCACTCTCGCAATCGGTTCCATTGCACCTTAGTATTGGTTGCGGCTTTTAGCATCAGGGTACTCGCGAAAAGAGGGATTTGACGGCCAGCGTCAGACGTGTATCAAAGAAGACGTTTCGCGCTCGCCTCGGATCGATCCGGCTTGCGGCGGTGACTTTCACCGGTGCCACTGCCTTTCTCGCCACCCTCTTATAGGAATGCCGCGCTCCCAGGTCGATCGATACCAAAGTGTCGGCAATACCAACGTCTAATTGTTCGACCTTGGTTCTCCTGTTTTAATCGAATCGTAGATTTTGATTCGAGAGGAGACGTTGATGAGCGCATCCGCGATCACAACGGCAAACCAGGGAAAAGACGTCACGCAATCGAAGCCGCTGCCCGAGCCGAAATGTGACTTCTGTCAATTTGCTGAAACGCTGCGGCCGGCCTCGACAGTCGGGAAAGAAGAACTTGTGCGCTCAGACGTGACGGGAATTGCATACGCCCAGGCGTTCATAGGAGAAAAGCGATGGCTATCTCAGAATTAATAGGAAAGAGCAGGAGATTTCAGGCATTCCTTAGCAATATCGATCTGGTGGCGCCGGTCGACTCAACGGTACTTATTCAAGGCGAGACCGGCACCGGGAAGGAACTCGCCGCCCGAGCAATTCACGAGGCGAGCCCGCGGCGAAAGAATCGTTTCGTGGCGCTCAATTGCGCCGCCATCCCGAGTACTTTACTCGAGAGTGAGCTCTTCGGATTCGAAAAAGGCGCATTCACAGGCGCCACCCAGCAGACCATCGGGCGCTTTCAGGCCGCGGATCACGGGACCTTGTTTCTGGACGAGATCGGTGATCTTCCGCTGGAATTGCAGCCGAAACTCCTTCGCGCCCTGCAGGAGAAGCAGATCGAGCGCCTTGGCAGCGGTCACGCGCTTCAGGTTGACGTGCGGGTAGTGGCAGCCACGAACCAAGACCTGTGGCGCATGGTGCAGGAGCGGAAGTTCAGGGCGGACCTCTACTACCGCTTGAACGTTTTCCCAATGGTACTTCCGCCCTTACGGGAAAGGCGCGAGGATATTCGGCCGTTGGCGGATTACTTTGTCGCGAAGTTCTCCGCACAGCAGGGCAAGGCGATCGACACGATTCCAGACGACGTGATCACCGAACTCGAGGCGCATGACTGGCCGGGCAACATTCGCGAACTTCAAAATGTGATCGAGCGTGGGGTGATCATGACGAGCGGATCCACTCTAAGCGGGCGAACCACTGAATTTCTGATGCAGACACGGTTCCGCGCATTGAACGCGCCGGAAGCCATCGACATCGAAACTATGGCCGATGCAAAACGTGCGCATATCACGAGAGTGCTACGCGAAACCAGAGGTGTAGTAGGTGGGGCAAATGGAGCCGCCGCCCGGCTTGGCGTGCCCCGAACAACGTTAATTGCCCAAATGCAGCGCCTGGGGATGCCGGTAGGGAGAGGTGCAATGGGCCTCCCATGGCCCGACTCGAGCGCATCGCGCGCAATGGCCGTCGCCGGCTGATTACTGGTAACCTGACCTGTTTCCGAGTCGCGCATATGCACTGTGAATATTTATCAGAAGGCGAAATGAAGATGTCATCCATGCAAGACCTTTGCCGAACCGCATTGTCGGCATCGGAGTATGATGTAGGCGCAGCCCAAGTACCCCCAGCGTGTCCTGGTCGGCCATCCTTTCAACCAGTCGCACATCATCCCCTGATTGAAGTCGTCGGTGGGGCGAAAACGCCTGTGAGTTTATCGCTCACTGCCGGCGACAACTCGGCAGCTTTAAGGTTCCGCGCCGTGTCGAGTTCTCAATGACGGAATTGCCAAAGAGGGCTCTCCGGGAAGATCCTGAAGAGGATCTGACCTGGAGTCTTCAGGGTGGGCTGATGGCGGCCAAGATGGACCATCAATGGTGGATCAATCGCGTGAAAGAGGGGGAGGCCACATGGGCGAATTGTTGAGCCAGGTTCTCGATGCACACGGCGGCATCGATCGATGGAGGGGCTTTGAATTGGTCCAGGCGACGATCGTCAGCGGCGGTCAGATATGGGCCATGAAGGGCGTGCCTCAGGATACAACGCCTCGCGAGATGAAAGTGGCTACGAAATTCGAGTGGGCGTCGGTCGCACCTTTCGGCGGTCCGGACCAACGCACCGACTTCACACCCAAACGCATTGCGATTCTGAAGACGGATGGAACAATCGTACGTGAGCGTTCTGACCCGGCAGCACATGCCGAAGGCAAGGCGGTAGATGCTCCCTGGGATGTCCTGGATCGCGCCTATTTCAACGGATATGCGCTGTGGACATATCTGACAACACCGTTTCTGTTCGCTCTCCCAGGGTTCGGGGTTGATGAAATCGAGCCATGGAAGGAAGACGGTGAAACTTGGCGGGGATTGCGCGTGACGTTTCCCCCGGAAGTCGCGAGCCATAGCAGGAACCAGGATTTCTATTTCGGACCCGACTACCTTCTACGTCGCCACGATTATCACGTCGAAGCATCCGGCGGGTTCGCCGCGGCTCAATACGTCTACGAACCAGTGACAGTTCAAGGCATCACGTTTCCCACCAAGCGGCGCGCTTACATGAGAAATGAGACGATGTTGCCCATTCGCGAGAAGCTCATGGTGTCGATTGACATTTCAAACATCCGAATGACTTAAGACTTCCTTCATCACCGCCTCGGCGTGCTGGCCCAGACTCGTCGGAACGGTCCGGTATCACCCGTCGGCTCAAAAATCAGGAGGTGTCGCCGAAGTTCGCGCAGCGACAAGCGACATCCTCACGATGTTGTCGAACGGAGCACTGTAGGCACAGGCGATTGTGCGGTATTCGTTAAAAGACTTCCAAGAGGCGGACGATGGGCCAACGGGGAGGCGGGCAACAGAAGATCTTGCTGGAATTCTTCGAACGATGGCGCGCCGCATGCCATTGGACCGTTAACGTCTAAGTGCCGGCGATGCGATCAAACCCCGACACACTGGCCCGGCGCGATACCAGGAGCTTCGCAGAAAGTAGGTAGACTGCTTCGTGGTCCTGATTGAACATCGTTCCCCGAAGTTTGACAACGGCGCGGTCCGGCTTGGACCGGGACGGCGTGATCTCAGCGATCTCGCTCTCCAGGTGGACCACATCTCCTGGTCGAGTCGGCTTGGGCCATGCGATCTCCCCTCCCAAACCGAGAATGCCTTCGGCCAGAGGCAATCCGCCGGTTACAAGGAGCCGCATGGCCACAGAGGCGGTATACCATCCGCTGGCTGCAAGCCCCTGGAACACGCTCGATTCGGCAGCCCGCCGGTCCAAATGAAAAGGCTGCGGATCGAACTCCGCAGCGAATCTTACCATATCAGCCTCCTCCATGCGATACGTGCCGGATGTGAACCGCTGGCCGACGTAAAGGTCGTCGAGATACAGCGTGTGATCCCCCATGGCCTGCTACCCTCCCTCGTCAGCTATAGGATGCGCTTCCTCTTCATCTGGTCGCACCACTGCCGCAGCGCTGGACGTGGAGATGCGCTACCCCTTGTCGGCGGGGAGGCATAAAATGTCTAGATGTCGGGAGGGGTGGAGACGCACTGCATCGATCTGGCGATCGAGACGAGGATTGCAGAGAACGCAACTCACGACTTGGCTAACCGAGTAGGCGAATACTCAGCGGGCTCCTTGTGGGGTGTGACGTTCAGCTGAACCAACATATGCGAGCGGCCAACGAAGAATCCGGGGGGAGCGAGCGCGAGTCCTGGCGCTTGATCGACAGCATCCCAGGGCCCATCGTAATGCTTAGTGAGACCGGCGCTGTTGAGATGGTCAATCGCCACCTGATCGACTACTTCGGACCGGCCATCGAGAACACCAGCCAATGGGGATCGAACGACCTGATTCATCCGGACGATCTGCCTCAGGCAAACGAGCTCTTCACGCGATCGACCGGGGTGGCCACTCCCTTCGAGATCGAACAGCGTTTGCGGCGTTGGGATGGCGTTTATCGATGGTTTCGTGCCCGCGCGACGCCACTGACTGACGCGAACGGGCCGGTCATGCGATGGTGCGTGCTGTTGACGGACATCGATGAATGGAAGCGCGCTGAGGACTCCCTGCGCTCAAGCGAACGCAATCTTCAACTAATCATCGACACGCTTCCCGCACTGGCGTGGGCGGCGCGTGCGGATGGCTCCGCTGAGTTTTTTAACCGCCATTACCTCGACTATACGGGCCGCTCGCTGGAACAGTTGAGGGGCTGGAGTTGGACGGCTGCAATCCACCCTGCCGACTTGGACAGTTTGGCGTCCGCATGGCAACGTATCATGGTTTCCGGAGAACCGGGCGAGGCCGAAGCGCGTATTCGCCGTTTCGACGGCGCCTATCGCTGGTATTTGTTCCGCGCGAATCCGTTGCGGGATGAATCGGGGAAAATCACCAAATGGTACGGAACCAATTTGGACATCGAGGATCGCAAGCGAGGAGAAGAAGCCCTCCATGCGAGAGAACTATCATGGCGCCAGATCGTCGACAATATTCCCGGGCTGGTGGCAACCATGGGCGCAATGGGCGAGGTCGAGTTTCTCAACCGCCAGACCCTGGAGTATTTCGGCAGGACAAATGAAGAGTTGAAGAACTGGGCTCTCATTGATGCGGTTCACCCGGATGATCTTCCTCGCGTCATCGAGACCCGCCTGAAATCCATCGAAACGGGGCAGGTTTATGACGTGGAGCACCGTTGCCGGCGCGCCGATGGCGTGTACCGATGGTTCCAGGTGCGCGGTCTTCCGGTGCGGAATTCGGAGGGAGTCATAAACGCCTGGTATCTTCTGCTTACGGACATCGACGATCTCAAAAGAGCTGAGGCGGCGCTAGAGGCGAGCGAGCGCAATTTGAGACTGATGACCAATTCTATACCCACCCATATCCATGTCTTGAGCGGCGATGGGTCGGTGCTGTACGTGAACCAGGCGTCGTTGGACTACACCGGCTACACGCTCGAAGAAGTGCAGAAAGAAGACTACCGGTCACGTATTTTCCACCCGGACGATATGGGGAACCGGCGTGAGGAGCGACGGGAGGCGCTTACGCAACCCGTGCCGTTCGAGAATGAACAACGCGTGCTAGGCAAGGACGGTAACTATCGCTGGTTCCTGATCCGTTTCAAGCCTCTTCTCGATGAGCAGGGAAGAATCGAGCGATGGTATGTGGCCGCGTTCGACATCGAGGACCGGAAGCGGGCCGAGGCGGAGGTTGAGCAAGCTTACCTGCTACTCGCGGAAGCCCAGCGGCTGAGCAAGACGGGCAGCTTCATCACAGATCTGCTGACAGACGACCACAACTGGTCGGAGGAGGCCCTCCGCATCTTTGAGTTCGATCCAGGGACCAAGGTCACGGTGGAGACCTTTCGTAGAAAGATCCACCCCGACGACCTGCCGTCGGTCGACGCCGTGCTTGCGCGCGGCACGGCGGGAATAGATGCCGATATCGTATTTCGGATTTTGACGTCCGGAGGCATGGTGAAGTATATACACGGTACCGCCCATGTGATCCGCCACGTCGCTGGTCGCCCCGTGTTCAGCGGCGCTCTCCAGGACGTGACGGAAAGCAAATTGGCCGAGGAAGCCCTGGACCGAGCTCGGTCGGAGCTGGCCCACGTGTCGCGTGTCACCACACTGAACGCGTTGACGAGCTCGATTGCTCACGAGATCAACCAGCCGCTTTCCGGCATTATCACCAACGCCGGCACCTGTCTTCGGATGTTGGATTGCGATCCTCCGGATCTCGACGGTGCGCGCGAAACCACGCGGCGTGCCCTCCGCGACGGCAATCGCACTGTGGAAGTCATCTCTCGATTGCGTGACTTGTTCAGCAAAAAGGCGTTTGCTCTTGAACCGCTGGACCTGAATGAAGCCACTCGAGAGGTGGTTGCATTGTCGTTGAGCGATCTTCAAAGAAATCGTGTCACTTTACGGTCGGAACTCGCCGAGGATCTGCCTCCGGTTCTCGGGGATCGTGTCCAACTCCAACAGGTGATCCTAAACCTGCTCCGGAACGCTTCTGACGCGATGATTGATGTGGAGGACCGTGCGCGCGATCTGGTGATCAGGACCTCTCGAGAAGAGGACGCGCACGTCCGCCTGAGCGTGCGAGACACCGGAACCGGTATCCAGCCCCAAGATCTGAAGAGGCTTTTCGAAGCCTTCTACACGACCAAGAGTGGCGGTATGGGCATCGGGTTATCGGTGAGCCGTTCGATCGTTGAGAGACATCATGGCCGCCTTTGGGCCGAGCCGAATGACGGGGTGGGTGCCACTTTTTCTTTCGTTATTCCCTGTGTTCCCAAGAGCATTCCCTATCGGCGACCGGCAACCGATACTAAGGTACTATAGGATTCTGGCGGTGGTTAACCGATCCTGGAACCAGAGGGTATGGTGTTCAGGAACAGCAAGATAGCGGGATCGCTTTCAGATTCCAATCCGCCATGCCGACAGCCATGATCAATTGTAAAGGGTGGTGCTCGTAATGGGCACGAAGCTGCTCGTCTCCATCGTTGATGACGACGAGTCTGTCCGGGAGGCTCTCCCTGACCTGATAGGGCATTTCGGCTTTGCGACGCAGGCTTTCTCCTCGGCCGAGGCGTTCCTCACGTCGCCGTACGTAAACGAAACACGGTGTTTGATCCTGGACATCGCGATGCCCGGGATGTCGGGCCCGGAACTGCAGCGTGAGTTGAAGAAGCGGCAGAAACCCATTCCGATTATCTTCATTACGGCAACCGGAGACAGGAACGTCCGGGCGAGCCTGATCGCGGAGGGCGCGGTGGATTGCCTGTTCAAACCATTCACCGACACTGCCCTGCTCGATGCCTTGACCGCGGTGTTCCCGAAAAGGTAAAAATAATAGGGATGCATTACGCGGCTGCACGGTACCGTGGCCCGCGTGGTCTGCGTGCAATGGATGTCTTAACGAGGCCGGAAGCCACGCCCATTGTGTTTGTTGTCGACGACGATTTCTCCGTCCGCGAATCGCTGGAGTTGTTGATCAAGAGCCAGCAGTGGCGGGCAGAATTATTTGCGTCGGCGCAGGAATTTCTCTCACGCCCCCGGCCCACCACGCCTAGTTGCCTGATCCTCGACGTGAACATGCCGGAATTGAACGGACTCGAATTGCAAAAACAGCTGTCAGATCGGAATGACATGCCTGTCGTCTTTATCAGCGGCTACGCCGACGTGCCCATGAGCGTACAGGCCATGAAAGCAGGCGCAGTCGAGTTCCTGACGAAGCCCCTGCAGCACGACGTACTTGTGGATGCGATCCGCAATGCGATCGAGCGCAGTCGCGAAACGCTTCGCCTTAATTCGGAGATGCAAAAGTTAAGAGGGTGCTACGAATCACTCAGTCAGCGGGAACGAGAGGTGATGGCGTTGGTCGTCTCCGGACTATTGAATAAGCAAGTTGGTGGCGAACTCGGCATCAGCGAGATCACGGTTAAGGCGCACAGGGGCCAGGTGATGCGGAAGATGAATGCCGACTCGCTGCCTGAGTTGGTCACTATGGCCGCTCGCCTAGGGCTGCGAACAACGCCGAAAGCCTGACGGCCAACGACAGTTCTTTGCGGTTTCTGCCCAATCGATACGAAGGTATCGACGATACCTTCGTCCAATAGATCGGCACTCACGCAAGTGATGCAATTGAGGGGTGCCCAGGAAGTTTGATGGAACCATCCAGCCGATCCGCAACATAGTAGTAGTGGTTGGCCTCGTTGGAGCGTGCCATCAGCCGGCTGCGGCGCAATGTTCCAGCAAAGCGGGTACTCCGGCCGAAGCTTCCGCCTGCGCCAGTCACGCGATACCAGATTCAAAGGTCGCGGTTCTCGAACGGGGGCACCAATATTCACTAGCGGAATTGATCGATATCGGAGAGCGCAATCATCCAACAACGAGGGCCACATGGGAGCGGGCGAAACAGCAGGCAAAACTGCTGGGCATCGAGAAGAGTGAGTATTTTCCCGTTTTGGCGGCGACTGCGCTGTTCGCGGACCAACGCACGGCCCAGCCTTTCCCCAAGCCTCTCTCGCCCGTCGGCTACTCCGTCGTTGATTTGCCTCTGATTCAGCCCCAGATCGAGCTGCAATATCTGATATTCGATTTCGGCGGTCGCCAAGCCCGCGTCGATGCGGCGAAAGCGGAGGCACTCGCGGCAGCCGCGCGGTTTATCAAGACTAACCAGGATGTCGCCTTCGCCATTTCAAATGCCTATTATTATCTCGTCACCGCGCAAGAACGCCTGCAAGCCGCCACGGACACGCTGAGGACTGCAAAAACCACACAGGATGCGGCTGAAGCGAGACTGGCGAATGGTCGCGCGACGCTGCCAGACGTCCTCAATGCGCGCGCGGAGACTGCGCAGGCGAGTTTCGATCTGGAACAAGCGGACGGCGACGAAAAGATCGCGCGCGTGACCTTGTCCGAAGCAATCGGTGTCGAGCCGTCTCCGGATCTGGCTATCGACGGACAAGGAAGCGGCCCGCTGCCCAACGCGCTCGCCTTAACGATCGATCAACTGATTGAGCGGGCCTTCGCCAATCGTCCGGATCTCATGGCCCAAATGCAGGCAATTCGCAGAGCGGACGATGAGATTCGCAACGTCAGCTCGGCTTACAAGCCAAAGGTCACCTTGTCGGCGAACGTTGCTCAAGCCGAGGTCTGGCCGTCGGAGGTCCGTCCACCGGCGCAGCTTGGACACATAAACACACCAACCTGGGCCGCGGCCGTCAACGTGGAATGGACCGTCTTCGACGGTGGCGCGCGCAGGAATCGAAAAGAGATCGCGGAATCCGGTAAACGAGAGGCCATCGACGAACTGAGGGACAAACGCGATCAGGTGCAGAGAGAAGTATGGAGCAGCTACATCGCTTTTCGTACAGCCTTACGGCAAGAGGATGCGGCTGTCGCGTTGCTGAGCGCGGCCGGCACCTCGTATTCTGCATCTTTAGACGCTTATAACTACGGCGTCAAGAATCTGGTAGACGTCGTCACGGCGGAGAAACAACTGGCATTGGCCCGTCTTTCATCGGTTTCCGCGCGGTCCCGGGTACTTGCAGAGGCGGTTCGCCTCGAATCGGTGACGGGGAATCTGCTGCGGAACCAGCAGCCGGCCACGACGACTCAAGGAAAGTAAACATGAAAACCCTGCTGATGATTACTGCGATTGCCATTTGTATCGTCTCCTCCGGGTGCAGCCGCGCGCCCTCCGTGTCCATCATCGGCTCATTTTTCCCGATATGGATGATCTGTATAGCGGCCGGTGTTATTGCAGCCTTTGTCGAACACGCTGTGCTTGCACGCTTCAGCCTTGAACACCGCGTCGGGCCGCTCTGGCTCTTCTATCCTTCGACTGTCACTCTGTGCGCCTGCGTGCTATGGGAGGTCTTTTTCCGATGAACGCCGATGCGACTGATCGAACGCGACAAGTTATTGGCCGGCTACTTGGAGTTATCGTAATCGGAGGAGCCCTCATCGCGTCGCTGATGGTGGCTCACGACACGAACCAACAACCCCGCACAGACGACGCGAGTGTCAGAGCCAATTTCATCGCAATCGCGCCGGAGGTGGGTGGACGCCTGATCAAACTGCCGGTCACGGACAACGCGTTTGTCAAGAAGGGGGACCTGCTCTTCGAGATCGACCCTCGCGATTACCGCTACGCGCTGGAGCAGGCACTCTCCGATCAGAACAACCTGGAACAACGAATTATCGATACGCGCCGAAAGATTGCGGCTGAGAATAGCGCTGTTGAGGCTGCCGGCGCCACGCTACGCACATCGGAGACGGCCATTAAGACGGCCACGAGCGCAGTGGAAATGGCAAAAGCGACCGTGACGCGGGCTCAGGCGAACGTGGCAACGGCAAGTGCCCACCTTTCCTTTGCCACAAACGATTTTCACCGGATTCAGCCGCTGTTGCTTAAGCAATACGTCACGGTCGAGCAGGTCGATCAGGCCGAAACAGCGGTTCGAGTCGCGAAAGGCGAGTACGAGCAGACGCAGGCTGCCCTCGCGGAGGCAGAGTCACAGGAGAAACAGGCCGAATTGAAGCTGAGCCAGGCTAGTGACGATTCACTTGGATCCAGAGCCAAGCTGGGCCAGGCCATCCATGCAATCGACACGGTGGACATTCTCGAGTCGCAACGCCCCGCACTGGCGGCGAAGGTGGAGCGGGCGCGGCTCGATGTCGAAAGAAGCCGAGTGGTCGCGCCGTTCGATGCTTATGTGACGAACTTGAACATTTCAGAAGGTGCCTACGCCCACGTTGGTTCGGCAATGTTTACTTTGATCGACGCCAGGACCTGGTGGGTGATTGCTAATTACCGTGAGGGAAAGATCCGGAACATCCGTGTAGGTGCGAAGGTCGATGTTTATCTGATGGGCCATCCCGATCGAAAATTCGAAGGGGTGGTACAGAGCCTTGGCTACGGCGTCTTTCCGGAGGACGGAAACGTCGCCGATGGATTGCCGAATATCCAAAGAACACTGAACTGGGTCCACCTTTCCACACGGTTCCCCGTTCGAATTCTTATTGAAAACCCTGATCCCACGCTGTTCCGGATCGGCGCAACGGCACTGACGATCGTGAGGTGAACCAGTGCCACGACGACGCTATTTGCTGGATTGGTGGGAGGCTCTTCAGGCAACGCCTGGCCGTCTGGAAAGTTCGCTTCGGGTTGCGTTTGCAACGATCATTGTGCTGGTCGCAATGATGGCTCTCCAGGTGCCGAACATTTCTTTTGGGCTGTATGTGATTCTTCTCGTAAGCAATGAAAATCCGGCGGTGAGCCTGCGCACCGGTGTCGGAGCGCTGGTAGTGGTGGCCCTTGCACTATCGATTACATTGGGTGTCGTGATCGTGACCGATAACGATCCACTCGCGCGCATCGTTACTTTAGCAGTAACGACCTTCCTGGCAGGAATGATCACGGCGGTTTCGACTGTGCCCGCCCTGGGGTCGATCTTCGGCCTCGTAGTGGGAGTCGCGATCCGTGCCTGGGAAATCCACGCTCCTGCGGACACCGTGGTGAAAGGCGATCTTTGGCTATTAGCCGGATTTGCAACGGGGATATCAGGAGCGGTCGCGGTCTCATACCTCTTTTCGGCGCGATCGCCTGCCGATCGATTAGCCTCACAGTTGCGATTGCGGTACCGCGCCCTTGCGGCGATGTTTGAAGCGTACGGCGGCAACGGCGAAGCGAAGGACGAACCGCTAGCGGCTGCCCAAGTTGTATCTCGGCTGGCGGGAGAGGGACCCCAGGGAATGCTGGAACTGCACCGACAGATTATCGATCGTAATCTTCCCAGCGGCAGTCTTCCTTCGGCTGTTCAATGCCATATCATCGCAATCGCAGAACTTCTGGCCAATGCCGCGGCATTCGGCCTGCAGCCCGAGGATTTGGACAAGGATCGGCAATCGCGATGTAGAGCCATCGCCGAACAGTGCGAGTATCTTGCGCGCGAACTCGGGACGCAGCCGGAACTTCACTCCGACTGGACGGACTCTGCTGCCAATACGCATCTCGAACGGGTGGAGAACGTTCTAGACTCGCTACGATCGGCCGCAGGTGAGTCCTGCAAGCTGGAGACGTTGGTGTCCAGGCACGTTCCACTGTTGGTCCCCGGCGCCGCCTCAAACATTGCGAACGTGGCTTTCGCGCTCAAGATCAGCTTGTGTGCGACGATCTGCTACATCGTCTATCACGCCCTCGACTGGCCGGGCATCTCCACTTCAGTGACTACCGTGATGGTTGCAGGATTGGCGACGACCGGGGCGATGAAGCAGAAGTTGACGTTCAGACTCGTGGGAGCGACGGTGGGCGGACTGGTGCTGGGACTTGGCGCCGAGGTATTTCTGTTCCCCTTCATGGATTCGATCACGTCCTTGATGGTTGTAGTGGGCGCGGTTGCTTTTCTGTCCGCATGGATTGGTGCCGGTCCGCGATTCCAGTATGTGGGAATACAAATTGCTTACGCGTTCTATCTGGTGTCGCTTTCAGGATTCGCAACGCCTACCGAACTGTCGCCGGCACGAGATCGGCTTGCCGGGATCATCCTGGCCGTGGCCGTGATGTGGCTCGTTTTCGATCAGTTGTGGCCAGTCCGAACCACGACTGAAATGCGTCGGGTGGTGGCCTCGGTCTTGAGAGACGCATCCCGCGTGTTTGGTTTGTCCGATAATCGGCTGGCGGCTGCTGCTTATGCGAGGGAGTCCGGGATCTTGCGGGACCGGCTGGCACAAGGGCTTTCCAAAGTCCGGACCCTGAATGACGCAGCGCAGTATGAGTTCGGTCCCGACCGCGAGTTCCACGTACTTGCTGCCGGCAAGCTCATGCAGATGTCCTTGACTACGGTGGCGTTGGTTTGGAATCACGCCGCGACTCTCGACCAGCGTGAGGGTGGCGATTCAATGAGCGACGCTCCGCTGGTCGCCTTGCGGCAGACAGTCAAAGAGGGTCTCTCTTCCATTGCTGATGAGGTACAGAAGAAGCGTCGGGGGGAAACGGAGCCTCTTGCGGCCAATGAGGCCAGCTCCGAATACGTAAGGTTAACGATCTCGAGATTCAACGAACTCCGAATATTGTCTGCGGCCTTTGATTCGTAGCGTAAACGCCCGGATCATGCAGCCGGGCGAGGCCCTGGCTTTGGTGAAATCTTCTAAGCCGCGCGTGGTGAGGTGACGGACATTGCGCAGATTGCACGAAAGTGTGGCCAATACCTTCGTACAATCGACTTTTCGGCACACCTTTGATCAAATGAGGTTCCGAGGGAGCGCTATGAACCTACCGCTACAACGGTCCCAGTGTGATGAAGCGAACGTTTCGGAAGCCGAAACCGCTGCGTCCTCACGGCCAAGACGGCGATTTAACATGTGCAGCAAACTGCAAGTCTCTCTCTCAGGCATGCGGAAGCTCTTCCTTGGTCTTCTCATCTTCGCAACTTCGCTGGAAATGTCCGCTCAATCAGCGTCGACCGGGGCATTGATGGGCACTGTCACGGATCCAAGTGGAGCGGTTGTGCCGAATGCCAAGATTGCCTTGCGGCTGACCGCGGGGAACACGGCCCTTACAACACTAACCGATTATCGCGGGGCATACCGTTTCGCCCTATTGCCCGCCGGCGAGTACGAGTTGACGGTGGAGTCAGTGGGCTTCGCGCCGGTGGTTGTGCATGGGGTTACGATTCAAATCACTGAGGCGCGAAGCATGGTCACACAGCTGGCCCTCACAGGGAAAGCCGAGAAAGTGGAAGTCGTAGCCGACATTCCGCTTCTGCACACCGACGGACCTGCGCTTGGAAGTGTCATCAATCACACGACCATTGCGGCGTTGCCCCTTGTGAATCGCAACTACACGCAGATTCTCGGCCTGACGGCCGGCACAAACACCGATGTTGTGGACGCAACACAACTGGGGGCGGGAAGCCAGGAGATTCGGGCGAACGGCGCACGAAGCGGAGACAACAACTTCCTGTTGAATGGCGTAGATGCCAACAGCGATGGCTCCAACATGACCGAGGCAACTGCGAACAGCGGCGGAGGATTGGCTATACCCGCGCCGGATGCCATTCAGGAATTCAAAGTTCAGACTTCGCTTTACGATGCTCAATATGGCAGAGGGGGTGGAGCAAACGTTGTGGTGGAGACGCGATCGGGCACGTCCGAGTTGCATGGGAACGTCTACTACTTTGGCCGCAACGAAGCATTGGACTCGAACAACTTCTTTGCAAATTCCACCGGCGTGCGCCGAGGCGAGTTTCGCCGAAATCAACCCGGAGCCACTTTGGGCGGGCCCCTGCCGTGGACTAAGAAGCAGACGTTCTACTTCGTTTCGTATCAGGCGACGCGGGATATCAATTCGGCCTCGCTCGCCAGCAGTGTGCGATCCCTGAGTCTCCCCCCGATTCCTCAGGTCCGCACGCCCACCTCATTGGGAAAGGTCTTCGGTGGTCAAACTGGTGCATTTGGCGGTGTCGCGGTCGCGACAGACGGGTCGAATATTAATCCGGTGGCGCTGAATCTTCTGAGCGCAAGAAATCCCGATGGATCTTTTGTGATCCCGAGCCCACAGATTGCTGGCAGCGGCATCAACTACACGGCTGTATTGCCAGGACACTATGACGAAGACCAGTTCAACGCCAACGTTGACCAAATCGTAAGCAAAGCAGATCGGCTATCGGCCAAATTCTTCTGGTCAAACTCTGACCAAACTGCGCCGTTCTCGGGGGCCAACGTGCCCGGGTTTCCGGCTGTTGGGGACTACGCAAACCGGAATCTTGCGATTACGTACACACACATATTCTCGCCGACTGTTGTCAATCAATTCCGTGGCGGATTCACACGCATAGCCGGCAGGAATTTTGCTCCAGGAACGTTAACGGCACAGGATGTCGGGATCACCAAAGTCGGTGGATACGACCAGACGAGCCTGCCGAACATGGAGGTTCTGGGTGCTTTCCAGCTAGGTCGTAGCAACAATGACGTAGATACGACGGCGAATAATCATTTCTACTTCTCCGATATCGCATCCTTGGCGAAAGGAAAGCACAATCTCAGATTCGGGACGGAGATTTTTCGCAATCAGTTCAACCAGGCGCCGGATCATACGGCTGGATCTCTGATCTTCCTCTCCTTTCCCGACTTTCTGCTTGGTTTACCGGGCGGGCCCGCCGGCTCTGGCGGCAATGGCACGGCGATATCCAATATTTATACGTCGCTGGACAGCGCCAACGTCCCGCATGTCGGGCTCCGCTCGACAGCGGCCGGTCTTTTCGCGGCCGATGATTGGAAGGTCTCGCCCAAGCTTACGGTCAATTTAGGATTTCGCCTGGAGGTTAACGGCCAACAGAGCGAAACTCACGGGTTGATCTCGAACTTCGACCCTGCGCTATACGTTCCGCCGGTGGCGGGTGGATTTACCAATCCCGACACATCTGGAATCGTTTTGGCGGGAAACTACAAAGGCCCGGCCCCTGCTGGGTTTCCGCGAAGCGATTCAACGCTGCTCGACAATCCGGTTCAAGTGCATCCCGAACCTCGCATCGGCGTCGCCTGGAAGCCGTTCTCATCACGCGACATCGTCATTAGAAGCGGCTATGGAATTTATGCGAATCGGCTCAGCTTTTACGGAGGAGCGACCATTCTCGCCTTTCTACCTCCATTCCAATTCTCAAAGCTGCTGATTGGCGCCGCCAATGCGGGAGCCAGCCTGCAGCAACCCCTCCCAGCATTGCCTCCGGCCTCGACCTTTCCCAACTTCATTGGCGCCATGCTGCCCGGCCTACCCTATACCGGAACCAGCACTCCTCTTCTCGGCAGCTTCATAACCTCCGACTTCAAGGAGGAAACGATCCAGCACTACGGCGTGGATATTGAAGGCCAGTACAAGAGCTATCTGTTTTCGATTGCTTATGCCGGTGCCACCGGAACTCACCTCGCTGTGATACGGAGCAATAATCAGCCCGCGCTGGCCAGCCCCTCTCATCCGGTAAATGGATTGACGACGAATTCCGCCACGAATGCCGCTGAACGCGTTCCATTTCTCGGCATTGGTCCCCCCGTATTTGAACTCCGAAGCGACGCAACGTCTGACTACAACTCCTTCCAGGCCACAATCAACAAACGACTCGCCCACGGTCTTCAGTTCCTGGCGGCGTATACGTTCTCGAAGTCAATCGATACCGCAGGGGACAGCCTCGGGTCGAGCACTTTCGGTTTTTACGGCAGCCCGACTTTTAGCGAGCAGACATTTAACGATCAAAACAATCCGCGCGGTCAGCGAGCGGTATCGGATTTCGACCGTACGCACAGATTCGTGGTCAGTTATATCTGGGAACTGCCGAAGCCGGCGAAGTTCCGCAAGGGGTTGTTCAGAAAATTGACCAGTGGGTGGGCCATCTCCGGAAGCGTAACTCTTCAATCGGGGTTGCCATTCACAATCTACGACAGTGCGGCAGGCACGCTGTACGGACCGGCCACCTATCTAACCACAGGAAGCCTCGCGCCTGGTGCCACCCTGGCGGAGGCCGCTCGGAGCGGCAGCGCGAGCAGTCGCGTCGGCGAGTTCTTCAACACGAACGCCTTTGTCCCCGCGCCCTATATTCCCGATGGGGGGGTGATCGCTGGGCAATTTCCCGTTTCGGGCGGGGGCACAATCTATGGAAACCTGGGGCGGAATAACCTTAGAGGTCCAGATCAGCGCGACGTCGATGCCGGACTCATCAAGCGCACATCGCTCGGTGAAAAAGCCGGGCTGATTTTCCGCTGGGAATTCTTCAATCTTTTGAATCGCCCTAATTTTGCGAATCCCGCAAGTGATGTCTCTAGCCCAGGCACGTTCGGAAAGATCACCTCAATGAGCGTGAATTCTCGCATCATGCAATACGCATTGAAACTTGAGTTCTAATATGTGAAGGTGATTTCGCAATACAAGCTGGAACCGCTTCGGAAGGATGGAGAGTTCATCCTCTATCGCGGCGTGCCGCGGGAAGGGGCGGAGGCGAATCAGAACGCAATCCTCGCGTTGTCGCCGCTCATCGACCATCCCGCTCCCGCAACCGTCAAAAAACTAGAGCACGAATTCGCGCTGAAGGACGAACTCGATCCGGCATGGGCCGTTCGGCCGATTACTCTTACACAACAACAGGGGCGGGCCCTGTTATTGTTCGAAGCTCCCAACGGAGAGCCGCTCGACCGGTTGGTGGGCCAACCATTAGAGATGAGGCAGTTCCTGCGCATTGGGATCGCCCTGGCTGGATCGCTCGGCCATGTCCACCGGCGCGGCCTGGTCCACAAGGACATCAGGCCGGCCAATGTATTCTCAAACGGAGCCATGGATCAGGCTTGGCTAACGGGTTTCGGCATTGCCTCCCGTTTGCCGCGCGAGCGCCGCGCCCCGGAACCACCGGAATTGATCGTGGGAACATTGGCCTACATGGCCCCCGAGCAAACGGGCAGAATGAATCGTTCGATCGATTCGCGTAGCGATCTTTACGCCTTCGGAGTCACACTTTACGAACTGTTGACTGGCAGTCCCCCTTTCTCCGCTTCCGATCCGATGGAGTGGGTTCACTGTCACATCGCCAGGCCGCCGCTCTCACCCGCTGAACAGCGGCCGGATATTCCATACGCTGTCTCCGCAATCGTTCTGAAGCTGCTCGCCAAGACCCCCGAAGAACGCTATCAAACCGCGGCCGGCGTGGAAAGTGACCTAGGGCGATGTCTCGAGGACTGGGAAGGTCAGTGTTTGGTTCGCGACTTCCCGTTGGGACAGGACGACAAGCCAGACCGCCTTGTGATTTCGGAAAAACTTTACGGCCGCGAGCACGACGTCGAAACTTTACTCGCCTCCTTCGACCGGGTTGTGGAGCATGGCAGGCCGGAATTGGTACTGATCTCTGGATATTCAGGCATCGGGAAGTCGTCCCTTGTGAATGAGCTGCACAAGTCGTTAGTTCCGCCGCGAGGCCTCTTTGCATCCGGCAAATTCGATCAACTCAAGCGCGACGTTCCCTACGCCACTGTGGCTCAGGCCCTCCGGACTCTGATTCGTCAGCTCCTCGGCAAATCGGAGGACGAGCTGAGCAGGTGGCGGGACCAACTTCGGCAGGCTCTGGACCCTAATGGTGGCCTAGTCACCGACCTCATCCCTGAGTTGAAGTACATAATTGGAGAGCAGGCGGCAGTGCCAGACGTCGCGCCGGCAGCGACAAAGGTCCGCTTCCAGATGGCTCTTCGGGGGCTGATTGGTGTATTTGCGCGAGCCGAGCATCCGTTGGCGCTCTTCCTCGATGATCTGCAGTGGCTCGACGCAGCGACGCTCGACCTGTTGGAAAGCATCTTGATCGAGTCCGAGCCTCAGCACCTGCTTCTCGTCGGCGCCTATCGAGACAACGAGGTCGATGCGGCGCATCCGCTGATGCGGAAGCTCTCAGCGCTCCGACGAAGCGGGGTGGTCGCGCAAGAGGTCGTGCTGGGGCCGCTGACGCAGGAAGATCTTACTCATTGGTTCGCGGATGCATTGCAGACCGAGACCGAATGCGCCCGGCCACTGGCGAACCTCGTGCACACGAAAACCGGGGGCAATCCGTTTTTCGCCAGTCAGGTCTTGCACGAGTTAGTCGACGATGACCTCCTCACTTTCGAATCCGCTGATTGCGGCTGGCGCTGGAACATCGAGGCCATTCAGGCCAAAGGATACACCGAAAACGTAGTCGGCCTCATGGTGGGCAAGTTGAACCGGCTCGCTCTCACAACCCAAGAGGCATTGAAGGCGTTGGCCTGTCTGGGCAACAGGGCGGAATCCTCAACTCTAGCGATGATTCACGGAACTACCGAGGAGCAGCTTCACTCTCATCTCTGGGACGCGCTCCTCCTGGAACTGGTCGTCCGTGCGGACGATTCCTACCGATTCGTGCACGACCGGGTTCAGGAGGCTGCCTACGCTCTCGTTCCGGTGGAGCAGCGTGCCGCGCAGCATCTTCGGATCGGTAGGCTTCTGGCCAGCCAGACCGAATCAGACCAGCGGGAAGAAGCCGTCTTCGAGATCGCCGGCCATTTCAACCGCGCCGCAGATCTCCTTGTGTCACAAAAGGAGCGCGAAGGGGTTGCAGCACTCAATCTAGCTGCGGGCAAACGCGCGAAAAAAGCGGCCGCGTTTGTTTCGGCCCTAAACTATTTGACAGCCGGTGCGGACTTGGTTGCAGCCGAGTGGCGGCGCCACGACCTGGTCTTCGAGCTGGAACTTCATCGAGCCGAGTGCGAGTACCTGACCGGGGAAGTAACGGCCGCTGAGCAACGCTTGACGAACCTCTCTGCCCGTGCGTCGAGTATCACGGAGTTGGCTGCGGTGGTTTGCCTGCAGGCAGACGTCTATTTCGCCCTCCAGAAACCCGAGCGCGGAGTATGGGAGGGCGCCGAATTCCTGCGTCAGGCCGGCTACCCGATCCCGCTCGGCCCAACGGAATTGGAGGCGCGGGCCGCCTACGATACAGTTTATTCCAGGCTCGAGGGCTTGGGAATTGACGAGATCGCCGCGCTGCCGTTGATGACTGACCCGACGTCGCGGGCAACCCTCGATGTATTGGCGAAGATCTCGCCATGTGCCGCAACCACGAATTGGATCTTCGATATCTTGTGCACTTGCGCTGCGGTCTCCCTCACTCTGGAGCATGGCACCCACGACGCATCGTGCCGGGCCTTTTCCGTGCTCGGGTACCTCGCCGCATGGCGGTACGGCAATTTCGAAGCCTCCTTTCGCATCAGCCAGATCGGTTATCAATTAGTCGAACGCACCGGGTTGCGGCGTTTTGAGGGTTTCGTCTGTCTGACCTTCTCGACATTGGTATTGCCGTGGGCGAAGCACGTCGTGAGTTGCCGTCCCGTGATCCACAGGACCTTCGAGGTCGCCCACAACACCGGAGATCGCTTCTGGGCAGTGGAGAGCTGCCCCATTCTGCTTGCGAACCTTCTCATGGCGGGTGATTCGCTTGTCGAGGTAGAGCAGGAGGCCGAATCTCGCGTGGCCTTTTGCCGATCGGATGTGTTCTCCGATTACACCGACACTGTTCGCACGCAGCTTGCGTTGACAAAAAACCTCCGCGGTCGGACGCGCCGGTTCGGCTCGCTCGACGACGACCAGTTCGATGAGCTTCAGATCGAGAACCATTTCCTGAGCGACCCCCATGTGTCGGCGGCCGAATGCTGGTACTGGATTCGCAAGATGCAGGCTCGCTTCCTGGCCGGAGATTACATTCCGGCCCTCGACGCCGCGCGTCGAGCGCAAGGCCTGTTGCATCATTCGCCCGGTATGGTCGAACGGATCGAGCACGAATTCTATTGCGGACTCACGCATGCCGCCCACTGCGAATCTCTCTCCGGCGACGGTGCGCAGCAGCATCTGGAGGCGATTGCCGCCCATCATCGGGAGATCGAGAACTGGGCCCGGTATTGCCCCGAGAACTTCGAGAACCGCGCTGCCCTTCTCGCCGCGGAGATCGCACGCATCGAAGCGCGGGACTACGATGCCATAAGGCTGTACGAGCATGCCATCCAGTCGGCGCGCAAAAGCGGGTTTGTCAACAGTGAAGCGGTCGCTTATGAGCGCGCCGCTGCTTTTTACCGTGCACGCGGATTCGACCAATTCGCCGACGTGTACATGCGCAGCGCCCGCGCCTGTTACGCCACTTGGGGCGCGGATGGAAAAGTGCGGCAACTCGACCGGTTGCATCCGCACCTGAAGCAGTACGAGGGGCGGCCGGATCCATCGCGAACGGTAGAAGCGCCGGTAGAGCAGCTCGATTTGCCGGCCGTGCTTAAGGTTCTACAGGCCGTGTCCGGCGAGATCGATCTGGAGAAACTGATCGGCACAGTCATGCGATTGGGTCTGGAGCACGCAGGCGCGGACCGTGGATTGCTCGTCCTTCCGCGAGGCAGCGACTATCGAGTCGAGGCCGAAGCCGGTATCGGTAACGAGGGGGTCACCGTCACGCAACGCGGCTCGAGCGTCACTGGTGAAGAGCTTCCGGAGTCGGCCCTCAACTTCGTGCTCCGCACCAGCGAGGCCGTGCTCCTGCACGACGCTTCAGTCGGCAACAGCTTTTCCGGCGATGCATACATTCGCCAGCGCCGTCCGCGCTCCCTGCTTTGCATGCCGTTGGTCAAGCAAACGCGCCTGGTTGGCGTCCTATACCTGGAAAACTCCCTGACCCCCGGGGCTTTCTCGCCCGACCGGATGATTTTGCTTAAACTGCTCGCCTCCGAAGCAGCCATATCGATCGAAAACGCACGGCTCTATCGCGATCTTCAAGAGCGTGACGCGAGGTTCCGGCGGCTCATCGACGCCAATATCATTGGCATCTTCATCTTTCACGCCGATGGCCGGGTATTCGACGCGAACGATGAGTTCCTACGCATCGTCGGGTACAGCCGGGAAGATTTAGTCTCAGGCCGTCTACGCTGGACCGCTTTCACTATGCCCGAATCGATTGAGCTTGATTCTCGCTTGCTGGAAGAGCTCCAGAAGGGCGCAGCCATGAAGTCGGAGGAGCGGGAGCTTGTGAGAAAAGACGGCACACGTGTGCCGGTGTTGGCCGGCGGCACGATGTTCGACGGAGCGCCCGATGAGGGAGTCGCGTTCGTTATCGACTTGACCGAGTTGAGGCGAGTGGAGCGGGCACTTCACGAAAGCCGGCACGAGGCCCGGCTCGTCGTGGAAACCATTCCCGGTATGGTCGCCATATTGACGCCCGCAGCGGAGGTTGAGGCCGTCAACCGCCAGCTTGTCGAGTACTGTGGCCAGCCGCTGGAAGCCATGCGGCAATGGAGTACGAATGGCACCATACACTCTGAAGACCTGTCACGCATCACCCGAGCGTTTACACACTCCGGGGCGTCAGGCGAGCCATACGACTTCGAAGCCCGCCTCCGGCGTTTCGACGGCGCCTATCGTTGGTTTCAGGTCCGCGGGCTTCCTCTACACGACACTAGCGGAGAAATCGTTCGCTGGTACGTTCTACTTTCCGATATCGACGATCGTAAACGGGCCGAGTCCGAACTCCGCCAACTCCACGAGCGCTTCGTGGATGCGCAGCGGCTCGCGGCTTTGAATACGCTGACTGCATCCATCGCACACGAGGTCAATCAGCCGCTCTCGGGTATCCTCACCAATACCGGTACGTGCATTCGCATGCTGAATTCCGAGCCACCGGACGTGGATGGGGCGCGTACAACCGTCAAGCGCGCAATTCGCGATTGTCAGCGCGCTTCTGACGTGATCACGCGACTGCGGGCTATGTTTAGCAAAAAGGAATTCAGGTTGGAGTCCGTGGATCTAAACGACGCAACGCGGGAGGTCGTCGCACTATCGATGAACGATCTTCAGCGGAATCGCGTGGTGCTCCATCTGGAATTGGCTGACCCTTTGCCCACTATAATGGGCGATCGCATCCAACTCCAGCAGGTCATCCTGAACCTGCTACGCAATGCCTCCGACGCGATGGCAGCCGTTGAAGATCGTCCAAGGCATATGGTGGTGAAGACCGAAACAGACGGCGAATCGCGTATTCGCGTCACGGTTCAGGATGCTGGTGTGGGCCTCCCCCAGGAGAGCGTCGGCAAGCTGTTCGATGCATTCTTCACGACGAAGCAAGGGGGCATGGGAATCGGGCTGTCCGTCAGTCGTTCGATCATCGAGAGACATCACGGGAGAATGTGGGCCCAACCGAACGACGGTCCAGGCGCAACTTTTGCGTTCTCCATTCCGGTGGGTAACGAAGCCCCCACAAGAACATAGCGTGATGAGCCGATTTCTTCAGCCTGATTTATTAATCGCAACATCGAGCCATCTGAAGACCGCGTGGCCGCGACGGCGGCTCCGGCCACCCCGCAGGTTCCGGGTCTCTTCCTGGCTGATGATGCGGCCAATAGTGGGTTAATTTCGTCTATACAGAATTAGGGAATTGGGCCCCCCACACGGGTCCGTTATTCTGTTGTCGATCAGCGTCCTCGCCCTGAGGACTGAGTGAGTTGCAGCCGATTCATCAAATCGCCGGGTTCTCGCCCTTCCGCACTCAAACAGACCTTCATCGTCTTTTCCCGTCTCAATGAGGCGCGAGTATTTGTCGGCACCCGATAGCTGATCTGTCGAGATAACATCTCGAAACATGGCCAGTGCATTCTAAGTGTCATCGGAACGACACAATGTCCGACTATCGTCGGTACTCTCGGCAGTTTGACGCACAGTCGGCCGATGTTACTGGCTTTCAAGAGCCTCCTTGTGGAGAGCTGATTGCACTGTCACCAGCGACAGTATTGCAACGAACAGGGACCGCAAATGCCAGAGCATGCCCACTTCCATCGGACGAGTCAGTTGACGGCTGGCGAACTCTCAGATGGTACCGCCGACATTGACGATGCCCGTCCGCTGAAACTGAAAAGGCCGGGCGGCGAAAGAAGGAGCCGCATCGTTGGCGGTGAAGTTACAGGGCAATACCAAAGTCCAATTGTTCTGCTTTCGTTAGTTTGCTCAAATTGACTCGTAAGTTAGATCCGCTCGAAAGGAGCTGAGATGAGTATGTCCACAAGCACAATGCCAAATCAAGAAATCAGACACCCGAAGCCGCTGCCGGTGCCGAATAGCGACTTCTACGAATTCGCCGAGACGCTTCCCTCCGAGGAACTCGCAATCGTCAAGAAAGTACGCGCATACATGGAGACGAAGGTCGCGCCGATCATCAACAAGTATTGGGTCGAGGATTCATTTCCGTTCGAGTTGCTCCCGTCGTTCAAGGAGTTGAACCTCGCCGGTCTCGGCATGAAGGGCTACGGCTGCCCTGGCGGGAGCTCGCTGATGGTCGGGCTGGTCGCTATGAATATTGCGCGCACCGATACGTCGTTCTGCACCTTCTATGGCGTCCACAGCGGCCTCGCGATGAATACCATCTACCTAATCGGCACCGAAGAGCAGAAGCAGAAGTGGTTGCCTCCGATGGCTCGCATGGAAAAGATCGGGTGCTGGGCGCTGACCGAGCCGCTGGTGGGCTCGGGGACTGGCGGCGGTCTGTTGACCACGGCGAAGCGGGAAGGTGAGACCTGGATCCTCAACGGTCAAAAGCGATGGATCGGCAACGCCCCGTGGTGCGACCTCTCGATCATCTGGGCCCGCGATGTCGCCGACAACCAGGTCAAGGGTTTCATCGTTGAAAACAAGACGACGCCCGGGTTCAGCGTCGAGAAGATTCAGAACAAGATCGCGCTGAAGGTCGTGCAGAACGGCCAGATCACGCTGAAGGATTGCCGGGTGCCCGATGAGAATCGTCTGCAGGGAGGCACCGGAACGTTTCGCGACACCAGGCTCGTGCTGCGTGGGACACGCCATGGCAGCGGGTGGGAGATCACGGGCACCCAGATGGGCGCCTATGAGAATGCGCTCAAGTACGCGCAGGAGCGTTTGCAGTTTGGAAAGCCGATCGGATCGTTCCAGCTCATTCAGGAGCTTCTCGCGAAGATGCTGGCCAACATCGTGGCGTGTCAATGCATGCTGGCCCGCTCGGTGCAACTGGAAACCGAAGGCAAGCTGACCGATTCGCAGGCGGCAATTGTCAAGGCGTTCTGCACGTCGAAAGCGCGAGAGACTGTCTCGTGGGCTCGCGAACTCATGGGAGGCAACGGGATACTGGTCGACTACAACGTGGCGCGCTTTTTTGCCGATGCCGAGGCGATCTATTCCTACGAAGGCACGTTCCAGATGCAGAACCTGATTATCGGTAAGGCCATAACAGGGTTCAGCGCGTTCGTCTAAGACCCACGGCCCAGTTCACTTTAGGAGGGTTTTATGAGTACTGCTGTAACAGGGTTATCACTCGAGAATGTTCTCTACGAAAAGAAGGCATCCATTGCCTACATCACGCTGAATCGTCCCAAGGTGCTCAACGCCCTGAATCATCGGACGTTTGAGGACTTGAAAACAGCTTTCGAGAATGCGCAAGGCGATGCCGAAGTGCGCGGCGTCGTCCTGACCGGAGCGGGTGATAAAGCGTTCATAGCCGGCGCCGACATCAGTGAACTCGCCACGACGACCGCGGTCGACGCGGAAGACGGCAGCCGCTTCGGCCAGGAAGTTCTCAACCTGATCGAGACTTTGGGCAAGCCGGTCATCGCCGCAATCAACGGCTTCGCGTTAGGAGGCGGCTGCGAAACGGCGATGGCGTGCACCATTCGTGTTGCTTCAGAGCATGCCAAGTTCGGCCAACCGGAAGTGAAATTGGGGCTCCTCCCCGGCGGTGGCGGAACGCAACGCTTGCCGCGGCTCATCGGAAAAGGCCGGGCTCTGCAGCTTATTCTCTCCGGAGAAATGATCGGGGCGCAGGAGGCCTATCGGATCGGGCTGGTAAACGAGGTCGTTCCAGCAACCGAAGTGATTCCCCGGGCCGAGGCAATTCTCAAACAGATCTTCGCCAACGCTCCGCTCGCCGTTAAGTACTCGATAGAGGCGGTGAACCGAGGATTGGAAACTAGCCAAGCCGAGGGTCAGGCGCTTGAGGCGTCCTTCTTTGGGCTTTGCGCTGGAACAGAAGACAAGAAGGAAGGTACGCAAGCGTTCCTGCAAAGGCGCGCGCCCAAATTCCAGGGGCGATGAAGCACAGCATTTGAACCTAAGGAGACTGCAATGACGACTGACAACATTTTTTCGGGATTGAAGGTGGTTGACTTCTCGAGCTTCGTGGCTGGTCCCAGCGCCGCCGTGATCCTGGGTGACTTTGGCGCGGACGTGCTCAAAGTAGAGCCGCCGCTCGGCGACCCTTGGAGAAAAGGGAACCACATACCACCGCAACCGCAAGCCAAGGAACCGTATCAGTTTCACTTGGCCAACCGTAACAAACGCAGCATCGCGCTGGATCTGAAATCACCTGTCGCTCAACAGATTCTCGAGAAGCTCGCCAAATGGGCCGACGTGTTCGTTGTCAACACGCCGCACCATGCACGCAAAAAGCTAAAGCTCGAATACGAGGATGTGGCGCAGTGGAATCCACGCTTGATCTACGCCGATCTCACGGGATTTGGCGAAAAGGGCCCCGATGCCGAACTGCCGGGATTCGATATCACGTCCTACTGGGCACGCAGCGGCCTCTTGTCGATGACGCGCGATGCGGGCGTCCCTCCCACCTGGCCCGTGGGCGGTAGCGGTGACAATGCTACTGCTGTCGGATTGTACTCGGCGATCGTCACCGCGCTCTATCGCCGTGAGCGCACCGGCACTGGCTCGCACGTCACAACTTCGCTGCTCGCCGAAGGGGTCTGGTCCGCCAGCGTTTCGATCCAGGCCGCGTTGAGCGGAGCGACATTTTCCGCTCCGCACGACCGGAAGAACCCAGCGAATGCTGCTTTGAACGTGTATCGGGCCTCTGACGGAACGTGGTTCGTGCTTATCGTCGATCAGAGCAAATTGGTGGCAGTCCTGAAAGCGATCGGCCGTGCTGAACTCCTGACGGATCCGCGCTTCTCAGATCCCGCGAAGTTGGCGGCAAACATGCCCCACTTGACCGCCATATTCGACGAAGTGTTTGCGGCGCAGCCGATGGCCTATTGGTATCAGGTATTCGCCGGCCTCAACGTCACGTTCGGCGCAGTGCGGGGTCCGCAAGAAGTGATCAACGATCCTCAGCTCCGAGCGAATGACATCGTCGTGCCGCTTGAAGGCGCCGGGGGCAAGCTCACCTCGACCATCAGCAGTCCGATACAGGTGCACGGCGTGAGCAAAGTGCCTGCAAGGCGGGCCCCGGAAATTGGCGAACACAACGAAGAAGTTCTTAAGGAACTCGGCTTCGACGCGAAAGCCATCGACGGCTTTCACGCCAGCGGCACTGTTCCGGTGGTTCTGCATGTTGGTGCGGCGAGTGAGCGAGGTTGAATATGAACGATATCCTTACCGAGCGTTCCGAGGCTATCTTGCGCGTGCAGTTGAACCGTCCCGCCAAAAAGAACGCGATGACTTCGAGCATGTATCTGGAACTCGCGGAGATCCTCAACGATGCCGCCAGTAACGATGGCGTACGGGTCGTGCTCTGGCACGGCGCGGGCGGCTCATTCACGGCCGGCAACGATGTGGAGGATTTCCTCAAGAATCCTCCGGGACCGGGGCTCTCTCCTCAGAGCCGTCTGATGACCGCGCTGATGAATCTCGACAAGCCCCTCGTGGCCGCCGTACAGGGTATCGCGGTGGGAGGCGGCACGACCATGTTGACGCACTGCGACTTCGTGTACGCAGGCGAGAGCACCAGGTTCCAAATGCCTTTCGTCAACCTTGGCCTGGTGCCGGAATTTGGATCGAGTTTCTCGATACCGAGTCGCCTCGGATATATTCGCGCGGCAGAACTGATTCTACTCGGGCAGCCCTTCGATGCACGGCGGGCAGCGGAGCTTGGTTTAGTGACCAGGGTTGTGCCCGATGCGGATCTGCTTGCCGCTGCGACAGAAACAGCCGGGAAGTTGGCGCAAAAACCAATCGGGGCGATGCGGGCCTGCAAGAGGTTGATGCGGCTTGCGACACGCGAACAGGTTGAGGCGGCGATCAGTCGTGAAAACGAAGAGTTCGCTTTGCGGCTGCGCTTGCCGGAAGCTAGGGAGGCCTTCTCCGCATTTCTTGAGAAACGTCCGCCGGACTTCACGAGGGTAACCACGGTCGCGCCGCCCGCAGCGGTAGCGACGAAGTGACAGTATGAGACCCGGAACGTCCACAGTTCGACAGGTCGCCCAAACGCGAATACCCACGAAATGGGGAATGTTTCAAGCGTTCGGGTTCGAGAGCGCCAACTCGAAGGAGACCGCGATTGCACTCATCATGGGCGACCTTTGCGAACGGAACGCCAACGTTCCGCTGCTGCGGGTCCATTCTCAGTGCCTGACCAGCGAGGCGTTCGGGTCGCTTCGTTGTGATTGCGCCGAGCAGTTAGAAATCGCTCTGCGAGAAATTTCCAAAGAAGGGCGCGGACTGGTGATTTATGACCATCAGGAAGGTCGCGGTATTGGCCTGACGGCGAAGTTGCAAGCCTACGCTCTTCAGGACAATGGGCTCGATACGGTGGAAGCAAATCTTGCTCTCGGGCTGAACGCCGATCAACGAAACTACCGTCTGTCGGCCGACATTTTGCATGAGCTTGGCGTCAGTCGAGTCCGCCTGCTTTCGAACAACCCGGCGAAGTCCCGGGCTTTGATCGAGGCTGGCATCGAAGTTGTCGACCAGGTTCCCTGCGAGGTTGCGCCGAACCCGCATTCGATTGCCTATCTGAGTGCTCAGAAGGAGCGAATGGGGCACGCCCTGCACGTCGCACCGGCGGTTGACGAAACGCAGTTTGCGACGGTTGAGACGGCGATCCGCGAAATGAGGGCCGGACGGATGATCGTGGTGGTGGACGACGAGGATCGCGAAAACGAGGGCGACCTGACGATCGCCGCGGAGATGATCACGCCGGCGGCCGTCAACTTCATGGCAACCCACGCCCGCGGCCTGATCTGTCTCGCAATGACTCCCGAGAGGCTCGATCAGTTGGAACTTGCTCCGATGGAGCCAGACAATACGGCTCTGGGTGGCACCGCCTTCACCGTGTCCATCGACTCCAAAGCTCCGGGCATGACGACGGGAATCTCGGCTTGGGATCGGGCCGAAACGATCAGGGCCGCCGTTAATCCAAGTAGTGTTCCCAGCGACTTCGCGCGACCTGGCCACGTTTTTCCGCTTCGCGCTCGCCCGGGCGGTGTTCTCGAGCGGCGAGGCCAGACCGAGGCCGCAGTCGATCTGGCGAGTCTTGCGGGCTTGTACCCGGCTGGCGTGATCTGCGAGATCGTCAACGATGACGGGACCATGGCACGGGTGCCGGATCTTATCCGATTCTGCCGGAAGCACGAGTTGGTGATGATAACGGTCGCAGATCTGGCCCGATATAGATTCGAACTCGACTGTGACGAATGGCTCGCGGGAATCGACGTGCTTTCTTCGGTGAGCCCCAGGCGGCAAGCACTGGCAGCACATTGATCAGAAACAAGGATGGAGTAACTATGGCAACAATCACGACTTCCAATAAAGAACGCACCACCAGCGGCAAGACCACATCTGGTCGCTTGTTTGTTCTCGACCTGAGTGGCGACCGGATCTTCACCGTTAACCCGGATGGCTCAAACAAGAAGGTCATCGTAACTGGCTGCCGATTCCCCGATGGGATCGTCGTCGACGCACAGCGGGGTCATATCTACTGGACAAACATGGGCGCTCCCAAAATCAACGACGGCTCGATCGAGCGAGCCGATCTCGATGGTCGGAATCGCAAGACGATCGTTCCCGAAGGCGCCACATTCACGCCCAAGCAACTCCATCTCGATCGGGAAAACGGAAAGCTCTACTGGTCAGACCGTGAAGGGATGCGCGTCATGCGAGTGAATCTCGATGGCTCGCATATTGAGACCCTCGTGGATACAAGTCACGGGGATGCACGGCCCGGCCGCGACGCAACGAAATGGTGCGTGGGAATCACCGTGGACCCCAAGCGAAGGCAAATCTACTGGACCCAAAAAGGTCCGGACAACGCCAACCAAGGGATACTCTGTCGTGCCGGCATCGACATCCCGGCGGGCGAGACCGCCGCCAACCGAAGCGATATCGAGGTGTTCTTCGACCATCTGCCGGAGCCGATCGACTTGGAACTGGACATCGAGAATCGCGTTCTTTATTGGACCGATCGGGGCGATCCGCCGCGAGGCAATACCGTGAATCGCGCTTCAGTCGATGCGAAACCCGAGACGCCTGAGATCGTCTTCAGCCATTTGATGGAAGGAATCGGTATAGCCCTGGATGTTCCGGCTAATCGCATGTTCATCACCGATTTCGCCGGCTCAATTTACTCGGCCAATCTTGACGGGTCCGCGAAAAGGAACTTTCTATACGCTCAGGGAAACCTGACCGGAATTGCGTACGCACAGATACCTTCAAAGGAGAATTGATCATGTCATTCGATAAACCCATTCGCCGTATTGCGGTTGTCGGCACCGGAGTCATCGGTGCGAGTTGGGCCGCACAATATCTCGCTCGCGGATTCGAAGTGATTGCCACCGACCCCGCCCCGGGCGCTGACGAGAACTTACGCAAGTACGTTGACAACGCCTGGGAATTACTCACGGCCATCGGCCTTACACCGGGGGCATCGCGCGACCGCTTGAGCTTTACCTCGAATCTGCGGGATGCCCTGGCGAATGCCGATTTCGTTCAGGAGAACGGCCCCGAGAGGCCGGAGTTCAAGACCAAACTTTTCGCCGACATGGACGATGCCACCCCACTGGATTCAATCATCGCGTCGAGTTCATCGGGAATAACGCCCAGTGTCATGCAGTCGAAGTGCAAGCACCCGGAGCGTGTCCTCGTCGGCCATCCTTTCAATCCGCCGCACATCGTTCCATTGGTTGAAGTGGTTGGCGGGGCGAAGACGTCGCCCGAAGCGATTCAACGGGCGATGGCATTCTATGCATCCATCGGAAAGAAAGCTATCCGGCTGAACAAGGAGCTTCCAGGGCACGTCGCGAACCGTCTTCAAATTGCGCTATACAGCCAGGTCATGTATTTGATCCAGCAGGGTGTATTGAGTGTCGCCGATGCCGACGACGCGGTGAGCTATGGACCCGGACTCCGTTGGGGAGTGATGGGCCCGAGTCTTCAATGGCACCTGGGCGGTGGCGCCGGCGGAATCAAGCACTTCATGGAGCACCTCATGGATCCGTTAGCCGCGTCGATTAGGAACCTAGGCAGTCCTGACGTCACGCCGGAGCTCAAGAAACTGATCTCCGAGGGCGTTTTGCAGGAAGCTGGAGACCACTCGGTCGAGCAACTCGCGGCGCAAGAGAACGAGGTACTGGTCGGCCTTCTCAAGCTTCGTTCCAACCAAGCGGAGGCTCCTGCTCGCGCACAGGTTTAGCTCGCACGACTTGACCCCGCTTGGCCATCCAGGGATGACCCAACAAGTGGGAGTGTCGGCTCGAGTAAACCCGAGTGCGCGAGGCAACGAAAGGCAAGTGAATCGAGGCAGGTATGGCACAACCTAAGGTCGTCATAGTGGGCGGAGGCTTTGCCGGATTAGCCGCCGCCAAAGCGTTGAGAAAGACAGCCGCGGAGGTAATCCTGATCGACCGCACGAATCACCACCTCTTTCAGCCTTTGCTATATCAGGTGGCGACCTCGGTGCTGGGACCGGGTCAGATTGCGACACCAATCCGCAGCATTCTTCGGAATCAGAAAAACACGACGGTGATCATGGGAGAGGTGACGGGGGTTGATAAGGATCGGAAGTTCGTCATCGTCAGCGATGCCGACCGTCAGAACCTATCGATTGCGTACGACTATCTTATACTGGCGACCGGCGCCAGCCACAGCTACTTTGGTCACGATGAATTTGCGGAGTACGCACCTGGGTTGAAAAGCCTGGCGGACGCCGAGGCGGCGCGAAACAAAATCTTGCAGGCGTTCGAGAGGGCGGAGGCTGAGGAAGACCCCGCGATTCGGCGGAATCTGCTAACGTTCGTTCTCGTTGGCGCCGGTCCCACCGGTGTGGAAATGGCCGGCGCTCTCGCCGTTCTCGTTCGCAGTACCTTGAAGTCTGACTTTCGCAGGGTCGATCCCGCCTCGGCAAGAATTGTGCTCGTTGATATGGCCTCCAGGGTTTTGGGGCCGTTTTCGGAGAGTCTCTCCCAAGCGGCAAAGCAGCGACTCGAGAAGTTGGGAGTCGAAGTACGACTTGGGCATAGCGTCGATGAAATCGACGCTGACGGCATAGTGGTGGCCGGCGAACGCATCGCAAGCAGAACTGTGATCTGGACTGCGGGAGTCGCCCCGTCGCCGGCGGGCAAGTGGCTGAACGTCGAAACTGACCGCGCGGGTAGGGTCCGCATTCAGAGAGACCTGACCGTGCCCGGGCGTCCCGAGATTTTTGTGGTGGGAGATACGGCTTCGCTCGATCAAAACGGCAAACCCCTGCCAGGTGTCGCGCAGGTGGCGATTCAGCAGGGCCGTTATGCGGGAAAGCTGATTCACAACCGCATTGTCGGCAACCCTCCTCCGCCCCCGTTTGACTACTTTGACAAAGGCAGCATGGCAGTGGTCGGCAAGGGTTTCGCTGTGCTGGAGAGCGGCAAAGTCAAAATCAGCGGCCTCGTGGCTTGGCTCACCTGGGCCGCCGTGCACCTCCAATTCCTCGCCACATCGAGCCTCCGCTTGACCGTATTCCTGCAATGGGTGTGGACGTATTTTACCGGACAGCGGGGTGACCGGCTAATCGTCAACCATAATCGTTTTTCAGCCACTAAACCAACGACGCGTACCACCGTCGAAGCGGTCCTGGCGGGTAGGCAAAAGGCGACGTAGTTAAGGAAGGCTCAACATGATCTACACTCACTCTCTGGGGCGGGCTGCTCGATACTATCCGGAGCAAATCGCAGTTGCCGATGCCGGCAAACGCACGACCTTTCGCGAACTCCAGGACCGCGTGCGGGGCATAGCCGCCGGTCTCAGGAAACACGGGTTTGAAGCTGGAGACAGGTTGGCCATTCTCCTTCCAAATGAGCCCGACTACCTGGAGTGGATCTACGCGTGTGCATGGTTAGGAGTCATTGTGGTCCCGTTGAACACACGGCTGTCGGTGACTGAAATCGATCACATACTTGCCGATGCCGCACCGCGAGGTCTGATTCGCCACTCGTCACTACCGGCCCCCACAGTGCAGCCCTCATTCCAACTGGTCGTTGATCAGAGCGCGCTGGATGTCTCTCATGATTCCTATCCTGAGCCTATTTACGATCCTGACGCGCTACTGGCCCTGATCTATACAAGCGGCACAACCGGACGGCCCAAAGGCGCAATGCTCTCGCATTCAAATATTCTGGCCACTGTCAGCAACGGGGACTACTGGATGCCCTACGAAGAGGGGGGCGTTTACCTGCACGCAGCGCCGGTATTTCACATCGCTGACTTCCCGTTGCTATTCGCGGCGGCGGCGTTCGGGGCGTGTCAGGTAACGATTTCGAAATTCAACCCTCAAAGTTTCTGCGAAATAGTCCAACGCGAGCGAGTCACTCGTACGGTCCTGGTGCCAACGATGATCAATATGCTCACACAATTCGTGGACGTCGGAAAGTACGACCTAAGCAGCCTCACTCAATTGGGCTATGGCGGATCTCCCATGGCCCCGGAACTGGTCCGCCGAACGAGAGAGTTGCTGCCTCGGGTCAAACTGGTTCAGGTTTACGGGTTAACGGAGACAGGCTTCCTTACCGGCCTCAGGGATGTCGACCACACCGAGGACCGGTTGACCTCGTGCGGGCGAACCTGTCCGGGAATCGACGTTCGGGTTGTCGACGAGGCAGGGAAGGAAGTTGAAGTGGGAAAAGCTGGTGAATTGGTGGCGCGGGGCGCCAATGTCATGCGCGGTTATTGGAATGATCCCGAGGAAACGTCGTGTGCATTTCGAGATGGCGCCTTCCGTACAGGTGACATCGGCTATCAGGACGCAACAGGCTACTTTTATATCCTGGACCGCTTGAAGGACATGATTGTCACAGGGGGAGAAAATGTCTATTCAGGCGAGGTCGAAGCCGTAATCTATCAGCATCCGGCCGTGAGCGAGGCCGCGGTATTTGGCATACCCGATCCGCAGTGGGGCGAACTCGTTATGGCAGTAGTTCGTCTGAAGAAGGGAAAGAGTCTAAGCGCGGCGGAGTTGATTGCTCATTGCCGCCGTTCGCTCGGCAATTACAAGGTTCCGCGCCGTATCGAGTTCTGGGAGAGCGAGTTACCGAAGAGCGGCTCCGGCAAGATCCTTAAGAGGACTTTGCGCGACCAATTTTGGGCTCGTCAGAGTCGGGCCGTGGGCTGATCCGAACGGCATGGTCTCGACAAGTTATGTTCCACTCGGCCGGCGGGAAACCGATTCGGTTCTGACGACTGGCAACAGGCTTTTTTATCTTGCCCGTCGGCGCGGATCCCAGGCCGTAGCGGAGGCCGTTCCGGCGGAAGTCGGCGGCCACTGAAGCTTAGATTTCAGAACCAGGCCGCGTGTTTTTGAGCTCGCGCCTCGATGACGTAGGTGAGTGCATGCAAGGATATCTCATAGCAAGCTCGACGAACATCCTCGCGCCCGCGTCCACGCCGGCCAGGACCATCTTTGGCTTATCCCTATTTGTGCTGGGCATAACTGCACTCATCTTCGTTGTGGTTGCTGGCTTGATGGTGTATTCGGTGGTGAAGTTTCGCGCCCGTGCTACCGATGCGGCCCGCGAACCGGCCCAGGTGTGTGGAAGCACGCAAATCGAACTTGCATGGACAGTGATCCCAGCACTGATCGTCGCCGTCCTGTTTCTGGCGACTGCCCGGGTCATTCACGCCATCCAGGATACGCCCAAGCCGGCAGCAGCTCTCGACGTCATCGTCGTGGGCCATCAATTCTGGTGGGAATTCCGCTACCCAAAGCTGGGCATTGTCACGGCGAATGAACTGCACATTCCTGCAAGCGACCGCGCGCGTCCCACCCCCACGTTCCTGAAGCTCACTTCGGCCGACACCGATCACAGCTTCTGGGTCCCGGAACTCGGCGGCAAGACCGATTTGATTCCAAATCGTGTAAACCAGATGTGGCTCGACCCGCCCCGTCCAGGAATTTACCTTGGGCAATGCGCGCAATACTGCGGAACGCAGCACGCCAAGATGCTGTTGCGCGTCGTGGTGGAGCGGCCGGCGGATTTCGGTGCCTGGGTAAGCGCGCAGCAGCAAGCCGCCATTCAAGACGCTCGCGTGAGTGCCGGGAAGCGGGTTTTCGAAACCAACGTCTGCATCAATTGCCATGCGGTCAGCGGCACGGCTGCCGATGGCCGCTTCGGTCCCGATCTGGGACACCTGATGAGCCGGGCCACGCTCGCTTCCGGTGCAGCCGAGAACACACCCTCGAATCTGCGCCTCTGGATCCAGACCCCGGACGCTATAAAACCTGGATCGCTGATGCCTGCGATGAAACTCAGTGACGCGGATCTGGACGCCGTCACAGCATACCTGGAGACGCTCCGGTAGCCCGAATTTGGAGAGCACCCATGTCAACCAACGCCAGCGCTATCGAAAATATCCAGGGTATCGGCCGGCCATGGATGGAGGTTCTGCACGAGTGGGTGACTACAGTCGACCACAAAGGCCTCGGCCTCCTCTACATCCTCTACGCTCTGTCCTACCTTGTAATCGGCGGTTTCGAAGCGTTGATTATTCGCGCCCAACTCATGCACGCGCACAACCACCTTGTTTCGCCGCAGGTTTTCAATCGGATGTTCACCATGCACGGAACCACGATGATTTTCTTCGTGGCGATGCCGATGCTCTTCGGATTTGCGAATTACCTTGTGCCGCTGATGATTGGGGCGCGTGATATGGCGTTTCCCCGGCTGAACGCATTCAGTTTCTGGCTGACCGCGCTCGGCGGAGGGCTGCTCTACTTCAGTTTTCTTGGCGGCAACGGACTGTACGGCGCCGGAACTGCACCCGACGTCGGCTGGTGGGCGTACGCGCCCCTGCCCGCGAAGGCTTTCTCGCCGGGCCACAGCTCGGATTATTGGACAATCGCTCTGCTGGTCTCGGGGCTGGGCAGCGTCGGTACCGCCATCAATATTCTCACCACCGTCTTATGCATGCGCTGCCCCGGAATGCACCTCGGCCGCATGCCCCTGCTGGTTTGGCTCAACCTGGTGATGTCCGGCATGGTTCTGATAGCGGTCACCCCTTTAACGGCGGCGCAGGTCATGTTGCTGGTGGATCGGTACCTTGGCGGACACTTCTTCGACACCCAAGCCGGCGGATCAGCGACGCTCTGGATGCATTTCTTCTGGATTTTCGGCCATCCGGAAGTCTACATCCTGATTCTGCCGGCTTTCGCCTTCGTTTCGGAGATCGTACCGGTGTACTCCCGCAAGCCGATCTTCGGATATCCGGTCATGGTCGGCGCCACCGTTTTTATAGGGTTCGTAAGCATGAGCGTGTGGGCTCACCACATGTTCACCGTTGGCATGAACTCGTACGCGAACAGTTTTTTCACCATTACCTCCATGGTGGTCGGGATTCCGACCGGCATCAAGATCTTCAACTGGATTGGCACCATGTGGGGTGGGCGAATCCGGTTCAAGACCCCGATGCTGTTCTGCCTGGGATTCCTGTTTCAATTCCTGGTCGCCGGGCTCACAGGAATCATGTTGGCGTCGTCACCCTTCGACTGGCAGCTCGGAAACTCGTATTTTGTGGTGGCGCACTTTCATTACGTGATCGTCGGTGGGCTTCTTTTCGCCATCTTCGCGGCATTTTATTACTGGTATCCAAAATTCACCGGGCGCATGTTGAGTGAGCAACTGGGCAAGGTTCATTTCTGGTTATTCCTTATCGGTTTTCACGCGACATTCGACGTCATGCACATCCCCGGGATTTTGGGTATGCCCCGCCGCATCTACACCTACGAACCCGGCCGCGGTTGGGACACGTTGAACCTGATCGTCACCATCGGCGCGGTAATTCAGGCCGCGGCCATTCTGGTTTTTGTGTGCAACCTGGCCGTTTCCTACTGGAAGGGCGCCAACGCCGGCAAGGATCCCTGGGACGCGTGGACGCTGGAGTGGTCGGCGACCTCACCGCCTCCTGCTTACAACTTCGCCACGATACCGGTGGTCGCCAGCCGCCGCCCGTTGTGGGATCTCAAGCATCCGGAGGATCCGGACAGCCGCTACGAGTAAGGGAGTCTATTCAATGAGCGCATTCACCATTCCGATCCCTCCATCTCCTCGACCATGGGTTCTTCCCGATCGCGGCAAGGTCGCGATGGCTGCACTCATCATTGCCGAGTCCGCCATCTTTACGATCTTCGTCGTGGCATATCTGTTCTACATAGGGAAGAGCCTCACCGGCCCTGCTCCGCGTGAAGTGCTCGAAACGCCGGTCTTTTCCACCATCTGCCTGTTATCGAGCAGTCTCACGCTGCACGTTGCCGGAAAATTTCTGGAGCGCGGAAAGCAGAGCGCGTTCTTAGGCTTGTGGCTCCTAACGTTCATTCTCGGCGGTGTCTTCCTGTTCGGCACGGGCCTGGAATGGCATCGACTGATCCATGAGAAAGGCTTGACCATCTCCACGAACCTGTTCGGGACCACTTATTACTCTCTGGTTGGTCTGCATGCATTCCATCTCACAGCCGGCTTGCTCATGCTTCTGGCCGTGCTGATCTTTGGCCTGACCGGACGCGTCAATCAGGATCAAACGGGCCGGGTCGGAGTCCTTTCCATGTACTGGCATTTCGTGGATGCCGTCTGGGTTGTGGTTTTCACAGTAGTTTACTTAGTCGGGCGGTGAGGAAAAATGGCGACGTTGCAATCCATTGTTGAAACCGGGCAAAGCCCGACAACTCCTCGGAAAATCGAAGTACCCGCGTCGACAGCTTGGCCGCTGGTGTTGGCGCTGGGATTCACGTTAGTCTGCGCAGGCTTACTGACGAGCGTTTCGGTAAGCGTGCTAGGAGCGGTCTTGACCGTCGCGGGCTGTGCCGGCTGGTTCCGCGAAGTTCTGCCCCGCGAGCACGAAGTAATCGTGTCAGTCGGCCCGGAGGATCTCGCGGTGACCACGACCCGCCGCGTGGTCGACCGCCTGCCGGTGGCGCCCGATCAGGTTCGCGCCTGGCTCCCTTTACATACGCACCCCATGTCCGCTGGACTAAAGGGGGGATTGGCCGGCGGCGTAGCGATGGCGGTGCTGGCATGCGCCTATGGTGTCCTCAAGGCTGGCAGCATCTGGTATCCCATAAACCTTCTCGCTGCATCCGTCTATTCGCAGTCGTTGAAGCTCGTCGCCGCGCAGTTGTACTCATTTCACACGGATAGTTTCGCCATCGCCTTATTGATCCACGCGCTGCTGTCAACTACGGTGGGATTGCTTTATGGGGCGATGCTTCCGATGTTCGCGCACCGGCCCATTCTGCTGGGCGGTCTGATCGGCCCTGTCCTTTGGTCGGGCATCGTTTATTCGACACTCTCTGTGGTGAATCCCACGCTTGAAAGCCGCATCGACTGGCTCTGGTTCATCGCATCGCAGACGGCGTTCGGAATCGTCGCCGGATTGGTCGTCGTGCGGCAACCGCGAGTGGCGACCCACGAGAACGTGGCTTTCGCCCTGCGGGCGGGGGTGGAGGCTCCCGGGATCACGCCGCCGCACATCACAGGAGAAGAGCGGCCATGAATCGATTGACTCCATTAGTGGCGTTCGCAGTGGCGCTGTTCTCCGCTTGCGGAACACCGCACGGCCAGCCTCACGACGACGCAGATACGGCGGCGCCGAACGAGATCCTGGAGTTCTCGACTCTGTACGCCGAGAATTGCGCAGCTTGTCACGGCGAGAACGGCCGAGGCGGCGCGGCAATCGCTCTGGCCAACCCGGTCTACCTGGCGCTGGCTGATGAACGGACACTCCGCAATGTCGTTGCCAACGGCGTTCACCGAACCGCCATGCCGGCATTCGCCGAGAGCGCAGGCGGATTGCTCACCGACAAACAGATCGACTTGATCACCGAGGGAATCCGCGCGCGATGGAGCCGGCCTGGAATTCTTGGTGACGGTCACCCGCCAGCGTACGTGGCAGAATCCGCGGGCGACCCGCACCGCGGCGAGATCGCGTACAAAACCTATTGCGAATCGTGCCACGGCCCGAATGGTGGGGGTAGTCCAAGAGGCAGCGCGATTACCAACGATGCTTTCCTGGCTTTGGTCAGCAATCAGGGTCTGCGGACCATCGTGATCGTCGGCCGGCCGGATTTAGGAGCGCCCGACTGGCGAGGCAACGTTCGCGGTGAACCGATGTCAGACCAGGAAGTAACCGACGTTGTCGCCTGGCTCGTTTCACGGCGTGTGGCGGCTCCAGGTCAACCGTACATGTCCGCTAATTATCCGGAGCATTAAATCTGTGATCGCCAACGGACGTTCTCGATTGCGGGCCACCTGCGGGGACGGATTTAGGAGCCTGAACTATGCATGACGATACCTCTATCTCCCGGCGGGGTCTATTCGCGAAGCTGGGGATCCTCTTCAACGGCCTGGCCATCGCCGCCCTTGCCGTTCCCATAGGGCGGTTTCTGCTGTCCTCGATTACCCGGGGACGGGCGAATGGGTACCTCAACTGGGTATCGCTCGGCCCTGTTGCTCGATTCCCGGAGGGCGACACCCGGCTCGCCACTTTTCGCAATCCCCTGGTGATGCCCACCGACGGCCAGACCGTGGATACCGCGTGCTGGGTGCGGCGCGTCGAAGGGGACAGATTCCAGGTCTTCGCCGTCAACTGCGCGCACTTAGGCTGCCCGGTCCGATGGTTTCCGCAATCGGGTCTCTTCATGTGCCCGTGCCATGGCGGGGCGTACTACCGCGACGGCTCGCGCGCCTCGGGCCCACCGGAGCGGGGGCTCTTTGAGTATCCGTACAAAGTGGAGAACGGATTGATCACGATTCAGGCCGGCGAAATGCCCACGCCAGGGCCGGGCGCTTCGGTGATGCGAAAGGACACGCCATGCGCCTGATATCCCGCATCGGCCAATGGTTCGACCAGCGGCTTCAACTTGCCGCGCCTCTCCGCGAGGCATCGGACCATCGTGTGCCACGAAACACGGCAAGCTGGTGGTACGTATTCGGCAGCGCCGCGCTCATCGTCTTGTGCCTCCAGATCGTCACCGGCATCCTGCTGGCTCTGACTTATGTGCCCTCGGCGGGAGAGGCGTGGAACAGTCTCCAAGCCCTCAATCACCAGATCACACTCGGATGGTTTATCCGCGCACTGCACGGCTGGGGTTCCAATTTCATGGTAGCGATCGTCCTGATCCACATGATGCAGGTGTTCCTATTCGGCGCCTACAAGTTTCCTCGGGAACTCACCTGGATCATTGGAGTCTTCCTCCTGCTCATGACACTGGGCATGGCATTCAGCGGCCAGGTGCTGCGTTTCGACCAGGACGCGTATTGGGGCCTGGGTATCGGCGCCTCCATTGCGAGTCGCGTCCCCCTTGCCGGCCCTGCAGTCGTGAAGTTGATGCTAGGCGGTCCCATTATTGCTGGCGCTACTCTGTCGCGATTCTTCGCCCTGCATGTCTTTGTAATCCCGGGGATGCTCATCGCTTTCGTGTGCCTTCACGTGCTCATGGTGTTCAAGCTAGGAATCAACGAATGGCCTATGCCCGGGCGCGCAGTCAAGCGCGCAACCTATCTGCAGGAATACCACGAGCTAACGAAGAATGATGGCGCTCCCTTTGTCCCCTATGCAATCTGGAAAGATATGTTCTTTGCGGCGTTCATTCTGCTGGCGGTGGGGGCCTGCGCATTCTGGTTTGGACCGTTTGGGCCGTCCGGCAGGCCGGATCCCACAATCATCCAGACGGTACCGAAGCCCGACTATTTCTTCCTGTGGCTGTATGCCCTGCTCTCGCTGCTTCCTCCCGCACTCGAAACGCCAGCCCTGCTCATCGGTCCCGCCCTGGTGATTCTGGGATTGCTCCTGCTGCCGTTCCTCTCGGGTGAAGGAGAAAAGAGCTGGAGACGGCGGCCCATCGCAATCTTGACAGTGATGTTGATCGCCGTCACGCTCGGAACCTTTACGCATCTGGCGGAGTATGCGCCTTGGAGTCCCAAAATGAATGCCTGGAGCGGCGCTCCGGTGCCGGCGCAATTCCTGCACGCCACCACCGCTCTGGAGCGGCAGGGCGCACTGGTCTTTCAGGCGAAGCAGTGCCGCAACTGTCATTCGCTCGGAGAGACCGGCGGGCAGCGCGGACCGGCGCTCGACATCGTTGCGGTGCGGCTCACGCAGGACCAACTCATCCGCCAGGTGATACAGGGCGGTGGCAACATGCCGGCGTATGGCAAGAATCTGAGCCCGGCGGAGACGACTGCGCTGGTGGCATTTCTTGAAACCTTGCATCCGGCCGGACAGCCGCCCGCGCGCGACGCTTCACGCAGTGTCGCACTGGGGCAATAGAGCCTTAACATGACGTCCGCCACCCTTACTCTCGTGATTGTCCTTATTGGCGCAGTCTACCTGCGGGGGTGGCGGCACCGCAGATCGATTGCGGGTTGGCGGGCCGGCAGTTTCATTCTGGGTCTGCTCGCCACCTGGGTAGCAACGGCCTCGCCGGTGTCTTCATGGGACGGCCACATGCTGACGGCGCACATGATCCAGCATGTGCTGCTCATGACCATCGCTCCGCCCCTGTTCTGGCTGGGCGAGCCGCTGATTGCGGCGCACTCGGCGCGCTGGCCGCTCCCGAAGGGCCATGTCAGACTGCTCGGTCACCCCGCGTTTTGCTGGCTCGCTGCCGCCGCGGCGTTGGTCGTATGGCATGTGCCAGCGATCTTCCGGCTGGGTATGTACTCGTCCACGTGGCATTTCATCGAACATACTTCCTTCCTCACTACCGGCCTCCTCTTCTGGTGGCCCGTCATTCAGCCCTGGCCGTCAGTGGCACGATGGCCGCGATGGTCTATGCTTCTTTATCTCTTCCTGGCCACCCTGCCCTGCGACGTCCTTTCCGGCTTGCTGGTTTTCTGTGATCGAGTGGCATACCCCATGTACCTCTGTACGCCGCAGAACACCGGTTTTTCGCCTCTCGAAGACCAGCAGTGCGCGGCCGCATTGATGTGGACCTCCGTCACGGTTGTCTTCCTGGTGGCCGGAACGATCCTGTCGATGCAGATGCTGTCGCCCAAACCCAGGCTCCAGAAGGCCGTTTCCATATGAATGACTCTGCGCCGACATTGATCATGGTGATCTCGTATTGGGCCTACGTTGCGTTCCTGCCCATCATGATCGCCGCCCTGATCGTTCATGGCTTGATCCGGCGGAAGGACTGAACCATGCGCGACTATCTCGAGTTGACCAAGCCTCGCATAACGGTTCTGATTCTGATCTGTACAGCGGTGGGCTACTGGTTCGGCTGTGGCGCAACCGTTCGCTGGAGGGTTCTGGCTTACGTTCTCCTTGGTACGGCATTGCTGGCATCCGGCACTTCGGCACTCAATCAATGGTACGAAGTGGACTCCGATGCGAAGATGCGCCGCACGCGCCGGCGCCCGATCCCCGCCGGAAGGATCCCGCGGAGCCACGGGCTCGCATTCGGGCTATTGCTCTCCGCCGCAGGCTTTGCCGACCTATGGTACGGCACGAGTCTGCTGGCGGCGGCTCTGGGTCTGTTCACGCTCGCCACCTATCTATTGCTCTACACCCCTTTGAAGCAGCGCTCGCCGGCATGCACCACCGTGGGCGCGATTCCGGGCGCGATGCCGCCCCTTATTGGCTACGCGGCAGCCGGCCATGGCATCGATCTCTCCGCGCTGGCGCTGTTCCTCATTCTCTTCGTATGGCAGTTTCCCCACTTCGACGCGATCGCCTGGATGTATCGCGACGACTATGCTCGCGGCGGCATCCGTATGCTGCCAGTGATCGATCCGGATGGCGAATCCACAGCCCGGCGGATTGTGGTCTGCTCGCTCCTGCTCATCCCGATCAGCTTGGTGCCACTCTTCCTGGGAATGACCGGTCTCCGGTACGCCGCCGCGGCGATCGTCACCGGACTGGGAATGCTGTACTTCGGCGCGCGATTGGGACGCGAAAGAACCCTGGCGCGCGCACACGCGCTGCTGTTGGCAACGGTTTTCTATCTGCCCGCGCTGCTTTGCGCGATGGTTCTGGACGGGCGCGTTCTTTGAAGCCCAAAATCAAGTTTGGTGGATTATTCTGTCTTGAACGATTCCGACGCATTACCTGAGGAGGATCTCGGCAGCGTCGCAGAGAACAGCAATAAGAGGACATGAGGCCGGCGAACTCCTCTACGCCAACAATCGGGCCGGGGAGTAGTCATCAGTTGTCCCCGGACCTTTAGGAGTCTCGAATTTTCTGGCGCGTGGATTGCATGTGAGGAAGACGATTCGAAATTTAAACAATGTTGAGGTTGGCCCAATGACTGGAGTGCCGAAGAAGCTGCGCGTGCCCGATCTCGCCGTGATGAAGCAACGCGGCGAACGGATTGTCATGTTGACCGCCTACGACGCAACCATGACTCGATTGTTCGATCGGGCGAGCATCGACATCTTGCTGGTTGGCGACTCGCTTGGGCACGTGATTCTGGGATTGGATACGACGATTCCCGTAACCCTGGACGCAGTCCTTCACCACACGTTGGCTGTGACGCGAGCCGCGAGTCGCGCTCTGGTTGTGGCGGATATGCCGTTTCTGACCTATCAGATAACGACCGAACAGGCTATGCGGAATGCGGCGAGACTCTTTCAGGAGGGCGGTGCCGCAGCCGTGAAGCTGGAAGGTGGGCGGGTGGTCACGGATACGGTTCGAGCCCTTACTTCGGCTGGCCTCCCGGTAATGGGACACGTCGGTTTGACACCTCAGCATGTTCACCTCCTGGGAGGAATGCGCCAACAGGCTCGCAACGACGAGGCAGCGAACGAATTGCTGCTCGATGCCCTTGCTCTCGAAGACGCTGGAGCATTTGCCGTAGTACTAGAAGCGATTCCGGACGCGGTTGCTGCGGCCGTGACATCTCGTTTGCGCATACCGACAATAGGGATCGGCGCGGGGCCTCACTGTGACGGGCAGGTGCTGGTCAGCTATGACATGCTCGGGATCTTTGACGAGTTCGTGCCACCGTTTGTGAAACAGTACGCTCGACTCGGCAATGACATCCTGAGCGCAGCGAAGGACTATGCGTCAGAAGTGCGAGAGGGTATTTATCCACAGCCTCGGACGGCGCACCGCGAGAGACCTTCCGTCATCGCACTACCATGACCACTATCGTAAAGCGTGTCGCCGAATGGAGCCGCATCGCAGCCCGCTTCCGGCGCGACGACGTATTGGGGTTGGTTCCAACCATGGGCGCTCTTCACGACGGACATGGAGCGTTATTCGATGAAGCGCGAAAGCGCTGCTCGGTGGTTGTCGGCAGCATCTTTGTCAATCCAATTCAGTTCGATCAGAAGAGTGATTACGATCTCTACCCGCGAGTGTTTGATGAAGATTTAGCGTTCTGCGAGAAGCGCGGAGTGGATTACATCTTCGCTCCTCCGGATGATGAGATGTATCCGCAGCCTCAGCGGGTATTCGTCGATGTTGGGGATATTTCGGAACACCTATGTGGCCGGAGCCGGCCCGGACACTTTCGAGGGGTCGCAACCGTGGTCACGAAGCTGTTCCAGATACTGCGACCCCAGTTCGCGTTCTTCGGAGAAAAGGACTATCAGCAGTTGGCGATTGTGCGCCGCATGGTGCGGGACCTGAACGTTTCTGTACACGTGGTTGGGGTGCCGACAGTGCGGGATAGTGACGGCCTTGCTCTGAGTTCGCGAAACCGCCGCTTAAGTCAGGCCGAGCGATGTTTGGCGCCCAATCTCTACAGAGCTTTGCTGATCGCCCAGCGGTTGATCGCTTGTGGAGCGCGGGACGCCGCCGCTATCAGAGACGAAGCCACGCGGGTCCTGCAAAGTGTCCAGGAGGTCAAGCTTGATTATTTCGAGCTGGTCGATCCGGATACGATTCGGCCGGTCGATGTCGTTGAAGGGCCGGTGCGAGCTGCCGGTGCCATATGGATTGGAGCAATCCGGCTCATCGATAACATTTATTGTGAACTAGAGCCGCACTCCGCTGTCCGGAGTTGATCTGTCCGCGGTGCAGTGTCACTCCGCGGCGCCTGCCAACATTGCGGCGCGTTACACGTCTCTGTGGCGCCTGAAGAATCGTCAGCCGCCCCTGTCATTACCTCCGCCTGTCGAGATTCCGGAACCGAACGACGGTCCGGGCGCAACCTTTCGATCTCCATTCCTGTGGGCGGCGACGCTGCGCCAAGCAGACAGACTGATAGGCGATTTCGGGCATCATGGTTGTCTTGAGCTTGCGTTTGCAAAAACCGCAACATCGCTTTATGCTTCATGCTGTTTTCCTTTTCGGCACATCCTTCGGAAGCCCCGTGCTCAGGACCCGGCTTGAGGCGTTAAAGCAGTTGCGTGGCGGCGCACGAATTCTGCGGCGGGAATCGGCGCACGGCCCGCCAACTGCTGGAAAGAGTCAGTCATGCGGTCATCGCGGTCCTCGCGATGCAACTCGCCCATAGTTACCAGATGTGCGATTAAGTGGTCCGGTAGCCGAGTCTCCCGGGGACTGGATTCCCAGACTTGTGGGGGTACGTTGACATATTGGATAGTGCGGCCAGAACTCCACTGAACTCCTGCGCATACCGGGCCATAGTCAGGGATTGGACCCCCGTCATCGTAGATCTTGCCGATATGCGGCGCTGCGTCGGCCTGCACCGCACCGTCTCCTAGACGGTAGCTTCGGCGCTTTGCTTAACAGCCTTCGCGCCTCCCCACAGCGAGCCCGGATTCACCCGATCCGGATACAACGCAAGCATCTTCTCATAGAGTTCCATAGCCGTCGAAGTACTTTCCACCGCAGCATTGAAGTCGCGGAGGTATCGACGGGTTTCCTCAATGTGGCGAGGAGAGCTATCGGGGTCGAGGACACCATGACCGGCGACGACAGCATTCGGATGCAGACCTTGAATCTTATTGAGTGCGCTCAGCCATTCGGCCCTGGCTTGTGCGTTGGATTCCGCCAGATAGGGGTGGGTGTTGTTATAGACTGCATCGCCCGATACGACCAGACCGATCGACGGCACATAGAGGGCGGTGGAATGCGCGGTGTCGGTATGGCCCAGTTCGATGATCTTCAGTTCTTTACCCTCGATGTAGAGCGTATCTCCGCCGAGCACCTCCGGCGCCGCCAGTTGAGAAGGAACCTGGCCGGGGAAGCGCGGCTCCCAGAAGGAGCTTATGAATTGAGGGCTCATTTGATGTTGCATTCCCGCAACCGCCGCGGCGGTGCCGAACGCCCTGGCATTCGGGAAGCTGTCCAGCAGGAGCTTCAAGCCCAGGAAATGATCGCCGTGCGCATGTGTGATGTAGATCGTCGTAAGATTCTTGCCGCTCTCGGCGATCCAATCGATGAGCTCCTTCGAATGTTGCGCGGACAGGAACGTATCGACAAGGACGGCATCGCGCTCGCCATAGATGAGCGTGACTGTATTGGTCACCCAGGCGAGATCTTCTTTTCCGGGCGGCAACCCCTGGGTAGAGCTTTCGCGTTTCTTGGTCAGCAGTTTCCAATTGAGGTTAGGCATAGTTTCCTTTCTGACTTCCAGTGTTTAAAAGCTTACAAGCAAGCGTTCAGAGCGATCGCGCCGACGTCTTCAAGAGCCATCGCTCGAGCCGTATCCGCCCCCCGCTCAGGACTCGGCTTGACGCGTGAAAGCGGCTGCATGGAGGCGCGCAAACTCGGCGGCGGAAATCGGCGCCCGGCCGACTAACCGTTGGAAGGTGTCGGTCATGCGGTCGTAGCGGTTGTCGCGGTTCAACTGGCCCATGGTGACCAGGTGCGCAGTCAAGTGCGCTGGCAGTCGGGCCTCGTGGAGCTTGGCTTCCCAGATCTGCGGCGGCACGTCGACGTACTGGATGGTGCGTCCCAGAGCGCCGCTGAACTCCTGTGCGACTTCGGCTATTGTAAGAGACTTTGGGCCGGTCAGGTCGTAGACCTTGCCGATGTGCGGCTCCGGGTTGGCCAGCACAGTGGCGGCGACAGCCCCGACATCGGCGGCGGCGATCGGCGAGGTCCTGCCATCGGCGAACGGCAGCCGGATGGCGTTGTCGTCGCGAATACTCCTGGCCGCCTGTATCAGGAAGATCTCGAAGAAAGCCGTTGGACGGAGGTAGACCACCGGCAGGCCGGACCAGCGTAACATCTGCTGTGCGAGCCACTCCTGCTTCTGTTGCGGGCTGCTGGTGGTCTCTGTCTCGCTCATCTGCGACAGCGTCATCTGCGACAGATTGACGAATGCCTTCACACCTAAGCTTTTGGCTGTGACCGCGACGTTGGTAGCGGCCTCCAGGTAGTTTGCGGAAACCGACATGGTGAAATACACGACTGAACAGCCTTGCATGGCCGCGCGCACGGCGACGATGTCGAGCATGTCGGCGACCACGACTTCGGCGCCCAGATCACGTAGCGCGTCGGCGCGCGCGTCCAAATTGCGCACCATGGCGCGTACGCGACGGCCTTGTTCCAGCAGGATGCCTATGGCCACGCGCGCGGTCGAGCCGACACCGCCGGCTGCGCCGGTGACGAGGATGGTTTCTTCGGACATGATCTTCTCCTTATTCCCAACACCCAAAATGGCCGTGCCGCACTATAGAGTCAGCGACAGCCAGGCTTTCTGACCGCATCATCGGCTGCCGGCACACCTCTTCCTCGTGGCGAACCGGCAGCCAGCAATTGTTCACGCAACCCTGTCCGCCGCAACGCTGCTCCGCGCCTCGATGGCTCTTACAGAGTTTTCAAACGCCTTTTCTAAAACGCCCTTGCCGACCGTCCTCAGCACCAAGCCAAGCAGCCGCCCTTTGAAAGTCTTGCCTTCTCGGACAACATCCACATCGATGTCGGTCGTGCCGTTGGGGTTTCGCGTGAAGTGGTAGGTGTGGCCGGAATCCCCGCCCCACGTGTTGGAGTCAGTCGTGGTGAGCACCACGTGGTTGGGGTTGGACCAGTCGTAGTGCAAACGTTCCCAGATGCCGCCTGCTCCCTCCGTGACATCAGCCTCCGAGCGGCCGAGGCTATGCACTTTGAGATACTCGTCGGCGCTATTGCCAAAAAGCTTCGAGCGGCCAGGCCCGAAATCCGTCAGCCCGGCGATGTACTGTTCGGGCGTCAACCTTGTTGTCTGATGGAAGTGAATTGTCTTGGGCGTCATTGTCGTTCTCCCTTCGTCGAATACTCTCGCGAGGGAATAATGCACACGACTGACCACACGGAAGCCGTTGAAAAGTGGCACTGGCGCATCCGGATTTCGGGGTAGCTGCTCAGCAAAATGCCGAAAGCCGGGCATGCGGTTGAATTGTAGACGTTATTTCGACGCTGGACCTTTTTGCCCGTACTTATCAATGCCCATCCGGCGAATCTTCGACTCAAGCGTCTGGCGGGGAATACCGAGTTTCGCGGCAGCGCCCAAGGGCCCGGATATCCGGCCGTGACTCTCGGCGAGAGCCGCTTCAATCATTTCCTTCTCACGATCGGTTAGCGCCGAAAGGCCCTCATGCCGTGGTGAAGACTCGGGAGAATCGACCCTTAGCCAGCTCTCATCGACCACGAACGTATCGGTTTCCGTGAGGATCACGGCGCGCTCTACTACGTTCTGCAGTTCCCGAATGTTGCCAGGCCAACGATAGGCTTGCAGTTGCTCCAACGTTTGTTTTGCGATCCGCCGGATGGTCTTGCCCGTTCCCTTGGCATACCGCCCAACGAAATACTCTACGAGCAATGGAATATCCTCCACCCGCTGGCGTAACGGAGGCACCGCGATTGGAAACACGTTCAACCGGTAGAAGAGGTCCTGACGGAAAGCCCCGGCAGCCACGGCGGCCGGTAGCTCCCGATTGGTTGCCGCGATGAGACGAACGTCTACCGAGATTGGATGATTACTTCCCACTCGCTCAAATTCGCGTTCCTGCAATACACGCAGAAGGGCGATTTGCGTTTCCATGGGGAGTTCGCCGATCTCATCCAGGAACAGCGTTCCCCCGTCAGCGGCTTCAAATCGCCCCAAACGCCGTTGCAATGCACCGGTGAAGGCTCCCTTTTCGTGGCCGAAAAGCTCGGACGCAATCAGCGATTGCGGAATCGCGGCGCAGTTCACCCGAATGAATGCCCGGGCAGCGCGTTTCGATCTCCGATGCAGGGCTCGCGCAATCAACTCTTTACCAGTTCCGGTTTCGCCCAGGATGAGGACCGTCGAATCCGAAGGTGCGACTTTCTCCACCTGTTTCACCACTTGGCGCATCGGCTTCGAGGAGCCGACGATCTCCTCGAACATCGATGTGCGATCGATATCCTCGCGGAGGACCAGGTTCTCATTCCGGAGCCTGTCTTCCGTCCTCTTGCGATCGTCGATGTCGGTCGCCGTGACATACCACCGGATGACGCGGCCGCTGTTGTCTTTCAGGGGGTCATACTGGATCAGCTGCCAGCGGTACTGTCCGCCCTTGACCAGGATGCGCATTTCCAGTTCGAATGGCAGGCCCTCCAGTAGTGCAACCCTTCGCTCCTCACCTACGCGGTCTACGTCGTCAGGGTGAAAGGCTCGCAGAAAGAAGCCCTTGTCGCTGACCTCTCCGACCGAGAGTCCGGTCTGATCCAGCGCTACTCGATTGGCGTACAGTGTCGTGCCATCGGGGGCCACGACCACAATGGATTGGCGAATGGCATCGGTGATTGTGCGTAGGTCCCCCTCGTCTTGGCGCGCCTTCTGTTCAGCACGCTTGCGCTCATCGATGTCGATGTTGATCCCGTACCAGCGGATGAGGTTCCCGCCATCATCATAGACCGGAGCTGCCGTTATCTGAAACCAGCGATGGTCGCCGTCGAACCGTCGGAGGCGAACTTCCGTAATCGCTGTTTCCCGCGACTTCCCGAGTTCGTGCCACCAGGTTTCAAGCCGCTGGAGGTCGTCCCTATGGACGGCCGATTTCCAGTTCGATCCGCGCAACTGATCCGAATTGAGTCCGGTGTAGTCCTCAAATTGTCGATTGAAAAAATCCAGGGATCCGTCGGGCAGAGCTGACCACGCTAGCCCTGGAACGCCATCGATGAGAGCACGCAGTTCCAGAGCTGGGCTTTCTCCATGATTGGCAGTCATAGGACAAATTCGAGGGGCCGGCCAGTCTCGCACACGCTACTCCCGGCCATCTCGAATTATACCTTCAGCCGCCGTCTCGAGGTCTGCTTCCTCCGCCACGCGCTCGCGTAGAATCCACTCGCGCACGTAGGGAGGGCATCCCGCCAATTCGACGCCCTCCTCTTCGCAGCGGTTGAGGAACCGAATGACCCGGATGTCCACCAGCGTGACCTCGTTCAAGTCCAGGATCTTGCGGGCACAGCCGCCGCTCATCGCCGACCGGATACAGTCGATGCCATCCGACTGAATGCGGCCGCTGAGCAGCAACCGCGTGGCGCACCCATCGGACTCTCTTTCAATCCTCAACATGGTCAGCCTTCGGCGTGTACCAAGCCATATCTGGCGGCCGGTTTTGCGCGAGACAAGTTCGGCATCATCGCCTGGCGCTCGGCCTCGTAAGATTGCCATTGTCCGGCATCGGGAAGGGCGGGGATGGTCGCGAACTCCCCTTGATCGAAGCCGGCGAGCGCCGCATCCACCATGTCTTCAGCGGACATCACGATCTCTTGCGGGAGGTTCTCCACCGGTTTGCCGGCGAGCTTCCAAAAATCCGTGGCGGTCGCGCCGGGCAATACGACCTGAACCTTGACTCCCGTATTCGCCAATTCATGCCGGAGCGATTGACTGAAGGCCAGCACAAAGGCCTTCGTGCCGCCATACACGCCGTTAAGACGCTCAGGGGCGATCGCGACGATGGAGGCGATATTGACGATCGCGCCGGCGCCGCGCCTTACGAATGACGGCACCACTGCATGAGTCAGGCGTGTGACCGCCTCCACATTGAGGGCAATCATCTGGGTGAGGTCCGCTATGTTTGAATTCAGTAATGGAGCAGTCGCACCAGCACCCGCGTTGTTCACCAGCAGAGTGACTCTGGAGTCTTCGCGAAGAATGTGCTCCAGCTTCGCCAAGTCCTTGGGATCCGTCAGATCGGCGGCGATGATGTCAACTTTATTCCCCGTTTCGCTTTCCAGTTTCTCGGCCAGATCCACCATGGCGCTCTGTCTGCGTGCCACCAGGAGCAAGTCATAACCCCGGTGCGCCAGACGATCTGCGTAGACCGCACCAATTCCGGAGGATGCTCCCGTGATGACTGCCAGCCCTTTCGATTGTTGTTTCATTTTTCGTTTCCTTTCTGTGCTCGCCGCGTCCCGGCAGCCTTCTAAGTGCACCGTGAGTGCCGCCCGTAACCTACTGAATCAGAACGCGCGGGCCGAATATCGTGGGCCGCCCGTTCAGCAAAATGACGAGACTTGGGCAGTATCGACGCGATCTTCTCATGCAACGCCACTCAGTGGTACACCATCCAACTGTCATGCGCGCTGATATTGTTCCCGGAGCGGTCTTTCCGGACTATGAACTTTCCGATCACACCGCGAGACGCCGCAAGCTATCGGAGTTGCAAGAGCACAATCCAATGATTCTCGTCCTTAGCCGAGGAGGGTTTTGTCCGAAGGACCGCAGGCAAGCGGAGGGGCTAGTGGAGTTCCACAGGGAGATGGAGGTTGGCTACTGCCGGCTTGTTACAATCAGCACTGACAATATCACGGAGACCAACGAATATCGCAGCGGAGTCGGGGCACACTGGCCTTTCCTCTCCGACGCCGGCCGGATGGTCCAAAAGGACCTCGACATCGCCGAGTACACGGACCCTGGGCACAACCCGATGATCCCCCACACCATCGTCCTTGAACCGGGCCTGGTGATTTACAAGATCTATAACGGTTACTGGTTCTTCGGCCGTCCTACGGTAGAAGAACTCCGGCAGGATCTGCGCGCCGTAACCAGAAGATGCCGCCCGGACTGGGACATTACCACGCCCGAGCTCAAGGCCGCCTGGAACCAAGGCCGGAAAAACCTCTTCTATCCGTACGGCAAAACATATACTCAGACAATCGGCGAGCAGGATTAGCGGCCGCACCCCATTTAGTGGGCAACCGGGGGTTTCCCGGCGGGTGTGAAGTGGCGGATCGCCAGCAGAACAGGGATGGTCGCCAGAGTAATCCACGCCAGGATGCGGAAGCAGTCCAGGAAGGCCAACAGGCTCACCTGATGTTGCAGTTGCTGGAAGATTCCACCTTGCGCGGCGACTGCGGCATCCGGTCCCGTGAACCCCTTGCTGACCAGGTAATCTGCCAGGGATTGTGTTCTCGCCGCAAGTTGCTGAGAGGTGACGGAAATGGCCGAGCCGAGGTTCGTTTGGTGGAATTGATGGCGACGTTCGGAAACGGTCGTGATGAGGGCGATACCGAAGCTGCCTCCCCAATTACGGAAAAAATTCGTGAGACTGGAAGCGCGGTTGTTCTGGTCGGGCCGCAACTGCGAGTAAGAGATGACACTCACCGGCACGAAGAAGAATCCATATCCCAGTCCTTGAAAAGCTCTCGCCAGCGCAAAATGACGGTAATCCGTAGCCGGCGTCAACGTGGAGTAGTGCCACATAGCGGCCGCAATCAGCGAAACGCTGAAAATGATGAGAGTCCGGGGGTGGACGAGTTTGCGCTGAATCAGTTGGGCTCCCACGGGCGCCAAGGCCGTGATGACCAAAGCGCCCGGACCCAATACCAGGCCGGCATCGATGGCCCGATAGCCGAATAGCGATTGCAGCATCTGCGGAATCAGCGTGGTGCTGCCAAAGAGTCCGACGCCGAATACGAAGAACAGCAGATTCGCTATGGCGAAGTTCCTGCTTGCAAGCAGGCGAAAATCGATGATCGGTTCTTTGACGCGCATTTCCCAAATCACGGTGGAGACCCAGCCCAGCAACGCCAGGGCTAGCATCCAACAAATGAAACTGCTTTCGAACCAATCTTCGATTTGTCCCCGGTCCAGCGCCAGTTCGAGCGTGGCGGAAGCAAGCGCGATGAGCGCGATTCCTATGCCGTCGACGGATAACTTACCGCCTCGCCGTACCGCGGCTCTCTCCGCATCGAACGCCGGCGGGTCCTGCACAAGTCTGCTGGTAAGCAACATCGCCAGAATGCCGATCGGAATGTTGATGAAGAAGATCCACCGCCAACTGTAGTTATCCGTGATCCAGCCCCCCAGAACGGGGCCGATCGCCGGCGCCGTCACGATCACGATGGTGTACAGCGCGAATGCCGATGCCCGTTTGGCGGCTGGGAAGGTATCGACCAGGATCGCCTGGGCTACCGGCGCCAACCCGCCTCCGGCGATACCCTGGAGCACTCGGCTGGACAGCATAATTCCCAGTGTCGGTGCCAGCCCGCAAAACAGTGACGTGAGGGTGAATACTGCGACGCATCCCAGATAGTACGTCTTCCGCCCGAAGACGCGACTGAGCCATGCGGACATGGGCAACACCACGGCGTTGGCAACCAGGTAGGTGGTCAGGATCCAGGTCACCTCGTCGTAGCTTCGTCCCAAGCCGCCTCCGATGTAAGGCAGCGCGACATTGGCGATCGAGGTATCCAGCAACTCCATAAAGGTTGCGAGGGTGACCGTCAATGCAATCAGCCATGGATTCACAACCGGCCGCTCGGTAGTCATATGCACCTCCTCGGAAGTCATACTCACCGCACCTTTACGCGCGGCTCCACGGACATCCCAGGCCGCAGCAGATGTTGGGGATCTTCACTCGAGTTCACACGAATTCGAACCGGGAACCGCTGGACGACTTTGACGTAGTTTCCGGTTGCGTTCTCCGGCGGGAAGAGGCTAAAAAGAGGGCCAGCCGCTCCCGGCATGTTCTCGATGTAGCCATTAAAGTCGCGATCGAGAGTGTCAACGTGAATCCGAACCGGCTCGCCGGCCCTCATACCCTTCATTTGGGTTTCTTTGAAGTTGGCGGTGATCCAGACATCATCGAGAGGAATGAGAATCATCAGGGCTTGCCCCGGCTGCACTCGATGGCCAAGCTCCACTGTCTTTCGGCCCACGACGCCACTCACAGGAGCGTATATCCTCGTGTAGCTGAGATTCAGCCGTGCGGTGCGCACCTCCGCTGCGGCTTGTTCCTGTTGGCCATTGGCTGTTTGCGTTTTCGCCTTCGCATCGGCAACCTGCTGCGGCGCCGTTCGCGCCGCGTCCATTTCCGCCTGGCGCTGAGAGACCAGACTCTGCGCCTCGGCGACTCGGTGCTGGCTGGATTGGATAGCGGCCTGATCAGCCTCCACCAACTGTGCGTCGGAAACGGCCTCGGCCTGGCGAGAATCGTAATCGGAGCGCGAGATTTCGTGCTTTTCGACGAGCGCCTGATAGCGCACGCGATCCCGCTCGGCGCGTTCCGCAGCGATCTGGTCCTGCTGCAACTTGTGCTGCACCCCGGCGAGATTAGCTTCCGCTTCGCTGACGGCGGCCAGCGCTTGCTGAACCGCGGCGTCAGCCGCGCGTACGCGGTTGAAAGCAGTCGCGTCGACGATCGGAACCGTTACCTGCGCCGAGACTACTTCGGCTTTTCGCGTATCGAGGTCCGCAGTTGCGTGGGCCAGCTCCGCTTCATAATCGCGCGGGTCCAATTCAACCAGAAGGGTTCCGGCTTCCACGAACTGATTGTTCTCGGCCTTGGGATTCACATAGATCACAGTGCCGCTGATGCGGGAACTGACCGAGTCGAAATGGCCGTCCACCTGGGCATCGTCGGTGCTCTCAAATCCCCGCGACTGCAGCCAGACCATGGCTGCGCCGGCAGTCACGGCCAACACGGCAAATAGCGCCAGCCAGCGTGAGAGTCCCCGTTTGGGCCGTACAGGAGTCTTATGGGCAACAGGTTGCGGGTCCACCAACTTCGGTTTTGGCGAATCGTCCGGTACAGTTCGTTCGAGTTCCAGTTCTTCGGTCATCTTAGTTTCCTCCTTGCAATCTGGTTTCGGCCGCACCCATGGCGCGCGCCATAGAGATGGTGGCAACATTCAGCGAACACAAGCTTCGGATGTAATTCTCGTTGGAGGCGGCCACCGCTTCTTGCGCCTGCACTACCTCGAGGTAATTGGCGACACCATTGACGTACCTGTCCTGGGACTGTGCCAGGGCGCGTTCGGCGAGGCGGCGATTCTTCTCAGCTACCTGGACACTGGAGTTCGAAGCGCTGACGTTTAGCCACGCCACCCGCACGTCGTAGGCAATCCGTCCACGCAAATCCTCAAATTCCGCGCGCCGCCGTTCCAAGTCTGCCTGAGCCTGCCCGATATCGGCACCGATCCGTCCCCCGGTATAAAGCGGCACCGAAATTGTGCCGGCTATTTGATAGACCTCGTTCAAGCCGCCAACGTTCCTTCCACCGCCGCCGTAGTTGGCGTCCAGTGAAAGCGACGGCAAGCGTTGCGCCTTCTCGGCCCGCAATGTCGATTCCGCGGCGCGCACCGCAGCTGCCGCGCTTGCCAGATCCGCGCGGCCACGGAGCGCCTCCGCCGTCGCCCCCTCGAGGGTCATCTCCGCAAAGCGAACCGGCGACGGCTGGTCCGCGAGTTCGAACTGCTGATCAATGGCAAGGCCGGTGATTCGCGCGAATGTAAGCTTGTCGATGTCCAGTTGATTGGCAATATTGGTCACCAGCTGTTCGGTAGACTGTCGCTCCACCTGGGCGCGCAGAGATTCGATTTCCGGGGAGACCTCGGCTTTCACTCGATTCGCCGTCAATTGATCGAACTCCCGCGCGGAGGCCAGTTGGGCCTTCGCGGTTTCCAATCGGGCGGCGCTGGCGATCACCTGGAAGTACGCCGTGCCCACCGCGAGCACTACCACGTCGCGCGCATCCTTCAAGCTAAGTTCGGATGCCCGTTCGTCCTGCTTGCGAGCCTGGTAGCGCTCGCGCAGTTCCCGGTCGAACAGGCGCTCGGACACTGCGACGCGGACGTCTTGATAGCCGAATCCACCGCTCGTCGCTGGAAGCGACAGCCCCGGGATAGGCGGCAGCTTGAGGCCGATTTCCTGATAGCTGATGCTCTCGTACGCCGCTCTAGCGGTCGCCGAGATCTGCGGTAAAAGCGCCGATAGAGCTCGCAGTCGCTCCGCTCGGACATCACTACTGGCATGTGCCGACTCAACTAGTCCGAGGTTGTAGCGCAACCCGCGGGCAATAGCGTCTTGCAAGGAGAGTCTGAGAATCGTCCCGGTAGATTTGGCAGGCACGCTGCCCAGATACGGATTTTGGCGTTGTGCGGCCTGAGCGCTTGGAGTAGTCGTCCCCTCAGCCGGACTGATCGGTCTTGGGGTCGTGATGGAGTACTGAACTGCATTCTGCGCCGACGCCAGTGAAGCTGCCGCCAGCATCCCTGTCAAGAAAAGCAATCGCTTGGTAGCCATTTTGCGCGGCCCTTTCTTCGCCGCTTCCGCTCAGACTGTAAAAGTGCATTGCAGGGTCCATGCGGAAATCACTGAAAAGATGGCGTTAAGGCGGGAGGCCGCGCTTCGGGCTCAGCAAAATGACGAAATGTCAGCACGGCACAGTGCCTGGCCGACGGAGTCGTTTAGCCTTGCGCCATTGCAACCGATATTTGGCCTTCTGAAGAACCGCACCGTGCGCGGGAACGGAGACGACAGGGCGTCAGAATGTCGAAGGCTCAACAACGCTGACTCCACAATCGACGTCCCTGGCGATGCACTCCTTTTCTTTTCAAGTGGCTTCCGCTTGGACCGCCAGATGCATTTGCGCCTTCGAAGAGAGTGGGATCGACATCTCTTTAAACGGATACGGGGGCTGAGCAAGGAGTTCGCTGTGATTCAAACGGAAGAAGAGAAGATTGGCGGCCAAGACTTGGACGGGATCGACATGAAGCTTGAAGTTGTCGTCATTCCGGTATCGAATGTTGACCGCTCCAAAGGGTTCTATGGAAGGCTGGGCTGGAGGTTGGACGCCGACTTTCAGTTCGATAACGGGTTTCGCGTGGTGCAGTTCACGCCGCCAGGTTCGGCCACGTCAATCCAGTTTGGCACGCAGGTTACAGCCGCTGCACCCGGGTCGGCACAAAGCCTGTACCTCGTGGTCACGGACATCGCCGCTGCCCGGGAAGCGCTCGTCGCTCGCGGTGTGAAAGTCAGCCAGGTGTTTCACCCGGGGACACCGGGCGCGCACTTCCAGGTAGACGGCTCGAGCAATCGCGTGAGTGGACCGTCGCCGGACCATGCCAGCTATCGCTCCTACGCCACGTTCAGCGACCCGGACGGGAATGGCTGGTTGCTGCAGGAGGTCACGACTCGGCTACCGGGACGGGTGAACCGTGCCGAAACGGCGATCGCTTCTGTCAACGATGTCGCGAGCGCACTTCGCCGAGCGGCGGCAGCGCACGGCGAGCACGAAAAGCGTATCGGTGGGCGCGACGAGAACTGGCCCGATTGGTACGCTGCCTACATCGTGGCGGAGCAGGCCGGCAAGAATCTGCCGCAGTAACTGAGTATTGCTGAAGCCAGGAGGCTTTACGTGAGAGTTTGTGAGGGGGCTTGATATAACGGCCTGGATTCTTTGTCATATGGGCAAACGCTCTACGCTCATACCAGCGCTTCCAAAATCAAAAATGCATTGATTACAAAGGAGTTGGTGCGCCCGGCAGGACTCGAACCTGCGGCCTTCTGCTCCGGAGAGAAACGCTCGATGTGTATGTTCTTCATTCTACAGGTGGCCCAGCGCGGTTATGAACGCGGCTTGAGGGGTATTCAGCGCTTGTTGTGTACCCTGTTGTGTACCCGCTCAAATACATGTAAAAGCCCAATTCATCCGTCCGCCACCCCACCGAAGCCGAAGCGAAACCCGCGTCGGATTGCCTCCGCTGAAAATTGTACGTCCTCTTTCGCAGAGAGCAACGTTTTGCGGAGTTCGCGGCGCTGTTCTGCCCGGCATCATTTGGAAGACATCCGTCGCGAAATTCCGAGAATATCTGCCCCTCTTCGTCTGAACGAAACCGATCTTGTTGATGTTGCGATCCGGGTGGACGGCATGATGGAGATCGATCGCTGCTCGGGCGGCAGCCGACAGTCCAGTGGATGGCAACAATTCTCGGTGTGCTCTGACCGGACGGGATATTCAATCATCACGGGGGCCGAGACATTTTCTCCGGTGGTTCAGGCCAAGCGCTGCTGGACGCAGGTCGCGGACTTCCGAGTCTCCCAGTGGCAGCGCTCCACCTGACGGCAATATCTGCGATCAAAGCGCCGGCGACAATCTGCAACGCTACGCGCAAACCGGCGACTATGGCGATCGCGCTCCACACGCTGCGCTGCACTACGGACGCCGGCACCGCCGAGCCGTGATCCCAAACCAGCGAAAGACAACGGCAGCCCAAGGACAGCGCGGGCACCACTGAGCACTGGCAGCCTCAACCGGTTAGCAGACAAGCGGCAAATCATCAGCGGTTGAGGAGTCTCGAGTTGTGCGCTAATGCCGAACCGAACGTCATCTGTCGGTAATCCAACCCGGTTTGCCGCCGCTGTCAGAGATGCACCTGCGCATATTCAGTTTTCGCCGGCAGAGGCATTACCACCACATTGCGGGGAGTCACATTGGCCCAGGGAACCGTGTATACCCTCCAGCACCTCCTGCAGTAATACTTCCGGCAAATCGGCCAGGTTGGCTGGTCGTGCACCAGATCGCACCACAGATCCCGAATCCTCTTGAGAAATCGAACCATTTGAACCCCCAGGGAGCATCGGACCGTTTCAGAACGCCGCGATCGGCTCGAAATGTCCGGCCCCAATGCCGCCCGATGCGGCGCGGGCGAACAGCGGACCGTCATGCCGGGCGGACCGGGCCCGCTGCGCGCGCCGCGCTTCGATTCCCAGTTTTCGCATCTTGTAGACCAAAGTCGTTCGCGGCAATCCCAACCGCGCCGCAGCGCCATGCATTCCGCCGATCAGCCCATCGGTTTGCTTCAGCACATCCAGGATGTGCTCGCGCTCGGCCTCGGCCAGAGTGCGCGCTGCCGCCGCCGTCGGCTGCTGCTTCGTCATCTGTTTCAATTCCGAGAGCGTGGGCCGCAGCACCGATTCCGTCGAAAGCACCACCGCACGCTCGATGAAATTCTGCAGCTCGCGAATGTTGCCGGGCCAGTCGTGCGACTTAAGCACTTCCATCACCTCGCCGGGTATCACGTCGATGGGTTTGCCCATGCGCGCCGAGAACTTCTGGACGAAGTGCTCCACCAACAGAGGAATGTCTTCCACGCGTTCGCGCAGCGGGGGCAGGGAGATCGGGATGACGTTCAAGCGATAGTAGAGGTCCGGACGAAACTGCTTGTTCGCCACCAACTGAGCGAGATCATGATTGGTCGCTGCCACCACCCGCACGTTGACCCGAATCGTCTGGCCGCTGCCCAAGCGCTCGAACTCCTGTTCCTGTAGAGCGCGGAGCAGTTTGGGTTGTAGTTCCAGCGGCAGATCACCGATCTCGTCGAGAAACAGTGTGCCGCGATCCGCCATCTGGAATCGCCCCTTGGTCTGCACACAGGCTCCCGTAAAGGCGCCTCGTTCGTGTCCGAAGAGTTCGCTCTCCAGCAAGGGCCCAGGGATCGCGGCACAGTTCAACTTTACAAATGGGCCCTGCCTGCGCGAACTCTGGTTGTGAATGGCGCTGGCGATCACCTCCTTGCCGGTGCCGGTTTCGCCTTGAATCAAGGTTACAGAATCGCTTTTTGCGATCATGCGGACCAGAGCCAGGACTTGTTGAAATGCAGGACTGAGGCCAATGATCTCCTCGTCCATGACGGCGCCTGAATTGTTATACACAGAGCTATCCCTTTCTCTTGCTTCCCACGCTTGTATTTCGCCAGCGGCAACCGTGAAACGACGTCTACTTGCCGTTGCTTTCTCTGGTGATCCACTCGCGGACATATGACGGACAGTTTGCCAGCGCAATGTCCGCCCCCTCGCACTCCGCAAGGAAAGTGACGCCGTCCTGTCCAACCAGGGTTACGTCCTTTAAGTCCAGCACCAGGTGTTTACCACTCACTTCTGCCCCGATTAGGGCCTGCAACTCGGCGACGTTTTCCTTGTCTATCCGGCCGCTTAACTTAAAGACCAGTTCCCCGTTGCCCGACCTCTGAATTCTCAACATCTGTCTCCTCCAGACGGAGATCCAAAGTCGGCAGGGCGCGCTCGATACGACCGCGCAAGCTGCCGAAATGTTCCATCGCTTTCAACGACGAGGCGACGGAACTTGCTATCACCAATGCTCCGCAGGCCTTCCGTTCCTGGAGGATCGAATGGCTCGATCATCCTTGGGTTCGAACTCCTTTGCGCGGAGTTAATGCACGCCAGACACCACTCGGATTGTGCTGAAAATGAGGGTGTTGTCGCCTTTTTTGGCGATTTGTGATTTGCGAAAACTCGCAAATCGCGAAAGTTCGCGAAAAGCTAGGCCTTGAAGCGCTTCTTGTCGATCTTCAGCGACCGGATCTTTGACTCCAGGGTAGATCCGGGCATACCGAGTCTGGCGGCAGCTCCCAACTCTCCGGACACCCGTCCTTTGCATTCCCTTAGGGCCGATTCAATGATCTCTTTCTCTTGCGCTGCGAGCTGTTGAGGCAGCTCGAGTGGATTCGTCGGCTCCGATACGCGGGGCCTGCGGGAAAGCCAACTCGCATCGACTGAGAACGCCTCTGTTTCACTTACGATCACCGAGCGCTCGATTACGTTCTGCAATTCGCGTATATTGCCTGGCCAAGAGTAGGACTTAAGCATGTCCAGACTCCCCTTGTCTACCGTCCGAAAGCTCTTTCCCGCCTTTCTTCCGTAACGATCCAGGAAATACTCGACCAGCAATGGAATGTCCTCTTTTCGGTCCCGCAGAGGAGGCATGTCGACCGGAAACACGTTTAGCCTGTAAAACAGGTCGCTCCGGAAGGTGCCGGCGGCGATGGCAGCCTCCAGGTCTCGATTGGTGGCGGCGATCACCCGCACATCGGTCCGGATCGAGCCACTTCCTCCGATCCGCTCAAATTCGTGTTCCTGAAGAACCCGCAAGAGAGCAATCTGCGTTTCTGCCGGGAGCTCTCCCAGTTCGTCGAGGAAAATCGTGCCTTTCTCGGCCAGTTCAAAGCGTCCTAAACGACGCTGTGTTGCCCCCGTGAAGGCGCCCTTCTCATGGCCAAACAATTCCGATGCGATGAGGTCACGAGGGATCGCCGCACAATTCACACTCACAAATGCATGTGAAGATCGCCATGACCGCCGGTGAATGGCGCGAGCCACCAATTCCTTGCCGGTGCCGGTTTCGCCGGTGATCAGAACGCTGGAATCGGTCGGCGCGACCTTGGAGATCCGGGAAAGCACCTGTTTCAGGGCCGCCGAAGTTCCCACGATCTCCTCGAACATCGATGCTTTGTCGAGTTCCTCGCGTAACGAAACATTCTCGTCCTGGAGCCGCTGCTCGGCTAGCTTGCGATCGTCGATATCGGTCCCGGCGGCATACCACCGGGTAATGCGCCCTTCCTCGTCTGACATCGGACTCAAGCGATAGTGGAACCAGCGATACTGGCTGTCCTTTCTCTTGAGGCGCACTTCGTACTCAAACGGCAATCCGCTTTGGAGTTTTCCGGGAAGTTCATCGGTCACGAACCCGGCGTCTTGGGGATGCAGCAGCCGCTGCAAATCAGCGTCCTGCCATTCCTCCAAAGTAATGCCGTAATAATCTAGTGACGCCCGATTGCTGTAGAGGCGCGCCCCGTCGGGGCCCAATTCCGTGATGTGCAGGGGCGAAAGGTCGAGGAGTTGTCGGGCTTCCTTCTCGCTTTGGCGGATCTTCTCTTCCGCACGCTTCTGGTCGTCGATGTCCGTGGTCGTACCGACGAATTTGAGGACATTTCCTTCGGCATCGCGCAAGACCAGAGCTTGTTGGAGATGCCAACGATATGTCCGGTCCTGAGCGCGGAGAGACCGGGTTTCTATCGCGAAATCCTGTTCCGAGCGTACTCCAATCCAAAAGGCCCTCGATGCTGCTTCGCGATCGTCGGGGTGAACCGCGGTCATCCAGGCCTCGGGACGCGACCGGACGAAATCGAGAGTCTGACCGGAGAATTCGAGCCAAACTTGATTCACGAAGTCTGGTCTCCCATCGGGCGTGAGCGTCCACGCGGATACAGGAAGGCGCTGTAGCAGCTCAGCCTGGAGTTGCAGCTCGAAGTAGAGGGTGGCGTTCTCCAGCGAAATCGCGGCTTGCGAAGCCAGCAACTGCAGCACGGTAACCCGGCCCGGCGTGAAGGCGCACGGAGTCAGATTGTTCTCTAGATAGAGTGCGCCGACCAGCTTCGCTTGCTTGAGAATTGGCAGGCAGAGGACGGACATGGAGTGCCTCCGCCGCACATATTCGTCCTTTGCATACACTTTGTCGGCCGCGGCATCATCCAGGAGCACGCTCTCCTGTGTCCGGATCACGTAATGCAGCGCGGATTGCGGAAGGTCAGACGGGGTGACGGCCGCCTGCCGAACCGCAACCTCGATCTTGCCACGGGCAGTGGTGGCCTCGGCTTCGATCCGCGGCTCGCCGCCGCGAAAGAGGATGAGCAGACCCCGCTCAGCACCGGCATTCTCCACGGCGATTCGCAAGAGCTTCTCGATCAGACCGGGAAGGACCATCTCAGTCGAAATCGCCTGCGACGCTTTGACTACCGTCTCGACGTCCAACTGCCCTACCGGTGGGCCGGTCGCGGCCGAAGCGGTGGGAGTTCGTCCCTCACGCAGGCGCGGGTAGCGTTCGTCGAGTTGCTTTACTTTTCCGTGCGCTCCCCACCGGTCGTAGCAGTTGCGCGCCAAGCGGAGATGGGCGTAGCCGGCCGTTTCAAGGCCGCGTGACAGGTAAAACTGCGCCGCCAGCTCGTGGGAAAGGCCCTCGTTCTGAACGAATCCGTTCTCACTCGCCGAATGAATAGCCTGTTCGTAAAGTTGCAGCGCATCGGCGTCTCGCTTTTCGATGCGGGCGATCTCGGCCAATACCAGTTTGTACTTGCCGCCAAACGTCGGCGGATAGCATTCAGCCCACTCGCGCAGTTGTTCCCGGTGCGCCCTCAGGAGTTCGCGCCACGCCTGCTGGTCATCAGTCGACGCGGTCTCATAGAGCGCCGACACGGTCAGCGCGGTGTAAAAGAAGTAGCCCAGCGCCGCGATCTGGCCGGCCAAGGCCTGAAGCAGCGGCTTCGCCTTGCCGGCGGCTTCCAGCGCCTCGGCGTAATCGCCTGACAGGAATCGCGCTTCCAGCTTGACAATCCAATACGAGCAGATCAGCGCAGGCATCCGGTCCCCGGTCAACTGCGCCTCGAACGCCGCCTCGGTGAACTGCGCGTCGTTGAAGGTGGAGAAGGCTGCGGTCCGGCCCTGCATGGTGGCGATGAACCGTTGCTGGCTTACGATCATGTCCGCGACATCGCCGAGTTTGACTTTTCGTGTGAAGTCCAGGGCCATGTCCGACTCGCGCCACACCAGGTCGAGTGGGTCGCCCCGAAGGAGAAGAGACGTGAGAGATAACAACAAACTATAGCAAGCCTGGGTCAGATTGCCCGTCTCAAGCGCTGCGGGAATGCCCGTCCGATAGAAATCGATCATGGTCGCGATCGGCTGAGTCCAGGCGGCGACAGTCCCAAAGGTGGCGTAGACTGTCCCCCGGTTTGCAATGAAGCCGTACTTGTCAACCAAGTCGCACGCAAGTTTGGCGAAACGATAACCATCACCGTAACGGTGAAAGGCTGTCCCGAGTGCAATCCCAAAATATGCGTAGCCGGTAGCGGAATCCATGCTTGCCCCGTGCTGCAGGCTGATGGTCACCATGCGGCAAATCTGTAAGCGAAACAAACGTTGATCTGTAAAGTAGGCACAAGGAATAAGGACCGACAGCATCTGCATGGCGGCCTGTAGTTCCGGATCGGTCATCAGCGGCAGGTCGATCAGGCTCTCGATCGGACGCGCATTGAGAGTTTGCCAAACAGCTTCGTAGTCGGACTGGACCTGCTCCTCGATCGGATGCGCGGGCATGTCTATGCCGAACCCGCTCAGGCCTGTGAGCGCGGTGGTTACAGCCTGCTGGTATTCGGACTTCATGATCTGGAGCTGGACCTTCAGACAATAGACGGCGGCCTCGTCAACTTTCGATGCGGCGCGCAGCAATAACTGCTCGATGAGTTGCCCGGCTTTTTCGGAGTTGCCGCACAAAAGCTCGCATTCCGCACGTTCCAGCCATAGGCTAAACGTCAACTCGTATTGGCTACTCCAATCGGTTTCCTCCAAGAAACCCATGCCGGCTGCAAAATACTCGCGCGCCGACGCATAGGCCGCCGACGCTTTGGCCTTTCGCCCAACTCTCAGGTCGACTGCGGCTACCTTCACCTTCTCGTCGTGATCGATCAGCAGTGTGGCAGCCCGATTCAGTTGGTTGGCGACATCGAACAGATGTTCGGCCAGGTCGTCCGCCGTCATGCTCGTCAGCAGCACCCGCCCAATCTGAAGGTGCACCTCGGCGCGCTCGCTTTCGGATATGAGCGCATAGGCCGCTTCTTGAATCCGGTCGTGAAGGAAGGCATAAGCACCGTCCATGCGCAGGAGCAGCCCGGTGCGGACGGAATCCAGAAGCGCCGTGTGCATCTCCTCTTCGGATTGCCCGAAAACCATATTCATCGCGGCGATCTCGACGATATTCCCAAGACTGGCGAGTTGCTGAAGAGCGGTCTGCGTATGCTGCGGCAATCGCCGCAGCTTCCCCAGCATGAGATCCACCACGTTGTCGGAGTAGCGCTTGCCGCGAATCCGATCCAAGTCCCAGATCCAGGCCGCCGTGTCCTGGTCGAACCGGAGTAGGCCTTCCTCGCCCAGTGCCGTGAGGAGTTGGATCGCGAAAAACGGGTTGCCGCCGGTCTTCTCGTGGACCAACAGCGCCAGGGGACCAACGGAGTTCTGACGGCAGCGCAGGGCGTCGGCGATGAGCCGCTCAACGTCTTCGAGCCCGAGAGGCGAAAGCACGATTTCCTGCACTCTCGCTCCCGCTTCGCGGATCGCGGCCAGCGTCCGCATCAGCGGATGAGACGAACTGACTTCGTTATCGCGATACGCTCCGATCAGCAGCACGTGCCGCGCGTCCCGATCGGTAATCAGGCGCTCCAGCAATTCCAGAGTCGCCGTATCCAGCCATTGCAGATCGTCGAGGAACAACGCCAGGGGATGCTCGGGGCGGGCGAAGGCGCCGAGAAAACGTCGGAAGACCAACTGGAAACGGCCTCGCGCTTCCTGCGGTGGCAGTTCTGCCACGCGTGGTTGTTTGCCGATGACGAACTCGACTTCGGGTATGAGGTCGACCATCAGTTGGCCATTCGGCCCCAGCGCCTCCCGAAGGGCGTGCCGCCAATTGTCCACCTCGGCTTCGCTTTTCAGCAGGATCTGATGCACCAGCATCTGGAATGCCTGCGCCAGCGTCGCGTATGGTACGTCGCGCTTGTACTGATCAAACTTGCCTGCGGCGAAGATCCCGCGCGGCGGAACCAGCACCTTGTGCAACTCGTTCACTACCGAAGATTTGCCGACACCGGAATAACCGGATACCAGTACAAGCTCGGCGGCGCCCTGCGCCACCACCCGGTCGAATGCCGCAAGCAGGGCATCGACCTCGCGCTCCCTCCCGTACAGCCTTTCCGGTATCAGCAATCGGTCCGACGAGTCGTCAGCCGCCAGAGGGAATGAATCGATGCGGCCAAGCGACTGCCATTCCGACAGGCACCGCCGAAGATCGGCTTCCAGACCCGCAGCGGTCTGATAGCGCTCCTCCGCATTCTTGGCGAGGAGCCTCATTATGATGGCGGATAACGGCTCCGGGACCGCGCGGCGATCCGCGGGCCCTACCGGTTGCCGTGCGATGTGGCAGTGGACCCACTCCAGAGGATCTACGGCGGAAAACGGGAGCACGCCCGTAAGCATCTGGTACAAGGTGACGCCCAAAGAGTAGAGATCGCTGCGGGTATCCATCGATCGATTCATGCGCCCGGTCTGTTCCGGGGACATGTAGGCAAGGGTGCCGTCAATGATCTCCGGCGGAGCGGGCACCTGGCGCTCGCGCGGCAACCGGGACGCGATGCCAAAGCCGGTGAGCCAGACGTTGCAGGCGTCGTCGACGAGCACGTTCTCGGGCTTGATGTCTTTGTGGATCAGACTGCGCTGGTGGGCATGGCCGAGCGCTGTTGCCAGGTTAGTGGCAAGGCGTAGAAGACGCACCACGTCGAGAGGCTGTTCCCTTGCCCGCTCAAGAACGCAGTCTAGAGGCTCACCGCCCGGGTCGGCGAGAATAAGGATTGTACGTCCTTCGTGACGGTTCAGCGCGAGCGGCTTCGCCGCCCACTCGGGCTCAAGTTCGGCTGCGAGCGAGTATTCGTGCTCAAGGCGTCGCAGACTCCGGGGCAACGGTTGTTCTGCGGTAGGAGCGACCACCAGAAGGCGCGATGGGTTGCCGCGCTGGCGGCCGCGGTAAAGCGTGAATTCCCCACCATCGCGAATTGGTTCCAACACGTACTCAGATGCTGTTGCCATCGAGAGCGTCCTCGCCGCCAGGGCTGAACGGCGCCAGAATCTTTATTTTGACAGGAAAATCGACGAAGCCCTTTTCTGACCCACCTGCCATCAGTGGTCCGACGGGTTTCCGGCGCCCTTCAGAACGTAAATCGGCCGGCCAGTTGAATCTGCCGCCCGGTGCCGGCAGTGGTTAGGATCTGGCCTACGTTATTTGCGAAATTACCCGCCGCATCCTTGAAGACGGCATCCCCGTTACCTCCCAAAGAAAGCGGACTCTGCGTATTACTCGGAACGCCAAGATTCGGATGGTTGAACAGGTTATAAGCTTCCACTCCAACCGTAATCTTCCGTCGTTCCGTGATTGCAAAATCTTTGTGGAGCGCTGCATCAAATTGCGCGAACCCTGGCCCCCGCAGGACATTACGTCCGGCATTGCCAAACTGACCGGCAGACGGCACCGCAAAAGCACGTGGATTAAACCAGCATGACGGACTACCCACTCTGGCCCCATTCGGACAGACACCCGTATCGGGGTTGCCAACTAGGTCCGGGCGTTCCGCAGTAAGCAGCGATTGCACATCGGCATTGTCGAAGGCGAGCACTGGGGTGAATGGGAGGCCGCTGTGAACGCTGGCAACAGCCGAGACTTGCCAACCACCCAGGAGGCGTCCGCGTCCAGGCAACTCGTAAACGACGTTTGCCACGAAATTATGCCTAATGTCAAAATCTGACGGGCCGCGGCTTCCCTTGCGATCGAAAATGTTCTGAGATGCGGGAGGATCATTCACTGATTCCACGGAAAAATCCACCGAAGCATCATCCACGGAATGGGCAAATGTATAAGACGCCTGCCAGAAAAGGTTATGGGCATGGCGTTTCGAAACGGACACCTGAAAGGAATTATAAAAGGATTGCGCGTCAGTCAAGACCGCAACCAGAGGTGATGCCAGGTCCGGATTGTAACGATGGCCTAACGCCAGCTCAAAGGGGTTCTGCTCGGCCTCGCGGGTGAGGTGATTGCCGCGCGTGCCAAAGTATCCTGCGCTGAGGATCATGCCCTGCGCGAGTTCCCGTTCCACGTTGAGGTTATACTGCAGCGCGTAGGGGAACTCCGGGTAGTGAGTTGTCGCGAAAGTGTCGAGCGGCTGGGTCAGTTGAGCATTCTGGGGGTTTAGAAACTGAGGGAAAACGAATTCCTCGAGACCGAAGAAAGGCGGTAGAAACCGGTCGAGATCGAACAGAATTGCCGGGAGCTGGTCGCGATAGATGCCAAATCCGCTCCGCACCACAGTTTTGCCGTCGCCGAAGACGTTCCATGCAAGGCCCGCCTGGGGTGACAGAAGATCCAGCGGTGTCCCGGCAAATAGCTTGCCGACGGTTGGCGCGGAATCCGTCGCCGGGTTTGGAAAAGCTGAGAGACGGCCGAATGCCTCGGTCGGATTGGAGTAGAAATCGTAGCGCAGCCCGAAATTCACGGTTAAGCGACTGTTCACACGCACGAAGTCCTGGACAAAACCAGATGCGATAGTTTCACGGTATCCGCGGTTAGAATCGGCGTTGGAGGGATTGGCCCCCACGTACGACAGAGGCAAACCCTTCAGCAAGAATTCGAGAGCCGGGTTGTTGCTGGATGCCTGCAATCCGAAGGGAGTCAGGTCCTGGAAGGTATACAATCCATTCACACCGAAATCCAGCGGCCCGTTGTCTTGGAGCCTGCGAAGATCCACGCCGAATTTCAAGCTGTGACGGCCAATGGTACGCGACATCTGGTCCTGAACCTGGTAAACCGTCGAAAAATCGCCCAAAGGAAATGCCGCAAAGTTACCTATCAGGCTCTCGCCCGCGATATCGATCATTCCAAACGGCCGGCCAGGAACCAAAGAAATAGACAGACCCGGATGCGTATTATCGATCGAAGAAGATGCCGTTGTTCGGTTCACACCGAACCGCAACTCATTGATCCAATCATTTCCGAATGTCTTGCGGTCCTGAACAGTGCCATACTGATTCCGCGCCAAGTGAAAAGTGGGGAACCCCGGTGCATAGGTGCCCGGTGGCGTCCCGACGTATGGAACGAGAGCGGAACTGTCATCGATGCTGTAGCGCGCGAATAGCGAATGGGTGTGGGAAAAGTTGTGGTCGACGCGAACCATACCGTGGTACTCGCGGGTGGCGCCCTTGTTAGCCGTGATCAGTTCGCCGGTTCCATCCCCATTGCCTGGTCCGTTCGAAGGAGGCAGCAGATTGAGAAACGGTTGCATCAGAGGACTGATCGGAATGGCGAGACAGCCGGTAGGGTTGGTGTTGCTGCAGCCGGACGGAGTACCAGCGGATGGCAGCAGCCCTTGATGGGCGAGGGCATCCGGTACCGTCGCAATTGCCGTGGATGCCTGTACCTGACGGAATCCCTCATAGTTGGCAAAGAAGAAGGTGCGATCACGCCGCAACGGCCCTCCGATTCCGGCGCCGAACTGATTGCGGACGAATGGTGGGATCCGAGTGTTGCCCAAATCGAAGTAGTTCTTGGCGTCGAGTGAGGCATCGCGATGCAATTCCCACAAAGATCCGTGCAATTGGTTACTACCTGACTTGGTTATCATCTGGATGACGGCGCCACCATGTCCGCCGTATTCCCCGTTGAAGGTTTGGGTCAAAACGCGGACCTCCGCCAACTCATTCAGCCCGAGAAAAAATCCCGAGGCGCCCGCGGGCGAATAGCCAAAGACCGGATCGGTCGCATCCATACCGTCGATCAGAACGTTCGTCATAGTTGGACGGATACCGTTAATTGCAACTTGGCCGGACTTACCGCTGGAAAGCAACGAAGGACCGCTGCTGGGGTTGGGGGCAACTCCCGGCTCCAGCGCAACCGCACTGAACAGGTCGCGGTTATTGAGGGGCAGTTCCGCCAGGCTCTGTTCTGGAAGCAGTCCAGCGATCGTCGACGTCGTGTTATCGATGGCGGCGGCGTTCGCGTTGACCGTCGTTTGCTGGGAAAGGTCGCCTATCGCGAGCTGCGAATTTATCGTCATTTCGGCGGCCGAAGTGACGTCAACTCCTTCGCGAATCTGCGATTGGAATCCTGGTTTCACCATGCGAATTGAATAGCGTCCCAACGGCAAACCGGCGAAACGGTATTCGCCGGCCGTGTCTGTAAGAACGCTACGTTTCAATCCAGTGCCTCGGCTGACAATCGTAACGCTGACACCGGGGACAACGGCTCCACTTGGATCGGTGATGTTGCCGAAAACAGTCGCGAGCTGGGTTTGCGCCCACGCACCGACCGAGATGAATACCGCCAATATTGCTGCCAATATGTACGGTCGGAAGCTGTTCCTGACCCAGGCCCGTCGTATGAGCAACTCAGCCTCGATTTTCTTCATGGCTCCCCCCTTATCTCGGACAAGCGACCTGGCGCGGACTCCTTTAGAAACTCCCGACGGCGTGAACCCGCTCCGTTGCAAGCCCATCGCCCGCCGGATGAATGGAGCGCGACCGATGCGACCGGCGTACTTCAATGCCCAGTTTACGCATTTTGTAAACCAGCGTAGTTCGCGGCAAGCCCAGCCGCGAGGCAGCGCCGTGCAATCCACCGATCAGCCCGTCGGTTTGCCTCAATACCTCCAGAATGTGCTCGCGCTCGGCCTCGGCAAGCGTACGGGAGGCCGACGCTGGCGCCGACGGCTGCCTGGTCATTTCCTTCAGGTCGGTCAAAGGGAGACGCAGCACCGATTCCGGGGAAAACACCACGGCACGCTCGATGAAATTCTGTAGTTCACGAATGTTGCCTGGCCAGGAGTGCGCTTTGAGCACTTCCATGACCTCGTCCGGAATTAGATCGATTGGTCTGTTGAAACGCTCCGAGAGCCTATGTACGAAATGCTGCACCAGCAACGGGATGTCCTGGACCCGTTCACGGAGAGGCGGGAGACAGATGGGGATCACGTTGAGCCGGTAGTAAAGGTCGGCCCGAAACTGCTTTTGGGCCACGAGTTGGGCGAGATCCTGATTGGTGGCCGCCACCACCCGCACGTCCACGCGGATGGTCTGGCTGCTGCCTAAGCGCTCGAACTCCTGCTCTTGCAAGGCGCGCAGAAGCTTGGGTTGTAGCTCCAGCGGCAAGTCGCCGATCTCGTCCAGAAAGAGCGTCCCTTTGTCGGCCAGTTGGAATCGCCCTTTAGTTTGGGTGCACGCTCCCGTGTAAGCGCCTCTTTCGTGGCCGAAGAGCTCGCTCTCCAGCAAGGGGCCGGGAATCGCGGCGCAATTCAGTTTTACAAACGGCCCATGGCTTCGGGAACTTTGCTGGTGAATCGCCTGAGCGATGACCTCTTTCCCCGTGCCGGTTTCGCCTTGAATCAAGGTTACGGAATCGCTTTTTG
>Ga0070734_10000129_pt1 | contig 208743 bp, 176 predicted proteins | sample Coa_R1_8_FD_66444 | JGI IMG/M metagenome (GOLD analysis project Ga0070734, IMG submission 66444) | Surface soil microbial communities from Centralia Pennsylvania, which are recovering from an underground coalmine fire - Coalmine... | ecosystem: Environmental > Terrestrial > Soil >...
AACAGTGTCCATGAAGGTGGTACGGAGTTCTTGTTGACGAGCACTCCGCCATTGCTGTGGAGAGTGGCCGCAACGTCGTCGGCGGCTAGAGACACGGGCAGTAGAACCGTCAGGAGCAGAGACGCAATACGGCGCTGAACCTTAGTTGATACCAAGTCACCTGCATGACGTACAGGCTCAAGCGTAGCGCGATTCGAAGCCGCGAGTAGTTACTGCTCTGATAACCGTGGTTCCGCGCCCAGACTCAGGGAGTGGTCCGCATATCGCTGGAGGTTCCGCCCGCCGCGGGCACGTAGCATTTCAGGGTGTAATCCATGACCATGCGGTCGGCGCTGAAACGCCAGCCGAGCGTGCGGATGGCGCGCTTCATGCGTTTGATCCAGCCGCGGGGCAGGCCGTCGCGGTCGCGCTGGTAATAGAGGGGAACAACCTCTTCGCGCAGGGTGCGCAGCAAGTCTTCCCCGTCGCGCGCGTCGTGGACGCCGATGTTGGAGTGGGTTCTGCCGGTTCCGATGGCAAACCCGTTCATCCCGTCGTAAGCTTCCGCCCACCATCCATCAAGGATGGAGAGATTCAATCCTCCGTTCAGCACGACCTTCTGGCCGCTCGTGCCGGACGCTTCCTGCGGACGGCGTGGATTGTTCAGCCAGACATCAACGCCCTGAACGAAATGGCGTCCGACGTTGATGTCGTAATCCTCGACGAAAACAAACTTGTCGCGGAACTTGGGATCGCGCATCATCTCAGCAATCTGCTGCAACACGCGCTTGCCCGGCTCATCGAGAGGATGGGCTTTGCCGGCGAATACAAACTGCACCGGGCGCTTGGGATCATTCACCATGGAAGCGAGCTTCTCGATGTCCTTGAGGATCAGGTTGGCGCGTTTGTAAGTGGCGAAGCGGCGCGCGAAACCGATCGTAAGCGCGTCAGGACTCAAGACGCGTTCCAACCGCTGCAGCTCTTCGCGCGGCTCGTCGCGGCGGTCGGCTTGCTCCATCGCACGCTTCCGCACAAATTCGAGAAGCTGCGATTTCAGGTTGAGATGCGTCTCCCACAGTTCTCCATCGTCGACGCTCTCAATGCCTTGCCAGATTTTCGGCTCGCTGCTGCGCTGGTGCCAGCCTGGCCCGAGGTGACGGTCATACAACCGGAACATCTGCGGCGCCAGCCACGAGGGAACGTGCACTCCGTTCGTGATGTGTCCGATGGGGACATCGTCCTCAGGCTTGCCGCGGAACAGGCCCGTCCACATAGCGCGGGAAACTTCGGCATGAAGGGCCGAGACGGCATTCGCCCGGCGAGACAAGCGAAGCGCCAGCACCGTCATGCAGAACAGCTCATCCTGATTGCTGGGATTTTCCCGGCCCAGCCCCATCAGGCTCTCAGGCGTCAAGCCAATGGCTTCGCGCAGGGGGCCAATGTGCTCTTCCACCAGGGCGGCTTCGAAGCGGTCGTGCCCGGCGGGCACGGGTGTATGCGTGGTAAATACGATTTCGCGGGAAACTCGCGGAACCGCCGCATCGAAGGCGATGCCTTCTTCCTCCATGCGCATGCGGATCGCCTCAAGAACGGCGAAGCCACTGTGCCCTTCATTGAGGTGAAGCACACCGGGCGAGATACCCAGCGCCTTCAGAGCTCGCAATCCACCAACCCCGAGCAGCAATTCCTGACGGATACGGATACGCAGATCGCCGCCGTACAAGCGCGAGGTCAACTCGCGATCTTCAGGAGCATTTCCTTCCACATCCGAATCGAGAAGAAGCAAGTCGCAGCGGCCGACCTTCACACGCCACACTTTCGCCTGAATGCGTCCACTGCGGGTCTCAATTTCTACCATCACCGGCCGGCCATCTTTGCCGATCGCGACTTCCATTGGGAGTTGATTGACGTCGGCTTCCAGGTATTCTTCGCGCTGCCAACCGCTCAGATCGAGCCGCTGGCGAAAATAACCCTGACCGTAAAAGAGGCCGATTCCAATCAGCGGGATATCGAGGTCGGACGCGCTCTTGATGTGATCGCCGGCGAGGACGCCGAGGCCTCCGGAATACACCGGCAGCGATTCATGAATGCCGAACTCCGCCGAAAAATACGCCACCGGATGCGGCCGAAGCACGCCTGCATGCCGCGTTCCCCAGGTTCGGTCTTCCTCCAGATATTCGAGGAGGCGCCGGTACGCGTAGTTCACCCGGCTGTGCAACATGATCTCAGCCGCGCGTGCCTCGAGTTTTGCCAGAGGCAACTCATTCAGCAGCGATACGGGCTTGTGATTCAGTTCGCTCCAGCGTGCCGGCTCAAGATCCAGGAAAACGCTGGTGGAGTTATGGTCCCAACTCCACCAGAGATTGCGAGCCAGGGCCCACAAACGCTCCTGCAGCGGAGCGATGAAGCGATCGAGGGTGCGCGCTTCGCTGACCACGGGCGCGACCTGGGTGGCCGCCTCGGCCAGCATACGAATTTCGTCTTCGCTGAAAACGCGGGCTTCAATGGTTTGAACCACCAGCACGCCCTGCAACACTCCGCGATCGATTAGCGGCACACCAAGAAACGATTGATAAGCTTCCTCGCCGGCTTCCTTGAAGTATTTGAAGCGTGGATGATTCTTGACCTGGCTTACGGCGACCGGCCGCACCTGCTCGGCTACGAGCCCAGTGAGCCCTTCGTTAACGGACATCCGCAGACTGCCGATGCATTCCCGGCGAAGACCTACGGTGGCGGCTAGAACCAGGTTGGCGCGATCGGGTTCCAGAAGATAGGCCGAGCAAACATCCGTCCGGAAACGCTTGGCGATCAGGGCGACCACATTCGTCAAGGTCTCGGCCGGCTGGCCTTCTTCAGCCACCAGGTTGCCGATTTCCTCCAGCGAAAGCACGTTAGGCGCGTCGGACGACCGCATCTCCTGTTCCAGAGCTACAGACTTCTCGTATCGATCCAATTTAGTTTGAATCCCCCGGCATTGTCCGCGACCAGGGATAAAGATTCCACAACGCCCCCGCTGCACGAACGTTTTAGTATGACGATAGTCTATTCTACGGTGAACCTCAGGAAATTTTGGTGTTGACGAATTTTTGAGCTTCGTTCGATCTAAAAAACCTGGCTTCCTTCCCCAATAGCGCTAAACCATTTAGAATTCATTACTTTTCATGCGATATGGCTCTTCGAGTTTCATTGCGCACGGCTTGCGAGAAGGAGTAAAATTTCACGCAATCCAGCCGGGCAAATCGAAACGACCGTCCAGCCTGCGGTTTGGTCGTGTCGAGCGCTGTTGATGCGGTGGTTCTCAAGCGAGAAGAATGCACGCGTTGTGCTGCCTCCGAAGGTGTCAGGAAAGCGGACGGAGGTCTTCATCATTGTGTTTCTCTCAAGGGCACTGACGAGGAGTCGTGAGATGACAGGAAATGGCAGGCGACTGGCTCCGTTTGCCGCAGGATTGTGCGCCGTTGTCATGGTCGGATGGGTACTTACGCTTCGTGCGGCGGACCCAAAACCGCAAGGAATTCCCACAGACTGGACGCATCACCACGTCATCTTCTCGCAGCCTGCCACTCTCGAACAGGCCAGCCGCATCGCGCAAGATCCGCGCTACTGGCATGAATGGTATCGGCAAAACGTCGTTCGACGCCTGGACTTGCATTCGCAAGGAATGCACGCTCCGCTGCCGCCCCAAGTTGCTCTCGCGGCAACGAACTCACACGCTGACTGGTCGATGGATATGGGAACGAGCGCCTCATCGGGCGCGGGAAATTATCCGGCCAAGTACTCCTTCAGCGTCACGTCGGCAAGTTGCACGGACTATGTGGTCTTCAGCACCGGTTTAACCGGCACTGGAACTCAAGCCAACATTGTCGCCTACAACAACGTGTACTCCGGGTGCGGTGCGAACCCGTCAGTCTATTGGGCGTACAACACCGGGGGGCAAGTCCTGACGTCGCCCGTTATTTCGGGCGATGGAACGCAGATCGCTTTCGTTCAGACCAGTGCGGGAGCAGCGAGCCTGGTGGTCCTGCGATTCGCTGCCGGCGGAACGATTACCGGTCCCAACACGCTGGCGACGACGCCGGCATCTTCCTATAACTCCTGTACCGCGCCCTGCATGACGACCGTTCCTCTTAACACGGGATTGGGAACAGACAACGATACAACGTCTTCGGCCTTTCCCGACTATACACACGACATCATCTGGGTCGGAGGTTCGAGCGGCTGGCTGCACAAAGTTACTGGCGTGTTCCGCGGAGTTCCCGCAGAAGTCTCGACGGGAGGCTATCCGATCCGCATCAACGCCAGCGGCAAGGCTTTGACCAGCCCGGTCTACGATACCGGCTCGGGGAACGTATTCGTGGGAGATGCCGGAGGATTTCTCTACCGCGTCACTATCACAGGTACTCCGGCGGCCACTGCTTCGGCCCAGATTGACAAGGGCACCGTTGGCTTGACGGCTGGACCGATCGTGGACTCAACAGCCGGGATCGTCTATGCCTTCGTGTCAAATGACGGCAGTACGGCATGCACCGGCGCGGCAGCCTGCGCCGCAGTCGTCTCATTTGCCACCAACTTCACGTCAGGAAACACGGGATTATCGTCAGTAAGAGTCGGGACCAGCAGCGCCACTCCGAACAAAATCTACGAAGCAGCTTTCGATCACACCTATTGGTCGTCGGGTAAAGGAACCGGCAATCTATACGTTTGCGGAGCCACCGGGGCGACCATAGCTCCTCTTGTATATCGAGTACCGGTCACGGCTGGGGCTTTCGGGACTGCTGTTTCCTTTGGAAACCTGGCTACCGGAGCAACGGCGTGCTCGGCAGTAAGCGATATTTACAATCCGAACGGGTCTCCTGGCATTGAGGAGAGAATCTATTTCGGAGTCCAGAACAAGGGGCGGCCTACAAATTGCGGTGGTCAAGGTTGCGCGATGAGCTTTGTTTCTTTGCCTTGGCAAGCATCCACTCCGTACGTGTCGGGACAGGAGATCCTGATTTATCGCGCAGCAAGCAATCTTCTGTATACGAATGTCGTACTGCAGAGCGGCACTTCGGGCGCAACGGCCCCGGCATGGCCGCTTCCTGCCGGTATCATCACTACTGACGGAAGTGTGAAGTGGATGAACCAGGGGCAGACGCAGCTTCAGCCTTTGAACTCTTGGAAACCCAGCACTGCATATGCCCTGCACAACCGCATAGTGGATTCACCTGGTAACGTGGAGGTGGTGACAACCCCGGGCACGTCTGGTACTTCCCCTCCGACTTTCAAGCTGACTGTTGGGCAAACCACGACGGATGGCGGAGTTACCTGGACCAACGCAGGCGTGTTGCCAAGTGCTGCGCTGCAGAGCGTTGGCGGCACCAGCGGAATTATTCTGGACAATGTCGCGGGCTCCTCTCCGCTTGCTGGGGGTTCAGAGATATACTTTTCCACTTTAGGCAATCAGGCCTGCGCTACATCCGGGGGAACAGGCGGGTGCGCCGTGCAGGCATCGCAGTCGGCACTCAAATAGCTGAAATTCACCAGGAATCCTATGCCCACAAACGATTCGTCTTCGGATACACCGCGCACTGAAGTTGCAAAAAAAACTTATGAGAAGCCCTCGTTCCGGTACGAGCAGGTGTTCGTCACCACTGCGCTCTCGTGCGGTAAAGTCGGCGGCACAACCCAGAGTTGCGTTCAATCCCCGAAGGTTTCGTGAGTTCTCTGGTGCAAGTTCCAGCCAACAACCGGCTGAAGTCTGAGATGGCCAGCGAGACCTTACGCGCCGGACGTAGGCTGCACCTGCGCGCAATCGGCTGGAGTATGCTCCCGACCATTTGGCCGGGGGATGTCCTCGTTGTCGAAAACGCGGCGAGTCAGAATCCAGGCCGTGGCGACATCATGTTGTTTCGCTGCGGCGACCGGCTTGTGGCGCATCGCATGGTGAAAAGCGACGCTTCGGGCAGCGTTGTCGTTCAGGGTGATGCAGTATCGCAACCCGACGCAGCGCTTGGGCATTCTGACCTGATGGGGAAAGTGATTTCGATCCAGCGAAGGACGCGGCACATGCAGCCCCGGCATGAATTGCCTGGATTCAGCCGCGTTGTGGCGGGAGTACTTCGCCGGTCAGAATGGATGGCCCGCGCCCTTGCTGCTGCCTATCGGTTTGCTCAAAGATCCAAGAAAATTTTCGTCCATCGAGTGGTGCCTTGCCAGAACTAGCTGCTGAGCTCGAACTCTTTTCGGTTGTGCTCGATATCGGCGGAATACCTGTCCGGCTGAATACAGGTGATCCGGTTTTTCTACGCATGTTACAGGAACGGTACGAGGGATTTCTGGGCAGTTCCGAGCGAGCAGGGATCGAATTCGACGTTGATCTCGCGCGCGGGAAGCTCGCGGATCCGGACGCCGATGTGCAGGTGAGCCAAACGGACGGCCGCTGGCAACTAACGAGGGGCGATTTTCACGCGGAATGGGAACCGGAATCGAGGCGCGGACGCATTCGCCAGTCCGCGAACCCTTACTCAATGGATGCTGTCTTGCGCATCGTGCACACGCTGGTGCTGGCCCGGCAGGGCGGCTTTCTCGTGCACGCCGCCAGCGCCATCCGCAACGGCAAAGCTTTTCTGTTTGCGGGGGTTTCGGGAGCGGGCAAAACCACCATTTCGCGCCTCGCCCCGCCGCATGTCACATTGCTCACCGATGAGATCTCCTACGTGCGTAAGCATTCGAACGGATACACTGCCTTCGGAACTCCATTCGCGGGAGAACTGGCGAAGGTAGGCGAAAACGTTTCGGCGGAGGTTTCGGCTCTCTACTTGCTCGCGCAAGGACCGGAGAACCTCATCGAACCGGTACCAGCCGCAGAAGCGACGCGATCGCTGCTTGCGAACATTTTATTTTTTGCTGAAGACGACGAGCTTGTACGCTCCATCTTTGATTCTGCATTCGAATTCGTCTCGCGAGTACCAGTCTCGCGTTTGACCTTTGTACCCGATTCACGGGTCTGGGAGTTGATCGGATGAGCAGGCTTTACCTGGCACGCAATCCGCGGGTTGCGGCTCGCGCACTCGACGGCGAAATGATGATCATGTCCGGGCGGGATTCAAACCTTTTCACCCTGAACAAAACTGCGACAATTCTCTGGCAGGCGGCTGACGGACTCACGCCGCTGGATGAAATTGTGAATCGTCGTATCTGCTCCGAATTCCAGGTCGAACCCTCTGTCGCGCTGCAAGATGCGGAATCACTGGCGCGCGATCTTGCCAGTCACGAAATCCTGCAGCTTTCCGAACATCCGATTCCTCAATTCAATGGAGGAACCGCCCGATGAGCGGACTCATGCAGGAGGTCACGGCCAAGGCCCTGAAGCTGAACATCCCGCTGAATGTTCAGCTCGATCTGACCTACCGCTGCAATGAGCGCTGTGTGCACTGCTATCTCGATCATGATGACCACGGCGAGATGACAACTGCGGAAATCAAGCGCCTGCTCGACGAGATGGCGGAGGCTGGCGTTTTCATTCTGACGCTCAGCGGTGGCGAAATTTTCGTCCGCAAGGATTTTTTCGAGATTCTGGAATATGCGCGGCGATTGATGTTCTGCGTAAAACTCAAGACCAATGCAATATTAATTCGAGAACGAGAAGCGCAGCGCATCAAGGAACTCGGCGTCGAATCGATACAGATCAGCATCTACTCGCATCGGGTTGAGGTGCACGATGCAGTCACTTTGGTTGCCGGCTCACTGAAACGCTCGATCGACGCAATTCGCTTTCTCAAGTCGCAGGGGCTCAGAGTCGTGATTGCCAACGTGTTGATGACGGAGAATATGAATGACTATGCCGGAGTTCGCGCGCTGGCGGAGGAATTGGGCGTCGAATGTACGCTCGATCCCACCGTTACCCCGATGATGGACGGGGACCGTTCACCGCTCCGCCTCAACATTGACCAGAACGCTCTACAGAAAGTATTTCGGGATCCAGCGCTGGTTGGAAATGTGGACGAATTTTGCGCCATACCGGCCAAAACTCAGGAAAGCGATCTCGAAGGGCTTCCCTGCAGCGCGGGGCACACTGCGTGTTACGTATCGCCATATGGTGATGTGTATCCCTGCGTGCAGTTTCCGCTTCCGACGGGGAATGTCCGACGCGAGCGCTTTGTGGATATTTGGCGCGATTCGAAAGCCATGAACGAAGTGCGTTCGATTCGGCTAAAAGATCTGACAACCTGCCCGCAATGCAGTCACGTGGCCACTTGCACACGTTGTCCCGGTCTCGCCTTCATGGAGGGCAACATGCGCGGACCATCGTCCCAGGATTGTGAAAAATCCTTCGCCCGAACCGGTATTTTGTCCGCGAACATGCTCTCGAAGCGGCGAACTCTGCCAACCCTGGTGCAAATCAGAGTCACTTCCGATCTTACCCGGGTTATGGCATAACTCGCTTCTCAGTGTCGAACGATGTCAACTCCCCGCATTTCATCCCGCGAGTGGTCACTTCTGCTCGCAGCTTGCTCCAATATCTCTTCGGAAGAAAAACTTCATTGCATCAAAGATGCATCGCAAGCGCCTCTCGCCTGGAATGACTTGATCGCTCTCGCGGAGCGCCACGGGCTCCAACCGATGTTGTACCAGGGATTGCGCGATGTGGAGGAAAGCATCCCCGTCGAAGCGATGCGTTCCCTTTCGCTTGGCTACCAGGAGAATCTGCATAAGGCGCTGCTCCTCTCCCGAGAACTGATCCGGATCGTCGATTGCTCGATCGACCTCGGCATCGAAGCAATGCCCTACAAGGGCCTGGCGCTGGCTGAGATGCTTTATGGGGACATCGCAGCGCGCCAAGCCGGGGATTTGGATTTGCTCATTCGTCCAGACGATCTGTCCCGGCTTCAGAATGCCGTTTGCGATCTGGGATATCGTCCGCACACGCATCTTTCCGACAAGCAGCAAAGGGAATATGTGAAATCGGGATACGAGTTGTCGTTCGATGGAGCCGCGGGACCCAATCTTCTGGAATTGCAGTGGGCATTTCAGCCCAGGTTTTATGCGGTGGATTTCAATATGAGCGCCGTATTTGAACGAGCTGTGACGGTGGCCGTTGCCGGGAAAAGCATGAAGACTCCATCACCCGCAGACCTGGTTCTCTCCCTTTCTGTGCATGCCGCCAAGCACGTTTGGGAACGCGTCATCTGGATCTGTGATCTCGCCCGGCTGATGCGATCGCCAACTCTCGATTGGAATTGGATCGGGGAACAGGCCCGGGAACTCGGGATTTCCCGCATCCTGTCGGTCACCATGCTTCTGGCCCAGCGTTTTTGGCACGCACCAACCTTGACTGGCTTGCCTCTACCAGAAGATGGCCAGGCGCTCTCGATCGCCGATGAGATTGAGCAGCACATCCGGAGCGGAGCCAAGTTCGATACAGAATCTCCCTCGTACTTTCGTTTGATGATGCGCTTGCGGGAGCGCCCGCGCGATCGGTGGCGATTCTTGACGCGCCTGGTTTTTACGCCTGGGCCGAGCGAATGGCAGGCAGTACCTCTGCGGCAAGCTTCCTCGCCTGTTTATCGACTGGTGCGGCTCTCGCGGCTGGCCGCGCGCCTGGTGAAAGCGTAGAAGGCCTAGACGGCCTCATGCTGCGGTGCATCCACCGAGTGCCAATCTGCCCCGTAAAGAAGGTACATCACAGCGCTTCCCATCAGTGGAACGGCAAGTCCCACCTTGAGGCCACCGAAGTGCCCCGAGAAGACTCCGACCAGCCAGGGCATGGATGCTCCGCCGATGTTTGCCACCGAAAAGGCCACGGAACCAACCCGCGAGGCATTCGGCCCAAACTCCCGCGACAAGAATGAAATCGTAATGGGATAAACGCTGGAAAGGCCCAATCCTGCAATGCTTGCGCTGACGGCTACTCCCAACAAAGAGTGGGAAGCCATCAGTCCTGCCATTCCGGCGCAGGCCAATACCAGGCCCGACTTTGCCATAGGCAGATCGTGAATCTTCCGAAGCAGGAATGTCGCCAGCCATCGGCCAATCATGAGCGCTACATAAAAAAACGACGGAGTCATTACCGCCATGGCAAGTGACATGGTTCGCAAGCTGGTCGCATAAGAAGCGACCCAACCGCCGAAAGCATTCTCGGTTCCGACGTACAGAAAGAACAGCGCCAACAGCACCGGCAGTGAACGTCTTTTCCAGTCGATGGGAAAAGCATCTGTTTTCGAATCGGCAGCCCGAGGTTCTTCTATTGAAGACGGCATGACCGCGATCCCGATCGCCACAAGCAGGCAAAACCCGGCAACCAGCGCCAGCAGAAAAGGGATGTGCTTTGCCTTCGCGGCCGCAGCAACCAGGAAAGGACACGCTACCGCCCCTACGCTCCAGGAAAAATTCAGCAGGTTCAGGGCGGCACTGCGCCGCGCGGGATTCACTTCGGCCACCAGCAGATTCGCGGCAGGAACGGCAAAACCCAGTCCGCTGCCATACCCGGCAATGCAGATATAGCCGAGAACTCGAGATCCGGCGAGAAGCAGGATCACGCTCGCCGCGATCACAACCAGGCCCGCGCTCATTGCAAAACGAAATCCCCAGCGCGTAATCAACCATCCGGAAAATGCGACTGCGATCGTAGAGGCCAGGAATTGCGCGGTAAACAGAGCGCCCGCTTCCGAGTAGCTCAGGGACCAGCGCGCTGAAAGTGTCGGAAGCAACGGACTCAGCAATACCGTAACGATTCCGATGGGCCAGAACGCCGCGTGCGCCGCGAGGGTCAGAGTGCGAGCAGAACTCCGGGACAGTGTAAATTCCGTGGATTGCATGAGAGGCTCTGGCAAGATGCAATACGAAGTGAAAACCGGGGAGCTTTACTGGGGCGCGTTCGCGGTCGACTCGCGCACAATCAGTTCGGGCTCGATAGCAATGTCCGAAGGATACTCCTTCAGCCCTTCGATCCGCTGCAGCAGAGTCTGAGCCGCCACCTCGCCCATCCGGCCCAACGGCTGGCGCACCGTGGTGAGACTCGGCATGTTAAATGCGGCTCCCGCAATATCGTCAAAGCCGATGACGGAAACGTCCTGAGGAACTCGTATTCCTTCCTCCTGCAGCGCTCGGATTGCGCCCATTGCAGAAATATCGTTGTAAGCGAATATCGCGGTGAACGGGACCTTGCGGGCCAACAGTTGCTTGGTGAACGGATATCCGAGCATCGGGGTCGTGTCGTCGGAATCAATCTGCACGATCAGCCGGGGATCGATCTTCAGACCGATTTGCGCAGCCACTTTGCAGATGGCGTCCCAGCGGTCCTTAGAGTCGGCGCTGAGCGGATTGCCGCGCATGAAAGCAATGTGTTCGTGATGGAGATCTCTCAGGTGATTGAGCGCAAGTTCGGCTGCATGGTCGTGATCGAGCAGGACATTGGTCACACCTTTCAGCTTCTTGTGGCCGGGAACGGCAACCGTCGGCAGGGACGGCGACTCCTGCACGGCCGTGTCTACAGTAATGATGCCCTCTACGCCGCGCTCCGACAAAATCTGTGAGTAGCGGTCTAGCAATTCCGGATCATGCCGGTGGGCCACCGTCAAAAAGAAGTAGCCGTTCTTGCGCAAGTGGAGTTCGATACCACTGATAATCGCCGAGCCGTATGCGTCTCCGATCTCTTCGGCAATGACTCCGATGGTGTAGGTGCGCTTGTTGCGCAGCGTTCGGGCGAAAAAATTGGGCCGATAATTCAGTTCCTGGGCAGCCGCGTGGATGCGGTTCTTCGTCTCCTGTGGAATGGAGCGGGCGGAGGGAGCGTCATTCAGAACAGCGGATACTGTGCCAGGCGTCAGCCCCACGTACTGAGCCACCGCCTTGAGCGTTACCACACCGGATTTTTTAACGTGCGGCATAGGTCTTGTCTTTTCGGAAGCATCCACTGCAGTCATGCGCAAATGTTACATAAGCACATCGGCTTTCGTCAGTGACTCAGGACACAGTGCATGCAGCATAGCTTCGCGCATTGCGGATTTCTTCTCATGCAGTCGCATGCCGCTCGCTGTTTGGCTTTGATCCGCTGAGCGCGAAGAACAGAATGTACAGATAGCAGAGAACGGGTAAGAAGAAGGCATGATGAATTCCGATCCGGTCGGCAATTGCCCCTTGTGCCACAGGGATAATTGCTCCTCCCACGATCGCCATGATCAAAATTCCCGAGCCGTCTCCGGTCAATGGCCCCAGCTCGGCCACACCCAGCGTAAAGATGCTCGGGAACATGATCGAGTTGAAAAACCCCACGAGAATGATGCTCCACATCGCCAGATGCCCAGTGCTCAGCATCGAGACCGCGACCAAAGCACTAGTAGATACCGCACAAATACCAAGCAGTATGCCGGTTTTGGCTGTGGTTCTCCCGCCACGCAGCGCTGCCAGGATCGCGATCGTCGCGCATGCAATCGCCACCAGAGCGAGCAGTGGACGGCCGGATACCAGCAACCACTCCAGCCACTGAAGGTTCGGAACTCCCGGCTGATACCCAAGCGGCAGATGGCTCTGTATCGGATACGAGAGCAAGATAAGTCCGATGCAGATTGCTGTGACCAGACCCATATATGCTGCTTTGGCACCACTCAGCAAGTTCGATCCGATAAATCTTCCCAACATGGCGCCGCCCCAGTAGAACGCCACAAAGCTGGCTCCCACCCTCTCTGCGAGTCCGCCGATGGAGGATTCGTGGAAGTAATTCACCAGAAAGCTTCCGATGGAAACTTCCGCGCCCACGTATACGAAAATCGCGATCGCTCCGAAGACAAGATTCGGATGCTTCCAAATGGAGTCATCCACCTTCTCGCCGACTTTGTGCTGAGCGTGCTCAATCTTTGGCAATTTGAAGCTGCCAATCGCGATGGCAAGTAAAACCAGCGCGATGCCCAGCCCGATATAAGGTGTCTTGACTGTCGCCGCTTCATGCAGGCGATAGGCCTGCAGCGCATCGGGAGTCAACGCGCGGATCTGATCCACGGTCTTGGGCGCCGCACTCAGAATAAGCAGGCTCCCGAAAAATGGGGCGAGAAACGTGCCCAGCGAGTTGAATGCCTGGGTCAGGTTCAACCGGCTTGAGGCGGTCTCGGGCTTCCCGAGCACTGTGACATAAGGATTCGCGGCGACCTGCAAACACGTGATCCCAGCGGCGAGAACGATCAATGCACCTAGAAACAGGGGATAAGACGGGACGCTCGCAGCCGGTACAAAGAGAAACGCACCTACTCCCATCGTGAGAAGCCCTGCAACCATCGCGCGCTGGTAGCCAATCCAGTCAATCAGTTTCGCGGAAGGCACCGAGAACACGAAGTACGCCCCGAAAAACGCAAACTGGATCAGCATGATCCCGGCGTAGTTCAAATCGAAAATCGACTTCAAATGCGGGACCAGGATGTCATTGAGACAGGTGAGAAATCCCCACATGAAAAACAGCGTCGTGACTGTCGCCAGGGGTGCGCCGTAACTTTGAGTCGAACTTGGTGCGCTGGTCGTTGTAGAAGGATTGGGGGCGGTAATGGCCATGCGTTCTCGAATCCCAGATTACGGGATAATGAGTTAGCTTTCCCGCCATCATAGCACCGTCTAATCGAATATCAGGGCCTTTTCTTTTTGGCGAAGTTCAGATAGGGCTCTAGAAAATCGTTTCACCGATGCGCGGGTTCGCAGAACAACTTTCAGGAATGGGCTACAGTGCGGGACTCGGTCAGTTGCTGCGAGAGGAAATCCAGGTAGTCTTTCATTCCTTCACCCGTTTTCGCGGAGACTTGAAAAATCCGCATCCCTGGCCGCACCGCGTGGATATTCTTCTCCGCCAGCGGCCAATCAAATTCCACGGCGCTCGCCAGATCATTCTTGGTAATCACCGCAACGTCGGCGCTATTGAAGATGGTGGGATACTTCAGCGGCTTGTCTTCGCCTTCGGTCACCGACATCAACACCAGCCGCAGATTTTCTCCCAGATCATAGGATGAGGGGCAGACGAGGTTTCCCACATTCTCGATGAACAGAAAATCGAGTTGCGGCAGACTCCATCCCTCCAGCGCGTTTTGCACCATCAGCGCTTCAAGATGGCACACTGTGCCCGTCGTAATTTGCTTGACTGGCGCCTTGCTGCGAGCCAGCCGTGCCGCATCATTCTCGGTCGCCAGATCTCCAACAAGGGCCGCTACCCGGTAGTGTGGCTGCAACTCGGTGAGGATTCTTTCCAGGAACATCGTCTTTCCCGAGCCTGGGCTGGAAACCAGACTCATTACGAATACTCCATCGCGGCGGAAGCGATCGCGTAATGCGCGCGCGAGAATGTCATTTTGCTTGAGAACGTTACGGCGAACTTCGACCAGGCGTGGTTCGCTCATTTCCGCACCTCTTCGGGCTGAAGCGGCGCTTCCGAATCCTCGACCTCAAGCGCGCAAACCTCGAGTTCTTTGCCTTGCAGCACTTCTCCCGCCGGGCTTCCGCACTCAGGGCAAGTAAACGACTGTACGGACTGCAATGTGCGCCGGTCTTTACAGCGCGGGCAGAACACAACGACAGGGACATCTTCCACGATCAGGCTGGTTCCCGCGAGCGCAGTGTCCTGACAAGCAACTTCGTAACAAAACAGCAGCGCGTCTTTCACGACGCCGGAAAGTTCGCCCAGCCGGAGGTGCACCGCTTTAACCTGCACACCGCGCTTTTGCGCCTCTTCGGTAGCCGCTTCGACGATCCCCATGGCAATCGACAACTCATGCATGGCGGGCTCTCTGCGTATTTTATACGCATTTGCACCCAGAGTGATTCGGTCCGGTTGCCGTCGCGGGCTGGCGGATGCAAATGGGGGAGAAACCGCGTCACTTCGCCAGTTGCCCGATGAAAACTCCGTATGTCCCCAGACTGATTACCGAGCCCTGGGCTGACGAATTTCCCGCGGTAATCAGCGGGGTTACAGAGGAATATCCATTCTTGCCCAACTCGAAATTTACCTTCTGCGGCGCCGCAGACATGTTCAGAACCACAAGCACCGCCTGATTTTTATACGACCGCAAATAAGAAAGCACGTGCGGATCATTTTCATTGAGAGGAACGTAGGTGCCATCCAGAAGCGCGGGATTGGTATGCCGCAATGCCAGCACTTTCTTGTAGAACGACAGCACGGAATCAGGATTTTTGCTCTCGTCGGCGACGTTATGGGTTTTGTATGTCGGAGGCACAGCCAGCCACGGCTTGCCTTTGCTGAAACCGGCGTTCTGGGATTCGTCCCACTGCATGGGAGTACGCTCGCCATCCCGGCCCTTTTCCTTCGGCCATCCCGTGCGCCCGATGGGATCCTGCACATCTTCTTTCCGCGTCGGAGGCGTGGTCTTCATCCCGATTTCCTCGCCGTAATACATGATCGGCGTGCCGCGCAGAGTCAGATACAGTCCCGCCATTAGTTTCGCGATCGCGTCATTGTGCTGGCCATCGCCGTAGCGGTCGTAGGACCGGACGATATCGTGGTTGCTGATGACAAAAGTCGGCCATCCAGAAGCGGAGTTGATTGCTGCAATCTGCTTCCGGAATTCCGCAGGCGAAAGCTTATTGACGGTCGTAAACATGAAGTCCATAGGCAATTGCAGTTCGTCGTTGCCATGGCCGTAGTACTCATTCAATTCCGCGATGCTCTCGGTCCATGTCTCGCCAATAAGCACAGCATTGTTTTCGTCGGCGATTTTGCGCAGTTGCCGCAACACGTCGTGAACTTCCGGGAGCTTGTCGTTGTATTTGTTCTCTTCGATTGGATCGCCGAAAGCGTTCGTCCCGCCGAGAATCGGATTGTCATGAAGATTGGGATCCTCAAACAGTGTGTCGACCGCGTCCAGCCGAAATCCCGCCACGCCGCGCTTGTACCACCAGCGGGTCACATCGAACATCGCATCCTTCACCGCCGGATTGCGCCAGTTCAGGTCCGGCTGCTGAGGGTAAAAATAGTGATAGTAGTACTGGTTGGTCGTGGGATCGAACTTCCACGCCGAGCCTCCGAAAGTAGACGTCCAGTTATTCGGCGGCTTGCCGGGTCCCTTGCCGTCGCGCCAGATATACCAGTCGCGATGTTCCGAAGTGCGCGACGATTTCGAATCCAGAAACCATTTGTGCTGATCGGAGGTGTGGTTGAGCACGAAATCGAGGATGATGTGGATGCCGCGCTTGCTGGCTTCGGCCTGCATCCGGTCGAAGTCTGCCAGCGTGCCATACATCGGATCGATATTCTCGTAGTCGGAAACATCGTAGCCGAAATCGACCTGCGGCGAAGGGAAGCAGGGCGAGATCCAGATCGCATCCACGCCAAGATCTTTCAAGTAATCCAGCTTCGAAGTAATTCCGTTTAGATCACCGACACCGTCATTGTTGCTGTCAGCGAAGCTGCGCGGATAGATTTCGTAGAAGACCGCGTGCTGCCACCATGGATGCGTTTCGGCATCGGCGCGCCCGCTGGGACTCTGCGCTTGTGCAGCCAGACCGGAGATATAGAAAAACAGAAAAAGCCAGATGGGGATGCGTTTCGAAAACATTTCGGAATACTCCCTGACCAAGCGGTTCGAATAAGAAAGTGTAATTCTTTTAGGGAACAGGCGCGGAGCGAAGCGAGAAGACCTAGCGCTTCACAAAATTGATCACCACCTGCTGCGCAACATAATTTTCCGGATCACCACTCGGCATCTGAACCTGAAGTTTCCCGGATTTTTGCAGCGAGCCGCCAGATACCGACGCAATCTGGGACGGATTCCAAACCTCAAGCTCGTAGCTCTGCCCGGCTCTGCCTGAGATGTCCAGCGTTAACTGCTCGCGATTCTGGCTCCATGATTCCTTGATGATTCTAAGCTCCCGGCTCGCGGCACCAAGCTGCGGGAGTTCGTTGTTCAGCGCCAATTCGAAATCGTCTCTTACGCGAATGCTGACCGTGCTTTGACCTTCTGCAAGCGGAAATCGTACCGTCACGTGTTGGTCATCTGGGTTTTTCTCGATCGTGAAATGCAGCGAATGCCCATTCATCTCTGCGGCGACAACCTCGGCCCGAGGGCTCAGTGCGGGAGAAAACTCGAGGTACGTATTGTTGCCGCCGCCGCTGCTCTTCGCCTGAAGCACGATCGCGTTTTCCGTCTTCCGATAGGTAAGGTCCACTGCCGTGCTGCCGAGATGAACTCCGTGTATAGCAAACGAACTCCAATCGGCCGGAACGTGGGGCGCGAAACGAATCTGCTGCTTCAGGGCATCGGTTCCCATCCCCAGCATCCCGCGGAGAATCGGACTCAACACCATCGCCGCCGACCAGATCTGGTGCGGCGAACTGGTGGAAAAAGAATCGTAATAATCCCCTGACAATACTTCGGTGAAATGCCCCAGCGCTCCGCCCGTCGCCAGCAGCACATTGGCGCGAAGATTGAAATACGCCGGAAGTGCACGATGATACCGGTATTCGCCAACCGAAGCCCAGCCCGTGAACAGCGGCCACACCGATCCATAGTGATACCCCGAACCGGCATACGCTTTCGACTGCGACGAGATGATGCGCATGCCCCAATCCGTCTCGTGATCGGCATGCGCTAATCGCGTAATCATCTGATCGGCATGCCCAGGCTCCGGTAAGCCGAACCACATCGGCACCGTCGCAAGCACGCTGGCTTCTTCGGAGCGCTGATTGTCCAGCTTCAAAGCGAAGGCGTAGATGTTCGAATCCGGCGACCAATACGCCCGATCGAGCGCGGCTTTCTTACTCTCGAATTCAGTGGCCAACTGTTTCGCGACATCCTCTTTCCCCAGAAAGCCCGCCACACTGCTCAAAGCCTGCAGCGCCTCCACTCCAAGCCCCGCCTGGTAATACTCGCTCTTCACAGGAAGCAGAGGACCGCCCTCCACCCATCCATGCCCGACCCCAGCATTCTGCGCGAAACCCTGTGAGTCGTAAGTAGAGCGGAGAAACTGGTACGCCTTCCATGTGTTGTCCCATTGCTCGCGCGCAAACGCCACGTCCCCGCTGCGGATTACATAATCATTCACCGCAATAATGAACAACGGCGTCGCATCGGCGGAGGCATATGCATACGGATAGTCTTTAAACCACGGCACCAGCGTTGCGCTCTGCGAGATTTCATGGGGAACTTTGCCATCTTCCCGTTGGAACCTGCTGATGAATTCAATGGCGGCGCGGCTGGTCGAATAATCCTCTTCCGCATTCAGCCCGAAAGATGTCCAGAACGAGTCCCGGCCAAAAAACCAGGCAAACCCGGGTCGCTGGCTTACGCCGGAAGTGCGATATCCCGCGACGAGCCCAGTACCCAAGTAAGGATTGTGCACCAAGCCCTGGATCGTACTGATTCGGGCCCAGTCGTAGGCTTGCTGCAAAGCTTTGTCCGGAAGTTCGAGAGAAATCGTCCTGCTGAGATATTTCCGGTAATAGTCGGCTGAATCCTGCAGCAGATCGGAGGAGGAAGCCAGCAGATGCTGGTAGGTCTTCTCGGCGTCCGCCAGCCCGTTGACCGAACCAGCCACAACCAGCAGCTTTGAATCGTGGCCCTTCGGCGTCACCCCCAGGCGAAAAGAACTCTCCTGCGATGTCGAATAGTTCGTCTCATAAGCCGTATGAGCGTCCTCGGCTGTAGGAGAGCCAAGGAAAGCTCCAAACTTCCGCGCTTCGTCGCCAAAGAAAAAGGCGTGATGCTTCGCGTCAAAATCGATATAGGTCCCACCCAAGGCCGCCGGCCACTCCAACTGGAAGTCCGCAGTGAACACAGCCTCGATCTGCAGAGGCTCTTCGGTCTCAACCTCAAACTGGACAATCGCACCTGGTTCGTTGACCGGCACAAACATTATTTCGCGCACCCGGAAGGAGTCTCCGGCATAGAGGATCGAGGCAGACTCCGGGCGCACCGTCAACGTGCGAGCCAGCGATTCCGCCGGGAGCGCGCGATCGCCGACGTGAAAGACGAAATGAAGATCCCGGAAAATCTTGAGCGGATAGACCCAGGCTTCAAATCCTCCAGACTCATTGCCAAACAATCCCGCACGCGTACCGACCACGGGAAGGAACTCCCAGGTACGAATCGTGCGCGAGAGTTCCAGGCTTGTTCCCTTTTGTTGCGCAGCAACTACAGGCAGGATCAGACACGCAAAGACGAGAGAAGAGACGAGCTTGCACGCGTAATGGAGTCGAAATCTTCGCGGGGCGAGAGTAGCAAGCTGGACGTTCACTGAATATAAGGAGTAGGGGCGAATTCTAGCATGTCAAGCGGGCCATCTCGCCAATGACGGCCATGAGGGCTCGTAGCGGAAGTTTCCGATTGGCTGTATCATTTTTCTCTCCGGAAAAGTTCCCTGCCTTCTGGAATCTTGAATTGCATGCAAAGTCCTGTCATCACCTCATTGGAAGTCGCTCCTAAACCGGAAATTCCGGCAACGGTTGAACTCAGTCACATTCAGAAGTCCTACGGGGATTTCGTCGCGGTTTCAGATCTTTCGTTGCGCATCCGCGCCGGCGGAATTTATGGCCTTCTCGGGCCCAATGGCGCAGGCAAAACCAGCACGATCCGCATGATCATTGGAATCATCATGCCGGATTCGGGGCAGGTTTCCGTCTTCGGCGAGCCGTTGAGCCCCGCGCATCGCGACCAGTTTGGATATCTCCCGGAAGAGCGCGGCCTTTATCGAAAAATGAAGGTGCTCGATCAACTGGTACTCTTGGGCGGGCTAAAAGGATTGACTACCGCCGAGGCAACGAAAAAAGCGCAGCACTGGTGCGAGCGTTTCGAACTCTCCGCGTGGATGGGCAAGAAAATAGAAGAGCTCTCCAAAGGCATGCAGCAGAAAGTGCAGTTTATTGGAGCGATTCTTCACGACCCAAAACTGATCATCATGGACGAGCCTTTCGCCGGCCTCGACCCGGCAAACGCTGTGGGACTGAAAGATGTCCTGCTGGAACTCGCCAAGAGTGGCAAGACCATCCTGCTTTCCACTCACCGCATGGATCAGGTCGAGCGCCTGTGTCAGTCCATTTGCCTGATCAATCACGGACGAGCGGTGCTTGAGGGCGACCTGACCGAGGTCAAGGCACGATACGGACGCACTAATGTGCAGATCAAATACGAGGGCGATGCCGCTTTCCTGCAGGAAAAAGGCCTGGTGCGTTCATTCAATGACTACGGAAACTACGTCGAGGTTCGTCTTGTGCCGGGAGCCGACGCGCAGGATTTGCTGCGGCTCGCCTCCTCGCACGCGAGGCTGAACAAGTTCGAAGTGATGGAACCCTCGCTGGAAGAAATCTTCATTGACGTGGTGGGCAAATCGAATGCGTAATACCTGGCTGATCATCAGGCGAGAGTACGTGGAGCGGGTCAGAACTCGCTCGTTCCTTGTCTTGACGCTGCTGCTACCCGCCATCATGACGGCTTTAATGGCCCTCCCGGCCAAGCTCGCCTCCATGGGAGAAAAAGCGCAACACCTGGTCATTGTCGCGTCGAACCAGCAGTTTGCGGAAGCTGTGCGCCACGAACTCCTGGCTGCACCGCCGGGCGATGAAGATGAGGATGCGGACAGCAGTGAGAAGGCCGCGACACCGAAGCCCGGCGATCAGTACATCATCGACGTAGACACGAACGCCACCGAAAGCGAACGCACTGTCCTGCTCGACAAGATCAACTCCCTGGCCATCGATGGTTATCTCTGGCTTTCCAACGACGCCATTTCCAGCGGAAAAGTGAGTTGGTATGGCCGCGAAGCGGCCGGCTTTCGCGAGAAGACATGGCTCAGTGACGCGGTTCATCGCGTAACGTTGCAGCAGCAATTTTCGGAAAAGGGTCTGCCGCCGGCTCAGGTTGAGCAGATCCTGACTCCGGTCAAGGTGGAAACGATACGCATCGAACATGGCCGCGAAGCCAAGGGCAGCGGCACCGCGCGCATCCTGGAAATCGTGGTCATGGTCATGCTGATCTACATGGCCGTGCTTTTCTATGGCATCTCGGTAATGCGCTCCGTTCTGGAAGAAAAGAACTCCCGCATTATGGAGGTGTTGCTGTCGTCCGCCAGTTCCACCGAATTGATGGCCGGGAAACTGCTCGGCGTGGGCGCCGTCGGGCTGACCCAGATTCTGGCCTGGATCATCATGGCCGGCCTCTTCGCTCTTCCCACTCTTGCCGCGCAGCCCAATCTCAGCGATCTGCAGGTCTCACCCTGGGTGCTGGTGGCGTTTGCCATTTTCTTTTTGCTCGGTTATCTGCTGTACAGCACGATGTACGCGACCATTGGCGCCATCACCACGACCGAACAGGAAGGGCAGCAGGTTCAATTTCTGATCGTAATACCGCTGGTGCTCTCCGTGTTCATGTTGACTCCGGTTTTTCGGGCGCCGGATTCCGCTGCCGTGGTCTGGATGTCGCTGATCCCTTTCTTCGCGCCCATCCTGATGTATGCGCGTATCGTCGTCCAAACGCCGCCGCTCTGGCAGATCGTCCTTTCAATTCTTGTGTTGATCGCGACGGAAGCCGGTCTTCTGATTTTCTGCGCGCGGATTTACCGCATCGGAGTGCTGATCTACGGAAAACGCGCCACCCTGCCGGAAATCCTGAAGTGGCTGAAGTACGCCAAGGCCTGACACCAACAAAACAAAACGGCAGGGCCGACCCCCTGCCGTATAAATTCGAAGTCTTTCCTGTCGCTACTTCTTGTTGACCGCTTTCTTGAGTTCGGCTCCCGGGGTAAACTTTGCGACTTTGCGGGCAGCGATCTTGATGGTCGCGCCGGTCTGTGGGTTGCGCCCGTTCCGCGCCTTGCGTTGCGACACGGAGAACGTGCCGAAACCGATGAGAGCTACGCGATCTCCTTTGCGGAGCGCAGCCGTAACGCTGTCTACGGCTGTGTCAATCGCGGTTGTGGCCTGAGCCTTGCTGATCTCGCACGCACCTGCGATCTTGTCAACCAGGTCCGCTTTATTCATAGTTTCTCCTCGCAGGTCTCTTTCGTGCCCAGTTATTCACCGGCTAAGAAATTGGCTTGAACTGGGTTGGGAAACCTGACCGCTACGTATTTTCCTCCCTCTGGAGCGATTGTCAACTGTGAAAATCCGCGCCGGAAGCCTGTTTCGCACCTTGGCCGACCGGATTCGCGCGTGGGGCAAGCCTTTTCGCAGTCGCGGCAGCCGTTTTCCGAAATGATCCACAATCCCGTGCTGCGGTTCACAGGATGTACACAGGCAACCGGCGATTCCCGCTTGCGCAAAACCTGCCCGCAGGTGCAAAGTCGAGAGAAGGAGACCCTTGAATTCTTCGGTGATCAAGACTGCTACGCAAGTATGTCCGATATGCGGTGGAACCGGATGGAAGGCTGTTTCAAACGCTAATGGCTCGACCAGCGAGCGCCGCGTCTCACGCTGTGACTGTCAGTTACGGGCGCGAGCAGACTCGCTTCTCGCGAGTGCCCGTATCCCGCGGCGTTACGAACATTGCGAACTCGGCAACTACGATACGGACTTCCCGGGAGCCCACGCTTCGCTGACGGAAGCACATTTCCTCGCCTCGAATTTCGCAAAAAAGTGTGACCCCCGCGGCGATAAGGGACTGCTGATCATTGGGAAGATCGGGACCGGCAAGACTCATCTGGCAGTGGGAATCATCAAAGAACTAATCCTGACCCGCGGCATTCCCTGCCTTTTCTACGACTATCGAGAACTGTTGAAGGAAATCCAGAACTCCTACAACGCGACCGTCCAAACCACGGAACTGGATGTCCTGCGGCCTGTATTCGAGACTGATGTTCTGGTTCTGGACGAATTGGGCGCGGTAAAACCGACCGAATGGGTCTGGGACACAGTGAGCCTGATCCTGAACACGCGCTACAACGACAACCGTACCACGATCATCACGACTAATTTCGATGACCAGCCTGCCGCCTCGGTCAGCCACTCGCTTTCGCCGGCCCGAGCCGCAACCCGGGGAGAGACGCTGGGTGATCGCATCGGAGAGCGCATGCGTTCCCGCCTGCACGAAATGTGCCGCATCATCACTCTCGATGGCACCGATTTCCGGCAGAAATTCCGCAGCGCCAACTTCCGCTGACCGGCGCTCCCCTGACGCTCCCTGCGGTGAACCCAATAGAATAAGTACGTGCTGAGCGAGCATGCCGAATTCGGACCAGAGCGGGATGCCGAAGTCTTTAGTCTGTTCCCGGCCGCTCCCGCGGTTTTCCTTCTGCGGGGCGACGATTCCTCAGCGCAGCCATATATCTCGAAGACGGCAAACTTGCGGCGCCGCTTACAGCGCCTTCTGGGCCCGGTTGAAGAGCGCACGAAAAAGCTGAACCTCCGCGACCGCGTCCGGCACATCGAGTACACCCTGACTGGCTCCGATTTCCAGTCCGGGTTCCTGCTCTACGAGGTCCTGCGCAGCGCGTTTCCCAAAACCTACTCAAGCCGCCTGCGTTTCCGCTTCGCTCCATTTGTGAAGCTGCATCTGGAAAATGAATACCCGCGGGCTTCGGTAACGACGCGATTGGGCAAGCTCAACGGAACTTCTCTCTACTACGGCCCATTCATCTCCCGGGTCGCAGCCGAGAAATTCATGAATGACTCGCTCGATTTCTTCAAAATGCGCCGCTGCGTTGAAGATCTGCATCCCGACCCGAAATTTCCCGGCTGCATTTACTCCGAGATGAAGATGTGCCTCGCGCCCTGCTTCAAAGGCTGTACGGACCAGGAGTACGCCAATGAGGTCAGCCGCGTGAAGGACTATTTCGATTCGAGCGGCAATTCGCTGCTGCGGGAGTTCGAAAACGAACGGGAAGCAGCTTCCGCGCGGCTGGCGTTTGAAGAGGCCTCTTCCATTCATATCCGAATCGAGAAGCTGAAGCCGGTCACGACTCAGGTGCCAGAGATCGTCCAGAGAATTGACCGACTCTCCGCTCTGATGATCCAGCCGAGCTATCTTCCCAATTCGGTTGTATTCTTCCGCGTCGACCAGGGACAAATCTCCGGGCCGCTCCTTTTTCCGATTGAGACGACCGAGCACACCAAGTCGCAATCCATGGAATCGCGAGTCCAGCAGACCATGCAGTCATTTCCTCAGGTGAAAGCGAAGTCCTCGCTCCTAACCATGGAACATATCGCTCTGCTGAAGCGCTGGTACTACCGCAGCAACCGCACGGGAGAAATCTTTTTCGCAGATGCCAAAGGCGAATTCCCGATGCGCCGCATCGTGCGCGGCATCTCACGCGTACTCCGCGGGGAAAAGCCCGCGCCCGAAAACACTGCGCCAAGTCAGGCCTGATCAACTCTGGGCTGGAGCTGCCTCGGGCTTCCATCCGAACCACCGCCTCCCAATCCAGTGCATAAGTCTGAAAGCAGCCATCAGCGCAAGCAGAATGGTCGCTGTCCACAGCAACACCGCTGGAATGTAGAACAGAATCGCCGTCATCGCGCTGGCGTAAGTGGCGACGCTCTCTAACCCATCACGCATTGCGAGCTTGATCTGATATCCCGGTCTCCAGTTCAAACCAAAAATCTGGGCCTCGGCTTGCGTTCGCAGGCAAATCGTCATCGCCACGGTTTCGATCTGCTGCGAGAGAGCGTTGAACGCCGCCTGCTGCTGTTCAATCGCTCCGCGCACTTCGCTCAGCTTCTCGCTAACGGCGAGCATGTCGTTTACGGTCGTCGCCTGTTTCAGAATTCCCAGGTATTGCGTTTCCTCCGCCTTCAGATTGCGTAGATTCGCATCCTGATCGACGTACTGGCCGGTGACGTCTTGGGCGTCGATATTTTCACCCTCCACTCGCACGCCCAGTTTGCGAATCTCAGTGCGAGCCTGCTCAAACTTCGCCGCGGGAACGCGGAGCGTCAACGTGGCAGCAGTCGCTTCTTCACCGCCGTCCTCGGCTTTCACCAGGTATCCGCCCAGACTTTCCGTCAGCAAGGCAATTTGGTCCGCGACCTCGGCCGGATGCTGCACCACCATTTCCAGTGAACTCGTTCGGATGATCCTCCGCCCGGCCTCTGCCTCAACCCCAGCATTCAAGCTCTCGGCATGTTGCGCGACTGTCTTGGCTTTTGTCACCGAAGTGTGCGGGTGGTTACTTGTTGCAAGTCCGACATTAACCGGGTGGTGTGCAATCGTAACCTCCTGGCGTGCTCGAAGAAGATTATCCGTGCTGATCGCGCCTATAACCAGTGCGGCTAATACGCTAGCAATGAACCACGACCATCTCGGCTTACCTATCCCCGCAACCTCAACCAGGCTCGACATGTGAGTTGCCTCCCGAGAGAAAGAACGCTGCTTACCCGCCAGCTTGCGGCTTCCGATTGACGGAATTCTCCATCCGCCATAAGATGTTTCGGCCTTTTCCCCCAGGATCAAAGCTAACCCACACCCATGATTGGGCAGACCTTTTCCCACTATCGCATCACGGAATTGTTGGGCGGCGGCGGCATGGGAGTGGTGTACAAAGCCGAAGACACCCAGCTTGGCCGCTTCGTAGCCCTCAAGTTTTTGCCCGACGACCTGTCGCAAGATCCGCAGGCGCTGGAGCGTTTTCGCCGCGAAGCGCGCGCCGCCTCGGCTTTGAATCACGCGAACATTTGCACGATTCACGAGATCGGCCAGCACGATGGCCGCGTCTTCATCGTGATGGAGTGTCTGACCGGCCAGACGCTGAAGCACATGCTTCACTCCAGGCCGCTTGAGATGGATCTTCTGCTTACCGTCGCCGTGGAAGTGGCCGATGCGCTCGACTCCGCTCATGCCAAGGGCATTGTCCACCGCGATATCAAGCCGGCCAACATCTTCGTCACCGACCGTGGTAACGCGAAAATCCTCGACTTCGGTCTGGCGAAAATCGCGCGTGCAGCCAAACCCACCAGTGGCGATTCGCAAACCATGGCCGATGCCGCCAGCCTTGACCTGACCAGTCCCGGCACGGCGGTGGGCACGGTAAGCTACATGTCGCCCGAGCAGTTGCGCGGAAAAGATCTCGACGGCCGCACGGACTTGTTCTCATTCGGCGTCGTGCTCTACGAGATGGCCACGGGCGTGCTCCCATTTCGGGGCGAAACTTCCGCCGTCATCACAGAAGCCATTCTCAATCGAGTTCCTGCTCCACCCGCTCGTCTAAATCCCGAGCTTTCGCCAAAGCTAGAAGAGATCATCACGAAGTCTCTGGAGAAAGATCGCGACCTGCGCTGCCAAAGCGCGGCTGAATTGCGCGCGGATCTCAAACGGCTGAAGCGCTCGATTGATTCCTCTCGCACTTCCGCGGTCACCGAGCCGGCACAACCCATTTCCTCCGGATCGGTCACAACCGTGCCGATTCCGGACGCAACTTCACCGCCAACAAAAAAAGCAGCCCCATTCTATGTCGCAATTGCTGCGGTTCTGGTCGCCGCGGGACTCGGTCTCTACGGCGGAAAATTGTTCTTCACCCCACCCCCGGTTCAGCCGCCGCTTTTCCGGCAGCTAACATTCCGCCGCGGAAGCATCCGGTCGGCGCGTTTCGCCCCCGATGGGCAGACGATTCTGTACAGCGCCGCTTGGCAAGGGAACCCCACGGACGTCTTTACTGCCCGGCCCGAAGCTCCGGAATCGCGATCCATGGGCTTGAGCCACACCCAGCTCATGTCCATCTCCTCGACCGCCGAAATGGCGGTGCTGCTCAACAGCAAAGCCGTAGGCACCTGGGTATCGATGGGAACACTGGCCCGCGCCCCGCTTTCCGGAGGCGCGCCCCGTGAAGTTCTGGAGCAGGTGCAATGGGCCGATTGGGCTCCCGATAAAAGCGAACTCGCCGTGGTTCGCGACTTCGGCGGCCAGAATCGCCTGGAATATCCCATCGGCAAGCCCCTCTATCAAACCGGCGGATGGATCAGCCATCCCCGGCTCTCGCCGAAGGGCGACTACATTGCCTTCGCCGATCATCCGCTGCAGGGCGATGACGCGGGATCGCTGGCTGTCGTGGATCTCGCCGGCAACAAGAAGCTGTTGACCTCCCAGTGGTTTACGATTCAGGGGGTCTCCTGGGCACCGAGCGGCAAAGAGATCTGGTTCACCGCCGGCCGTTACGGGACGGACCGCACGTTGTACGCGGTCACTCTAGACGGGAAGCAGCGAATCGTGGCTCGCCTGCCGGGCGCGCTGATCCTCCTCGACATTGCCAAAGATGGCCGCGTGCTTCTCGTTCGCGCCGACTGGCGCCGCGAATTGCTGGGTGTATATGCCAACGATTCCAAGCAGCACGAACTTTCCTGGCTCGACTACACCTATCCCGCCGATTTGTCCGCGGATGGAAAGACGCTGCTATTCGATGAAGAAGGCGGCGGCGGAGCCCTGGATTACTCGAAATCGAGCGGCCTCACCTACGCCGTTTACCTTCGCAAGACCGATGGCTCTCCGGCAGTGCTGCTCGGGGAAGGTGGCGCGGTCTCGCTCTCTCCGGATGGAAAATGGGCTATCGCCCAAAGCCAGGATTCGCCCTCGCAGTTCAAACTCCTCCCCACCGGGGCCGGCGAGCCGCGCGATCTGACCAAGGACAACATCAATCACAGCTGGGCGCACTGGTTTCCTGACGGCAAGCGACTCCTGTTCGCGGCCGACGAACCCGGCAAAGGCGTGCGCTTCTATGTTTATGATATGAATTCGGGCAAATCGCAGGCCATTTCCCAGGAAGGGGTCAATGGGACGGCATTCGCTATTTCTCCAGACTCGCAGCAGATTGCCGCCATCGGCCCCGACAAGAAAGGCTATCTTTACCCGGTTGCAGGCGGCGACCCGAAACTGATCGCAGGACTCAATCCCGGTGAACAACCCATCACTTTCGCCACAGACGGTCGCGGCCTGTATATCTATCAACCCGGCGAACTTCCCGCCCGCGTCTATCACCTCGATATTGAATCCGGAAAGCGCACACTCTGGAAGGAACTCATGCCCTACGATCCAGCTGGAGTGGAAAACATCGGGCCCATTCTCATGACCCCCGACGCGAAAACCTGCGTCTTCGGCTATCACCGCATGCTGGCGGATTTGTATCTCGTGGAAGGGTTGAAGTAGCAGGGACTCGAAAGAGCGTGGCATCCAGGCGCGCTGCAACGCCTGCTCACTCGCAAAACTTTCCGCGGGCTTCCGCCCGCGGAGGCAGCCTCACACACTTTTCTATGCCGTCCTGACGCGAACAAAATAAAAAGGGCGGCTCTCTGGCCGCCCAAGTAGATCCCTATGACCCGCGAAAATCCGTCGCCCAGAAGTTTAGATGTCCAGATTCTTCACATCCAGCGCGTTATCCTCGATGAACTTGCGACGCGCCTCAACATCTTCTCCCATCAGCGTGGTAAAGATCGTCTCGCACTCCGCGATATCTTCTAACCGCACCGAAAGCAGCGTGCGCCGCTCGGGATCCATGGTCGTCTCCCACAATTGCGGAGCGGTCATTTCGCCGAGACCTTTGTAGCGCTGCACGTCATATCCGCGTGTGCCCTCGTGCTTCACGTAATCGAATAGATCGCGCGCGTTCGTCTTCTCAACCGCTTCGATCTCGACTTTGCGCTTCGGGGCCGGCTTGGCGGGTTTCTTTTCTTCAGCCTTTTCGCCGCCGTCAGCCTCTTCCGCTTCGCCGCTGCCGTTGCTGGGAGCACCCTTCGCCACTGTCTCGACCACGAACGGAGGCTCCATGTACGGCTCGATCTGTTTGTACTTCGAGATCATCTGCCGGCATTCGGCGCTGGACGCCAGCACCCAGTTGATGACGTGCTCAGCCCCATGCGAGCTGACAAACGCCACTTCCCACAAATTGTGCTCTTCGTCAAACCGCAGCTCGACGCTCTTGAACCCGCGATCCTTCTGCAGTTTCTTAAGCTCCTTCTCGAGCTTCTCGAGTTTTTTCGGAGCTTCTTTCTTGTCGCCCTCGAAGTCTGCCTTCTTCGAGAGATCGAGCTTCGACAACAATTCGGTCACCCGCTCGTCCCTGATCTTCTTATCGACCTTATCGAAGTATCCGAGATACTCCCGGAGCACCGACATGAACTTCGCCAGTGTCGATCCCTCCAGCTTGGCCGCACCTTCGCCGTAGCGCACAACCAGCCCATCGGAGGCCCGCTTCAGCATGACCTTATCGAACTCGTCGTCGTTCTTGATGTACTGCTGCGACTTGCCCTTCTTGATCGAATAAAGCGGCGGCTGCGCGATATAAACATTCCCGCGCTTGATCAGGTCCTGCATGTGGCGGAAGAAGAACGTCAGCAGCAGCGTGCGGATGTGGCTTCCGTCCACGTCGGCGTCGGTCATCAAGATGATCTTGCCGTAGCGGACTTTGGTCGGATCGAAATCTTCCTTCGAAATACCGGTGCCCAGCGCCGTAATCATGGCGCGAATCTCTTCGTGCGCCAGCATCTTGTCGTAGCGCGCCTTCTCCACGTTTAGAATTTTTCCTTTGAGGGGCAGGATTGCCTGGAAGCGCCGATCGCGTCCCTGCTTAGCCGTTCCGCCGGCCGACTCACCCTCGACCAGGAACAACTCGCAGCGATTCGGATCCCGTTCCGAGCAATCCGCCAGTTTCCCGGGCAATCCGCCGGAATCCAGCGCGCCCTTGCGCCGCGTCAGATCGCGAGCCTTGCGGGCGGCTTCACGAGCGCGGGCGGCGTCGACCGCCTTGTTGATGATCTTCCTCGCAACGGTAGAATTCTGCTCGAAGAACGCGCCAAGCCGTTCGTTTACGAACGCCGTGACCGTTCCTGCGATATCCGAATTCAGCTTGCCCTTGGTCTGTCCTTCGAACTGCGGCTGCGGCAGCTTCACGCTGATAACGGCAACCAGACCTTCGCGAACGTCGTCGCCCGTCAGATTCTCTTTGACATCCTTGAACAATCCCATCTGCTGCCCGGCATAGTTGATCGTGCGGGTGAGAGCCGTACGGAAGCCGGAAAGGTGCGTTCCGCCGTCAACCGTGTTGATGTTGTTGGCGAAGCTGAACACAGACTCCGAATATCCATCGTTGTACTGGATCCCGATCTCCATGTGCACGCCATTGCGATCGTCTTCCATGTAGATCGGCTTGTCGTGCAACACCTGCTTGCCGCGGTTGAGATGCTTGATGAATTCCGCAATCCCGCCGTTGTACTTGAATTCGTTGCGCTTGGCTTCGCCTGTCTTCGAGTCGGTGACGCGCTCGTCCGTGAGCGTGATGACCAGGCCTTTGTTCAGAAACGCAAGCTCGCGCAGACGCTGCGCCAGCGTGTCGTAGTTGTACTCGGTAACGGTGAAGATGGTGCGGTCAGGGAGGAAATGAACCTTCGTTCCGGTCTTCACTTTTGCGACGCCGGTTTTCTTCAGCTTGCTGGTCGGCTCACCCGCGGAATAGGTCTGCTGCCAGGTGGCGCCGTCGCGCCAGATTTCCAGTTCCAGTTCTTCGCTCAGAGCGTTGACGCACGAAACACCGACGCCGTGCAATCCGCCGGAAACTTTATAGGTTGAGGAATCGAACTTTCCTCCGGCATGCAGCGTAGTCATGACGACTTGCGCGGCAGAGACCTTCTCGCCATCGATCTCCATGTCATCCACGGGAATGCCGCGTCCATCATCGACGACCGTGATCGAGTTGTCGGTCTCGATGGTGACGTCAATCTTCGTAGCGAATCCCGCGAGCGCCTCGTCGACGGAGTTGTCGACCACTTCGTACACCAGGTGATGCAATCCAAGTTCGCCGGTCGATCCGATGTACATCGCCGGTCGCTTGCGCACCGCTTCCATGCCGCCGAGAACCTTGATCGACTCGGCTGTGTAATCGCGGTTGCCATTGCTAGCGCCGTTTGATGTTTGAATCGGAGTGACCTTTCCGTTCTTCGATTTTGTTTCCGTGACGGGAGTGTTGATCTCTTTTGTGGCCATTCGGCTCCGCGAAAAAATTCCGAACAAATCTCTCGAACTGCTGTCGTTAACGCCCTGAAATTTTGGCTGGAATTCGGCTTGAACCCGAGTGCGATTGAAGTCCCTCGAAACGACTTCAAGTTATTGAAATTCCTAACACTTAGGGTCAAGTTCGACTGTCAACATTATAGCATAAAAGAGGGCTCTTCTCGAGCCCAGAAAGCGCGGAATCGACACAGTAATCCCTCTGTTTTCAGCGGGAAAGCAGGGTGAAATGATCAGCAGATTGGTGCGATATCGGGATTCTTGTGGTAGTTGAAATGTGCTGACCCGCCCGCTCTCAAAATCTTGCGGGCGGTGACGAGCTCACTTCCAAGCTCTGCACGGCAACATATCCAAAACAGAATAACAGGATCGCAAACCCCAACGGGTCCAGGATCTCGGGCGGACTCGGGAGAGTCAATGGAAGCGACAAGTTTCCATAAACCGCCTCCAACGCGAAAAGAAGGATGCCTAGAGAAAGGACAGTGCGGTTGGGCAGGACGAGGAATCTCCGACAGAGTTTTGGTACAGCTACGACGATCGCCAGGACTGTGAGAGAAATGGCCGCGAGGAGATGATTGTATGGCATCACTTTGAACGAAGAGCCGGTGATTAAGAAAAGGGAGATGCCTGCCACAGCAATCGCGAGCCCCGCTACAATTGCTCCTTGGAGAAAGAGCCGCAGTTTATCCAGACTTAGATCGCGAAAGGCCAGCAAAGCAATCACCACGACCGAGAACGACAAGATATTACCCACGTACGGAAGAATGGCCAAAAGCCAACTCGGCAAAAGCCCGAAGCCAGCCAACGAGCCAAACAGGTATTCGGTTCCCTCAATCGCACTCCAGATTCCGAGCCAAACGAAGAATTTTCCCCCGCTCCGGCGCCGCCGCATCACGGCGATCCCGCAGACACACAATCCGATAAACAGGAAAACTGTACCAAACAGAATGTATGGGATTCGTTCGCGAAGTGCCTCAACCGGAATTTCCATTTTGCTTGCTCACCCACGAAAGAATACACCCCCTTAGTGCGCACCTCGGCTGCTAACACAAAGAAAAAGGGCGGCTGTGCGCCGCCCTGAAGTTGATTCTTTGGTGCCTTTTACGCGGTTGCTGGCCGCTCTCCCGGCTTCGGAGCGCGTCCCGGCTGCAGTTCCGGCTTGATCACGTGCTGTACGCCATCATCCGGCTTCGATGGTGGCTGGATCGGCGGAAGTTCTTTGCCCTCCACCAGTATCTTGATCTCGTTGGCATCGAGCACTTCGCGCTCGATCAATGCCTTGGCGATCCTTTCCAGCGTGTCGCGATTTTCCGACAGGAGCTGCTTGGCCGTGTTGTAGCCCGTAGCCACCAGCTTGCGAACTTCCTGGTCGATCTTGATGGCTGTATCTTCGCTGTAATCGCGATGTTGCGCGATCTCGCGCCCCAGGAAGATCTGCTCTTCCTTCTTGCCGAACGTCAGCGGACCCAGATCGCTCATACCCCATTCGCAGACCATCTTGCGCGCCATGTCGGTCGCGCGCTCAATGTCGTTGCCCGCCCCGGTGCTCATCTGTCCGAGGAAGATTTCCTCCGCGATGCGTCCGCCCATCAGTATCGCAATCTCAGTCTCAAGATAGTTCTTGTAGTAGTTGTGCCGGTCATCGATCGGCAACTGCATGGTCACGCCCAGAGCCATCCCGCGAGGAATGATCGTGACTTTATGCAACGGATCGGAGTTCGGCATCTTCGCCGCCACCAATGCGTGTCCGGCTTCGTGATAGGCCGTATTGCGCTTCTCTTCATCAGAGAGCAGAAGCGACTTGCGCTCCACTCCCATCAGCACTTTGTCCTTAGCCAGTTCGAAGTCGTATTGCAGAACGGCCTTGCGATTCTGCCGCGCCGCCGCCAGCGCTGCCTCGTTGACCATGTTGGCCAAGTCGGCTCCCGAGAATCCCGGTGTGCCACGGGCCAGCACGGAAAGATCTACATCCTCTGCCAAAGGAATCTTGCGAGTGTGCACACGAAGAATCTCTTCGCGCCCGCGCACATCCGGACGGCTCACTACCACTCGCCGGTCGAATCGTCCCGGCCGCAGCAGCGCCGGATCCAATACATCCGGCCGGTTCGTCGCCGCCATCAGGATGACGCCTTCGTTTGACTCGAAGCCGTCCATCTCGACCAGCAACTGGTTCAGAGTCTGCTCGCGTTCGTCATGCCCGCCGCCAAGTCCAGCGCCGCGGTGACGTCCGACCGCGTCAATTTCGTCGATGAAGATAATGCAAGGCGCATTCTTCTTACCCTGCTCAAACAGGTCGCGCACGCGGCTTGCGCCGACGCCCACAAACATCTCGACGAAATCGGAACCCGAGATCGAGAAGAAAGGAACGTTCGCCTCGCCGGCCACGGCCCGCGCCAGCAGCGTCTTGCCGGTTCCCGGAGGTCCCACCAACAGCACGCCTTTCGGAATGCGTCCGCCAAGTTTCTGGAACTTCTGCGCCTCGCGCAGGAATTCGATAATTTCGCGCAGCTCTTCTTTCGCTTCATCCACGCCCGCCACGTCTTTGAACGTGACCTTTTTCTGTTGCATCGAGAGCAGACGCGCCCGGCTCTTGCCGAAAGATAAGGCCTTGTTGCCGCCCGTCTGCATCTGCCGGATCATGAAAAACCAAAGCGCACCCAGCAGGATGAGAGGAGCCCATGTGCCCAACAGTTGTAGTGGCAGGCTGCCACTATTCACGTCGCGGAAGGTGATGCTGACACCCTTGCTTTGCAAGGTCTTCAGCATGTCAGGCGTAAAGTAGTTCGTGGGAGCCGTCGTGTGGAAGGCCTGCCCAGTGCGCAGTTTTCCGTGCACTTCCATGCCATTGACTGTCAGGTCACTGATGTTCCCCTGATCTACATCACCCATGAACTGACTGACCGTCAGTTCCTGATCTTTTTGGCCGTCGCGCGCACCCTTGACGACCTCCCACAGCAGCACCGCTGACACGACAATCAGCAGCCAGAACAACACCGTCTTAACTGTTGAATTCACCGAGTGAAACTCCTCAATTCGCCAAGGGCGGAACGTACCGCCGAAACCTACAGTCTTTCACTGAATTAGATGCCCTTCAGCCAATTTCGGACGGAAGGAATTGTTACAAACGCTTATTTTACCTTTTCGCCACGAAAAAGGCTCATTTCTCTGCATATGACTTAAGTCACAAGGACATCAAGCCGCCGCCACATACGGCAGATTGCGATTAATCTGCTCCGGCGCGCCTAGCCCATATCCGACCAGAAAAGCCTCATCCACCAAAAACCCGAAATAGTCCGGCTGGAGCTGTACCCGGCGCGCCGATTGGCGGTCGAGCAAGGTCACCAGCTTCACCGAAGCCGCGCCCCGCGCCCGTAAGTCACTCATAAGAAAATCCGTTGTTACTCCCGAGTGCACCAGGCCTTCGACCAGAAGGATATGCTGTCCGCCAATCTCCGGTTCGTGGCTGAAGAAGATCTCCATCACATCCGACCCACCAGCCTGTGGCAGGCTGTACTTCGGCTTGATGAACTGGCAGACCACCGGCACCTCGACCGCCCGCACCAGATCGGCCAAGAACATGAAGGCATTCTCCAGGACGGCGAGCATCTGCACCGTCTGGCCCCGGTAATCGTCCGAAATCTGGCGACCCAGTTCCTTCACCCGCTTCTGGATCTGGTCGGTCGTAATGACCTGCCGCAGTCGCTCTGTTTTCACGTCCATGATCAGGGTTTGTCTTTGCTCAGAAATGTCTTCCGCTCAGAGATGTCACCGATCCGTCTTCGCATCGGCCAGCGGCTTCTCGGAGATCAGTAGCGCCTCACACCCGGCTGTCGCCAGTTGTTCCTTCGCCGGCGCCAAGCCGCGCACCCAGAAAATCTGGTCGCCGCTCGCCACCACCGGCCAATGGTGCCGCTCCTCAGGCTTGGCATGAGCCTTCTGCAAAAGTTCCTTAATCTTCTTGGGGGACTTCGTGTGGGCTGGCCAGAACCGGTCTCCCGGACGCCAGTTCCGCACCGTGAGCAGTCGTGGTACGGATGCCGCATCCAGAAGATGGTCTGGATTATACCGCGCCTGCGTCTCCGCGGGAATGAGTTGCACCTCAATTTCTGATTGCGCTTCCCGTACGATGACGAATCCGGGCACAGGCAGGTCGTACTCGTAGTCATGGTCCGGCTCGGGCTCGCGCAGGTCGGGCGTCTCGAAAACCAGCTGCTCCGGTTCGTGGACCAGCTTCCAGCCCAGGGGAAGGCTCAATTCCTTGCCCGAACCCAACTTTTCGGCCGCGAATCGTAGAACTTTCTCCACATGCTTGAACTCCAGTGGAATGCCTGCATGCTCGCCGATTGCCTTGATAATTCTGCGCTGCACGGCCTTGGGCTCGCCCAGAAACCAGAGGCGGTCGAGCGAAGCGTTCATCACCAGCCAGCTTGACGCTTCAATCTTCGAAAGCAGGTCGGAGCCCGGTTGAATCTCCGAGTTCACGGCGGGTCCGATCTGAATGAGTCCCTGACTTTGCGCCGCAGCCTTCGCCCACTCCGGCTCGAACCAATGAATGCCGGTTCCCATCCACCCGGCAACTTCGTTCTCCCAGTAATCCTCTTCTCCGCGAGCGATCTCGGCCAGTTCCGAGAGATTCTCTGCCACTGCGGGATTGAATTGTTTTTCGATCAGCGGGATCAGCAACTGCCGCACTCGATTGCGCGTGAAAGCGTGGTCCGCATTGGTTGCGTCTTCGTGCCAGACCTGGCCCAAGTCCTGCAGATACTGCTCCAGCTCGCAACGCCGGATCTCCAGCAGGGGCCGAATGATCTCGCCGCAGTGCTCGCCCGTCTCGTCCTGCACCTCAATTCGCGGATAGATTCCGCCGAGCCCTTTGGTTCCCGCCCCCCGCATCACTCGCATCAGCACTGTCTCGGCCTGATCGTCGAGCGTGTGCCCGGTAGCGATCTTGTCCAGTCTTGAAAAGGCGCGGCTTCCAGACGTGCCGTCCGGAGATTCTTGGAAGAGCGGTTCTTCAGCGCCGCGAAAAGGCTCGCCCTCCGACATGGGCTTTAGCCCTTGAGTCGCGTTCCAGTCCTCTCCCAGAAGATAGCGGAAAAATCCATACCGCAATTCCCGTGCAGCCGCCTCAATGCTGACGCGCTCCTTCGCTGCATGCTGCGCCACGTCGTCGCTGTCGCCAAAGAATTCCAGCCCCTGCTCGCGAGCCAGACTCGCCACGAACTCCTGATCCGCATCCGATTCCGTCTCGCGCAATTTGTGATTGAAATGAACTACAGAAAGGACAATCCCGAGCTCTGACCGCAGTTCGAGCAGCAACCGCAGAAGCGCGACGGAATCTATTCCACCGGAAACCGCCACGCCGACGCGGTCTCCGGCCTGAAGCAGCTCCTGCCCGCGAATATCGAAAAGTAATCGTTGCGCCAGTGGATGCACGGCACAATGGTACAACTCGCACCCATGTAGGGACAGTCGCCCCGAGCGAAGCTCGATAGGTTTTTGGGCTTAGCAATGTCGGAAGGAGACGGGCCTTCGGCCCGAGGACAGCCGAGGGCGGCTGCACCATATGGCCTTAGTCTGAGGTCGCGCTCTTCTCTTTAATCAACCGCCCGATCTTCTCCACGAAGTCCGTGGCCAGCATGTCTTCCGTCTTCTCTTTCCCACGCGTGCGAACGTTCACCTTCCCCGCTTCGGCTTCCTTGTCGCCGACGACGAGCAGGAAAGGCACCTTCTGCATCGCATGCTCGCGTATCTTCGCATTCATCTTTTCATTCCGCGCATCCACTTCCACACGCACGCCAACCGCCTTCAGCTGCGAAGCGATTTTGTTCGCGTATTCCGCGTGCCGTTCGCTAATCGGAATCATCACCGCCTGCACCGGAGACAGCCAGACCGGGAACGCTCCCGCATAGTGCTCAATTAACACGCCGAAGAATCGCTCCACCGATCCAAACAGCGCACGATGCACCATCACCGGCTGCTTGCGCGACCCATCCTCCGCGACATATTCCAATCCGAAGCGCTGCGGCAGGTTGAAGTCGAACTGGATGGTCGAAAGCTGCCACAAGCGCCCGATCGCATCCACCAGCTTGATATCAATCTTCGGCCCGTAAAACGCCGCTTCCCCAGGAATGGTCTTATAAGGAATGCCGCGCTCTTTCAGAACTTTCTCAAGCGATTGCGTGGCGTGGTTCCACTGCTCTTCGCTCCCGACAAAATTCTTCCGGTCGTCAGGATTCCAGGTGGAAAGCTCGACCTGGAACTGATCGAATCCGAAATGCTTCAGCACGTCGAACGCGAACTCCAGGCACCCGGTAACCTCGCCCTCAATCTGCTCCGGCGTACAGAAAATGTGCGAGTCGTCCTGCGTGAATCCGCGCACCCGCAGCAGTCCATGCATCACGCCCGAGCGCTCATAGCGATACACCGTCCCCAGCTCGCCCAGCCGCACCGGCAGATCGCGATACGACTTCAATGAATCTTGATAGATCAGGATGTGCCCGGGGCAGTTCATCGGCTTCAGCCGGTACTCGGCGTCGTCAAGCTCCATCGCGTCGAACATGTTCTGCGAGTAGTAGCCCTCGTGTCCCGACGTCTGCCACAGCTGGCGCCGCATCACGTGCGGCGTATAAACCATCGAATACCCGCGCTTCAGATACTGCTCGCGCATCCAGTCTTCCATCTCTTTGCGGATGATCCCGCCCTTCGGATGCCAGAAGATCAGCCCCGGCCCGGCCAGCTCCTGAATCGAGAACAGATCCAGCTGCTTGCCCAGCACGCGATGGTCGCGCTTCTTCGTCTCCTCGATGTGCTTCAGGTAATCTTCCAGATCCTTCTTTGAAAAGAACGACGTTCCGTAAATGCGCTGCAGCTGCGGATTCTTCTCATCCCCCAGCCAGTACGCGCCAGCAATATTGAGCAGCTTGAATGCCTTGATCTTGCCGGTTGACGCGATGTGCGGTCCGCGGCAGAAATCCGTGAACTTCCCGGTGCGGTAAATCGAAATCTTTTCATCGGGCTTGGTGAACTGCTCGATGAAATGGCACTTCATGAAGTCGCCTTCCTTTTTGAACTCCGCCAGCCCCTGGTCGCGTGGCAGAAACTCGCGGGCATAAGGAATGTTCTGCTGCACCAGTTCCTGCATCTTCTTTTCGATCTTTTCCAAATCTTCGGGCGTGAACGGCGTTGGACGGTAGAAGTCGTAGAAAAATCCACTTTCCGTCGCGGGCCCGTGTCCGAGCTTCGTCTCCGGGAACAACTCCAGCACCGCCGCCGCCAGCAGATGTGCCGACGAGTGCCGGTACACCTCAAGCGCCTCAGGATCTTTCTCGGTCAGAATCCGCAGTTCGGTGTCTTTCTCCAGCGGCCGCGCCAGATCAATCAGCGTGGGACGGGCGCCCTCGCCCGCCGGGGCGGCGCCATTGGAGCTCAGTGGGGCCGCCCTGGCGACAAGTGCCGCATCCGCTAGCCGCGGGCTAATCGACTTCGCCACTTCCAGCGCCGTCGTGCCTTTCGGAAATTCCTTGTCGCTCCCGTCGGGGAGCTTGATATGAATGTTGTCTGCCATAGTAGGAAACCTGCGGGACTACTGAATCCTTCAGTTTAGAGAAGCCCGCAGAGAGGGTCAAACCACGAAAGGGGTGCGTCAAACCACGAAAGGGGTGGAAGGAAGGAACGGCAAAACTGCCACACGCCCGGTCCGTGCTACCTATACGGTTGAGAATCGTTTACGCGGCTGGAGAATGGCCTCTCATCCTTTCATCTCATTTGGTACGAGCTATGCCTTCTTGGGCTTCCATGAGAGTAGCTTTTTTTGATCGAGAAGAAGAGCACAACCCGGAGATTGATCCCAAAAATATGCGAGGGGGGGCCGTCGCAAGATCACGGCTTCTAGCGTGTCCGACGAACTCGGACTTTCCGAGACCCAAGTCGCCGGGGGAATTTAGTCCCCCCCCAGACCCGTGCGGCTTTTTCTCGCGGCTCACGACTCGGGACTCGCGGCTCGTTACATCCGGACGTCTTTCACGTGCGTGGCGATGTACCACTTGTTGCCGAAATGATCTTTCACGGCAGCTTCGCGATTGCCGTACGGCTGATCCTTTGGCTCCTGGAACGAGATTCCTCCGGCAGCAACGGCTTGGCGATAAGCATCGTCCACGTTCGGCACGTAGAGATAGAACATCGCCGGCATTGGCTGATACTGGCCGTGGGCTTCGCCCATCTCGACCACCGAATCGCCGACGCGAATCACGGCATGATGCACCACGCCATCCGGCGAAGCGTACTTCGCAACTTCCTCCGCCGCAAAAGCGCGCTTCAAAAACGCGATTAGCGGCTCGGCGCGCAGCGGATGCAGGTAGGGATTCACATTGTGCAAGCCCTCAGGCTTGTAGCTCTCACCCTTCCCCGTGGCGATATACCAGAAGTTTCCAGCCGCATCTTTCACCGTCGCTGAACGCTCGCCATACTCCTGATCGCGCGGCTCATCGATCGAAACCGCGCCAGCGTCGAGTGCTCTCTTGTACGCGGCGTCGGAGTCTTCGACGTAGACGTGCAACGCCGCTGGTTGCAGCGTACCGGGGAATTTCTTGCCCGGAACTCCGCCTCCCATCATCAACATCGAGTCTCCCAGTCGCACCTCGCCGTGCACTCCCGTCGGAGTCATGACTCGCTCGGTCTCTTCTGCGCCGAAGGCAGCTTTGGCAAAATCCAGCAGCGCCAAACCGTTCTCGGCGACCAGGTACGGCGTGACCCTGCGGAATCCGGGAGGAACGGGGCTCACCCGTGGCTGTTCTTTCGAAGGTGCCTGCCCGCTTTCAGGTCCTTTGGTTTCACCGCGCATGCGTCGATGCATTTCATCGACGGACATCTCCTCGGTTACGGTGAAAATGCTCCAACGATAGCCGAAGGGATCAGCCAGGGTGGTATCGCGATGGCCATAGAACTGATTTCTGAGCGGGAGAATCTCCTTCATTCCGGCGGCGATGGCGTGCTGGGCGAATGCATCCACATCCGGCACCTGAACGGAGATGCTGATCGGTGAAGCACCAAGAGTTTCCGCGCTGAAGCGGCCCCCTTGAGGCCATTCTCCCGTGAGGTGGATGGCCGAATCGCCGACCATAATATTGGCCGCGGGAATCTGATCTCCCACCTGGAAGCGGAAGGTTTCTCTCGCTCCCAAGGCCTGCTTGTAAAATTCGATCGCCTTGGCGGGATCTCGGAATGCCAGTCTCGGCGCGGCGGTCGTGCGTACGGCCGCAATGGGTTCAGCAACGGTAGTCATAGGTCGTTTCCCCTCAAATTCAGATTTCAATCGTGCCTTGAAGCTCTCGCGCGGCAGATTGCGCAATTCCGCCGCGATCCGCACCAGCGGCTCGATTCCGGCATCGACCTTGCCGGGTTTGCCGTCGGCCCGCGCCAACATAGCGTCCACCGCGCGGTTCAGTTGCTCGATCTTCTTCTGATCGTTTCTTCGAGGATCAGTATTCCCGGGGTTCAGAGAGCGCTTAGGCATCGGCACCCTCCATGCGCGCGCGCAATGCACTCAGCGCGCGAAACTGTAACTGCTTCACCGCTCCCTCAGTCTTGCGGATCTCGCGCGCCACTTCCTTGATGCTTTTCTGGTCCACGAACCGCAGCACGACCACTCGTTTCTGTTCCGCTGGAAGCGTCTCGACCAGGCGAAACAGGGTGGCACGGTGTTCCACTTCTTCGATTTCAGACCGGCTCGCCTGGGCTGCCTCGATCTGCCCAGACTCGTCCTGAACTTCCCGCCCGGAACGCTGCCAGCGGTCGGCCATCAGGTTGGCGGCGATTCGGAACAGCCACGCGGAAAACGGGATTCCTCGCCACTCAAAACGCTTGAGGTTGGCCAGAGCCTGATGAAAAACTTCCGCGGTCAGATCCTCGGTTTCGACGCGGTTTTGCACACGGCGCAAAATGTATGCGTACACCCGCTCGAAGTGGAGTTCGTAAAGCTCGGCAAAGCGGGCAGAATCCTGCTGCGCAGCTTCAATGAGAAGCCGCTCGTCCGCTTCTTTCTTCAGAGCCTTCAACGAATTCTCCCGCCGGGATTCGTGCTACGTAAGGATAAACAGCCTTCGGGCCGGAAAGGTTACGTTCCCGGAAAAAAGAAATCGTCTCATTTTGCACATTGGCGTATGTCCAGTCACTTGCATCCAATCGTCCGCAGTTGGTGGTATAAAGAGGTCGCAGAATCCGAATGTGGAGGGAGTCGCGATGGAAGCGATCACCGGAGTATTCCAGAAGCGGTCGGAAGCAGAAGACGCTTTGCATCACGTGCAGGAAGCGGGTATCCCGCCGGATCGGGCCACGCTTTTGACTCCCGGCAGTGCGGACGAGATCGCGCGGGAATTGCGATCCGTGCCCACGGATACGACCGAGCAGCCCGGCATGGGCAAGGCCATCGGCGCACTGGCTGGAGGAGGCGTGGGAATTGCGGGAGGCTCTCTCCTCATCACGTTGGTCCCGGGGATCGGTCCAATTTCCGCGGTGGGACTGCTGGGGACAGCAATCCTCGGCGCCGCCGGCGCGACCGCAGGCGCAAATGTCGGGGGGAAGGTGGAGGATTCGGTTTCGCAGGGACTGCCGGAAGATGAAATCTTCGTCTACGAAGATGCATTGCGAAAAGGTCTCAGCGTGGTAATCGCGCTGGCTGAGAATGAACATGAAGCCTCGCGATTGCGTGAGCTTTTCCGGAACCTGGGAGCCGAGTCGGTCGACGCCGCCCGCGAACAGTGGTGGATTGGGTTGCGCAGCGCGGAAGAAAGCCGATACGCCCAGACCGGTCGCAGTTTCAGCGCCGATGAAAGGTTCTATCGCATGGGCTTTGAAGCGGCGTTGCACTCGCGCATGCGCTGCCGGGAATTCGACCAGGTTTCAGCAGAGATGGACGCGGCCCTGGAAGATGTCAAACGCCAGCATCCGCAGGCTGATGTCGAGGAGCCATTCACGCGAGGTTACCGCCGCGGCCGCGAATACTATCAGGAACTGTGCGATGAAGGGGCGCAAGCAGCCTAAGAATTCTGCTTTACTTCGACGAGGAAGGCGGATAGTACAAGTCTTCGATCGCCTTTTGAACCTTCGCCGAAAGCGCTTCCAAATCGCGTCCGGTCAATCCTGCAGTTGGAATCGGCTCACCGACGCGCATCTCGATAGGGCGGCATTTGATGTGATACGTGTCCATCGGCAAAAGCTCAAAGGTTCCGACCAGGGCGATAGGAACGATATCGACCTGCGCCTTGATCGCAAGAAAAAATGCGCCCGGCAGAAAGGGTTTGATCTCGCCGTCGGGCGTGCGGCCGCCTTCCGGGAAAATCACGAGCGGCATCCCGGCTTTCAATCCCTTTAGCGCCTGGCGAATGCTGCCGATTGATTTTGACGGGTTCTGCTGGTCGAGACAAATCTGCCCGGAACGCTTCAGATACCAGCCCACTCCCGGATACGACAGCAGCTCCTTCTTGAAGGCAATGCGGAACTGAAAGGGCAGATGTACGTACAACACGGGAATATCGAGCGCTGACGCATGATTGACCGCATAGACGTGCGGCTTTGAAGTATCAATTCTGTCGAGGCCGGAGACTTTCACCGGCGAAAGCATCGTTTTCACGATCAGCCATGACCAGGTCCGCGCAAACCAATGTTGCAACCGCCCGTTCGGATCGAAGAAACCCACGGGCAGGACTCCGAGTCCCAGGACAACGGTGTATACCCAGATCAGCGGGTCGAGGATTAGGTAGGAACGCAGGCGACTGAGCCAGCCGTATCTTCGTCCGGGGATGGCGTGCGGACTTGGGCGTTTCACCTTCAGGGGCGACAATTCGGTCGCGGGCCGCTGATCGCTCTCCACCTGATCCACGGACGAATTCACTTCCTGCATACTTCAATTCTACGGGAAAGCCGCTTCAGAATTTCACTCCGAGATGGCGCATGGCTTCCCCAACCAGATAGATTGAACCTGTAATGATGATCGCGGTCCCGGGCTGAGAGGCCCGGCGCGCTGTTTCAAGGGCCTCCGCCACGTCTGGTACCGCCACAATTTCAGCCCCGGTCCGGCAGCCAGCCTGCTGGATTTCGTTGGGCGAAGCCGAACGAGGATTCTCCGGACGGGTCGCAATCACCCGCTCGCCAAGCGGAAACAGGATCTCGGCCATTTCCGAGATTGCCTTATCGCGCATCGCTCCGAAAACGAAAATCAGCGGACCGTCTCCGTAGCGCTCCGAAATGGCCGAGCGCAGGGCCCATGCGCCCGCGGGGTTGTGCGCGACGTCGAGGACAATCTCCGGCCAACGTTCGTGAGCTGGCAGCACCTGAAAGCGTCCGGGCCAGCGCGTTTCGCGGATTCCGCGTTCGATCGATTCCGTGGTGATTTGAGAGAAGCCTTGTTTGGCAAGTTCTTCAGCGGTTGCGATGGCCAAGGCGAGGTTGCGCAGCTGGTGGCGCCCTACCAGAGGGGTTTCGACCAGAATCTGCTTGCTCATGATTTGCAGCGGATATCGGTAGCGGCTCACGGCGCCGCGCACCCGGTAATCGCTACTCGCGGGCGATACCGGCGGAACATAGGGCACCGCGCTGATTCCGCGAGCGTCCAGATCGAGGATTGCATTCCCGATCACATCGTTCGCTTCCGGCGCCTGCGGCAAGGTCACGACAATGCCTCCACGCCGGATGATTCCCACTTTTTCGCGCGCGATCTCTCGGACCGTATCACCAAGAAATTTCTGGTGATCGAGAGAAATGTCGGTGATCACACTGACTCGCGGTTCGACAACATTGGTTGCATCCAGGCGCCCGCCCATACCCACTTCGAGCACTGCGATATCGACCTGCTCGCGAGCGAAATGCAGAAAAGCAATCGCGGTCATCATTTCGAAGAAGCTGGGATGCCAGGGCAATTCGGCTTTTCCGACTAATTGCTCGGCGATCTGATCGACTTCGCCATGTAACCGGGCGAAGTCGTCGTCACTGATTTCGTCGCCGTTAATTCGGATGCGCTCATTAATGCGAACCAGATGCGGCGAAGTATAGAGGCCGGTTTTCAGTCCCGCGGCCCGCACGATCGAGGCCAGGGTCGCCGCGGTCGATCCCTTCCCATTCGTACCCGCGATCAGCACGCTGGGAAACCTCCGTTCGGGATGGTCCATCGCTCCGAGTAGCACGCGCATGTGCGCCAGATCGAATTTGTGCGAAGGCGTCTGCGCCAGTTCGTGCCCCAGCGCAAACATGCTCGCCACCGCGGTTTCGTAAGACATGGAAGCTTTCAGCCGTCAGCCTTTATTCCTTCAGCTTGCGTCATCAGATTATCAGGAGCACTCAGCGACTCGGAAAGGCCTTGTGATCCTTTGGGTCCCTGCTGGAGGAAGGCGTTTCGCCGAGGGGGCACTGCGAATCGCGGAGCCAGCAAAACAAAAGGCACGCTTGCGCGTGCCCCTTTCCGGCAATCTTCACTTGTAATTCGGCTTAGGCGTTGGCGGTCGCAGCGAGAGCCTTGGGCGCTTCGTGTGATTTCCCCTGCTGCGGCGCGTTCTGCTTCATCTCGTTGTGCACCTGGATTCCGCCTTTTAAAGCGGCGCCATCTTCCACGCTGATGCGCGAGGTGGAAATATCGCCTGTGACGGAGCCTTCGCTGCGGATGTCAACGCGATCCGTGCAGTTGATGTTGCCGGTCACTTTGCCCATGACTACGACTTCACGCGCCTGGATGCTGGCGTCGACTTTGCCATTGCGGCCGATCGTGACGCGGCAATCCGGCATGGTGATCTTGCCTTCGATGCGACCGTCAATATAGAGCGATTCCGAACCGCTGACTTCGCCCTTGATCACGAGGGTGCGGCCGATGGTCGCCTGATCGACGGGTGCGGTTACGTTCTTAACTTGGTTGTTGGGGTTAGGAGCCGGCGAGTTGAATTTCTGAAATGAATTCTCCGAGGACTGGAGCATTTGAACCTTCCTTGAAATCCCGCGCGGCGCTTGGCCTGGCGGGCTCCAGGCGCCTTTCCTGCGGTTGATCTGGAATTTGTGACCTTCGGCGGTGGTTGTCCGACTGGCCATGCTGACTATCGCACGTGGGTAAGTGTTTCCTTAAGATTACGGAAGGTGGTGTACGCCTGCGAGTAGTCTCGCGATTCAGTTCCGACTCGCGTACCAACTGCGCCACGCGGCTGAATCATTCGGGAGACGTTGCCCCGTGATGTCCGTAAGAGCCTGGAATGCCCACTGATGAGTCTGCGCATCAAGGGAAGAATCATCGGTGTAGCCGAGCAACTGCGGAACGGTACTGAGCCGCTGGTCGCGCGTGAACATTCCCGACTGGGCGATGGCGCAGGCAGCTTCCTCGCGGACGACGGGAGAGGAATCGTCATGCATCGCGGCGAGCAGCACTGGAAGCGCCTGATCGCTTCCTACGAGCGCGAGACCTTCTACTGCCCAATGGCGCGAGTCTTCGTCGGAGTCTTTCAGGTGCGCGGTTAAGGTCTGGGTCACTCGCTCAGACTCGATTCCGCGATTGCCCATCAAGCCTAAGGCCCACAGTGCCCAGATTTTTCGTGCATGGTCGTGAGAGGCAACGGTGCGGAAGAGATAATCAAGACTCCTGGAATTCTTGGCCAATCCATAAGCGGACAATTCGACGTCGATGGCCGACTCGCGAACCCGCATGTCGTTGGAATTCAAAGCAGCCGTGGTGAGCGACGCCATCTGTGAATCCCAGGTAAGCTGTCCCTGCCAGCCATCGACTCGGGAGGAGATCTCGTCCACCGCTCCATGGCCGTGCGCGACTGCAAGCTCCAGAAGCGCCTCCGCTTGCTTCTGCGGCTTCATTCTGTCGAGCTGCGGGGCACTCGCGGGAGCCACCATGGTGACCGCTTGCGGACGAAACATCTGACTGAATCGCGACCAGGCAGCCTGCGCGCGCCCAAGACTTCCCACCAGAACGGCCAGCAGCACGCCGATGGCGACCGCAACAAATGATGCGAAGCGAGTCGGGCGCACACTGGCGCTCGCCTGAGAAACGTCGGAACCGGGCCCGAGGGTTCCGTAATCCGGCGTGGGCTGCACTTGCTTGTCGGCCACAGGCACAGCATTCGCTGCGTTGGGTTGGTCTGGAACAGATGATTGTGGAAACTCCATATAATGTCGAGTCTAGGGTGGTCTGGAAAATCAGGTAAAGTTACTTCAGTTCTGTTCTCTCAGATGAAGTTCCAACTGCAGGCACTCGTGCCCGGAAGGGGTCCGGACGGAGCGCCCGGACAATTCGCAATGACAAAGACAAGGAGGAGATCATGCTTCGGAAGGCAAAGATTTGGGTGCTCGCACTGGGCATTTCCCTCGCGGCTTTGTTGCACGCCGCGGCTGCTCCCGGGTATCACGTCGCCACCACGTACAAGCTGGGCGGCGAGGGAGGCTGGGATTATCTGACGCTCGATGCCGCCTCGCGCCGGCTCTACATCTCGCGCGCAACCCACGTTATGGTGATAGATGCCGATACCGGCAAGAGTGTTGGAGACATTGCAGATACGCCAGGAGTGCACGGGATTGCCCTGGCTCCGGAACTGGGCCGCGGATTCACCAGCAACGGCCGGGAAGGTACAGTAAGTATTTTTGACATCAAAACGCTCGCAACTAGCAACAAAGTAAAGGCTGGAGAGAATCCGGACGCGATTCTGTATGACCCGGCGACGAAGCGGGTGTTCACGTTTAACGGCCGCAGCCACGATTCCACGGCGATTGACGCGGCCAGCGGCAAAGTGCTCGGTACGATCGCGCTCGACGGCAAGCCTGAGTTCGCCGCCAGCGACGCAAAAGGCGAAATTTTCGTCAATATCGAGGACAAAAGCGAATTGGTCGCGATTGATCCCAACAAGCTGGAAGTGAAATCGAAGTGGCCGCTGGCACCCTGTGAAGAGCCAAGCGGACTTTCGATCGACCGCAAGAACCGGCGGCTTTTCGTCGGCTGCGACAACAAAATGATGGCCGTGGTTGATGCCGACAGCGGAAAAGTTCTGGCCACTCCCGCCATCGGCGAGGGCGTGGACGCGACTACATTCGACCCGGAAACTGGACTCGCATTCGCTTCCTGTGGCGAAGGTGTATTGACGGTCGTAAAAGAAGATTCGCCCGAGAAGTTCACCGTCGCGGAGAACGTCCCCACGCAGCAGGGCGCGCGCACGCTCGCGCTCGACCAGAAAACTCACAACGTGTTCGTGGTGACGGCGAAATTCGGACCGCCGCCGGCCGCCACCGCTGACAACCCGCACCCTCGTCGATCGATTCTGCCGGACAGTTTTGTAGCGCTCGTCATCGAAAAATGAGACTTCTTCTCCGCTCGGGAAAAGCCCTGCTCTGCCTGGGAGTGCTCATCATGCTGGCCCAGGTCAGCGGGGCTTACTCCGTCCTCACCCACGAACAAGTCGTGGATCTGCTGTGGGAGGTCCGTATTCTCCCCATCATTAAACATAAATATCCGGACCTGACGGCGGAACAGATTCGCGAAGCGCACGCCTATGCCTATGGCGGGTCGCTCGTACAGGACATGGGCTACTACCCGTTCGGCAGCAAATACTTCAGCGACCTTACGCATTACGTGCGATCTGGCGATTTTGTCATGTGTCTGCTTCAGGAAGCACAGACTGCGGATGAATACGCGTTCGCGCTCGGAGCGCTCGCGCACTATGCCTCAGATAATGTCGGGCATCCGATGATCAATAAAACCGTCGCGATGGAGTTTCCGAGCTTGAGAAAGAAGTTTGGAAATGAAGTCACGTACGAAGATTCGCCCAAGGCGCACATTCGGGTGGAATTCGGATTCGACATGACGCAGGTGGCGAAGAACCAGTACACATCCGACCGGTTTCACGATTTCATCGGATTCGAGATTGCCGAAGGATTGCTGGAACGAACTTTCCCGAAGGTTTATGGCATCGACTTTGCGGATGTCGTGAACGATGAGGATCTAGCCATTGGCACGTTCCGTCGCGCCGTCAGCAAAGTCATCCCGGAGATGACGCGGGTCGCTCTGCTGGCTCGTAGAAAAGAACTGGTTGCGGATACCCCGAATGCCGCCAAGCGGAGGTATCGGTATTACCTGTCGCGCACCAACTACGAACGCGAGTGGGGAAGCGAGTATCGGCGCCCCGGCTTTGGGACTCGAGTGCTGGCTTTCTTCCTCAAGTTAGTGCCCAAGAAAGGCCCCTTCAGCGGCCTGAGCTTTAAGATTCCGTCTCAGAAAGCTGAGGATCAGTTCATCAAAAGCATCGACGATACCGTGCAGGCATACACTCAACTGCTTGGTGAAGAGGATCACGGCAACCTGCATCTTGCCGACAAGGATTTCGACACCGGACGGCTAACGCGTGCCGGCGAATATGGACTGGCCGACAAGACCTACGCCCATTTAGTCAGCGAACTTGCGGATAGCGACTTTCAGAAGGTTACGCCCGCCTTGCGAGAGAACGTGCTCAGCTTCTACTCCCACCAGGATGCGCCCATCGCCACCAAACGCAACGCCAAGGATTGGATGAAGCTTCAGGAGAACCTCGAGCAGTTGAAGCAGGCGAATGCTGCGATTCAAGTTGTTGACGACGACCACACCAAGCCTTAACTCTGTCTATCGAAGCGCAGTGCAATGCACATACGTGTCTTGCGAAGGGCTTCCCAAAAGCGCATGTTGGGGCTAGGATTGAAATCAAAGAAACTGCCGTACGACCGTTCGGTCGGAATCGTGGATCGGGGCCCCTGGGGTACGAATCAAATCATTAAGAGCTGCCGGATTCTGCGTGGCGGCATGGCCGTCCAGGGCCAGGATTTCCCGATCCGCAAGAAATGGACACTGCGACGGCAGGTGAGAACGCAAGCTGAGAGAGAGAAAGATGAACAATCAAGATGAAAAGTTCCATCGCGCGCAAGTTACCAAGCGCGCGGATTTCGCGCCCGATCTATGGATGTTCCGCATCCGCACCGGGGGAGAATTCAAGTTCGTTCCGGGACAGTATGCAACGCTGGGAGTGGAAGTCAACGGAAAGCGCATCGAGCGGCCTTATTCGATTGCGTCGTCCCCGGCGGAGGATGAGCTGGAATTTTTCTTTGAACTCGTTCCTGAGGGCGCACTGACACCTCACCTGCACAAACTGCAGGTCGGAGATGAGCTATCGGTGCGAAAGACTCCCAAAGGAAAGTTCTCGCTGCAGATGCAGAACGGACGCAAGCATCACTTGCTGATTTCGACGGTGACCGGAGTGGCTCCCTTTGTCAGCTACGTGCGAACGTTGAGCAAAGACTGGAAGGAAGGCCGGTTTGACGGGTCACACCAGCTTTATCTGCTGAACGGGGCCAGCCGTCCGTGGGAGTTCGGCTACAAAGACGAGCTTACGGATTTTGAGAAAGAACTTCCCTGGTTCAAGTATGTGCCCACCGTCAGCCGTCCGTGGGATCATGCTGACTGGCCGGGCGAGATCGGCCGCGCGGATGACATTCTGCGCAAGTACGCCGATCATTGGGAACTCGACGCCGGCAATACCATCGCATATCTGTGCGGGCATCCGGAAATGATTGAGCACAGCAAAGCCATTTTGAAGCGTCGCGGCTTCACGGACAAAGAGTCGATCAAAGAAGAAGTGTACTGGGTTCCGGCGAGTCGGCAGAATCTGAAGGCGCCTGGCGCTCCGACGCTGCGCGAGTTAAAAGCTGAAGCTGCTGCAACAACGCAGAAATAGGGTTGATCCACTGTCTTCCTAGTGACCTCTGTCGTTCACGATTTGTCACCCGGAGAGCACAGAGGAACACAGGATTTTTAGCTTTCGGCGGGAGCGAAGAAGACGAGCACCGAAAGCTCTTCCGTGATGTCAAAAAATCGGTGCTCGAGTTCGGCAGCAACGAACAACAGGCTTCCCGCCGATACGGGTTGTTCCTGATCTGCTGCGCGGAACATCGCTTTTCCGCGAACCACGTAATACATTTCATCCTCATGGTGCGGACGCTGAGGATCGGTTTGACCGGCGGCCAGAACGTATAATCCCGCGCTCATCGACGGGACGCGAAGAAATTCGCGGTAAGCTTTGCCGCTTCGCGACCGCTGCCATTCGATCGCGCTCAGGCTATCGAACTGGGCCTTCATGCCAGGATGCCTCCGAAGATCAATTCCGTAAACTGCGGAATCAGATTGTGAGCCTGCAGGTCGCCCTCCGGCTTATACCACTGGTATATCCAGTTGATCATCCCCAGAAGTGCAAACGCCGCAGCCCGGGGACTCACTGCGCCTCTCGCGTGACGCCCGCGCTGCACCTGCGCAATCAAGTCTTCCACGAAATGCACGTACTCTTTTTTGCGGGAATTGATGCGTTTGCGCAATCCCGGCGGAAGAGGATGATTTTCGTGCAGCATGACGGTGATCTCGCGATCTTGCGGGCTCAAGACGACTTCCATGTGGCGGCGAATCAGGGCGCGCAGCCTTTCCTCCGGATCGGCGATGCCGCGCACCGGGCCCAGCACGCGTTCTTCGGTGATCTCCATGGCGTGATTCATGATCTCGAACAAGATCTCATCCTTGCCCTGGAAGTGATGATAGAGGCCGCCCTTGCTGAGCTTTAGCGCGCCGGCAACGTCGTTCATGGATGTTGCGTCATAGCCGCGCTGTTGAAACAGGCGTGCGGCAGTGCGGAGAATCTCTTGTCGGGAGTCGACGATGGCGTCGCGGGGCATCGGGTGTCATGGTACCGACTTCGCGGGCGGCTTGCCAAGAATCAGGTTTTTCGATTTGGTCCATCTGGTATTTGCGTTGACCCTGGAGGCGGGGGTTGCTATGCTCCTCCCACGTTCCAGCCTATGAATCTCCACCAGAGCGAAATTCGACTGCACACCGTAGTAGTCGTAGGGGTACGACTGCTTCCCGCAAGGCTCTGGCAGGGAGAAAACGGTTAAGCGAATTTAGAATTTAAGGCTTTCCGAACCCACCGCCAGAGAGATGGCGGTGGGTTTTGCATTTTGGGCGGACAACGGGGGTTCTTAGATGAGCAAGACTGGTAAAGAGCGGGGAGAAGCGGCTTCCCGGAAACCCCTTGACAGTGGCAAAGGGCGAGATTACGATCTAGGGACCATTCCGACCGACCGGTCGGTCTGCCGGATGAGTCCTCCGCCAAGTACCGGGGACCATTCCCAACCAAATTTCGGGGTTCTCATCTCCCGTAAGTTCTGAGGAGCACGCAGAGTGGCTACTATTTTTTACGAACACGACGCTAATCCCAATGCCTTGAAAGGCAAAACCATCGCCATCCTGGGCTACGGCAGCCAGGGACACGCCCAAGCCCAAAACCTCCGCGACAGCGGTTACAAGGTGATCGTCGGCTTGGAGCCGAACCGCCCCAGCGCACAGCAGGCCCGGGCAGATGGCATGGTGGTCGTCGCTCCCGATGAAGCCGCCAAGCGTGCGGAGTGGATCCACGTCCTTACGCCCGACGAGACCCAGGCAGCGGTCTATGAGCAATACATCAAGCCTTATCTCCATCCGGGCAAAATTCTCGGTTTTTCGCACGGGTTCAGCATTCATTTCAAAACGATTGTTCCGCCCGACGACGTCGACGTGGTCATGATCGCCCCAAAGGGCCCCGGCCACTTGGTCCGGCGTGTGTACAGCGAAGGACGCGGCGTGCCATCACTGATCGCCATCCAGCAGGATGCGAGCAAGCGCGCCCATGAATATGCACTGGCTTATGCGCACGGGATTGGCGCGACCCGGGCTGGCGTTCTGCAGACAAGCTTCAGGGAAGAAACGGAAAGCGATCTGTTTGGCGAGCAGTCGGTGCTGTGCGGGGGGTTAACCTCGCTGATCAAGAAAGGTTTTGAGACGCTGGTCGAAGCCGGTTATGCGCCGGAGATCGCCTATTTCGAGTGCCTGCACGAAGTAAAACTGATCGTTGACCTGATCTATGAAGGCGGCCTCGGCCGGATGCGTTATTCGATCTCGAACACGGCCGAATATGGCGATCTGACGCGCGGCGAACGAGTGGTTGGGGATGAAACTCGCGCAGCAATGAAGAAGATTCTGGCCGACATTCAGTCGGGCGCGTTCGCCAAGGAGTGGATTGAAGAAAACAAGAATGGCTGCAAGAACTTCAACGCTCTACGCGAGAAGGAAAAGCAGCACCCGATCGAGATCGTGGGAGCGCAGTTGCGCGGGATGATGAGCTGGCTCCCAAAGGAAGCCAAGAAATCCGGCGAAGCTCCAAAGGAAAAACAGGTGGTGAATGCATAAAGGGGCCGAGATCGTTTTGCAGTGCCTGGCTGCTGAAGGGGTCGAACTCATGTTCGGTTACCCTGGAGGGGCAATCATGCCGCTGTATGACGCGCTCGAGGGCAGCGGTCTCCGGCACGTGCTCACGCGACACGAACAGGGCGCCGTGTTCGCGGCCGAAGGATATGCGCGAGTAACTGGGAAGGTCGGGGTAGCGATTGCGACCAGCGGCCCGGGCGCGACGAATCTCGTCACCGGCATCGCCGACGCGAAGATGGATTCCGTTCCTCTGGTCTGCATTACCGGGCAGGTTCGCAGTGCCCTCATTGGCACCGATGCTTTTCAGGAGACCGACGTTTTTGGCGTCACCCTCTCGCTGACCAAGTGGAGCCGCATCGTTCGTACGATCGATGAAATCCCCGAAGTGATCGCCGAAGGATTTCACTGGGCCCGCAGCGGACGTCCGGGACCGGTTATTATCGACATCCCCACGGACATGCTGAAGGCCAAAAAGGAATTTTCCGGCCCGGTAAAGTTCACACCGCATGCTCGTCCCGCCGAAGCAAAAGCCGACGGAGGGTTCACCGACACGATCGTGGCCATGCTGCAACACGCCAGCAAGCCGGTCGCACTGGTGGGCGCGGGCGCGAAACTCTCCGGAGCGATTCCGGATTTACGGCGTTTGCTCGACAAGTTGAACATTCCGGCTTTCGCCACAGTGCACGGACTGGGCGCTGTTCCGCCGGAATCGCCGTATTACCTCGGCATGGTGGGCATGCACGGAACGCGCGCGGCGAACATGGCGCTGCACGAAACCGACTTGCTGCTCGTTTTTGGGGCCCGGATGGATGACCGCGTCACGGGAGAACCCACGCGCTTCGCACCTCATGCAAAGATCGTCCACTTCGAAATCGATCCTGCGCAGCTGGACCGCGTGCGCCCTGGCGATCTGTCGGTAATCGGCGATCTTGCGGATACGATTCCTGCGTTTGAAGCGGAACTGCGCAAGCAGGCGATTCCGGATTTCAGCCCATGGCGCGGCATTGCCTGCGGACCGGAACGCGCGGAACTGGACCCGCGCGGGTTCGCACAACCGACGATCCGATTTCTCGACGAGCTCTTTAGCCGCCTCCCGCAAGACAGCGTGGTCATCACTGATGTCGGTCAGCACCAGATGTGGGCCGCTCAACGATATCGCTCGTCTTCCCCGCGCGGCTTTATCACCTCCGGCGGGCTTGGCTCGATGGGATTTGCTCTCCCGGCAGCGGTCGGCGTCCAACTCGCGAAGCCCGACACTTGCGTCCTCTGCGTTTCTGGCGATGGCGGCTTCCAGATGAACATCCAGGAACTGGCTACGGTCCATCGGCTCGGCCTGCCGGTCAAAATGGTAATCATCGACAACAAGTATCTCGGCATGGTGCGCCAGTGGCAGCAGCTGTTTTACGAGCGCAATTACGCCGAGACCGATCTGAGCGACAACCCGGATTTCGTCGAGATCGCCAAAGCCTACAAGATCCCCGCACGCCGCTTGCACGAAGAAGCGATGCGGGAATTTCCGGTGTCCAATTACACCGGTGATCTGATCGACGGCTTCTTGCATTCGCAGGGACCGGAGTTGCTGGTGTTTGATTGCCATCCCGAGGCCAACGTGTATCCGATGGTCCCGGCGGGGGCAGCGCTTTCCGAGATGTTGCTGGAAGAAGAACCCACGCAGTAAGGGAGCAAGCACATGCAAGCATTTCAGATCCGTTATCGAAATACGCAAGGCACGCTGATGCGCATCCTTAATGCGGTCTCACGCCGCGGGCTCGACATGCCTTCGGTCCACGCCGGACCGGCCGGGCTCGAGCATGAGGTCACGCTGGTGCTCACCGTGAATCCCAAGCAGACCGGCCAGCTTTGTCGCGAGTGGTATTCGATTCCGGATGTAACGAATGTACGCGCGGTAGCGGCGCAGCCATCGGAGTGGACCACGGCGCATCCTCCGGCGGGAGTTTCGATGGAGCGCCCGGCCGCTCGGGCCTGAAGCAACGGAATTTGGGCAAGCATGACGGCTTCTGGGCAGCGTCATGCATATTGGGGAACCCGAGGGAAGTCGGGTTCCCCGTTTTTGTGTTAGAAAGTTTTCGAGTTTCAGGTTTCAAGTTTCAAATTCTTAGGCTTGGAAACTTGAAACCCGAAACTTGGAACTTTGAAACCTTCTTTTCTCTCCTGTAATCTTTCACCCGAGTCTTCATACTATGGATCTCAAACATATCAGCCGCGGAATTACCGAAGGGCGGGACCGCGCTGCGGCGCGCTCCATGTTCAAAGCCATCGGCTTTACGGATGCCGATCTCAGTCGTCCTCTTATCGGTGTCGCGAACACCTGGATCGAAACGATGCCGTGCAATTTTCACCTGCGGCGGCTCTCCGCAAAAATGAAGGAAGGAATCCGGGAAGCCGGCGGTACGCCGATGGAGTTCAACACGATCGCCATCTCGGACGGCGAAACCATGGGCACGGAAGGCATGCGGGCCTCGTTGGTGAGCCGGGAACTGATCGCCGACTCCATCGAGCTCGTCTGCCGCGGCCAGATGTTCGACGCCGTGGTCTGCGTGGTGGGATGCGACAAGACCATTCCGGCTGCAGCGATGGCGCTGGCTCGCATGAATCTGCCGGGAATGGTGCTCTACGGCGGAACCATCGCGCCCGGCCAGTACCACGGAAAGGATGTGACCATCCAGGATGTTTTCGAAGCGATCGGGGCAAATGTCGCGGGGAAGATGAGCGACGCTGAACTCAAGCAACTGGAAGACGTGGCCTGCCCTGCCGCAGGCGCCTGCGGCGGCCAGTACACCGCCAACACAATGTCGACGGTTATGGAGATGATCGGCCTGTCGCCAATGGGCTTCAACAGCGTTCCTGCAATGGACGGGGAAAAAGACCAGGTTGCCTTCGACTGCGGCAAGGTCATCATGAACGTTTTGCGGAAGGGCATCCGACCCAGAGATATTCTGACGCGCAAGGCGTTCGAAAATGCCATTGCTTCTGTGGCGGCGACCGGCGGATCTACGAATGCCGTTCTCCATCTGCTGGCCATCGCACGGGAAGCAGAGGTGCCGCTCGAAATTGGTGATTTTCAGGCAGTAAGCGAACGCACTCCTTTGATCGCTGATCTCAAGCCTTCAGGCCGGTTCGTCGCTGTGGATATGCACCGTGCGGGAGGGGTGCGCTTGCTGGCAAAGCGTCTGCTCGATGGCCAACTCGCCGACGGAAACGCGATGACTGTCACAGGCCGCACTATTGCTGCCGAAGCAAAGGAAGCCGCCGAAGCGCCCGGGCAGGAGGTCATTGTTTCAATGCAGAAGCCACTCAAGTCGACGGGTGGGCTGGTGATCCTTAAGGGAAATTTGGCGCCGGAAGGGTGCGTGGCAAAGATCAGCGGGCACGAACGCCTGGAGCAGCGCGGACCGGCGCGCGTATTTGAATCCGAGGAAGATGCGATGACTGCGGTCACCGAGAAGCAGATCAAAGCGGGTGACGTCGTCGTGATCCGCTATGAAGGCCCCAAAGGTGGACCGGGAATGCGGGAAATGCTCGGTGTCACCGCAGCCATTGTCGGAGAGGGCCTGGGCGAATCGGTTGCGCTGCTCACCGACGGTCGCTTTAGCGGCGCGACTCACGGCCTTATGGCTGGCCACGTTTCTCCGGAAGCCGCATTGGGCGGCCCGATTGCGGCGGTTCGCGACGGAGATATCATTCACTTCGATGTGCGGGAGCGCGTGCTGGAGGTGGAAATCAGCGACGAAGTCCTGCGGCAGCGCATGGCGCAATGGAAACCGCCGCAGCCACGATATCCCACGGGCGTGTTTGCCAAGTACGGGGCGCTGGTTTCTTCCGCATCGCAGGGCGCCATCACTCGGCCTCGTTAGGTCCTGGCGAACTTGCCAGAGCAACAACATTCAATCCGTGTGTTAGATTATCCCTCGCGCAAATTGGGATGTCCGCGTGAGCCGGGCGGATCATCTCCGAACAAATTCATGAAGCGGATACTTGTTGCTCGCTCTAAGACCGGAGCCTTCCTGTCATTCGCTGTTCTAGCGATCGGAATCACGCTTGCTCAAAACCCTTCCGCCCAGACCCCGTCCGTCGCTTCTCTACAGACGCCTGCACAGGATTACCTGGTCTTCGTGGTCTGCGAATCTGCCGACAAAATTGTGCTCATCCGTTTTGGTCCGAGCGGCGCCAAGATCGAGAACCAGGCGCACATCGGCCTGATGCCCACCGACATCAACGGGCCGCACGGGATTGCGGTTTCACCGGACAAGCAGGTCATTTATGTGGCGCAGGGACACGGGCGTCCCGAAGGCTCGCTCTGGAAATTTCGCGCCGCTGATCTCAGCGCCATCAAATACACCAGCCTCGGTATGTTCCCCGCGACTACCGACATTTCTTCCGACGGCAACTTCGTTTACGTCGCCAATGCGAATTTCCACGGAGATATGGTTCCATCCTCCGTGTCTGTGGTTGCGACGGATCAGATGATTGAGGTGAAGCGCATTCCCACCTGCACCATGCCGCACGGCTCACGGCTCAATCACGAGGGCACGAAACATTATTCGGTCTGCATGATGGACGACATGATGGTCGAGATCGACACGAGCAAGTTTGCGGTCAGCCGTTATTTCATGCTGGCGGCGGGGAAAGAAATGGGCATGACGGGCGCTCCCGTGGCGCACAGCATGACCGATCACAAGCCTTCCTGCACGCCGACATGGGCGCAGCCCTCGAACGACAGTTCCGTCGTCTACGTCGCCTGCAATCAGTCGAACGATATTGTCGCGATCAACACGGGAAGCTGGACGATGGCGCGGCGATTCCCCGCTGGGAATGGGGTTTATAACCTCGCCCTAACAAAAGACGGACGATTGATCGCCACCAATAAACGGGGACAATCGGTCTCGATTTTTGATCCCGTCGCCGGCCGGGAACTAGCGCGGATTCCGACCAAAAGGAAAGTGGTCCACGGCGCTGTCGTAACCCCAGACAACCGTTATGCGTTCATCTCTGTGGAAGGCGTCGGCGCAGAGCCGGGCACAGTGGAAGTGGTCGACCTCAACAGTATGAAGTCCGTCGCCACGGTCGATGTTGGATCGCAGGCAGCGGGTATCGATTTCTGGAAGACAGAACCCAGCAAGCCGTAAGCGGAGGAATTCATGGCAATGCGCAGAGCGGTTGTTATGACTGTCGCAGTCGTGGCTTTGTCATTACTGCCAGCATGGCCCCAGGATGCAAGCTCCAAGGCTCAGGAGGCAGCTACGTCGGTAGCCCCGGCCGTTGTGGAGATCACTCCCAAGGCGATTGATGTGCAAGTCGGCCAGAAGGTGAAATTCAGCGCGGCGGCGAAAGATGCGTCGGGCAATCCGATCGACGCCAAGCCTTCGGTCTGGTTTGCGGCGCCCTTCGATCTCGCCGGTGCGGACGACTCGGGCGAGGTGATTTTCCATGCGCCCGGAGTGGTAACGGTTGGCGCGGTGATCGCCGGCAAGACCGGCTACGCCACCGTCAACGTGGCCAATTCGAAAATTGTGACTCTGGAAATTGACCCGTTACCGCACGCCATTGTGACCGGCAGCGCCACAAAGCTCAATGCCACGGCTCGCACTTCCAACGGTAATCCGCGAAACGATGCGAAGATCGAGTGGACTTCCGACCAGCCTAGCATCGCAAGCGTCGACGCAGCTGGATTAGTGACCGGAGTCGGGGCCGGAACCGCTACGATCATGGCAAGCTCAGATGGCGCAAGCGGCAAGGTCAAAGTACAAGTTGTGCGCGATACTGTTCGCAAGTTGACCGTGAAACCGGCGTCCGCCGAGGCGCGCACCGGCGACGTCGTTCATTTCACCGCAGCCGTTCTCGGTTCCAAAGAGGCTCCGGTGCGCTGGTCGATCAGCGGTCCAGGGGCAACCGTATACGATGACGGCGGCTTTGTCGCGGAACGGCCCGGCACCTACGTCGTCACCGCCAGCAGCGGGCAACACAGTGCTTCCGCATCCGTAGTCGTGCGATCCCGCAACGTTGAGCGCGAGGTGGAAGTTGTCGCCCACGTTCCTATGCCCGATCTGCAGATGTCTGAGGAGTGGATCATTGGCCATCATGCTTACCTCGCGACGATAGCCGACAAGCTTTTCGTCTACGACATCGCCGATCCTGCCAATCCCAAGCTGCTCGATTCCCTGAAGGTGGACGCGCGTCTGATTAACGACGTAAGTACGACGCCCGACGAGAAGATTGGAGTTTTCACCCGGGAGGGCGCTTCGAATCGCAAGAACGGAATCGTCTTCATCGACACCTCCGATCCATCCCACCTTAAAGTTCTATCGGAATACACGGCGACCGTCACCGGCGGCGTGCACAGCGCATACATCGACGGTCATTATGTGTATCTGACCGATGACGCCACTGGCTCGATGCGGGTTATCGATTTCGAGGACGCGAAGCACCCGAAGGAAGTCGCGCGCTGGCAAACGGAAAATCCCACCGTCGTCACCATCAACACCGGCATGGGGTCGATGAGCAGCGGACGCTATCTGCACGACTTACAGGTGAAGGATGGGCTTGCCTATCTCGCTTACTGGCGGGATGGACTAATCATTCTCGACGTCGGAAACGGCATGGCTGGTGGCAGTCCGGAGAATCCGAAGTTAGTCTCGCAGTACAAGTTCAACCACTATGAACTTTACGGCGATGGCTGGCTGGCCGGCACCCACAGCGTGTTCCGCTACAAGAACTATCTTTTTGTGGGCGACGAAGTTTTCCCGGGAATCTTCGAACTCGAGAACCGAGACAGAATTCCAGTGCGTGCGATCTGTCACGTCATGGATGTCAGCGACATCAAGCATCCGCGGGAGGTGGCGCAATACGAAGTCCCTGAGGGCGGGTCGCACAATTTCTGGGCGGCGAACGACAAGCTCTACGAGGGATATTACAGTGGCGGGGCGCGGGTGCTCGATATCTCCGGGGAACTTCGCGGAGATCTCTACCGGCAGGGACGCGAGATTGCGCGCTTCTGGACAGGAGATTCCAAGGGATATCGCCCGAATCTGCCTTTCACCTGGGGCGGGCAGCCGTGCTCTGTTACTTGCGATACACCGTTGCTGAATAGCCTGATGTACTTCAACGACATTCACTCGGGATTGTGGATCACAAAACTTGGAGAACCGAAGTTTCAGGGATTGACCAGCGCTCCCCCGGTGCGCAAAGGCGAGCAGACAATTCATTAGAAATATTGAAGAGGGAGCAATTGGATTTGCTCCCCCTTTATTTATTTGCTCGATTTTATTTGCTGGATCCCATCTGCATCGCTGCTTCAGAATCACCAAGCTCTAAGGCAAACGTCTTGCCGCTGAATCGCGCTCCGGTGAGCGACGCGGTTCCGTCCGCGTTGTTCCTGACGATGGCGGCATCGTTCTGGGTGCGGGACTTCAAATCAACAAGCCTGCCATTCACTTTTGTGACCAGATTTTTGCCTTGCAGAATACTCACTTCAACATTCGGGCCGCTGCCCTCCCACTGCAATTGATAGTCTCCCGCCTTCAGTGTGGTTCCATTAACGTTGGTGGGGCCGGTGAGGGCGAGGTGAGCCTTTGTGGCTGCAAAAGCGCTCGTGGCAAGCAACAGGGCTAGTCCCGTGAGAAGAGTCTTGGATATTGTCGCGAACTTCATGGCTGCTCCCTTTTCTTTCCCGAAGCGTCGGGAATCGTTTGAGGCGGCCCGGTTCGCGACCAGCAAGACAAACCCCTTGTGTTTTCCAGCTAATCGCCTAGAATGCTGAACGCCGGGGCTGCCGGCGAAGCCGCAAGGCTACGCCGCCGCTATGGGTTCTTTCACCTGGGCCGCCAAACCGAGCGTGAGAGAATCCCAGCCCCGCAATTTTTTTTGAGTTAACGTCCCCAGCTTACTTCGCCGGTTCGTCTCATCTTTGCCATTTAATCTACGTAACCGGCGACGAAAAAGTTTCGCTGCCTAAGCGAATCTTCGTTCGCCTTCTGTTGTGATTGGACGAGTTTGACTCTTCGCCGGTAGCAAGAAAAAGGTATATGCCCGCTCCGGGGGGAGGACAAGCAACCAGTGTTTTGTTGGATGAACAATAATTTCGTCCCCGTGGTGCGATGTGGAGTTTGTCCAGCATCTGCGGAGGAAAGAGGATCAGCAGGGTTCGAGGATTGCAGCGGGAGAGGAACGTTCAGTTCAGCTTCTGCCTTGCCAGCTTTTCGACGCGCTCCAGAACTTCATCTTCACTCAGGGAACTGGAATCGATAACAACAGCATCCGGCGCCGCCACGAGCGGCGAAGTCGCGCGGGTGCGGTCCCGATGGTCGCGTTCTCGAAGTTCCGCAGCCACGCTTGCTGCGATATCACCGCGAATCTTCTGCTGCTCCATGCGGCGTTTCTCGCGTACCACCGGGTCGGCATCGAGAAAAACCTTCAAATCGGCATCGGGAAAAACCTTCGTGCCGATGTCGCGGCCCTCCATGACCACGCCCCCTCCAGCACCCATTGCTCGCTGATGCGAAACCATCCACTCGCGCACCTTGGGATGAATCGAAACGCGCGAAGCGGCCTCGGTGACGTCTCGTTCGCGAATCCGCGAAGACACGTCCTGCCCGTTGAGCAGAGTCCGGTTGCCGGTGATCGTCGGTTCCAACTGAATTCGCGCCGCCTCCGCCAGTTTCACCAGCGCGGCTTCATCGTCGAGCGAAGTATCTTTTTCGATGGCCTTCAGGGCAAGTGCGCGATACATCGCTCCGCTTTCTAAATTGACGTAACCCAACTTGCGTGCCAGGCGCGCCGCAATCGTGCTCTTGCCGGCGCCCGCCGGTCCGTCAACGGCGATGATCAGCTTGCGAGAAGGTGTTTTGGGGGATTCGTCGCTCATTGTGAAGTTACCGATTGTACACGGCCTAAAGCAATCATCCGGGAGTCGCTCCGAGTCCAAGTTGGGCTAGAGGCTCACGAGCCGTCGCTCTGCATCCCGCTCAGCCTGAGCAATGTTCTCTGCTTTTCCGAGGTCACGCCAGTAGTAGTGATCGGCCGAAAAACCCAGTATCTTCTCTCCCTCGCCAGCAAGACGCATATAGCAAGCAACAATCGAGAAAACCCCTTCTTCCGTGATGCGAGACAGGAGCCGGGGAGAGATTACATGCACACCGCAGAACGCTTCTGGCTTGGCTTCTGTCACAGGACGAGCCATCTCGACCTTCCCATCGTGCCCGGTTTTACGCCCACAGAGTAGATCGTTCTTGTCAAACAGGAGGTATCGGGAGGTCTCTCGTTCCTGTACAGCCAGGGTTGCTAAAGCTCCGCGGTCGCGATGGAACTCGAACAGGCGGCCGAAATCAATCGTGCTCAGGACATCGACGTTGTATAGCAGGAAAGGCTCTCCGCGATTTGATTCTTCAAGGAAGAACCAGGCGGCTTTTTTTAATCCGCCACCGGTATCGAGCAGAATGTCTTCGAGCGAGATTTCAATCCGCATCCCAAAATTGTCGTTCTTCTGCAGGTACTCGACAATTTGCTGCGCGAAATGATGCACATTGATGATGACTTCGCGAATTCCAAATTCCCGCAAACGATGAATCGTAATTTCAAGAAGCGTGTGGCCCGCGACTTCGACCAATGCTTTGGGGCGAGTGTCGGTGATTGGGCGCAGGCGCGTGCCCAGTCCGGCCGCGAGGATCATTGCCCTCATTTTCCGGCGCGCTCCGCCTCAACCAACGTCTCAGGCTGGGAGGAAGCCATGCGCTCCAGTTCGCGGTGCTCCACAATTACCTGTATACCCGGTTTGCCGCGGAGATGCTTCGCCATCTGCTCAGCCAGATACACCGACCGATGCTGCCCGCCGGTGCACCCAAACGATACCAGGAGATGTTTGAAACCCCGGTTCTGGTAGTTGCTGACACTCGCATCCACCAGCGACATCACGCTAGCCAGAAACTGGTGAACGCTTTCCTGCCGGTTGAGATAGTCGATCACGGGAGCATCTCTTCCCGTGAGCGACTTGAATCGCTCTTCCCGCCCGGGGTTGGGCAAGCTCCGCCCATCAAAGATGAATCCGCCTCCGTTGCCGGTGTCATCCTTAGGCAAGCCGCGATGAAACGAAAAGCTCACGATCCTGACTGCGAGGTTGTCGGCTTCCGTGGCCAGTCCTTGCAGTTTCTCCGAACCGAGCATGCTGTGGAACGCATCCAGCAGGGACGGCAATGCGATCGGCAATGTTACATTGTGCAGCAGCCAGCGTATATTTTTCAGCGCATAGGGCACGCTCTGCAGGAAGTGCGCTTTGCGTTCGTAAAAGCCGCGGAACCCATAAGCCCCCAGCGCCTGCATGATGCGAATGTAGACGTACGCGTGGTAGTGATGCAGAAAAATCTCGCGCTTCACATCGATAAATCCAGCCAGACTTTCCAGGTAATGGTCCAAAAGCAACTGCCGCACTTCCGGAGGGAGATCAGCTTTCGCGTCAAACAAGAGAGAAGCCACGTCGTATTGCAGCGCGCCCTTGCGCCCACCCTGGTAATCGAGAAAATACGGCTGGCCATCGCGCAACATCACGTTGCGTGATTGAAAATCGCGATAAAGGAAGTAGTCGCGGTTGGCGCTCAGCAGGAATTTAGTGAGCCGGCTGAAATCGTCCTCCATCGCCTGCTCGTTGAAAGCAATGCCCGCGAGCCGCAGAAAGTAGTACTTGAAATAATTCAGATCCCAGGAGATCGACTGCCGGTCAAAGCTCTGCCGCGGATAGCAGACTTTAAAATTCAAATCGCGACCGGCCTCAATCTGAAATCGCGGCAGCGTGGCTATCACGCGGCGGTAAGCTTCGATCACATCCGGGGAAATACTGTCTCCCATCCGATTTTTCGAGAGAAACTCGAACAGCGAGGTGTCCCCGAAATCTTCCTCGAGGTACGCACCGTGGTCGAGGTCTTCCTCGTAAATCTCAGGAACAGGTAAGCCGTGCGTGCGGAAGTGCCGCGAGAACTCCAGAAAGGCGACATTCTCCTCTCGCACGCCATACAGAATGCCAATTGCGGTTATCCCCCCACTGGTGAGCCGGACAATTTGCCGACCCGATCCACCTAATTCACCCTGAAGCGGCCGCATTTGCACGACAGGCGTCTCGAAGTGGCGTTCGAAAAGGGTTTTGAGAATACCCATCGATGGTTCTTGGACCGGGGGATGCATACCGAAACACAAAGATACCATCTTGACGGGGGTTGGGTTAATTTGCGTCGCCCGAGGCCCCGCAGTGCGAGATCAGAGTTTAGTGGTGCACCCGGCTTGTTACTTCCGGGGCAATTGTCACGGAATCCGAGACTTAGCGATTGGCGGGAAGAGGCTTTGTCTGGAAATTGGACACCGTGCGCAAGGAGTCCAGATTTGAGGCGTTTCAACCCCTGCTGCAAAGGCTTCAAACCCTGTGCTCCTACCGCGTTCGCGCCAGTGTTGATGGCATCCCGCGTGCTTGCTGCTATTGCAGAACGTTCGACACATTATGAGTACCGACGACTTAATTCGCGAACTGCCGTACATGCACCGCGGTGTGAGCACACGCGAACGCATGCGCGTAATTGAGCGTCGGGATTGGTGGTTGTGGGCTTGCGCCGTCCTCACCACGCTGTTGCTCACGGCGGGAATTGTTTCGTTCGGCATTCCGGGGCTGCATCTGCGCGTCCCCGAGGTGAACGGCTCACCCGTGAATGACACGATTCTGGGGCTTGTCGGGATGGTGCTGATTTTCGATATCTATACCGTTTATCAGCACTTGCAGGTTCAAGCAGTCCGGAAGGAACTCGTCGAACGCGAAGAGCTCTTCCGGCTTATCACGGAAAATGCTGCGGACATGATCGAAGTGGTGGACGACAAGGGTTGCCCCCTTTACCGCAGCCCGGCGTACCGAATTCTCGGTTACACCGAGCAGGATCTCGCTGAATCGAACATGCTCGAGCAGGTCCACCCGGAAGATCGCGAAAAAGTTCTCCGTGCGGCGGTCGAGGCGCAGAGTTCGGGATCGTGCACCAGCATTGAGTACCGCATGCGGCATAAGGACGGGAGCTGGCGCACGCTGGAGTCCAAGTCCAGCCGCATCTTGACGGCAGGACAGAGCCAAAAGCTGGTTGTCGTGAACCGCGACGTCACCGAGCGCAAGCATCTGGAAGAGCAATTCCGCCAGGCGCAGAAGATGGAAGCCGTTGGACGGTTATCGGGTGGCGTCGCTCACGACTTCAACAATCTGCTCGGCGTCATTATTGGGTACGGCGAGGTTGTGCAGGAAGGCACGCCCGGTGAGAGTCCGCTTCGCCCATGTGTGGACGAAATGCTGAAAGCCGGACACCGGGCTGCCTCCTTAACACGCCAGCTGTTGGCCTTCAGCCGCCAGCAAGTGATGGATCCGCGCGTGCTTGACCTGAATGTCGTCGTCAAAGACATGGAGAAGATGCTGAAACGGCTCATTGGCGAGGACGTTCAGCTCAAGACCGACCTGCAGGCCGATCTTGCACCCATAAAGGCCGATCAGGGCCAACTCGAGCAGGTCGTCATGAACCTCGCCGTGAACGCCCGTGACGCGATGCCCCAGGGCGGCGAACTGAGGTTGTGCACTTCCAATTTCCACATGGATCAGAACTTTGTGCGCCGATACCCATATCCCGTATCGGTTGGGGATTACGTTTTGTTTTCGGTCCGCGACAATGGTATCGGGATGGATGCCCAGACCCGTGCCCGAGTGTTCGAGCCGTTCTTCACTACCAAAGAGAAAGGTAAAGGTACCGGCCTGGGGCTTTCGACCGTTTACGGCGTCGTCAAGCAGAGCGGCGGATACATCGACGTTCTCAGCGAACAAGGCACCGGCACGACATTCAACATCTATCTTCCGAAGGTGGAGAGTCCTCCAGATTCGCAGAGTCCGGCGACCAAATTACCGGCTTCTTTCCATGGAAACGAGACTGTTCTGCTGGTGGAAGATGAGATCTCCCTCCGGCGCCTCAGCCGCCACTTGCTCGAGCTCTGCGGGTATGACGTTCTGGAGGCGGAGAATGGCGAGGACGCGATCGCGAAAAGTCATAAGCGTTTGGACACGATTCATCTACTGCTTACAGACGTAGTCATGCCGGGTATCAGCGGGCGCGTTCTCGCCGATCAACTGTTAAAGTCTCGGCCGGAAATGCAGGTGGTGTACATGTCTGGCTACACCGGCCAAACGGTAGGCGAACACGGAGTTTTAGCCGAAGGAAGCTACTTCTTGCCCAAGCCTTTTACTCGCGAAGCTTTAGCCAGGAAAGTCCGAGAAGCTCTCGACAAAAGGCCCGTGGCAGCGGCGAAGGTATAGGGAATTCGGAAAGGAATCCGTTCGAGGAAAAAGAACTTATGGAAAAGATTCTGGTGGTCGATGACGACAACGCGATGCGTAGCCTCATTAAAATGCGCTTATCCGATGCCTACGAAATGATCGACACGGGTAACCCCGTGCAGGCTCTCGAACTCGCACTGCAGCACAAGCCGCGTGCCATTCTGCTTGACCTGATGATGCCGGAGTGTTCCGGCTTCGAACTATGCCAGAGTCTTCATACGCTCAGCTATACTGCCCGAATTCCAATCTTCGTCGTGACGGGCGAGTCGGCGGCCAAGTACCGCGATTACATGAGCAACCTTGGAGCGGCCGGGTTCTTTGAAAAGCCGCTCGACTTCGCGCAACTGAAAAATCGACTTTCATCGGAGTTACAGAAGAAACTCCCGGAAAAGCGGGCTCACGTGCGCGTACGGATGAATCTCACTTTGAAGCTGAAAGGCTGTGACGAAGCCCAGCGGAGCTTCGAACAACTCACGACAACGGAGAACGTGTCTGCTGGAGGCTTCCTGTGCCCGCTTCCGCTCTCTTTGCCTAAAGATGAGTGTTTGCAGGTGTTTCTCACTTCTGGAGGCCGCGACCAGTACGTAGGCCGTGTGCGAGTGGTTCGCCGGGAGAACCCCGATACTCCCTGGCAGCGCTACGCATTCCAATTCCTTGAGCGCACGCCAGAGTGGATTCTGCAGGACTAAAACGACAACGGCGCACCTTCCTTGTTAACTCCCGCGCTTGACTTCAGTATGCGTTTAGGATAAGTGCTGATGTAATCACCCGGGGGGGGGAGGAGCCGTCACCTGACATTAGGAGTGCTTTGCCCGCAGAATGCTCGTGTTGCTCATAGCAGCCCGATGTCCATTAATCTCCTGCCATTTCAGCCGATAAGCTTCCAAACGAACACCCAGGGCGACCCGGCAGCCCCGGCCACAACATGAATCCCCTCAACAGGATGAAGCTGTTAGCCATTGACGACAATCCTGAAAATCTGGAGATGATCGTTTCCCTGCTGGAGCGTGAGGATCTGGAAATCCTCACATCGCAGGATCCGGAGCAAGGTTTTGAGATTTTTCTCCGCGAGCGCCCTCGGATTGTCCTGGTCGACCTGGTCATGCCGAAAATCAGTGGCATGGAGCTATTGGAAAGAATTGTCAGCATTGATCCGGGCGTAGACGTCATTCTGATTACCGCCCATTACTCGACCGAATCGGCTGTGGAGGCGATCCAGAAAGGTGCTTCCGACTACCTGACCAAGCCACTGGACGTCGAGCGGCTTCGCGCCAGGATCGGCAGCCTGCTGACCGATGCCGAAAATCGGCAGAAAACGCTCCGCCTCGACCAGGAGCTCATCGATGCGTACCAGTTCGAAGGCATGGTGGGGCGAAGTCCTCTTATGCTGGAGGTCTATGCCAGGATTCGCCGCATAGCCCCTCACTTCCGAACGGTGCTGGTGACCGGCGCAACCGGTACCGGCAAAGAACTGGTGGCCCGCGCGTTGCATAGACTGAGTCCGGCGTCTCGGGGGCCCTTCGTTGTCTGCAATTGTTCCGCGCTGGTGGAAAACCTTGTCGAGAGCGAGTTATTTGGGTATGTGCGCGGTGCTTTCACGGGCGCCAACCAGGACAAAGTTGGGCTGTTCGAACACGCTGATGGTGGGACGATTTTCCTTGACGAAATCGGTGAGCTAGCTCCGGCCGCGCAAGCCAAGCTGTTGCGCGTGCTGCAAAACCGCCAGGTGCAGCGTGTTGGATCCTTGACTCCCCGTAATATCGACGTTCGCGTCATCGCGGCTACCCATCGCAATTTGCGCAACATGGTGCCGGACAATCTTTTTCGCGAGGACCTCTACTATCGCCTGGCGGTAGTCGAAATTTCGCTTCCCACGCTGGCGAATCGGCGAGAGGATTTGCCTTTACTGGAACGATATTTCATCGAAAAGTTTTCTATGGAATACAAGAAGCGGATCGCCGGGCTGGTACGGCGGGCGCAAACCCGGCTGGCAACTTACCCCTGGCCGGGGAATGTGCGGGAACTCGAAAACGTGATTGGCAATGCCTGCATGATGACCGATGGCAACCTGATCGACATCGCCGATCTTCCGGAACGCTTCCGTGGCCCCCTCAACGAAGGGGTCACGATGAGTGACGATTTCCTGTCTCTAGAGGAAATGCAGCGCCGCCACATCATGCGGGTTCTCGAAGGCGTGGGTGGAAATAAAGCGCGCGCTGCAGAAGTGCTGGGGATCGGCCGCGCGACCATCTATCAGTTACTATCGAGGATGAAGAATACTGAAGAAAAACAGAAAAGCAGCTGATTTGTTACGTCGGTCGCCCTAGAAAGGCGTCGTCCCAATCCCAGACTGGAATCTAGAACTTGGATTCCTGCACCCTCCATTCCATCTTTTCGGCACCAAAGAATCCACTCAAACCATGGTAAACATTGGACTTCCCAGCCACAGCTCTTTGCGCATAGTGGCCCACCCCGTGCATTTCCATCATTTGAGTGCCAGCCTGTCGCATTTCATGATGCGTGGCAGAACGGGGAATTCTTATGGTATCCAGGATTTTGTTACTTGCGTCGGCGTTAAGTACAGCGCTGCTTTGTTCTGCGCAAACGGGATCGCCTCGTCAGGCATTTCTTCCCAAACCAGTGCAAAGCCCGTTGGGCTCCTCGCCTCTAACATTTGAGCTCAACCGAGGCCAACTCAACAAACAAGTAAAGTTCCTTTCGCGCGGGTCAGGTTACAACGCATTCCTGACTACCGATGGAATGACCGTTGCCTTACGCCCGTCAAACGTTGAGTTATCCAGCGGCGCAAAGCAGAGTACCAGGCGCCTGGTGCAATTCAGGCTGACGGGAGCGGCTAAGAACCCGGCAGTAGTGGGCGAAGATCAACAGCCAGGAGTTGTGAACTACTTTATCGGGAACCAGCGTACGAAGTGGAAAACAAACATCCCGACCTATGGCAAAGTCCGTTATAAAAACATCTATCGTGGAATTGACCTCGTCTATTACGGTAATCATCGCCAACTTGAATACGATTTTCAGATTTCCCCCGGAGCGAATCCTGACAACATTGAATTCGAGATCCAAGGCGCGAATCGGATCGAGCTTGATTCGGAGAGCAATCTGGTTTTGTATGCCGGTGCCGCTCGGCTCGCGTTTCAAACTCCGTCGATCTACGAAGTGGCAGGCACAAGCCGCACAAATCTCCAGGGAAGATACGTCATCCGGGACGCGAATCATGTTGCATTCCAAGTCGCGCAACATGATGCCAGCAAGGCTTTAGTGATCGACCCCGTGCTGGTCTACTCGACTTATCTCGGAGGAAGCGGGGATGATGAAGCGAGAGCCGTCGGCGTGGATGCCAGCGGCAGCGTTTATCTGGCTGGGTATACGGATTCTGTCGATTTCCCCCTTACTACGGCAGGAAGCTTGCCCGCGGGTGCGCCGCACGTCTATGTGGCCAAGCTCGATCCAAGTGGCTCACACCTGATCTACGTTGACTATCTTGGCGGCAACGGCCAGGATTATGGATACGCGCTGGCCATGAATGCCTCAAACGAGGTATTCGTGACGGGAAGCACGAACTCGAGTAATTTCCCGGTTGTGAACGGTTATCAATCCACCTATCCAGGATCCTTCAATTCCTTTGTCACCCACATTTCGGCGGACGGATCCACTGTTCTGTATTCGACTTATCTCGGAGGAAATGGATCCGACATTCCGGCCGGAATCGCTCTCGACGGAAATAATGATCTGATTGTTGCTGGGTATACCTCCTCCACAAATTTTCCCGTTTCGAATGCATACCAATCGACGGTGTCGCCAAACGCAGGCGGATTCTATGGCAATTACGGCTTTTTGACTAAATTTAGCCCGGACGGATCATCACTGGTGTACTCCACCTACTTGGGCGGTAGCTCGAATGTTCCCTACAACTGCGGCGGAACACCATGTTGGGGAGAGCCGACGAGTACTGTCACCGGGTTAAGCGTCGATTCCAGTGGTAACGCGTATGTCGCTGGTCTCACTAATACCTATGACTTTCCCACCAGTTCTACTGCTTATTCAACCAGCAATACGACTCAGCAGAACGCGCTGGTAAGTTTCGTTACAAAGTTTGGCCAATCCGGCAATCTCCTGTACTCCACCTACTTCTACGAGTCCAGCGGCCTAATGACCGATATCGCGGCGATAGCTGTCGACAACTCTGGTTCTGTCTATGCGACCGGGCAGGCCATCAGCGACGGCACATTCCCGGTGACCTCGTCAACCATTTGCGATCCTGGCAGTTTCGGGATTGCGTGTAGCTATGGCTTCGTTACCAAATTCGATGCGACCGGATCACACCTTCTCTACTCGACCTTCCTTGGGCCCAACAACCTGGAAAGCCCCACTTCCATCCTGCTGGACACCAATAATGACGCATACGTAGCGGGCATCACCGCCAGCAATTCCTTTTCCACCGTAAATGCCATCGATTCCTACGCGGGGGGAAATGATCTTCTCCTCGTGGAACTTGATCCGACGGGCACCTCACAGTTGTGGGCCACTTACATGGGCGGTAGCGGGGACGAAAATGCTGCAACCCTCGCGATTGATTCCAGTGACAACCTGTACGTCGCGGGGACAACCACCTCGACTGACCTTCCGGTTACGGCGGCTGCATTTCAAAGCAGCTATGCGGGCAATACAGATTCAGTAGCAATGAAGATCTCCCCAGCCTCCGCCGCTTCCGTACTTCTGAATCCGACCTCCCTGCAATACACGGCACAGGCGCTCGGCTCTACAAGCCCTGCGCAGAGCGTCTTATTGCGGAATATGGGTAGCGGTCCCCTTGCTCTTTCTATCTCATCCACGGGGGATTTTTCGGAAACGGACACCTGCGGGGCTACAGTGTCGGGAGGTACTAACTGTTCCATATCTATACAATTTACGCCCACCCAGGCTGGCCTGCGCACCGGCACGATTGTGCTCACGGATGATGCTGCTGGATCGCCCCAAATCGTCAGCTTGAGTGGTGTGGGAACGGGGCCGAACGTTAGCGTATCCCCCAGCGTTTTGTCGTTCCCTACCACGCCGGTTGGCCGTTCTGCGGTGCCACAGAGCGTTACCGTAACTAACTCAGGCAATGTCACGCTTCACATCAGCAGTGTTCAGGCAACGGGGGATTTTTCACAAAACAGTACGTGCGGCACCGTGATGGCTGGATCGAGTTGCACGATTAATGTGAACTTCACCCCCAGCACTGCGGGAAACCGCACGGGTACACTGAGCATCACCGATGACGCCTTCTCGAGCCCACAGACGATGTCACTCGCCGGCGCTGGTACAGATTTTTCTGTGACCAGTGCACCCACCAGCGTCACAGTCAGCAGCGGCTCGCCGGCTACTTATAAGTTGACAGTAGCTTCCCTGGGGGCGGCATTTTCGAGCGCGGTCACCCTCACTTGTCCGACACTGCCGACCGGCGCCCATTGCTCGTTCTCTCCCTCGGCGGTAACGCCGGGCAGTGGGCAGGGGGCTTCGACTTTGACCGTCAGCACCGGCTCCACCACTTCGGCAGAGGTAAACCCCCAGACAACATCCCCATTCGCATTATCCATTTGGCTTCAGGTTACAGCCATGGGTATGGTGATAGGATTTTTCGCCACCCCGCGGAGTTCCCGACGCAAGTTGCGAAACGGCATTTTCGCCGCCTCACTGCTGTGCCTGCTTTTCCTGGGCGGCTGCGCCGGAGGTACTGGTATCGCGCCCCAGGGCGGTGGGTCCGGAATGTCCTCCGGAACTTATACGGTTACCGTTGCCGGAACATCTGGATCGCTACAACACTCCGTTACGTTGACGCTGATCGTGAAGTAGAGCGTGATCTCCAGCGCCACTTAGTTGCAGTTCATCATGTTTTGCGTCGTACCTTCGAGACCAATGATCGAGTTCGCTATAAGAGGAGCGCTCCAGAATTTGCTGTGATGCTTGCGCAGATAGTAAGCGACCAGGATAGAACCTGCACTCTTGGCTGAGGCGACAGCGTAGGCGCGGGCGACGGTGGGATGAGTTCCGTAGAGGTATGGAGACTGGACTTCAACGTTGCATACGCCTTTTTTTCCTGCGAGCCAGTTTTGGCGGGCGAAGAGAGTCGTATATGAATCGGAAAAAGAGGCGCCGGTTGAGATGAGAGCGAGACTTACAAACTTGAGATCCACCGGCTTGGACTCGACAATGCGAGCGCTGGGAACGGTAACCGGTGCTTCAACGAACATACTGTCCGAGCTTGAGGAACTGCTGCTAGGGGCATCTGGCAGCTCACGGGCACCCGAAATGCCGGCCAGGATAAGGACGCTGAATGCGGTTGCGAGGATGGTTTTCATTACTGTTCTCCCGTGTGCCGTCGTGGACTGGATGTTGCTCGTTTCCGTTTCGACCGTGACCGGCTGGATTCGCTCTCTCATGTGTCGAGGTTACGTTAGGCCATGTCCTGTTGCAATCGCGAGAACGTAATAGAAGAAAGTAACAGGTAGTAACCAGCACTAGGTGCCATGTAGTAGCCGCTCGGTGCAGGCGCTTTGCAGCCCGGGTAGAGCAGGAAAACGAGGGACTTACGCTGAATGATTAACTGGACTCAAAAATCGGCTAGCAAGAACACCCCTTTCACGCGGCTTCAGCAACTCGAAGGACGCGAATGGTGGCTTTGGGCTTTCGCCGTAGCCGTCACGCTGGTTTTGACCTTCGGCATTTTGTCTCTGAGCTTTCCAGGAATGCAGGTGACGAGAAATGTTCTCGATTATCTCAACCTTCGAGAATGGGTTCGAGCGCTCGTCGCGCTGGTGCTTCTATTCGATATCTATACGATTTACCAGCATGCTCAGTTACAGAGGATTCGCCGGCAACTTGCCGAGCGCGAACAGTTGTTTTATCTCATCACCCAAAATGCGGCGGATATGATTGCCGTTATCGACAACGATGGGCGGCGCATCTATAACAGCCCCGCGTACGAACGAGTGCTTGGATACACCTCCGAAGAACTGTCCTCTACTTTGTCAATCGAGCAGGTTCACCCTGAGGACCGGCCGCGCGTGCTGGCCGCTGCCGAAAAAGTTCATCTCACTGGGCGCGGAGAACGCTTGGAATATCGCATGCGTCATAAAGATGGATCCTGGCGGATCCTGGAATCCACTTCCAGTGTTATTCCCGGGGAAGAGGGGTGTTCGGAAGGCTTGGTTATTGTGAATCGTGACATCACCGAGCGCAAGCGCGCCGAGGCACTGCTCGAGCATCGGTCATTTCATGATCCGCTGACCAATCTACCCAATCGAGCTCTCTTTCTCGACCGGCTACAACGCGCGATCGCAATTTCTCAGAGACATCGTGACTTCCGGTTCGCGGTTCTGTTCATCGACATCGATGAGTTCAAAATGTTCAACGACAGCCTTGGACACGATGTTGGAGACCAGCTGCTGATCGAGATTGGCAAACGCTTGACTGCCTGCTTGCGTAGCGCCGATCTTGTCTCGCGCCAGCCGGGCATCGCTGCACTCACGGGAATGAATGCAAGCACGTTAGCTCGTCCGGGAGGAGACGAATTCCTGGTTCTTGCCGAAGAATTGCGTGACGCCAGCGATGCTGTGCGTATGGCCGAACGTATACAGCAACGATTGGCAATACCTTTCGATATAAATGGCCAGGAACTGGTTGCCGCTGCGAGTATCGGTATCGCGTTCAGCGGCAATGTTTCTGCGGAGGCGGATGACTTGGTGCGTGATGCCGAAATTGCGATGTATCGCGCCAAGCGCGCCGGAAAGGCGCGCTGCGAAGTCTTCGACACAGCCATGCAGTCCGAAGCGGTGAAGCGTCTGCAACTCGAAACTGATCTCCGGCGGGCGCTGGAACTGAACGAACTTTGCGTTCACTACCAACCCTTGGCTTCCTTGCAATCCAACCGTATTGTCAGCGTGGAAGCTCTCAGCCGGTGGCAGCGTCCCACCGGCCTGGTTATGCCCGGCGATTTCATGAAGGTCGCCGACGAAACCGGGCTCATCCTTCCGATTAACCGCAAGCTTCTACGTGACGCTTGCGAGCAACTGCATCGTTGGCACGCGTTGTCTCCGTCCGACCCTCCTCTCACGCTGGCGGTAAACATAACGGCGCGGCAATTCAAGCACGTAGAACTTGCGGCTGAAATCAATGAGATATTGCTGCAAACAGCTACCCATCCTGCTTTCGTCGATCTGGAAATCACCGAGAATATCGCCATGGCGGATGGGGATCGTTCGGCGCTGATGCTTCGCGAGTTGAAGGCCATCGGAGCACGATTGAGCATTGATGATTTTGGAACGGGATACTCATCCCTCTGTCGCTTGCACAATCTTCCGATTGACTCGCTGAAGATTGACCGTGCCTTCGTCTCTGAAATCGACCATCACCAAACCCGTGAGATTGTTCGGATTATCATCCTGCTGGCGCACAGCCTGAATCTCACTGTGGTGGCTGAGGGGATCGAGGATGCTGAACAAATAGACTTATTGAGGAAAATGGGATGCGATGTGGGGCAGGGCTACCTGATCTCCAAGCCGTTGCCGCCTGAAGCGATCGACGAACTTCTTGTCAACACTCCGCTTCGGCTTGCCGCTTACGGGGGCTAATAGCTTGCGGCGAAGCTCCCCGTCACAACGTCGTACGAGACGACCCGGTTTCGGCCGTCGCGTTTCGCCTGATATAGAGCCTTGTCTGCTTTTTCCAACAGCATCTCAACACTTGTGTCGACTGTTGAATCTGCCGAGACAACTCCCATGCTCACGGTTGTGGTAACTGAACCCTGCGGGATAACGATAGGCTCACCTGAGATAAGCTCCCGCACTGCATCGGAGCGACCAATGCTGCTCGCCAAATCACATCCCGGGAGAACCAGCAGAAACTCCTCGCCTCCGTACCTGCCGACGCCGTCATAGACGCGCAACCCGGACCGAAATCTTCTTGCAGTCTCTTGCAGCACCGAATCACCAGCCGAATTTCCAAATGTGTGGTTGATCCTTTTGAAATGGTCGAGATCGGCGAGCACAATTCCTACAGGAGTGCCCTCCCGACGTGCCCGTGCCAGTTCCAATCGGAGCACGGCGATAATCTCCGCTCGGTTGAGCAGACTCGTGAGGGAATCGTGAGCCGCGCCAAATCGCAGGCAGTCGCGGACCGCAATCAATTCTCGTTGCAGCAGGACGATCCGCTTGCCGGCCATAAGTCGAGCCTTGAGCTCCGGCGGATCGAAGGGTTTCGTCAAGAAGTCATCTGCGCCGGCATCCATGGCCTCCAGCACGGCTCCCCGCTGGCTTTTCGTGGTCAAAACGATGGTGTAAACATAATGCTGATTCTCGGTGCGCGTGCGGATCCGCTGACACAGCTCAAGCGCACTCATGCCGGGCAGGAACCAATCCAGCAAAGCCACATTCGGAGCGGCCTCGTCCTCCAGGTATTTCCAGGCAGTGAGTCCGTCCTCGGCTACTACAAAGTCGAATTCGCATTTCTCAAGATAATCCGTAATGAGTTGACGATATCGCTTTGAATCTTCCGCCAATAGTATTTTCATGTTTTCCCGCGGTTGCCCTGCCGGAGTGCAAAAGCGTCACTGGCATTCAACCTAGTAGGGTAGGGCACGAGAATGACCATATTCTGACTTTGGCGGGCAGAGCATAGCCAAGTGAGCGTTCGTATCTAGTTCAAAAACAAAAGAGTTCTTCGTATGTAAGAACCCGCTTGAGTCGAATTTTGTCAATGCGAATCTGTGTTGTCTGCATCCGGGACGCTCTGCTTACTTTCCAAACAACGCAGTCCGCCCATCCTGCTTTAAGGTCTATTCTCCCGTTGTTCTATCCGTCGCCGTCTCGCGGCTTCATCTGAGCTTCACGACCCTGCTTGGTATCGCGAATCTCCGTTTCGGTCCAGTTACTGGTCAAGATGTATGAATTTGGGACGTTGTCCGCCTGGCGTACCGCGCATAACCTTCGAAGACATAGGGTTAGCGCCCCTCAGAGTGGATTGCAAAGTGCCTTGTATACCGGTTACAGCTCGAACCACTGCCTCGATCGAGCAGGAGTTGCCTTATGACCTCGGAAATGGAATTTGAATGCTTGTTCGTCTCCCGGGATCCAGCAGTTTACAAAGTAATTGGAGGTGTTCTGCGTGATCTCTCCATCTCGATCAGTATCTGTTTGAGCTCCACGAAAGCTACAGCGGTCCTGGACAAGGGCAGCACCGATCTTGTCGTGATTGATTGGGATAGCCAAGAATCGGCTGAGCTTGTGCACGAGATCTGGCAGCGCACGAAATCGAAAAAGCCGACGGTGCTTGCGGTTTCGGCAACCGACTGTGCGCTACCGGGAGTTCACGTGGTACTCAAGAAGCCCGTAACACTCGAGGCGAGCAAAGCATCGCTCAAAACCGCTTATCACCGAATGCTGGTAGACCATCGACGACATGCGCGTTATGCGCTCATGGCACCTGTGATCGGGACCGACCAGGATGGTCGCACGGTCTCCATGACCATTCTGGACATTGGCGATGGCGGAGTCGGTATCATCACCAGGGAACCATTAACGGTTGGGGACGTTCTCTCTTTCCGTCTGCGATTGGCTGATACTCCCAGGTCCATTCTTTTGCATGTCCGCATATTATGGACCCGCGAAGGCCGACGGTACGGCTGCGAGTTCCTGCGCATCCCGCCTGTAGATCTGATCATCCTGCATGACTGGCTGAAGGCAAAGCAACGCGTCAAGAAACCGTTGGCAGAACTCTGATCATGTTCTCGTAGGCTTGGGAAATGCCGCCGCGCTACTCTCAACCGGACATTTCTGTCAAAACCCCGCCCTCAAAGAGCAATTTGCAAACCTGAATTTGTATGATCCAAGTCTTGCTTCAAGACACTTGTCCTCCTTCCAGACAGGCATCCAAGCACACCTATTTAGCCGTGCCCTGGGTCACTTGTAAGTGCTACTAAGACGGGCGCTTAGATATCTCGCCTCCGCCACGGTTCGGCAACTGCCCTGCAAGCTCCGGTATGCGCTTGTGCGAGTGTAATTCGGCGTATACCGAGGTCCTTGCAATGCAGAAGAACCGGCTCTGGATATTCTTAACAGTTCTAACAATGATCTCAGTGTGTGCGGCCCAGCACACGAACTCTGGTAACGTGTCGCTTTCCGCTGCGCAGAGCGCTCAGGTCCAGAACCGACTCGGCCGGCTCCCCCTGGTCTTCGAAGCCAATCACGGTCAAATGGCCACGCAAGCTCGCTTCGCTACCAAGGGGAAGGGGTATTCCGCTTTTATGACCTCCAGCGGAATTGTCTTGTCATTGCGCTCCGACTCTGCACCGGCCAGCTATGCGACCCGAGGAAAAAGCCAGCGCACAACCGTGGCGCTGAACTTTGTCGGCGCATCCGCTAATCCTACGATTCAGGGCGAGGATGTCCAGCCGGGTCACCTGAATTACTTTATTGGCAATGATCCGAAGCGCTGGCACACCAACGTGCCGATCTACTCCAAAGTCCGATACAAGAATCTCTATCCCGGGATCGATCTCGTCTATTACGGCAACCGGCAGCAACTGGAATACGACTTCGAAGTTTCTCCGTCTGCCAATCCCAACCTCATCCAGTTCGAGATTAAGGGGGCAACGAATCTTCAGCTCGGCGATGATCACAGCCTGATTATCAAAGTACAGGAGAAAGAGGTTCGGCTACAGGCGCCAACGGTCTACCAGCAGATCAACGGACAACGGCTCATCGCAGACGGCGGCTACACACTCACTGATGCGAATCACGTCTCCTTCCGGCTTGCTCACTACGACGCCAGCAAGCCATTGGTCATCGATCCCGTTCTGGTGTACTGCACCTATCTGGGCGGCAGCGGCGACGATGAACCACAAGCCGTTACCGTGGACAGCACCGGAGCCATTTATATCACCGGAAGCAGCGACTCCGCAGATTTTCCCGGTGCTGTGTCGCTGGGTTTCAGCGGCCAGGATGTATTCGTTGCGAAGCTTGATCCCACCGGTTCGACCCTGGTTTTCGCAGACTATGTGGGCGGATCAAGTACGAATGCAGCTACTGCAATAACGCTCGACGCCGCCAACAATGTATACCTCACCGGGTACACGTATTCGCCTGACTTTCCTCTTTCCACAAGTCCTGCTCCTTACCAGAACACATTCGGAGGTGGGAGCGACGCCTTCATTGCCGAACTCTCGGCAGACGGCTCTCATCTGCTCTATTCCTCATTCCTGGGCGGCAGCGACATTGATGTTCCAGTCGGCATCGCCCTCGATGTTTCGGGAAACCTGCTCGTTGCGGGCTGGACTCAATCAACGAACTTCCCGATTTCCAGCAATGCTTATCAATCAGCGGCTTCTCCCAACCAAGGTGGGTTGTATGGAAGTTATGGCTTCGTGACCAAGCTCGATCCGACTTTCCAGACCCTTGTATACTCGACCTACTTAGGGGGATGTCTGCAGTTCACGCAGTCGTCACCGAGTGGCTCATACTGGCCGAACCCGTCCAGCGATATCATGGGACTCGCACTCGATGCGAGTGGTAATGCCTATGTCGCCGGCACTACGAACACATACGATTTCCCCTCGACGACGGGCGCCTACATTTCGAGCTACTCCAGTTCCACAAATATTCCTGTAGGCTTTGTGAGCAAGTTCGATACGACTGGAGCACTCTCGTATTCGACTTTCTTATATGGCTCGGATGGTTCCGAAACGGACATCAACGCGATCACAGTGGATGGCTCGGGGGCCGCTTACGTCACAGGAGCCACAATGAGTGGCGCGTTCTTCCCATTGACGGCCACAACTATCTGTGACCCGACCACTCTTGGTGCAGCCTGCAACTACGGATTTATTACGAAGTTCAACGCCAGCGGCACCGGGCTGTCTTACTCCACATTCCTCGGACCGAACAATCTGTTTTCGCCTAACTTCATCGCACTCGATAGCCACAACAACGCTTACGTCGTTGGAGTAAATTACGACGGAAGCTATAGTCCAGTCGCCCCGATTGAGGCTTATCCGACCGGCACTTCGAGCACACTGTTATTAATCGCAATCGACTCCGCGGCGAGCACACAGTTCTTTTCTACATACTTCGGCGGAACTACCGCCGGCGTATATTCTGCTGGTCTTGCAGTGACTGGCTCTGGCACTATTTACGCGGCCGGAGTCACCTCCGCTATCGATATACCCACCACTCCTTCTGCGTACCAGGTTGCGGAAGCTGGCGGCGATGATGCATTTCTGTTCGAAATAGGTTCTATTGCGGCTCCGCAATTTGCTCCGAGTCCGCAATTCGTGCAATATCCGGTGTTACCTGCGGGCCAAACCAGTCAGCCACAGTCCGTGCTCTTGCGCAACATGGGCAGCTCTCCCCTCGTGATCTCTTCCATCGCAACCACGGGAGACTTCAGCCAAACCAATGACTGCGGTGGAACGATTGCGGCTGCGTCCAACTGCACGTTGACCGTATCTTTCGTCCCGACTGCACCGGGGACTCGGTCCGGCTCCGTCGTGGTGAACGACAACTCGACAGGTTCTCCGCATATGATTAACCTGCAAGCCGACGCGATTGGCTCCGAATTTCAGCTGAGTACCGCGAACCTGAACTTTTCCAATATCGCCATCGGGTCTGCAAGTGCGGCACAAAGTTTGACTGTCACCAACTCTGGCAATGCTGACCTGGATCTCAGCAATGCCCAAGTCACCGGCAGCTACAACCAGAGCACAAACTGCCCGTCAGTTTTGGCGAGCGGTGCCAGTTGTCAGTTCCAGATTGTGTTCGTTCCAACCGGAACGGGTGCGAGCTCTGGCACATTCAGCCTTGCCGGAAACGCCTTCAATAGTCCCCAGACGATCAGTTTGGCTGGGAGTGGCGTCGACTTTCGCCTGAACAGCTCGCCGACGAGCGCTTCAGTTTCCGTTGCCCAGACCGCGACCTATAATCTGAGCCTTGCTCCGATAGGCGGCGCCTTCCCCAACACAATTCAGTTGAGTTGCTCGGGCGCGCCCGCCGGTAGCGTTTGCAATTTGTCCCGCAGCACCGTCAATCTGGGAGCCAAAACAGCCTCTGTGACGCTGACCATCGGTACAACCGAGGTTGCGGCGAGAGAAACCGCATCTCATCGTTCGTACGCAGCATTATTCAGGCTGCAGGGAGCAGGACTGTTCGGTATCTTCTTTGTCTTCCCCAAACACCGCCGCAAAAAAATCGCGACGCATCTCTTGTTCCCGCTCGTTATCGGGCTTCTTTTGTTCGGTTCGGGATGCGCCGGCGGAACGGGCATCGCTTCCCAGACTCAGAAAGGGATCGCTCCCGGAAACTACCACATTACCGTCACCGCAAAATCCGGCGGCTTGCAGCATGTGCTGCCGTTGACGCTGTCTGTGCAATAACGGGGTTTGCCCCGGCGCACTGGGATAGCCCTCATCCGGGAGAGGCGCGATCGACTCTCGTAAGCCAACGAACAGTGAGTTTGCGAGAAGATCGCCCGCTATGCCATTAATGTGTCCGACGTGGAAGCCGTGGTCCAGGCTGCGGTTGGCGGCCAAGCGGCTACACAAGTAATCCAGGGCGAGAAACTCTTTGATCTCGTGGTGCGCATGCAGCCGCAATTCCGCAGCACTCCCGATCAGATCGGCAATCTGCTGGTGGGAGCGCCCGACGGCGAGCAGATTCCGCTGAAAGAATTGGCCAGCATCCAAGAGAACAATGGCGCCTCATTAATTATCGCGAAAACAATTCCCGTTATATCGGAGTGCAATACAGCATCGAACACCGGGACTTGGAACGTGCCATCCGCGATGGGCAAGAAGCTGTCAATAAAGTTGTGCAGCTTCCTGAAGGCTACTGGATGACATGGGGAGGCGAATACAGCCTCTTCCTCGCAGCCAAGCAGCAACTCATCATTATCGGTCCAATCGCAATTCTGCTCATTTTCATGATCCTGTTCGCGCTCTATGGAAACTTCAAGTTCCCGGTTACGATTGCGAACGGCGTCATCATGACCGAACCGGTCGGCGCTCTCATAGCGCTGAAGCTGACGCATACTCCCTTCAGTGTGTAGTCAGTCCTGGGATTGATGGCGTTGCTTGGGGTCTCGGTAGAAACCGCGGTCATTCTTGTTTCCTATATCAACAAGCTGCGCTTGGAAGGCAAGGACCTTCGGTCCGCGACCTACGAAGCTTCTCTGCTGCGCTTGCGCCCCATCATGATGACGGCTCTGGTTGCGTGCCTTGGGCTGTTGCCGGCAGCCTTGTCCACCGGCATCGGTTCGTCCACTCAGAAGCCGTTTGCGATTGTCATCGTCGCCGGCCTGGTCTCGCGCCTCTTTCTCGGCTTCTTTGTGAATCCCGTGCTCTACGAGATGGTCGCCAAAGAGGGGGATGTCCTGCAGGTCTAATTCGAGCATTCGGTCGGGCATTCCATAGAATCCGGTGGACTGTAATATTCAAAACGGACTCTGCCCGTCTGCATGACCTGAGCACTTCGTGCCGATGCTCGTCACGCGGACGCATTGAACGCTATACTTCATGCACCGTTCCGTAGCATCAACACGCCGCGCTACGTTCTAGAGATGGAGAACTCAAGGCTCAGAGTATTTCGAAGCGTTGCCCAGCATCTCAGTTTTCGCCGAGCTGGCGAGGAGTTGGGCCTCACGCAGCCCGCCGTCACCTTGCAAATCAAAGCACTCGAGGAAGAGTTGTCGGTACGGCTGCTGAACCGAAGCGGGAATCGCGTATCTCTCACACCTGCCGGACTCATCGTGCAGAAGCACGCTAAAACAATTGCCGCGCAAATCGCAAAGGCTCTAGATGAATTATCCGCGTTTAAGGGGGAGCATGCTGGTGAGTTACATCTGGGGGCGTCGACCAGCATTGCCCAATACGTCCTGCCTCAACTTCTGGGAGAGTTCCAGCGTCAGTGCTCACAAGTTCGAGTTTCAGTAATAAGCGGGAATACCGAGCAAATAGTCAATCACCTTCTCGCGGAGCGCATCGCGATCGGGCTGATCGAGGGTCCGGTATCTCGACGGGAAGTTCGAACTGAGCCGGTGTTAAAAGATGAGCTCGTACTCGCGATGTCGGCGAAACATGAGTGGGCAAATCGCCAAACGATCTCGATTGAGCAGCTCAAGGGGCAGCCCTTGTTGATACGTGAGCATGGCTCGGGTACGCGTCGAGTCATGGAAGCCGCTCTCACCAAGGCAGGGCTCAAGAAGTGTGACCTCAATGTGACAATGGAACTGGATTCCACCGAAGCGATTTTGTCCAGCGTCGAAGCAAATCTTGGCATTGGATTTGTGACGCAATGGGCGGTGGTGCCCCGTTTGGGCCTCGGTCGCATAAAGACCGCCCCAATCAAGGGATTGCGTATTCTTCGTAATTTTTCTCTCCTCTATCCTGCGGGCCCAAAACCGACAGGGATTCCTGGAGCCTTTCTACGCTTCGCAATGGAGTATCGGTATGCACTTCCGCTTTGAATAGGATTCCCTCCGCACTCGGCCATATCCGCTCAACAACTCCCGGCCACTGCCAATCCCGGACCGGGATTGGCAGATAAGGTTCGCACATGCCCCATAAGAACTTCTGTTTGGACAGTTGGCCACGATGACCGGGACACTGGAAAGATATGTCCACCAAGAACCTGTTTTTCTTAGGAGTGATAGTGGCGGCTAGCGGCTTAGTCTCGCCTCCAGTGGCGCTCCTGGCCGGACTGGTCTACGGCCTTTGCTGCGCGCACCCGTACCAAGTCGACGCGAAAAAGCTTTCGGCATTCCTCTTGCAGGCCTCGATCGTCGGTCTGGGGTTTGGAATGAACCTGAACGAGGTGGTGAAGGCAGGACGGACTGGTTTCTTCTATACCGCAGCGAGCATCAGCTTCGCGCTGCTGTTGGGTCTGGCCATTGGTTACTTGTTCAAGGTCGAAGATAAGCCCTCTCTCTTGATCAGCGCCGGCACGGCAATTTGCGGAGGAAGTGCGATCGCCGCCGTGGGGCCAGTCCTGGATGCCGGGGACGAAGAGATGGCCGTTTCGCTCGGGACCGTCTTCGTGCTGAATTCCATTGCACTTTTTTTGTTTCCCGCAATTGGCTACACATTGCACCTCACGCAGTCTCAGTTCGGATTGTGGTCTGCGCTGGCCATTCATGACACGAGTTCAGTCGTTGGCGCGACTGCCAAATATGGATCCGAGGCACTGATGGTGGGCACAACGATCAAGCTGACTCGGGCACTCTGGATCGTTCCGGTCGCGGTTGCTCTAGCTCTGCTGAAAAAGGGAAAAGCGCGAATCAAGTGGCCTTGGTTCATTTTGCTCTTTTGCATGGCGGCAATAGCGGGAACCTATCTGCCGGCGTTTGCCTCGGTCTATCCAAAGCTGAACGCGCTGGGAAAAGCGGGACTGACCGTCACTCTTTATCTGATCGGTACAGGTATTTCGAGATCCACACTCAAGCAAGTTGGAGTACGCCCTCTTCTGCAAGGAATTCTGCTATGGGCAATCGTGGCGACTCTCTCACTGCTCCTTATCCGTTTTGGATATCTTTCAGTTTGATCAATCTCTCGAACTCTCTTGAGTCGTCATTTTTGGTAGACCGTTGATCCGGCGGTGACGGTGCGGACGATCTCGACATCTTTGATCTTCTCCTGGCTAACGGTGTGCGGATCGTCGGCGAGCACAACGAAGTCTGCCAGCTTACCGGGAGTGATCGATCCTTTGATGGCTTCCTCGTGGGAGTTGTAGGCTCCGTTGATCGTGTTTACCTGCAGAGCTTCGTCCACCGTGATGCGCTGATTCGCGCCCCAAGTCTCTCCATTCCAACCAGTTCGTGTAACCATGCCCTGGATGCCCATCAGTGGGGCGAATGGTCCGGGGCTGAAATCTGAACCTGCGGCTGCGCGGATTCCAGCGTCGAAAAAGGATCGATAGGCCATGCTGTGCTTCATGCGCTCTTCGCCATAGAAGTGAAACTTGTCGGAGTTGTAGTATGCATAGCTTGTGAACGGAGCCGGAACTGCGCCGAGTGCTTTCATGCGCCGCAGAATCTCGTCATTGATTAGAGTACAGTGTGTGATCTTGGGACGTACGTCGGGTCGCGGCGCCTTTTGCTGGGCGCGCTCGTAGGCAGTAAGGACCATATCAATGGCGACATCTCCATTGGCGTGGCAATTTGGCTGAATCCCAGCGCGCTGCACACGTTCTGCCCACGTGTTGAGCTCGTCTTGCGTTTCGGTGATGTTGCCGCGGTAGGGAGGATTCGTGCCTGCGTACGGCTGGCTCAGCGCCATGGTGCGTTCGGAGAATGAGCCATCGGCGGTGTGCTCCGAGGTGGCGCCAAAGCGAATCCACTCGTCTCCGAAGCCGCTGCAGATCCCGTTGTTGATCATCGCCTCCAGCATGTCCCCGCTGGTCTCGAAACTGACGCGATGCAAGAGTTCCCCTCGAGCCCGGATCTGTTGAAGAGCGAACAGGTTCCCCTCTTCGTGGTGAACGCTGGTCAGCCCATAGCGCACGAATTGTTTAGAGATATATGCCAACCCCTCACGATCTCGCTGTTCCTTTTGCTCAGGAGTGAACGTCTCGCGCTTCCCGACGTTATGGAAGACATCGCACGCCCGATCGGTGACCCTTCCGTTGAGTTCGCCATTTTCGTCATGGTCGTAAGTTCCGCCCATGCGATTGGGAGTGTTCTTGTCGATTCCTGCCAACTGCAGCGCTTTGCTGTTGAAGTAAGACGTGTGACCGCCGCGATGATGGACACAGACCGGATGTTCCTTCGAGACCTGGTCTAGGTCGTGCACATTGAGTTGGCGATTGTCTTTCACCTTGGTGTCGTCGAAGAAGTATCCGTCGACCCAAAAACCCGGAGGCGTTTTCGCGGCTTTCGCGCGGAGTTTGTCGACGATACTGGCGATCGTGACGAATTCGACCTCGTACGGATTGCCGACGAGGACTTCGTAAAGAAGAATGTCGCCGCCAGCATGGTTATGGCAGTCAATAAATCCGGGGACAATCGTCATCTGCTTCGCATCGAAGGTTTGGGTGCTTTTGCCAATGAACTCCTTGACTTCGGCTGTGCGCCCCACACACACGAACCTGCCGTCTTCGACCGCGAAAGCCTCCGCCTTCGGCGAGTTGGAGTCGAGTGTGTAGACCTTCGCGTTGAAAACCACGAGATCCGCATGGCGCGGATCAGTGTCGGTGCTCGGAGCTCCCGGGGTTGAATTGGTTCTCAGAAGCCTGCAGCTTGCAATACCAGCAACGCTGGCTCCCGTCAGACCTAGAAACTCTCGACGATTGTGGCGATCCCTCATAGATTTTCTCGATTGTGAACCTGCACAAATTCATCAAGCGCCAGCGGCTTCATGTTTTGCAACTGCTGTGATCTCTCGAACGGCGCGATATCCCTGATCAATGGCAATATTTGTATAGGCGTGCCCGTCGGCATCCGAGTTGGCAATGTGAATCCGCCCGAAGGGTTGACGGCCGATGACGCACGGACGTTCGGATGCGGGGCGATCCAAAGGCTCAAACAGCGGATTGTACTCGTAAGCGTAGCCGTGCGGCCATCGGTTTACGGTAATTGCCTCAACGTCGCGAGCGGAGTCGAAACCTCCTCCGGCGAGCATGCGTCCGAGTTGATCGCGAATGTTGCGTTCGAAAACATCAAAGAGTGTGGTCAACAGTTCGTAGCGTCCTGCCCGATATTGGTCTTTTGCAGGTAGACCGGGTCTGCATGGCGTCCGCAAAAGATGCAGGAGACAGGGATCTTGCGGTGAGCTGGGAAAATGATAGTCGCCCATGGAGACCGGGAAATCCAGCGTCGCTCCGTTGAAGTATCCGCCCGGCGAGTAGATGGAACTCACTCCCAACTTCTGAAACGCTTCCCAACTTCTGATCTGCACGTTGGTGTACACCAGCGGAATTTTGACCGCGTAATGCAGCGCCTCTTTCTGCTTTTCAGACATCTCAGGGCAGAGGTACGGAATGACCATGTTGTAACAAGCAAGCACACAATGGGCAGCCTTGACCTTACAGGCCTTTCCCCCACGCACATAAGTCACCTCGACCGCGCTCGCAGTGTGAGGATCTCCAAGATGCTTCGCCCGAATAACTGTGCTGTTCAGACGAATGCGCACTGACAAGTCGGGATTATCCAGCCGCGCATAATTCATTCGGGCGGTGACAATGTCCTCCATAGTGCTGCCCGGCGCCGAACCTGGCACCAGCGAACGCACCAAGAGCCGCGCGACTGAAGCGTTCCCATCCGGGAAGTGAAAGATGTAGGGCTCAGCCTGCTCCGGGCTGTCTTCGCTGCTTTCCAGCTTGATTCCCTTGAATCCGGGATAGTCCATCTCAAGACAGTCCCAGGCCGATACCGCATCAATCCCCACTCCGTACAGACCGTGAGGAGCGGTTTGGAAGATCTTGATAACGTCGGGATGAACTTTCACGGATTGCAGCAGGTAATCCTTATAGCTGGTCTTGATCAGCCTTCTTCGCTTATCCGCCGGGCTGAGGCCAGAGAGATAGTCGACCCTGGTTGTCTGCAAGCGGGCGAAATCCTGGCGGGCTGGCTCAGCGATCGGAATCTTTGCCAAAGTGTCGGCCGAATATTGCAGGCCTAAGTAGTGCGTACCGAAACCGGGCAGCAGAACATCTGTGCCGAAAGTCTCCTTGTCGAAGAATGTGGCTCGTTTCAAGTTCATCGACTTGTAGAGCTTCTGGTCGAAGTACTGGTGGAATCGATCGACCTCGATTCCAAGTTCCTGCAAAAGCCCGAAGGCTTCTTTGCTGTAGTGATGTGGCGCCTCGAGTGACTGAGTTCCACCGTATCCGATCAGCAGACGCTGGCTGGTCTGGAATTCATTACGTTTTGCATGGCCGCCGAAATCGTCGTGATTGTCGAGGATCAGGATCTTCGAGTTTGATCCCGCGAATTTGCGGAAGAAGTATGCGGAGGCAAGACCGCTGATGCCTCCGCCGACAACCACAAGATCGTAGGATTGATTCTCATCGATGGCATCCGGCCAGGTCTTCCCGTCGCGCATGGCATGCGCCACCTCCCACGATCCGTCGTGACTTCCGCGCATTCCGGTTTTGGCAGGAGGATAGTAGCTGGAATCTTTCTCGGGATCGCTCTCAGCCGCCATCATCAATTTGAGCCACTCCGGCCTCGATGCCGTGATCGAAGCGCCCACCGTGAGAGCACAGCCATTCAGGAAATCACGCCGCGTGATGTCGCGGTCCATGCCCAAAGCCGAGTCCCGCTTCTTGCCCATTTCTGCCCTCCTTATTCCAGGCAGGTCGCTGTCCAAAATGAAGGTTTAGATTCGAATACGTGTACCGTTCGCGCATTCACGGGCGAAGCCTTGAAGCCGCGCTTCGCAGGAGAGACCCAATGCTGGCCCTCGCTAGAAGGTCACCTTGAGAGCCATCTGCAAGATCCTGGGAGCGTACGTTCCGCCGATTTGGCCGAAAGCGCCGTCGGTTACGGACGTAGCGGCAGGTGGGCGGAATTCTGCGTGATTGAAAATGTTGAAGGCCTCCGCGCGGAAGATGAGTTTTGTCTGCTCGCCAACCAGGTTGGTGGACTTCTCCAGCGCTAAATCGAAATTCGAGTGCCGCGGTCCATGGAGCGAGTTGCGGCGATAAGTTCCATAGAATCCCAGCGGACAGGGTGTCGCGGGGGGTACCGCATTAATACAAGGATCTTGCTCGAATGAGCTCGGATCAAACCAATAATTCCCGGGATTGCGAGGATTCAGGGTTTTCACAGAGCTGACTACTTGGTCCGCTCTCACAATTTCTCCATCACCAGCTCCCGACGGACCAGGATGAGTCGAGCTCTGGTGGGTCCCGGCAAGGAAATCCAATGGAATTCCCGACTGAATGAAGTAAATGGGAAACAGACTCCACCCGCTGGTCAGCCTCTTTGGGCCGTCAGCCCAGGCTTTTGCAAAGGGCAATTCCCAACCTCCGCTGAACGCGAGTCTCTGGCGCAGATCAAAATCGGAATTGCCCCAAAACTGATTGTGATTGTAATAAGGGGTGGACGTGACCCTTGAGTTAAATCCCGTTCCACTGTCGAGGTTATGCGACCAGGTGTAGGAAGTGGTAAAGAACACATTGCCGAGATAGCGCACATCCTGTGCCCTTTTCGTCAGGCTGGCGAGCAGGCCGTTGTAATTCGCATGATTGAGGCCATCGAAAGTCGGGGCAAAGCCGAATGTGTTGGGATCGGCGCTGGGATTCGAGGCCAAAAGCTGCTGGTTCAGAATGCGCGTGGGCGTCACCCCCTTAACGTTGACAGTGCTCAGAATAAACGGATTTTGGTCCACCCAAGTGAGCAGTTTGTGCGAAGAACTTCCGACATAGCCCACCTCAGCCATCAGCCCGTTGCTGATCTGCCGCTCTATGCTTAGGTTGTACTGGTAGATATAAGGTGTCTTGAGATGGATGTTGACGAAATTGTTTCCAGGTCCGAGAAACGGAGTGAACCCCGCATCGGCGAAGTTGATGTTGGAAGGCGGCGGTTCCTGGGAAGGAAAGGGATCGACCAATCCTGCCGTTCCATACGGATCTGAGAGTATCGTGGCCGCCGGACCGGCTAACGGAACGTTACTTGGCGAAAGATTGAAGTCGATGCCGCCAGCCCAAGGCGCTTCGTCAGTTGCCCAATCGGACATCCATCCATTGAGTGTGTCAAAGAACATTCCGCCGCCGCCCCGGACACTGGTCTTACCATCCCCGAAAGGATCCCAGGCAATGCCAATGCGTGGCGACAAATTTGTATAGTCGGGGTAATACCAGCCGCGCGGTGCGCCGGGATCCCCCGGCACCAGGAAACCAAGCGGCGCGCCGGGAAACTTTACCGACTGCCGCCCGGGCACAATGCTGAAGCTATAGCCATGGGTATCCGTTTCCGGGCTGGTGTATTCGTAGCGAAGCCCGTAAGTTACCGTAAGCCGCGTCGTGGCCTTCCATTCATCCTGCGCAAAAGCTGCGTATTGTTTTTGGTGCTCGTTGCTGGGAGCTTTCGAGTATTCGCTAAACTCGTCCGAGGCGCCAAACAGGAAATCCGCCAAATCGTTCCAAGAGCCAATGCTCCCCGGTCCATAAAAATAAAAGATGCCATTGGTCTGGTACGCGTAAACAGAATTCTCCTGCATGATTCCGAAGCGGCCGCCGAATTTGAATGTGTGGTGTCCGTGGTTCCAGGTCAAGTTATCGGCTACGGCATAGTTGTTGTCCGCCTTCCATGCGACGTTCGGATCGAAGCCAACGGTCATGCCACTGTTAAATGACAGCGTCGGCGGCCCGAAGGGGTCATCAGAATTGATAATTACGCCCAGTTGAGTTGGGGTAGGGTGCTGGCTTGTAGGTAGAGAGGTATCACGAAAACGTTGAGCCGTGATCAGTAGTTCGTTGAGGGTGGAAATCGAAATCGTCTTCGTGTAGTTGATATTGGCAAAGTAGTCCCAATTTGTGGTGGCAGCGACGAAACCGGGAATGTTGGCGCCGAAAAACGGATTCGTGATCGGCTCTTTGTTGTACCCGAGCGACAGCGCGATGCGATCGTTGGTTGATGCGTAGAAGTCGAACTTGCCTACATACTGATTCGCGTTGTCAGTGCCTGAGCCTTGCGGAAATAGCACCCCACCGGGCGAGGTCGGAATCAGGCCGGCAGCAATATATTTCTGCGCAACCGAGTCGAATTTCGTTGGATCGATGATGGCTTGTGCAGCGAGAGCGGAGTTCGACTGGTAGTAAGGATGGGCCACCTGGCCGACGCTCCCGCACGTTGGGGGCGGACTCCCCGGGAGCGGGAGAACAATGTTTTTATTTCCCGTGAGAAAACACTGCACGAACGGGTCGGGACCTCCTTGGTAGCTTTGCGAGAAGTTCCCGTTCAACTCCGCGGGCGTGTACACGGGCACCGGCCCTGTCACGTTCGCTTCATTGATCGTCTGGGACAGCCGTTGCCCCTGATACCCGAAAAAGAAAAAGAACCGGTCTTTGCCGTTCAGCCACTTACCCATCGTGATCGGGCCACCAACGACTCCTCCAAACTGATTGCGCTTGAGCACCTGACGAGGCTGCCCAATTTCATTATCGATGTAGTCGTTCGCGTTCATCGCATCATTGCGCAGGAATTCGAACACGCTTCCGTGCAAAGAGTTGGTCCCGGACTTCAGGACCACGCTGATCATGCCGCCCCCGTTTCGACCGTACTCAGCCGTATAGTTATTCTCCAAAAGCTTGAATTCTTCGATGGCCTCGGGATTGGGATTGAAAACGACCTGATTACTGGTGGTGCGGTTATTCATGCCGCCATCGAGCAGATAGCCGACGGCATCTCCACGACCTCCGGCTACGCTGATGCCTCCGAGGCCTGTCTCGGCCGCCCCGCCGTTATTCGTACCGTACGTTCCAATGTCGTTCGCGATAGGAAGGACACCAGGTTGCGTAAGCGCCAGATCCAAAGTATTTCGGCCATTCAGCGGAAGGTCCTGAATCGCCTTGCCCGTGACCGTCCCCCCGATCGTGGGATTCACAGTCTCGACTTGGGCAGCCTGCGACTGTACGTCTACGACTTCATTCACGCCTCCCAATTTCATGTGGACATCGATGCGCAGCGACTGGTTTATGGTGAGTTCTTGGGGCTCGGTCTTAACCTTGGCGAAGCCTTGACTCTCGATCGTGACCCTGTACATGCCGATGGGGACATCGAGCACCTGGTAGCTTCCCTTGTCATCGGTCGCGGTGTTCCAGCTTACGTTTGTGCCGGTATTGGTGACCGTCACTTTGGCGCCGGCAAGCGCCGCGCCTGAAGGATCAGTGACGATGCCGATCACCCGGCCGTTGGTGTTTTGCGCGGCCGCGAAAGCCGTGAGGGTCATGGCGACGCAAAAAGAGACGGCCGCACGTTTTGCAAGACCTGAGTAGGAGAGACGCGTGCACTTTCGAAGCGCCATAGAGAGCCCTCCGGCGATGGTCGATTTTGTACGAGTGCAGGTGCGGCAGAAAAAAGTACAGGAATTCGCATAGGCCGTACGGCAATAACACAGAAACGAGCGATGGCAGGGAAAGGTAGTATCACCGCAAGAGACTTCAGATGTCATTAAGGCCGCCTCGGCTGCTTGCGCGCCGTCAAGTCAGGATGATGCTCCGCAGACTTCGCCGAACCTTACGAGAATTGTGGAAGGTTAGAAAAGCATCCGGCGAGGTGTCAAGCAGAAAATTCCGATTGGGCGCAAGCAGTTCGTAAATAGTTTGGAAAATGCGAAAAGAAACCTTGCGCTCGCCTTGACAGCCGGCAAACACCTTTCTAACCTTGCAGGCTTATAGTAAGGTAGATTGCCACTCCGTTTCTGTGCCTGCGGGGACTCTCGTGCGTTTTTTGGCCTTATTACTTGCATTCTCGTGCATTTGCCTGAAGCTTTCTACGGGGCAGGATCGTGATTACGGACGATCCATGGTCGTCACTGATCATGGGATTGTCGCGACCAGCCACGTTCTGGCGTCGCAGGCGGGGGCGGAGATTCTGTCACGTGGTGGCTCCGCTGTCGACGCGGCGATCGCCGCCAATGCTGTGCTGGGCGTAACCGAACCCATGATGAACGGGATCGGCGGCGACCTGTTTCTTCTGTATTGGGACGCGAAGAGCGGCAAGCTCTATGGGTTGAACGCCAGCGGCTGGGCTCCGCAAAGACTCACCATCGAGTTCCTGAAAAAGCAAGGCATTACGTCCATGCCCGAAGAGGGCATTCAGAGCGTCACCGTACCGGGGGCGGTCGATGGTTGGGCAAAGGCGCATGAACGCTTTGGAAAGTTGCCGTGGAAAGACCTATTTACGCCCGCTATTTACTACGCCGCGAACGGGCACGCTGTGCCTGAAATTATTCACGACTTCTGGGGCATCGGCGGCCATCGCTTGCAACAAACCGAAGAGGCACAACGCGTCTTTCTCCCTGACGGCAAGGTTCCCGCTATTGGAGACAAATTTGTAAATCCCGATCTCGCGAAGACGCTTCGCCTGCTGGCAGACAAAGGTCCTCGCGAGTTTTACGAAGGCGAGATTGCGCGTGCGATTCTGCAAACCTCTTCCTCTCTCGGCGGGACCATGCAGCCCGGCGACTTGTCCCAGTTTTCCGCCGAGTGGGTCGAGCCCATCTCGATTGACTATCGTGGCTGGAAGGTTTACGAACTCCCTCCCAATGGACAGGGCATGGCTGCGCTGGAAATGCTGAATATCATGGGCACATCGCAGCCCGACAAGGACGGGCCCCAGGGAGCGACCGAACTGCACAAAAAGATCGAGGCCATGAAACTCGCCTACACCGATCTTTATCGCTATAACGCCGATCCTCGTTTCGCGAGCGTTCCGGTGCGCGGCTTGCTCTCGGAGGAGTATGCGAAACAACGCGCAGCGCTGATTGATCCGCAGAAGGCGAACTGCGCTGCCGTGAGCGGGAACCCGGCCAAAAGCGACACCACCTACCTGGCGGTTGTGGACAAAGATGGCAACATTGCCTCCATGATTCAGAGTGTCTATGACTTTTTCGGTTCTGGCGTCGCAGTGAAAGGCATGGGCTTTCTGCTGCAGGATCGAGGAGGGTTGTTTGTACTCGATCCCAACCACCCCAACGCCCTGGCTCCGCACAAGCGCCCATTTCACACGATTATTCCCGCATTTATGGAGCGCGGCGATGAACACATCGGATTCGGGATCATGGGAGGCTCGAACCAACCGCTGGCGCATGCTCAGTTCGTTTCAAATGTTGTGGACTACGGGTGGAACATCCAGGCATCCTTATCAGCCCCACGCTTTACGATCCGCGACACTGGAGAGGGGATTAAGTGCACCGTTCTGCTGGAGTCGCGCGTCTCGCCCGAAGTGCAAGCGGAACTGCGGCGAAAGGGCCACAATTTAGTTATGCGAAAGGCTTATTCAGCATTGATGGGACGAGGACAGGCGGTCCTGCACAATTCCGCAACCGGTACAAATTTTGCGGCCTCCGATCCCCGAGCCGATGGGTCCGCGGAACCGGAACCCATTCCGAGAAATCAGTGATCCCTTCTCGAGCGATGCGAATGATGGCTGCAAGCAGCACGATTGGTGAACTCTGAATGCTTCGTCTTAATCCGTGAGCGAAGAAAGTCGGGACCGGCAACTAGGAATGAATCGTCGCATTACGCGCCGTGATTTCCTTAACGGTGTGGCGGTGAGTCTTGGAGCGCTGGGCTTTCCTGGTATGGCCGGCGCCGCTTCGAGCCAGCAAAGTCCACACCATGGTGACGGCAGCCTCACTAAAAATTATCCACCAGCCTTGACTGGCATGAGAGGCAGCGCGCCAGGCTGCTTCGATGTTGCGCACGCATTGCGCGATGGGGCTTTCTGGGAAACCGCAGGAAGCCCGACTGATACACACGAAAACTATGACCTCGTCGTCGTTGGGGGTGGCATTAGCGGACTTGCTGCCGCTTACTTCTACCGGAAGCAGGCTGGCCCGAGTGCGCGCATTCTGATCCTTGATGCCAATGATGATTTTGGCGGACACGCCCGGCGCAACGAATTCCGCGTCGGAGGTCGCCTGCTGCTGAGTAACGGCGGAACCCAGTCGATCGAGAGTCCTTCGGAATACAGTGAGGTCGCCAAAAGCGTTCTCAAAGATTTGGGCATCGAGACCAAAGAGTTTTACAAAGACTATGACGAAAAGCTGTATTCGCATCTCGGAACAGCTTGCTTCTTTGACAAGGAGACCTTCGGTGCGGATCGCCTGGTGCCCGGAATGGGATCGACTCCGTGGCCCAAATTTCTGAAAAAGAGTCCGTTGCCCGAAAATGTCCAGCAGGAGATAGTGCGTCTTTACGATGAGAAGAAAGATTATCTTCGCGAGCTTTCGAGAGAAGAAAAGCACGCGCGCCTCGCGAAAATCAGTTATGCCACCTTTCTGACAGAGATTTGCAAAGCCGACCCCTCCGTCCTGCCGTTTTTCCAGAGCTATACAAACGATTTGTTCGCGGTAGGAATCGACGCCGTCTCGGCTATGGCGTGTTACCGAAATCCTGATGATTACGGTGCGTACCAGTACGCAGGATTCGAGGGCCTGGGCTTAGGCGGAGACGAGGAAAAAGAAGAACCTTACATCTTTCACTTCCCCGATGGAAATGCGTCCATCGCGCGCTTGCTGGTGCGGAGCATGATTCCGGAAGCCATTCCCGGGCACACGATGGACGATGTGGTCACTACCCGTGCCAATTACAGCAAATTGGACCAATCAGCTTCTCGAATCCGAATCCGCCTGAACTCGACCGGCGTTCGAGCGCGACATTCGGGCTCACCGGATTCTTCCAAGGACGTGGAAGTCGCATACGTGCAAAAAGGAAAGCTGCAGAGCGTGAGGGGAAAGTGCTGCATTCTGGCTTGTTATAACGGGATGGTGCCCTATCTTTGTCCTGAGTTACCGGAGAAGCAGAGGGAAGCTCTGCACTATGGGGTCAAAGAACCGTTCATTTATACGCACGTCGCGATTCGAAATTGGACTGCTTTCCATAAGATGGGTATACGGCAGATTATCTCCCCGGGAAGCTACCACACCTTTACCATGCTCGACTTTCCAGTCAGCATTGGCTCCTATCAGTTCCCCAAAAAACCTCAAGAACCGATCGTGCTGTTTATGCTGCGGACTCCATGCAAGCCGGGACTTCTACGCCGGGAGCAATATCGGATGGGCAGATTTGAACTGCTCGGCACGCCATTTTCGGAATTTGAGCGGAACATCCGTGAACAACTGAGTCGGATGCTGGGACCGGCCGGGTTCGAATCCGCTCGCGACATCGCCGCCATCACCGTGAATCGATGGGCCCATGGATATGCCTACGAATACGATTCTTTGTTTGATCCGCACTGGGCCCCGGAAGAGCGGCCTTGCGTCGTGGGGCGAAAGCAGTTCGGACGAATCTCGATAGCGAATTCTGATGCAGGGGCGAGTGCTTATACGAACGTTGCCATTGATCAGGCCTATCGCGCAGCGCAAGAACAACTAAAAGGCGCATAAGAATATGGGTAACCAAGAAACAAACGACCGATCTCGTGACCTCGAACTTGGCATGGATCGGAACATCACGCGCCGGGATTTCCTGAACGGCATGGCTGTAGGGGCGGGAGGCTTGTTGGCAGGCCCAAGGCTGCAGGGATTGTTTGCACCGCAAACTTCCCCGGCCTCGGCGCAGGATCAGCCAGGTTATTATCCGCCGACTCGCACTGGAATGAGAGGCAGCCATCCGGGTGCCTTTGAAGTCGCCCATGCGTTGCGTGACGGAACCTTCTGGGAAACGGCGGGCAAGCCGGTTGAGACGGGAGAGGAATTTGACCTGATTGTCGTCGGCGGCGGCATCAGCGGCCTGGCGTCAGCCTATTTCTATCGCAAGCAAGCTGGTCTTTCGGCTCGTATTTTGATTCTCGACAATCACGACGACTTTGGCGGCCACGCCAAGAGAAACGAATTCCACCTGAATGGTCGGATGCGCCTGACGAATGGAGGAACGGTCGCGATCGAGTCTCCGTTTCCATACAGCCAGGAAGCGCGCGCGCTCATCAGCGAACTTGGCATCGATCCTCCGGCATTTCAGAAAAAGTACAACGACAATCATGTGTACGACGGGCTTGGATTTGGATACTTCTTCGACAAGGAGACTTTCGGAACCGAGCGCCTGGTGACGAATGCACCGGGAGGGTTCTACGGTCGCCAAGGTGGTTCGAGCAAGTGGGCGGAATTCCTTGCACGAACTCCGTTATCTGAGCAGGCTCAGAAAGATATTGCCCGGATTCAAGAAGCGAACGTTGACTACATGCAGGGAGTGCCGCAGGAGGAGAAAAAGGCACGGCTCTCGAAGATGAGCTACAAGGATTTTCTTATCACTGTGGTCAAAGCCCATGCCGAAGTTCTTCCTTTCTATCAGACTCGCACTCACGGACTGTACGGCATTGGCATTGATGCGGTCCCGGCGCTGGATTGCTGGGCGATCCACTTTCCCGGATTTCAAGGCATGGGCCTCGATCGCGTGCCCTCGAAGGGCCTCACCTTCACGGCATTAGGAGAGGTGACGCCGCAGGAGGAATATCACTTTCACTTTCCCGACGGAAACGCATCCATCGCACGCATGCTGGTACGGTCATTGATTCCAGGCTCGGCCCCTGGCAACACGGCCGAAGACATGGTGATGGCAAAGCTGGATTACGCGCGCCTGGACCATGCTGATTCCCGGGTTCGCATTCGCCTGAACAGTACTGCCGTGCTGGCGCGGCACATCGGAAATGCGGCCTCTGCAAAGAAAGTAGAGGTGGTGTATGGGCGCAATCAAAAGGCGTACAGCGTGCGCGGCAAGGGAGCCGTGCTGGCGTGCTGGAACATGGTGATTCCCTACCTCTGCCCTGATCTGCCTGCCGAACAGAAGGAAGCCCTGCACTACGGCGTGAAAGTTCCTCTCGTCTACACAGTTGTGGGCCTTCGCAACTGGACATCGTTTCAGAAGCTGGGACTGAGAGGGGTTTCATGTCCGGGAATGTATCACTCATCGGTGAACCTGGATCAGGCCGTAAATATAGGCGGCTATCAATCTGCACGCAGTCAGGATGAACCGATCCTCGTGCATATGCTGCGGACTCCTTGCCAGCCCGGGCTTTCTGCACGAGAGCAGCAGCGCGCCGGCCATTATGAATTACTCGCGACCCCGTTTGAAACTTTCGAGAGAAATATTCGCGATCAATTATCTCGCGTCCTGAATGGTGGAGGTTTTGATCCGGGCCAGGATATCGAAGCGATCATGGTCAATCGCTGGCCTCACGGATATGCCTACGAGTACAACCCGCTCTGGGATCCAGATTGGCCCGAGGGCAAGCGGCCATGTGATATAGCGCGGCGCCCTTTTGGACGCATTACGATCGCAAATTCCGATGCGGCCGCAGCTGCCTACACGGACCAGGCCATTGATCAAGGATATCGAGCCGTACGGGAACTGTTCTCCAGTTAGCAGGAGACAACTTCACGTGAGGAGAAACGTAATGTCGATTCGCCGCCTATTGGCCGGGCTCTTTGTTGCAATGAGCGTCGCGCTCGCTGCGCCGTCTGTTGCCCAACAGTCGACCACTGAAAAAGAGATTGTTGATCTGGAAAACAAGATGAATGCCATCTACGCGGCAAACGATCTTCCGAATTATTTTGCTTATTACGCCCTCGACTTCACGCAATGGCTTCCGAAAGGACGCACGGATCTGCCGCAATACAAAAAAATGTGGACTGCTTTCATTCACGGTGGAGGGAGGATCGAATCGAATGTGATCTCGGACATGCACGTACAGATCGGTCCTGCAGGAGACACTGCTGTCGCCAGCTATCTCGCGCACGTGAAGACCCGTTCGCAAAAAGGAAAAGTCAGCGACGAAACATTCCACGAGACCGACGTTTGGTTCAAGCGCGACGGCAACTGGAAGATCGTGCATTTGCACTACTGCCTCGCGCCGACGAAGAAATAACTCTCGTTTCTCTCTGAGGCAGAGGTATGAGCGACTCCTATGATCGCTATCTGGGGATGGATCGGGCGATTACTCGCCGCGACTTCCTGAATGGCGCCGCCATCGCAATCGGCGCAACCCTGGTACCGCGCTCGTTGACGAGTTCGAAGAGTTCAGACGAACCGCAAAATCGCCCAGGTTATGATCCGCCGGTTGAGACTGGTCTGCGGGGAAGCCATCCGGGATCCTTCGAAATTGCGCATAGTCTGCGTGATGGAAATTTTTGGGAGAGCGCAGGTAAGCCGATCGACACTGGAGAGAGCTATGACCTGGTTGTGGTCGGCGGGGGAATCAGCGGTCTAGCTGCAGCTTATTTTTTTCGCGAGAAAGTTGGGAACTCGGCTCGCATTCTTGTCCTGGAGAACCACGATGATTTTGGCGGACATGCGAAGCGGAACGAGTTTCATCTGGGCGGGCGCCTGCAACTGCTGAACGGGGGAACTCTGCTGATTGATAGCCCAAATCCTTACAGTCCCGTCGCTGATGGTCTTATAAAAGCACTGGGGATTGATCCACCAAAATTTGACGCGCAGTTTACGGATCGCAAGCTCTATCGTTCTCTGGGCCTGAAGTCAGCCGTCTTCTTCGATAAGGAAACATTCGGAGAGGATCGGCTGGTCGTGGGAACTCCTGGCCGGAGTTGGGATGAAGAAGCATCCACGAACCAAAAACACAAGAACTCTCCATGGTCAGACTTCCTGGTGAAGGCGCCCCTCTCGCCCCGAGTTCGGCTGGACATCGCCCGCATTGAGGAAGCGAAGACCGACTATATGCCGGGACTGAGCTCCGCAGAGAAGAAGATGCGGCTTTCGAAGATGAGTTATCGCGACTTTCTGCTCAATGTAGTGAAAGCCGATCCCGGAGTGATCCCGTTTTACCAGCCGCGAACACAAGGAGAATGGGGCGTCGGAATTGATGCCGAGCCTGCACTCGACTGTTGGGCGCTTGGCTTTCCGGGATTTCAGGGAATGGGCCTGGAGCCCGGATCTGCACCGCACATGAGCTATTCCGCCGCAGGGTATGCAAATGGCGGCTCGTATCGTTTTCATTTTCCAGACGGGAACGCTTCGATAGCGCGGCTGCTCGTGCGCTCACTCGTTCCGGATGCCGTGCCAGGCCACACTGCCGAGGACATTGTCACGGCGCAGGTCGAGTATGCGCGTTTAGACCGAGCAGAGGCTCCGGTCAGGATCCGACTGAGCAGCACCGTGGTGTGTGTGCGGAATGTCGGTTCGCCTGCCTCGGCAAAGGAAGCGGAAATCACCTATGCGAGCGGAAAACAGGTTTTCACTGTAAGGGCCAAGGGATGCGTGCTGGCGTGCTGGAATATGGTCGTTCCCTATTTGTGTCCCGAACTCCCCGAGCAACAAAAGCAGGCTTTGCACTACCTGGTCAAAGTGCCGCTGGTTTACACCAGCGTAGCAATTCGCAACTGGACGGCGTTCCAGAAGCTTGGCACCAGCAGGGTTTCTGCGCCCGGGTCCTACTGGCCGGAGATGAGCCTGAATGCCGTCGTCAATATTGGGGAATATCGAAGTCCCACGAGCCCGGGTGAACCTATTCTCATTCATCTGAGCCGTGCTCCATGCAAACCCGGACTGCCTGCGCGAGAGCAGCACAAGATCGGCCGGTACGAACTGTTGTCGACGACATTCGAGGACTTTGAGCGGAAAACCCGCGATCAACTCTCCCGCACGCTGAGCGGCGGAGGGTTCGATCCGGCGCGCGACATCGAGGCGATTACAGTAAACCGTTGGCCGCACGGCTACGGCTACGAGTACAACCCGCTCTTCGATCCCGACTGGCCGGAGGACGAGCAGCCGAATGTGATCGGGCGCAAACGCTTCGGGCGCGTCACAATAGCCAATACGGACTCGGCCGCTACTGCCTATACCGACGCCGCAATTGATCAGGCTTGGCGCGCGGTCAATGAGTTGCTGGCATCCTAAACGATTTTCACTGTTTTATGCGTCGCAACCCTACCAAAGCCTCTATGGTCTGATTACCACCTCGACGCCCAATCCTGAGGTCGCTGGCGATCCCGCCAGCTTCGGACAGGAAAATGACCCGATCGTCGGCAAGCCAGTCGGCGGCATCGTCGTGTTCAGCGGTGGTCCCGTCCTCTACAACAAAAAAGGCGAAATCCTCGGCGGTTTAGGCCTTAGTGGCGACACCTCCTGCGCGGACCACATCATGGCGTGGAAAGTGCGCGACCAACTTCAACTCGACACCGTTCCCATGGGGACCATCGCCCGATCATAACGACAACATAATTCTCGACATCGAGCACAACGTCAGCGCCAGCGGCTTCGGACACCCCTCCTGCAGAGGTGGCAATCCGGCAGAGGACATCATCCGCAATTTATCCAAAAACTTCCCCACTGGATCGAAGCGATAATCAGGCCGGCGAGTCCCCTGAGCACGGGCAGGATTCTTTCACATCGTTGTCGGCGTGGGTTCTATCAATGCCTGCCGATGAATTCTTGATGTGTTTTGCGGCGAAACAACGAATGCTGTGTTCATTTCCTCGGGGAATTTTCGTGATCACTCAAGGCTAGGCGGCATCAATGATGGCGAGTCGACCGACGCATGAACTTATTTCGTGTCACGCAGTCTGTTTTTCGTTTTCTGGTGGCGGCGGTTGGACTCGAACCAACGACCTACGGATTATGAGACCGTCGCTCTAACCACCTGAGCTACACCGCCACAGTGTTTCGCAATCGTAACAACGCGCGGGATACTGGCGTATTCTGCGCGCCGTCTGGCATGGAAGCGACGAGTCTGGGGCGCCACGTCCAAGTGTGATTTTAAGGGCGCTCCTGAAATAGGTCAAACCATGTCAGCGAAAATGATGCCTTTCGCGCGATAATCATCGGCGCTTCTTTCTGCACTACAGTAATGCTCTTGGTGCGATTACACTGTCACTGCGAATCATCCGTAAAACAGTCCATATGGTTGCTCGATTGAAAGCGATCGCCGTGATACCCGCACGACTGGCCTCCACTCGGTTGCCACGCAAGATGCTTCGTGAAATTGCCGGTACACCGCTCATTGGTGTGGTCTATGAGGCGGTACGCTCTTGTGCCCAGCTTGCCGATGTAATTGTTGCGACCGATTCAAAAGAAATTCTCGACGTTTGTAGAGATCATAATTGGAAGGCGCAGATGACTTCGCCGGCGCACCGCAGCGGAACCGAGCGGGTGCAGGAAATCTCCAACCGCGAAGCCGCTGACGTCTACATCAACGTGCAGGGAGATGAGCCGCTGATTCGCGCTGATCACCTCGCAACATTGATCGATGCTATGGAAGACCAATCAGCGCAAGTTGGTACGCTGATGACCCCGGCCGCCGACGCGGATCTCTCCAATTCCAATGCCGTCAAAGTCGTCACGGATCTTAACGGCCGCGCCCTGTATTTCTCTCGCGCTACCATTCCCTTCGACCGCGACAACACTCGTCCCCACTACTTCAAGCACCTTGGTATCTACGCCTACCGTAAGCCGGCGCTCGACCGCTTCGTCTCCCTGCCTGAATCCTCGCTGGAAAAAAGCGAGCGGCTCGAACAGCTTCGGTTCCTGGAGAATGGCATCTCGATTCATGTTGCCGAGACACCTTTCAATAGCGTCGGCGTGGATACCGAGGAAGACTTGCAGCGTGCGATTGAATTATTGAAGAAAAGGTGACCAACGCGCTTCAGTACTCGCGGCTTATTCGGACGGGTTGCCCCTTTTGGCTCGTTCTTCCACAAGCCGCTGACGGAGCCGCTCGCGACCTTGTTCGGCCAACTGCCGGCACGCGCGAGAATTGATCATTGGATCTGGCATCACTCCGCGTTGGCGCATCTCCAGGTGATCCCAAAGTTCGGCAACTTCCGGATGAGGGGTAATCAAAATATCGCAAGGAAGGGCTTCCAGAAAAGCAAAGCTCATTTCGAAATCAGCAAGCACTGCGGGATGTTCGCTGAATCGGAAGCCGGCTGCCGAAACGGGAGTGAGACTATCTGCATAAACCAAGTCGTGACATAAATCACCTTCGCACGATCGCCAGCTCCAACTCGTGCTACCGGGAGTGTGTCCGGGAGTGAGGTGAGCCGTCACCGCAATCGTACCCAGCCTGAAGGTTTCGCCGTTCTTCAGTTTATGTACATTTTTGATTGGGGTGATGCCCCTCACTTCGCCGTATTGTGGGTCGCCTCGGCCAACGCCGCCCGTTTTCATCACAGCGGCAGACCACTTGCTGGCCAGCACACGGGCGCCGCTCAGTTGCTGCAATTTCGAGATCCCTCCCGCGTGGTCGAAATGGACGTGCGAATTCAGAATGATCTTGACATCCGCAACGCGAAATCCCAGCGACTGAATGTTAGCGGCAATCCGTTCCGCCGATTCGGGTAAGGCTCCATCGATCAACACATGGCCGGCCTGTGACGTGATAAGGATCGAACTCAAGCCATGAGTTCCCACATAATAGCTGTTCCCGAAGATGCGGAAAGGGGTCTGCGGCAGGTTCCACTCGGTGCATTCAGCGCACGTCGAAGAACTGGACTGGCAAATTCCAGCAGCGGAAAGCAATAGGAGAAGACAGACGCTTAGACAGAGTCGACGCACGTTGCAGATCAAGATTGCGAGCCGATCGCGTGCATCCGCTCCCAGTCTTCCGCCGCCTGCAACCTGCGCGAGATGGACGGATGCGAATGGAAAAACCATTCTACCCACCTGGAGGGAGCCCGCTCCGCCAGATTCTGATCGGCGAGCTTGTTCATCGAGGATACAAACGGCTGGATGCTGGAAGTTGATTCGAAGGCATAGCGGTCCGCCTGCCGCTCGTTATAGCGGGAGTATGCGTTCAGCGCCGGCATCAGCAGAAAGGAGAGGATTGTTGCCACCAGCGCCAGCAACGGCAGGTTGGCAAAATCGGAGATTTGGACGAACTCGAATAACTGATGGTCTACGGCGTAATGAAGGGCCCAATTCGCCGCCCAAAAGCCAAACAAAGTAATCCCCGCCTGTACGAATATGCTCTTCAGGATGTGCCGGTGTACGTGATGCCCGAGTTCGTGCGCCAGAACCGCCTCGATCTCTTCTGGAGAGTAATTATCGAGCAACGTGTCCGCAAGAATAATGCGGCGCGTCATCCCCAAGCCGGTCAGGGCGGCATTGGCCTTCTTGGTTTTTTCGGAAAGCTTCCAGCGATAAACACCGCGCACCCGCGTGCCCGCGCGCTCGCTCAGAACCACCAGCCTTCGGCGCAACTCCTCGTTGTCGAGCGGTTCAAACTTGTAGAAAATCGGGAACAACACCACCGGCGCCAACTGGGCTAGAACGATAAAAAGCACCATAAAAATAGCCCAGGCCAGCAGCCACCAATTCTGCGGCCATTGCCGGATGGTGAAGTAAAGCAATTCGACTACGATCGTCGCCATCACCAATCCCAGCAGAAATCCCTTTGCTTCATCCCAAAGCCACCCTCGAAATCGTTGGTTCGATAACTTGTAGCGTCGCTCGAGCTGGAAACCGTAGTAATCCAATCCAAGCCCTAGCACTTTGCTGATCACAAGGAGAAGAAGCAGATACACGAAGAGCGAGAAAGAATAGTTTTGAAATCCTAGCCGATAGGCAAAGTCACGCAGCGAACCCGACCATCCCGTGACCAGGAGAACTACGAGAAACACGAATCCGATGACGAAATCGGCGATGCTCAGCCAGCGGCGAACCCGGTTGTAGCGCCGGGCTTCGGGAGAGTCGCTCTGATCCGGAATGGGATTTGCAGCCATAGACAAAAGAGCTCTGCTAGAAGTATCGCACTATCCCCTGGTCCGCACGAGAGTTTTGGGAACTTCCCGGTGGGCCTGTGATATCAGCCGGAGGTCACGAACTTCTCACCCGTGGCCAGAAGTTCGCTGACCAACGCGGGAGACGACGCCTCCGTGTATAGCCGCAGCAGTGGCTCCGTGCCGGAAGCTCGGAAAAGAACCCACGCCTCTGCTCCATCGCCGTTCGTCGGGGCGTCCAGAAAGAACTTCACTCCGTCTTTCTGCTCTTTCTTGAGCACCGAGTGAGATCCCAGCCTGTTCGTGCTCTCGGCGCGGGCGCGCTCAATGGCATTTTGTTTCACGTCTTCAGGAATGTGCAGATCACGCCGTCCATAATAGTGAGATCCAAACTCGCGCTGCAGATCGGCGACGAGTTGGCCCAGCGGCTTGCCCTCTTCAGCCATCACATTGGCCAAAAGGAGACAATTGAGCACACCATCGCGCTCGGGCAGAAACCGCGAATACCCAATTCCACCGGATTCTTCTCCGCCAATCAGAATCTCGTGCTCCATCATCAAGTCAGCCACGTACTTGAAGCCGATCGGCGTTTCATATAGCTTGCGCCCATATTTCGCCGAGATGCGGTCGAGCATTCGCGTCGTATTGAATGCGCGCACGACATCCCCCGCCCATTTCTTGCGCTCCAGAAGCCAGCGCAGCAACACGCAGAAGATTTTGTGCGAATCGACAAAGCTACCGTCTTCCGCCACAGCTCCGATGCGGTCGGCGTCTCCATCAGTAGCGAGCCCGGCGTCGCACTGCTCCCGAATCACTGTCTGTTGCAATAGCGCCACATGCGGTTCGATTGGTTCAGGATTTATCCCAGGAAATAGCGGATTTAATTCTTCCCGAATGGCAACATGGCGTACTCCTCGGTCCGAAAATATTCCGCTGAGAACTCCCCGGCCCGAGCCGTACATAGCATCAACCGCGAACTTAAACTTCGTCTTCGCGATCAGGTCCATATCGGCAAAGCGACCCACGGCAGCCACATAATCTTTTTTCAAATCTACTTCTTCGATCGCGGCGTTGTTACCCTTTGGCGCCACTCCGGCAGCCAACTCCTCTTCAATCTTCTTCATGATCGCCGGGGTCGCTGAACCGCCGAAGTTTCCCTTGAACTTCACCCCATTCCAATTCCACGGATTATGGCTTGAGGTCACCATGACCCCGCCAGCCGCGCCTTGCTGCTTGACCGCGTATGAGACCGCCGGAGTCGGAGTGTAGTCATTCGCCAGCCTGACAGGAATTCCTGCAGAAGCGATGACTTCGGCCACGATCTGGGCAGCGCGGGGCGAAGCGAAACGCGCATCATATCCGACAATCACACCGCGTTGCGAATCCTCGTACTTCAGGACGTAAGCGGCGATTGCGCCGGCCACGCGCCGCACGTTTTCAAAGGTGAAATCGTCGGCGATGATTCCGCGCCACCCGTCGGTCCCGAATTTGATTTCTTGTGCCATAGGTTAGCCGCTAGTTACTAGGGGCTACGAGCTGATAACGGCTTTTGATAATCGCGAATGTGTAATCAATGATGACTCACTACTAAGCACTAATCACGAATCAAATCACTAATTGTTAAACTAGCTTATACAGCTTTTTTTCATCCAGATGCTTTACCACTTTTCCCACATCCTGCGCCTGTTGACGTGTGGTGATCAGCAAGGCATCCGGAGTCTCAACCACCACCAGGTCAGTCACTCCCACAACTGCAACGAATTTTCCCGGCGTGTGTACATAATTTCCTCGAGCGTTCAGCAGGAACATCCCGGAACTAGCCACGAGATTTCCCTCCGGCGGGTTCTGGATAGCGGCGTGATGCTCGTGCAGCGCCGTCCACGAACCTAGATCATTCCAGCCAAAGTCCGCAGGTAAGCAGAAAATGTTTCCTTCATTTTCGCCCTTGGCCGAACGCGGCTCAAGCACCGCATAGTCCACACTGATGTTTTCGCATTTCGGATAAAGTTTGCGGAGCACCGTCGAAAACTTCTTTGTGCCGAATGAGTCAGCAATTTCCTCGAGCAGCGGCGCGGTCTTGGGCAGGTGCTCCCGCAACGCGTTCGCAAGCGTACGCGCGCTCCACAGGAACATACCGCTGTTCCAGAAGTAATTTCCGGCGGCCAGGAATTCCGCTGCCTTGGCAGCATCCGGCTTTTCCGTGAAGCGGCGCACCCGCAATGCGCCGCCGTCCACAGTGCTGCCCGCTTCAATGTAGCCGTATCCGGTTTCCGGACGGTTTGGCTGAATCCCAAGCACAACAATGTTCTCGCCATCCGCCGCGATCTCGATGCCCCGCTCCAAAGTCTTCCGATAGCGCTGCTCATCGGCAATCACGTGATCGGAGGGAAACATACCGATCACCGCTCCCGGGTTCTCGCGCAACAGCAGAAACGCAGCGAGTCCAATTGCCGGAGCAGTATTCCGCCCTGCCGGTTCCGCGAGAATCTGTGGCTTGGGAAGCGTCGGCAACTGCTTCGCAATCGGCTGTCGCAAATCTTCATTTGTGATTACCCAGAACCGTTTTGCAGGAACCAGCGGCAACAATCGACCCACGGTCTGCTGGATCATCGTCTTTTTACCGTCGAGCGCAAGCAATTGCTTAGCGCGCTTCTTCCGGCTCAGTGGCCAGAAGCGGGTTCCTCGTCCACCTGCCAGAATGACGGGATAGAAATTGGAATGTTTTGCCACCGATTTCACTGGTCTGCTTGGATAAAAACTACAGTCTCGTTTCCGGTTCGGGCAGTGTCTTTCCCGGAACATAGGCCCGCAGGAATTCAACACTCCATTGCGGGCGAACCGCAAAATTCACCACAGATGCGGGCACCACCACGGCATCCCCTTTGGCCAGCGTGATCGACTCCATGCCCGGTGCCTCCACCGCGCCGCAGCCTTCGGTTGCAACTAGAACCTGCACTGAGCTTCGACCGGATTCGTCATGCGTTACCAAATTCAGCGGCTCCTTTGCCTCAAACATGTCGACCACAAAATATGGCGCCGCAACCAGCGGGGAACGCCGGTTCTTGCTGCCCGCAATTTGCGACGGCGCGGGACGCACGACCTTTCCTGATTTCACTTTCTCCTTGACCGCAGCCATACCGTCCTTCAGATGCAATTCTCGCGGCCGCCCGTAGTCATATAGACGGTAAGTCATGTCCGACTGTTGCTGCGTCTCGACGATGATCGACCCCGGCCCCAGCGTGTGCACGGTTCCGCCGGCCACATAGATCATCTCGCCCGCATAGACATTGATCCAGTTGAGCACTTCCTCGGCTCGGTGCTGGTGAATCGCTTGTTCCAATTGCGCCGCCGTTACACCGGGCTTCAATCCGAGCGCAATTTGCGATCCCGGCTTGGCATGCGCCACGTACCAGCATTCAGTTTTTCCCCAAGGTTCCCCGACGCGAGCGGCCTGTTCGTCATCGGGATGAACTTGCACCGACAGTTTCTCGTGAGGAAACAGAAATTTCAGCAGCAGCGGAAATCGCTTCGCGTCCCGCGCCGCCTCGCCCACCAGTTCACGTTGATACTGCTCGCTCAGCTGAGCTAAAGATTTCCCGGTGAGCGGCCCATTTGCGACTTTGCAATGATCTCCGCTCAGCCACGATTCACCAATTTTTTTATCGAATCGATGGTTCGGATAAATCGGGGACAGGTCCTCCGTGCCCCACGGCCGAGGATCAAATGCCGGCTGCATCAGCAATGGATAAAGACTTTGCATCATCTCGTGCAAACAAAAAGCCGCTCACAATCGGAACGGCCCATTTCTGGATCGATTTTCCCGTGATTCCCCTGTTTCCCCTGTGGTGATGTCTCTACAGCCCACCCAAAAACTTCCGCATGCGCTCCAGGCCGCGATCCAACTCAGCCTTTGACGTGGCATATGAAACCCGTATGTGCTGGCGCGTGCCAAAGCCTTCCCCAGGAACGGTTGCCACGTGCGCCTCGCGAAGCATCCGGCCGGCCACATCCGATGCTGATTTCAACCCTCCGCGGCTCAAAAATGCTGAAATATTCGGGTATGCGTAAAACGCTCCCTCGGGCAACGTGCAGGTCACACCCGGAATCGACCGCAAGCCTTTGACTACATGATCGCGCAGCTGGATGTACTCGCGCCGCATCTCCTCGACGCACTCCTGCGGTCCCTTCAGGGCCGCTACCGCCGCCTTCTGCACGATCGAAGTCGGATTCGATGTCGACTGGCTCTGTAACTTGGCCATCGCGCTAATCACCGCGGCCGGGCCAAGCGCGTATCCCAGGCGCCAGCCGGTCATTGCATAGGTTTTCGAGAGCGATCCAAGAACCACGAAGCGCTCGCGGTACTCGCGTAGGCTGCCCACGGAGAAGTTCTTGCCGGTGTAGTTCAGGTAGACATAGCACTCGTCAGAAAGCACCCAGATGCCGCGTTGATGCGCCAGCCGGATCACCTCGGTCATGTCTTCGGGACTCATCACCGCGCCAGAAGGGTTAGATGGCGAATTGAGAATGATGGCTTTCGTCCGCGACGTGATCAACCGCGCCACGGCATCCGCCGTAACACGGAATCCCTGTGCCTCGCCGGCCTCCAGCAGCACGCATTCGCCGCCCGCGTATCGGACGATGTCCTTGAATGAAACCCAGTAGGGCACCGGCAGAATGACTTCGTCGCCATGGTCGACCAGCACCTGGATTGCGTTGAACAGTGCATGCTTTCCGCCGACCGCCGCAATCACTTCTTCGCGACGGTAATCAGAATCGAAATCCACGTTATGACGGTGGGCAATCGCGTCGCGCAACTCGGCCGTCCCCGCAACCGCCGTGTACTTTGTGAAATTGCCCTGGATCGCGGCGATCGCCGCATCCTTGATGTGCTGCGGCGTGGAGAAATGAGGCTCTCCCGCGCCGAAATCGACCACGTCGATCCCCTGCGAGCGCAGCTTGTCAGCTTCCGCCACTACGGCCATCGTGGCCGAAGGTTCGATGCGATTGATCCGATCCGTAAGTCGTAATGCTTCTGTGGTCGCCGTGGTCATGCCTTCCTCTTCCTTCTCCTTGGGACTTCGATCAAACTCGCTTGCCGCAATTTGTAGGCGGGATCGACTTTCTCTTTCAGTTTCTGCTCGACGATCTCAGGCACCAGCCCTTTCACCGGCCCCCCCGCCTGCGCTACTTCCCGCACCAGCCGGGAGCTTACATACGAATACTTGTCCGCGGGCATCATGAAAACCGTTTCCAGCGTTGGCTCGAGTTTGCGGTTCATGAGCGCCATCTGCAGCTCGTACTCGTAGTCGCTGACGGCGCGAATCCCCCGCAGCACGCACATTGCCTCAATCGACTTCGCATATTCCACCATTAATCCGTCGAAAGTATCGATCCGCACATTGCTCAGATGCGCCGTCAGTTCGCGCAACATTTCGGCCCGCTCGGCTACGCTGAACATAGGGCTCTTCTCCGTGTTGCGCAGGATCGCCACCACCAACTCTTCAAAGATCTTCGCTCCTCGCTCAATCAGATCGAGGTGCCCATTGGTCGGGGGATCGAACGATCCCGGATAAATAGCAGTGCCCTTGTTCAATCGTCCTCACACGGCGACATGGCCGCACTTCAGGCGCTTTCGACAATGCACAGATTTTATGCGGGAATGCGGAGGAATGGCAATTCGTAATGCAACCCGTTCAGGCTGGCTGCAAGTTTAGATATTCCCATGAACGATAGGCGCATTCAGACTCTGAGCTTCCGCTGGCTGAGCAGGAGGTATCGGAAGCAGTTCCAATCCCGCCTCGGCGTTCACGATTGATGGCTCTTCACTCAACGAAAGGGCGCGGCTTAAAGCCGCGCCATAAAGAGCAACTTGAGAAATGGACTCAGCCCCTGAGGTACGAAGTGAATTATGTCCCGGCTGTTTTACAAGTCAACGCCGAGCTGCGGCAATGGGCGCCTTGGCGCCGTCCGTGCCGGTAGGCATTGTGGTTACGCGGCCGGTTGCGCCAGCGGCCTGTGCCGATGCTGCAGCCGGCTGCGCCGTCATCAAACCGATGGTCTTGCGCACTTCCACGTCCAGCTTGGCCATCACGTCTTTGTTATCTTTCAGGAACTGGCGCGCATTCTCCCGCCCCTGGCCAATGCGCTCGCCCTTGTAGCTGAACCACGATCCGGACTTCTCGACGATGTTGTTGTTCACCGCCAGGTCGAGCAGGTCGCCCTCACGCGAAATGCCCTCGCCATAGAGGATGTCGAACTCGGCCTCCCGGAACGGCGCCGCGACTTTGTTCTTTACGATTTTCACTCTCGTCCGTGACCCGGTGACCAGATCGCCTTCCTTGATCGCAGCAATGCGGCGGATATCAATGCGCACCGACGAATAGAACTTCAGCGCCCGGCCGCCGGTCGTTGTCTCCGGATTCCCGAACATCACGCCAATTTTTTCGCGGATCTGGTTGATGAAGATCAGGCAGGTCCTCGACTTCGACACCGTCCCAGTCAGCTTGCGCAGCGCCTGCGACATCAGCCGGGCCTGGAGTCCCATATGGCTGTCGCCCATTTCGCCATCCAGTTCGGCCTTAGGCACCAGCGCCGCCACAGAATCGACCACCAGCACATCAATGGCATTGGACCGCACCAGGGCTTCCGTGATCTCCAGCGCCTGCTCGCCGTAGTCCGGTTGCGAAACCAGCAGGTTGTCCACATCGACGCCCAACTTCTTGGCATAGCTGGGATCGAGTGCATGCTCGGCGTCGACGAACGCCGCCATCCCACCTACTTTCTGCGCCTCGGCGATCACCTGCAGCGTGATCGTCGTCTTGCCGGAAGACTCCGGCCCGAACACTTCGACTACGCGTCCACGAGGGAAACCACCCACGCCCAGAGCCGAGTCAAAGGAGATCGACCCCGTTGAAATCACCGAGATCGGGACAATTGCCTCCTTCGATCCCAGCCGCATGATCGATCCCTTGCCGAACTGCTTTTCAATTTGTGAAACCGCCAGATCAATCGCCTTGCCCCGCTCGTCCGCCATTGGGTGGCTCCTTTAGAAGTGCGTTATGGATACTCTTTAAGTCTGGCCGGATTATACCCGCAGAGGAAAGCGAAGAAAAGGCGAATTTGAGAATAAAGTTGTGGAAGGTTCCAAACCGGGAACCGTTCAAGCGAGAGGGTTGGACTTTTACCTCTAGGGCTTACTGCAGTATAGCTGCCACCTAAAAGGCGCGCGGCTCAAAACCGCGCCATCTGGATTCGGCATGAATCGGCCTTCAACCCTGAGGTCCCACCCCTCCATCTGCGCCGAAGACGGCCCCTACTTCCTCGCGAACTCGCTCCGATGCCGGCTATAGAAGATGTAGATCAGCAATCCCAGGACGAGCCAGACGACAAACCGCACCCAGGTAATCACCGTGAGCCCGGTCATCAATCCGCCGCACAGGATGATCGAGATCAGAGGGAACCAGGGCACCAGGGGCACTTTGAATACCCGCGGACGATCCGGCTGTGTTCGCCGCAGGATGATGACCCCGAGCGAGACCAGTACAAACGCGAACAACGTCCCAATATTCGACAAATCTGCCGCGTCCGAGATTGCGAAAATTCCCGAAGGAATCCCCACAGCAAGCCCCGCAATCCAGGTCGACCAATGCGGCGTCTTGAAGCGCGGATGCACCGCCGAGAAAAACTTCGGAAACAGCTTATCCCGCGACATTGCATACCAGATGCGCGCCTGCCCATACTGAAACACGAGTAACGACGAGATCATCCCCGTCAGAGCCCCGATCACGATAATCGACTGGGCCCACTTGCTCGCTCCCAGCGCCTTCAACGCGTAGGCCACAGGCGCCTGTGCCGCATCGCCGGAGACGAAGGTGGTGTACCTCATCATCCCCAGCAGCACGACCGAAACGCCCACGTATAACAACGTGCAGACGATTAGCGAGGCGATGATCCCGAATGGCAAATCGCGCTGCGGATTGCGCGCCTCCTCGGCCGCAGTCGACACCGAATCGAATCCAATGTACGTGAAGAACACGATCGCCCCGCCGGTGACGATGCCACCGAATCCCGAAGGCGCAAACGGCTTCCAGTTGCCCGGATGGATCAGCGCTCCGCCCACCATCAGGAAAATCAGGATCGCGCCAATCTTGATCGCGACCATGATGTTATTGGCTTCGGCCGACTCGCGCACTCCCCGCACCAGCAGCACGGTCAGAATGAAGATGATGAGAAAAGCAGGGAAGTTGAAATACGATCCCGTCCAATGTCCCGTCTCCCAGACGGGTGTCGACCATCTGTCCGGCAAGTTGAGCCCGAAGGAAGCCAGTTGCGCCTTGGTGTAAGCCGCGAACCCAATCGCCACGACAACGTTGCTGACAACGTATTCGAGTATCAGGTCCCAGCCGATGATCCATGCGAAGATCTCGCCCAAAGTTGCGTACGAATAGGTGTAAGCGCTGCCGGCGATCGGGATCATTGACGCCAGTTCCGCGTAGCACAATCCCGCAAAGCTGCATGCGACTGCGACTAGGAAAAACGAGAGGGCGATCGAAGGGCCAGCCGGAGGCCGGCCGTGCATCAGCACCTGCGCCGTCCCGCCCCCGCGCAGAAAATTCACGATGATATCGAGAACCTGCGCATGCAGGATCGACGGAGCCTGGAAGTACTCCCCAGCCGCCGCGGTACCCGTGAGAACGAAAATTCCCGAGCCGATAATCGCCCCGATGCCCAACGCAGTCAGCGACCACGGACCCAGCGTTTTTTGAAGACGCTGCCCCGGCGCTTCCGATTCCGAGATCAGTTTGTCGATCGATTTACAACAAAACAGCTGGTTGTCCGAGGTACGAGCCGGGGCTGGAGGTTCCGTAGTTTGTGACAAGCGCTTGTGCTCTCCCGTTCAGCCGTCAGCTATCAGCACTCAGCCTTCAGCCGGGTGCCCCACTTCTGGCCGAAGTTAGCAGAAGCGGGGATTCTCCTTAATGCCATGACCGCACTTTCCGAAGAGCTTAGAGCTCGCTATCCTTTAGCGTTTCGCCTGACCGCGCGCCAGCTTCTTCACTTTTGGCTTCTTCGATCCTCGAGGATAATCCCGCGGCTTCAATGGCTTTTCCGCCTTGCGCTTCTTGCGTGTCGCCCGTTTTGCCTTCTTGCGATCTTCCCTGCTAAGCGTCGATGTGTTTGCCATGCATTCCTTTAATTTTTCAATGTTTTGATGACTCGGTGATTCAATGACTCGCTAGATTCAGGCTCGCTCCAGCTGGGCATACTTCTCCACCAGCTTCTTCAAGCCGAAGCGAGGGAATTGTACCGTAATCTTCGCTTCTTCGCCTTCTCCCTCGCGCTGATATACCGTGCCCTCGCCATATTTTGGATGTCTCACCTTCTGTCCCGGCCGGAATCCGCGCTTGCCATTAGGTTCTTGCACCGGCACTTTGGGAACAGAAAACTTCTTCCCCCGACTGGCAAAGAACTCAGCAATGTTCTCGATCGAGTTGTAGATGCGACCTTGAGCCGGCGCCTTGGTGGTCCCTCGATTTCCGGCGTGCCACGCCGCGCTCTGATCTTCGTCCTCGTAAGAGTAGTGTGCAGACTCACTTTGGTGGCCAAATGAACTCGCGGAGGAGCGGGTCCCCTCGTCCGTCCGGCGGAGCGAAGCTCCGCTCCGGCGCTGGGTCCCGAGTTCCTCGATCAACCTTCCCGGCACTTCCTCCAAGAACCGCGACGGCACGCTCGCCTCCGGCAGGTCCGTCCCATAGCGCCTCCGATATACCGCCCGCGTAAGAACGAGCTGATCCATGGCCCGCGTCATTCCCACATAGCAAAGCCGCCGCTCTTCCTCAATGTCATCCGGCGCGAGCATCGTTCGTGAATGCGGAAACAATCCCTCTTCCAGACCGGTAAGAAACACCAGCGGAAACTCCAGCCCCTTGGCCGCGTGCAGGCTCATCAGTGTGATCTGAGCTCGCTCATCGTAGTCATCGGCATCGGCGATCAATGCCGCGTGATCCAGAAACTGATCTAGCGTCTCGCCGCGATCACGGGAATCCATTGCCGCGTTCACGAGTTCGCGCAAGTTTTCAATCCGCGAATAAGCCTCGGGTGTATCCTCTTGTTCCAGAATCTTGATGTAGCCGGTCCGGTCGACCAGAAATTTCAGCACGTCGGCAGTGCTGACGGTAGGCGCCGGAAACGTATTGGCAGGATTCGTGGGACGTTCGACGTCGGCGCCCGCATTGTCATGTCCAGCTGAGTCGAGGGACCTTATGTTTTCCGACGCCTGCTCGGCTTTCTCGTCCGCCCCAAAATCAAAGGAAAAATTCCCAAACTCCTCCGGATTAAAAGCAGTCGATTCCTCACCCTCTTTCACCTCACCCGGTGCTGCCGCATTCACGTCAGCTTCCGCAGGCAATGGAGACTGCGCCACATCGCTCTCCAGTTGCTCCGTAAACCTCCCCGCCAACATCGCCCGCCCATCTTCAATCAGCTGCTGAAAGTTCTTCAGCGAAGACACGGCTCGTGCCGGCAACAGCTGCCGCTGGATCGCCTCTCCAATCGCTCCCCAAAGAGACAATCCCGTTTCCAGTGCAATCCGCTCCAGAGTATCGAGCGTCCCCTTGCCGATCCCGCGGGGCGGCGTGTTGATGACGCGCAGCAACGAAATGGAATCATCCGGATTCTGGATGACCTTCAGATACGAGATCATGTCCTTGATCTCGGCCCTCTCGTAAAACGAGAATCCGCCAACCACGTGATACTTCAGCCCGTACCGTCGCATGGCTTCTTCAAACAATCGCGACTGCGAATTTGTCCGATACAACACCGCCGCCCGTGCACTCTCGCCGCGCTCCGAAGCCTCCCTTAGAAATCGGGCGATCGAGTCGGCGGCAAACAAAGCTTCATTTTCGCCGTCCGGAGCCTCGTAGTACCCGATCTTTGTCCCGCCCTGCCGCGAAGTCCACAAGTTCTTTCCTTTGCGTCGAACGTTATTCGTCACCACGGCCGACGCGGCCTCGAGAATGTTCTGCGTCGAGCGATAGTTCTGTTCCAGCCGGATGATCTTCGCTTCCGGAAAGTCCTGCTCGAACTCCAGAATGTTTCGAATGTCGGCCCCACGCCAGGAATAAATCGACTGATCCTCGTCTCCCACGGCACATACGTTATGCTGCTCGCCCACCAGCATCCGCATGAGTTCGTATTGCGGACGGTTCGTATCCTGATATTCGTCGATCAGTAGATATTGAAACCGACGATTGTAGTACTCGCGAACGTGCACGGCCGATTTCAGCAGCCGCACCGATTCCAGCAGCAGGTCGTCGAAGTCGAGCGCATTCGCCTTGCGCAATTCCTTCTGATACTCCGCGTATAAATGGGCCACGCGCTCGGTCTTCGGATCGGCCGACTGCAGATATAACTCCTGCGGATCGAGCATATGATTCTTCGCCCAGGAAATCCGGCCAAGCACGGTCCGGGGTGTAAGTTCCTTGTCGTCAAGGCCCATCCGCTTCATGATCGACTTCACGACCGATTGCTGATCGGCCTCGTCGTAGATCACGAAATTCTTCGTATGCCCGATCGCCGGCTGCCCCGGCACGGTCGATGGAATCCGCAAGGCTTCAATGTCGCGCCGCAACATGCGGACGCAGAACGAATGAAATGTCGAGATCACCGGCTTGGCAATGCTCAATCCGCCCACCAACTTCTCAACTCGCTGGCCCATCTCAGCTGCAGCCTTATTGGTGAAGGTCATGGCCAGAATTGATTCCGGCATCACGCCCTTCTGCTCGATCAGGTAAGCGATTCGATACGTGATGACGCGAGTCTTCCCACTACCGGCGCCAGCCAGAATCAACACCGGCCCTTCGGTGGTCTCCACGGCCTCACGCTGTTGTGGATTCAGTTGGTCGAGAAAGGACAAAGCGAAACCGCTCCAGATTCTATTTCAATTCTACAGAATGCTTGTGTGGGAATAATTCCCAGAGACGGGGAGGCGGGTCGGTTTAGCCAGCGGCTTGCGCACCCTTGCAATCCGCGCAGGGGCAAACGTCGCGCAGAAATTTCCACGAATAAATCCCAAGGTCGTGGTTGTCGTTCCAGCTGAACTTGATGGCGTACTTGCCTACGCCTTCTGCCGAAACCGGCTTGGCCGTAGGCTTGAACATCGGCAGCGCCCCGGGCGCCAGTTTCGGCGGATCCCCCGGTTTCCTGCCCGATTTGGAACGCTCTTCCTCGCACATGGCGCACGGACAGGCGTCCCGCAGATACACGAAGCTGTAATGCGATACGTGGCCATCGCCCCACTCGATATCGACGCCGGTGCCCGTCGTCAAGTTCACTTTCACCGACTTCGGATCGGTCGACGCGGTGGGCAGCCGCAGTGGAGACTGCATGATTTCAGTATCGCACAGCGTGTACATGGCCCGTGGCAGGATTCTAGCGGCGCTCAAAAGCTGCGAAGATTAGGCCTTTGTTAAACAGACGGGCTCCAAAAGGTGGATGGCATAGCTTCGTGGCCCTGGTGATTTAAGCCGTTCCGGGTCGAGCGTAGATTGTCGAAACTGGGCATCATCCTGTAAAATAAGAGTTTCGCAACCAGCCTGGAAGGGATCTGAAGCAGTCATGGCACAACAATGTGATATCTGCGGCAAGAAGCCGCAAGCGGGGAACCGCATCAGCCACGCCCACAACGTAACCAAGCGGCGCTGGAACGTCAACTTGCGTCCGGTGCACGCCAAAGTCAACGGACACGGTAAGCGCATCCGCGTCTGCACCTCCTGCCTTCGCAGCGGCAAAGTCGTAAAAGCCTAAGTACCAAGCAAAGTTCCCCTTTAAGCCTCTGTGTCCGCTTGGGGTGCAGTGTTCATTCTCCAGGACCTGACACAGCCAGGAGCTGAATGTCGAAGATCAGTGTCGCGTTCGGCGGAACAATGTTCTTGAACCCGGTCTCGCCGTAAGCCAGCTCCGGCGGGATTCGCAACTGCCGTTTTCCACCCACTTTCATCCCGGTCACACCTTCATCCCAGCCTTTGATCACGTCGCCTTTGCCGATTGCGAATTCATAAGGCTGGTGCGCGTCGACGGAGCTGTCAAACTTCTTCCCGTCGGTAAACCATCCGGTGTAGTGGACTCTGACATGACTGCCGTCCTTGGCCTCCTCTCCGGTGCCGACCTTGATGTCCCAGTACTGCAGACCTGACTGGGTTTTGATTCCTTCGCCAGCCACTTTTGTGGGAGTCCTGGTATTGGGAACCACCTGAGCGCGCCTGGGTGCTGTCTGTGCGAAAACAACCGTCCCCAGAACGACGAGCGTCAGTAACGAGGCTAAGGATTTCATTTCACCACCCGATTCGCTGTTTCTATTGCGTCGAAAACTTAAAAACGGTCTTTTCGTGGAACGTCTCGCCTGGTCTCAAGATCGTATTTGGAAAATCCGGATGATTGGGCGAATCTGGAAAATGCTGGGTCTCGAGACAAAATCCATAGCGCCGTTTGTACCCATGCCCCTGCTTCCCGACTACGCTCCCATCCAGAAAGTTCCCCGTATAAAATTGCACACCGGGCTGTGTGGTCCAAACTTCCAGGGTGCGGCCGCTACTGGGTTCATGGACGCGCGCTGCGAGCGCCAGGCCATTCTGGTTGGGCTTCTCATCGACCACAAAATTGTGATCGTACCCGTGCGCTAGGGCGAGCTGGTCGTAGTTGTCATGAATCCGAGCCCCGATTCGCATCGCGGCAGTGAAATCCAGCGGCGTGTCTTTCACTGGTCGTAACTCGCCCGTGGGAATCAGATTTTTGTCCACAGGCGTGAAGCGGTCGGCATTAATCATCGCTTCGTGGTCGAGGATGTCACCATTTCCCTCGCCCTTCAAATTGAAATAGCTGTGCTGGCTTAGATTGACCGGTGTGGCTTTGTCGGTCGTGGCTTCGTAAGCGACAATCAATGCATTACCATCCGTCAACGTGTACGTGACAGTAACTTTCAAGTTGCCGGGAAAGCCTTCCTCGCCGTCCTTGCTCAGATAGGTAAGTCTCACGCCATTCGTGCCCTTCAACGGCTCGCCATTCCACATGACTTTGTCAAACGTCCGAGTCGTGCCGCCATGCAGGGTATTCGGCCCGTCGTTTTTCGGCAGCGTGTACGCCTTGCCATCGAGTGTGAACGTTCCATTGGCAATCCGGTTCGCATAGCGACCGACGACTGCTCCGAGGTACGGAGGATTGGGAACATACCCTTCCATGGTGTCGTGCCCAAGCACGATGTCGGCCCGCTCGCCTTTACGATCCGGAACACGAATCGAAACGATGATTGCACCATAATTCATGACACGGACTTCCACGCCGTGCGAGTTCGTGAGCGTGTACAAAGTAACGGGCCTCCCCTCCCGGGTGCCGAACGGCTGCTGTTGAACGCCCGATTCTGTCGAGGACTGCGCGAAAACGAATTCTCCGATGGCAAGTAAAAGAATCGCGAGCGGGACAAAAACCAATCGCATTCGTTTCATCGGCGAAAATCTACTACGGTGAGAACGCGTTGCGGCTCGCCGGCGGAGAGCTGCGACTCAGTTCAATCTGCAACTGGCACGATTCGCAAAATGCTTTCTCCCGCACATCGATCCATTCCACTGCATGTGCCGACGCCATGGCGCAGCGGTAATCCTGGCAGTGCCGGAGGTCTAGCGTGTGGCCCAGTTCGTGCAGCGATTCTTTCAGTAGACGCTCGCTGAGTAGGTCGTCATCACGGTCAAGGCCGTAAAATTCCTGCCGCAAGCGATGATACGAGACTACAGCACAGGGACCTCCCAACTGCGCCTCGCCAAAAACGTACTTCAGAATCGGAATATATAAATCCACCGCCGTGATGCCAAGCAGGTGACATTCCGCGTACCGTGGCACAGCCTGCATACGCTGCAAAATCTCCGAGGATTGATATTGCTGCCGCTCCAGGTGGTACGACGGAGCGGGATCGAACTCCTGCATGAGAATCTCGCATTCGGTGCGCAGCGTTCGATGGATTGCTGAGCACAACTCCCGCAGAAGCGCGGATTCCACCTTGCCCACCGGAAGCAGTTGCACTCGGTTCATAGTGCCAGTACTGGCGTCCAGTATAGGCGTTGTGTAGGGGAGGAGGCATTTCTCCGCCCCGCGAATTTAAGCGCAGCGAGGGGAAGCGTGCGAGGGCAAAGGTTCCTGGATTCTGCCGGGAGCAAGCCGTGATCGCTGCGCGCTTTGCGCACCATTCAATACAGCCGCTCTTGACGCCGCAAGTTTCCAAACGACCCGATATTGGCCAGCGTGAAGGTGAAGCGGAACAGATTCTCATTCCGCACATTGGCGATGGCATAACGTCGATATTCCAGGGTCATTCCGCAGCAGTCCCAGTTATAGGTAGTCTGCGCCGTAGCGAACTGGAGTTGCTTGATTTCGGCATCCAACCCAAAGCTTGCCGCCGAGCTGAACCCCCTCCGGTTCAGGCCGCCATATCCTAAAGCCACCCGGAACTGCTGGAACTTACAGGTTGGCGCCGTATTCGCAGTTGACGGACCACACGTTCCTTCCACCGGAATCGGGCCAGTGTTCTGGGCTTGGGGAATCTCCAAAAACGCGTCTCCACCACCCACCGTGACCGGACCCAGATTGTAGTTGACCAGCAAAGTGCTGCTGTTAATTCGTCCTAATTGAAAGTCGTAATCCAGATCCCACTCCGTGTTAGTCCGACGGCCCGTCGCAAAACGCATGCGCGATACCAATGGCGAAAGATGCCTGGGCTTCGTAAGGAAAGCGATTCCGGTCAGCTCTTGCGTCGTGGTGAATACGTTTCGCTGACCGGTAACCAGCGCCCCACCAAAAGTAGGATCAAGGAAATACTTCTGAAACACTTCCCAGGTGGCGACCTCCCGCACCTCCGGGCCCTTCACGCACGGCTGATTTTGAAGAGTACTGGATCGCCCCCAGGGCACGGTTTGCTCGGGCGCGGGCGACCCGACCGCTAACGCGTTCATTGATTGCGTATCGCATTCCGTAATGCTCGCAGCCTTACGCTTGGCATAGAGACGAGTCGTAAATCCATATTCAACTTCGTGCGTGTTGCTCAAGATATCGCGTTCATCAAAGTGCAAAATATTGGCGAAATCATTCACCCCGGTCACCAGGCGATACACGATCAGCGGCTCGATGACGTGCTTCAGCTTCCGTCCAAAAACCTCCCGGTTAAAGACTCTCTCCAGAGTCGGCGGGCGAATCTCCACGGACCCGTCCAGCGCCTGGCGATTCGTGGCATCGGGGATAGTAACTCCGTTGACGAGTCGTTCCGAGTAATACGTCTCATGTATCGCCAAAGCGGGCCGCACGCTCCATCCGCGGTATAAGAGGGGCAACGAAATCTCCGGATTGAAATCGTATCGCTCGAGCAGATTGGCGGTGCTGAAACCCGGCTCGCTGCGCGAGAGCCCGGCCGACGAGGCGTCAAACGCCCAGAAAAAGGAATGCCCGAGATCACGGTCCACCGTGGAGGCGTCCAGGCTCGGCGTGTGCCAGATCTGCACATCCTGAAAAACCGGAGGATTCGTTAGCGTGCCGTCCGAATTGGCCAATTGAAAGAAGTTCTGATATCGCTCCAGCATTCCGCTAAGCGAATATCCATCAAAGTCCTTGGCCAGAAATGCCTGCGACTTCACCTCCGAGTTGATCGCCTGGGTAAAAACATCGTTGAAAGCGAGCCGGAAGAGAAAGGAACTCAGGTAATCCACGTTCGAGACCGCTCGGAAGCCGTAGAAGTTTCCCCCCGAAAGCACGCGCACTTCCTGGCCTCCCTCCCGTAGCAGTTGCGGGCCGGTGCTGGTTGGAACCGCAATGCCACGGTCGATCACACCAAAGAAGTTCAGATCGAAATATGAGGTATCGCTTGGTCGCGCCCGTAATTCCCCCCGCTGCGACCATCCTCGCGTTGAATAATATTCCCCCCCAATCGTCGCATCCAGGCTGCGATTGATGGCCCAATAGAACTCGTCGCCCACCACGTTTCCCTTCACCGAAGACCGGGTCGCCGTCGGGATCAGGAATCCCGAGTGCCGCGCCTCGCGGTTCACCGGGTGCGTGGCGTACGGGAACCAGAAGATCGGGAATCCGTGCAACCAGAAACTGCTCCGGTAAATACTGGCGTTCCCGGCGACATCCACAGTCACTTTATGCGCTTCGAACTGCCACATGGGCTTGGGAAGCTCGCAGGTCGTCACGTTGCCGTCATAGACCACGTAATGATCGGAACTGGTTTTCTCGACCATCTTCCCCGTGAACGAGAAAGGCGCACTCGAGGTCAACACTTCGTGCATGCCTTGAAGGCGAAACCCGGTCGTGCCAGTGACGTCGTAAAAACGCCCGGTCTCCGTCGTCAAGTTGTAGGAACCGTGACTCGCCCTGATGTGCTCATCGTTCGGGCCGCCGTCGAGCCGAAAGTGTCCCGCAGCCGTAGCGTTTCCGGTATCCGAGTCGTAGGTCACTTCGTCCGCGCGAAGGACATAATTTCGATAATGGATTTCGACATCTCCGCGCAGCCTGTACACCTCCCCAATTTTTTCCTGCTGCATGGCGCAGATCGTGGTTTCCTGACTCGCCTCACTCTCAGCTTCTGTGGCACATGGTGTATGCGAAGCCTCGGCTTGTGGCTTCTTCGTGTCCGCCTGTGGATTTCTCCTCTGCGTTTCAGCCAAACGCCCTGCAAGCAACTGCCTGGTAAACAGCGCCCGGGCGGGAACCTGATGACAAAGCAACAGCGCCGTGATAAGCAATGAAGTGCGAACGGTCATCGGGCAAAGATCAGCGGACGAAACAACGCGTTTCCAACGAAAATCGCCGGATTCGGCTGATTGTCGCGACATCCGTGAACTTAGCACGGCTGGGACGCGCGGCAAAGTAACGAATAAGGCTTAGGATTCGCCTCGCCCGACTGCCGGTTGTCCGTTCACTCCAGCACGTTTGTTTTCGTGAATTATCCGCAGCGTGACGAGGTTTGCAGTTGCCTTCGGATCTCCGGGAGCCCGAATTGCCAGAAACGAATCCTGACATCGCATTCAACGATTTGCTCCCCGCCATCGTCACTTCCGAATCGCAGGACGTTGAGCTCGATGCAACCAACTCCGCAAAGGGAGAGAGTGATGATTCCGCTTGGCGCGAGGAACTGGCCGCACGTCTCGATCGTTTCCGGTCGCGCCGCAAGATTCGCCCGCCGCGCTACCCGTCTCCGCGGTTGCCGTTCGACGCACTCGAGCGAACTCGATATACGAACCCGACGCCTTCTCGCGCCAATTTCGAACCGCTCTCGGACCACGCGCTGGCTCTGAACCAAGCGCGCGAACCTCGGCAAACTCAAGAAGCTTTACGGGACGAAATCATTCTGGATCCGGCATCGGCTGCCCCCCCCATCGTCGCTCCAGAGAAAATTTCGCCAGGGAATGCCGGCTCCGCGAAGATCATCGAGTTCCCGCGCTTCGCCTGGGCGCCCCCCCCGCCGCCCCCGGATCAACTTGCGGAACCGGTGCTCGATCGACCCCGCATCCTCGAGGTCCCCGAGACCGCCCCGCCCCCGCCCGCTCTCGGCGGAATCACTATCGAACCGGCGGAGGCTCCCGCTCTCGAAAAGCTTCCCGGGATCGATTTTCCGCTGCAAAGCGCCTCGCTTTCCCGCCGCATCTTCGCCTGCATTGTCGACGGGGTGGTCATCGCCATCGCATCCTCCCTGTTCGGCGCCATCTTCTGGAAGGTCTCGCGCGTTCACCCGACCATGCCGCAACTCATCGCCCTCGCAGCGACGATCCCGGTACTGCTCTGGGCGATTTACCACTACATTCTGATCGTTTACGGCGCTTCCACTCCCGGCCTGCGCGCATCCGGCCTCGAACTTACCCGCTTCGACGGAATACCGACCACCCGCTGCCTCCGCCGCTGGCGCGTGCTGGCCTCCTACCTTTCTGCCGTTTCCCTCGGCATGGGATACGCCTGGCTCTTCCTCGACGAAGACGCTCTCTGCTGGCACGACCGTATCACCCGTACTTATCTGGCTCCCGCTAATCCATCCTGCAAGTCGAACTGACGAGACGAATCGGCGCACTCCCGTTCTGACCCTTTGCTCTTAGTCTGGTAGGCTACGGGCCATGCGCCTGAGCCGAATTCTCCTCTTCTTCCGTCGCTCGCTTTTGCCCAGAACGTGAAACCGGTTGCTGATCGCTTCGCCGCGCAGAACGCTCTCTTCGACGATTACTACGAGACCGATCTCCGCAACCGACCCGAGATGGCAACCGCATTCGGCGACTACCGGTATAACGACAAGCTGACCGATTATTCGTTACAAGGCATCGCAGCCCGCGAAAAGTCGAACGAGAAGTTTCTTGCCCGCATTCAGGCCATCTCGGCTGACAGCTTTTCCGATCAGGACCAACTCTCACACGATCTACTGATTCGTGTCCTCTAGCAGCGCATCTTCGAGGCAGAGCACCTCGGAAAGGAAGTCGGCTTTTATCAGGATCCCGTTTCCGAGTACGGACGTCTGTCGTCTGAGCTTTTTCGCGCTGTGCGCTTGGTGGTTGATACCGGAATTCACGCAAAGGGCTGCAGCCGGGATCAGGTCGTCGAATTCTTCCGGAAATCCGGGGCGGTGGACGAGCCCACAATTCAGTCCGAAACTGACCGCTACATATCCTGGCCGACTCAGGCCCTAAGCTATAAGCTCGGACAGTTGAAGTTCCGCGAATTGCGTGACCGCGCCGAGAAGGAACTGGGCCCGAAATTTGATATACGCAAGTTCCACGATGAGATGGTCGATGGTGGAACCCTGCCACTCGATATGCTCGATGCTCGCACAAACAAGTGGATCGCAGAGCAAAAAGCAAGGTGAATTATCGCCGCGCCTTTTGGGCTGCCTCAAATCGCGAATTCGGAACGGGCCTCAGGCCCTGCAATCTCACGGCCTGTGCTATCTTCTAAGCTTGTCGAATAACGTTTTGGCAATTTGAGGCATGGCCACATCCGCCGAAGGATCTAAACCAGCAGTAAAGGTCTTCGTCGCCACCACGGTGATGTTGACCTTCATCTCCTTTTGGCGCGCTTCCGCCATCGTTCTCTCCGACCTTGCCTCCTCGGCTTATTACGCTGGTGGCGACGCCGAAAAGGTCATTGGCAAGAGCGCACCCTGGTTCATTCTCGCCGTCATGCTGTTCAGCTATGCCGTGCGTGCGCTCTACATCGAGTCGAGCAGCATGTTCGTGCGCGGCGGCGTCTACCGCGTCGTCAAAGAAGCCATGGGCGGAGGACTCGCCAAGTTCTCCGTTTCCGCTCTCTTGTTCGATTACGTCCTCACCGGACCGATCAGCGCTGTTTCCGCCGGGCAATATCTGGCCGGATTCATCAAGGACATGGGAATTTACCTGCATCGGCCCTTGCAGTTCTCCGATGATCATTTCGCCGCGGGTATCGCTGCTATCGTCGTCATCTATTTCTGGTGGAAGAATACCCAAGGCATTCACGAGTCCAGCGGGCGCGCCCTGCAAATCATGATCATCACCACCGTGATGGTCGTCATTCTGATCCTTTGGTGTACGGTCACGGTTTTGCGCGTACCTGTCCAGCTTCCGCCCAGCCCGTTTAGCGCCGCGGGCGCTATCCCGCACACCAGAGAGTCTCTCGGCTGGCTCAATGGAACGTTCTTTTCCCATCTCACCTGGATCATCCTCTTCGTCGGCTTCGGACACTCCGTGCTCGCCATGAGCGGCGAAGAGACCCTGGCGCAGGTAAACCGTGAGATAGAGCATCCTAAGCTCAAGAACCTGGAAAAAACCGGCCTGGTGATCTTCATCTACAGCCTGCTCTTCACCTCGCTGGTCTCGTTCTTCGCGGTGATGATCATTCCCGACAAGGTACGGCCGGATTTCTTCGCCAATCTGATCGGCGGGATCGCCATGTATCTGGTCGGGCCGACCAGCCTGAAGTTGTTGTTTCACGGTTTTGTGGTAATCGTCGGAGTGTTGATTCTGGCGGGCGCGCAGAATACCTCGATCGTCGGCGCCAATGGCGTTCTCAATCGGGTCGCCGAAGATGGCGTGCTCACCTCGTGGTTCCAGAAGCCGCACCACCGCTTCGGCACCAGCTATCGCATCATCAATCTGATTGTTGGCATGCAGTTGCTCACCATCGTGCTGAGCCTCGGCAACGTCTACGTACTGGCCGCGCTCTATGCGTTCGGAGTGATCTGGAGTTTCGCCATGAAGTCGCTGGCGGTTCTGGTGCTGCGCTTCACCGAACCCGGCAACCGCGAGTGGAAAGTCCCCGGCAATCTGCACATCGGCAAGACTGAACTTCCAGTTGGCCTGCTCCTGATCTCGGTGGTCCTGTTCACCACGGCAATCGTCAATCTGTTCACCAAATACGAGGCTACGATTGCCGGCGTGATCTTCAGCGCCGCCTTTTTCACGATCTTCACTCTCTCCGAGCGTCACGTTACTAAGGCACGACACGGCAAGCCCGAGCAACTCGACCAATTTCGCGTCTACGGCAATCAGGACCTGGGCAGCGGAGCCATGGGTGTCCGCCCCGGCAATATCCTCGTGGCGGTGCGGGATCCGCGTAATCTCTACTACTTACGCCATATCCTGAGCTACACCAATACGGTCAAGCAGGACGTCGTTGTGATGAGTGCGCGTCTGTATCACCGCGAGCACACTTTCAGCGGAAGCACCGTCTTTGACGCCACGCAAGTCTTCGATCATTACGAGCAGGAATTGTTCACCGCAGCCGTTGCCGTGGCCGAAAAAGAAGGTAAGCCCATCCACCTTCTGGTCGTCCCAGCCACCGATGTCTTCGAAGCTATCATGGTGACCGCGCAGCGACTCGATGCCTCGCGCGTGGTCTGCGGCCTCTCCAACAAGCTCACCGCCGACGAACAGGCCAAACTTACCGGAGACGCCTGGGAGCGCCTCCCCGAGCCGCGCCCGCGTCTGACCCTCGAAGTGCACGCCCCCGACGGCACGATCCGCGAATACTCGCTCGGTCCTCACACCCCGCGCATGCGCCCCCAGGATGTGGAACTCATGCACAAACTCTGGCTGCAGATCACCGCCGACCCGAAATTCGCCGGAGCCCATCACTACCACATCGTCTCCCTTGCCTTGGAAGAGTTGCAGCGTGAACTGTGCACGGAACAGCGGGCCGAACTCCTCGACAAACTGCAAGAAGAAATGAAACGCCCCAACCCGCAGTGAATCGAATTTAGTGGGTAGTAATAATCAGTGATTACACGGGATTCCGAGTGTTCCCGCTTGCCTTACGAATCACTGCTCACTAACCCTCGCTTTGTGGAGGTTCAATGGCACGCATTTCCGGCGCACAGTGTAACCAGGGCGGCCTATTCCGCCGCCTTTTCACGCGCCTTGTCTATTCCATGACGCAGCGGCGCCTCGGTCACGTCATCATGCCGATCCAGGTCAACGCCCACCACGGCGCGATTTTCTGGGGATACACGCAGATGGAGCGCAGCCAGATGTCCAGCCAGCTAGTCGACCACAAACTCAAAGGTCTCGCCGAACTCCGCGTCGCCACCCTTATCGGTTGCCCGTTTTGAATCGACATCGGCTCTGCCGTGAGCAGAGCGAACGGCGTCAGCGCCGAGCAGATCGCCAATCTGGCCCATTACCGAACCGATGTGAACTTCTCCGATCTCGAACGCCTCGTCCTCGCATACGCTGACGCGATGACGGGAACTCCAGTCGAAGTTCCCGACGCGTTGTTCGCCCGCCTGCGGGAAAGATTCAACGAGGCACAACTGGTCGAACTGACTTCCGCGATCGCCTGGGAAAACTACCGCGCCCGCTTCGATCACGCCTTCGGCATCGAGGGCGAAAACTTCGCTAAAGGCGCGGTGTGCGCGTTGCCAGCCCGGCTACAAAACTTGACGGAACCCACACGAGTCGTTTGACACAACGGGAATTGAGATCGTCTGTCGAAACGCGGCTCTGCTCGCGAAAAAGACCCGAGCCTCTTTGGCTGGCGCCTTAGTGATGGCCACGTGACGGTTGAATCATCGCTATCACTTCACTGACGCCGTCTCCACCTTCTTCTCGCGATGGCAACAGCCCATCTTGCACTCCTTCTCGCACGCCGGCCCACAACTTGCGGTCTTGTCCTTCATGCAATCGTTGCAGCAGGTCTTGTCGCCTCTCATGCACGCCTTCGCTTGATCTCCTCCACAACACTTCCCATCCTTGCCCGCGCAGCAGGATTCCGTCCCTTTCGCCTGTTTTCCATGTCGCGCACAAGCAAGGGCACCTTTCGATGACGACTTATCGCAGCATGGACATTTCGCTTTCTCGGTTGACTGAGTACTCGCTTGGGGATTGGCGTTGCTGTTCGGAGTGGAGTTTTGACCCCACGAAATCACGCTCAGGGCCAGGATCAAAGCAATCGTCTTGTATTTCATAAACTCTCCGTAATGCGTGTCATACGAAACAACCGCGACCGGACGCCGCGATAGCTCTGAAATCGTACAGGCAGCTTCGCACCACGGGTGTTCGGGGGCTGTGATTGCAATCACAGAGGCACGTGAGTGATTTATCGCTGGAGCGTATGGCGAAGGGAAGCGCCCAACTCGGTGAACTGAAACGCATATCCGCTCCCGAGCAATCGCCTCGGCTCGACGCGCTGACTGCCGAGCAGTACGGTTTCGCCCATCTCGCCAAAAAGACTTTTGACCACAAACGCGGGCACCGGAAAAATCGCCGGCCGCGAGAGCACGCTGGCCAAGGTGCGCGTGAACTCATCATTCCTTACGGGATTGGGCCCTGCCATATTCACCGGCCCGCGGAGCGACTCATTCGCCAGAACGTGATGAATGGCTCCAACTAGATCCTTCACATCGATCCAGCTCATCCACTGGCGGCCGCTGCCGATCCGCCCGCCTAAACCAAGCTTGAAGGGGGTGAGCATCTGGCCCAAAGCGCCGCCCTGCGGACTGAGCACGACCCCGGTCCGAATCTGCACCGTACGAATGCCCGCGTCAGCCGCCGCCTGAGTCGCCGCTTCCCACTCGCGGCAAACCTCTGCCAAAAACCCCGTGCCCGGCGCACTCTCCTCCTTCAATATCACGTCTCCGCGGTCCCCGTAATACCCGATCGCCGAGCTGCAAACGAATACCTGTGGCTTCCGTTCCGCCGCCGCAAGCGCTGCGGCCAGATTGCGCGTACCTGCGACGCGGCTGTCGCGAATCCTGGCTCTTTTCGAGGCGGTCCACCGGCCCACGATGCTTTCACCAGCCAAGTGAATGACAGCATCAAATCCGGAAACCGCTGCAGCAGCGATCGGCTTCTGAGGATCCCAACGGATCAGATCCTTCCCCGATTCCGCCCCGCGCACTAGCCGCACAATTTCCATCCCGTGCTGACGCAGCGAAGGCACGAGCGCCGACCCAATCGGCCCGGACACTCCGCTCACCAGCACGCGTGCAATTCGAACTTCCGCCATCGTCGCCAATGTACCAGACCCCCGCGGTCAACGCATGAGTCCCGGCCACTTCAACCGTATCGAATTTCCTGAGGGGAAAATCGCGACCGGAAATTTTGAAGATCTTGTCTCGGCTCAACGAGAGTCCGCGAGGATCCCATCGCCGCAGCCGCCTCCCAGCCGGCAAACGCTATAATCAAATGCAGAGTTCCCTCGCCCGGAGCCCCACCCCTCCGCGCTCAGAACCAAAGAATGCCGAGTCTGCGCCAACAGATCGCTACTACCGCTCTCACTTTAACCAAATACCGCGACCTGATGAAGCGGATGCAAGAGAACCGCCCGCACGACGACCTGAGCATCGTCAAGAAAGCCTACGATTATTCGCTCAAGCATCACGAAGGCCAGACCCGCGCTTCCGGCGAACCTTACCTCGTCCATCCCCTGGAAGTCGCGCTGGTTCTCGCGGAAATGAAGATGGACCAGGTCGCGGTGGCCGCCGGCCTGCTCCACGACTCCGTCGAAGACACCTCAGTCACGATTCAAGATATCCGCCAGGAATTCGGCGAGCAGGTCGCGCACATCGTGGAGGGCGTCACCAAGATCAGCAAAATCGACTTCGTCACCCGCGAAGAGCAGCAGGCGGAAAACCTGCGCAAAATGATGCTCGCCATGGTTGACGACATCCGTGTCGTGCTCATCAAGCTCGCCGACCGCCTGCACAATATGCGCACGCTCGAGCATCTGCCGCCGGAGCGCCAGCAAAGGATCGCCGACGAGACTCTGGAAATCTACGCCCCGATCGCACATCGCCTCGGTATGGGCAAAATTCGTGGCGAACTCGAAGATCTCGGCTTCCGCTTCCTTGATCCTGTGGGCTACGAGCAGGTCGAGAAAGCCATCAACGCCCGCCGCAAGCAAGGCGAGGCTTTCCTTTCCAAGATGCAGCAGATTATTACCGACAAGCTGAAAGAGGCCGGCATCCAGGCACACGTCGAAAGTCGCATTAAGCGCCTCTACAGCGTTCATAAAAAGCTGCAGAAGCAGCACATCTCGGTCGACCAGGTTTACGACTTATACGCCATGCGCGTCATCACGCGCTCGCTGCAGGATTGCTACGCCGTGCTCGGCATCATCCACAATCTATGGCGGCCTGTCCCCGGGCGCATTAAGGATTTTATCGCCATGCCGCGACCGAATTTTTATCAGTCGCTGCATACCTCAGTGATCACGGAAGAGGGCACGCCCTTTGAAATCCAGATTCGCACCGAGGAGATGCACAAGATGGCGGAGGAAGGCATCGCCGCCCACTGGAAATACAAAGACGGCCCCGTCTCCGCGCAAGATGAACAGCGGCTGGCCTGGCTACGGCAGGTGGTCGAATGGCAGCGCGACGTCAGCGATCCCAACGAGTTCCTTTCGACGCTGAAAGTCGATCTCTACCCCGAAGAGGTGTACACCTTCACGCCAAAAGGCAAAGTAGTCGTGTTGCCGCGCGATGCGACTCCGATCGACTTCGCCTACACCATCCATACCGAAGTCGGACATACTTGCGTCGGCGCCAAGGTAAACGGACGCATGGTTCCGCTCCGCCACAAGCTTCACTCCGGCGACATCGTCGAAATCCTGACGCAGCCTGGCCATAAGCCCAGCCGTGACTGGCTCGGTCTGGTCAAGTCGTCCCGCTCGCGCAACAAGATCAAGCATTGGCTCAACGTCCACCAGCGCGAGCGGGCCATTGAAATCGGCAAAAAGCTGATCGAAAAAGAAGCGCGCAAGTACCGCATTGCGCTGAAGGAAATCAAGGATGAAGACCTGATGAAAGTCGCCTCCGGCTACGGGCTCGGCCGGGCCGAAGATCTCATGGCCGGCATCGGCTACGGAAAGTATTCTGCGCGCCAGGTCCTCGCGCGCCTGCTACCGGCCGGCGCGACCCCCACTATCGCCGGAGATATCGAAGCCGAAGGTCTCACTTCGCAGCCGGGAGCCATCGCCAGCGTCGTCCGCCGCGTCTTCGGCGATCACAACGCCATCACCGTCCGCGGCCAGGGAGACATGCTTGTCTACCGAGCGCGATGCTGCAACCCAATCCGCGGCGAAGGCATTGTCGGCTATATCACGCGTGGCAAGGGCGTCGCCGTGCACTCGGTGAACTGTCCTAATGTCACCAACCTGCTCTATGAGCCGGAACGAAAAATAGATGTCGAATGGGCTCGCGACGACACGACGCCGACCGCCTATCCCGTAAAGCTCACGGTCTACTGCGACGACCGCTTCGGAATGCTGAAAAGTATCACCGGTGTGATCGGCGACGCCAAATCCAACATCCGCAACATCGCCGCCCACACGGCCAACAGTCAGGCCAGCGTCGAAATCGTTCTCGACATCTCCGACCTCAAGCACCTCGAACAAATCATCGTCGGCTTGAGAAAAATTCCCGGCGTCCACGAAGTCCAACGTCTCCAAAAAATCTAGCAGGAGTTCAAGTCAACACATTTCGCATGTCTTGAGATACACCAGCGTCCTGAAACTGAGAAGTGAGAACTGCGTCTACCCTTCCTTACCGCCCACCACCTGCGCATGTCCCAGTGCTGCCACCAGAGCCGTTCCCCCAACAAGGTTCCCAATCAATGCCGGCAAGAAGAACTGCACGAAATAGGTTCCCCAGGAAACCCCGTGCGTGACGACCAGGAAAAACATTGTCGTCGATCCCGCGATGATGTGCCCAAAACCGCCGAGACCAATCAGATATGTCACGATAATGATAATGCTCACGCGTGCGCTTTCCGCCCCCGGCAGCAGCCAGACCATCAGCGCGATGAGCCATCCCGCAAATATCGACTTCACCAGCGCGATGCCAAACGGGTGCCCGAGATGCGCCGCGCCGATGTCGTGCAGAGCCTGCTGCGTGTGCGGATCGAAGATCACAATCTTTGCCACCACCAGGGCGAACAGATAGGTTCCTACCAGGTTTGCCGCCAACACTACCCCCCACAGCCTCAACATGCGCGCCAGCGTGCCGCCATCTTTCCGCAACAGCAGTGGCAAAACCACGGTGACCGTATTCTCCGTGAATAGTTGCTGACGCCCAAGAATGACAACCAGGAAACCGAACGCGTACCCAAGTTTCGTCACCAGAGCTCGCCAAGGCTGATCCGGCATGTGAGACATGAGCAGACCTTCGGCGATGAATGACAATCCCATCGACAGCCCAGCGGCAAATGCCGACCAGGCCAGCGCCGACACCGTGCGGCGTAACTCTTCTTCGCCCTCGCGCCGGATGGCTTCATAAACAACATTCGCCCCAATCGCCGTGCGCTCTTCAACCTGTTTTTTTTCTTTGGGAGTGGAAACGGGTCCTTCAGGCAGGGGATCGACGGCGCGTAGCTTTTTGTTCATCCGAATTCAGGTGCGAGTTGCCGGGAATCAGTTGCCAAAAAACGGGACCATCGGCCACCGGTCAGACAACGCACGCTGATCTCTGTGATACCCTGTGCAGTCTGATTTCAGCGGTCGAACCGCTAGTCACTAATCACTGCTCTCTATGCGCGACATCATTTCCACCAAGCACGCCCCTCAGGCCATAGGCCCATACTCGCAAGCCATCAAGGCGAACGGATTCGTGTTCGTCTCAGGACAGGTCGCTATTGATCCGGCGACCCAGCAAGTCATTGAAGGGGACGTAACAGCACAGACCGAACGCGTGCTGCGCAACCTTTCCAAAATCCTCGAAGCTGCCGGCAGCAGTCTGGAGAAGGTAGTGCGCTCCACCGTCTTCCTGAAGAACATGGGCGATTTTCCCGCCATGAACGCCGTCTACGGACGCTACTTCAACGCTGCCCCACCCGCGCGCTCCACCGTCGAGGTCTCGCGGCTTCCCAAGGATGTTCTGGTTGAGATCGATGTTATCGCGCTAGTTTAGAGTTCCTGCCGGATGGTGCCCGGCTTCTGGCCGGATTTGCCAGAAGTGGGTATTTCAGGCGCTCCGCGAATTCCTAGCGTGGTTTCTGGTTGATGCTCGTATTGAAACCGTAGGGGTTTCCATAGCCCTGCCGCCGAATCTTAGGTGTTGCCGCTTTGGGCAAATTATTGAAAACACACAGCTTGTCTGAGCTAACCGAAAGTCCCGCAAGATTCCAATCTGCTCGATCGTGTTTTCTCTATTCAGCCCTCAACTCTTCGAGCAGAGCCTGCTCGGCGTCTCGCTGATGCTGGCCTGTCAACTTTTTTCCGCCCGAGGTCAGGTAAAACGTGTCAATCGCCATCTGGCCTTCGGTGTCGATCAGGGCGATTTCGATGTTGCAGTTCTGGTCAGACAGGCAGCGGGCAATGCGGTGCAACAGCCGGGGGCGATCCTGGGCGATGACCTGCACCAGCGTCGTCGAGGCCGACGACGCATCATCGAAATCGATTTTGGTTTCGATCTTGACCTTGGCGATCGCTCCTTTTTCCGAGCGCTGCCGGTCACGCAGCATCTTGTCGAGATCGGCTTCGCCGAGCAGCACACTGATCACGCTGTTCTTGAATCGAGCCCATTCCGACAGATTCAACTCCAGCGTCCGGAAACGGTCCGTGAAGTGGAGCGTATCGACGACCGTTCCTTCCTGGTTGGAAAACGCATTGGCCTTGACGATGTTCATGCCCCAGGCCGCCAGCACGCCGGTAAGTGTCGCGAACAGAAATGGGCGGTCTTTTGTAACCAACGTGAGATCGTACCAGTGACGCCCGCGCTTCAGGTCGACCTGGACCGGATCCGTTCCCAGCAGATCGGACATGTGAATATGGCGCATGATCTCCTCGGCGGTATGGACGAGCAGGTATCGCTGCGGAAAGCCTTCAAGGAAGATTTTGAATTTCGACTTCGCGACCGGGGCGAGAGAGCGCAGGCGCGCCAGTTTTTCGTCGTTCACATCAGCGTGCACCCGCTGGTCGGCGCTGCGGTTCAGATAATTTTCGGCCGCAATGTAAAGTTGCCAGACATTCTCGGCCTTCCAAGGCGTAAGCGCTTCGGGGTTCACCGCCTTGATATCGGCATAGGTGAGCAAGCACAGCATCTTCAAGCGCTCGGGCGTGCCCATTTTCTCCGCGAAAGCAGCGACGGTGGCGTGGTCGAAAATGTCGCGTCGGAGCGTGGACGACAGTTCGAGGTGATTTCCGATCAGGAAAAGAACCTCGGCGCGCTCCTTGGGATCGACGTCAAGGCGATCCATGGCGTGATTCGCGATCTCGAGACTGGCCTCAACGTGGTTTCCGCCGGGCACACCTTTGCCTGTGTCGTGGAGCAGCAGCGATAGGTAGAGCAGTTCAGGATTTTCCAATTCGGTGAGGAGTCCGCCGTAGCGCTTATCCCACTCCGACTGCGATTGCTTGAGTCGGTGCAGGCTCTCGATGGCAATGAACGAATGCTCGTCCACAGTGAAGCGGTGATAAAAATCGCGCACCACGAGCGAATCAATCATTTTCAACTCGGGCAGAAGCAGTGTCAGCAGGCGAAGGGAGTGCATGGCACGCAGGGCATCGGCGGCATGCGGCTGCAGGAGCGTTTCCTGCAGGTAGAGCCACAGTTCCGCGCCGCGCGGAGGCGTCGCCGCCATCGCCGGAAGTGCCTGCTCGATGCGGTATTCCGTGGTCGCGCTGAGCTTCAGCCCGTGGTGCGCCATAAAGTGGAAAAGCCGAAGCAGAACCTCGGGATCCTGCAGCGAAGTCGAATGCTGCAGAAAAATCAGTCCATCGACGACGGAAAAATCCGAAGTCGACACGCGCGAGCGCCAGCTCTGGATCTGCCGGTACAGGGCCGACCACGCTTCGGGAATTTCTTCGAGCAATTGCGTCACGCTCCGCTGAATCGCGCGAGCGTGGCCGAAGTAGATGCGCATCCAGTCAGCGGCGGAGAGTTCGGCCCCGTCAGGGGCCCCGATTTTTCGAGCTGCAGCTTCGTCCTGCGCTTCCCATGTCAGGGTATTGTCGTCTCGGCCGTGGCGAAAGTGGAGGAAGCAGCGTGCCGACATCAGGAAGTCGAGCGCCGCATCGAGTTGCTTGCGCACCGGCGGCCGCAGCGGACTACCCTCGGGCCAGTCGTGCAGCTTGTCGATCGCCGAGATCAGCGCCAGCCAGCAGGCCACGTTGTAGTCGCGCAGGCCTCCGGGCGCTTCCTTCAGATTGGGCTCGAGGTGGTAGAGCGTCATGCCATGCTTGGCGTGGCGCTCGCGGGTGACTTCCGCGAGGCCTTGCACGAGCGCTTTCGATTCCCGCATGACGACTTTTGGGACGATTTTATCGTGCAGTCCGCGGAACAGGTCATGATCGCCGGCAAGGTAACGGCAGTCGAGCAGCGAAATGGTGAATTCCGTGTTGTTGGCGTCGTAGCGGTCGCATTCGGCTAGCGAGCGCGACGCCGGGCTGAGTTTCAGGCGCAGGTCCCAGAGCTCCTGCGAAAAGCGGCGGACTGGATCGCGAAATTTCTGGTCGGCATCTCGGTCGGCGAAGAGGAAGAGCAGATCGATGTCGGAGTACGGGAACAGCCATTCGCGACCGAAACCGCCGGTGGCCACAAGCGCAAAATTCAGCGGTCCGGACATTTCCACTGAGATCGTGTCGCGCCAGAGTTTTTGCAGGATGTCTTCGATGAGGCGGGTGCGTTGCAGCACGGCGGAACGCCCGTCGCCCGTGGATTGGAATTCCCGCTGGATCCGCGCGGTTTCTTCGGTGAGAAATCCCCGGAGTTCGATGTTCAAAGTGGTCGACGCCATCTAAGACTTCAGGTGTCCCTCCGGGACGCTGCGGTTCAGACCAACGGCTAAAGCCGCATTTTGTTTGACCGTTGCGGCAGCTCTAAGCCGCGACCTTTCAAAACCCTCACTCGATCAGATCGTTGTGTCCTACAGCGCGCCTTCGCCGCGCTCGTCGTTACGGATGCGGATGGCTTCATCGACGCGCGACAGAAAAATTTTTCCGTCGCCGATTTTACCGGTGCGGGCTGCGCCGAGAATGGCCTGCACGGCCTTGTCGACCAGTCCATCCGCCAGAACCATTTCAAGCTTGGTCTTTGGGATCAAATCCACGCTGTACTCGCGACCGCGATAGACCTCGGTATGACCCTTCTGTCGGCCATGCCCGCGCACTTCGAGCACCGTCATTCCTTCCACGCCGATTTCCTGCAGCGCGGTTTTAACGGCCTCGAGCTTGGAGTTTTGTATGACAGCTTCCACTTTCGTCATGGGTTCTCGACTTCCTTCTGGATATCTGCAGAACTTTACTTACACAAGATCACGCCGACGGTTCCCAATAATATCCCTCTTCTCCATGCTGCGAGAGATCGAGTCCCTGAACTTCTTCTTCATCGGTGACCCGCAGGCCGATGGTAGCATCAACGATTTTGAGAATGATGAGCGTGCCGATTATCGCCAGTCCCCAGGAGATGATGACGCCCACAAATTGATTCAGAAGTTGGTGGGCATTGCCTTCGATCAGACCGGAGGCGAGCGTATTGCCCTGGGCATCCTTAAAAATCGGGTTCACCGCGCTCACGGCGAAGATGCCGGTCAGCAGAGCTCCCAGCGTGCCCCCTGCGCCGTGGACGCCGAACGCATCCAGGGAATCGTCGTAGCCGAATTTCGCTTTGACCTTGGCCACCATGTAGTAGCAGAAGACTCCGGCGATCAGGCCGATCAGGAGCGCCGGCATGGGCTTAACGAATCCGGATGCGGGTGTGATCGCAACCAGCCCCGCAACAGCTCCGGAAATTCCTCCCAGGACGCTGGGCTTGCCGTTCCGCACCCATTCGGCGCCAGCCCAGCCGAGAGCGGCGGATGCAGAAGCGAAATGCGTCGCGACGAATGCGCTGGTGGCAAGGCTGCCGGCCGCCAGCGCGCTGCCGGCATTGAATCCGAACCAGCCCACCCAGAGCAGGCACGCGCCGATAAAGCTGAGGACGACGCTGTGCGGCGGCATCGCTTCTTTTGGATAGCCGAGGCGCTTACCTAGATAAAGCGCGCAGACTAACGCGGAAACTCCCGAAGTGATGTGGACGACGGTGCCTCCGGCGAAATCAAGCGTTGGAAAACGGCCGCCGAGCGACGCGTTCAGCAAACCACCTTTGCCCCATACCATGTGCGCCATCGGATCGTAGACCAGAAATGTCCACAGAACCGTAAAGAGCAGCATCGCGCTGAATTTCATGCGCTCCGCGAACGCACCAGCGATGAGGCCGGGGGTGATGATGGCGAACATGAGCTGATAGACCATAAACGTCTGCGCCGGAATGGTGGCGGCATAATCGGGATCAGGCGCCGCTCCTATTCCCCGGAGGAACAGATTTTGGAATCCCCCTATGAAGCTATTTCCGGCTCCGAAGGACAAGCTGTAACTGACAAGCCCCCAGAGCACGGTAACGACGGCCATGAGAGCGAAGCTTTGCATCATGGTGCCGAGGACGTTCTTCTTGCGGACCAGGCCACCATAAAACAACGCGAGACCGGGGCCGGTCATCATTAGAACCAACGCCGCGCTGGTGAGCATCCAGGCATTGTCGGCAGAACTCTTGGCGTCGGCCGCCTGCTGCTCCAGCTTCGTGAGCCGCGTATTCAGGTCCATTGCGGGCGCTTGCGCGAACAGGGACTGCGTGCAAAGAAACATTAAGAAAGCGACCAACGACGTGGTTATCACCTTCCAAGTCGACACTTCGTATTTGCCCCTCCATTGATAGTGCCGAACACAATTCGGCCAATCTCGCGAAAACGAGTGAACTCGCACACTGTATCGTTCCGCTGGGGCACGGCGGAAATTGAAACTATTTATCGTGACGATCAGGTTTTGTTATTCATTTCGGGGTCAGCGAGGCGGTGATCGGGCTGAATCATTTGGTTATCTTTCCTACAGAGCGGCGTCGGGCGCCTACGGGGTTCTCCCGATAGACTCAGGTCCGGCTGCATGTGAGCATTGGAGCCATGCGTTGGAAACCGTAGGCGTGGGAAGAAAAATTTTGCAATGACCAGGGGTGTTGTGATGTCCGGGACAAACGGGAAACGAAGAGCCAGCACGAAACTGCCAGGAACCGTTGAAAAAGTTATCAAGCCTCGCCCGAACTCTGGCGAGCCGGAAAAAGCGCAAATCGCGGTGGAGGGAGCGGATCATCTTTACCGCGAACTGCGCCTTCCCAACAAACTGCGGGACGAAGAAGGTAGGCCGGTGAAGTTAAAGGAAGGAACCGAAGTCGAAGTCAAGATCGAGTCGGAAGACGGGCAGGTGGAAAGCTCGTCGTAAACGTCTCATTTCCGGTTTCTCTTCGAACGTACTATTTGCTTGTTTCCTGGGCTGAATCGGGCGGTGGCGCGGGTTTCGCGAATTTAGCATCGTCTACCGGTACGTTCTGTTTCACTTCAGTCAATTGAATGGTGAACTTTCCATTGGGGCGAGCGAGTGTCCAGCGGAACGGAATCTTCACGCCATCCGCATCGCGGTAGTCGGCGTAATCAATTTGTGTGGGCATCAGACCGAGCGCGGTGTTGCCGAAGCGCAGCATGCGTATCAGAAGTCCGCTCTGCTCGTCGAAATAGAGCCGGATAGGCGGCTTGGCGTCGCGCTCGCCGATGAGAACGTAGGCATCGCGGTCGGAAATCCTCTCTATGCCGTGCAGTTCCAGCTTGGTAAACAGTCCGCGGAGGTGGGTGGCGAGTTGCAGGTCGGCGTCGAGGGCGGCCGCATCAAGCTCGGTGCCGCGCATCTCGTGGACGGGGCGTCCTGTCATTCCCAGCCAGCCTTGATGGCCATCAAAGGCGGTGATGCTGTCGCCCTGGGGCATATGCGCGAATGAGATCCGCTTGTCCGGGGTCTTGGCGTAGATCTCGATGGGAAAGGACTTGTCATCGAAAGAGATGGTGCCTTTCATCACACGGCTGTTGATCTTTTCGATGCCGGCCGATCCGCCTGCCGCTTGTACGTACTTATCGATTATCTGATCGGGCGATGGCCCGGCGTTGGGCTGAGCTTCGGTTTCTGCGGTTTTTGGCTCCGTGACACGGACGGAGAGTTCCTCGCCGGCGACGAGTGGAATCGCCACAGGCTTGGGGTTGCCGCGGTGGCAGGAGTAGCAAGTAACTTCGCGGCTGCCGTTGAAGTTGTCTTTGTTGATAGCAAACATCATCTGGATCATTTTGCGGGCAGCCTGCTTGGGCTTCTTGTCGTCTTTGTCGAAGGCTCGCTCGACGTGACAGAACTCGCACTCCACCCCCAGCGAGGCGCTGATGAATTGCATGGTCGGGATAAGCTGGTCAGCTGGAATTCCCTTCAGCACTTGAATGTTCTTGAACTGCTCTTCGGCTTTTTTGTCACTGGCTTGCGCCGGAGCCATTGAAGAGGCGTTGTGCTGTGGCTTAATGGCGGTAAAAGCGGTGGTGGCCAGCAGGGCCGCAAGGAAGGTCGTCAGAGTGGAATTCATGCTATCGCCTGTCAGTAAGGGGAAGAGGAAGTCTAACAGAGCGGAGTGCCAATCCGCGTCTATCCGATGGGTACCTTCGCCAGGTTTATGAGACTCCAGGCTACGTAAGCCACGAGCATTCCGAGAATGGCTGCTCCTACCAGCGGGCGATAGCGCGTCTCCAGCAAGTCGGCGAGGACTCCCGAAACAAAAACGAAGAGGAATGGAACGGCCGCAAGCAGGAATCCTGCGCCCGCGAGATGGGGATGCGACATGGCCAGAAGAAGGAAGAGCAGCGTCATCAACAAGGGAGCGGTGTTTCCGAAATAGCGCGTGCGGGGCCAAAAGGCGTAAGTAACGAGCGCGGCTGGCGCCGCGAATGCCATGGCAGGGCAGGCGCGTCCAATCTGGGCGGCGACTTCTTTATAGACTCCCGGAACGGCAAAGGCTCGCCACGTAGCTCCCCAGAAATCGGCGTGGCGCAGGCTTTCGAGGAATGTGCCAGGGTGAAAAAAATAAATGGAAAAAAATAAGAGCGCGGCGATCATGCCCGCAGCAACCCAGATCACCGTCGCGGCTTGCTTTCGCACAGGTGCGACGTAAAGCAGGAATGCGAGCGAGAATGGGAGCAGAACGATCATCGAGAACTGCGATCCGATGGCAATCGCAAATGAGACTCCGAGGAGCACGATGCGACGCCAGTTCCAGAGAACCACTTCGCGGGGAGCGTAAAGCGTGTGCGCGACAGCGATGGCGGTGAAAACGGCACCGAATGCTCCCCATGCGGCAAAAATCTCCGGCTCGGTATGCCAGAGCGCAGTTGATTGCAGCAATGACGGGGAGAAGCAGTAGAACGTGAGAGCGATGAACCCGCCCGTATTCCCGCAGAGGCGGCGGGCGACGTACCAGAGCGAGGCGCCCAGGAAAAGACCACAGGCGAGGAACGGCAGGCGCGGCAACCATTGCCAATAGTCCGCACTCCCGGCCCCGAGTGAATGCGGCCAGAGGAGCAGGGGGGCTGCCGAGATCAGGTACAACAGCGGCGAGTGCTCGCGGTCGAAGCCGCTTCGCTGGCCCAAAAAGGGATTCACATCCTGCTGGCCTGACTCCAGAAGAAATGGGGCAGCGGCAATACCCTGTCCGTGCCACTGCTTCAGGCCTTCCCGAATTTGAACCGCTTCGATAGCGTCCGGCCCCCCATTCGAGCCAATCTGAGCATGAACCAGCCAGATGGCCTGTCCGAGAAAGGCAAGCAGCAAGATTCCTGCAAGAAACTGCGGGCTGCCGAAGCGTTCGCGCGTGAAATATGGGCGCATAAGGCCGAGCCGAGTGTTTTACCATGTCGGAGGGCCGGTTGGGAAAAGCTCGCCATGAGCGACCTCGAAACGAACCCGCAGCAGGCAACCGAAAATCCGCCAGAACAATCGTTGCAATTCGCGGCGGCCTCCCAGCCATCCTACGCGCGGACTCTTTTCCTTGGGTCCGATGGTCTGCGTGCCGGCTGGGGATTGGCGCTCTACGTTGTGCTGTTCCTGATTCTGCAGCGGCTCATGAATTCTCTGGTTGTGGACTGGGTGCGATTTTCGCCTCTGGTAAATCCGCGAATCATTGAATTGCTTTCGGAGCTGGCGAGCCTGATTGCCGCTATTTCCCCCGCTGTCGTGATGATGCGGCTCGAAAAGCGTCCGTGGGACTGCTATGGGCTTCCCTTGCGCTCCGTGTGGGCGAAGCTGTTTTGCACGGGAGCAATTTGGGGATTTTGCGGCATCACGGTGTTGATCGTCGCGTTGTATGGAATACGCGACTTTTCCTTTGGACGTCTGGCGCTGCACGGACTGCGAATCGCGAAATATGCAGCGTACTGGTCGGTCATGTTTTTGCTGGTGGGACTGTTCGAGGAGTTCCTTTTGCGCGGGTACACGCAATTCACGTTGACCCGTGGAATCGGGTTCTGGCCTTCCGCTGTCGCTCTCTCCGCCGCATTCGGATTTGGTCATCTCTTTAACGAAGGCGAGAATTGGCCGGGCTTACTGGCAGCGGCTTGTATCGGTTTGTTCTTCTGCTTGACGTTGCGCCGCACGGGGAATCTTTGGTTTGCGGTCGGATTTCATGCAGCGTGGGATTGGGGCGAAACGTTTTTCTATTCCGTGCCAGACAGCGGTCTGGTGGCGCCGGGACATTTATTCAGCTCTTCTCGGCATGGATCGGCGTGGCTCACTGGAGGATCGGTGGGACCGGAGGGCAGCATGTTGTGCTTCGTTGTGGTTGCCCTGACGTGGATCGTGTTCGATCGAGCGTATCCAGCACAGAACGCGTAGTTTGGCGGTTTTCGCTCGCCAAGAGCGGCGTCGTGGGCCAAATAGAAGAAAAGATTGGTCTTTCGACCAAGACGGTGCTGGCCTTCCAACATTCCTCGGGCGAGTGCATCTAAGCTCCCATGCAGAATCTCACGCGTAGAAAACTGCTTAAACTCGGAACTGCAGCCGCCGCTGCAGAGTTGGCGTCCTTGGGCCTGCACGGTTGCGGTCTTGCCAAATCTCTTCCGCCCCTCGCCTCCGGTTGCTCCACGTTAACGGACATTGAACACGTTGTGATCTTCACTCAGGAAAACCGGTCGTTCGATCACTATTTTGGAAGCTACCGGGGAGTCCGCGGCTTTTCCGATAAGAGTGCGGCATTTAACCAACCCGATCCCTCGAACTCGACAATCCCCCCTCAGGGAAGGCTTCTGCCATTTCATCTGAACACCTCGCAAGCGAATGCGGCCTGTACCCACGACATCACCCACGACTGGGTGCCGCAGCATCAGAGCTGGGACAACGGAAAGATGGACGGATTTGTCACCTCGCGCCTACCGATCAATGCCAATGATGCGGTGTTGACCATGGGTTACTACACGCGCGCAGACATTCCGTATTACTACGCCTTGGCTGATGCTTTCACCCTCTGCGATAACTATTTTTGCTCGGTGATCGGCCCCACGGATCCGAATCGGCTCTACACCATGGCGGCCTCACTCGATCCGGATGGAAAAAATGGTGGACCGATTCTGCAGACCATCGTCACCAATCGTTCGGCAATCTACGGACGCCTGACCTATACGACCATGCCCGAGCAGCTTCAGGCCCGCGGAATTTCCTGGAAGATTTACTCGTCTCCCGATGAAACTATTCTCGGAGGGATTCTTTCGGACAACGTGCTCTCCTATTTCAAGAATTTTCAGGACCCTTCATCGGTGCTGTATCAGAACGCGTTCGGACCACAGTTTCCCGTCGACTTCCTGTCCGATGTGGCGACCGGCAACTTGCCGCAAGTTTCCTGGCTGATCGGCTCGGTCCTGACCTCGGACCACCCGCCCGCGCCCGCGCTGTTTGGGGAGAGTGCTCTGTCTCTGGTCGTTGCTGCCCTGATGGCGAACCCGCTGCTTTGGGCGAAGACGGCGCTGTTTGTGAACTACGATGAGAACGGTGGATTCTTTGATCACGTTCCCCCGGTCACAGCGCCGCCGGGGACGCCCGGCGAGTACGTGACTGCGCCCGCGGTTCCCGATCCGACCGTGATTGGCAATCCTGCAGTTAGTGGGCCGATCGGATTGGGCTTTCGTGTTCCCATGCTGATCATTTCGCCGTTCAGTCGTGGCGGGTTCGTCTCTTCAGATCTGTTCGATCACACGTCAGTGCTGCGATTCCTTGAGACTCGCTTCGGTGCGGAAGTTCCGAACCTGAGCGCCTGGCGCCGGGGGACGGTCGGAGATTTAACCAGCGCATTTAACTTCAAAAGTCCGGATCAGTCGATTCCGAACTTGCCATCCACGATCCAGGGTGATCCGCAAGCTATCTCGGAGTGTGTTAACAATCTGGCTGGATTCGTACCTTACACTGTGCCAGCCACGCAGGCCCTCCCCACCCAGGAATCCGGGTCTGCGAGTCGACCCAGCGGAACATGCTAGGGGGATAGCCAGGAGACGAAAGGTCGGTTTTATCGCTCTATACGGCTGGAATCAATGTGTCCGTGGCAGGCGCGTGGTGTTTGGCGACTTGCCAGTCGCATCCATGGCGCGCGTGACTGTAAAGGGCGGGTTCAGTCAAATTCCTTCTAAGGCAATTCAGCAGGCTGGGGTTCCGATTCAGGATTGAGGAGTGGTCGAAGTTTCGATTCCGTGAATTTCTTTTTTCCATTCCCACCTATACTGATCGCATGGCTCCAGAATCCGATCTGCTGACGCCTTTGCAAAAATATTGGGGCTACAGTTCGTTCCGCCCCTTGCAAGAGCGGATTGTGCGCAGCCTTTTGGCCGGTCGGGACACCTGCGTCGTCATGCCGACGGGCGGAGGCAAGTCGCTGTGCTATCAGTTGCCGGCGGTGATCCTGGGGCGCACGGTGATCGTGATTTCGCCGCTCATTGCGTTGATGCAGGATCAGGCGGCGCAACTGGCACAGATGGGGATTCCGGCGGCGGTGCTCAACAGTACGCTGGCCGGCGACGAGCAGAGCCGCGTGATGCGGCAGGCGCGGGAAGGGGCGTATCAGCTGCTGTATCTTTCGCCGGAGCGGTTGGCGCGGGCCGATAGCGTGAAGTGGCTGGAGAAGGTTCCGATCGCTTTCTTTGCGATCGATGAGGCGCATTGCATTTCGGAGTGGGGACATGAGTTTCGTCCGGAGTACCGGCAGTTGAGCCGGTTGCGCGATAGCTTCCCGGATCGTCCGATTGCGGCGTTTACTGCGAGCGCCACGCGGATCGTGCGGCACGACATTCTGACGCAGCTTGCGCTGCACAATCCGGACAGATACATCGCCAGCTTTCATCGGCCGAACTTGCGGTACCTGGTGCGCGAGTGCGAGAGCGCGGAGCAGCTTACGTTGCTGGTGACGGCGCTCGAGCAATACACCGACGGCAACGTCATTATCTATTCGCCGACGATCAATCGCGTGGAAGAGACCGTGGATTACCTCGCCGATCAGGGCATAGCGGTGGTGGCGTATCACGCGAAGATGGAGACGGCAGAGCGGCGGCGCAACCAGGAACGCTGGATGTCGGATGAAGTGCGCGTGCTGGTGGGCACGATTGCGTTTGGGTTGGGGATCAATAAAGCTTCGGTGCGCGCGGTGATTCATCTGGCACTGCCGAAGTCCTTGGAACAGTACTACCAGGAGGCGGGCCGGGCGGGGCGCGATGGGAATCCGGCGGATTGCATTCTCCTCTGGCGGAAACAGGATGCTGGGTTGCTGGGATTCTTCGCCAACAAGGTTCTTGATCCGGCGGAGCGCGACCGGGCATGGCAGAGGTATCACGTGATTCGCGGCTTTGCGGAATCGACGAAGTGCCGGCATCGACAGATTTGCGCGCATTTTGGGGAGACTGCGAAGTGGCCCTCATGTAACGCGTGCGACGTGTGCGGGAGCGCGCCGGAGTGGCTGAGTGCGGCACCACGGGTGGAGCTGAGCGCGCGCCGCGGATTGCCGAGGGTTGCGCCTGCACTCGACGCCGATCTAAGAGACTACTTGCGCGAGTGGCGGCGGAAGATGGCTCGGGAGCAGGGCGTGGCCGCATTCGTTGTGCTGCATGACACGACGCTGGATGAGATCTGCTCCCGGAAGCCGGCGTCGATTGCGGAGTTACGGAACATCACGGGAATTGGGGAACGGAAGGCCGAATTGTATGGGCGGGAGATTCTGGATGCGTTGCGACGCTATCGGGAGGGTGCGCGAGCGAGCACGCTGCCGGAGAAGACATCCGCTCCCGCGCTCGAAACCTTGCAGCTATTGGCCCAGGGCAAGAGTCTGGAGGAGATCGCGCAGATTCGCGGGCGGCAGCTTTCCACCGTGATCAACGCAGTGGCCGCGCTGGTGGAGAAGGGGCAGACCGATTTTCGGACGGACTGGATCGATGGGAATAAGCAATCGGTGATCGAGGCGGCTTGCGCGCGAGTGAGATTGGAACGCTTGGAGCGGTTGAGGGATTTGAAAGATGTTTTGCCGCCTGAGATTACCTATGATGAGATTCGACTCGTGCTGGCGCACCTGCGGCGGAGTTTGAAGCGCTCAACATCTGTGCCCGCGTAATTCTCCCTGCGAGATCAGGACAGCAGTTGCCTTGCAGCGTCGCGGCCGCTACGGACGCAGTCGGGAACGCCGATGCCGCGGTAGGCGTTGCCGGCCAGGGCGAGTCCGGGGAGTTGTTGGCGGAGGGCTTCGATGCGCTCCAGGCGCTCGAGGTGGCCCACTGTGTATTGCGCCATGGCGGATTTCCATTTGTAGACGCGGGCAAAGAGCGGCTCGGCGCGCAGGCCCACGATCTGCTGCAGTTCGTTGCGGACGATGGCCACGATCTGGTCGTCGGTGAGGGACCAGACTTTTTCGGCGTTTTCCCCAGCAAAAAAGCATCGCAGCAGGGCTCGGTCTTCCGGGGCGCGATGAGGAAACTTGTTGTGAACGAACGTAGCAGCGAGGAGCCGCTTGCCTTCGCTGCGGGGAACGAGGAATCCGAAGCCGGCGGGAAGCGATTGGCGGACGTCGCGGTCGTAGCCGAGGCCTACGGTGATCGAGGAACTGTATTCGATTCCGGCGAGTTCCCTGGCCAGGTCTGTGCTAGCTCCGACCAGGACTTCTGCCGCTGCCCGTGCGGGTAGCGCAACAATCACAGCATCGAAGGAATCCGACTTCATCCCTGCGGAGACAAGCCAGCCGCCGGCCTCACGCTGGATTGCTTGCACCAGAGCGTTGGTCAGCAGAGACGACGATGGAAGGTTTGAGATGGCCGTCTGCGCTAGAGATTGCATACCGTTCTTCAGCGAAGTGAAAAGCGGAGGGACCGACTGGCGCATGGCCTTCATCTTTTTTCGGGCGGCAAGCATGGCGCGGCCCAGGCTGCCGTGGGTGCGTTCCATCTCGGCGAAGCGCGGCAGCACCGCGCGAACACTGAGGTTGGCTGCTTCCCCTCCGTAGACGCCGGAGAGAAGCGGGTCGGCGAGACGATCGACCATCTCGCTGCCGTAATGGCGCTCGACGAAGGCAGCGACGGATTCGTCGTGATCAGCGGCGCGTGGCAGATGCATGAGTTCCCGCGTCATCCGCAACTTCGTTTTCCAGGAGAACAGCGGCGATAGGCCCGTGGGCACAATTTTCGTGGGGACCAGAAACATCAAGCCATCGGGCATTTCGACGAGACGGCCGCGTGTGAGGATATAGGTTTTGCGATCGGCGTCGTTGGAGCCGATGAGTTGGTCCCCGATGCCAAGAGAGCGGGCGAGATCGGCGGCCCAGGGCTTTTCTGTGACGAAGGAATCGGGTCCAGCTTCGACAACGCAGCCGTCAATGTGCTCGGTGCGGAGCACGCCGCCGAGTTGCGGGGAGGATTCGTAGAGCGTGTATTCGACGTCGGCACCGGCGCTGCGATGCTGCTCGAGTTCGTAGGCGGCGGCGAGGCCTGAGATACCTCCGCCGATGATGGCAATGCGGGTCATGAGGACTTCGTTTCGACTGCAGTCGTTGCACTAGGGCTAAACCCGATATCTCTGGGCGGTCATTTCACGGCGCTAAAGCGCCTGTTCCAGCTAGGTACGGACACGATATTCCTGCACGAAACGGGCCAGGTTCTTTACACTTTCTACCGGAGTTTCGGGAAGAATACCGTGGCCCAGATTGAAAATGTGGCCGGGGCGCCCTTCGGTGCGCTTCAAAATATCTTCCGCTCGCACTTTGAGTTCTTTCCAATCGGCGAAGAGCAGGACAGGATCGAGATTTCCTTGTACCGCACAGGCGTATTCGAGGCTCTGCCAGCCTTCGTCGAGTGGAATGCGCCAGTCGAGGCCGATCACTTCGGCTCCCGTTTCCTTCATGGCCGGCAGGAGCGTAGCGCTGTCAGTGCCGAAATAAATAATGGGTGCTCCGGATTTCTTTAGCTGCTTCACCATCGTGGTCACGTGCGGGAGCACGAAACGGCGGTAGTCTTCCACGCCAAGGCAGCCGACCCAGCTGTCGAAGATCTGGATCACATCGGCTCCAGCGCGGACTTGCTCTGCGGCATAGGCGGATGTGACGGCCACCAGCTTGCGCATGAGCGCATCCCAATCGGCGGTGGCGTTGTACATCATTTTTTTGGTGTGGACGTAGTTGCGCGAGCCGCCACCCTCGATCATGTAGCTGGCGAGGGTAAATGGCGCACCGCAGAATCCGATCACCGGGACACGATCGGCGAAGTGTTTCGCGACCAAGCTGACCGCTTCGGAGACATAGCCAAGATCGGCGGCTCGATCGGTGCGGAGGCGGGTGATATCTTCCTGGCTGCGAACTGGCTTCTCGATTACCGGGCCTTCGCCAGCAGAGAAGTGAAACGGTAGACCCATGACCTCAAGCGGGAGAAGAAGATCGGCAAAGATGATGGCGGCATCAACTTGCAAAATTTCGGCGGCCTCGATCGTGACCTGGGCTGCGAGTTCCGGCTTCTTACAGATTTCGAGCAGCGAATGCTGCTTGCGGATGGCGCGGTACTCGGGCATGTAGCGTCCGGCCTGGCGCATGAACCATACAGGCGTGCGATCCACCGGCTGCGATTTGCAGGCTCGAACGAAGTTGGAATTGGGCGCGGACATGAACTGATGAATGTAGCATCTTTTGTTGGATACGCGCTGATGACGGATCCACCACCTGACGAACGCCGTCATCTCCGCTTGACCGCACTGCCGAGTCGGCTATCCTCACACGGCGCGTTGTGCGAGACTGGAATGGGGCGCTGGAGGGAGCATGAGTCGCGCTGGCATTGTGACGGAAAGAGTCGACCTTAAAATCCCCAAGACTCCTCCGATGTCTGCATTTGTGGCTCGGCCGGACACGTCCGGGCCTCATCCTGGATTACTCGTTTTTCAGGAAGCTTATGGAGTGAACGGACATATCCGCGACGTGGCGGAGCGCTTTGCGGGGCAAGGATATGTGGCGATCGCGCCGGAGTTGTTTCATCGCACAGCGCCGCCGGGCTTTGAGGCTCCCTATGGGGACTTTGCTATAGTCAGGCCGCATTATGAGGCGATCAGCCCTGAGGCAGCCGAGTCCGACGTGCAGTCGGCTTATGACTGGCTCCGATCAAATCCGTGCGTGAAGCAGGACGAGATTTCGTGTGTGGGTTTCTGCATGGGCGGGCGTGTTTCCTTTATTGCTAACAGCGTGCTGCCCTTGCGCGCGGCAGTTTCGTTTTATGGAGGCGGAATCGCTCCAGACCTGCTGGATCGAGCGGGAGCGCAACATGGGCCAATCCTGCTGATCTGGGGTGGATTGGATAAGCACATTCCGCCGGAGCGGCGCCGAGCCGTCGCGGATGCGCTCACCGCGCAGAAGAAGCCGCACGTGCATGTGGAGTTTTCGCAGGCAGAGCATGGGTTCTTCTGCGATCATCGGCCTTCGTATGAGCCGCATTCGGCACACCAGGCTTGGGCACTGACTCTGGAGTTTCTGCGGTCGTGAAGGCGTTCTCGATCATTGCGGCTGTTTCGATCGGGTTGTGTGCTTCAAACAGCGGTTCCCATCCTCTCGCAAACAGAATGAGAATGGTGGGGCAAACGGCATCACAAACAGCGCCGACTTTCTATAAAGACCTTCTTCCCATCTTGCAGGATCATTGTCAGAGCTGCCATCGCGGCGGCGAAGTTGCGCCTATGCCGCTGGAGACGTATGCCCAAGTGAAGGCCTGGGCGCCGGCGATTGCGCACGCGGTGGAGACAAAGATGATGCCGCCGTGGTTTGCCGATCCGCGGTATGGGCATTTTGCGAATGACCCTTCGCTGAGCGAGCAGCAGATCACCGAGATCGTGGCTTGGGCAAATGCTGGAGCACCGTCCGGTGATCCGCACGATGCACCTCCAGCACGGAAGTGGACTACGGGGTGGAATATTCCCGAGCCGGATCTGGTTATGAAGATGTCCAAGGCTGTCCAGATTCCAGCTCGCGGGGATGTCGAATACACGTACGAAATTGTTGCCACGCATTTCTCTGAGGATCGCTGGGTGCAGATGGCTGAGTTCCGGGCGGGTAGTCCGGCGCATGTGCATCATGCGGTCGTGTACATTCGTCCGCCGAATTCGGAATGGTTGCGGCATGCTCCGGTCGGCAAACCCTTCACCGCTTCTACTTTGACGGATCCGGACGAAAAGCGGCAGGCGCATGAGACTACCAGTGACCTGCTACTGGTGTACGCGCCCGGAAGCTCTCCCGATCTGTGGCCGGATGGAATGGCGAAATTCGTGCCGTCTGGTTCTGATCTTGTGTTTCAGATGCACTACACGAGCAACGGCACCCCCGATTCCGATCAGAGCAGCATCGGGCTCGTGTTTGCGAAGAGCCCTCCGAAACAGCGGGTGATCACGCTGCAGCTCAATAATCACGCGCTGATCATTCCTCCGGGAGCAGATGATTTCCGCGTAGAAGTGCAGGGCACGTTGCCGAACGACGCCACGCTGCTCAGCCTGTTTCCGCACATGCACCTGCGCGGGAAACGATTCGAATACGACATTGTGCATGACGATGGCAGTATTGAGGTGCTGCTGCGAGTGAACTACCACTTTCATTGGCAACTTAGCTACAAGTTGGCTGAACCGCGATTATTGAAGGCCGGCACGAAGCTGCGGGCGATCGCCTGGTACGATAATTCGCGGAACAATCCGCACAATCCGGATCCGACCAAGACAGTCACGTGGGGCGATCAGACCTCGGACGAAATGATGGTGGGATTTTTCGACGTGGCGGTTCCGGCTGGTATGGACAAGTGGAAATTCTTCGAGCGGCATGGCGTGCGAAAATGATTGAGCAAGGATCCTTCCGGAATCGCGAGACCCAAATTCACTTCTTACGCATGCCGACCACGAGGGCGATCACGCCGCATGCGACCAGAACCATACCCACGGCCGGTGGAAGTTTCTGATCCGTTTCTGTTTGAACACTGATTCTTGCCTCGCCGATCTTGATGCCATGATCTTGGCGATGCGGAATCGGCACAACAAAAGCCAGTAATCCGACCACAACCAGCAACACTCCGATGACGACAAGGCTCTTCATCAGGACTCCTTGTGAAACCGAGAACAAACTTGCTGGGTGAAAATAGCCGAAGCTTAATGGAAGGCCGTGACAGTGCTACGCCCGGCCTTTTTTTGCTGCCACGGCGGCCTGCTTCCCGGCCACTTCCCAAGGACGCTTCGCGCGTTCCACTGCGGGCTTATCTCGATCGACGATACGGTCGTACTGGTAGGCCTCGCTGACCGTGCCCAAGGATTCGTTGTAGAGGCTGGGCAGGCCAAGAGCTACCTTGAGTTCCTCGGCAAAAGAGTGCAGAGCCTTGAGGTGCTCCGCAGTAGCCGGAACTTCGGTCTTTGAGGTCTTCAGGAACTGCTGGTATCCGCGGTTGACGAGCTTGGAAATCTCCGTGCCAATGAGATACCCGGGGTAAGCGAAAATCTTAACAGTGTCGTCCGGACCCTTCTGAATCGCCGCGGAGACATTGTATTTACGCAGAAATACACGGCCATTGGTGCCCGGAGCCTCGGTGATATCGAACCCATGATCGCGAAGCCAGCTGAGCGCTTCATCGTAGGTTCGTGCTTCCATCGTTTTTGCCATGGGTTAAACTACCTTTCCTGACCCGGGTTCACCTTGCATGCGTTAGATGCGAAAATATAAAAGACCGGGCGTAACTTTACACATGATGCATCGGCGAGCGATGCTATTCATCTAAACAAAATACTACATACCTTGTTTTCGGCAAGCTGGCACATTACGTAAGTCATCGTAGCTCGTTTCAGCATGGCGCTTAGCTCAAATCAAATCGGGGCAATGTCAACGTCAACCAAGCACAATGGGCAGGGCCAGACCGCCTCAGGACTAGGGGAAACACTGGGGCATACGCTGGTGGAGCGGATTGGCAATACTCCTTTGCTGCGGCTGGATGCGCTGACGCGCGATCTGCCCGGGATCACACTTCTGGGCAAGGCCGAATGGTACAACCCGGGGGGCTCGGTGAAGGATCGAGCCGCTAGCAACATCGTTGCTGAGGGTCGCCGAACAGGACAGCTTGGCCCGGGAAAGATTCTGCTCGACGCTACCAGCGGGAATACCGGGATCGCCTATGCCATGCTGGGCGCTGCCGAAGGATTTCCTGTCACGCTGTGCATGCCCGAGAATGTTTCCCGCGAGCGAAAGCAGATTCTGCAGGGCTACGGCGCGAACATTCTGTATACCGATCCCGGCGACGGTTCCGACGGCGCGATTCGCCTGGCGCGGCAACTGGCGGCTGAACCTTCGAACAAGTATTTCTACGCCGATCAGTATTCGAATGACGCCAACTGGAAGGCGCACTATCTGACTACGGCGAACGAAATCTGGCAGCAGACGCAAGGACGGATCACGCATTTTGTCGCAATGCTGGGGACTAGCGGCACGTTTGTGGGCACAACGCGGCGGCTGAAGGAATTGAATCCGCGCGTGCGGTGCGTTTCACTGCAGCCGGACTCTTCATTCCACGGGATTGAGGGCGCCAAGCATATGGCGAGCGCGATTGTTCCCAAAATCTATGACGCTTCCATCGCGGATCAGAATCTGGAAATTTCGACCGAGGATGCTTATGCGATGGCGCGGCATATGTCGAGGAAAGCTGGGCTGCTGGTCGGTGTTTCGGCTGCTGCGGCAGTCGTTGGGAGCCTGAAAGTGGCGCGGGAGCTGCCGATCAAGAAAGGCCAGGAAGCCGTGGTTGTGACTATCCTTTGCGACTCGGGCGAGAAGTATTTGAGTGAGAGGTTCTGGACGGAGGAGTGAGCTCACCACCGAAACTGCAGAGGACCCAAGAGAACGTAATCCCTCTGGTTCTGATCGTTCGGTCTCGCCACCATTTTCCGAATTTGCTTTTCTCTAAGCTTTCGTGCCTCGGTGGTGAATGCCCCGTATGCTGACAATAAAGAACGAAGATTATGCCGCGATCCGCCGACATGGCGAAGAAACTTATCCTCACGAGTGCTGCGGTGTGCTGCTGGGGCGGTTTCAAGAGGATGGCAGACGCATAGTGACTTCGACTGCCCGCTGCGGAAACACGCGCACCGATTCGGCCCACAATCGCTACAACATCGACCCACGGGAGTTGGTCCGCATTCAGCGCGAGGGGCGGGAACGCGGCGAGGACATTGTCGGGTTCTATCACTCCCATCCGGATCATCCGGCGCGGTGGTCGTCGACCGATTTGGCCGAGGCGCATTGGTTTGGATGCTCTTACGTGATTACTAGTGTGGAGAAGGGCAAGGCGGCCATCACCAATTCATTTGAATTGTCCGGATCGGACGAGAATGATAAGCGCCTGACCGACGAGCAGATCGCTCTGAGCTAAATATCAAATTCAATCGCTTCGTGTTGCGCCGCCACCCGTGATGAAAATCCAGCGGGAAAGCTTCCAGCAGGCCGAAGAGGCACACCAAAATCACTAGCACGATTCCAATCGGTCGGATGAGCACCTCAAGCTAACGCTCGGTAGCGTTTACCTAACTCATGCCTTCGTCTGAAACCCATGATCAGTCGCGGCATTTGCTCGATTTTAACAATTCCCAAACGAAGCGCTCCGCTTCTTAGGAATGCGAACACATGGTGGGAATTCCGGCCAAAACCCGTATCAGTCGCGGGTTTCAACAAAAGTCAGCGGAGCGATTGCACAAAATCCGGTCACCGGCTTGTGGACAGGCTGCACTCGATTGAAAAAACAAATAGTTAGACACGCGGATTTTTCGTTGACTGGAAAAATAGAAGGAGTACAACAGGATCGTTCTTTGACAGCTTCTTAAGTTTTTCCGGTTGGTGCAGCGTCCGGGGCTCAAACTCAGTCACCTCCCTGCCGCGAGGCGGGAAGGAGGGCAAGCAAGGGTCTATAGCAAAGCGCTGGTCGAGGAGAACGAGAAGACCAAGTCGAAGGCAGGATAGAGTTCCGAGGCGTTGGGGTGGTTTTTCCGGTTGGCGGTGAGCCCGGAGCCCGAGCGAAGATCGCGCGCAGCAGCCCCGCAAGGGAAGCCGCGAAAGCAGGTCGAGCAAGGGTCTAAACGCGAGCTACTGGCCGAGACGAATGATCCCAACACCACCTCGGAACTCTCTTACTTTTAGGGCAGTTCCCGGCTGTCACTTCTCAGTTTTTATCCTCGATTGCGCCCACATCCGCCAATACCCCTCATTCTGTGAATCTTGTAGGGATGCTTCGACTCCCACATAATTCACGGCAACTCCAGAAAATCTACTTTCCTGCGTTGCCTGGGCCTCCGACGGGATAGATCTTCGGAATTCGCTCTTCGAGCGGCGGCAACTGCGGAAACGCCGCGTGCGGCTCGGCTTGGTACCAGTACGCGACGGAGAAGTAGTTATCCGAGCGGTGATTGGCGTGGCCGTGCTCAATAGTCGCGCGTAGCGACTTTGTGAATGGGATCGGCGAATCGAGGTGGAAGCGGTAGACCGAGGAGCGTCCGCCCGCGAGTTCCTGACCTACGGCCGGCGCGCCGAACAGTTCGTAGGAAGACGGATGTCCGCCGAAATCCCAGGCGCCAAGGAAATAATCTTCGGAGCCCGTGCCGTTGATCGAGGGTATGGTTTCGCCGTCGATAAAGAACATGTCGTCTCCCTCGCCCCACCAGCCGTCCTGATTCTGCAGCACCGACATGGTCACGCCAACGAAGTGGCCGCGGCCAGTCGCCTCCATCCAGACGTAGTTGCCTTGGCCGTTGAGGTTCTTCTTTTGATCAACGAGGGGATCGCCGTTGGAATGCCATTGATTCGTCCATCCGTGTGCGGGTGTGGCCTGACGATACTGGGCGTGGAAATAGAGCTCACCAGCGGGCAAGGGCTTGGTGTACTCGCGGTAATCGATATTGAAGTAAAAGGCGTCCACTTTCACACTGCCTTCGTTGGTGACAGTAATGCGGGCGTGCTTCTGGAACGGCATTGGAAAGAAGCAGTTGAGCGCCTTGTCGGAACCCACGGCAAGCGGGAGAGATTGATAACGATAATAATCTCCCAGACCTAGACCGAAAAAGTCGCCGATGGGAGTCTCGACACTGGGGGAAGCCTCGCCGTCCCAGAACATACGCAGGACGAGCGCTTTCAGGTGATGGGGATCGTCGCTGGCGATCGTAATCCAGAGGTGAGTGACAAGACTGGGCCCGTCTGCGTCGAGCAGTGTCAACGTTTCCCCAGGAGCGACAACGCGGTAGTCGGCATTGGCTCCCGTGCGGTCGTAGCTCGAGGCGCGATGCTGCACATAGTCTTTGGTGGAAGGTAGGCTTGAGATCCAGCCGTTACGATCCTGGGATACCAGAGGCGTTGCAAGAAGGCAGAACAGGATCCAGCAGATATGCTTCATCGATCCTCCCAAGGAGTTCGGAAGGATTATATGAAAGAGGGCGAGGGGGAATAAAAGAGAACGGGAGGCGGAAAGCCGAATTTGGCCGCCTCCCAGAGCGGGATGGAATGGAACTACTCCGCGACCGCTTCTTTCTCGATCACGACCTTCAGGTGCGCGGTCACGTCCTTATGCAGCTTGATGGGAACGGAGAACTCGCCGAGCGTCTTCAGTGGCTCGTGCAATTGGATCTTGCGGCGGTCGACATTGAATCCTTTCTTAATCAGACCTTCGGCGATGTCGCCGGAGGTGACGGATCCGAAGAGCTGGTCGTGCTCGCCCGAGCGGCGCTGGAAGGCCACGGTCACGGCTTCGAATTGCTTCGAGAGTTCCTCAGCCTGAACCTTCTCTTTGGCAGAACGGCGCACTGCAGCGGCCTTCATCTGGCCGATGACGGCCTTATTGTTTTCATTGGCTTCGATGGCCAGCTTGCGCGGGAGGAGGAAGTTGCGGCCGTATCCCTCGGCGACTTTCACCACGTCTCCACGCGATCCTAATTTCGCTACATCTTCTTTAAGAATGACTTCCATGATCGCTCCGATCTCTTTAGCTTTCAGCTTTCAGCTTTCAGCTATCAGTTTTCAGAAACCGGCCACAGCAGAAAAACTGAAAGCTGCTGGCTGATAGCTGCTTTACGATGCCCTTCCTGCGAACGGCAGCAATGCGATGTTACGGGCCTGCTTGATGGCCGATGACAGGCGATGCTGGTGCGGTGCGCACACGCCGGTCAGACGGCGTGGCACGATCTTGCCGCTCTCAGCGACAAACTGCCCGAGCAGGCGATAATCCTTGTAGTTGATGTCCTCAATACGCTCGACGCAGAACTTGCAAACTTTCTTGCGCCGGAAAAACTTGCGGCCGCCCTCGCGTGGAGGGCCTCCGGGCCTGCCGCCAAATCGGCCACGGTCGCCTCCCGGGCCGCTGGAGCGCGGACGCTCAGTCGATGCTGCTTGCTCTGGTGCTTTTGTGTCTTCTGCCATTTTCGTAACTCTCCTCAATCGTTGGCCAGTGATTCGTTATCAGTGGCCAGTCAAGTCTCGTCGGGATAGCACCAGATCACTGGCGTCTAGCCACTTACCGCTCGCCCCTATGCCGTTGCCGGAGTTTCTGCCGCGGGCGCAGCCGCCGGAGCTTCGGTTGCAGCCGGTGCCTGCGCGCTGACCTTCTTGCGCGCGTCGCGGATCTTTTTGATCTTCTCCAGGCGCTTCTGCTCTTCGTCCACACGGACGGTGAGAAACTTGATCACCGGCTCGGTCACGCGCAGCCGCCGCTCGAGTTCGTGAATCACGGCACCGCCGCCCTCGACCACGAAGAGCACGTAAATGCCTTCATTGAACCGGCGCACCGTGTAAGCAAGACGACGTTTGCCCATCTTTTCGACCTTCTTGATCGTGCCGCCCGAGGTGGGAATGACGTTCTGCAGGTTCGAAATCAGTTTGTCCAGATCCTCATCCGTCATATCGGGGCGGACGATAAACATCAGTTCATAAGTACGATTCATTCGTGTCTCCAAATCTTGGCCAAGGATTGTCACAGATAACCCGGAATTGATTCATCATCCGTGTGAATCAGTGCCGATCAGTGGCTAATCTTTTCCTTCGTCCGGCCCCTTGCGGTTGAAGCGGTTCATGGCCGCCGCCGGACCGTCCTTCAAAATCACTTTCACTGCTTCTTCGGCGGTGTCGAGCATGCCATCAATTACTTTTAAATCTGCTTTGCGCATTGGGCTCAGCAGGTATTCCCTGCCGTCCGATACTTTCCGTTCCGGCGCCACGCCGATGCGAATCCGGAGAAAATCCTGCGTCTGCAGCGCATCGATGATGGACTCGATGCCGTTGTGCCCCGCCGAACTGCGCCGCGTATGAATGCGCAGCGTGCCCAACGGAAAATCCAGCTCGTCCTGGATCACGATCAGGTCCGATTCCGGTTTTGCCTCGTACTCCCGAAGCAGTTCACGAACCGAAAGTCCGCTGAGGTTCATGAACGTCTCAGGTTTGGCTAGCAGCACCATCTGATCGCTGAGAATCGAGCGCGCCGTCAATGCCCGGCATTGCCGGTTTCTCACTTCCACTCCCAGGTCTCCGGCGATGCGATCAATCGCCAGGAAACCTGCATTGTGTGGCGTGAATTGATACTCAATTCCGGGATTGCCCAACCCCACGATCAGTTTCACGCCATCCAGTTCCTTGCCCTGCACGGACCCGGAGGAGCCTCCGAGCTTAGCTCGGCCTGTCCACGTCTAACCCGGCCCCACACAAGATCTTTCGCTTCGCTCAGGATGACCGCCGGCGGCTTAAATGCCCGCCAAACGTTGTCACTTCTTCTCCTTCTTCTCAGCTTTCTCCGGAGCAGCTTCCGCACCTTCCTCTTCGGTCTCCTGCTTGCCCTTCTTGATGACTTCGGGCTCGGCCGGAGCAGCCGCCGCTTCCGCAGCCGCCGCATCGGGCGTCGGAGCGACTTCTTCCTTCACCGAGGTGACGTGCGCCACCGGCTGATTCGCGTCGGTGATGAACTTCAGCTTGTCGGAGTGCGGCAGGTCCGAGACTCGCAGCACCTTGCCGAAGGTAAGGTGCGAGATATCGACGTCGATATGGCTCGGGATGTCTGCAGGCAGACATTCGATTTCGACTTCGCGCAGCATCTGTTCCATGATGCCGCCCTGGGTTTTGACGCCCTCGGCTTCACCGGTCAGGAAGATGGGCACGCTGACCGTAAGGACCTTGTCCATGGCGATGCGCTTCAGGTCGATGTGCAGCAGTTTGCCTTTGATCGGCTCGTACTGCCATTCGACGATCATCGCCTTAGTGCGCTCGCCGCCGTTGAGCGTGAGATCGAAAATTGTATTGTGGCCGGTGTCGGAGTGCAGAATGCGCAGCACCTGCCGCGGATCGACGCTCACCGAGAGCGAGTCTTTACCGGCACCATAGATTACACCGGGAATTTTGCCGTCACGGCGCACGCGGCGGGCTTGATTCTTGTTGCCCGACTCGCGCGGATGGGCTTCCAGAACATTGGTCTCAATTGCAGTCGCCATAAATTCGATTCCTTTAAAATCAGTCTCGAGTTGGGAACTCCGAGCCCCAAGCCTACAAATTTGCTCGTAGCTCTTGGCTCGCTACATAAACAGCCTGCTCACCGACGTTTCTTCGTGATTGGCCTGGATTGCGCGGCCAATCAGTCCTGCGATAGAGAGGACGGAAATCTTTCCTCCCTTTTCGGTGCGCGCCGCCTCGGCTTCTGCCGTCAGCGGGATGGTGTTGGTGACCACTACTTGCTTGATCACCGAATTCATAATGTTTTCTACCGCCGGCCCGGAGAGTACCGCATGTGAGGCGCAGGCATAGACACATTCCGCGCCGTTCTCTATTAGCGCCATGGCGGTTTTTACCAGTGTGCCAGCTGTGTCGATCAGGTCATCGATGATCAGACAAGTCCGTCCGCGGACATCGCCAATGACGTGCATGACTTCGGCCACGTTCATCTCCACCCGGCGCTTATCTACGATGGCCAGCGCGGCATCGACCTTTTTGGCAAAAAACCGGGCTCTTTCCACGCCGCCTGCATCCGGCGAAACTACCGTCAAGCTGGGCAACGCCAGTTTGCGGAAGTGATCCACCAGGACCGGTGACGCGAACAGATGATCCACCGGGATGTTGAAAAATCCCTGCAATTGGGGCGTGTGTAAATCCACAATCAGAGCCCGATGTGCGCCCGCGGTGGTCAGCAGATCGGCCACCAGCTTGGACGAGATCGGGCTGCGCGGCTTGTCTTTACGATCCTGCCGAGCATAACCGAAGTATGGAATCACCGCCGTGATGCGCCGTGCCGACGCGCGCTTAAGGGCATCGATCATCAACAGCAGTTCCATCAAGTGCTCATCGACGCTCGTCGTCCTGCCGGTATTCCGGTCCGTCGCCCGACACGTCGGCTGCATCACGAAGACGTCAGCGCCGCGCACGTTCTCCTGAATCTGCACGTAGCACTCGCCGTCTCGAAAACGAATCACCTGCGCCTGTCCACGCTGCATGCCAAGAAAGTGGCAGACCTCATCAGCGAGCGGTTCGTTCGCCGTTCCGCTAAAGATCTTGAACTTCTCGTCAGTGCGCGGGCGTTGCTTCCGCTCCTGCTTTTCGTCAGGCACAGGCGGACTCTTCTTTTCCACCTTCTCGGTCTTTTCGGTCGGCGTCGCCAAAGTAGCCATAGGCAGTTCTCAGTTCTCTATTCCCAGTTCTCAGTCTTTGGGCTCGGGCCAGTTCAACTGAGAACGGAGAACTGGCAACTGAGAACCGAATTTCTGGCTGGGCCGCTAGGATTCGAACCTAGACAAAGTGCTCCAAAGGCACTTGACCTACCATTAGTCGACGGCCCAGTAAACCGATTGTTGATTGTCGATTGCTAATGACGCTCTTGAAGCAGTCCAATTGTCAATCAACAATCAAAATTCAACAATCAAAATTTCCAGAAAACAGGCGTCGGAAATCGTCAATTGAAAACTCTGGACCAGTACTGCCGCCGACTCACGGTCGAGGTAGCCTTCGCCATCCATCCTTGCTTCCGCAGCTTGGCGCATGCCTTGGCGGCGGCTTCCCCCGACGCAAACAACCCGTACAACGTGGACCCGGAACCCGACAGGGACGCGTACTTCGCGCCTGCGCGCACTAGCGCTTTCTTGCCTTCACACAGCTCGGGATACTCAGGAAAGACGACTTTTTCGAAGTCGTTCTCGATCCCGGCCCGGACAAGCACGAGAAGCGGATTCTCGGCCCGGCCCCGTAACGGAGCACCGGAGTAAAGCTGGCTAAGCCACGCTGACAGCTCGCGGCTAAGCTCATTCATTCTATCGGAGGGATCGGAAAGCGTCAATTTTGGGGACATCCCTCGCAGGTCGCCGGCGGGGGCGCCCTCACCAAATAAGCGATCCCAATCAGCAAACGCCTTCGGGGTCGACACACCCTGTTCGGGCGTGACTACAACACAGGCCAGGGGTGGCAGATCTGGCAATGGGAACACCTGCTCGCCTCGGCCGAGTCCGAGCACCATTCCCCCGACTAAGAAAAGCGGTAGATCGGAACCTACCTCGGCAGCAATGCGGACCTTTTCTGCGCTGGGAAGCGACTTTCTCAGGACTCGCTCCAATCCTGTCAGGGCTGCAACCGCGTTTGCCGACGCGCCGCCTAATCCTCCCTGCACCGGGAGGCGTTTTTCGATATCGATGACGACACGCCCTCGAGTCTGAAAAGACTGCATTGCGCGTTCAACCATGCGAAAGCAGGTATTTGACTCGTCTTTCGGCACGCGGGGATCGGAGCAGCGGATCTCAATGCCGGATCCGCGCTCCACGCTGACTCGCAACAGGTCATGCAGGGCGATCGTCTGATAGACCGTTAGCAGTTCGTGGAATCCGTCCGGACGAGCCGGACCGATGCGCAGTCCTAGATTGATCTTCGCGAAGGAGCGAACCCTGACTGTCATGTCTGACCCGAAAAGACTACTGATTGTAAGGCCTTTGCGGAAGGAGAAGTGAGTTCGGCTTGGAAGCTAAATCCGCGTTCTCTGAGAGGCAAAGTTTTTCAGGGACGGCTGCGCGAAGAATACCCACGGCTAGCAGCTCCTGCGTTTATCCGTCGAGACTAACTCTGGCTAAGTCGTGGCTGGTGGGGTAGTGGCCGATGGCGCCGGTGCGGCTGCCGGCTCTGGCGTGGTTTCGTTGACCAGGTCCTTCAATTCCTTGCTGGGCTTAAAGAAAGGAATCTTCTTTGCCGGAACCTCGACGCGCTCGCCAGTCTTGGGATTGCGGCCCACGCGGGGCTTCCGCTGACGGGTGCGAAAGCTGCCGAACCCGCGGATTTCGATCTTGTCGCCGGCGCGCAGCGAACGCACCACACTGTCGAAAATGGTTTCTACAATCACTTCGCTGTCTTTGCGCGTAAGTTCCGCTAAACGCGATACTTCGTCGATCAAGTCGGCTTTCGTCATAGCGCCCCTCTTTCCGCGGCTGGTTAAAACCGATAAATCCCTTCCCTTATGAGTCCCAACGTTAGATCCGGCCAGTTGTCTTCCATAACCTTCTCAAATTTCAGGGGTTGGATGCAAGCTTTGTCATTCCAGCCGGTTTGTAAGAAGACAGGTTCCCCTGGATGTGGCCAACGAGAAGGCGAACGGGGTCTTTCGGAACCTAAGCTGCCGCGTCCAGAGGAGGACTCGGTAAACGGTGGACTGCACATACAATTCTCGTATTCTGGTTTAAGGTTAAACGCATCCCGACCGGCCCGAGATGTTTGAGCGAAGAAGCCGGTTTTCTGACTCAGTCGAGGAGGATGCGATGACTGCACGCCGTGAGATTTGCTATGCGGGTTTAGTTATTTCTTCGATGATCCTACTTGGAAGTTTGAGCTCGCCACTGGAGGTTCGCATGAAGCAGCCGAAGGGTGCCGGCCTCGATGAGCAAATCACGCGCAAGACTGTCGAGAGCTTTAACGATGCATTTAATCGCCACGATGCGGAAAAACTCGCGACGCTGTTAACCGACGATACGGTCTTCGAAGACACATCGCCAGCACCGGACGGTCGCCGAGTTGAGGGAAAGAATGCGGTAGTCGAGCTTTGGCGCGGATGGTTCGCGCGGAATGCAGATGCACACTTTGACACGGAGGAAATGATTGTCAGCGGAAACCGCGCTACCGTGCTCTGGATTTATCGCAAGATGCGCAATGGCCAGCCGTGGCATCTGAGGGGCGTTGATGTTTTCATGGTCCGCGACGGTAAGATCGCGGCAAAACTGGCGTACGTCAAAGGCTGACTAGCTAGAGAGGGCCGCCGGTACGCTTGCCGACCGCCTCCGGAGATTGAGATTTCGCGCCGCCCGATTCCTCCCGGCGGAATCGCTTCAGCCATCCGGGCTCGACGACGTGTTCATCGTGGAACCGGCGGAAGCGAGCCGCCAGAATCGAAGAGCGATTCACATAGCCCAAGACCTTGCGCTCGTCGGCGCGGTCGACCACGGGCAGACGCCCAACATCGAAGCGGACCAACTTGGCGGCGGCCTCGGCAACCAGTTCGTCGGGATATGCCACAACCAAATGCGTCGTGCCAGCCTGCTCCACGGTCATGGCTCCGGAGAAATCTTTGTCGAGCGCCTTCAGGATGTCACCGCGGGTGATGATTCCGGCTAGCTTGCCCGGTTCGTCCAGAATCAGCAGCGCCTCATAGCGGGCGACTGCGGGATCATGCTTCGCGATGCGCTCGGCGAGGACGCCCACTGTTGTGCCGGCGGAAATGACCGGAGCCTGTGGATCCATCGTTTCGGAAACGGTGGCCTGCATCAGCGCATCAATTTCGTAGTCCTGATGTACCCGTAGTCCGCGCCGGACCAGTTTCTCGGTCATAATAGAGCTCTTCGGCATGAACAGCATGGCAACGCCGTCGGCGATCACGGCAACCAGCATCAGCGGGAGCACCGAGTTGTAGTCTCGCGTGATCTCGAAAGCGAAAATAATGAAAGTGAACGTGGCGCGCGAAGCTGCCCCGAACACTGCTCCCATTGAGACCAACGCAAACGCTCCCGGGGAAAGATGAGCCGAAGGGAACACGCGATTGGCGATCATTGCAAATAACCCGCCCATCGCCGCGCTCCACATGAATGTCGGAGCCAAAAGCCCGCCAGAGGTTCCCGAGCCGAGTGAAACCACCAACACCGCGAATTTCGCCAGCATGACCGCCAGCAGCAACTTCCACAACAGCAGGCCGTTGAGAATGTCGCCGATCGTGTCATAGCCAACACCAAATACACGCGGGACGAAGAAACCGATAATGCCGAGAATCAGGGCGCCAATCGCGGGCCACCACAATTCATCGACCGGAAGCTTCTCAAACACGTCTTCGACCCAATACAAGGATTTGCTCAAAGCGACCGCAGCCACTCCGCATAACGGCCCGAGGAAAAGATAAAACGGCAGAGCATGCGGAATCCCGAAATCCATTGCGGAAACGTGGAACATCGGCCCGGACCCCAGCAGTTGCATGTGCACCGCTGTGGCAAGGGTGCTGGCGATGACGAGCGGAATAAACGATCGCGATTTAAATTCGAAGAGCAGCAACTCAATGGCGAGAATCACTCCGGCAATGGGCGTGTTGAAGGTGGCGGACATGCCCGCCGCCGCGCCGCAGGCCAGCAATACTTTGCGTTCGACGGCGGTAGTGTGAAGCACCTGGCCTACGAGAGATCCGATCGCGCCACCAGTCTGAATGATGGGGCCTTCGGCGCCGAACGGACCACCGGTGCCAATGGCAATCGCCGCCGAAATGGGTTTCAGCAGCGCGACCCGCGGCTGAATCCGGCTGCGGTTAACCAGCACCGCCTCCATCGCTTCGGGAATGCCATGTCCTTTGATCTTCGAGCTTCCATATTTCGCCATCAAGCCAACTATGAGGCCGCCGATTACTGGAACCAGGATCACCCACCCGCCGAGATGATGCTGTCCGACGCTCGCGAAGCTGGTCGACCAGCGATGGAAGAAGAAAAGATTGGTGAAAAGGCCGATCAGCTTGTAAAGCACATAAGCCACGATGCCGCCAATCAAACCGATCGCGGCAGCCAGGAGCGACACCAGGAAGATGCGGAAAGGCGCGGGCGGCGGAGGCAGAGTTCCGAGGGTGTTGCCCCGCAGGTCATAGCCGTTGTTGGAGGGCGGGATTTGCCGATTGCTCATGTGAACTATCTTTCCGAGAGTGCGTGGCCTGTGTTGCGAGTACGCCTGCGGTTTCCGTTCTTGCCTCCGCGCATTACCTTGCGGAGGGCTGCAACCAGAGTGGGAGCGGCACTTTGCAGCTCTTCGTGATGGTGCAGCGCCAATTCTTCCAATACGCATTCGCCCTTAGGTGTAAGCGCGATCAGGACCTCGCGGCGGTCATCGTGGGCGCGCTCGCGTCCGACATATCCCCCGGCTTCCAGCCGGTTGACCAGTTCTACGGCGCTGTGGTGCTGTATTTGCATTCGGTTTGCCAGTTCGCGAATTCTCGGCCGCACGCCTTCGGGGATGCCCTTGATCGCGAGCATCATTTGATACTGACCGCGCTCCAGGCCAGTGCCTTGGACCGCGCGTTCGCTGAAGTGGAGGAACTTTCGAATCTGGTGCCGAAACTCGGCCAAAGCCCGGTAATCGGCCAAAGTGAGCCTCTTCATGCGGAGAATTGTATCGTGCCCCGATAGTACATTTTAATTATATCGTGAGACGATACATATTAGCACACGTAATGCCGCCACCCCGAAGGGCACGAAGGTATAGGGACTCCTTTGTAATACCCTGGATCGTTTGGATTTATGCGGCCGAAAACTGGCCTCTCTGCCCCCGATCCATTTAGAATCCTTTGTCCCAAGTTGCATTCGAGGAGCCGCGACCGTGATCCCGCGCTATACCCGTCCTGAAATGGCCCGCATCTGGAGCGATGAAAACCGCTTCCGCACCTGGCTGGCGGTAGAGGTAGCGGCAACCCAAACTCTCTCTGAAGCTGGCCTGGTTCCGAAAGAGGCGGCCAAGGTCATCCGCGAACGCGCCGACTTCCGCGTGGAGCGGATTCATGAGATTGAAGCCGAAGTCCGCCACGACGTGATCGCCTTTACGACGGCAGTCGCGGAGATCGTCGGCCCGCATGCCCGCTGGTTTCACTACGGACTTACTTCGAACGATGTCGTGGATACCGCGCAAGCGTTGCTGATTCGACAGGCTTCGGAGGTTATCGCTCAAGACTTGCAGCGGCTTTCTGACGTGCTGGAGCGGCGGGCTTGGGAATTCAAAGACACGCCTATGATCGGCCGCACGCACGGGATCCACGCTGAGCCGATTACATTCGGGTTCAAGATCGCCAACTGGTATTCGGAAACGCAGCGCAACATAGCCCGGTTTAAAGCGGCAGCCGAGGATATGCGGGTCGGGAAGTTTTCCGGAGCGGTAGGAATCTTCGCGCATCTTAGCCCGGAACTTGAGGAAAAGATTTGCGCTCGCTTGGGATTGAAAGCGGCTGCGGTTTCATCGCAAGTCATCCAGCGCGATCGGCATGCGAACTATCTGGCCACGCTGGCGGTGATTGCTTCGACGCTGGACAAGATTGCGACTGAGGTTCGCCATCTTCAACGGACTGAAGTACGGGAAGCCGAGGAGTATTTCAGCGAGAAACAGAAGGGATCGTCGGCGATGCCGCACAAGCGCAATCCGGTGACGGCGGAGCAGATCAGCGGACTGGCGCGGGTGGTGCGCAGCAATGCACAGGCAGGATTTGAAAACGTCGCACTGTGGCACGAGCGCGACATCTCGCATTCTTCGGTCGAACGCGTCATTCTGCCGGATTCGACGACGCTGGCCGATTACCTGCTTAGCAAGACAGCCAGCCTTGTGGACACGATGTTCGTCTATCCGGAGCGCATGCTCGCAAATCTCGAATCAACACGTGGGCTGATCTTCAGCGGGCAACTGCTGCTCGATTTGGTGGAAAACGGGGTCAGTCGTGAGGACGCTTATCGATTAGTGCAATCGCATGCCATGCGTGCTTGGAGAGAGGGACTCAATTTTCGTCAACTGGTACTGGCGGATCAGGAGATCGCCGGCCGGGTTCCGCGCCAGCAGATCGAATATGCCTTCGATTTAAAACGGCAGTTGAAGAATGTGGACAGGATTTTCGCGCGGGTTTTCGGCAGCAACAAGCAGAAAACGAAACCCAAAGCTGCGCGAAACCGCGCCCGCAAGCGGTGACGATCGGGGTCAGAGAACCCAGCAACCATTGTCTTTCGCCCAAATTAAAATAGATCGTGGAGGGGCGTAACGAATCTATCGGAACAGATTCGTTTTTCCGCTGGAGGAGATGATGACTGCGCTTGCTGTTGGGAAGAGAGCTCCCGAATTTGACCTGAAGAACCTCGACGGAAAGAGTTTCTCGCTAACCCAGGAATTAATGCATGGCCCGGTGGTGTTGGCCTTCTTCAAGGTTTCCTGCCCGACTTGCCAATACACATTTCCTTTCCTCGAACGGCTCCATAAGGCTTACGGGAAGGCCGGTGTGCGCCTGCTTGGCGTTTCACAGAATGACGCGAAGGACACCGCCGCTTTCGTCAAAGAATACGGCGTGACCTTCCCGGTGCTGTTGGATGAAATTGGAAAATATCCCGTCTCGAACGCGTATGGATTGACCAACGTTCCAACCGTCTTCTGGATCGCACAGGACGGGGAGATTGAAGTTTCAAGCGTGGGCTGGGTGCGGAGCGATTTCGAAGAGATCAATCGCAAAATGGCCGGCAATGGAAAGGCCTCACCCACCGCGATGTTTCGTCCTGAAGAGAGCATACTGGATTTCCGTGCTGGTTGAGGGTCAAAGAACTAGGCCGCCGGTTCGGCGGCTGATCCAAACACGACAATCGAGGCGTCGATACACCTCCGGCCAGAGCCTTGTGTCCGGACGGTCCAGGGGTGATTGGACTGTCGTGCGCCATCCGCGAGTGATTCCTGGGCGGAAAAGTGGCCAATCCCGTTACAATCTGGCTTGATCATCAGAAACAACTTTTTCTCAGATGTCGCTTGGCGCGTCACTGCTTGGGGGAGAAAGCTGTCTATGCAAATCCTGAGGAGAACTGTCTCGGCCTGCTTGGCCCTGTGCCTGGTCCTACCCGCATGGGCTGAAGGAGGCCTGCCCGTTCCGGTCCCCGCCAAGGCAAAAAAAGAGATTGTTTCGGTGCGTCTACCGGGGGTGGCTTTCGCGGCTCTAGAGACTATCTCTCCCGAACATATTCGCTGGCACGTCCGTTTTCTTTCCCACGATCTGCTGGAAGGCCGGGGCACCGGCCAGCGCGGGGGCGACATCGCGGCGGAATACATTGCGACACAGTTCGCGCAGTACGGGCTGAAACCGGCCGGTGATCACGGCACCTACATGCAGAAGGTCCCGTTGGTAGGGATTACTACGCTTCCAGAAACGCAATTTTCGCTCGTGCCTAAGCGCGGCGAGACCATGAACTTGAAGCCGCTGGACGAATACGTTGCGTATGACCAAACGCAGCAACCCGAATCGGATGTCGAGGCCGATATCGTCTACGTGGGCTACGGCATCGAAGCTCCCGAATACAACTGGGACGACTACAAGGGGACTGACGTCCGCGGCAAGGTTCTGTTGATGTTGGTGAACGAGCCGCCATCGGAGGATCCCAAATTCTTCAAGGGCAAGGCGCTGACCTACTATGGACGCTGGACCTACAAGTACGAGGAAGCAGCGCGCAAGGGCGCGATAGGAGTGCTGCTGGTACATCAGACGCAGATGGCCAGTTATCCCTGGGAAGTAGTGCGTAATTCAAATTCCGGAGAAAAAGCCAGCCTAAAGGTGGAAGGGCCGGCGTTGAAAGTGGCGGCCTGGGTTCATGGCGATGTTGCCGCTCACCTGGCGCATGCATCCGGCCTGACTCTTGAAAAGATGATGCAGGATGCGCAGTCGAAAGATTTCCATCCCATCAATCTGGGCGCGCGGCTGAAAGCGCACATGGTCAGCAAGATTCGCAACTTTGAATCCAACAATGTGCTGGCGATTCTGCCCGGTTCGGATAAGCGAGTAGCTGATGAGGCTGTACTTTATACGGCACATTACGACCACTTCGGCATCCGTCCCGACATGCCGGGAGACAACATTTTTAATGGCGCACAGGACAACGCCACCGGCTGCGGGATTCTGTTGGAGGTGGCACGCGCATTTGGCGCTGCGGCCCAGCATCCGCGACGGTCGATCCTGTTCGCCGCTGTCACGGCCGAGGAGCAAGGTCTGCTCGGATCGGAATATCTCGGAAAGCATCCGCCGATTCCGGCGGGCAAGATCACGCTGGATCTTAACTATGACGACGTGAAGCCGTTGGGCGCTCCCGAGGAGGTTGAAGTTTCTGGGGCGGAGAGAACGACTTTCTACCCCGCTGTTGAGGCGATGGCTAAGGACTTTCGGCTGGCGATTCGCTCCGATGCGCGGCCAGAGGCAGGACACTTCTACCGCTCCGATCATTTCAGTCTGGCTCGCGTCGGGGTTCCTTCGTTCTCAATCAATGAAGGGATGAAGTACAAGGGACATCCGGAGTCGTGGGGGCTGGAGCAGGACCGGGAATACGTCGAAAAACATTATCACCAGCCGAGCGACGAATATCATCCCGAGATGGATTTCACCGGCGATTCAGCTATGGCGCGCTTTGGATTCGCATTGGGGTGGGAAGCAGCCAGTCTGCCCAAACTCATCGGGTGGCAACATGGGGATGAGTTCGAGGCAGCGCGGATTAAGAGTCAGCAGTAGCAGTGGTGAGTTTAGCGTCTGTCGTTCCCGGATGATCGACGGCAATTCCCGGGTTCAGTTGAGCCAACACGCATCTTCCTAACATCACTCGAATCCCTCCCGCCTCCGTAACCGAGGTAACCTTTAGTTGCCGTCCGGCGCGTGCTAGCCTCGTTATATAGGTTTGGAATCAGCAACTTCCAAGCGAATGCGACCCTGAAATGCCGCGAATTCCCATCTTTCGCCTGGGCGGAGCACCGGAGAAGGCTGCGCCGCCGAGTCTCGCCGCTTCGACGCCGTACGTGTCGCTGGAAGGGCTGGCGATGGGCGTGGACAATCTGCGGCATGATGTAAGGCTTAGTCCGCGATTCGCCGAAGTCGCTCGGGCGCACATTGCCCGGCTGATTGCGCGAAATGGAGAGGTGGAGGGTTTGCTGGCCGCGGATGTTCCCCAGACATCCCAAGGCCCCTCATGGATGCGCAACCTGGCAGGCAAGTCGGTCCGAGCGCGGCAGGATGCCTCCGAATGGAAGCCGCTGATGACGGACCTGCTGGTGGCTTCGCTAAATCGTGCCAAGAAAGAATACAAACTGGGCATCGACATCCTTGCGCGGCTGGCAGTGACGAAGTTCCTGCGCAGCGAGATGACCCTGCAATTTGCGCAGGTATTGGAGCGTTGCCGCGTCCTGCTAAAGAGCTACGACAATATGCGCCAGCAGAAGGCGCACGAATACCGCGAGCGGCTGGCCACATTTCAGGTCCGGAAAAAGATCATTCTGCGCAAAACCGGGCAAGACATCTTCGAAACTCTGCGCGAAGTGGAGAAGAGCACACTCGGCCGCACGAGGCGGTCCCTGTTTGGTGAGGAAACCAACGCGCGCACCTATTTCACCTATCCACTTTTCGTGAACCGGCTTCTGTTTTCCGAGGATGGGCGCGACGACTACCTGCTCTCCGAGCATTACGTGATGTTGGGCAACTACGATCGCGATCCCGACCGCTACACTACGATCCAGGAGGTGATTTCAAAATTTCTACGCTCCCTCTATGGCGACGAGATCAAGGGCGAAACGATCGAGGCATGGATGAACGTTCCAGAGAATGCGCGCCTTCTGGTTGGGAGCGGCACTCCGGAAGAATCGGATGAAGGGCTGGCGCAACAGGATCGGCTGGGGTCGTGGGTACGGTTGCTGGAAGACGAGCACGTGATGGAGCACGTGATCGCCTCGTACTATGTTGTCCCGCTATTAAGTGAATATGCGCCGCGGATCAATCCGCAGCAGTTGAAGAACGCTCTCATTGACCGCACGGAATGCGACCGCGTGGAACGGCTGATCCAGGAGCATGGGAAACTTTCACCCCACAGTCTCTATGCCGCGGTTTCTAAGGTGGCTTCCTGCCGCGGAGGGGAGCGCTCCAAAGTTGCCGCACGATTCCTGGCGGATTTCTTCCATTACCACCGCGACTTTCGCCGGCTGGAAGTCCTCAATGCGGCGCTGGACTCGGTCAATCTCGTCCCCAACGAAAGGCTGCAAGAGCTGTCACGCGTCAACGGCACGCTCTATGAATTCCTGCTGCCCGAGGAACAGGGAGCAGGAGATTCGGATCGCATCCTGCGCCATGTGGTGTTAAAGGCCGACGTTCGAGACTCGACCCGACTCACGCGGACCATGATGGAGAAAGGTCTCAATCCGGCGTCGTACTTCAGTCTCAATTTCTACGATCCGGTCAACAAGCTTCTGGAGAAATACGGCGCCAAGAAGGTATTTCTCGAAGGGGACGCCATCATTCTGGCGATTCTTGAGCGCGAAGGAGAGCCCGGGCTGGCCGTCAGCCGCATGTGCGTGCTGGCGCGCGAAATCATCGAAATTGTCCGCGGATACAACGAAATGATGCAGCGTTCCGGGATGCCGCAACTGGAACTTGGACTCGGCATCACGCTGCAGGACTCGGCGCCGCTGTACCTGATGGATGGCGACCACCAGATCATGATTTCCGAAGCGCTGAACGAAAGTGATCGCCTCTCCGCCTGCAATAAACGCGCACGCAAGGTGATGGAACCGCAGGCGGGACCGTTCCACGTGTACGCATTTCAGGCCGCTGATGTAGATGCTGAAGGAAATCCTGAAGACGTGACGCTAAGCTTCAACCTGAGCGGCATTCGGATGAACGAAGCAGCTTTCCGCAAGCTGAAGCAGGAGATCACGCTGGAGCCGCTCCGAGTACGCTTGCCTGCGCCATTGGCATCATCGGACAAAGGCGAGTACAAGCTATTCAGCGCGACCGTTCCGGTAGATCGCGACATCTTTCGCAAGATCGTCATACGGGAAAGCCGCATTCCGCGCATTGATTCCGAAGACTTCTCCGTGAAGGGATGGACAGACCGGCTATATTACGAAGTCTGCACGGATCAAGCGATTTACAATGCGCTCGAAAAGCGCAAAGGTGCGAGCGGCGGCTAGAAATTCGAACGCGGAGGCCGGAACGGAATTTTGAAGGTCGCCTCCACATCGACTGGCGCTCCGTTCTTCGTGGCTGGCTCAAACTTCCATTGCGAGACCGCTTGGGTGGCATAGCGGTCCAGTCGATCATCGATGCCACGCAGCACGCGCACATTTCCGACCGTGCCGTCGGCGCGAATCACCGCGTAGAGAATCACGGTTCCCGAGACATTTTGGCGCATCAACTGCGAAGGATATCCGGGATCTACTTTGCGGGTGACGAACGGCTGGGAAAGCTCCGTGTTTGGAGAGTTCTCGTCCTGCTTCATTTCGGCGAATCGGATGATCCAGCTACCTCCGGCGGAATTCAGGTTGGGCATGTTCAAGGTCAGTGAATAAAATTTGCGGTCTCCGAAAACGAACCGCTCAGCCTCGGACAGCTTCGCGGCCGTGTCAGGAATCGCTGGCTTTGCCGAGGTACTTCCGCGGGCCGCCGGTACGCTCGGTTCGGCATTCGGCTTGGAGGAGGCAAGCTCTTTCGTGGCATTGCCAGCTACGGGAGAGGTGTTTCCTCCTGCTTTCTCGACGTATAGGCCCGCGGGCAACTCGCTCATACCCTTCCCACCCGATCCTGTTCCATTATCCCTTCCTCCACCCAGGCCAGATCCCGTCGTGGTGCCCGAGGATAAGCCCGGAGAGCCCGATCCGCCCTCGTGGCCATTCGGCGCAGCGGAGAGCGATCCGCGCCGATTTCCTGCAGGCGGCGATGTCGGCGCGCCAACCGCGGGATGCAGGCTCAACGCGATGATCCGTCCGCGTGATCCCAATGACTGCCCCGCGCCCGTTCCGGGACCTGCCAGCGTTGGGGGTGGAGGGACGATGGCGGGAGCACTGGTGGTTCGCGATCCGTAGCCAGCAGCGAATGTCCTTTGGTCGTCCACCGGCAACTGAGGAGCGGGGGCTATCACCGCACTGCGAGCGATGTTCATGTCGCCGACGTTTCGGAGTTGCGTGATGTCCACGCTTGGTGGAGGCGCAACCACGGCTGGCTGTGGCGCGGAAAAGGCCGGCGCAGAGCGCGAGACTTGCAGGTCCGGTGGCGGCGTGACGACCGATGTCTTGACGCGCGGCCCCATCCGGCTGATCTCGGCCGCCGGACTCAGAGGTGCGGGAGGAATCTCCAGTTGCGGCTTCTCCTCCTTGTCCGACCAGGCAACCATGTTGGGCAGTGCAACATCCTGCTTCAGTTTGATGTTTGGCGGGGTGACGATCGTCTGCGAACGATTGTCGGCCTCCGGCGGCACGGAAATGATCGGTTGCGGAGCATAGACCGAATCCGCCGGGGCCGGTTCAGCACCAGCCGCGTTTCGCGTGTCGAGCGGAGGCAGGTATTCCGAAGCCTTGTAGTAAATCACCTGCGAATGGTCGAACACCGAACGAGCAACCGGAGCCGGATGCAATGCGAGGAAGTGCAGGACACCAATGAGAATAGCGAGCGCGATAACGTGATAAGCGCCCGACTCGAGAAAGCTGAACCAAGGGAGACGCCGATGTATGAAAACGTCGGGCCAGAACGCCGCAGGCGGCGAATCCAGGTGAAGGTCAGGCAGGCGCGGCGGAGACAGAAGATCACGAAGATTGCCGAAAAAGACAGACGCACGCGGCGGCAGATCGACAAGCAAACAAGGTCTTTCCCGCGTGGAATTCTGCCAATGCTGCGCTGCTTCAGCCATGCCTAATGGTAGATGGCGAACCTGGCTTTGGGGTAGCCGGAAGGGCATGCATTCGCGCACAACCCTTGGAGAGCAGAGCGTTAATGGTGTTCGTGCTTTTCTTTGTCATCCTCTGGCTGCTTCTCGCCCGCATTGGGAGCCGCGCTGAAATTAGCCTTCCAGTAGTCCTGAACAGCAGGCGGAAGCTTATCCATGTGGGAGAGCAGCATGGTGATCTTCCACATGTCTTGCTCGGAGAGAGTTTTGTCCCAGGCGGGCATGCCGGTATAACGCACGCCGGTGCGGATGGTGTAGAAGATGTGCCACTCGGGGTCATCCGGAGGATCGGAAATTAAATTCGGCGGCGGTGGGTAAAATGAACTGGAGAGCGTGGACTCTTTGCGGTCGAGGCCGCCGTGGCAGAGAGCACAATTCATGGTGTACAGCTTCATGCCATCTTCCAGGTTCTGATCAGTGGGGGTCAGCGGATTCGTAATCCTGGGAGCGTGGCGCTCCATCGAGGCATCCGCCGCACCCATGGCAATGCGGTGCTCCAGATGTGGCGGCGGCACGTTGGCGGCTGTGGGGAAAAATCCGAGGAGAAGGAAACCAAGTCCTCCCAGAATGAGGATGAGAATGGTGACAATAACACCGAGAAGGAACTTTCCCATGAAGCCTCCGAAAGTATCTTGTCAGATCAGAACGGTCAGCTATTGAACGCCCAACTGCGCCCAGCTGAGCGCGAATACCAGCAGAGCGGTTCCGGCGATGGTAATCGTAGCTGAAGTCGCCAGCCGCGCTACGAATCTCGCAAATCGTGACAGATCAGTGTAGCGCAGTCGAATCAGACTGAAAATGACCGCAAAGCAAGCGATGTCGAGCGCGATCGCGAGCCAAAAATAGAGTGAAGAACGAAACGAAGCGACCTCCGCCTGGTGCGCGAAACGCGGGTGTCCGTACCAAGCGCTGTAATACGCCGTATACCACATGTACTTGAGGACGCAACTGGCGGCAACCGCCATTAAAACGGGTGCAATCAGGATTCCTATGTAGCGCCAGGTTCGCTCGAGGCTCAGAAACGACTCCTCAATACGCTTCTACGACGCGCCGTGCGTCGTTCAATATGCTCTCAGCTTTCGCGCCTCGCGGACTACGTCTTCCACCTTTGGCAGGTAATGGTGCTCCTGCGGCGGGGAGAACGGAATTGCGGAGTCCAGACCGGCAATGCGCACGATCGGACCATCGAGATCGTCAAAGGCTTCCTCGTTGATGATGGCGGCAATTTCCCCGGCCAAGCCTCCCGTCCGCGAATGCTCGTGCAGGATGATGACTTTGTTTGTCTTCTTTACCGTCTGCGCGATCGCCTCGCGATCCAGCGGCGAGACGGTGCGCAGATCGAGAATCTCCAGGTCGATTCCTTCTTTGCTCAGTATCTCGGCGGCTTCCAGCGCCGTGTGAACCATCGCAGCGTAAGTGATGATGCTGAGATCGCGGCCTTCTCGCGCTACCCGGGCTTTTCCGATCGGGACTACATAATCCTCTGCCGGTACTTCTTCCTTGATTCGGCGATACAGATATTTATGCTCGAAGTAAACACAGGGATTGTTGTCACGAATCGCCGCCTTGATCAGTCCTTTCGCATCATACGGCGTAGCCGGGCAAATGACTTTCAGACCAGGATTGTGCACGAACCACATCTCGGGATTTTGCGAGTGAAATGGACCACCATGGACATATCCCCCGCTGGGGCCGCGCAGGACAAGTGGAGCAGGAGCTCCCCACAAATAGTGCGTCTTGGCTACCATATTCGAAATCTGGTTGAAAGCGCAGCCGATGAAGTCCATGAACTGAAATTCAGCGACCGGACGCATCCCAGTCAGCGACGCGCCAAAAGTCGCTCCGACAATGGCAGACTCGGCGATCGGGGTGTCGATGACGCGCTCAGGCCCAAAACGATCGATGAATCCATCGGTGACCTTGAAAGCGCCTCCGTAAATTCCAATGTCTTCCCCCAGGCAGAACACCGTGGGGTCACGTTCCATTTCTTCCCAGATTCCCTGGCGAATGGCTTCCAGATAAGTGAGTTGCATGATGGTTTTTGACGCGATTCCCACTGCTCGCGGCTTGGATTCCATTTTAAACTGTGTTTCGTGTTCGGCGGAACCCGCGCAACACGGGCGGTATCATAAGGGAGGATCGGGGCTTCGCGAATGCTTCGGGATTTCGCTACGCACATTGTCGCAAATTTGCGCCAGAATGGGTTCCAGGCCTATCTGGTCGGCGGATGCGTCCGCGACCTCCTGCTCGGACGCGAACCGAAGGATTACGACGTAGCGACCGATGCCACACCGGGCCAGGTGATGCGGCTTTTTCCCGAGACTTACGCGGTCGGAGCGCAGTTTGGCGTGGTGCTCGTCCCGGGTCCCGCGGTCGAGGCAGGATCGGGGCGAGTACCTACTATCGAAGTTGCTACCTTCCGCAGCGATATCGGCTACTCGGATGGACGGCATCCGGATGAAGTGCGATTCAGCACGAGCCCGCAGGAGGATGTTGCCCGCCGCGACTTCACCATCAATGGCATGCTCCTCGACCCCATCAGCGGCGAAGTGCTCGATTATGTCGGCGGCCGCAAGGATCTTGCAGCAGGAATCATTCGTACCATCGGAGAACCCGAGCAACGGTTTGCGGAAGATAAATTACGCATGCTTCGCGCGGAGCGCTTTGCAGCACGATTTGAATATCAGATCGAGCCGGGGACGTTTGCCGCAATACGCCAACTGGCTTCAAAAATCGAGGTTGTCTCTCGCGAGCGAACGCGGGACGAACTCACACGCATGCTGACCGAAGGGCACGCCCGCCGCGCCTTTGAGTTGCTTGATAAAAGTGGCCTGCTGGAGCAGGTGCTCCCCGAAATTACGCGCATGAAAGGAGTGGCGCAGCCTCACGAGTTTCACCCCGAGGGTGACGTCTTCGTGCACACGCTTCTGCTGCTCGATTATCTTCCCCAGCCTTGTCCTGCGACGCTGGCTTGGGGTGCGCTGCTGCACGACGTGGGGAAACCTGCGACATTCCGGATCGGGCCGGACCGGATCCGCTTTGACGATCACGTCGAGGTCGGGGTGAAAGTCGCTGAGCAGATCTGCCGTCGCCTGCGATTTTCCAATGAGGACAAGGAGCAGATTCTTGCGCTCATCCAGAACCACATGCGGTTTGGGGATGTCATGCGCATGAAAGAATCAACTCTGAAGAAGTTCATGCGCCTGCCCGAGTTCGAGGAGCATCTGGCTTTGCACCGCGCTGATTGCCTTGCCAGTCATCGCAATCTGAGCGCCTATGAATTCGTACAGCAAAAGCGGCTCGAGACTCCGCCGGAAAAAATTCAGCCGAAGCCACTGGTCACAGGCAACGATCTGATTGCGGCAGGACATGTTCCCGGCCCGAGATTCCGCGAGATCTTGAATGCGGTAGAAGACGCTCAGCTAGACGGCCGGGTGGTTTCACGGGCGGACGCACTGGAGTTTGTACAGCGGCAATTTCCGGTCTAAGTCACACAGGATTCTAATTTCGAAAAGAACAAGAATGCTAGAATCGACTTTTATTCCTGTGCGGAAAAGAGATTCAAAGTGGAGCAGGCAGGAGCGGAACTGGAAAAGGTCGTAGCGCAATCCATCCGGCTTGCCCCGCCTTTCGAAGCGCCGCTGCTGGCATGGCCGGTGGTATGCGGGTCGCAAGTTGCGGAGCGCACGCAAGCTTTGGAGTTTCAGGATGGCGCCCTGCGGGTGCAAGTCCCCGATGCGAGCTGGAAATCTGAGCTGCAGTTGCTCGCGCCCAGGTACCTGGCGGCGATCAATCGCTATACGACAGAACCGGTATACCGAATCGAATTCGTCGTGGCGCGCCGCGATCCGCCCTCTGGTGAATTACGCTGAGGCGATCTTTTCAAAATGAAAGTTAGCGAACAGGACGTTGTTTACGTAGCCGAACTGGCCAACCTTGAGCTCACTCCAGAGGAGCGTGAGCGAATGGTGCGAGATCTGAATTCTATTCTCGAGTACATGGATCGGTTGAATGAACTCGATACTTCCAAAGTCCCTCCGATGGCGCAGGTTTCCGATCGCTACGGCGTGGATGATTCGAAGCAAGGGAGCAAACGGTTCGCGCACGCGAATCGCGATGACATTCTCGAGGGCTTGCGCAAGATGCTCCCGCGCGGAGAAGCTTTGGTGAATGCTCCCGATGCCGACAACGATTTCTTCCGCGTACCGAAAGTGATCGAACGCTGAATCAGCCACACATCTATCGATGAATCCAGTTGCGCTCACCATCGATGCAGCCCGCTCTGCGGTCCAGGAACGCAAGACGACAGCGCTCGCGCTGGCGGAATCGCATTACGAGCGAATCAAGCACGAAGACGGCCAGATTGGCGCGTTCCTGACGTTATGCGCCGAACGGGCCGTGGCGCAGGCAGATCGGGTCGATCGCCTGGCAGCAGAAGGCAAGCCACTGCCTGTATTAGCGGGTATCCCTGTCGCGATTAAAGACGTGATGAGCACGCGCGGGGTTCGCACCACCGCCGGTTCGAAAATTCTTGAAAATTATGTTCCTCCTTACGACTGCACGGCAGTAGAGCGACTGGAAGCCGCTGGTGCAGTCGTGCTCGGAAAGACGAATTGCGACGAATTTGCAATGGGCTCCTCCAATGAAAACTCGGCGTTTCATCCTGTGCGCAATCCACGGGATCTAAACCGCGTGCCGGGAGGTTCGTCGGGTGGATCAGCCGCTGCTGTGGCAGCTGATATGTCCGTGGCTGCTCTCGGATCCGATACAGGCGGTTCGATTCGTCAGCCCGCTTCGTTCTGCGGAGTGGTCGGACTCACGCCCACATACGGGCGCGTTTCACGATACGGGTTGATCGCCTTCGCATCCTCCCTCGACCACATCGGGCCGCTCACGAAAACGGTAAAGGACGCCGCAATTGTGCTAGGTGTGATCGCAGGCCGCGATCCCATGGATTCCACTTCGGCCGAAATGCCCGTTCCCGATTACGTCGCCGAGATGCAGAAGCCGGTCGTCGGCATGAAGCTCGGAGTGGCGAAAGAATATTTTCGCGAAGGTCTCGACGACGACGTGCGCCAGGCAGTGGAAGCGGCGGTTGACAAGCTCAAAGCGCTCGGCTGCGAGATCGTTCCAATTTCGCTGCCCCACACGCCGTATGCCATCCCGACTTATTACCTGATTGCGACCGCAGAAGCATCCTCGAATCTTGCTCGCTACGATGGCGTCCGCTACAGCCGCCGGGCCCGGGGTGTAAAAACGCTGTCTGAAATGTACCGCCGCAGCCGCGATGAAGGCTTCGGGGCCGAAGTGAAGCGGCGCATTATGCTCGGCACATATGCTCTGAGTGCCGGTTACTACGACGCGTACTACTTGAAAGCACAAAAAGTTCGCACTCTGCTTACACGCGATTTTGATGAGGCCTTCGGCAACGTCGATGCTATCGTGACGCCGACGTGCCCTACCGCAGCATTTCGGCTAGGCGAAAAATCCAACGACCCTTTGTCGATGTACCTGGCGGATATCTTCACGGTCACGGCAGATCTGGCGGGCATTCCGGCGATTTCGCTTCCATGCGGCCAGACAAAAGAGAAGCTGCCGATCGGATTACAGATTTTGGGAAAGCAGTTCGATGAATCTGCGATCCTGCGAGTCGCGCACGCATACGAACAGGGGTGAACGGCTATTCGGTTGAGAGCTGGTAGTAAGATTCTCCTGCGCAGCCCCGGCAGAGAACTCGTCCGTCTCGCCTCACTTCGCGGCGGAAATTGATGCCTTCTCCGCATCCATCACAGACGACGCGTTCGCCTTTGTACCCAGGAAATTCTTCGGGCGGGAGATCGACCGTCACCCATTGTGTAATGAAAAGATCATCATCTGAAATCTCACGATAGGCGCGCATCTGCTGCTGATTTTTATCGGGGGCCTCCGGATGCATCTCGCGCGCAAGAGCCTTGGAAGATTCTTTTGCGGCAACACGCACCGCGCGACCGGTAGTGAGATCTACGAAAGTCGCCGCGATTTTTCCCCAATCCCGGAATTTCAGCGCGCGCTTTCCCAATCGGCATCCCGTCACGACGGCAACGGCGTCCGTCGCGCAACGATCAATCTCCACGAAGGTTACCAGGCGCTTGCGATCTTTTCCCTGTGGATCATCGATCGCAAGCTTGCGCAGGCCAAGCATAGCGAGGCGGACACCGAGAACTTGCCCGGCACACAGATGTCCGTGGGCCTGTTCTGCATCGCGAAGATATTCATCAAGAGACTTCATATTCATGAGCAGACTAAGCGCGAAGGTTACTTCCGGCGCCAGCGAATTCCGTCCTTAGTGATTTCCACCACTATGCCGGCTTCGGTTAGCTCAGCCCGAATCTGATCCGACAGCTTGAAATCGCGAGCGGCTCGCGCTGCCTTCATCTTGTCGATTTTGGATTCGATATCGCTATCCGAGAGTTGCCCCGATTGTATGGCCCCCAGCAGTTCCGGACTAATGTCTTTTTCGCGGCCTTCAATGGGGGCCCATTCGAGAATGCGCTTCATCTTGGGAATGTCATCATCTTCGAGGACCGCAAAAATTTCATCGAAACTTGCCAGCGCGGTAAGCAGCGGACCAACATCTTCTTTCTTCATCGATCCTGCATCAAAAGCAGCATTGGCCTGGCGGACCATTTCAAAAATCGCTGCTTGCGCCTGGGCGGTATTCAAATCGTCATCCAGGGCGGCGCGCATGCGATTTACGGCCTCGGCGGCCAGCGATTGCATCTCGGGATTTCCTCCTGCCGGAAAAGTTCCTGCACTCAACCGCAGCCTGAAATTTCGTAACCGCTCTACCGAAACAGCAGCTTGCTTCAACCCGTCAAAGGTGAAATTCAGCTGATTGCGGTAAGGAACCGACGCCAGCAGATATCGGATCGAGGATGGTTTATGTCCTTTTAACACCAGATCGCGAAGTGTGAAGAAATTTCCCAGGCTCTTCGACATCTTCTCGCCTTCGACCAGCAGAAACCGCACATGAAACCAGAAATGCGCAAACGGTTTTCCAGTCAGGGACTCGGATTGCGCAATCTCGTTTTCATGGTGGGGAAAAAGAAGGTCTTCGCCGCCCGCATGAAGATCAAAACTTTCCCCGAGTTCCTCCATAGACATGACCGAGCACTCCAGGTGCCAGCCCGGACGCCCCGGCCCGATCGGCGTCTCCCAGGAAGCCTCGCCCGGCTTGGGCGCCTTCCAGAGAGCGAAATCGCGGGCGCTGTCCTTATCGTATTCGTCCACATCGACCCGAGCCCCATCAAGCATTCCGCTGAAGTCTTTCTTGGAAAGCTTGCCATACTCTGGAAATTTCGCGATGCGGAAATAATAGGAACCGTCTTCGGTCTTGTAGGCGATTCCCTTTTCGACCAGTTTCGCGACAAACTCAGCCATTTCCGGAATGTGCTCGGTGGCACGCACCAGCGTCGGCTGCTCGATTCCCACCATAGCCGCGTCTTCCAGGAATGTTTTCTCGTACTTCGCCGTGTATTGCTGAACCGTAATGCCAGACCGCCCGGCATTGTGGATAATCTTGTCGTCCACGTCGGTAATGTTCATGATGTGGCGGACCGTGTATCCGGATTGCCGCAGGAAGCGCCGCAGCAGATCGATTGCGACGAATGTCCGGAAGTTTCCGATGTGGCCGTAGTCGTACACCGTGGGCCCGCAAGCATACATCCGAACTTCGTTGTCGCAAAGAGGCTGGAACTCCTCGATCTGCGAGCTCATGCTGTTGTAGAGACGAAGCGGCATACGGAGTTCAGCGTTTCAGGAGCAAACTTAAGATTCTAGGGTCGCCCGGGAAGTGGGTCAAATTACGACAGGGGAGCCGGCGGCAAAGCGTGCGCGTGGGCGCGCAGACGCTTTTGAACTAGGATGAGATAGTGGAGTGCGGACAGGATCGTGAACATGAAAGTTGCTCTGAGGAAGACGGTCCGCGCGATCCATATCCAGCGCGAACGATGGACTGCGAGCAGCAGCACAAAAAATACTGCGCTGATTTGAGAAAAGGTATTGGCCTTCCCGAAAATACTGGGACGAAAATCGCGCAGCCCGGCGATGGCAAACAGCACCGCACTCGCCGCTAGAATGGAAATGTCCCGGCTGAATACGACCACCGTATATTTCCAGGGAATCTGGTGAAGGATGGAAAGCACCAGAAACATCGTGCTTAGCAGCAGCTTGTCTGCGATAGGGTCGAGATACTGTCCCAAAAGAGTCTGCTGATGAAGGGTCCGCGCCAGCAATCCATCAAGACCATCACTGAAACCCGCGATGATGAATATGATCAGCGCCCAGAGATAGTGCCCGTCCACCAGATGAATCACCACAAATGGGACGAAGATCATGCGCAGAAGGGTGAGCTGATTGGGAGCGGTGAAGACTTGCGAGAGCTTCAAGTACGCTCCTTGGAAGCATGGGTCTGCGGAGGAGCGTCGCCGGACACATGCTGCGGCGCGCTCAGTGCGGTTGCCGGTTCCAGTCCGGTTTTGGCCAAAAATCGCTGTGAAAGAGAGGGTAAGCTCCCATCCGGTAGATCCAGTTCCACGCGCTCGATGCGATGCATGGGAAAGAACACCACTGCCGGCGTGAAAGGCTCGCCATCTTTCACCATCACAGTGAGATCTTCAAAGGAAGCCAGCTCCACACCACTGAGACTCAATCCCTCGGTGGCCAGAGTAAGGATCATGCCCCAGAATTTTTCCCGCGGGTTGCACAGCGTGACGATCACAACCGATCCCGACCGAAAAGGGTCGCGGGCTCCGGCGACGAAGCTCAAGCCTGTGCTGGAAGGTCTGTTGTCCACCGAACGATTGTCTCGGGACGCGCGCTTAATTGCAAGCAGCCGGAATCCCGGATTCGACCGCTTGGTTGGATTCAAGGTCCCACGTTTGCCGGAATCCGCGCCGCCCGTTAAAATTAAAGCGCAACTGTTCCCCCATAATAGGCCCGTAGCTCAGTTGGTCTAGAGCGCTTCCTTGACACGGAAGAGGTCGATGGTTCGAATCCATTCGGGCCTACCATCCTTCGATGAAGAAGACCCCGTATCTGCCCGTGCTCAGCCCTGCAAAAACGCGAACCCACGATAATTTAGGAGATTTCTCACGTGTGGTTGACAGTCATTGGAAGGGTGGACGATAATCCAAACACTTTTGCCCCTTCCCCGCACGCGCGGGTTGACCCGCGACATCGACGCGTAATTCCTCCTCGGACGATCTCGTTGACCTGGTAGGTCAAAGAGCGTGATTTTTCGTCCATTGCCCGGCCTCATTCAAAGGAGTGAATTGTGAACAGTTCCCGTCGAATTCTGAGCAACTGCAATCAAAGCTGCAAAATTGCGGCTGTGTGCGCGGTTCTCCTGCTTGCCGCCATTTCGTTAAGCGCCCAAAGTTTTACGAGTCTACGAACCTTCAGTCCGGACGAGGGTTCTTTTTTGAATGCCCCTCTCGTGCAGGGACTGGATGGGAACTTCTATGGGGTGGCTCTCCAGGGTGGAAAATCAAAGGCTTGCACCGGGGGCTGCGGCACTTTATTCCGGGTGACTTCGCAAGGTGCGATCTCTGTGGTGTACACCTTCATTGCCGGATCCGAATACCCCGGCGAGAGGCTTCAACTCGCCAGCGATGGAAACTTCTTCACGACGACCGAGGAAGGTGGCCCGTACCTAAAGGGCTCTGTGGTCAGGATTACTCCGCAAGGCAGAATTGTTACGTTACACGCCTTCAGCGGCCCAGATGGTTCCGATCCCACCGAAGGAATGGTTCAGGGTATGGATGGAAACTTCTACGGATCGACCGCTGATGGCGGAGTGAGTCAGGCTGGCACGTTCTTTAAGATCAATACCAAGGGTCAATTCACAAACTACCCTCTGGCAAGTACGGCGAATGGATTCTGGCCCATGCCGCTGGTGCAGGGGGCTGACGGTAACTTCTACACTACATTCTTGTATGGGGGAGAAAATAACCATGGCGCAGTCATCAAGCTAACTCCCGCCGGTACCGTAACCGTTCTCCATCCATTCACCACGAGCAACGGACAAGGCAGTTTTGGCGGAGTTATCGCGGGACCGGACGGAAACTTTTACGGCACCACACAAACTGGCGGGACCACCGACACCGGCACTGTATACAGAATCACTCCAAACGGGGTGTACACGACTCTGCACAGTTTCACCGGCCCGGACGGTGAGGCCCCGGCAGGCATGGTACTGGGTACGGACGGCAATTTTTATGGCCTTACCAATACTGGGGGTGCCCACAATTGCGGCACCGTTTATCAAATTACGCCACAAGGCTCACTGACCACGTTGTACAACTTTTGCTCGCAAGCGAACTGCGCTGATGGAACTGGACCCGGACAGATCATGCAAGCGACCGACGGCGATTTCTATGGCACGACGCTCGACGTCAACTCCGCCGGCACTTTTTTCAAACTCTCGATGGGGCTTGCTCCCTTCATTAAGACTGTTCCGATTTCCGGAGCGGTGGGACGGCAGGTGAAGATTCTGGGTAATGACCTAACGGGAGCGATCTCGGTAACCTTCAATGGGAAACCGTCAGCTTTCACCGTGATCTCGGCGACAGCCATTGCGACCACTGTTCCTGCCGGAGCCACCACAGGCTCGGTCCTGGTAACAACACCGACCGGCACGCTGAAGAGCAACGTTGTGTTCCGAGTGCCTTAGAACCGAACTACACCAGCCCGAGATCGCCAAACCGTGTCTTCTCCCGTGCATGCAGAATGAAACGCAGGTGCGCGCTTGCGACGCACGATTTTTGCTGTCGATCTATTATTTATTCTCGGTCTGCGGGGACTTGCCATGATGAATGTCAGCTCAAATCCGTGGTCGGAAGTTATGGGAAACGCTCCGGTGGAAGAGTTGCCCTCTCACGGCTATGTGATCACCAAGACCGTGACAGGGTCAGAAACTCCCGCCGATTATACCTTCGTATTCACACGCGATGAAGTTTACGTACCCATCGCGGTCCGCCAGCCAAAAGGCAACGGCCCTTTCCCAGTGATCACGATGGGATGGGCCGAAGGCCGGGAGGGCATGCGGAAGATTGAAGCGCTCACAGATTCCCTGGCGGGCATGCAAGACCGAATGATCGAGCGCGGTTATGTGGTCGTCACGGTGAATTACCGCAACGAGATTCCCCACCTTTATCAGAAACGTCGAGGGCCGGCACATAATTTGCCGGACAACGTCAGCGGTGACCGGCGCACTCTCAAATCGCAACCAACGCTGGACCACGAAGACCTGATCGCGGTCGTGAAATATCTCAAAACTCTCCCGTACGTAGATCAAGAAGCGATTGGGACCATGGGCGTGAGTCACAGCGGTGAAATGATTCTGAAAGCCGCCGAAGAATACGACTTTGCAGCGCGGGTCTGCATCGAGCCCGCAGCGCATGAGTTTCTGCAGGTCAACACGGGAGCCAGAGCACCGCGAAAGAACACCGAAATTCAGTACAACGACATTGAGGTCGTACGAAAAAATGCTGATCAGGAGAAAGCGATGCAGAGGATCGAGCGAATTCATACGCCCATCCTGATCTTTGGCCGCGAGAAAGACCATCTGCAAGGGATCTTCAAGTTGACATACGAGTGGATGCGGCAGGCGGGCAAGGACGTGAGCTGGGAGAATTTCGACCATCCGGTACATGGGTATGTATTCGTTTTTCGTCAGCCGGATGGTTCATATAAGCCAGATCCAATTCAACAAGAGACGTTCGAGATCGCCATGGCCTACTTCGATAAGCATCTGAAAAGCTCGCGCCAGCCGTGAGATGGCTCGGATCTCAACTTTCATTTTTCGATCCTCCGATGCGGACTTTCCGGGAACGGTTCGGCAATTCCGTCCGAATCTGACGCCAACGACTGATAAGATTGTTCGCTGTCCGCGCATTTTGTGACTACTTCGCGGCGCACTTTCTTAGAGATGGGCGTCGGCGCGGCGTCGGCGACGATGGTTCTGGATCGGGTTGAAGCGGTGCTCTCGTCTGATCAAAGTGCAACTTCGCCTGCCGAAGCACCGACCGTAGCTATTCGCGCCTCACGGATGGTGATCCAAAACTTTCTGGAAGCTAGGAGAAAATCATCGCTATGAAAAAATCCAACAGTCCTGATAGCCGGCTTTCTTACTCTCGCCGGCGATTCCTTCGTGCTTCACAGGCCACGGTAGCCGCGTTGAGCGCTGCTCCCATCCTCGGCAGGGCAACGGACGCACTCGCCGCGACGGCACCAAGGGGTTCGGCTGATGTACATCCGGACTACTACGACAAGCTGGGCGTAACGAAGATCATCAACGCCGCAGGGACTTACACGGAACTCACATCGGCGGTCATGCCTCCTTCTGTGCGTGCCGCAGTCGCGCAGGCCGCATTGCACCCCGTGCACCTTCGAGAGTTGCAGCGGAAAGCAGGGGCTTATATTGCGAAGAATCTGAGAGCGGAAGGTTGCTGCATCAGTTGCGGCGCATCTTCCGCAATCACGCTGGCCACGGCCGCCTCAGTGATGGCGGCAAACAACTGCCAGCCATTGAACATTCCCAGCCTGATTGGCAGTGCGCAGTTTCCCAAGAACGAAGTCGTCGTCCAGAAAATTCATCGCTATGAATACGACGTAGCCATGCAGATCTGCGGTATCAAGATCGTGGACGTGGTCACGTTGGACGACTACAAACAGGCCCTCGGACCGAACACCGTGATGACTAACTTTTTTAATGCGGCTGACGAGGTTGGCATCAGCCGCGAAGACTGGATCGCCGTTGCCCACGACAAAGGTGTCCCGTGCCATCTCGATGCCGCAGCCGATATGCCGCCGATCTCAAATCTTTGGAAGTACACGGAAATGGGATTTGATATGGTCTCTTTCTCGGGCGGAAAAGATATCCGCGGGCCGCAGAATGCTGGGCTGCTGCTGGGCAAGAAAAAGTACACCGATCTGGCTCAGCAGAATCTTTGCCCCGTCGACTCAGTCGGCCGTGGCATGAAAGTTGCAAAAGAGCAGATCGTCGGGATGGTGGCCGCGGTGGATTGGCTGCTGACGCAAACCGATGAAGGAATGGAGCAGGAATCGCGGCAACGTATGGCGGTGATCATCGGTATGACAAAGGACATTCCGACCGTGCAGACCAGCATCATGGTGCCGGAATTGGCCAACCACGTCCCTCACCTGATGATTAATTTCGATCCGGCTGTCATAGGCGCTTCGGCACGCGAACTCCAGGTTCGCCTGCGGACGGCCACACCTTCCATCGAGTTAAACCCTCACACCGCGAGCACGACGGCTTCCCAAGGCGTTCCGGCGCAACCCAACTCACTGGTCGTCACGACTTTCCTGCTGAATCCTGGAGAAGAGCGCATTGTCGGCCAGCAAATTCGGAAGGTGCTCAAAAATCCGAAATCGGTAGGCGCCTATTCCGCGCCACCTTCGCCGACCGAGGCCTGACTCGACCTCGGCCTGCGATCTGTCAATGGACTAGAACATCACCATCATGGCGAACGTCATCCGGTTTTCGTCGCGGACGAGGTCCGGTCCCGACCACCCGGTAACCAGAATTCCAGGATTTCCATTATTGCCACCCGGAGGAGTAATTCCACCCTGGCCAGTGAAGTATGGAACGTTCGCCGCGCGATGGTTGTATTCGGAGCGGAATGTGATGTACTGGCTCGGCATGTAGTCGACTGTGAGGGAGACGTCCCAGGCTTTGAACGGATCACCCGGGTTCTCGGTGAAGTAGGGCGAACCGCTTATCGCGGTTGCGCCATTGATAGGCGGCAGGAGGACAAGGTATCGGCCCGGGTTGTTGATCCGTCCACCACCGATGGTGACGGCATAGAGATCCTTCTTGAACCACCAGCGGTTGTAGGCCATGAAGCCGAGGAACGACTGCTTCGGGGCGATGTAACGCACTCCGTTGATGATCTTCGACCCTGTGGTGTCGCAGCTGACTGCCGTTCCCGCAGCGAAATTGCCTCCGTGCTCGCAACCCATGTCCCCGGTGAAAGTGAACGCCATTTTGTCAAGAAACTCCGAGGGGCGATCGTAGTACTTCACCTGAATGCTGTCGTCGGTGTGATAGCGAATCCTTCCAGGAACGCCGAGAGCGTCAGCGCCCAGGGCATACTGATTTCCAACCACCGAAATCGACCCATTCGGCCGCCACAGAATTTGACCGCCGATTCCAAGGCGATTATTGAAGCGCCCGTACGACTGCCATCCGTTGATTAGCCAGGGCTCGATTTTCAGCTTGGAGTTGGGAAAGATCTGCACGCGCATGCCGTTAAAAAACCAAGGTGTGTTCGAGGAAACGTAGGACGGCTGGTAAGACCAGTTGTCAAAATTGTAGTAACTCCACAGGCCGATATACGACATGAAAATGCCGGCCTGTACATTGATGCCATCAAGTGCGTTGATGTGGTATCCGCCGTACGCTTCAGAAACGTAGCGATACGCGGTATCAAGATCCCATCCGCCGCGAGCTGGGCTGGCGTCGTTGCGGGGCGTAGTTTCCGAGTACATCCCAAACTGCGTCATGAAGCGCCCCTGTACGTTGTTCCAGTGGAAGTCTCCGCCGACACCGGCTTGCTCGACCTGGAATTCCTGCGCGCGGAAAATCTCGCTCGATCCGCCAATCGTGTCGTCAGCAGGATGATTAAAGTCGTAAGTGTAGTTCACGTCGAAACGGATTTCAGGCGTGAAAAACTTTGTGTCAAGCGGCACCTCCTTGATCCGTGGGTTGCCGGTCAGCCACGTGTAGTCATACTGCGAGAATGGATCCGGCTTCGGAGGCTTGCTGGTGGCGGCAACCTGCGTACCAGCAGTCGCTGAAGTTTCTTGTACCCTCGGCGGAACGGCTGGGTTCGTGGGAACGGGCCCGCCAGTTCGGATCGCCGGAGTCGGCGACGGTGTTGCGGCAATCATGGCCGGCACGACCGCCGACGAAGGCAATGCTGCTGGACTCGTAATTGTCGGAGCGGGCGCCGTAAGTCCCGCCGGTCCCGCTGATGCGGAGGGAGACGCCGGCGCCGCTATGCCCCTGCTGACGAGCAGTGCCTTGAGTTGCTCGATCTCTGCCTTCATAGCCGCGAGTTCCTTGGCCACCGCCGGCGGGATTTCCCCGTCAGGCGCAGAGGACGTCTTGCTGTCTACAGTTTTGCTCGGAGCGGAAGAAGGCTCTTCTTTTGAATTCGTGGCAATGCTCGCTTGCAGATTGATCTGCGTCTGGGTTTGAGCCTGGCACGGAGTCAACCCCAGCAACCCGAAAGCTGTTAAAGCAATGACAAATGCAATTTTCATAGGAACTTGTACCGAAAGCGAATTTTGCATGCTCGACATGGAGCACTCCTGTCTCACCGAAAGCGCCAGCGACGAAAGCAAAGCTTATCGGCGCATAGCTCTCCCCTCACTCTCCAAAGAGAGTCAATGCATTCGATCAGCTAATCCATAAAGATCGCGTAATGATTTCGTAAGGACCGCATAACCAGGGATCAACGAAGCTACTGGCGTTCGCAGATTGAAAACGCTTAGGTGATTTCGAAGAACTCGGTACTACCGTTAGTAGTGAGCCGAGACAATGGCGTCTTCTGGATATCCGGGCATACCGAACTCGGGAACATCTAGTCCTTCTTCTTCTATCTCGGGCGCAATACGCATGCTCCTCACCTTGTTCACTGCGAAGAAAACCAGGAACGTGCCGCCGAATGCCCACAGCGCGTAGAGCGTCGCTCCCATCAACTGAACCAGGAACTGGCGAGTATCGCCGTGAATCAAGCCGGTGACGCCTTGACCGGCATGGCCGAGATAACTGCTTGCGCCCACTCCATTCCACCCCGCGCCGTAAGTACCGTCGGCGAAGATTCCGAGGCAGACGCCGCCCAACCATCCGCAATAGCCATGCACGGAAACTGCTCCGCAGGGGTCATCGATCCGGAGCACCCGTTCGTTGAAGAGGACGCCGCAGCACACCAGCACGCCGGCCAGTAGTCCAATGATCACGGAGCAGGTCGGGGATACAAACGCGCACGGAGCCGTGATGGCCACCAGGCCGGCGAGCATTCCGTTGCAGGCCATGGTGACATCAGGCTTGCCGAAGAGTAGATACCACAAGAGCAGCGATGCAGCCGAGCCAGCCACCGCCGCCAGGTTGGTGTTGACGGCGACAACAGAAATGCGCAAATCCGTGGCGCCGAGCGTGGAACCAGGATTGAATCCCATCCAGCCAAATAACAAGATAAACGTGCCAGTCACGACGTAAACAATATTGTGAGCGGGAAAGGCACGGATCTTTCCGCCCGGGCCGAATTTTCCGAGGCGTGGACCGAGAATAATCGCCAGCGCCATGGCGGCGAATCCGCCGACGGCATGCACAACGGTGGATCCGGCAAAATCGACATACCCATGTCCCAGATTCATGCTCGCACCCAGCTGCGACATCCAGCCGCCGCCCCAGCTCCAGCAACCGGAAATCGGATAGAGCAGGCCGCCGATGAACAACTCGCAGAGCAAGAACGACCAGAAAGTGATGCGCTCGCAGATCGCGCCCACGATGATGTATCCTGCAGTTTCCATGAACACGACTTCGAACAGTGTCAGGCAATTGCTCCCTGCGTCATACGCGGGACCGGCAAGGAAAAATCCCTTGCCTCCCACAAAGCCCCATTGACCGCTGCCAATCAGGAACTTGTTCAATGTCGGCGTGCCGCCGAGGTTGACGGGAGCCGCGTTAATTGCCACCGCGCCGAACTGAAATGCATATCCCACGGCGTAATACGCAAGGAAGGCAAAGACGTAAGCAGCGAAATTGAGCATCATCAGATGGCCGGCATTCTTCTTGCGAACCAGGCCGCAGGTCAGTAATGCAAAGCCGGCTTGCATAAAGAGGACCAGATAGCCGGTGTTGAGCGTCCAGGCAAAATTAGTGGCCAGCCGCAGATGGCCGACATTGTCAGCGAGTTTCGTGGCTAACGGCTCTCTCGCGGCCTGGGATTGGTACTCGTCGGAAAGCTTCTTGTTCTGCGGATAGTCGGGCGCATTCTTGTCCGTAGGTTCAGGCACCACAAACGGATTTCCAGCCGCATCGCTCGTGCTGTTTCGGTCGCCGGTAGCTGTGCCTGCCGGATCCGGCTTAGGACCATCTTCCGCAAACGATGCCGGCGCGAAGCACACTAGGGTCGAAAACAACGCAAATAGAACACATAACCTGTTTAATGGCCGGAGCGCAGTAAAGTGCAAGTGGTTTTCCATAGAAAGCTTGTTTCCGGGAACGTTTTGCGAACTTTCAGCTTGTATTTCTTTTCAGCGGTGGACCACCGCAGACCTGATTCCAGTTAAACGGCGAAAATATCTTGCACTTTCAGTCCAGTCAAATAGATATTTCCTATGGCCCCCATCAGCAAACGCGGGTGAGATGGGTGCTGCTCACCGGCGGGACGAGCGCGACGACCCGGCCGAGCACGGCACTCATCGAGGAGCGCTTGCGCACGTCTCTTCAACTGTTTATGGTTCTTCCATGCAGTTTGCACGCGCCAGCGGGATTTTGCTGCATCCCACCTCACTGCCTGGACCCTACGGAGTGGGAGACTTCGGTCCTGAGGCATACCAGTTCCTCGACTTCCTGCAGGCTGCAGGGCAAAAACTCTGGCAGGTTCTTCCGCTGAATCCGACCGGATACGCCGATTCTCCATTTCAATGTTTTTCCGCCTGCGCAGGAAATCCCCTGCTCATAAGCCTTGATCTGCTGCGCGATGCAGGTTTGCTCGAGGCCAGCGAGCTCCGCCAAGCTCCACCGTTCGCCGAGGAAACAGTCGAATACGAATCCGTCGTCCGCTACAAGACACCTCTGCTAAAAAAAGCCGCCGCCAGATTTTTTGCTGGTGCTTCGTCTGGCGACAGAAATCAGTTCCAGTCATTTGCCAAGGCGAACACCGCCTGGCTCGATGATTTTGCCCTTTTCATGGCTGTTAAAGAAGCACACGGCCTGGTGGCGTGGACGAAATGGCCCGCCGACATTGCTGCACGGACGCCGGAAGCCCTGGCCCGCTGGTCAGAAATGCGTGCTGCCGAGGTGAACGCGCATAAATTTTTTCAATACGAATTTTTTCGACAGTGGCTGGCCCTGCGAGACTACGGCCGCGCTCGCAACATCCACGTGATCGGCGACATTCCTATCTACGTGGCGCACGATAGCGCCGATGTCTGGGCCAATCGTCAATTCTTTTTGCTTGATCCCGGGGGCCGTCCCACAAAAGTTGCTGGTGTGCCGCCTGACTATTTCAGCGCCACAGGACAGCTCTGGGGTAATCCCATTTACAACTGGCCGCTGCTGAAGGAAACGAATTATCGATGGTGGGTCGACCGATTGCGCGCGGCTCTTCGCCTGTACGACATCATTCGCATCGATCATTTCCGCGGGTTTGAAGCGTATTGGGAGGTAGATGCACAGGAGGCCACCGCCATCAATGGACGATGGGTGAAGGGACCGGGCAGTGAGCTTTTTGCGGTCCTGCAAAAAGAATTGGGCGAACTTTCGGTAATCGCAGAGAACCTGGGCGTCATCACTCCGGAGGTCGAGGCCATCCGCAACGAATTTCACCTTCCCGGCATGGCCATCCTTCAATTTGCCTTTGGAAACGATCCTCAGGCCCCCACTTTCAAGCCGCACAACTACGTTCGCGAGCTCGTTGCATACACGGGAACGCACGACAACGATACGGTTGTGGGCTGGTGGAACAGCAGCGGCGGGGACAGCACGCGCATGGTCGAGGACGTCGAGAAGGAGCATGCTTACGCCCGTGCGTATCTGGATTTTGAGGATGAGCCAATCCATTGGGTTCTGATCCGGGGGATTATGGCTTCCGTTGCGAACACCGCGATTACGCCCATGCAGGACGTGCTAGGGCTCGGAAGCGAAGCCCGCATGAATCTGCCGGGAAAGCCCAGCGGCTACTGGAAGTGGCGGATGCAACCTGGCGCGGCTACAAATGAAGTTGCAGCTCGACTGAAGAATCTCGCGGTGCTCTACGATCGATGATTATTCTGCTCGGGAGGTACCCATGGAAAAGCCGACCAGGTCGTTCTGGCAAATCTGGAACATGAGTTTCGGATTCTTCGGGATTCAGTTCGGCTGGGGACTACAGATGGCCAACATGAGCGCCATCTACGAATATCTTGGCGCCCGCGCCGACCAGATTCCGATTCTTTGGCTCGCAGCGCCGCTCACCGGTCTCATCGTGCAGCCCATCATCGGTCACGCCAGCGATCACACCTGGGGACGCCTGGGACGCCGTCGTCCATATTTTCTCGCGGGAGCGATCCTAAGTTCGCTCGCGCTCATTCTGATGCCCCGTTCATCGGTGCTCTGGATGGCCGCCGGTCTGCTCTGGATTCTCGATGCCTCGATCAATATCAGCATGGAACCATTTCGCGCCTTCGTGGCGGACCTGCTTCCCGAACAACAGAGAACGCGCGGGTTCGCCATGCAAAGCCTGTTCATTGGACTTGGCGCCGTGATCGCCTCCGCCATGCCCTGGATGTTGAGTAACTGGTTTCATCTCGGCGCTGGCGCAGCCGGTCACGCGATTCCGCTGACGGTGCGCGTTTCCTTCTATAGTGGAGCGGCAGTATTTCTGGGAGCAGTTCTTTGGACGATCGTCACTACAAGGGAATATCCGCCCGAGGATTTGGAAACGTTCCGGCAGAGGAAGGCGGAAAAGCGCGGGTTGCTCACCAATGCGGGAGAGATTCTTGACTCCATTGCCGAGATGCCCTGCACCATGCGGCAGCTTGCCCCTGTCCAGATTCTGACCTGGCTTGGCCTGTTCTGCATGTGGCTGTATTTTCCGGTCGCGGTGGCCCGGAACGTCTTCGGCGCTCCCGATACCGCATCACCACTTTATTCCGCCGGCGTCGAATGGGCCGGAATCTGTTTCGGTCTCTACTCCGCTGTGTGTTTTGCCTTCTCCTTTTTCCTGCCAGCCATGGCACGCTCACTTGGCCGCAAACACACGCATAGCCTGTGCCTGATCGCCGGAGGGCTAGGCCTGATCTCGGTCGCGTTCATTCACGAAAAGTACATTTTGCTCTTGCCGATGCTGGGAGTGGGGGTTGCCTGGGCGAGTACCCTTGCCATGCCCTATTCCGTGCTGGCCGGATCGCTGCCGAAAGAAAAGACAGGCGTTTATCTGGGGATTTTCAATTTCTTCATCGTAACCCCGGAAATTATCGCCTCGCTGTTCTTCGGATGGGTGATGAACCACATGCTGCACAACAATCGTCTGACTGCCTTGGTTGCTGGCGGATCTTTCATGCTGCTGGCAGCCTTGTTGATGCAGCGAGTTTTCGATCCCGGCGAAGCGCAGATGCGAATCGAGCGAAAGGAAGATCTCCACCCCGTCACCGTGAGTACCACCCGCTGATCCAGGCTCGCCTGTATCGTTTCGGGTCGCGGGCTGCAGGAGAAATGCGCGTTTTCTTCTGCTTTCAAGACTTGATCGTGCGCGAGGCTTCGTCCCAGGTTACAGGTTTCTTGCGGAAGTAGGATTCATTGGCCATGTGACAGGCGATCGCCGCATTGTTTCCAAACACTGCGTCTTCCGCAACCGGCTTGCGCGATTTCACGGATTCGAAGAAGACGTTGATGTGCGGGCGCATGTCATCCCAGTCGTGCCCGCGATAAATGGTGTCTTCGTGCACCGGTTCTTTCCCGAGCGCCGGATCGTGTTCGGCATGCCACTGTTTTACATACTGCTCGCGCATTTTTGCCGGGAAGCTGAAGCTGTAATAACTCGGGTCGTTATCCACTCCGGACTGGAACGAGTGCCGCAATTCGAACTCGCCGGCATCGAGAATCCCCTTCGGCCCCATAAACCGCGCCAGTTCCGGCGTTTCGCACCCCAGATCCAGCCGTACGTAAACCGGGATGCCGTGATAGTCGAACAGCACGGCGTGAAAATCGGGCATGTCTCGGCCGTCTTCGAAGCGGAAGATGCCGCCCATCGCGGTCGCCGAACGGGGAGCTTCGTTCCATCCCAGCGTAAACAGCATTCCGCTGATAAGGTGCACCATCAAATCTCCGGCAACGCCGGTGCCATAGGCCCTCCAGCAGCGCCAGCGGGCGAAATGATACTTATTGAACGGAATTTTCGGTGCATCATTCAGCCAAGTATCCCAGTCGAGAGTTTCGGGAGAAAGATCCGGCGGAGGAGGATATTCCCAGGCTCCGGTGGGATCGTTGCGGCCCAAGGTTAATTCCACCATCTCGATGTTGCCGATGGCACCCCCTGAATACAAATCACGCGCTGTTGCGCACAACACGGAACTCACGCGTTGGGACCCAATTTGCACGATGCGGTTGTTCTTCTGTGCCGCCTCCACCATGGCGAGCCCGTCGGCTACGTTGTGCGACATCGGCTTCTCGCAATAGATGTCCTTGCCCGCATTGCAGGCATCGACCACCACGCGCCGATGCCAGTGATCGGGCACGGCAGCAATGATGCAGTCGATATCTTTGCGATCGAGCAACTCCTGATAATGCCGCGTGGCCGGGAGGTTTGGATTGGCGGTGATTTCCCTGGCCAGCGTATGACGGCCATCGTACAGGTCCGCGGCGCCGACGCACTCCGCGCCGGGAATCGTAATCGCCTGCCCCAGCAACCCAGAGCCCTGCATGCCGATGCCAATCATTCCGAATCGAATGCGGTCACTCGGAGCAACCGCACTCCGCATGGGCTGAGCTTCCAGGTGAATCGTTTTTGCAACGAGCAAGCCACCCGTAGCCGCAGCTCCTCCCTGCAAGAATGCGCGACGCGAAAAATTCCGTTTCATATTCCTCCATCAGCTCAGCCGATCTACTTCTTCAATGGCTTGATCGCCACTTCCTTGAAAAATACGATGTCGTTGTCACTGTGATTCTGCAGGCCGATCCATCCGAAGTTCGGCCGTGGCCCGCGCTGTGGTTCAAAGTCAAATTTCCGCTCGGGGACGGGATCACCATCTTTGTAATCGGTGACCTTTACGCCGTTGAGCACGACGATGGTGCGCGGACCGTCGAGTGTGATGTCCATCGTGTTCCACTCCGGACCGGGCTTCCACGCGTTCTTCACCAAGGGCTTGGTCAACGAATACAACATTGCGGTCTGGTGATACTCGTCCTCGCCGGAGGTTTCGGGGTGATTATCGATCTGCACTTCGAAACCATAATGCACCGGCATCCACTCTTCGCGGGGCTCGATAGGAATGCGGATGAAGACACCGGAATTGTCGTTCTCATCCCGCATCTTGTACACCACGTGCAGCACGCAATTGCCGATCTTGCCGCCGGTCCAGTAGAGCAACCCCATGCCGCCATGCGTACGGATCAGGCCATCTTCCACCGTGTCTCCACCTGGTCCGACATGTTTCCAGTCGGTGAGGTCTTTACCATTAAATAATTGCTGCCATTTATCGGGATCGCCTTTGCAGACGTTTCCGCTTTGGTCCGCTGCCAGGGAAAGAGTCACCAAACCAGAGGCGAGCAGAATGGCGCTCATGAATCGTTTCAACATGGAAATCTCCTGCAAACCCGGATGCCTTGCGACTGGGAGACACCAATCTACTCGCCTCTTTCGCGGGAATCAAATCGAGGAATGAAGGAAATCATCCAAGCGACAGGAGCTCTTAGCTGCGACAATTCAATCGGATTCGGCGCGCTGGCTGAAGAATTTCATCCCAGCCGCCAGGCCCGAGCCGCCTTCGGCATCATGCTTCTTCTGCCACTCTGCCTCGGTCAACACCGTGATCGCTTCGGCTTTGTGTTTCTTCAATCCGGTATTGATGCCCGGCAGTTCTTTTGCCGTGAGCTTCTGGAAATCGGTGATCACATCTTCCAGTTCGCGCGCCAGCGAATCTTCGCGGGCAACCTGGTACTCGCCCGGGCGGCCTTCGTATCCGTTGATCGTGCCGTAGAGCTGGCCGAGGTGCTCACGGATCCTCTCTTCGCCGGTGATCATGCCGCCCTCTTTAGTAGCGACGATCTTTCCGCGCAGCTCATCACATTTCGCCGCAAGATCCTGCAGTTGCTTATGGAGCACTTCCTTCTCGGCAACTTTTGCTGCCCGCTCATTGGCAGAATCGCGCACGCCCTCGATCGCGCTGACCGCATACGTCATATGTTCAATCGTGTGATAAACCTTCATGACCAGATCGAATTGCGCCGTGCGATCTTCCAGCGAAAATTTCGCGCGTGGATCCAGCACAACATTCAGTTGTTCGGTATAGACATTCTCTCCCTTGGTCATTTTCACCGTGTAAGTTCCCGGCAGCACACGCGGACCGACTGCGGCTTCGAACAAAGCAGTCGCGGCCGGCGGAGCCGCCGGAGCCTTCACGTGCATTGACCAGTTGGCGCGATTCAGCCCCCGATGCTTGCTGCCCGCCACGCTGTCAATCACTTTTCCGCTCTGATCAAGAATTTCGATCTTCAGGTCCCCGAAAATGTGCCGGCTCTTCTGGTAGTAAGTGATCTGGGCTTCCGAGGGCCGATTGCGGCCATTGAAAGTCTCATCTCCTTCGGACCATCCACCAGATGTTTCGAAGTACTGAATCGAACGCCCGGGAATCAGGGCCGCCTCTTTCGCCATCAGATCAGGCGTGAGGGCGCGGTAGGCAGAGATGTCGTCGATGATCCAGATTCCACGCCCATGTGTGGCCAGCACCAGGTCGCTCTCGCGTGGATGCACCACCATATCTCGTACCGCGACCGCCGGAAAGTTGCTGCCTTTGTATTGCGCCCAGTGCTGCCCGCCATCCACCGAGATCCAGAGCCCGAGTTCCGTGCCCAGAAAAAGCAGGCTCGGATTCACGGTGTCTTCCTTGATTACATGCGCGTATCCGCGCACTCCACTCTCTTGCAGCGGAAGCGCGGTCCAGCTCTTACCGTAATCCGTGGTCTTGTAGGCATAGGGCCTCATGTCGCCGTAGGTGTGGCGATCGAAGGTCGCATAGGCAGTGCCTTCATCGAAGCGGCTCGCCTCAATGGTGGATACCCAGGAATTCTTTCCCAACCCACTGATGTTCCCGACCACGTTGGTCCATGTCTTGGCGCCATCGCGAGTGATCTGCACGTTTCCATCGTCGGTGCCTACCCAGATGATCTGACCATTCTTCGGTGATTCCGAAATCGAATAAATCGTTGTGTGCATCTCTGCCGATGAGTTGTCGATTGTGACGCCGCCTGATTCTTCCTGCTTCTGCTTCTCCGGATCGTTGGTCGTCAAGTCAGGCGAGATGCGGTCCCAGCTCTGGCCGTGATCGCGCGAGCGGAATAGGAACTGCGCGCCAATGTAGATCGTGCCCCTCTCGTTCGGGCTCATGTGAATGGGAGTGTTCCAGTTGAAGCGTAGCTTGCCTTCCCCATAATTCGGCAGCGGCTTGATGGAGCGAGTTTCAAGTGTATGGCGATTGACGCGGCCGATCTCTCCGCCCTGCGCCTCCGCGTAGATGTAATCGGGATCGGAAGCATCCTCGAACATCCAGAATCCGTCGCCGCCGAACATGTTTTCCCAGCGCGAGTTGCTGATCCCGCCCGGATACGATGAATCGCCCACCCACGAACTGTTGTCCTGCAATCCGCCGTACACGTGATAGGGATCGGAGTTATCGATGCTCACGTGATAGAACTGCGAGATGGGCAGATTCATCTGATGTTTCCAGCGATTGCCCCCGTCCTCGCTGCGCCACAAGCCGCCATCGTCCCCGGAAATCACGATGCTCGGATTCCTAGGATCGATCCAAACGTCGTGAAAATCTCCATGTGCCCCTCCGGAAACAGTGTTGAAAGTTTTTCCCCCGTCGGTACTGTAGAGCAGGATCAAATCCGGCTTGAAGAGCTTGTTTTCATCTTTAGGGTCGACGATCAGATTGCCAAAGTAAAACGGCCGCCAGACCATGAAGTTGCTCGCATCGAGTTTCGTCCAGCTCGCGCCTGCGTCGTCGGAACGATAGAGTGCGCGCCCTTTTTCGCACTCGATGTTGGCATAGACAACCTGAGGCTTCGACGGCGCAACCGCAATGGCGACTCGTCCCCAAGGCTTGGCGGGAAGACCTTTCGCGTTGCCGTCATTGATCTCGCTCCAGTGATCTCCGCCGTCGGCGGATTTGAACATTCCGCTGCCCGGCCCGCCAGAGCGGAAGGTCCAACCCTGGCGGCGAAAATCCCACATCGATGCATAGATTGTTTTCGGCTCTTGTCGGCTCATGGCCAACAGCGCACATCCTGAAGAGCCGTTCGCGCCCGCCAGCACCTTCTTCCAGGTCTTGCCTCCATCTGTGGTCTTATATACTCCGCGCTCCTCGTTATCGTCCCAGAGGTGGCCCATGGCGCAGACCAGCACATTGTTTCCGTCGCTCGGATCAACAAGAATCTTTGCGATGTGTTCGCTGTCTTTCAGCCCGACATTGGTCCAGTTCTCGCCGCCGTCGGTGGACTTGTAGACGCCGTCGCCAACGGAAACACTATTACGCACCCAGCCCTCGCCCGTTCCGACCCACACGGTTTTCGGATTGGAAGGATCGATCGCTACGGCACCGATGGATTGCACGCTCTCACGATCAAACACCGGCTTGTAGGTCGTGCCACCGTTCAATGATTTCCAGACGCCTCCGCTGGCGGAGCCTACGAAAACGGTGATGCGCCCGTCCTGGTCGATAGCGTCGATAGCCGCCACTCGCCCGCTCATCGTTGCGGACCCAATGTTGCGGGCAGGAAGTCCGGAGACGGTCGCGGAATCGAATTTGTATGCTGCCTGCGCGAGCAGCGATGGCAAACTGGATAACAGAATTACCGGAATCAGGCTTCGAAACGAGTTGAACGTAACGCGCAGATTCATTTGAGCAATCCTCTCAGCATTGGGGTTCATTGGCACATGTGTTCTCGTTTGCCCTTACTTATTCGCCACTCCTGGCTTGCCTTCTTTCAACGAGGCGGGGAGAGCAAAATCAGTCTGATCCATCGGTACATTCACTTCGATTTTTTCTACGGTCACCGTCGATTCCGCTGGATTAGCCTTGGAACCCTCAGAGATCGAGAAGGGGTACATCACTCCAGCAACCGGCTTGTAGGAGCCCAGGTCAGTCACACTCTCACGAATCGACCCGCGAATGTTCTGCTGCACTTCCTTGCGGATTTCCAGGAACGTGTCGGGATCGAAGAAGTAATAAATGATGTCGCCGTTTTTGAGCGTCACCTTCAACCGCAGTGCGTCATCGCCATCCACGATGTCGTGGCCGAGATACTCGACCGAATTGCCTTTTTCTTTGTAATCCACGAGCGGGCCGTCGAAGTCGGCGTCGAGCAGCAACCCCCGAAGCTCATCTTCGCCGAGCAGTTCCGGATCCTTGTGTCCCATGAAAGGCTGGATGTGCCAGCCAGTCGCGCCATCATAGGCGGTCACGGCCGTCATGCCTTGTAGCGAAAAAGTCTCGCGCACCAGGTTCGGGCGCAAGTTCTCCTGGCCCATGGCAGCAACGAAACCTCCGCCACCGTTGAGCTTTCCGGTCATGCGCACGGACTTGATCGCCTTGATCTTCTCGAGCCCGCCCTTGGCTTCTATATTCTTGTTGATGAGCTCGTCGGCGGTTTGACTGACGCCGAAAACGCTCATACACGAAAATGCTGCCAGCACAATGATGGCGTGACGCATGCGAATCGGGCTCCTGTTGTCGGGACTTAATTTGGATCTTGAATCTGGGAACAAAACGTCAGTAACTCTAATCGTTGTTAGACACGATTGCCAAGCCCTGGTTAGCAGAAATTCCAGATTGCTTGAAGTTCGGCCGGCGAAACCGGCGCGTTGGAATCGGCAGGCTCTTATGCCTGGCTCGCAGGCTTTGCCCCAGGCAACCGGCTCTTCAAGAACTTGATTTGCCCGTTGTGGTTCGATTCGTGCTCGCAAACATGGAACCACTTGCAGTAATTGTTTGTCGGTCCCCAACCCCACTCTTTATCTACGGCCATCAGTCAGGCATCGTCGTGCTTGCGGAACTCCGCGAGCATATGCTCCCGCGTTTCGCTGAGGAGATTGAGATAGAAATCCAGATTATTGTCCTTGATCTGCTTACGCGCCGGTTCGCCCAGTTCCATCGCCACTCCCCATTTTTCTCTGTAGCTATTCGGCAACTCTTTCAGCGAATTTCCTTCGAATGTATTGAGCTGATAGATCCGGTCGTTTCCGGCCAAATGCCAGAGGACGCGCCGATCGTATTCGCCTTATCGTCCAGCAGGAAATCCAGATCCTTCTGCGACATGCCTTCCACCGAATGGAGAACCATAGTACGCATCCACGTCATCATCGAAACCAGCGTACCGATCTGGGGGAATATCCCTGCTTCGGCCCCAGAATATTCAGTTCCGAATCTGCAGAGAATGCCGATCGAGAAAGAGCTGTCAGGGACGACACACCAGCAGCAAAGCCGACAGCGCTGACAAGAAAGTTGCGACGGTTGGGCGCACATCCGACTGGGAACATACGGCCTCCGAAATCAGGAAGTCCGGACGGAGCCGAAGTGTATCACGCGAGCAACAAAGACGTCCGCGCGGGAAAGCGCGTATCGCGTCATCCGGATGCGGCCTTGAACCTGGAAATGCTTAGCGAGTAAATGACACGTTCAACCCCGTCGTGAAGATCACATCATTACTCTTAGCTCCCACTGGAGGGTTGGAAACGTAAATATCCCCGAACTGATTTTGCCAACCGAACCACTTGTTTAGTTTCGTCACCGTCCCGAGATTGAAGGTGAACTGATACTGCCCGGTATGCTGCAGGTTAGGAAGAATGTTAAAGGTCTGAGTAAGCGATGTGCTCTTGCCTAATTTAGTGGCAAGATCATCGCCCAATGTTAATGCGAGGAAGCGATTGGTTACGCCATAGGAAACGAAGAGCGGAGGAGAGGTGCCCGGCACGATCGGGCCATTGGAATAGGTTTCATGCGTGTAGTCCAGACCGCCGAAGAAATCAAGGGTAGTGCGGTCGTTTGCGATCGCATGAAACCCGAAACCGCCGCTGTAGAGGCTGCGCAAATCCAGAAACTGCAGGGCATTGGCCATGTAATCCGCAGCGGCGAAGACGAAAGTCCGCGAACTGACATTATGGTCGAAGCGTGCGCCGCCCGTTTCCAGATTTGCGACGGTGCTCGGGGTCGCCAAATTATTGGTAGTATCAACCGAGGTTGCGTACAGCGTCAGTTTGTTGCTGAGACTGGCGTGAACTGCGTTAAACGCAAGCGCCAGGTTTTCGGTCTCGCTATTCCCGCGAGCCACGGAGAATCCCACGTTCGCGCCGCCGGTCCAGCCATGCCAAAAGTCGGGATTCAGCGACTTGTCATACGCCGCCTGCTCCGCGTCGTTGCGGATCAGGGTGACATCTTCTTTGGGAGCCTCCACTGTTCCGGCTGTTTTGGTCGCGACTTCGATCTTGCCATCGGTAGTCGAAACCGGCCCTACTGCCGTCTTGCCTCCCTTGAGCGTGACGTGCAGTTCCTGATCGGTCTTGATTTCCTGGATATCCGAATATTGAAGCGTGACGTCGCCAGCAGCTTCGGTATGAACAACGAGCGTCTTCCCGTCGCCCTTAACCACAGTTCCCGTCAATTTGTCCCCATTTTTCAATGTGACCTGGTCGGCAAAAGCAGCCGCCGACACCCCTACAAACAGCAGCATCGTGAGCAGTTCACACTTGCGCAACACAACGTGCCTCCAATATTTAGAGATATGCGTATCCGATTGCTTAGGTTTTTGGAACCCCTGAGAACTTACAGTTGGAACGGAACAGCCAATGAAGACGAAGCGCTCGCTCGAAACCGGGTGTTCAAAACAACACCGTGCTTCTGAGCTGGCTTAGCTTTTGGTTTCGGTAGTCTTACCCTGCTCGCTGGGAGTCTGTGTGCCCTGGTCCTTCATTCCTTCTTTCAGCGCGCGGATACCCTCGCCCAGGCCTTTTCCCAGTTCCGGCAGCTTTTTTGGACCGAACACCAGCAGAGCAATAAAGAAGATGACCAGCAGGTGCATCGGTTGAAATAGACCCTCAAACATCGAAACCTCCAACCTTCAAACTATAGCCTACGGGACCCCTCAGGCGAAGTCAAACCTCGCCCGCTCATCTCGGCTTGAATCTGATCTTGCGCCTTCACCGGTGTTTGGACCGTGAATGCCCATACCAGGACGTGTGACTTGGATCACATTCCCGCGGTTGGTAAGGTCAGAAACCTCCGTTACCTCCGTAACCTTACCCGATTCCCCTCCCCGGGCTATGTTTTGACAGGGCGATTCTGCGGGTTAAAGCCGCTTCAGAAGCCCGCTCCTGAAGGGTAGCTGCCACTTCAATCGTTGGGGAGTCCGGTGCGATATCTCGCTTCGTCATCTCTGTTCCTTTGTCTTGCTTTGACCTCAGGCGCGCGTGGCGCCGAGCCCCAACCGGTCAACACCACCGATATTGCCGCCTGGCTTTCCACCGGAGTAACGAATGAAAGGCTGGCGAAGGTGGTGAAGGATCGCGGCCTTTCTAACTTGCCGACTAACCATGAACTCCAACAGCTACTAGCACTTGGCGCCGACAAGTCTCTTCTTGCAGCTGTAGACATAGCTCCGACGCAGTCGGCCAAGATCGGCCCCGGGATTCCAGATGCTTTAGCCGAGGCTGCCGCCGAGATCCGAAAACAGCAATTTCACTCGGCAGAACTCCATCTGAGGCAAGTAGAGGCAATCGCAACCCAAAGCTCGGCAGTTCATTACGCGCTTGGCACCGTTCTCCGCCGCGAAGACCAGTGGGAGGATGCCCTCGATGAGTTCACGGAAGCCGCCAAACTCATGCCTGACCTGCCTGAAAACCACAGCGCCCTGTCCTACGCTTTCTATCACTTTGACGACGGCGACTATGCGATTGCGGAGGCCCGCACGGCACTCAGCATCGATCCGAACAATGCAGAGGCATACGAATACCTCGGTCTGGGGCTGTATTCGAACGGCGAATTCGCTGCGTCAGCGCATGCCTATACCGAGTCGTTGGCCCGGGATCCGAACAACGTAGACGTTTATTACGACATGGGAATCGCCCTGCATGCTTCCGGAAATCTGCCCCAGGCTCTGAGCGCCTACCAACACGCGATACGGCTGCGACCCACGTTTTGGGAAGCTCACGCGAATCTTGCCTTGACGCTGCATGAGGAGGGAAATCTCGCCGGCGCCGTAGCTGAGTACCGCGAGGCCAAGCACCTTGCGCCCACCGAGGCCTCCGTCCGCAATAATCTGGGCAACACGTATTGCGACCAGGGCGATTTCGCTGCCGCTGCCAAAGAATTGGAAGAACTCTATCGTGAACATCCCGAGTGGCAGCAGGGACATGCCTGTCTGGCCAGCGCTTACATCGCGCAGAAGAAATACGGTGCGGCTGTGGGCCAGCTCCAGCTCGCGCTGTTGCAGAACCCATCCGGAGCCGCCGAGCACCGTGCCCTTGGCCAGGCACTTTTGCTCGACAATAAGGTGGAAGATGCGGTCCACGAACTCCGAGTCTCGATTTCCCTTAATCCGGACAATGAAGCCGCGCATCACCTCCTGGGAACGGCCCTCTTTCAGCAGCAGCAACTTCAGGCAGCGGAAAAGGAATTCCGTCAAGCCATGCGCATCAATCCATCAGCCGAAAACCACTATTCGTTAGCAGCCTGCCTGATGAGTATGGACCGCAACGAAGAAGCACTCTCGGAACTGGAGAATGCCTCTCGTCTCGACCCCGCACAGCAGCTCTATCACGCCCGCTACGAGGAACTGCTCAAGCTGATGCACGATTCAGGGAAAGCGCAGTAAGCCGCGCCCCATTAGGTACCAGCGGTCAATACAAGCCGTTGTACTCCGGTGCATAGGCAATCCGGTCTGAGCTTCTTAAACTGCTGATTAGGAAGGCATGGCTTGTGCCGACTCGCGCGAATCGGATGAGCCCGGGAGGCGTGAGACGAACCGAAAGCAGGTATCAGCATGGCAACCACTGCAGCTCGACAGAAAATTTCCCCCAGCGGCCCCACTCACCCCGCCATCACGGCCGCAATGGCGGAAAAAATAACCGACTCGACCGTTCCCAAACCACCAGGATACGGCCTGCCTTGCGCCAATTGTCACTTGTACTATCCTGCGGACCTCGACGCATGTCCAACCTGCCATAATCGCGAGCGTGTTTCACCCGTAGTGAAACCTCCACGGCAACAGGCGGCTCTTCCTTCTGCTACGGCGGACGCTGCCGCCATCGAACAGGAACGCGAAGAATTCCTTCGCCAGTTCAAGTCCCAGATGTTTCCGGTTCACACCGAGGTCACTGAGGGAAAGGAAAATGGATCGCTCTGCGCACTGAGCCAGCATCATGCGGGCGAGGAGGCCAGTGCGGAAATCTGCAAGACCTGCTACGAACATCTGCACGAGCGCATCGCCAGCTTTGAAGCCGCGCTACAAATGGATATCAAGGAAGCCGCCCAAGTGATCTATGACGCAGTCTGGGCTGACCCCTCCGACCCCAACAAGACTTATGAGAATGCCGCTGCCGCGCTCTTGGGGGAAGTGCGGAAACGCGCCGGCATGGTTGCGGGTTCAGAGCCCGTTTGAACCGATAACGGACCAAAATCTCACACATCTTAATGCCCCACTTCTGGCCGTATTTGGCAGAAGTGGGGCTTTTTTTAGGGGAAATATCGCAATATCGTCAAAAGATGTTTCCACGAAATGGATCGGAGGAATTACCCCAGCTGCGCATTCATCGTGATTTTGGCATTGAGAACCTTCGAGACAGGACAGCCCTTCTCCGCGGCTTCCGCATACTTTTGGAATGTCGCGGCATCAGCACCAGGCACCTTGCCGACCACGTCAATGTGACTCGCTGTAATTGTCCATCCGGAATCCAGTTTGTCCAGCGAGAGTGTTACGGTCGTAGAAATACTCTCCGGAGTTAGATTCGCTCCGCCCAACTGCGCCGAGAGGGCCATGGAAAAGCATCCAGCATGCGCCGCGGCGATCAACTCCTCCGGATTGGTGCCGGGGGCATTCTCAAAACGTGTGGTGAATGAATACTGCGTATTGTTCAGTACGCCTCCGGGAGCCGAAATTGTTCCTTTGCCATCCTTAAGTCCACCCTTCCAAACTGCGCTTGCTTTGCGTTGCATGCATCTCTCCTATCTATGATGTCTGGGAACTGACTGCCATTGTAGCGTAGCGCGATTGCGAAGGTGTCAGACCGGCTAGTTTCGCGCTAGCCTCAGTAGAAGTCGGAACAACCGAGGTAGAAGCCGCATTGGGGACATTTCAGCTTGCATCGGCTTTCGCCCAGTTTCGTGGAGCAGTTGGGACAGTATTGCATCGGATCAGCGTTCTGGGACGGGGTGGGCCGCTGCGCGGCTGAAGAATCGTGGTTGGAGATTTTTGAGTTCTCCATGCTGGTATGCTAGGCCGCCTGTTCAGTGGCGGCGTAAGCCGTGCGGGTCCAGCAATCGGCAATGATGAGCCAGGCTCCCAACCTGCGCCACACTCTCACATAATTGCCGTGCTCCGGCAGCGTAGCGCCATCCGGCTTTCTCCGCAGCAGAGTGAACTGGCCCAACTCCATAGCCATGTCGCCGGAATGCTCCACGCGCGTCGTCTCCAGACGCAAATCGCAATATCCGGCGTCTCCCAACTGGCGCAACGACCGCTCGATCTCCTTCTGCCCGGAAGCCGCTTCGCGAAAGGGCGCCATCAAAACGCCATCATGGGAAAACTGCGCCGCGGCCTGGTCGAAGTTCCCCGTATTGAACGACATCGCAAAATCTTTCGTGAGTTCGCGCAATTGGGAATCTACACTGCGCAGCGAATGAGCATCCGCCGCTGGACTGGAATACGGCCGGTACATCTCTACCTCCTGGGGGAAGGGCAACCGGAAGCTGGACCCTACGCTGGGGAAGCCGCCGGAAAACTTCAGAGCGATTCTAACCGAAGCCTGTGTTGAAAAATGATTCTATGAAAGAAAAAGTTGGCTTGGAAATATGGGGTAAGTTTTTATCTTTCAAATATTGCAGAATGACCAGGCAGTCCCGTCACTGACATCAACGCACGTTTCGGAGCCTCAACCCTGGGATTGTCTCGGTCTTCAATCTGCTTCTTCACCTTATCGAGAAGCACGGCTAATTTCCTGGTTTCGTGATCTCGTTCCGCTTGTTTGCATTTCTTCTGGAAGTCTTGCGGGGCATAGCTCACACGATTGGTCATGAGGAGTTCCTGCAAGTGGAATAAAAGAAGCGCCAGTCTATCCCATGGCGATGCGTCTGCCAAGTCGGTGATTCCTTGATCAAGCCGATTGCTTCGCCGTAGCTGCTAAGTATCGATGAATAAAAGACATTCCTTGCACATCGAGAAATATGAGCGGCTTGAAGCGGTCACCCCAACGCGATCTCTTCAGCACTTGGCGTGCTTGATCGTGCGGCAATTTGCGCAACCCACATCCACCCCCGGCTTCCGCCGATTCTTCTGTTTGATCCTCAAACCGCAACTGAATGTAAAATGTCTTCAAAGTCTGTTTCTTCAAAGATCGTTGCGATGTAATGCTGATCACCCCATCAGAGGATTCCACCAGGTAGTCGCCCTAGCGGCCGCTGCGCTTCCGCCCCAGAGGATCTACAGACTTCAAATTGGAATTCAATTGCTTCGCTTTCTCCAAAAAACGAGTCCGGCAGGTCTTACATTCTCCAGATTTCATAGCGCACTTGAGCGAATGACTCTCTCGGCAAGTAAAGAGTCTTTTCAGATCGTTCAAAGAAGGGTGCGATTTTTTAGTGGGCGAATCAGAATCCACGAGGAAAAAGGCGCGTGGTCAATTCAACTTTTGGTGCAGTTGAGGAAATCTGGCCCTGGGGATGTTTCGATAAACTCAAGTCCAACCCCCCCCTAGGAGGTAAGGCACTGATTTTGCAGAGGATGGCTTTGGTCGAAAACGAACTGTACGTCATCTGTACGACGCACTTTGCACTCCTAAGCTCACGATCCTTAATCAGTCAGTTTTCCCCGCGCCGAGTATTAAGAGGTAGGACGGAATTGAGCGAATCGCCTTTCTGGCGCGAGAGACCCGACCGTCCCGATTTCCCCGGCTTCATGAAAGCCGGGCAACAAGGAACGCTTATGAGCAACTTCAATACAGCGAATGACCTGGCATCCCAGCTTGTCTGGGGATGCTACTACCAGAGCAATAAGCCTTGCTTCAGGCTGACGAAGATCATCTTCCATCACGGCTTTGCCAACGAGGACAAGGTTGTTATAGAGAACGACGGTCAGGCAGACTGGGCTGCAATCGCGTCCCGGATTCATGCGCTTCTTGCCCAAGGCTACGACTACACAACCTTGCCCTGCGAATACTGTGGCGCAACCGAATTCGATGACGTTCTGCATTGCGACGAGTGCGACGAACCGATCCTTCACGGTTACGAACGGGCGGGGATCCTTGAGGACAGCGAGAAGGCGACGTACTGCAACTACTGCCACGAATCTGAGAAAGAACTTGGCCCGGTGGAGGAATTATGAGCATCGACCACTACATCTATGTGACGCCCGAGCCGAATGCTCCGCGGGGCAGGGTCTACAACCGTGTCATAGTCGCCGACATCATTGAGGACGTGAATCGTAAGGGCGGTGCTGATTGTGGGGCTAACACCGTGTATCTGATGCAGGGCAGCATCGAGTACCTCTACGAATACGCAGACTCGGCGGATGCCCGGGCAGACTTCGAGCGATGGCGTCTCGCCCGTGGATTCAAGCTAAGAAGTTCTATAAGGGACGAATCCTTGCCGGAGGTGGTTTCACTCAAGAGTCAGGAGAAAAAGCGATCAATGATGATGAGGCTGACATGATCGCTTATGGAGAACCATTCATTGCAAATCCTGACTTGGTAAAGCGCTTCAAAGCGAAATTGCCACTGACTCCATCAATTCGAGAACTCCACTATGCAGGTGGAGCAAAGGGGTACATTGACTACGAAATCGCAACGGCAAGCTCGTCTTCACAAAGGAGGTAGTTCATGGGCCAACCTGTCGGAAACCGACAAATCGGTTCTCGAACGGTCGTAATCACCGGAGGTAACACCGGTATGGGTTTCGCTTGCGCGAATGCGATTTTGAAGTCACCAAATGGGGCCCCCTGGCACGTTATCCTTGCCTGTCGAGATGAAGGCCGTGCTCAAGCCGCTGTCGATCAATTGACCAGCAGTGCAGGCGGGGCGGGCCAGGTTGAGGCTATGCCGCTCGACCTAGCATCCCTTGCGTCGGTTCGCGCCTTTGCAGCCGAACTTTCCAAGAGGCTGAGCGCAGAAATAATTCCACCCTTGCACGCGGTGGTGTGCAACGCCGGAGTGAATCCCTTAAATACCAATAAAATGACGGTCGACGGATTCGAGTCGACTTTCGGGATCAACCACCTGGGACACTTTCTACTCGTCAACGAACTGCTACCCGTGTTGCAGTCACCGGCCCGTGTCGTTGTTGTCGCAAGTGGAGTCCACGATCCGGCGCAGAAGGCAGGGGTGCCAGTACCAGCCTGGAACGACCCTGTTGCTTTGGCCCACGGCGAGCTCGGCCCCGCTGCTGTCTCCGACAAAGCATTCGCTTCTGGTCAGCGTCGTTATAGCACGTCGAAACTAGCCAACGTCTATTTCACTTACGCCCTTGCACGCCGTCTACCTGCCGGTATCACAGCTAACGCCTTCGACCCCGGCCTGATGCCTGGAACCGGACTGATGCGCGAAGCTCCGGCCCCGTTCCGATTCGTCTTAAGACACATTCCGATAGCACTTCTCCGTCGGCTGTTTTCGCCCAACGTCCACACTGCGCAGGAATCCGGCGAAGCTCTCGCCAGCCTTGTGACCGACCCCGAACTGAATACAACCACAGGTCGATATTTCGAGGGACGGCGCCAAATCCGCTCGTCCGATGAGTCATACAACGACGAACGTGCGGCAGAACTGTGGAACGCCAGCGTAACCCTGACTGCGGCGAACTAGTCCACGAAGCAAAAAGAGACGCAGCCATGAAAATGAGAACAGTCGGTCGAAAATGGTCCTCGTGTTTCCGGATTCCACAGCTGACCTAACCCGGTGGAATCACTGGCGTATGCCAGTGATTGCAAGGAGGTTGGCGCCGAGCTTCTTGCAGACTTTGCCCGTTACCTATCTTCGCTCATGGCAGGCCAGGCGACTACCTATATCCGGACACAGATAGCCGGTGCATGTGCAGACTGCAAGGAAATTGACATCCTGGACGGTAGTTCCTGCTGACTTCAAACAGTTCAGAATCGCGCGGCAACCCGCCTTCATGGCACCGCGCAGACAGCGTTGATTCAGCTGATCGGAGCTTTCCCCGCGATTCAGAGTGCCTTCCAGATAAAAATGACGATGATCGATATCGCTATTCAAGAAGATCTTGTGGATGCGCTCGCCTCGGTAACCCGCCGCATGAAAGCTTTGCTCTTGCGTCAGCCTAATCAATGGGTTCGCTGTTCCGATACCTAGGATCCAGGGATGGTTCACAGGTCCCCAGCCAATTCATGCGAAGCAGAAGGAGCAGTTTCTTCGCCTTGCTGCACAGCGTCGAATTCCGCCGCTAGCTGAGACTTGAGGCCGCGGCTCGCCTCTTCGAACTGAGCCTTGGCTAGCGCCACGTGTCTTATTAATGTGTGCAGCCGCCGAGGACCCAATATCAATAATCCGAGCGCAAGGATAAACAGGACTTCGGTGCCGAATCCCACAATTCACCTCTTCGATACGATTTGGTCGTCGGCCACGGTGGCTGTGGTGCTGGCTGACTTGTCTTCGTCGGTTTTCATGGCTGCCTTGAAGCCACGGATGCCTTCTCCGATTCCTTTGCCGAGTTCCGGTAGTTTCTTGGGGCCGAACACGAGCAGGGCAATTCCGAAAATCATCAGCAGATGCATGGGTTGAAACAATCCTTCAAACATACAGCCTCCTTAAGTAGTTGAGAATTTCAAAGCCGTCTTACAAAAATGCAGGCGCTGCAATCGGTGAATTGTTTGCAGCGCCCACTGCATCGGGGGCGGTCTTACAATACTTAAAAGGCGCGCCGAACTGAATCAGCTTCGACGGCAAGCTTGTTTACCAAGTTAAAGAACGCCGGCGACTGACCAAGGAACAAGAGGTCATCCGTGAAAGCCTTGATTGTAGCCACGGCTCCCCCTTCTTTCGTCGAAGTAGGTCGAATCACAGAGCACTGAGGCAGGTTTTTGCTGATGAACTCGCAGGGCTCGGGCAGGATCAGGTTTGTCTGGTCGAGCTCTGAGTTCAAAGCATTGAGGTCCGGGAACGTAAGGCCGGTAACAGGATCGATCACTCCGGCCAAGGGTTGAGCGACCGCATTGCCCGCCTTGTCGTGCCACAGACCGAAGTGGTCGATCTCCACGCCGCCAATGCTCACTAAGACTCGCAGTACCTCAAGGTCGGTCGCCTTGAAAGCTAGAGTGGGATAGAGGCTCGCACCACCTTGCTCGATAAATGCAAAGTGAAACCCTGCCGTGTTTGCAATTGCCTGCATGCGAGCCTCTTGGGGAGTGGCTGGCGGGACTGGTTGTGGCTGGTCTGGCGGCGTATCGCTGTCGTCGAGCGGGATAGCAGGCTCGTTCGAGATAGTGAACGGTCCTTTGAGATTGGCTCCAAAGTCCGGATTTTGCGTGCTGCGATACCGCGTGTACCAGCTGAGATCGACGTTGAGCTTCAGCAGATTTGTTAGCCTGCCAATATCTTTGGCGCCGGTCGCCTGACTGCTGGGCAAGGTACGGAACACGTCTAGATCCACAGGCTCCTCGCCCTTCGAGATCAAATAAGCGTTCAGGAAGGCCGCATGGCTCAATTCATCGTCGGCATTATCGGCGATATACTGCGGCATATCGCCATCCAGGTTGCTGAGCGCGGCCATGTAAGCGGGATTGCCACCTTGAACTCCGCCCAGTTCGTTGTATTGCTGCCATAGATCGGCTTCAATTAGTTCCACCGCCGCTGCGAACCGTATAAGAGCTGCGTCGCCCTTGGTG